>Ga0209172_10000117_pt1 | contig 238463 bp, 215 predicted proteins | sample LarsenN4metaG_FD_184113 | JGI IMG/M metagenome (GOLD analysis project Ga0209172, IMG submission 184113) | Hot spring sediment bacterial and archeal communities from British Columbia, Canada, to study Microbial Dark Matter (Phase II) - Larsen... ...
GCCGCCCCTCGGGCCCCGTGCTCATTGTCAACAGCCACTCCTGGGCGCTCAGCTCACAGGCCACATACAACGCCGCCGCAGTAGACTCTGGTCGATGGGTCGTGCTCGTCATGTCGAACTCCTTTCGCGTTAGTTCCTCAAAAGAGAGTCAACATACAACCCGACCCATCGTCTGCCCTACATAGGGTCTGAAGCCGGACACTACACGAGGTCCGGCGCGCGGGAACGGTCGCTGCCGCAGCGTCGTTGCCAGCAGCACGGCGACGACTCCCGCGAGGACGAGCGGATCGTCGACGTTGCGGATCGACCATCGCTCGAGCACCGAGGCGGGCTGAAGGCCATTCCGGCTGTCAGGCCCGGGGCCACGGCGACGGTCGTCGAGTGCAGCGCCGCACGCACGACCGCGCGTCGAGTGGCGTCGAGTGCCATCCGAATGGCGAACGCTCCCGTACGATGAGCGATCGCGTAGCCGGCGACGCTGAACAGCCCGCCGCAGCGAGCCGGATGGCAACCCCGCCCAGACCGGGCACGCAGCGGCCTCGTGGCTTCCTGCGCCCCGAGCCGCTGGCTGCGCAGGACAGCGGCAACGAACTGGTTCTCGTGCCAGCCCATGAAGGTATCGGGAGCGATGAATCGAATGATGGCTGATCGGCCGCGCCATCGAGCAGTACGCGACCGACCAGCTGATTCGTCCGCGCGCGAAATACGTCGGCGCAGCGCCGTCGCCCTCGACCTCGGGCGTTTAGGCGCCCGCGTGGGCCGAACCGCACCCGCAGCCGCATCCGCACTGGCAGCCGCCGCCGCACCGGCAGTCGTCGCCGCAGACGCAGCCGGGACGCGCGCCGATGACCCGGGTATTCAACGTGCCGTTGGTGTTCTTCGCCATGCGAGACCTCCTGAACCGGCCGGCCCCGTGCCGGCCTTCATCCCGTCAACGCGCGTGGCCACCGTTCATTACACCGCCCCCTATACTGGAGTGATGACCGACCCGGCATTCGATCCGGACGGGCCCCATCCGGCCCTCGCCGTCCTGCTCGAGAACCATCGCGCGTTCCTGGGCTATCTCGAGCGCCGCGTGGGCGATCGGACGCTCGCCGAAGACCTGCTGCAGGACGCCTTCGTGAAGGTGATGCACCATCCGGAGCACGCGCCCGCCGACGAAGAAATCGTGCCGTGGTTCTACCGCACGCTGCGCAATGCCGCGATCGATCAGTTCCGCCGGCGCGGCGCCGCCGGCCGCGCCCTGGAGGCCTTTGCCCGCGAGCTCGAGACGAGCACTGCACCGGACGATGAGCTCGAGGCGGAGATCTGTGCGTGCGTCACCCGTCTGGCGGCAACGTTGAAGCCGGAGTACGCAGACGCGCTGCAGGCCATCGACATCGACGGGACGCCCGTGAAGACCTTTGCCGAGCTGCACAATCTCTCGGCAAGCAATGCTGGTGTCCGCGTCTTCCGCGCGCGTGAAGCGCTCAAGAAACGGCTGATCGAGTCGTGCGGCACCTGCGCCGAGCACGGCTGCGTCAACTGCACCTGCCGCGCGACCTGAGCTTCAGAGCATCGGCAGGCTTCTGCGGCGGCGGCGCGGGAAGGCGCGCCCCCCTCACTCTTCTTCGGGCGGCGGGCCGCCGATCCTGGCCACGTCCTCCTGCTTCACGCGATCGACCTTGAAGCCGTTGGCGGAGGCGATCGTCTTGTCGATGACCTCGTCGAAGTCGAACTCGGTGGCCTTCGAGAAGCGGATCGGATTCACCCGCGCGATGACGAACGGCCTGAGATAGGGGCTGGTCAGGCCGCGGTCCTTCAACGCCGCGACGACCTTCGACACCGCATCGTCCAGTGTCAGCACTTTCGCAGCGCGCCGTTCGCGCTCGCGGACCGCGGCCGGCAGGGGCTCGTCGAGGAAGTCGTCGATACGGCGCAGCAGCGGGCTGTAGGCGCCGCCGCTCAGGCTGCGGCGCTGCTCGTAGGCGGCGCCGAGCGTCAGGAACGGCGCCTGCTCGAACTCGAAGGCATAGTCGCTCTCGCGGCCCCTGCCCTGCTCGGCCAGCGCGCGCGCCATCCGTATCGTCTCGAGCGACTTCTCCTTCACGTTGTGGGCCTTCTCGGTGTTCAGCGCCAGGATCTTGAAGGCGACCTCCGGTTCCGCCACGAGCAGGCCGGTGATGGTCCGGGCGCCGAGCTTTCGCATCGCCTGCAGGCGATGGTTGCCGTTGGGCGTCCAGTAGCCGCTCTCGTGGTGCACGATCACGACGGGATCGAGGAACCGGCCGACCTTCTCGATCACGGTCATCAGCCGCTTGACATGCGGTTCGGACGGATCGCGCTGATACGGCGTCGGCTCGACGCGATCGATCGGCAGCGCCACGAGCAGCACCGGCCTGCCGCCGAACGGATCGCTGTAGCTGCCGAGCACGGCGCCGCCGTCCTCCTCGACGCGCGACGTCAGCGTCTTCACCAGGCGGGCATCGCCGACGCTGCGCACCTCCTCGACCGAGAGCCCGATCGATTTCGGCGCGGCTGTCTTCCGGCGAACCGCTTTCTTCTTCTTGGCCATGCGCAGGTGAGTCTAGCGCACGCCTGCATCGGCCGCCCTGCTGACTGAGCGGCCGCCTCTCCGACCGCCGTCAGCCGTCATTCGCCGGGGCCTGCCGGCGATTCGCCGATATCCCCCGCCGCGGGCGCCCTTTCTCTCGTAACTTCACCCCAGAAGACATTTCGGGGGTCCTCATGGCGATGCCCGACACACGAATGACAGCAGCAGCAGAAGTCGCGGCAGTGGGCAGTGTCACGGCAGCCGCCATCGTCGTCTGGCTGCTGCTGGCACGGCCGCTCGACGTGGTGAACGCCGTGAGCGGCCGCGAGCTCGCGGGACTGGCGGCACTGGCCTTCGCGACCTTTCGCGATCTGCTGGTGTGGCTGCTCGAATTACTGTAAACGGAGCGTGGCATGGGAGAAGGCGATACGCGTAAAGGTGACATCGTCATCGGCGGCACTCTGGTGGTAGCCGGCCTTGCCGTCCTGCTCGACCACGCCGGCATGCTGCCGCCGGCGGGGTGGATGCTGTGGCCGATTCTTCTGAGCGGTCTGGGACTGGCCCGGTTCCTTCAATCGCGTCCCGGGGAGCCGCGAAAAGGCCTGCTCCTCATGACCGCGGCGGTGTGGCTGTTCCTGGGCCTGGGCGGCTGGATCTCCCTCGCCGACTCGTGGCCGATCGTGCTGATCGCGCTCGGCATCATCATCGCGTTCAACGGGGGGCGCCGGCACGCGTGGCACGCGGCCGACCAGGGCGCCGCACCCGGCTGCCCCGGTCAGGTTCCCGGCCCGCCTCGCCACGAGCGCTCGCTGTCGACGCTCGCCGTGCTGGGCGTCTGGATCGCCGCCATCGTGGCGTTCCAGGCATCGGGCCTCCGGACGTTCACCGGAACCGACGATGGCGATCGCGTGCGCGTAGTCACTGTGATGAGCCGCACGGAACACGTCGGCAGCGGGGCGGCGTTCGAAGGGGCCGACGTCTTCAACGTCATGGGCCGGTCCGAGCTCGATTGGCGCAGCTCGGCGCCGCCGCCGGACGGGAGCGCCGTCGTACAGCTGTTCTCGGCGATGGGGTCCGTCGTGATACGCGTGCCGCCGACGTGGAGCGTCGACACCGACGCCATGACCGCGCTGGGAGGCATCCGCGATGTTCGCGCACGGGTCGCCGACGCGGATGCGTTGTCGGGCCGGCCGCCGCGCCTGGTGGTCCGCGGCGTGGTGGTGTTCGGCCGTCTCACGATTACGTCCTAGAGCCGGAGCGCAGATGGCGATGGATCACACTTGCTTCGGACGCGGCGGCCTGCTGTCGGCGCGCCTGATCGTCGGATTCGGGATCGCGCTTTTCGGCGTCGTTCTGGTCCTCGATCGCCTCAACCTCGTCAGCGCGGGCGAGGTGCTGCGGTGGTGGCCGGTCGTCCTCATCGCGCTCGGCGCGGTGGTGTTCAGGCAGTCGAGGCGCGCCGGAGGCAGCGGCGCCAACGGCGTGATCCTGACGCTGGTCGGCGCCTGGTTCCTGCTGAACTCGGTCGGCTTCCTGCGGGTCCGCTTCTGGGATGTGTTCTGGCCGCTGGTGTTGATTGCGGTCGGCTCGATGCTGGTGATGCAGGCGCTGCGGCGGCGCGACCGCCAGCTCCCGGGCGCGGCCAGCGACGACACCCTGTCGATTTTCACCGTGCTGGGCGGCGTCAAGCGGACCAGCGCGTCGCAGCGATTTCGCGGCGGCGAGGTCACGGCGCTGATGGGCGGACTGCAGATCGATCTCCGGCAGGCGGCCATCGCTCCGGGCGAAGAAGCCGTGATCGACGCCTTCATCGTCATGGGCGGCGGGGAGATCTTCGTGCCGCCGGGGTGGGACGTCGTGACGCCGATCGTCCCGATCCTGGGAGGCGTGGACGACCAGCGGCTGGCGCCGCTGCCCGGGGCCGACGCGGCCGCCGGCAGTGCGGCGCCGCGGCTCGTGCTGCGCGGCCTGCTGATGATGGGCGGCCTCGAGATCAAGAGCTGAGATGCATCCGATTCTCGCCCGGCTGGATCGGCTCGGCGCCTATCTGGCGCTGTGGTGCGTCATCGGCGTGCTCCAGAGCTCGGTGCTGACGCGGCAGGGACTCGAGTGGGGCGAGGCGCTCGTCCAGGTCGTGCCGCCCCTGATGATCTACTCGTTCGTCTGCCTGTCGGCATGGTATGTCTGCCGCGCGACGCCGCTGGCGACGAGCGACGTGACGCGCGTCCTGACCGCCGCTTTCATCGCCGCGTCGATTGCCGCCGCCCTCTGGCTGGCGCTGAGCGAAGCCTGGCTCGCGACGCTCGAATCGACTCCGCAGCTCGCGTCCATCACGCTGCGCTTCCGCGCGCAGATTCCGTTTCTGTTCGTCGTCAACTTCATGCTGTTCCTGCTGGTGTTGTCCGTGCACTACGTGTTGCTGGCCTTCGAGGCGTTCCGCACGGCCGAACGCCAGCAGCTCGAGCTCCAGGTGCTGACGCGCGATGCCGAGCTTCGCGCGCTGCGCGCCCAGGTCAACCCCCACTTCCTCTACAACTGCCTCAACTCGATCAGCGCGCTGACCGGCACCGACGCGCCATCGGCCAGGCGGATGTGCCTGCTCCTGGCAGAGTTCCTGCGGACGACGCTGCGCCTCAGCGGCGAGCAGCGGATTACCATGGCCGAGGAGTTGTCGTTGGCCGAACGGTTCCTGAGCATCGAGCAAGTGAGGTTCGGCGACCGTCTGCGGGTCGAACGGTCGATCGACGAGCAGGCGCTCGAGTGCAGGGTGCCGCCGCTGGTGCTGCAGCCGCTCCTCGAGAACGCCGTCGGGCACGGCATCGCGGGGCTGCTCGACGGCGGCACGATCCGGCTCGACGTGGCGCGCCGCGGCGATCGGCTGTCGATCGTCGTCGAAAACCCGCGCGACCCGGATGCCCCGCCGCGCAGCCGCAGCGGCGTCGGGCTGGAGAACGTGCGCAAGCGATTGGCGATTGCCTTCGGCGGCGCGGCGCGCATGGACGCGGCAGCGAGCCCCACCGGCTTCCGCGTCGCCATCGATCTTCCTTCCACCACCGATGCCTGAGACGACGCCGCTTCCGCTCCGTATTGCCGTCGTGGACGACGAGCCGCTGGCCAGGGCCGTGCTCTGCGAATACCTGGCCGAGGAACCGAACGTCGAGGTCGTGGCGCAGTGCGCGAACGGCTTCGAGGCGGTCAAGGCCGTCTCGGAGCTGTCGCCCGATCTGCTGCTCCTCGACGTGCAGATGCCGAAGCTGGATGGCTTCGAGGTGGTCGAGCTGGTGGGACGCGACGTCGCGGTGGTGTTCACCACCGCCTACGATCAGTACGCGCTGCGCGCCTTCGAGGTCCACGCCGTCGACTACCTGCTGAAGCCGATCAGCGCCGAACGTCTCAGGGAGGCGCTCGCCCGTGTGCGCGAACGCCTCGGCCGGGGCGAACGCGCCGCGTCGGCCGGTGCAATGGCCATGGCGAAGCCGCGGGAGGGCTACGCCCATCGCCTGCTCGTGCGCGACGGCCCCCGCGTGCACGTGATCCCGGTGGACAAGATCGACTACGTCCAGGCGCAGGACGACTACGTGTGCTTCAGGTCGGAGGGCAGGGACTACCTCAAGGAGCAGACGCTGGCGGAAACCGAGGCCTTGCTCGATCCGGCGACGTTCGTCCGCATCCACCGCTCGTACCTGCTCAATCTCTCGCGCCTGGCGCGGGTCGACCAGGACGAACGCGAGAACCGCGTCGCGGTGCTCACCGACGGACGCCGCCTCCCGGTCAGCCGCGCCGGCTACGCGCGGCTCAACTCGCTGCTCTAAGCCTTCCGGGTGTCATCGGTATCGGGGCGGCGCACCCACTCGCCGGGGTTGTCGTCGAACTCCATCTTGCACGCCTGCGAGCAGAAGTAGTACCGCTCGCCCTGGTACTCCGACCAGCCCCACGCCTTCGACACGCGCACGTCGTTGCCGCAGACGACGTCGGACACGAGCGCGGACTCCCGCAGCGAGGACGGCGGCTCGTAGCCGATCGGAGCGACGGTCGGCCGGACCAGCCGCTCGAACTGACGAAAGGGCATGCGTATCGACTCGCGATGCGATCCCGCGTCGAACACGATGTCGCGATCGTCGGCGAGCGACCGGTCGACGACGACGTCCTGGTGATAGAGCGGGCCGAGCGGCGGCATGGCGCCGATCTCGCAATCGTCGTACAGCCCCTTGAACTCGTCCTCGCGCGCGAGACGAACGGCGCGTGCGTGCGCCGCCTCGCGCAGCCGCGACAGATCGATCTTCAGCGGCGCCGGGAGGACGGCCAGGATCGGCCGCTCGTCGGCGACGCACACCACCACCTTCGCCCACTCACGACCCGGCACATGCGCGGCTGCCGCCTCTTCCTGTGCGGTGTAGGCGGGTGGATGCTCGAGCACCGTGTACTCGGCGTGATTCCGCTCGAGAAAATCCGAAATGGATCGCGGTATGGCCATGTCACCCTCCTGTCGACGCTCATCGCCGGGCACGGATGAGTCCGGCGCTTCCCAATGTGTGCCCTGCGTGAGCCAATTTCCCGGGTGCAATGACGGTTCCTTCTCGCGCCGGCCGATAGCTTCGCCGGGATCGAGCTCATCCCGTCGCGAGCGCGCTGCCACCCACCGTGGTTACCGGCACCGGCGATTGACAGCAGCGTGCGGGCCCGCAGGCCGCTCCGCACACCGACGCGATCCGCACAACTCAGCTCCGCCGGCGTAGCCGCACTTCCTCACCGACCGACTTCAGCTCACTCGCAGACCTCAGGTCCTGGTGGACATGAATCGCAGCTCCGGAGAGTGTCCACGGCCGCAGCCGATAGTCGCAGCAATGCCCGCATGACTCTTGCATTCGACAGGTTGAGTCTGGACAGATGAACCCGTGAAGACCGATTCACTTGCCATCCTCAGTGGCAGCGCGAACCGCGGTCTCGCCGCCGACATTGCCCGCCGCGCCGGTGCCAGCCTCTGCAGTGCCACGGTCGACCGCTTCCCCGATGGCGAGGTCAACGTCGTCGTCGGCGACGTCCGCGACAAGGACGTGTTCATCATCCAGTCGACCGCCCCGCCCGTGAACGATCACCTGATGGAGCTGCTCGCGCTGGCCGATGCGTGCCGCCGGGCGTCGGCCGCGCGCATCTGCGCGGTGGTGCCGTATTTCGGGTACGCCCGCTCGGACAAGCGCCACGGCCGGCATGAACCGATCAGCGCGCGGCTGGTGGCCGACCTGCTGCAGACGGCGGGCGTCGGCCACCTCATCACCATCGACCTGCACGCGCCGCAAATCGAGGGCTTCTTTCGGATTCCGGTCGACAGCCTGACCGCCGTCGACGTGTTGTGCGATGCCCTCGCCGGACGGCTGCCGCCGGGCGCCGTTGTCGTGTCTCCCGATGCCGGGCGGCTCAGGATGGCGACCACCTATGCGGACCGGCTCAGGACGCCGGTGGTCCTGCTCCACAAGACTCGCGAGGTCGGTTCACGCGCGCATGTCACGCACCTCGTCGGCACGGCGCGCGGCAAACACTGTCTCGTGGTCGACGACATGATTTCGACCGGAGGGACGATCACCGAGGCCGTCGAGATGCTCACCGGTGCCGGCGCCCTGCCCGGCATCGTCGTGGCGGCGACGCATGGAGTGTTCGTCGGCGGTGCCAGGGCGGCAATGACCAGGAAGGGGATCGGCGACGTCTTCGTCACGGACACGATCGAGCAGCGCGAGCCATGGCCGGGGCTCCACGTCGTGTCCGTCGCGCCGCTGCTGGCCGATGCGATCCTCCGCATCAGGAGCGGCGAGCCGGCGGTTCCCCACTCCTGAGGACAGGCCGTGCGCGGAACGCACCTGCAGCCGCCCGGGCATGCGGGCCGCCGGGCTCACTCCCGCTGCCGCTCGAGTGCGGACGCGAGCCGGCCGAGAATCCGTTCCATCACGCGATCGTTGTCCTGCAGTTGGCGTTTGAAACTGAAGCTCTCGGTGCGGTTGATTTCCTTGTCCAGCTCTTTCACCTGCTGCTGCAGCGTGTCCCGCAGCAGCTCGGCTTCTTCCCGGCTGAGTTCGAGTTGCATGGCGCCAACCTTCCTGCGTTCGCCATCGAACTTGCATCCCCCTTGTCAGGGGCCGATCCATGATGCACTCGATGGGGTGATTTGCGAGCCCATCCGCGATGTGATCGGGCCTGAACGAGGTACGAACGAGGTATCGAGATGGTGAAGCCCGAATCGGAACTTCGACAGGGTGATGCGCTGCTGATCGTCGACGTGCAGGTCGACTTCTGTCCCGGCGGAGCGCTGCCCATCGAGAACGGCGACGCGGTCGTGCCGGTGCTGAATCGATGGGTGGACGCCGCCGTGGGCGCGGGCGTGCCGGTGTTCGCGTCGCGCGACTGGCACCCGCGCCATCATCTCAGCTTCACCGAATCGGGGGGCCAGTGGCCGGTCCACTGCGTCCAGGACAGCCCGGGGGCCGCGTTCCATCCGGCGCTCGAGCTGCCCGACTCCGCAATCTTCGTCACCAAGGGCGTCCGGTTCGATCGCGATCAATACTCAGCATTCGACGAGACGGGGCTGGCCACCGAACTGGGCCGGCGCGGCGTGCGCCGCCTCTGGGTCGGGGGTCTGGCACAGGACGTGTGCGTGCGGGCGACCGTCCTCGACGCCCGCCGGCAGGGGTTCGAGACGATTCTCATCGCCGATGCCACACGTCCGGTGACGCCGTCGGGCGGCGAGCAAGCGATCGAAGACATGCGGCAGGCGGGCGCCAGATTCGAGCGCACCGACCTCACCAGGTGATTCCATGCACAGTTGCGCACCGGCACTCTTCACCGACCTCTACGAGCTCCGCATGCTCCAGGCCTACCGTGCCGAGGGCCTCACCGGCACGGCGGTCTTCACGCTGTTCGTCAGACAATTGCCCCGGAATCGCAACGTGCTGCTGGCCTGCGGTCTGGAGCCGGTGCTCGACTACCTCGAGCACGTGCGGTTCACCGACGACGACCTCGCCTACCTGCGATCGCTCGACGGGTTCACCGAGGACTTCGTGGCGTCGCTGCGCGACTTCCGGTTCACGGGCGATGTCCATGCGGTGCCGGAAGGCACGCCCGTGTTCGCCAACGAGCCGATCCTGGAGATCGTCGCTCCGCTTCCCGAGGCACAGCTGGTCGAGACGTTCGTCATGAACCAGATCCACGTGCACACGGTTCTCGCCTCGAAGGCCATGCGCGTCGTCGCGGCGGCACGGGGGCGGAAGGTCGTGGATTTCGGCGCCAGGCGGACTCATGGAGTCGAAGCCGCGAACGCCGCGGCGCGCGCCTTCTACATTGCAGGCATCGACAGCACTTCGAACGTGCTCGCGGGCAAGCTGTACGGGATTCCCGTTGCCGGCACGATGGCCCACAGCTACGTGCAGGTGCACGCCGGCGAACGCGATGCGTTCCGCGCGTTCGCCACGATGTATCCCGGCACCGTGCTGCTGGTCGACACCTACGACACGCTCGACGGCGTGCGCCACGTCATCGACGTCGTCCAATCCGCCCGGCCGCCGCTGCAGGTCAGCGCCGTGCGTCTCGACTCGGGCGATCTCGGCACGCTTGCGCGCGAGACCCGCCGCCTCCTGGACGCCGCCGGCCTGTCCGGAATCGGCATCTTCGCCAGCAGCGGCCTGGACGAGTACACGATTGCGGAGCTCATGGACTCGGGCGCACCGATCGACGGGTTTGGCGTCGGAACCGGCATGAGCGTCTCCAAAGATGCGCCGGCGCTGGACATCGCCTACAAGCTGGCGGAGTACGACGGCCAGGGACTCACCAAGCTGTCGCGCCACAAGCCGATCCTGCCCGGGCGCAAGCAGGTGTTCAGACGCGAACAGCACGGCATCTGCGTCGGCGACGTGATCGGGCGTGATGGCGAGCACCTCGAGGGCCGGCCTCTGCTCGGCCCCGTCATGCGCGGCGGACGACGGCTGCTCGGCGCCGAGGACCTCGCCACGATACGGCGGCGCGCGGCGGAGGAGATCGCGCGGCTGCCGTCCAGCGTGACGGCCCTTGCACCCGCCGAGCCGCCGTATCCGGTGACGATCAGCGCCGCGCTCGAGCGCTACCACGAGGACGTGCGCGGCCATGCGCACGCGGCATCAGCCGCGAGCCCGCGCACCGACGTCACCTGATCGAAGGAGCCTGCCATGACGATCGTCATCGCTACCGATCGCGAGGTCGTCGTCGCCGACGTCGAGCGAGGCACGATCACGCCGGCTCGGGGGATCGGCGATACGCCGACCGCCGTGGCTGCGGATCCCCTGGTGCAGGCGCGCGCCTGGTGCACGACGAGCCGGAGCGGCGTGTTCAGGAGTGATGATGGCGGAGCCACGTGGCAGCCGGCCGGTCTGTCCGGGCGTTCCATCATGACCATCACGGCGAGCCCGGCGCGGCGCGACGAGATCTGGGTGGGCACCGAGCCCAGCCAGGTGTGGCGATCGCAGGATGCCGGACGCACGTGGCAGGAGACCAGCCCGCTCGACGCGCTGCCCTCGTCGCCGCGCTGGGCGTTCCCGCCGCGCCCCGAGACACATCACGTGCGCTGGATCGCCTGCCACCCGTTCGAACCGGCGCGGCTCTGGGTGGCGATTGAGGCCGGAGCGCTCGTCTCGACGACCGATGGCGGCCGCACGTGGCGCGATCGCGTGGAGGGCGGGCCCCGCGACACTCACGAGCTCGCCATCGACCGCACCGCTCCCGACGCGCTGCGCGTCGCCGCAGGCGACGGCTATTTCGAGAGCGACGATGGCGGCATGACGTGGCGCTCGCCGAGCGCCGGCCTCGAGGTCGGCTACCTGCGCAGCGTCGCGATCGACCCGGGCCGGCCCCGGACCGTGCTGGTCTCGGCGTCGACCGGTCCCCATTCCGCGTATGTCGCCGGACATTCGGACGGACGGGTGTACCGGCGGACGGCACCGGGTCCATGGGAGCGCGTGCGCGCCGGCTGGCCGACGCCGCCCGACAGCATCGCACCGCTGCTCTGCGCGGGAACGAAGAGCGGCGAGCTGTGGGCGGCCGACGAACGCGGTGTGCACGCCTCGACGGATGACGGAAGGAGCTGGGACATCGCCGCCCGATTCGACCGGAAGCCGCGGCACCTGCGAGGCCTTGCCCTGATCCCGTGACGCTGCACCAGCAGCCCGCCTGACGTTAGAATCCGCCGATGCGTCTCTTGACGGCCGTTGTCGGCGTTCTTCTCGCACTCCTCGTGTCCGCGGGTGTGCGCGCGCAGCAGACCGCCGACACGATCGTCACTCGCGGCAGGATCCTGACCGTGGACGCGGCCTTCCGGACGGTCGAAGCGCTGGCCATCGTGGACGGACGCATCCTCGCCACCGGTACCAGCGCCGAGATCGCGCGCTATGCCGGCCCGAAGACCCGCATCATCGATGTCGGCGGCGCGACGGTCATCCCCGGTCTCATCGACAACCATTTCCACCTCACGCGCGCCGTCGAAACATGGCACCAGCAGGTCCGCTTCGAAGGCGTCGACTCGCGCCGCGAGGCGCTGCGGCTGCTGTCTGAGAAGGCCGCCAGCCTCCGGCCGGGCGACTGGATCATGGTGCAAGGGGGCTGGACGCCGCGGCAATTCGCCGACGCGCCCGGAGGCTTTACGCTCGACGAGCTCGACACAGCCGCGCCCCGGAATCCGCTGTTCGTGCAGGAGGGCTACAGCGCCGTCTACGCCAACAGCCTGGCGCTGAAGGCCGTCGGGCTCGACCCGGCCCAAGGCGCCCGCCGCAGCGCGCAGGGTCTCGTGTCGTTCCAGCCCCCGATGGCGCTCTACGACGCGATGCCGCGAACGTCGGCCGGGCAGCGCGAGCAGAACTTCACCGCGTTCATGCGCGAGCTGAACTCGGTGGGGCTGACGGGCGTCTACAGCCTCGGCCAGTCCGCGTTCGTTGCCGCGCGCGCCGCGAAAGGCCCGCTGCCGGTGCGCCTCTGGGAAAGCCTGAATCTGAATGCCGCCGATCCCGGGTCCGCAGCCAGGGCCGCGGACCTGATCGCGCGCACGCGTCCGAACCAGTTCGACGGCCAGCACGGCATCTTCGGGCTGGGCGAGGTGCTCTACGGTCCGTTCTTCGATCTCGCGCCGCGCAAGGACCCGTGGCCGGCAGCGATCATGAACGAGTACGCCAGGCTGGCCACCGCCGCGGCGCGCGCCGGCTGGCACGTGCATCAGCACGTGATCAACAACAACGCCGTCACCGATCTGCTCGACACGCTGGAGCGCGTCAATCGGACGCAGCCGATCGCGGCGCTGCGCTGGACGCTCGGCCACGTCTACGACATCTCGGCGTCCAACATCGCCCGCGCCAGGGCGCTGGGCATCACGCTCGGCGTCCACGGCGCCGCCATGCAGGCCGGCGCGCGCATGCCGCTGCGCCGCATCGCCGACAGCGGCATCGTCTTCGGCCTCGGCACCGACGCCACCATCGTCTCGCATTACAGCCCGTTCGTGACGCTGGGATGGGTCGTCAGCGGCCTCGACGTCGGCGGCAACAAGGTGCTCGACGAAACGCTGACGCGCGAGGAGGCGCTCATCGCGCACACGCGCTCCAACGCGTACCTGTTCTTCCAGGAGAAGATGCTCGGCTCGCTCGAGCCCGGTAAACAGGCCGACCTGGTCGTGTTCGACCGAGACTACATGACGATACCGGCGTCCGAGATCAGAAGGATCAAGCCGACCATGACCATGGTCGGCGGACGCGTGGTCTTCGAACGGGGGAAGCCGTAATGCGCGTGCGTGCGACAGTACTGTTCTGTGTGCTCGGACTGAGCTGCTGGCAGGCGACTGCCGCCTGCAGCCAGAGAGCGCTCGGCGGCACACTGCCCGAGCCGTTGCGGGACCACGTCGAGAACGACCGCTTCCAGATCGTGACGTCGATCCGGGGACTGCCGCTCGGCGTGCGCGACGAACTGGAACGCATGTTCAGGAACGGGCTCGACATCGCCGAACCCGGAGCTCCCTTTCAAGCGTCCGATGTCGTGGTGGATCCCAACCTGCCGAGCCGCCGTCTGGTGGCGGCGGGCTGCTCACAGGATCATTGCCTCGTCTACTACGAGCGAGGCGGCATCGCGCACCGGTGGCTGGTCGCGCTGTTCCACTGGATGCCATCGGCCACACGTTTCGAATTCGGCGGCCTCGCGCCGGGCGGGCTGAAGACCATCGAGGAGGTGCGCAAAGCCGTCCTGTCCGGAGCGATCAAACCGGCAGACTCGGCGGATGTCTGGTGAGAGGGACGGGCGCTGGTCGGAACTATCCCTCGCTGGTGCACGAGGTCTCACGCACGACAGACAGTGCAATCGGGGCTGACGCTCTGCAACGAAACGCGGGGAGCGCCGTGCCCGCAGGCCTGGATCGCTGCCCCGGCGCGCTCCGCGACCCCCGCGTTTGGCTTCCCTCCGCGCCCTCTGCCGCCTCCGCGCCCATCGGGAACGCGAACGGCGCCGGGGTCCGGCCCGCCTTAGGACAACAACTGATTGAGGACGCGATAGCCCCAGGACAGGCCGAGGATCGTCGACACGCAGCCGACGGCCATCGAGAACACGCGCATGACGATGCGCTCGGTTCCGAGGCGCGCGATGTGCCAGCCGAGCACGCCGGACAGGACCACCATGCCGAGCGTGGATCCGATTCCGAACAGCGCCAGGTAGCCGAGACGGGCCGCCGTCGACGGGAGCGTGGCCGTCACGAGCGCGATGAGCGAACCGCTTCCGGCGAGACCATGCACGCCGCCGACCAGCAGCGGCCGCGCGAGCGTCCATCGATCGATCCTGGCGAAGCGCGAGGCAGACTTCGCGTGGGAATGGGTTCGCCGCGGAACGATGTTGCTGGCGGCGCGGTACATGGCGCGCACGCCGAATCCGAGCAGCATCACCGCCACGCCAAGCTCGAAGACGAACGTCGCTAGTGGCGGCGTCTCGGCGCGGAACACGACCAGCGCCGTGCCCGCAACCAGCAAGGTCAGGGTGTGTCCCAGCCCCCAGCAGGCCCCCAGCCACGCCGCTTTCGCGCTGGTCCGCTCGCCGGTCATGAGCGTCGCCACCGCAGCGAGATGATCCGGCTCGAACGCGTGCTGCACGCCAAGCAGCGCGCCGAGCGCGGCGCTCGCGAAGAGCCCGACGTGCGGAATCGCGGTTGGCTCACCGGTCTGCTGCCCCCAGGCGCTCCACACGCCCGGCGACGTGCCGAACGCGTGAATCAGCCAGTAGCCGGCACACGAGAGCGCCGCCCCGAGCAGGGCCCAGCGCGCATCGGGTTTCCTCGCCAGCTCCACCGGGGTGCCATGCGGAGTGCTGCGGTAGGCATCGGCCCAGGCTTCCTTCCGCGACAGCAGCGCTTCCCGATCCGTCAGCCCCTTCTCGGTGACGAGGCGCTCGAGCGTCGCCATCCAGTGCTCGTAATAGCGCGAGCCGTCGTCGGGCTCGCCGCGCCGCGCGGCGGCCTGCAGCTCTTCGCCAAGCGCGGCCGTCCATTCCTTCCAGGTGAAGTGTCCCTGCTCGGACAGCTTGACCGCGAGCGCAAAGGCCTGCGCCTGCCACGGCTCGGCGAACACGGGTCCGCCCTCGTCCCGGGGCAGACGCGGAAGGTCGCACAGGTAAGGGGAAGCCGTCGCCGACTCGATCTCGCTCGCCATCGATCGTCCCGAGCGACACACGCTACCTCCCTCTCTGACAGGCGTCAACGACTGCGCCTTCAGCGCGCGTCTTGACACCGGCAACCCGCTTCGCCATTATCGCGGACCGAGATCGCCATGGCCCGAACGAACGGCTCGGTTGGGCGACGAGGGTTTCTACGACGCGCGGTTGCCGGCGCGGCCGGCCTTGCTGCCACGCCGTCAGCCGCCGCCGCAAGTCCGGCGCCTGCGGCGCAAGCCCGGCCCGCTCAGGCCGTCCCCTCGGACATCGCGCTTCGCGTGAAGGCGCTCGAATCGATCCTCGTCGAGAAGGGGATGGTCGATCCGGCCACCATCGACGCCGTCATCGAGACCTACGAGTCGAAGATCGGTCCCCGCAACGGCGCACGCGTCGTCGCCCGGGCGTGGGTGGATCCCGCATACCGCGCGCGTCTGCTCAGGGACGCGACCGCCGCGATCGCCGAGCTCGGGTATGGCGGCTCGCAGGGCGAGCACATGGTGGTCGTCGAAAACACGCCCAAGGTTCACAACCTGGTCGTGTGCACGCTCTGCTCGTGCTACCCGTGGCCGGTCCTCGGGCTTCCGCCGACGTGGTACAAGTCCGCGCCGTATCGATCGCGGGCCGTCATCGATCCGCGCGGCGTGCTTCGCGAGTTCGGCGTCGTCCTGCCCGAGGACGTCGAGGTCCGCGTCTGGGACAGCACGGCCGAGATCCGCTATCTCGTGCTTCCCCAGCGTCCGCAGGGGACCGAGGGAATGACCGAAGAGCAGCTGGCGGCCCTGGTGACGCGCGACTCGATGGTGGGCGTCGCACTGGTGCCCCCGCCGCGCGGAGCGAACGCATGAACACCATCCACGACATGGGCGGAATGCACGGCATGGGGCCGATCGCCGTCGGCGAGGACGAGCGGCCGTTCCATGCCGAATGGCAAGCGCGCGCCTGGGGCCTCATCCGCGCCGCCGGACCGTTCGGACCGGCACGCCGGAGGAACTTCCGCTACGAGCACGAAATCCTGCCGCCGGCCGAGTACCTGCAGATGCAGTACTACGAGCGCTTCATCAGGGTGCTCATCGATCGGCTGAAGGCGGCCAATCTGCTGACGCAGGCGGAGCTCGACAGCGGCCGGGCGGATCCGGCGTCGCCGCGCTTCACGCCCCGCGTCACTCCCGCCGACGTCGCGGAGCAGTTGAACCGGCGCCGATCGCTGCGCCGCGACGACGTGCGCATCCGGCCCCGGTTCAGGGTCGGCCAGCGCGTGCGGGCCCGCAACATCAACCCGATCGGACACACGCGTCTTCCGCGCTACATCCGCGGTCATCGCGGAACGATCGTCGCCGACCACGGCGTCTTCGACTTTCAGGACACCGATGCCGAGGGCTACACCCTGCCGGATCGCCCCCAGCACGTGTACACCGTCCGCTTCACCGCGCGCGAGCTGTGGGGCGACGACGCCCACCCCCGCGACACGGTGCACGCCGAGCTGTGGGAGGACTATCTCGAGCGCGGCTGACGCCCCGCTCGTGCCGCCCGCCGATCCACTCGCGCCGCTCGCGGATCAGCCCGCCGTCTGCATGGCCGCCAGGCTTCCCGGCACGTAGTCGCCCGGCACCGTGCGTGCGGCGATGTTGAGCCGGTTCCAGCCGTTGATCGCCACGACGGCCAGACTCAGGTGGGCGATCTCGTCCTCGGAGAACTGCTCCCTCACCCGTTCGAACACGTCATCGGGGACGTGCGTCTCCGACACCAGCGTGAGCGCCTCGGTCCACTCGAGCGCGGCGCGTTCGCGCGCCGAGTAGTACGGCGTCTCGCGCCAGGCGTCGAGGCCGTAGAGGCGCTGCTCCGTTTCGCCGTTCGCGCGCGCGTCCTTGCTGTGCATGTCGAGACAGTAGGCGCAGCCGTTGATCTGCGACGCGCGCATCCTGACGAGGTCGAGCAGCTTCTCGTCGAGCCCCGACTTGCGGACCTGCCGCTCGAGGCCGAGCATGGCGTGCATGATGCCGGGGTTGACGTGCATGAGATCGATTCGAGCCTTCATAACGTCGTGCGCCTCCACGTGGGAGACGATTCACGGGCGAGCAATGTGACAGGCTTTCATCCCCGACGCGCTCGGCATGCCCCGAGCGGCTTCGCGCCGCGAGACACCCGGCCGCCCGGCCGGACGCCGCGAGAGATCGGCACCGACCAGCGTCGAGAATCGCACGGACCGGCGTCAGCTCCCTTGCACCGACACGCCGTCAGGCTCCCTGCACGGACATGCGTGAGGCCCCTTGCACCGACCCGGTACGACAGAACTCCAGCAGGTCCTGATTGACCTGCTCGGCGTGCGTCGCCGTGAGGCCGTGCGGCAGACCCGGATAGTAACGCTCCGTGGCGCCGTCGATCAGCCGCGCCGTCTTCCGCGCGGAGATGTCGATCGGCACGATCTGATCGTCTTCGCCGTGCATCAGCAGCGTGGGGACGTCGAACTTCCTCAGGTCGTCGTAGAACTCGGTCTCCGAGAACGCCTTCACGCACTCGTAGACGTTCTTCAGGCCGCCCTGCATCGACCACAGGAAGAACTGGTCGAGCATGCCCTGCGACACGTTGGCATTCGGACGGTTGGCGCCGAAGAACGGCACGGCGAACTCCCTGTAGAACTGCGCGCGATCCCTGGCCAGCCCGCTGCGCAGGCCGTCGAACACCTCGATCGGCAGTCCGCCGGGGTTGGCCGCCGACTTCACCAGGCACGGCGGCACGGCGCCGATCAGCGCCACCCTGGACACGCGCGTCGTCCCGTACCGGCCGATGTAGCGGGTGACCTCGCCGCCGCCGGTCGAGTGGCCCACCATCGTGATATCCCGGAGATCGAGCGCGTCGATCAGCGCGGCAAGATCGTCCGCGTATCCGTCCATGTCGTTCCCACCCGAAGGCTGGGACGACCGCCCGTGGCCGCGGCGATCGTGCGCCACGACCCTGAACCCCTGCTGTGCGAGGAACAGCATCTGCGGGTCCCACGCATCCGAGCTCAGGGGCCAGCCGTGCGAGAAAGTGACGACCGGGCCCTTTCCCCAGTCCTTGTAATAGATCGTCGTCCCGTCCTTCACCGTGATCGTGTTCATGTCCTGTCGCCTCCGGTCGCATGTGATGGAGACCGGGCGCGGCGCCGGGATGTGACACGCGGCACAGCTCATCGTGCGGAACGGCAGCGGATGATCGCCGCCCGACTCTCCATGCCTGGCGACACGTCCCCGGGCGGCGGTCAGAATGGCGGGAGACCCACATCCCCGCCCTGCCTGTGAATCAACCCGTGCCGAACAGGCCTGCTGCCTCCACCGTCGCCAGCCCGTCCGACGACGGGCTGGCGACGTTCCTGAACGTGCGGCCGCGGCTGCTGGCGATTGCCCATCGGATGCTGGGCAGCGCCACGGACGCGGAAGACGTGGTGCAGGACGTCTGGGTGCGCTGGCAGACGGCGGATCGCGGCGTGGTTCGAGACGCGTCGGCGTTCCTCGCCACCACGACGACGCGCGCGGCACTCAACGTGATCAGGTCGGCCCGCTATCGACGCGAGCGCCGGGCGGAACGGAGTCCGATCGAACCCGTGGATCTCGACGGTGATCCCCGCCTGCGGGTGGAGCGGAGCGAGGCGGTGGCGTCCGCGGTCCAGATCCTGCTCGAGAAGCTGTCGCGGGCCGAACGTTCCGCGTACGTCCTGCGCGAGGCCTTCGACTACTCCTACCGGGAGATCGCCGCCGTGCTGCGGCTCGAGGTGGCCAATACCCGTCAGCTCGTGAGCCGCGCGCGGCAGCACGTCGTGTGCGGCCGGCGGCTGCGCGTGGGATCGGGCGAGCGGCGCCGTCTGCTGCGCGCGTTTCTCCACGCGGCGCAGGGCGGCGATGTGGCCGGGCTCATACGATGAGGCCCTTGCGGACGGCGTAGAGCACGATCTCGGCGGTGTTGTGCAGATTGAGCTTCTGCATCAGGTTGGCGCGGTGGGTCTCCACCGTCGAGACGCCGAGATCGAGGAGCGTCGCCACTTCCTTGTTCGAGCGGCCCTCGGCGAGCAGCTGCAGGACCTCCTTCTCGCGATCGGTCAGCAGGTGATACGAGTCGGTCAGCCCGCGCTGCTGCAGCTGACGCATGTAGTCTTCGACGAGCACGGCGGTCACCGCCGGGCTGAAGAAGGGCTTCCCGCCGGCAACGGCCTTGACGGCCGGAATCAGGTCCTCGTCGGTGGCGCTCTTCAGCAGATAGGCACGGGCCCCGGCGCTGAGCGCGCGCATGATGTACGACTCGTCGCCGTGCACGCTCAGGATGATGATGCCGGGCGGCGGATCGAGCTTCGACGCCCGTGCCGCGACCTCGATGCCGCTCAGCCGCGGCATGCCGATGTCGAGAATCATCACATCGGGCCGATGCTGTTCGCAGAGGCGCACCGCCTCGAGGCCATCGGCGGCCTCGGCAACGACCTGATACCCTGCCGCCTCGACGAGCCCTCGCAGACCGCGGCGCACGATCGCGTGATCGTCAGCCAGCAGCACGCGCAAGCGCGATACCCTCATCGGCCGCCGGCGACCGGCCGGCCGGAATCGGCAGCGACACGAGCACCGTCGTCCCGCCGGTCCGGGCGCTGGTAATGGTGGTGGTTCCGTTCAACTCGCGGACGCGCTCGTCGATCCCGCGCAGCCCCAGCCCGCGGCGGCGCTGGTGGGGATCCAGGCCGCGGCCGTCGTCGCTGACCCGCACCTGCAGCTGATCGCCCACCGCGCCGATCCGGATCTGGATCTTCCGGGCGTCGGCATGCCGCACGCAGTTGGTGGTCGCCTCCTGCACGACGCGGTAGATGCAGGTGCGATGCTTGTCGGGCAGCGCATCGAAGTTGCCGTCGATCTGGAGATCGACGTCGATCGCGTAGCGGCTCATGCAGTCGCGGACGAGCCACTCGAGCGCCGCCTGGAGGCCGAAGTCGTCGAGCATGCTCGGACGGAGCCCGAGGGCGAGGTTGCGCACGGTCTTGAACATGTCGTCGACCAGCGTCCTGCAATCGGCGACGGCGGGCGCCGCCGCGGGGCTGGTCCGCTCGATCCGCCCCAGCTCCATGCGCAGGCCGGTCAGCACCTGCGCGACGTGATCGTGCAGCTCGCGCGACAGGTTCTTGCGCTCCTCCTCCTGTGCGTTCACGAGCTGGTGCGACAGCTCGCGCATCTGGTGCTCGGCCTCTTCCGAGCGGCGCTCCAGCACGCGCAGACGAATCACCACGATCACCGCGACCGTGATGCCGAGGAGCATCGTCTGCCAGAACAGCTGCTGCAGCTCGGCGCGGAACGCGTCGTAGCGGCGGGCGACCTCCTCGCGCTGGCTCGCCACGTTGGCGTTGTTCAGCTCTTCGATCTGCTGCGCGATGGCCATCGCCGCCTCGCGCCGCGGGACCACTTCGCGGCGGAGGAACGCGGCGCTCCGCATGATCTTTTCCGCCGGCGTCCAGTCGAAGAGCGGGTCGAACGCCGCCCAGTAATCGTCGAGCTTGCTCTGCAGGCTGGCGATGCGGTCGTCGTGCTGGACCAGGGTGCGGAGCTCGGCCAGCGTTTCCATGTTGGTGCGGCGGAACTCGGCCAGCTGCTCGCGATACTCGGGCGCCCGCTCGCGGACGATGTCGAGCAGGTAGTCCCTGACGAAGATGCCCGACAGGTTGACGTCGGAGCGGAGCTTCCGGAGATTGGCCTCGACGCGCCTGTGATGGGCGCCCAGCTCGTCGAGCTGAGCGTAGATCTCCTGCGCCCGCCGCGTCGAGGCGAGCATCGACACGGCGATCAGGACAACGAGACTGCCGAGCCCGAGTGCGGCGACGAACCAGGTCTTCAGTCGCATGCGTCCTCCGCTACCCCGAACCTCCAGCGTACGACACCGCGCCGCATGGCGGCATCCGGCAAACGGGGGAGGCCCCGCGCGGCAGGCGCGCGCAGTGGATGGGCCGGCGCCCTGCATGAATGATGGCCCTCTCCACTGGATACCGGATGGTGTCGGATGGCGCGGAGAGGTCTACTCGATCGAGCGAGACCGCTGGAGGACGACATGCCTGGTCATCCTAATCACGTGCAGTCGCCGCAGGAGAGCCGCCGCGGGCCCACACCGTATCCGGCGTGGAATCAGGCGATCATCCTGTCGAACCGCGGGCCGGTCAGCCAGGAACGCGGCGAGGATGGATCGCTGCGATCGCGCCGGTCCTCCGGTGGTCTCGTCACCGCCCTCGAACCGCTGGTGCAGGCCTGCCAGGGCACGTGGGTCGCCTGCGGCACGCAGGCGGGAGACACCGGCGCGGGCGGGCTGGACGTCCGCACCGCCTTGTCGCGATACCGGGTGCGGCACGTGTGCCTCTCCGAATGGGAGTATCGCGGCTATTACTACGGCTTCTCGAACGAGGGCCTCTGGCCGCTGTGCCACGCGGTCCGCGTCCAGCCGGTGTTCCGGAAGGAAGATTTCCTCGCCTATCGTGCGGTGAACCGCCGCTTCGCGGTCGCGGTCGCCGATGAGGCCCGCTACCCGAATCCGTTGGTGCTGGTGCAGGACTACCACTTCGCGCTGGCGCCGCGTGAGCTGCGCGAGCGCCTGCCGCTCGGCACGATCGTCGCCTTCTGGCACATCCCGTGGCCGCCGGTTCACGTGCTTCGCGTCTGCCCATGGGCGCGCGAGCTGATTTCAGGTCTGCTCGCGAGCGACATCGTCGGCTTCCAGACGCCCGTCGACTGCACGAACTTCCTCTGCGGCGTCGCGATGATCCTCGGCGCCGACGTCGATCCCGGCGGCATCGTGACGTACCGGGGCCAGCGAACGCTCGTGCGCGCGTATCCCGTCGGCATTCAGTGGGCCAACGAGACCGTCCGCACCACGCCGCCCGCGAACGTCTGCCGCGAGCAGGTGTGCCGGGAGCTCGGCCTGCGCACGGACGTCGCCCTGGGCGTGGGCATCGACCGGCTCGACTACACGAAGGGCATCGACGAGAAGTTCCTGGCCATCGAGCGGTTTCTCGAGCAGCACCCCGAGTTCCACGGCCGCTTCGCGTTCGTGCAGGTTGCCGACCCGAGCCGCAGCTGCCTGCCGGAGTACCGGAACGAGCGGGACAAGATCGTGGCGACCGCGCGACGCGTGAACGTCCGGTTCGGCGCGGGCGCGCAGCCGCCGATCCTGCTGCGGGAACGGCACCACGACATGCCCGAGGTCTATCGGCTCTACCGCGCCGCCGACTTCTGCTACGTCGGCAGCCTGCGCGACGGGATGAATCTGGTGGCGAAGGAGTTCGTGCGCGCCCGCGACGACGAGCGCGGTGTGCTGGTGCTCAGTGAATTCACCGGCGCGGCCGCGCAGCTCTCCGATGCGCTCATGATCAACCCGTGGTCGACGGACGCGTCCGCCGAGGCGATTGCCATGGCGCTGACGATGCCCGTGACGGAGCAGGAAGCGCGCATGCGCAGCCTGCGCGAGAGCGTCGCGACGACCGATGCCGGATGGTGGGCGCGGCGTCTGCTCGCCGACGCGGAAAGCGTACGGAAGATCGGCTACGCCGCTTCGGATCTCGCGGCTGCGACGCCTTTATCGGCGTGACAATGCCCAATGCTCGATGCATCGCCTCGGGCGTTGGGCAGTGAGCGTTGCCGCCGTCCTGGCGCGCGCGTCAGCGCGTCACGATCAAGTACACGCCCGCCGAGGCCAGACACAGGCCGGCGATGTATCTGGGCGTCACCGGCTCGCTCCAGAGCCACACGCCGCAGAGGCTCGCAACCACCAGCCCCGAGAGACGAACCATCGGTGAGGTGAGCGACAACGGCGCGCCCGCGCGAAACGCGCCATAGAGAGCGGCCGTGACGGCGCTGAACGCGGCGCCGACGCTGAGCGCATAGATCACGCCGGCCGTCGCCACGGGTTCGGTGTTGCCGCGCAGCCGGTCGGTGACATACCACACGAGGCCCACGCTGAAGGCGACGCTGCCGTAGAGCAGCGTGGCCAGGCTGTTCGGCAGCCGGCCGGCAGCCAGCTTGACGAACACGTCGGCGGCCGCAAGCGCAGCCGCGGCAATCGTTGCGTACAGGATCCAGCTCATAGGGACACGACGCACGTCAGTGGGTCAGCGCGTACACCACGATGTTGGTGGCCAGCGCGTAGCCTTCCGGTGAGAATGCCGCGAAGTAGGCGGGGTCGTCGCCCTCGCGCTCCATCGAATCGCCGATATCGGTGTTGTGCGTCATCGCCACCATGATGCGGCCGTGCGCGTCGGCGATCGCGCGGAAATCCGCATGCGGGCTGTCGCTCCCCCGCTCGCGCGGATCGCTGCCGGGACCGCCCCAGGAGAAGAGGCTGGGCACCTGCTTGATCTCGACGATGTTGAACATGGCGTGGCGGATGGGATCGGTCGAAGCGACGTCGACAATCGGAAACTCGGGCAGCACACGGGTGATCTGGTCGGCCCACTGCTGCCACGCGCGTGTGCCCCAGAAATCGTCGACCCAGAGGAACCCGCCCTTGAGCAGATACTGCCGCAGCCGCTCGACCTCGGCCTGCGACAGCACCGCCGTGCCCACGTCCGAGCCGATCAGCATCGGACAATCGAACAGCTGATCGTCGGTGAGCTGCACGACCCAGTAATTGAGATCCCCGGCGCGGTCGCGGCTGACGTGCACCTGCGTCATCTCGGCGATGCGCGTGAGCAGGTTGATTTCACCGAACGGGTAATCGGTGCTCCAGCCGATGCCGCCGGGCTCCGACCGATTGCTGCGGAACATCCACTTGCAGACGGTGAACGCCCCGTCGTGGAAATCGGGAGGCGGGGTGCGGATCCCCGCCCCGGCACCCTCGAACACACCGAACCGCTGCGCCAGCGCCACGGCGCCGCTGAGGGCCACGCAGGCAAGCAGGGCGGCAACGCCGGCACGCAAGCGCATCATGCTTCTCGTAGTCTACGCGCATTCCGACGGCTCAGGCCGCATCTGCGCCCGGCTGCTGAGGGTGCTCCCGGCATCGTTCGCGCCTGAGCGTGCGAGCGGAGGCACGTCGGATCGGCGGCCCTGTCGCCGAACGTCGCCTGGACCTCGGCCCACAACGCGGGCGCTTTCGCGTGCGGGCAGTCGTCGGCGCACTCTCGGCGCGGGAGCTGCCGACGCGCGCAGGTGCTTGACCATCGAAATGACATGGCGGGGCATGCCCCGGGATTCCGGCGCGACGTGACGTCGCCGCACTCCAGCACGGACCGCGCAGCCGTCTCGCGTACACTCTGAACATCATGCGCACTCGATGCGGCTCCGGTCTCCGGACGGACTGCCGCGGCGCCCCAGGCGCCGGGTGCTGCGTGAGGACGAAGCGATGAACCGCACGTCAGATGTGCTCGATGTGTCGCGACCGCCGGAATCGAAGCGGCCGCTCGTCCGGATGCTCACCACGTTGCTGGGCGGGGCTGGGCTCGCGCTGCTCTTCCCGCTCGCCATCCTCGCGTTCGGGTTCCCGGTGGTTTTGGCGGTGCGCGCGCTGGCCAACGCCATCAGCTCGCTGCTGTCGTTCATGCGCTGACCTGGCGCATCCCGCGCCCGGCACGCCGTCGTCAGGCAGTTCCATCGCGAGGAGTTGTACTTCCGGCCAGGCGCGTTCATCATCACCGCGCCGCCGCTCCGCGAGCGGCGCGACGACATCCCGCCGCGGTGCACAGCCAGCTGGTCCGAGCGCGGCGCGCATGAACCGCTCAATCAGCCCCGTCACGCTCCGGCGAAAGATGAAGCAATGCGGGACTTCAGGTTGAGCAACGGCTTTCTCAGTGAAACGCGCCTTCCGAACGCTGCCGGCTGCCCCAACCCGGCTTCCGGCCATAACACCTTGAAATAGCCCAAGTTGCCAGACCGAGCCGCGGGCACGGCGGCTGGAGCCGTTCTTGCCCTTTGCAACGACAGGCGCCCGGCCGGGGGACACCGGCGGCGTCGAGGTTGTCGGGAGGCATCTCGTGAACCAGATTTCTCGCATACTCGTCCCGCTGGACGTCTCGGCAACGGCGTATCACGCCTTCGACTATGCGCTGGCGATCGCCACTCGCGACGGCGCCGAGCTCGTCCTGCTGCAGGCCGTTCCGCCCGACGAGCGCTTCAGCTGGCGCGACCGCGAACGGCGCGCGCTGGCCGCCCGGCTGCGACAGCAAGCCGAACAGGCGCAGGTCCCGTTTTTCGACAGGGTCCAGCGCGGCGAGCCTGCGGAGATCATCCTGCTGCACGCGCGTGCGCTCGTCCCCGACGCCATCGTGATGGGGACGCATCAGCGGCGCGGGCTCGAGCGGTTCCGCGCCGGGTCGATCGCGGAGCAAGTCGTCGCGAAGACGACCGCACCCGTCCTGGTCGTGCCGCCGGAATCTCCCGGCCCTGCGGCGAAGCCGTTCGGCCATGTCGCCGCCGCCGTGGATTTCGGTCCGGGCACCGGCGACGTCCTCGACCTCGCGGCGGCGCTGGCGAGAGGCCCGGACGATCGCATCACGCTGCTCCACGTCGTGGCGCGTCCATTGTCCGCCGTGCCGGCGCATCTGCTCGGACATCGCGCGGCCGATGTGCAACCGCCGGCGGTCCGCGACGAGCAGCAACGGCTGGAGGCGCTGGCCGATCGCGTCAGACAGCAGACACCGGCCGCCGTTCACGCGCGCGTCCTGCCAGGGGAGACCGCCGGGGCAATCGCGGGCGTTCTCGACGAGATCGGCGCCGGCGTCGTGATTGCCGGCGTTCCGCAGCGCGGCATCCTCTCGCGCGCGCTGTTCGGGACGACCGCGACCCGCCTGCTCAGGACGCTCGACGTCCCGGTACTGGCGGTTCCCTGCACTGCGATTGCTGCCGACCGCAAGGCCGCCGTCGACCAACGCGCGGCGTGAGGGCGCCGGAAGGCGTGCGGACATTCGTTCCTTCGCGTGCGGCCTGCAACGCGGCACGGAACGGTAGCATCGGCCTGGTGATCGGTTACCTCATCATTTCGCCGTTTGCGCCAGCTCGCGGGGTCGACCGGCGTGCAGGCGACGCTGATGCCGCGTTCGTCATCGCCCTGATCGGCTTCGTCAGCACGGTCGCGTACGCCACTTCTGTCGAACGAGGAGATCCGCAATGACCGACATGCTCACGGCCGTGCGGTGGCTGACCGGAGCGGCTTTCGCGCTGCTGGCCGCGATCGGGGTGCCGCGGATGCCGGACGTGTTCACGCGAATGCAGGCGTCGACGTTCGGGCTGGGCTGTCTGCTGATCGGCGCGGCGCTGCAGATGGGCGACTTCGCCTCGTTCATCCGCGTCGCGAGCATCGGCGCGTTCGTGCTGCTGACGACGCCCGTCGCCGGGCACGTCATTGCGAGGGCGTCGTACCTCGCCGACGTCCCGCTGTGGAAAGGGACGGTGCTCGACGAACGCGAACGGGACTGGATGCTGGAGAATGGCGGCGGCGCCGCCGGCGCGCCCTCGACCGGCGGGCAGGAGGATCGGTAGCGGCCTCACCCGCGAAGGATCGCTGCAACGACCGCGCCCGCGTAGTAGGCGACCGCGCCGACAATCACGCCGAGGCCGAGCATCTCCAACCCGTTCGACCACCACGAGCCCGTTCCCACCCGCGCGCGCGCCGCTCCGACCACGAACAGGACAATGAGGCTCAGCACCGTTGCGACGATGAAGCGATCGACGGCAGCGCTCGCGAAGACGTACGGCAGAAGCGGCACGGATCCGGCGGCAACGAATGCCGCAAAGGTCGCCAGCCCGTGCCATGCCGGAAACGCCTCCTGCTCCGGAAGCTCTTGCGCCTCCCTTACCCGTTCGTCGGAACGGATGGCCAGGTAGTTGCCGACGCCCATCGACAATCCGTCGGCGATCAGATTCGCGACGCCGATGACCAGCACCGTGGCCGGGCTCAGGGTTCCGCCGGTGACGCCGGCGACGACGGCAAACGTGGTGATCACACCGTCGTTGGCGCCGTAGACGAGATCGCGAATGTAGTGCTGGGCGACGTCCGTCAGGCCTCGCGGTTCGACGTGAAGCGAAGGGCGGCGCGGGATCCTCCGATGCGGCCCGACCATTGGCGTCACAGCCTCATAGCGTCGATCGGTTTCGCGGTGCGGCAACGGCACCGACGGTTTCCGATCCCCGCCCGATCTTGACGGCCCGCGCGATCGTCGCCAGGGCGCTCCAGCCGCCGACCACGATGGCGGGCCAGACGAGAACCCCCGGCCAGACGGCGATGACGGCGACCAGCGCCAGCAGCAGCGCGCCGGTCCATCCCAGGACCTTGGCCTCTGCCGGTCCGAGCGTTCGTCGGTTGGATATTGCGGCGCCGAGCGTGCTGCCGATGCCGATGGCGCCGGCGGTCGCGCGACGGGCGCTGCCGGCAGCGCTTCTGCGGCGGGCGACGTGCTGCACTTTCTGGACGCGCTGCCGCCGGCTCAGGACGATCTCCGTCGAACGCGCCAGGTCCTCCTCATAGGCGCGCTCCATCGCCGCCGCGAACCGGTGATCCTCCACCGCGACGTCCAGCTCCCAGTTCCCGAGCCAGCTCGCCGGATTGAGATTGCTCGACCCCACGCGCGCCCAGCGTCCGTCCGCCACGGCGCACTTGGCGTGCAGCATCGGGCCGTTCCATTCGAACACTCTCACTCCCGCTTCGAGCAGCGGACGATAGCCGGCGCGCGACACGGCCCTGAGCACCGGGATATCGCTGCTGCTCGGCACGAGCAGCCGCACGTCCACGCCGTCGGCGGCGGCCGCGCGCAGAATCTGGACGTAGGAGGTCGTCGCGATGAAGTACGCGTCGGTGAGCCACAGCGAGCGCTGTGACGCTGCGGCAATCAGCTGGTCCACCCGGTAGAGGCTGCCCAGGCGCGGCGTGCCGGCAATCACGCGCGCGGTCATCGACCGGCCCTTGATCGGCGCCGGCACGTGCGAGATCTCTTCGAGCGGAAGCGGCGGACCGGCGGCGGCCCACGTTTCGGCAAAGGCGCGCTCCACATCTGCGACCGCCGGCCCTTCGATGCGGACGCCCGTGTCGCGCCAGGCCTCCTTGCCGGTCCGGGGATCGCCCACCCAGTCCTGTCCGACGCACAAGCCGGTGACGAACGCCACCCGGCCGTCGACGCCCACCATCTTGCGGTGATCGCGGCTCATCCAGGCGAAGGGACTGCCGAGACGAGGCGGGTTGAAGCACCGCACGTCGACCCCCGCGGCACGCAGCATCCGCCACAAGCGGTTCGGGCGCAGGCCGCGGGAGCCCAGCCAGTCATAGAGCACGCGAACGACCACGCCCGATCGCGCCTTCTCGGCGAGCGCCTCCGCGAACTGCCGGCCGACGGGGTCGTCGTGAATGATGTAGCTCTCGAAGTGCACCCACGCGCGGGCGCTGGCGATCGCCTCGAGCCACGCCGGATAGTTCTCCGTCGCGTCCTGGAGCAGGTCGACGCGGTTTCCCGTTCGCGCGGGCGCACCGGCCATCCTCGTGAACGCCTGGTTCCAGAGGTGATCGAGGGGGAAGAGGTCGAGCGGCGTAGCCATGGCGGTCGACGATCGCTCAGAGCATACAATGCGCCGGTGAACAGAATCGGGGTGCTGACAAGCGGCGGGGATGCGCCCGGCATGAATGCCGCCATCCGCGCCGTGGTGCGCACGGCGCTCGATCGGGGATGGGAGGCCTTCGGCGTGCGCGACGGCTTCGCCGGGCTGATGGCCGGCCGCTGTGTTCAGCTGGGGGCGCGCGACGTCGGCGGTATCATCCACACGGCAGGCACGCTGCTGAGAACCGCACGCGCGCCCGGGTTCAAGACCGAGGACGGACAGGAGCAGGCCCTCCAGGTGCTCGACCGCAAGGGCCTGGAGCCGGTCGAGTGCTGGCGCGGTGAGCAGGAATCAGGAAGCAGGAATCGGGAATCAGGTAGGAATCGGGAATCGGGAATCAGGAATCAGGAATCAGGAATCAGGAATCAGGTATCAGGAATCAGGTATCAGGAATCAGCAAAGCCGGACGCAGAGTCAGGACCGGAGCGCGCGACGTCCATATGCCGAAGAAGACGCAAACACGACCTTCACGCCCGAAGAAGAAAGCCGCGCCGCGGACCGGCGGCCGTCCGCTGACGCTCGACGAATCGGTGATTGCGGTGATGATCGCGGCAATGGAGGCCAATCAGCACGTGTCGCCGGAAGAGGCCGCCCGCGCGCATCACATCATCTGGTCGATGCGCCGCTTTCGCGATCAGCCCGGTGAACGGGTCAACCCGCTGATCGATCGCGTGCGACGACGGATCGAGAGCGACGGCGTGACGCCCGTTCTCGCCGAAGCTGCCCGAACGATTCCCGGGCGCCTGCGCACGGCGGTGTTTGCCGTGGCGGTGGACGTGATGCTCGTCGACACCAGGCTCGAGCGCGCGGAGCGGCAGTTCGTGAAGGAGCTGGCCGCGGCGCTGCGGATACCAGGTCCAATCTCGGAGCGGATCCTCGACGTGATGCGCATCAAGAACAGCGCGTAAGAGATCCCGACCCGGTCTGTCATACTGAATGCAGGCGGCAGGCGATGCGCCCGCGAGAGCGGGAGTCGCCGAGCCCAGGTGTGGAGCCGTCACACCGCAGCAACCAGCGAGAGAGACGTGCCACTGCAGATTGGACAACGCATCGACCACGGCTTCGACGAGCCGCTCGGGCTGCTCAGCGACTGTCATCGGCGGATCGAGCACTTCCTCGCCGTCCTCGACCGCGTCGTCTCGCCCGCTGCAGGCGGACCGCTGACGGACCAGCTGCGGCGCGACCTCGAGGCGGCGCTGCGCTACTTCGCCGAGGCGGCGCCCCGGCACACCGCCGACGAGGAGATCAGCGTGTTTCCCCGGCTGCGCCAGTGCGACGACCCGGCCGCTTCCGCCGCCATGCGTTCGATCGACGCGCTCGAGCACGACCACGACGAAGCCGAAGTCCACCACGCGCGCATCGACACGCTCCTCCGCCGATGGCTGGCCGACAATGCCCTCGCCACCGCCGAGGTCGAGGAAGTGCGCGGCCGCCTGGTGCATCTGCAGGCGCTCTATCGGCGCCACATCGCCGTCGAAGACAACGAGGTGTTTCCGGCCGCTGCGCGCGTGCTCGACAGATCGGCCATCGAAGCGATCGGGGCCGAGATGGCGGCCCGGCGGCAGACGAGGCCCCGGTAGCGTGCCGCGCGGACCGCGGCGCTATCGCCGGATCCGATCGATCACGTACAGGTAGCGAAGCAACCCCGCGTTCAGCAGCAGACAGAAGGCGCTGGCGGCCGCGGCCGGCTGGATGATCGACTCGTCGCCGCCGAGATACGCGTTCATCGTGGCCGTGAGCAGCCACAACTGCAGGATGACCAGCATCACGATGAACGCCAGCATCCCGTTGATGATGGTGGTGCGCTGCTGACGCGTGAACGGCCTGCGCATCGACATCAGCTCGTCCTCTCCTCCACGCCGGTGGCGTAGATGTCGCTGCCGCGCACCTCGAGACGGATCACCGGCAGCGGCCGCTGCGGCGGACCGGCGATCGGGCGGCCGGACCGCAGATCGAAGTAGCCTTCGTGACACGGGCAGTGGATGACGCCGCGATCGACCAGCGGCCGCACCGCGCAGGAGAGATGCGTGCACTTCTGGCTGTAGGCCAGAAGCTCGTCCTGGCGCGTGCGGATGAGCACGCAGTCGTCGTGCTCGCCGGGGTAGGTGAACGTCAGCACGCCGCCGGCCGGCACATCGGACACGGCGGCAATGCGCCGCGCCTCCGGACCGCCCGTCCGCCGCCGCCACCAGCTCTGCGCCGCGATCCAGACCTGGCCGACGGTCAGCGCGAGGCTGGTGAGCACGAGGAACTTCGTGAAGTCGCGCCGCTCGACGTACTGGTCCTCCGGCCAGTCGATCGGGAAATCCTGCCGCCACGCGGGCTGCACCTCGGCGGGGCTCCAGTCGGGGGCGATCGTCACCTGCTCGCGGTCGTGAATCGGCGCGTAGAGGCTGGCGGCCGTCGTCCCGGTCAATCCTTCGCGGCCGGGCGTGTCGATACGCGCGTCGATCCACGCGGCCCGCGCGACAGGACGGGCTTCACCTGCGCGGGGATCGGGTTCCGTACCGCTCGTGTGTCGCGTCTCGTCGGGCATCTCGCGTCCTCTCAGATGGTGATCTCGGCAAACGGGTCCGGCCCCTCGGCCGGCGACGGAGCGGGCGAAGGCTCGCCGGGCGCCGCGACGACCCGCAGCAGCGTGCTGCGTTCACGCGGGTGTTCATCCATCGCCGACGTGACGTCCACATGCGGCAGCTGCGTCGTCAGCGCACGCGGCACCATCATGAAGACGCGCGTCGAGATGGTCTGCCCGCCGAACTGGAAGCGGTTGATCGGCGCCGACAGCGGCCGCATCTGCTCGATCTGCTCCCGCGTGCCGAAGAACAGCGCCTGGCTCGGACACACCGTGGCGCACATGGGCTTCTTGCCGGCGCTCGACCGGTCGTAGCACATGTCGCACTTCATCATGATCTGCCGGTCCTCGTAGAGCTCGGGCACGCCGAACGGGCAGGCCATCACGCAGTTGCCGCACGCGATGCAGCGCGGCTTGCGCGCCGACTGCACGACGCCGTCGCCGGTGCGCTTGATGGCGTCGGCCGGGCAGACCTCGGCGCACGTCGGCTGCTCGCAGTGCATGCACACGACCGGGACGGTCTGGACACTGCGCGACCGCTCGATGAACTCGAGGTGGATCATCGATTCGCCGCGGTGCGTGTCGCACTCCGTGCACGCCTGCACGCACGCCTGGCAGCCGATGCAGCGGTTGGGATCGATGAAGAAGTGAAGGTGATCCGGCTTGGACATGGCGGCTACTGCTGCGCCTCCAGCACGGCGGCATAGGCCGGTGCCGCGTCCGCTTTCCGGACGCGGCAGCCGCACACCTTGTACTGCGGGATCCGGCTGATCGGATCCTGCGCCGCCACGGTGAGCCGGTTCACGCTCTTCTCGCCGGCCCAGTGATACGGGATGAACACCGTGTCGGGCCGGATCGTCGTCACCACCATCGCGCGCAGCGTGATCGCGGCGCGGCGGGTTTCAACCGTCGCCCAGTCGCCGTCGGCAATGCCCAGCCTGGCGGCCAGACGCGGGTGCATCTCGATGCGCGGTTCGGCGTACTGCTCGACGAGCGGTCCGATGCGCCGCGTCTGCGTGCCGGACAGGAACTGGCTCACCACACGTCCCGTGGTCAGGAATATCGGATACTCCGCATCGGCATCATCGACCGGCGGCCGGTACTCGGCGACGTTGAAGCGCGCCTTGCCGTCGGGGAAGTAGAACGGCCCGCGGCCTCTGGCCACGGGGTTGTAGCTGCCCCGCTCGAACAGCCGCGGGGTGCCCGGGTGATCGATCGGCAGGCCCGTCTCGGGGTCTTCGCTGTAGCAGGGCCAGAATACCCCCATCTGCCGCTCGATTTTCTCGTAGGTGATGCCCGAGTAGTCGGCGACGCCGCCTTTGCTGGCCACGCGCAGCTCCTCGAAGATCTCCCGCGGGCTCGAGAAGGTGAAGCCGTGCGGACGACCGAGCGCACGGGCGAGGTCCTGGATGATCTTCCAGTCCTCCCGCGCCTCGCCGGGCGGATCGACGGCCTTGTTGATCTTGATCACACGGCATTCGACCTGCGTGACCGTTCCTTCGTCCTCCTCCTGCAGGCTCCCCGGCAGCACGATGTCGGCATGCCGGGCGGTGTCGTTGAGGAAGAAGTCGATGGCGGAGTAGAACTCCAGCTTCTCGAGACAGCGCGTCACGAACGTGCTGTCGGGCAGCGACACCTTGGGGTTGAAGCAGATCGACAGCAGCGCCTTGATCTCGCCCCTGTCGATCTTGCGGAACAGCTCGTAGGCGTCGACGCCCGGACCCGGCAGCTGCTGTTCGTCGATCCCCCACACCCGGGCGACGTATGCGCGATGCTCGGGATTGGCGATGTCGCGCCACCCGGGCAGCTGGTCGGCCTTCTGGCCGTGCTCGCGCCCGCCCTGACCGTTGGCCTGACCCACGATGGTGCCGTAGCCGCATTTCGGCTTGCCGATGCGGCCCGACGCGAGCACGAGGTTGATGGTGCCGATCGCGTTCTGCACGCCGTTGGAATGGTGCTCGATGCCCCGCGCATGGAAGAGGAAGCTGGTGCGCGCGGTTCCCCACCACTCGGCGGCCTGGCGGATCGAACGCTCGGGAACGCCGGTAACTTCCGCGGTTCGCGCCGGCGTCCACTGGCGGCAGTATTCGGCGACGGCGTCGAATCCGACGGTGCACTCGCGGATGAACTCGTGATCGAGCCAGTCGTGCTCGATCATCAGGTTCAGAACGCCGGCGAACAGCGCCGCGTCGCGCCCGGGCCTGATCGGCAGGTACAAGTCGCAGGTCCGGGCCGCCGGAGTGATGCGCGGATCCTGCATGATGATCCGCGCGCCCTGCTCGCGCGCCTGCCAGAGATAGTTGGTGGTGATCGGCGAGCACTCGGCCACGTTCGATCCCGCCACCCAGATGATCTCGGTGCCCACCATGTCCGACCACGGGTTGGTCGTGCGATCGATGCCGAAGGCCTTCTTGTTGGCCGCGCCGGCGCTGACCATGCAGAGCCGGCCGTTGTAGTCGATGTAGGGCGTCCGGAGACAGACACGGGCGAACTTCCCCAGCAGGTAGGTCTTCTCGGTCGTGAGGCTCGCGCCGCCGAGCACCGCCACGGCATCGCTGCCGTAGGTCTTCTGGATGCGATCGATCTCCCGGGCAGTCGCCGCGACGGCCTCGTGATACGGCAGCGGGCTGAAGCCGTGCGGCGAAGCAGGATCGCGGCGCAGCGCGGTGGTGAGGCGATCGGGATGCGCGCCCTGCAGGTAGCGCTTGACGCCTTTCGGACACAGCATGCCGCGATTGAACGGAAAGTCCTCCCACGGCTCGAAGCCGATCACGACGTTGCCGCGAACCTTGAGCTGGATCCCGCACTGCTGGCCGCAGAAGCAGCAATGCGTCCTGACCAGCCGCTCCGGCTCGGCCGTCGTCGAGAGGCGGACGCCCGTCATGCTGGACAGGTGCGGACCGAACCGCTCGATGATCTTCAGCTCGTCGACAGGAAGCGTTGCCATGCTGTTCTCACACCGGACGCGACGAGGCATCGGCGCCGTCGTGCCGGCGCCACAGGCCGGCCTGCGCCAGCCCGAACAGCGCGCGCCGGCAGCGCGGGCAGATGTACTGGTAGTGGCCGGCGCCGGTCGATGACGGCAGCTCGTACGAGAACCCCAGCTCCCGCTCGACCGTGACCAGGTCGCGCACCATCATTGCCGGCGCGAACGGACGATCGCAGCGGCGGCAGCGCGCCTGATCGCCGCGTGCGCCGGCCTGCTTGTAGAAGCTGACGCCGAGCTGGGCGGGCCGCTGGAAGATGTGGAAGAACTTGCCGAACGGCAGATACAGCAGCGTGAGGATCACCGTCGCGGCGTGCAGGATCGCGAGGAAGTCGTAGGCATAGCCGTTCATCCAGGTGTAGCTGGCGGTCAGCAGCAGCCCGGTCACGCTGATCGCGAACAGGAGCACGAGCGGCAGGACGTCCTGGCCGAACTGCTGCACGGCCACGGCGCCGTGATCGATCATCCGCCGCCTGAACGCGAGCATGACTCCGGCAATGACCAGGAACGACGCCCACACCAGGCCGTGAAAGACGATGAACGCCGTGAGCGATTCGACGTGGAAGTCCTGCACCGGAATGCCGAACACGTAGGTGCGATACACGTCGATGTCGCCCGGCACGGTTCTGAAATGGATCCAGCCCCAGACGAGGGGGAACGTGATCGCGGCGGCGAGGATGCAGCCCCACATGATCAGCCAGTGGGCGGCGCCGCGAAAACGGCCGCGGCGGAAGATGAAGCGATTCGCGGCGAACTCGATCGCGAAGCGGCGCAGGAGCTCCGTCAGGTTCCGCCCCAGCACGCGCGGATCGACGAACACCTGCCAGCCCCGGCGCCAGTACATCCGCGTCGGCGGCCGGTGCAGCCACATCGCGTAGCGATAGCTGATGGCGAACGCGGCAAAGAGCGTCGCGAACGTGTAGCCCACCAGCGCCGCGTCGAAGTGCTGCAGGTTTCGTGAACCGACAACGATCGCGGCGGCCAGACCGGCGGCGACGAACGCACCCCACGCGCCGGCGCGTACGCGTTCCAGCGCCTGACGCGCCGGTACGGGGAGCGAGCGCGTCCACTCCACTTCGCCCGGGCGGAACGTCCGCTGGTTGGCGATGCGCAGGACCAGGGCAACGGCCGCGAGCAGGATGAACCCCGGCCAGATCACGCCGGTCAGATCGCGGAAGGCCCCCAGCAGCAGCGGAGGGAAGAATCCGCCGAGACCGCCGAGCGCGCCGACCAGCCCGGTCACGGTTCCCGTGTCTCTCGGGAAGCGCTCCGGCACGAGCTTGAACACGGCGCCGTTGCCGAGGCCCATCAACAGCGCGCATGCCAGCGCCCCGACCGTGAACGGCACCATCGAGGGCCACATCAGCAGCAGCGAGAACAGCGCCACACCGCCGAACACCCACGACAGCACCTGCGCGCCGCCGATGCGATCGGCGAGCCAGCCGCCCACCGGCCGCATCAACGTCGCGAGCACCACGAATCCCGCCGCCCGGACGCCGGCGTCGGCCGGCGTGAGCTCGAACTGCGCCCTCAGGAGCGTCGGCAGATAGATCGAGAACGCGACGAACCCGCCGAAGGTCAGGAAATAGAACGCGCCAAGGAGCCACGCGGTCGCCGAGCTGCGCAGGACGCGAAACATCGCCGAGACATTGGCGGGCCGCGCCGCATGCGCCGGGTTCCGGGCGAGCGCTGCGTAGACGAGCGCCCACGCCGCCAGCAGGACGCCGGTGCCGCGGAACACGGCTTCCCACCCGAACCGGGCGGTCAGCACCGGGCCGGCGAAGACCGCGATCGACTGGCCGATCGTGCCCAGCCCGTAGATGCCGAGCGCAGTGCCCTGTCGAGCCGCAGGCGTCCATCGCGAGACGAACGCCGCACCGACCGCAAACGACGAGCCGGCGACGCCGATCACGAACGCCGCCGCGAGCAGGCTTTCATAACCCCTCGTCAGCGAGGCGAGGAACGCCGCCGCCGAGGAGAACGCCAGCAGCGCCGTGAACACGAGACGGCCGCCGAAGCGATCGGTGAGCATCCCCATCGGCAGCCGGGCCAGGGAGCCGAGCAGCACCGGGACCGCGACGAGGAGCGCCGTCTGCGACGCATTGAGGCTGTAGCGCGCGCTGAAGGTCGACGCGAGCCCGCCGATGAGGCCCCAGGCCGCAAAGCACAGAGCGAAGGAGATCGTCGCCAGGACGACCGCCCCTGTCGAGGATGGCGTCCGGGTTCCAGCGTGGGGTGAGGGCACGTCAGCGTTCTGCGCTGAATGTATCCGTCCCGGCTCGAGACATCAACCTCACGCGCATGTCGACTCCGATTTGGATGCTGTTTCTTCGGTGTCAGAAGCTCGCGATCACGACCATGCCGGTGAGCACCGAGATCGCGACCAGCGTCCACCCGACATTGCGCAGGCGTGTGGGCGGCGGCGGACGCATGACAATCGCCAGCACGGCCAGCAATCCCGGGCCGATCGCTCCCAGCGTCTCCGCCGGAAGCACACCGAGCCACGACAGCCAGGCGGTTCCGGCCGCTCCGCTCGCCATGATCGCGGCGGCGCTTCTTCCGGTAGCGGCGGACGCCCGCGGATCGCCGCCGCCGCGCACGCGAAGGATCACGCTGCGCACGGCCAGCGTGCTCGTGACGAAGAGCAGGGCAAACGGCAGGGCGATGGCCACCGCGACGGCTGCCGGCGATCCAGCGGACATGGCGATCGGCACCGCCAGCGCCGAGAACGCGATCGCCGCCAGCGTCTCGCCGTACCACGACTTCTCCCGCCCGCTCATCGTCACGACCGCGAGCAGCGCCGCAGGGACGACCGGAACCGCCAGCGACCAGCCCACGCTGTCCGGGATCGTCATCAGCGATACGGCTCCGGCCGCGGCTGCCGTGAGCGCGCACCAGCCGAGCCACCGGGCTGCCGCCCGTCCCTGCTCGCGTTTCGCGCGCACCCCGCGGAGCCCGAGCAGGATCGACGCCGGCTCATGCGCGAGGAAGCAGGCCGCTGCCGCGATGGCCACCGCCAGCCCGGCCGTCGACACACCTGCACCGGCCAGCGCCGTCACCACCGGCAATGTCAGCTGCCCATACGCACCATGTTCCTTCGGCCACACGATTGCTGCCCCTGTTCCTGAAATTCTGCTTGTGTCTTCCGATACGGCGCACCTGCGCGGTCCGACGGCACACCTTTCGAATATTTGCAGACCGGGGTGCGGCATCGCCAGCCCACCGCTGGCGGATCGTCGCACGAGGCGGGCATGCCGCCAGAGTGAACCATGGTCTCCACCGAACCGGTCGAGAGTCAGACCGCGAGACGTTACTCCGAGTCCGACGTGGACAGCGTTGTTGCCGACTCGTTTCCGGCGAGCGACCCGCCCTCCTGGACGTTGAGCATCGCTCGTCCGCGGCCCGCTCGCCCGCGCGTCGACGCATCAGCTTCGCGCGAGCCGCGCCCTCGCGACACGGGCAGGCCGGCGGCAACGGCCCAAGCAGCCTCCGCGAAGCCGCGGTAACGCGCACGAGCGCGGGATAACCCGCACCGCGCGGAATTACACGCGCCGCGCAAGGGCTCGCACCCGAATCGTCCGATGGCAACTGCAGAGACGATCGCTGTGGCGGCGCGTTCCGATCTTCGGTATCCGCACGGCGTCAGCGCGAATGGACGCGCGCGTAAACGCGTCTTGATGGGCCCTCGTTCCGGGCGTGGTTCTTGGGTACGGCTCTCGTGGTGTTCACCAGCAGACACGAAAAAGTTTGACAGGCGCCTCCGGCGCATTGGCGGGCGTGCGCACTCGTCCGCGCCCCGAGGCGCCACCAGGGAGGAATCCATGGCTGAGACGAAGTCCACCACAAACACGAAGGAAGAGAAGGGGCTGTCGCGCCAGTCGTCGACGCTCGCGCGCAGAAGCGGGACGCTCACCAGTCCGGCGAGTCCGTTCCAGATGATGGACCGCATGATGGACGAGATGGACCGCTGGTTCGACGACTTCACGCGCATGGCGGGATTCCCGTCGCTGCTGTCGCGCCGGCCGTTCGGACTGTCGCGTCCGCGGGAGGGAGTCTGGTGGCCGCGAATCGAAACCGGGCAGAAGGGCAATCGCTTCTTCGTTCGCGCCGATCTCCCCGGTCTGACCAGGGACGACATCAACGTCCACGTGTCGGACGATGCGATCACCATTCGCGGCGAGCGAAAAGCCGAGCGGGAGGAGGAGCAGACCGGCCTCTGGCGCAGCGAGCGCGAATACGGTGAGTTCCATCGCGTGATTCCGCTGCCTGAAGGCGTCATCCCCGAGAGCGCCAACGCCACCTTCCGCAACGGCGTCCTGGAGATCTCGATGGAGGCCGCGCCCGAGGAGGCCAACCGCGGCCGGCGCATCGAGATTCAGGAAGCCTCGACGGAGCAGAAGAAGTAGCGTCGGTGGTTGGTTGGCGGCTAACGGCTAGTGGTTAGTGGTTGGCGTTCAGCGGTCGGGTTCGAGAGTCGATCACGGACAACGAACCACGAAGCCGCCGACGCTTCACGACTGCGGCGGCCAGACCACGAACGACGAACCACCAACCACGAACCACGAAGCACGAACCAGCCACGAACCACGGACGACGAACGGCTGACTAGTGGCGAATCTGCGAGGCTGCGGCTTCGGTTTCGAACGACGTCTCGCAGTTGCCGCGCTCGGGAATCAGACCCGCATTCGGCGTCGTGCTGCGGCGGAGGATGCGGGTCGGGAACACCAGCGGCTCGACCAGCACTTCCGGATCTTCCAGCGTCAGGTCGTAGAAGATCGCGTCGCCCTCGCGTCTGAACCGTTCGACGATGTGCATCTGGTCGGAGTGGAAGTAGCCTCCCCGTCCGATCCACGTCGTGTCGATGAACCCGATTGAATCGAGCACGAGGGTATCGCCCTCCCAGCGGCCGACCGTGTCGCCGAAGTACCTGGCCGCGTACTGCGCGTCGGGACGGTGCGGCCGGCCATCGATCGGGATCACGCGGAATTCCGGGTATCCGCCGCCGGCGTCGGGAAACTGCCCGTAGAGGAACGTGATGTCGTTCTCGGTCTGAAAGATCCGCCGCGGCGGCCCCTGACGCGGAAGTCCCAGCGGCTGGCACGTCATCACCGGGTCTTCCTTGTTCGTCCACATGTCGAGCTGCTGGACCTTGTCCCAGAACTCCGGCTTGTAGAGCGGACGGCCGAGCATGCCGAATCGCGACGGCGAGTAGAGCTCGAAGTCCTCGGTCTGGTTGGTTTCCCTCCGGCAGCCGACCTGCGTGGGACCGCACCGCCGGTTGCCGTAGTTGCCGATCCAGCCGATGTTGAATTCCGTCCACACGCCCGTCAGGTCGGGCCGACCGTTGATTCGCGGTGTAGGCGCGGACGTGTTGGTCGGCGGCTCGGTCCGCGCCCAGACGATGGCGGGCGCCTTCGTCGTGACGTTCATGGCTTTCTGCACGCTCGGCGGCACCGGCGCCACTACGTAGACGTTCCCGGTCTCTGTCTCGCCCGTGGTCAGATCGCGAACGGCGACTCCGTTCTTCCGTTCGATCAACCGGCCCGCGTAGAACACCTCGATCTTGTTCAGCGGATTGTTCCAGTCCTGATAGTTGCTGTAGGTGAACTCCGTTGTCGTTCCCCGGTGCGTGACGACGACCTTCTCGGTCATGTATCTCGCGTCGAGGGTGGCCGTACCAATCGCGCCGTCAACGCCCGGGATCGGGAAGGTCAGGACTGGCTTCCCCGAGGGATCGAACGAGAGCGTGGTGTTGCCCTGCTTCATCACGCCGTCGGGGATCACCATTGCCGGGTTGGCGCCCAGCGTCCACGCGTCCATCGTGCCGGCGAGGGCCGACTTGGGCGCGCCCTGCGGGCTGGCCCAGATGCGGATCAGCCGCTCCTCGACGGCGGCCGGCATCGCGGCCGCCTTGCCTTTCGTGCCGGCGATCTCGGCACCGGGCGTGTCCTCGTCCCATGCGTAGTGCCAGCTGACCACTTCGATGTTCGAGTAGGTCTGCTTGTTCGGCCGCGTGCACGTGTACTGGATGCGCTGACTGAACGTCTGATAGTTGGTGCTCGCGCGGAACCTGGAGAGCGTGCACGGCTGGCCGTCGACCTGAATCGTCCCGCTCCTGGCCTGGTACTCGAGCGTCGCCACCATGTCGCGCTCGTCTTCGCCCTTCAGCATGCCCTGGTGCCACATCCAGTTGAAGAGCACGGCGCGCAGGTCCCGGGCGCCGGGCGCAGGCGTGTACGGCGCCCCGCCGCCCCGGCCGCGGCCCTGTGCGCCGGCCGCAGGGCCACCGGCCCGCCCGGCGTTTCCCGGCCCCTGCTGCGCAGCGGCAGCGGAGGCCAGACCAATCGTGAGCCCGAACACCGCTGCGGCCGTCATCCAGCGGTTCTTTCGGGGGCGGAAGCGACACGCGGCGAGCAGGAACATCATCGGTAGTCCTCCGTTCTGATGGAGGAGAAGCATGCGCGGTACAGAGAGGCGAGGTCAAGACACGCGATAGTGCCTGGCACCACACACCGAAGGCCCTTGCACTGACGAGCGATGGCCCCTTGCGCCAGCCAGCGTCGATCCCCTCCACTAGTCCCTTCACGTTATTGAGTTTCGCCGGGGGGCTGCCTATGATTCGGCCTTCTTCGACGAGGTACCGTGCCACACATTGCTCTGCCTGAAGGGCTCCCGGGCATCACGAGCGGGTTTGCGTTCAGTCCGGAAACGGCCCGGCCGATGCGCGAGCTGGCCGAAGTGCTGCTCCGCGGCCCGAACACGTTGACCAGCGCCGAGCGCGAGATGATCGCGGCGTTCGTCTCGCATCGCAACGACTGCCACTTCTGCCACGCCAGCCATCGCGCCGCCGCCGCGCATCACATGGACGGCAGCTACGCCGTGGTCGACGCCGTCACGCGCGACTACGAGTCGGCGCCGGTGTCGGCAAAGCTCAAGGCGCTGCTGGCGATTGCGGCGAAAGTGCAGGTCAGCGGCCAAGCCGTCACGAGCGCCGATATCGAGCGCGCGCGGCGCGAGGGGGCCACCGACCGCGAGATCCACGACGCCGTCCTCATCGCGGCGGCGTTCTGCATGTTCAACCGCTACGTCGACGGCCTGGCCACGATGACGCCCACCGACGAGCAGGCCTACGACGTGATGGGCCGGCGGATGGCAAAGGAAGGCTATGTCCGCGCCAATCGATAAGGACACCGCGCTCTATCTGCCCGACGTCGAGACACGCCATCAGCCCGGCATCTACCACGACCTGATCGAGGCCGCCCGCGCGCAGGGCGCCGAGTACTCGAAGATCTGGGATCTCTTTGCGTTTCAGCAGTCGTTCACCGTTCACCTGGCGCGCTTCACGCAGGGCGTGCTGCGCCAGCCGGCGACGATCACCCCGGCGCTGCGCGAGCTGATCGCCGCCTGCACGTCGTACCAGAACCAGTGCGCCTTCTGCACCCAGGCCCACGCCGCGGCGGCCAGCGAGCTCTACGGCGATGCCGATCTCGTGTGGACGGCGCTTCGCGATCTCGATCGCGCGCCGCTCGATGAGCGGACGAAGCTGCTCCTCCGCTTCGTCGGCAAGATGACGACGGCGCTGCCGTCGACGGGCGCGGCCGACATCGCGGCGCTGCGCGCCGCCGGGTGGGACGACGAAGCGATCTACTACGCGATCACGACGTGCGCGCTCTTCAACTTCTACAACCGCTGGATCACGGCCACCGGCGTCCCCGAGATGTCGCAGGAGGCCCATCGCCGCCAGGGCAAGGCGCTTGCCGAGCGCGGCTACATCCGCGAGTGAACACGATGCCCCACATTGCCCTTCCCGAAGGATTGCCCGGCATTCGCGGGCCGATGGCCTTCCGGCCCGAGACCGCGAAGCCGCTGAACGAGCTGGTCGACGTGCTGCTGCGCGGCCCGCACACGCTGTCTCCCGGCGAGCGCGAGCTGATTGCAACCTTCGTCTCGGCCCGCAACGACTGCCGCTACTGCCAGACGATTCACGGCGCGATTGCCGCCCACCATCTCGGCGGCAACGAGCCGCTCGTCGCGGCCGTGAAGCGCGATGCGCAGCAGGCACCGGTGTCCGACAAGCTGAAGGCGCTGCTCGCCATAGCCGGCAAGGTCGCCGAGAGCGGCAAGCGTGTGACCGAGGCCGACATCGCCCGCGCGCGCGAGCACGGCGCCACCGACCTCGAGATCCACGACACCGTGCTCATCGCCGCCGCCTTCTGCATGTTCAACCGCTATGTCGACGGTCTGGCGACGTGGGCGCCGGACGATCCCGATTTCTACCGTCAACGCGCGGCGCTCGTGGCCGAGAACGGGTACGCCGCCTCCACCCTCCAGGGACAGTCTCGATGACGACAAGGACCGCACGTTTGATGCTGTTCGTGTGCCTGCTCGCTGCCACGCGTGTCTTTGCCCAGGACCCGACCGGCGCGATCGAGGGCGTCGTCACCGACCAGACCTCCGGCGCCATACCCTCCGCGCGCGTCATCGCCCGCAACGTGCAGACCGGATTCACCAAGGAAGCGATCGCCGGCGCCGACGGCTTCTACCGGCTGCTGCTCCTGCCCGTCGGCGAATACTCGATCACGGTCGATGCGCCGGGCTTCGCGACGCTGGTGCGCGACGGCATCCAGGTGAGCCTCGGCCAGAGCCTGCGCCTCAACCTGCAGATAGACGTCACGCGCGTGACCGAGACGGTGACGGTGGAAGGCGGGGCCCAGCTCGTCGACACCACCACCAACGCCCTCGGGCGCGTGGTCACCGGACGCGAGCTCGTCGACCTGCCCCTCAACGGCCGCAACTTCACGCAGCTCGGGCTGCTGCAGACGGGTGTGGCGCCGCTCACGGCGGGCGTGGCCACCGCCGGCGGCAGCCTCCGCCAGGGCCAGGCCTATGCCGTCAACGGCATGCGCCCCGAATCGAACATGTATCTCGTCGATGGCGGGCAGAACCTGAACCGGATGGACGGCGGGTATGCGCTGAAGCTTCCGGTCGAGGCGATCGCCGAGTTCCGCATCCTCACCCAGAGCGCGCCGCCCGAATACGGCGGCACCGGCGGCGCCACCACCAGCGTCGTCACCCGGTCGGGCAGCAACCAGTTCCACGGGAATCTCTACGAGTTCGTGCGCAACGACGCGTTCGACGCGCGCAACTTCTTCTCGGAGAAGGTGGAGCCGCTCAATCAGAACCAGTTCGGCGGGACGATCGGCGGGCCGATCACCCCGAACCGGGTGCTGTTCTTCGGATACTACGAGGGCTTCCGCAACAAGCAGGGGCTCACCACGACGGCAACCGTGCCCAGCGATCTGCAGCGCAGGGGCGACTTCTCCGACCTCGGCACCCCGCTCATCAACTTCGCGGCGGGCGGAGTGCCGTTCCCCGACAACCGCATTCCCGCAAGCGCCATCAACCCGGTCGCGCTGAACGTGCTGAACCTATACCCGCGAGCCAACGTCGGCACGTCGCTCTATCGCGAGACCGTGCTGATCGAGAACGTGCTCGATCAGGCCGGCGGGCGCGTCGATATCAACTCCTCGGCCGACGCTCAGTGGTTCGCGCGCTACTCCTACTCCGGAGGCCACAACGTCAACCCCGTGTCGGTGCGCGGGACCGATGCCCCGGGATTCCCCACGCGCGACGACATGGGGACGCATCTGGCGACGATATCGAACACCCACATCTTCTCGCCGACGATGACCAACTCGGCGCGGGTGACGTATCTCCGGCACAGGTTCTTCTTCGACCAGCGTCTCAACCGCACGCCTCCGAGCGAGCTGGGGTTCGGGTTTCCCTCGTCGAACGAGGTCGGCCAGGGACCGCCGTTCTTCAACATCGCCGGCTATTCGCCGATCGGCGGCGCGATCACCGGGCCGCGCAACACGACGCAGTCGAGCATCGAGATCCAGGACAGCGTGATCGTGAGCCGGTCGTCGCACCTGCTGAAGTTCGGCGGCGAGTACCGGAAAACGGACGTGGACATGATTCAGGCGATCGCGCCGAATGCGTTCTTCGTGTTCGCCGGCACCTTCCCGACCAACAACGCCGTCGCCAACCTGCTGCTCGGCGCGCCCGTGGTGTTCTATCAGGGCCTGGGCAACTTCGAGCGCGGCATCAACGTGTGGGGAGCCAGCGCCTACATGCAGGACGAGTGGCGCGTGTCGCCGCGCGTGACGCTGAACTACGGCCTTCGCTACGAGCGGATCAATCCGTTCACGGAAGTCGAGGACCGCTTGAACGCCTTCGTCCCCGGCGTGCAGTCGCAGGTGAGACCCGACGCGCCGCGCGGCCTGCTGTTCCCCGGCGACAACGGCCTGCCCCGCGGCATCGCAAGGAGCGTGAACGCGTTCATGCCGCGCCTCGGCATCGCCTGGGACCCGACGGGTGAAGGCACCTGGGCGATCCGCGGCAGCTACGGACTGTTCTACGACCAGTTCCAGAACGGATCGGGCACGGCGTCGCAGGTGGCGATCAGCGCCCTTCCCGCCGCGCAGTTCGTGCAGTTCAGCGGCGCGGGGTTGAACTTCCAGAATCCGTTCGCCAACCGCGGGTACCCGTCGCCCGACACCTTCGTCGCGCCGTCGACGGTGTTCGCGCTCGACGTCGACGCCAGGCCGCCGCGCATGCAGCACTGGAACGCCGGCGTGCAGCGCTCGCTCTTCGGGACGTACCTGGTCGAAATCCGCTACGTCGGCGCGGCGGCAACGCACCTGCCGCGCAACGTCGAGGCCAACCCGGCGGTCTACGGGCCGGGCGCAACGGCGCAGAACGCCGACCGCCGGCGCATCTACGCCAATTGCCCGCCCGACGGCGTCAGCCCGTGCGAGTTCTCGACCGTCGCGATGCTCAAGAGCGTGGCGCGGTCGCGCTACGACGCCGCGCAGTTCAGCGTCTCGCGCCGCTTCGGCGACGCGCTCGGGTTCAACGTGTCGTACTGGCTGTCGAAGTCGATGGACCATCTCTCGGCGATGAACCTGTCCGGCGCGGCCGCCAAGCCGCTGGCCGGCGAGAACGACCTCGCGCAGAACCCGTTCGATCTCGAAGCCGAATGGGGGCCGTCCCTCTTCGATGCGCGTCATCGCCTGGTGGCGAGCGTCAGCTGGCTGCCGCGCGTCCCGGACGGGCTTCCCGCGGCAGCGCGGGCGGTGCTCGGCGGATGGCAGGTGAACGGCATCGCCACCTACAACTCCGGCACGCCGTTCACCGTGTCGGATTCCGCCAACGTCGCGCTCCAGGCCAACAGCCCGCCGATCTCGGGCTTCCCGGCGAGCCGTCCGAACCTGATCGGCGATCCCGACTCCGGTCCGCGCACGGTCGACCAGTGGCTGAGCCGATCGGCGTTCCAACGGCTGGACCTCGCGACGCAGGCCGGCCAGTTCGGCAACGCGGGCCGCAACATCGCCCGCGGCCCGTCGTACGCGAACGTCGATCTCTCGCTCGTGCGCGACTTCCGCGTGTCCTCGCTGACGCGCCTGCAGATTCGGGCCGAGGTGTTCAACGTCTTCAATCACGTGAACTTCGGGCTGCCGGTGGCCGACCTGAACTCGCCGAGCTTCGGCAGGATCCTGTCGGCCGGTCCGCCGCGCCTCATGCAGTTTGGTGTCAAGTGGATGTTCTGAGCCCGCGATCATGAGCACGTCGTCGGCGGCCTCCGGCGTGCTCGACGGCGCAGCCGGCGTTCGGAGCGTGCGCGCTCCGTACCTGCTGCTGGTGCTGGTCGGCTTCGGCGGACTGTTCTACGGCATCACCGGTCCCCTACTGAGCGCCTTCATTCCCCCGCTCGTGCAGGGGGTCCTCGGCGATCGTCGCACGGCGATCGGCATCGTCATGACGATCGACAACGTGCTGCTGCTGTCGCTCGTCCCCTGGGCAGGGGCCGCATCGGACCGCTGGGCCGGCCGATACGGCCGCCTGCCGCTGATCGTCGCCGGCCTGCTGCTGGCGTCGCTGGGCATGGCGCTGGTGCCGTGGGCCGGCGCCGCGGGGCTCGCCGGCCTCGTCGCCGCGCTCGTCGTCCTGCACACGGGAACGAACCTGCCACGCGCGCCGTTCCAGGCGCTGCTCGCCGATGCGGTGCCGTCCCGCTTCCGTTCGCTCGCATCCGCATCAGGCACGTTCCAGATGTGCGTCGCCGCGATCGGCTTCCTGATGCTGGGCCAGGTGTTCGGCATGCGGCCGGCGTTTCTCGCCGCGTCGGCGACCGTGCTCGTCGTCAGCGGCGCGGTCGTCGCCGGCCTGCGCACGCGAACGGGCACGCCGTCCTCCGCAGGCGATCAGCCGTCGCTGCGCTCGCTCGCCGACGCCGTGCGCGCCGCCGTCAGCGGCGCGGTGCCGGGCCTGCGCTCGGTCTTCGCGGCGTCGTTCCTGCTGCAGCTCACGTTCCAGACGTTCACGACGTGGTACGCCCTGCACGGAACGGAGCGCTTCGGCGTCGGCCCGGAAGCCGTCACGACGGGAATGATCGCGTGGGCGATGGGCGGCGTGATCGGCGCGCTTCCGGCGGGAATGATCGGGGTGCGGATCGGCCGGCGCCCCGCCATGCTCCTCGGTTTCGCGTTGATGGCGGCCGCGCTCGTCGCGCTCGACCGCGTCGGCTCGATGGCGCTGGCCACGCCGCTGCTGGCGCTGGCGTCGGCCTTCTGGACGCTGCCGATGGCGAACGCCTTCCCGCTGTTCGTCGAGCCGATCCGCCCTCAGCATCGCGGCGTACTGGCCGCGCTGTTCCTGCTCTCGATGGCGCTCGGCGGAGCAATCGGCGACCCGCTCAACGGCATGCTGTTCGACCTGTCCGGCGGATATCGTCCGCTCTTTCTGCTGATGACCGCTTACACGGGTCTCGCCTTCGTGGCCGTGCTGCTCGTGCCGCAAGGCGCCGGCGAGGCGGATACCGGTCCCGATGCCGACGTCACCGGCGCCGCCTGAGCAGGACGCCGCGGTCTCCTGACGCGAATCGTCCTCGCGTCTGCCGCTGAATCGGCGGACAATTCATTCGCGGAAGCACGCCGGCCGCAAGTGGCGCATGGGTGTTCTCCTCACGCCGATCGTTGTCAGAGAGGCGATCCGGCTCGCCGACCTGCGCGGAAAGCCGCTGGCCGTGGACGCCAACGGCGAGCTGTATCAGTTCCTGGCGCTCATCCGCCTGCCCGACGGCACGCCCCTGCGCGACTCGCAGGGCCGAATCACCTCTCACCTCTCGGGGTTGTTCTATCGCACGACGCGGCTCATTGCCGACTTCGGCGTGAGCCTCGCGTTCGTCTTCGACGGCCGGCCGCCGGTCGAGAAGGCCGCCGAGCTCGGCCGCCGCCGCGCCATTCGCGAGCGCTACGAAGCCGAAGCCGCGGGGGCGCGCCGCGCCGGCGATCTCGCGCGCGCGTACTCCAAGTCGACGATGACGTCGCGCCTGACGACGGAGATGATTGCCGAAGCGAAGCGGCTGCTGGAGCTGATGGGGCTGCCGGCGGTCCAGGCGCCGTCGGAAGCCGAAGCGCAGGCGGCGCACATGGCGCGCAAGGGCGATGTGTGGGCCGCGGCGTCCAAGGACTACGATGCGCTGCTGTTCGGTGCCCCGCGCCTCGTCCGCTTTCTCACGATCTCGGGACGGGAGTTCCTCCCCGCTACCGGCACCTTCCGTCCGATCACTCCGGAGCTGATCGATCTGCAGCGGATGCTGGACGCGCTGGGCATCACCCGCGTCCAGCTGGTCGATCTCGGACTGCTCGTCGGGACCGACTTTCATCCGGGTGTCCGCGGCATCGGGCCGAAGAAGGCATTGGCGCTGGTCAAGCGCTACGGGGCGATCGAGGAGATGCCGTCGACCGTGCGCGATCACTTCGGCGGCGACGCGGCACGGCTCCGTCGCATTTTCCTCGAACCCGACGTCAGCGACGACTACAGCGTGACATCGACCAGCTGCGATGTCGACGGCGTCGTCCGGTTTCTCTGCGACGAGCACGCGTTCGGACGCGACCGCGTCGTCGCCGCGCTCGAACGCGCGTTCGGCCCACGGCGGCTGTTCTAATCGATCGAACCGATGACGGTCAGCTGGCGGAAAACAGCCAGGCGAGTGTCGCGAGAACGACGGCAAACACTACCCATGCAGCCGTCTCGGGCCCTCTGGTGTGCGGCATCCCGGAAAGTATGGACCGGCCGATTGCCTCCGTCCATGTCTGCGTTGTACCGCGGAGCTCGATTCGCACCGCTGTACCGACATGCCAGACAGCACTCGTGCGGCGCGAAGCATCGCCATCGACGACGTGCTGCGCGGTGTGACGTATCAGTGCGGCCGCGCGGGTATGTGATCGAACAATCGGCGCTCAGCGCCGGTTTCACGTGAGCGCTCGCTGAGAGATTTGACGCTGAAGCCGGGATTAGAACGACCACGTCGCTCCCAGCGACGCTCGCCGCGGGATCTCGGCGCGGCTCTGCGCGTCCCCATACTCCGGGTGGTTGCCGTGGAGGAGATCCCGACCGGTCAGCGCGACGGTGAGCCGCGGGCTCGGCCGCCAGGCGAGGCGAAGATCCAGCTCGCGATACGCCGGCACGGCCGGGTGCGGCAATGCGCCGACGCCGCGCAGCATGGCATCGAGCTCGATGGTGGCGGAGAGGTCGACGCTCGAGCGAACCATCCAGTGATAGTCCGGATCGTTGTGCAGCGTGGGATTGGCAACGCCGACCGGATCGGTGCTGCCGGGCTCGAGCACCAGGTCCTTGCCGAGCAGCGCCGTCCCGGCGCTGAGCGTCCAGGCAGCGAACGGACGATAGGTGGCCCATGCCTCGAGACCGTACACCGGCCCTTCGATGCGGTTCTCGAGCTGCACGGGGACGCCGGTGCCGCTGCGCAGGCGATCCCACAGATGCGTGAACGCGGTCACCGAGTAGCTGACGGCCTCGGCGTGGCGTCCACGGTAGCCGACTTCGAAGACATTGGCGACCTCGGAGACGAAGTTCGGTCCGCCGATGACCAGGAACGGCGGGTTCATCGGGAAGAAGACCTCGCGGTCGTAGCGCGACGGGGCCCGCACGGCGCGCGAGAAGCCGCCCCACAGGAAGTGGTTCTCGTGCGCCTTCCACGTCAGTCGCGTGCTGGGCAGGTATTCGAGGCCCGTGTAGTCGTTGGTCTCGAGCTTGACGCCCAGCGTCGTCCCGATGCGGTCGGTCAGGCGGAATTCCCCGTGCACGAACACGTTCTCCCAGCTGAGGTGCTTGCGGTCCGGAAAAAATCGCGAGACGAAGGCCGCGTCGACGTGATCCCGCGAATGCCGGTACCCGCCGCCCCACACCAGACGGTGCTGCCCCAGCGGCAGGGTGTGCTGGAACTCGAGGTCGAACAGGTTGGCCTTCGGACGGAAGATCACGAAGTCGTCGCGCTGCGCGTGGTCGAAGTAGGCCTGCACGTGCATGCTGGCGTCGCCGTCGAGCCGGCGGGTCCACTTCGTCAGGAGGTTCAACCCGGCGATCTCGAGCTCCGGGACCTCGATGTCGCCGACGAACCCGCGGTGCTCCGTTTCGCCGGCGTACGCGTCGCCCTGCACGGTGACCGTATCCCGCGAGCCGCCCCAATCGACGCGCAGGCCGACCTGATTCCGCTCCCAGGCGTTCAGCAGCCTCTCGCCCCTGCCGTTGACGGTGCCGTCCCAGGACGACCGCTTGGCGTAGGCGCGATAGGAGGCGGCGTTCATCGTTCCGCCCCAGCGCACCGCGACTTCACGGTCGGCGCTGCCGACGCCGGCCGACACGACGCCGCGCTGCGTTTCGGACGCGGGCTTGGTGATGATGTTGATGACGCCGTTGACGGCGTTCGCGCCCCAGAGCGTCGCACCCGGTCCGCTGATGATCTCGATGCGGTCGATGTCCTGGAGCAGGAGATCCTGCTGCTCCCAGAACACGCCGGAGAACAGCGGCGTGTAGACCGTGCGTCCGTCGATCAGCACCAGCAGCTTGTTGCCGGCCGCGTTGTTGAAGCCGCGGGCGCTGATCGCCGCCTGCAGCGGGTCGATCCGCGCGACCTCGAGGTTGGGCGCGAGACGCAGGACCTCGGGCAGCGTGGTCGCCCCCGATCGGCGGATGTCCTCGTCGTTGATCACGTATATCGAGGCCGGCGCCTCGAACAGCCGCTCGCTGTGCCGCGACACCGAGGTGACTTCCAGGTTGACGAGATCGTCGATGGTCAGTCGCTTGAGCGCCGTCGGCGTGACGGTCTGCGCCCGTGCCGGAGGCGGCGACGCCAGCATGCAGGCCGCACACACGGACCACACGATCAGCCGGCGCGAACAGGTGCGCGCGGGCGCCGCGTCGGGAAAGACTGTACGCTGCGTCATCACCGGCACCCTCAGCTCGTGCGCTCCGTCGAACGGCCGATCGCGTTCGGCGGCGGCTCGTTCAGCAGGGCCCAGAACGAGCCCACCTGCTTCACCGCGTCGATGAACTCCTTGAACTTCACCGGCTTGACGACGTAGGCGTTGGCGCCCAGCTCGTAGGCGCGCTCCAGATCCGGCTCCTCCCGCGACGAGGTCATCACGACGATCGGTATCGTTTTCAGCGCCGGATCGCTCTTCACCGTCTGCAGCACGTCCATGCCGTCGAGCCGCGGCATCTTCAGATCGAGCAGAATCAGCGCCGGGTGTCCATGGGCGCGATCGGCGAAATCCCCTCGCGTGTACAGGTAGTCGAGCGCCTCGACGCCGTCGCGTAGGTGCATGACTTCGTTGGCAAGGTTGTACTCGCTGAACGCGCGGAGGGCGATTTCGGCGTCGCGCGGGCTGTCTTCGACGAGGATGATGCGCTTGAGGGGTGTGGTCATGATGCGATTGCCTGCTCCATGCGGTCGATGCCGGCGGGCTGTGCCGGCTTGAGCGTGAACCAGAAGGTGGCGCCCTTGTCCACGGCGGCGTCGGCCCAGATGCGCCCGCCGTGCCTGGCGATGATCCGCTGTACGGTGGCCAGCCCGATGCCGGTGCCCTCGAACTGATCGGCCCGATGCAGCCGTTGAAAGACGCCGAACAGCTTGCCGGCGTAGCGCATGTCGAAGCCGGCGCCGTTGTCGCGCACGAACAGCACCACGCGGCCGTTCTCCTCGCCGCTGACGCCGACGGTGATCTCGGCGTGCTCGCGCACGCGGGTGTACTTGACCGCGTTGCCGAGCAGATTGGTGAACGCCTGCCGGATCATCACCGCGTCGCCGATCACCTTCGGCAGCGGCTGCAGGTGCCACGTGATGCGGCGATCGCGGGTCGAGGGTTCGAGGCGCCGGATCGTCTCGGCGACGATGTGGTCGAGGTCGATCTCGCGCTCCTGCATCTCGGCTCGCCCCATCCGGGAGAAATCGAGGAGGTCGTCGATCAGCTGGCTCATCTCGACGCTCGACGCGCGAATCGTCTTCAGGTAGCGCTGCGCCTCCGGCGAGAGCTGCCCGCTGGTCTCCTCCTCGAGCATCTCGACGTAGCCGAGCACGTGGCGGATCGGCGCGCGCAGGTCGTGCGACACCGAGTAGGAGAAGGATTCGAGCTCCTTGTTGGCGATCTGCAGGGCGTTGGTCCGCTCGGCGACGCGGCGCTCCAGATCCGTATTGAGCTTGCGGACCTCGGCTTCGATGCGGGTGCGCTCCTCGATTTCGCGGCCCAGGCTCGCCTTCTGCTCGCGCAGCGTCTGGTTCTGCGCTTCGATGCGGGCGAGCATCGTGTTGAACGCGTCGGTGAGCTGGCCGATCTCGTCGTCGCTGATCTTGGCAGCGCGCACGGAATAGTCGTGGCGCTCCGAGACGGCCAGCGCCACCTGCACCAGCCCGGCAATCGGCCGGGAGATGAACCGCTGCAGCCGCGACGAAATGACGGTGGCCAGAACGCCCGACACCAGCAGCACCAGAGCCACGACCATGGCGTAGACGGCCGATTGCGCTCGCAGACCGCCGAGATTCGACTCGAGATACAGTGTGCCGAGCCGGCGGCCCTCGATCGTCACGGGCTCGTAGAGCACGACATGCGACGACTCGAACCGGCAGCCGTCCTCGCCCGGCCGCTCCGGAATCGCACCGGTTCCGCGGGCGGGCTGGAACTTCGCGAACAACGCACCGGATCGGTCGTAGAGCGCCGCGCCGACGACGTCAGGGTCGGCGGCGACCGCCGACAGCACCTGGGTGGCATCCGCCTGGTTCTGGAATGCCAGAGCGGCGGTGCTGTTGGCGGCGATCGCCCGCGCCAGGGTGGTGAGCTGACGCACCGCAGATTGACGATCGGTGATTTGCTCGTAGACGACGAACGCGCCGCAGGCCAGGAACAGCACGATGCCGCACGTGACCAGGATGATGGTCATGACTTTGCGGGTGATCGAGCCTTTCGTGAACATCACTGCGCCCCGTTCACGATTCTCGCCGGCCTGAGCAGATTCGAGCTGATCGTCAGCCCGGCTGCCCTGGCGGCCGCGAGGTTGATCTGAAGCCCGATCCGGTTGCGCTCGTTGACGAAGCGCACCATGCCGCCGCGCGTGGCAAACCCGTCGGTCTCGCCGACGGTCAGCGTCGGCCGGCCGCGGAGCGCGGCCAGGATCGGCTCGTAGCGCTGCGTCTCGGACGGACTCACGAACAGAATGTGGCAGGTCTCGATCTCCTCGACGCGGCGATAGCGGGCCACGACCAGCTGCCGCTGGCGGACCGTCTCGCCCGCCACGATCTCGTCGAGCGTGCGGGAGAACGGGTCCTCACCGAGAATGCCGATGACGATCGGCGAACGGGGGCCCTCGAAGGCCGACTGCGGCCACTCGACGAACTGTGCAAAATTGAACAGGAAGACGGCCTTGACCTCGCGGTCGCTCACCCGCGGCTGGGCCCAGGGGGATGCGGCGGCGGCCAGCCACGCCAGCAGACACCACGTGCTGAATGGGCGTGCTCGGGACCCGCGCGGACACATGTCTCTACCTATTTCGGCACACCGGTAACGGCCCTTAATAGGAAGATGACGGCCAGATGTCGGCGACACGATCCGGACACATGGACACGGTCCTGACACACTTCCCGGCCGCCCACCTCTCTCGGCCGGCGCGCGGACGGCCGATGACATAGATGGGCAATCGCGCGACCATTTTGACACGAGCCAGGGCATCGAGATGAGCGGACCCTTACGGATTCTGCTGGTTGAAGACTCGGAACACGACATGCGACTCCTCATGCGCCACCTGTCGCGCAATGGGGTCGAATTCACGCTCACCCGTGTGCAGACCGCCGCCGCGATGCTCGAGGCGCTGACCACCGGCACCTGGGATCTCATCCTGTCCGACTACTCCATGCCGCAGTTCAGCGCCACTGCCGCCCTGGACATCCTGCGCAGCACCGGTCTCGACCTGCCGTTCATCATCGTGTCCGGGACGGTCGGCGAGGAAACGGCCGTCACCGCCCTCAAGGCCGGGGCCCACGACTTCCTGACCAAGGACCGGCTGGGCCGGCTGGTGCCCGCCATTCAGCGCGAGGTTCGGGAAGCCGCCGAGCGCCGGAAGCTGCGTCTCGCCGAGCGGGCGCTCACCGAGACGCAGATGCGCATGCAGTTCGCCATGGAAGCCGCCGGCGTGGGCACCTGGGAAGCCGACCTCGCCTCGGGACGCCTCATCTGGTCCGAGCTGCTGGAACGCATGCACGGCCTCGAGCCCGGCAGCTTTCGCGGCACCGTCGAAGCCTTTCTCGAGACCGTCCACGCCGCCGACCGCGACCGGCTGCGGCAGGAGATGTCGCACGTTGTCCGCTCCCAGCACGACTTCACGCACGAGTACCGGACCGTGTGGCCCGACGGGTCCACGCACTGGATCGTCTCCTTCGGGCGCGTCGTGGCCGACGCGGCCGGCGACTTCACCCGCGCCGCCGGCGTGTCGCTGGATGTCACCCATCAGAAGACGCTCGAAGGGCAGCTGCAGCTGGCCCAGAAGATGGAGTCGATCGGCAACCTGGCCGGCGGCATCGCCCACGATTTCAACAACGTGCTGACGGTGATCACCGGCTACTGCTCGTTCCTGGAGGACCGTCTGCAGGGCGACCCCGGCGCCAGCGACGACATCGGCCAGATCCGCCGCGCCGCGGAAAGCGCCACGGCATTGACACGGCAGCTCCTGGCGTTCAGCCGCCGGCAGGTGCTCGCCCCGAAGGTGCTGTCCCTCAACGCCGTCCTGACCGACATCCAGAAGATGCTGCGGCGGCTCATCGAGGAGCACGTCCGCATCGAGCTGAAGCTGGCCAGGGACCTGCCGCTGACCAACGTCGATCCGGGCCAGATGGAGCAGGTGGTGATGAACCTGGCGGTGAACGCCAGGGACGCGATGCCCGACGGCGGCGTGCTCACGTTCGAAACCTCGGCCGTCGAGCTCGACGAGGAGTACGCGAGCACGCACCTCGACGTGCAGCCGGGCCGGTACGTGTGCCTCGCGGTGAAGGACACCGGCTGCGGCATCCCGCCGGACATTCTCCAGCGCGTCTTCGAGCCGTTCTTCACCACCAAGCCGACCGGGAAGGGCACCGGCCTCGGCCTGGCCACCGTGTTCGGCATCGTCAAGCAGAGCGGCGGGCACCTGACGGTGTCGAGCGAGGTCGGCGTCGGCACCACGTTCCTCATCTGTCTGCCGGCGGTGGGCGCCGACGTGCCGGAGCAGCTGCTGCCCGGGCCGGCCGTGGCCGGCGGGTTGAACGGCACCGAAACGGTGCTGGTCGTCGAGGACGATGCCCGTCTGCGCGCGCTGGATCAGCGCGTGCTGGCGCGCTACGGCTACAACGTGCTGGTCGCCGCCAGCTGTGAAGAGGCGCAGCGCGTGTGCACCGAGCACGAGGGCGACGTGCACATCGTGCTGACCGACGTCGTGATGCCGGGCGGCAGCGGCAAGAAGTTTGCCGACTGGATCGCCGAGACGCGGCCGTCGACGCGGGTGATCTTCATGTCCGGGTACACCGACAACGCGATCACCCAGCTCGAGCTGGGCGCACCCGGCATGCATTACCTGCAGAAGCCGTTCACCCCCGAGATGCTCGCGCGCAAGGTGCGCGAGGTGCTCTCGGAACGCCCCGTCAGTCCGGGAGCTCGCCATGCGCACACTCGTCGTTGACGACGATCCCAACGTCCGCGGAATCGTCAGGCGCGTGCTGACGCGGCAGTTCGACTCGCTCGAGGTCATCGAGTGCGAGGACGGCCTGTCCGCCCTGGAGCTGCTGTCGAAGGACGAGTACGACTTCGTGCTGCTGGACGTGAGGATGCCGTTGATGGACGGCCTCGACGTCCTGCAGAGCGTCAGACGGGCGCCCGTGATCGGCAAGATTCCGGTCATCATGATGACCGGCATCAACGACGAGCACACCGTCAGCGAGGCGATGAAGCTCGGCATCAACGACTTCATCCTCAAGCCGATCCGTCCGACGCAGCTGTGCGAGCGCGTGCTGAAGATCCTGACGCACTCGTCGGTGAGCACCGAGCGGAAGGGGCCGGCGCGGCAGGTCTTCCGTCCGTTGACGCTGACGCCGTCGACCACCGTGCTGCTCGCGGACGGGAGCGCCGAGTTCCGGGAGTTCTTCCGCAGGACCGTCGGCCAGATGTGCACCGTGCACCTGGTGCCGTCCGGCCTGGCGGCCTTCCAGTACTGCCTCGAGCACGTGCCGTACGCGCTGTTCGTGGGCTCGGAGCTCGGCATCATCTCCGCCGAGGTCCTGGTCCGCAAGCTTCGCGCGCTTCCGCGTCTGTGCGCAGTCCGTATCGTCGGCATCGAATCCGAGCGCAATCTGCTGCAGGCCCGCAAGAAGGGGACCTTCGAGGCGGTGATCGTCCGCTCGTTCGTGCACGACGTCTTCAAGGAGGCGATGGAATCGCTGCTGCGAGCTCCGGCCGCCAAGGGCGCGGAGCTTCCCGGCGTTCCCGACCTGAAGCTGCTGGCCATCAGCGCCGCCGAAGAAAGCCTCACCGAGGCGATCGGCCAGCCCGTGGTGCTCCGCCCGGCGTCGAACCGGCCGATGCAGGGCGGCATGGCGGCGGTCACGCTGCGGGTCGGCCTCGATCGCCTTCCGGTGACTCTTCGCCTGGCGATGCCGGCCAACGGCTTCGCCCGTCTTGCGGCCGGACTTGCCGAGCGCCTCTCGCCGGACACCGCGACCCCCGACGGCGCCATGATGGCGCTCATCGGCCGTCTCGGCGAGAACCTCGCCGACGAGCTGCGCGGCCGCAATCTCACGGTCACCTGTGATGCGCCGACCGTCACCCGCCATGCGGCGCGGCGCGGGAGCAGCCCGCCGGACGATCACGGCATCGCCCTGGAGTTCGACGTCCCGAGCGAGAAGATCGCGCTGCGCGTCACGCTCACCGTCGGCGCTCCCGAGAAGCACGTGCAATGACCCCGTCGCTGTCCGATGCCGCGTTCGAGCTGGCGCCGCACGGCATGTTCGTCGCCAGGATGGATGGCGAGATCGTGGCTATCAACAAGGCGATGCGCGGCCTGCTCCGCGAGCCCGGGTCCGGGCCGCCGCGTCTGAGCCTGCCGGCGCTCCTCGAGAGGCCGGACGCCGTCCTCGATCTGCTGCAGCTGCTGCACGAGGGAGGGCGGTTCGACGATCTCGACCTGTCGTTCCACGGCGGCGACGGCAGCACGCGCGTGCTGCGGCTCAGCGCCTCCATGATGCCGGGCGAGCACGGCGGCCAGAAGTGCTTCGTGGCGACGGCGTCGGCCTCCATCTCGAGGGACCATCCCTATCAGAGCCTGCGCACGCAGGCGGTCGAGCGCCTCGCGGCTGCCGTGGCCCACGATCTGAACAACGTCCTCAGCGCCGTCGTCGGCTACTGCCATCTCCTGCGCGAGCGGCTGCTCGCCGATCGCGTGGCGCTCCAGGACCTGACGGCGATCGAGCAGTCGAGCGAACGCGCCGCGGCCGTCGTCCGCCAGCTGCTGGTGTTCGGCCACGAGCGGGAGCTCGTGCCGCAGATCATCGACGTCGGCGAACAGCTGGCGCTGCTCGAGCCGATCCTTCGCCGCGTGCTGCCGGCCGGCACGACCTTGCACGTCGGCCCGATCGCGGCGACGCGGGTGTTCATCGACCAGAGCACCTTCAACGAGATCCTGCTCCTGCTGCTGAACGCCCGCGTGTCGTCGAGCGGCGGCGGCACGATCACGATCCGGACCTATCCGGCCGACTACGGGTCCGTCGTGCTCGACGTCACCGACGACGCGGTGGAGCTGGATGGGGCGGCGATCGAGCAGTGCGTCGAAGAGCTGTTCGCACCGCCGGAGAGCGCCGGCGGCTACTCCGGCCTCGGGCTCGCCGCCGTGCGCGTGCTCGTGGTGCGCAGCGGCGGGACGATCACGGTCGCGCACACGCCCGGGCAAGGCGCGACGTTCCGCATCCTGCTGCCCGCTGCCGACGAGGTGCCGGACGGGGACGAGCCTTCGGCCGAGGCTGTGCTCTCCGATCAGCGGGCCGGGACGGTCATGCTGGTCGAGGACGAGCCGGCGCTGCGCGAGATCGCGCGCCGCGCGCTGACCGACGCGGGCTACGTCGTGGTCGAGGCCCGCTGCGGCGAAGAGGCGCTGCGCATTGCCGACGAGCCCGGCCGCTCGTTCGACGTGCTGGTCACCGACATGATGATGCCGGGGATGAAAGGCTGGGAGGTGGGCCGGGCGGTGCGCGCCCGCTATCCCCGGTGCGCGGTGATCTACGTCTCCGGCTACGTCGACCGCGCCCGTCTGCGCCAGGAGCTGCCCGAGGACGCCGTCCTCCTCGACAAGCCGTTCGCGCCGTCGCGGCTGCTCGAAGCGGTGGCCGCCGCTGCCAGCCGCCAGGCCGGGCGCTGACCCGTCCGCCCTGCCGCCATCGCCCCCGTGCGGGCCTCCGCTGCGCCCGCTCATCCGCTGAGCCGTCCCGCGCTTGACAACGCCGCGCACCGCGTAGTACGTACCGCGCGCATTCATTAACCTGTTAACCAACTCCGCCGTCGCACGCCACGGTGCGGCGGGGACGGTTGACGGCGAGCGTCGGACGGCGGCGCGCCGGGCGTCGACGGACGGAACGTGGGAGAACGCGTATGCGTGGACGGATCTACCGGACGTTACTCGGATTCCTGAGCGTGCTGGCCATTCCAGCCCTGTCGTCCGCACAGGGCACGATTACCGGCAGCGTCCGCGATACCTCAGGCGCGGCGCTGCCCGGCGTGACCGTCGAGGCCTCGAGCGACGCGTTGATCGAAAAGGTCCGCTCGGTGGTCAGCGACGGCACCGGTCAATACCGCATCGTCGACCTGCGCCCCGGCTCCTATGTCGTGACCTTCACGCTGCCCGGCTTCGGCACCGTCCGGCGCGAGGGCATCCAGATCACCGGGTCGTTCGTCGCGACCGTCGATGCCGAGATGCGCGTCGGCGCGATCGAGGAGACCGTCGTGGTCACCGGCGAGTCGCCGGTCGTGGACGTGCAGAGCGTCACGCAGCAGCAGGTGCTCGCCAGGGACGTGCTCGACGCGGTGCCGACCGGCCGCTCGCACACCACCGCGGCGATTCTCATTCCCGGCATGACCGGCATCCGCGACGTCGGCGGCACCGGCAGCCTGCGCACGCAGGGCGCCATGGCCATCCACGGCGGCGCCTCGGGAGACTCGCGCGTGTACATCGACGGCACGTCGATCCAGAACTCGGAGCTGACCGGCAGCCTCAGCAACCACATGTCGGACATGGGCGGCACGCAGGAGATCACCATCGACACCGCGGGCGGCATGGCCGAGCAGCCGTTCGCCGGCGTGCGCATCAACATCATTCCCCGCGAGGGCGGGAACACCTTCAGCGGATCGTTCTTCGGCACCTACGCCAACGGCGCGTTCGAGGCGAGCAACTACAGCGACGATCTCCGGGCCCGCGGACTCGGGGCGCCCAACTCGCTGAAGCGCGTCTACGACTTCAATCCCTCGTTCGGCGGACCGATCGTGCGCGACCGTCTGTGGTTCTTCAGCGGCGCACGCTGGGTCGAGAACAACACCTACGTCGCCGGGCGCTTCTACAACCGCAACGCCGGCGATCCGAACGCGTGGACCTACGAGCCCGATACGAGCCGGCAGGCGTTCGACCGCACCTACCAGCGCGCGGCCAACATCCGCCTGACGTGGCAGGCGTCCGCGCGCAACAAGATCAACGCCTACTTCGACGACCAGAGCCGCTGCTGGTGCAATTACTCGGGCGGGTTCGCGGTGCCGCCCTCGCCGGAGGCCATGTCGCGTCTGGAGTGGCCGGCCAACCGGCTGATCACCGGCGGCTGGACCTCGCCGGTGACCAACCGGCTGCTCATCGAGGTGCGCGGCTCGGATCGCGAGGAGGTCTACGACCTGGTCGACAAGCAGCCCGACGGCTCGCGGAACTTCCCGTTGATCCAGGTGGTCGAGCAGTCGACGGGCATCGCCTACCGCGCCATGGGCGGCGTCTACAGCACGCAGCAGCCGTTCAAGCTGACGGGCGCCCGAATCTGGCAGGGGTCGACCAGCATCTCGTACGTCACCGGGTCGCACGCCTTCAAGTTCGGCATCGGGAACACGTGGGTGCATCGCGAGACCGACGTGCCCTACAAGGGGCCGCACACGCTCGTGTCCTACCGCTTCAACAACGGCATCCCGAATCAGATCTCGCTGTTCGCGGTGCCGTACGCGCACTCGCAGCGGCAGCGCGCCGAACTGGGAGTGTACGCGCAGGATCGCTGGACGCTGGACCGGCTGACCCTCAACGTCGGCGTCCGCTACGACTGGTACAACTCCTACTACCCGGCGCAGACGCTGGGCCCCGGGCCGCTCGTGCCCGACCGCTCGCTGACCTTCCCGAAGACCGAAGGCCTGAACCTCAAGGACATCACGCCGCGCGTTGGCGTCGCCTACGACCTGTTCGGCAACGGGCGGACGGCGCTCAAGATGAACGTCGGCCGCTACGTCTCGGCGCTCGGCATCGGCGGCGGCGCCCTGGGTGAGGACGCCGCCCCGGCGGTCCGGCTGGCCAACACGGTCACGCGCTCGTGGAACGACCGCGGCGGGCTCGGCATCGACGGCGACTTCGTGCCGCAGTGCGATCTGACCAGCCCGCTCGCCAACGGCGAGTGCGGAGCCCTCTCCAACCGCAACTTCGGCAGCCCGCTGCCGAGCACGTCGCTCGACCCGGACGTCACCACCGGCTGGTTCAATCGCGGCTACCAGTGGGAGTTCTCCGCCGGCATCCAGCAGCAGATCGCCCCGCGCGTCTCGACGAGCTTCGGCTACTTCCGCCGCGTGTTCGGCAACTTCCTGGTGACGGACAATCTGGCCGTCGGCCCGTCCGACTACAGCCCGTTCCAGATCACCGCGCCGGGCGATCCGCGTCTGCCGAACGGCGGCGGCTATATCATCGACGGGCTCTACAACCTGAATCCCGACAAGGTCGGCCAGGTGAACAACCTGCTGCGGCCGTCGAGCGACTTCGGCAGGCAGATCTCGCACTGGAACGGCGTCGACCTGACCATCGACATGAGGCTGCCGCAGCGCATCACGCTGCAGGGCGGCCTGAGCACCGGGCGGACGTCGACCGACAACTGCGACGTCATCGGCAGGATCGACTCGCCGAGCACGCTCTACTGCCACGTCGACACGAAGTTCCTCACCCAGGTGAAGATGCTCGGCACCTACCTCGTGCCGCGCGTCGACATCCAGGTGGCGGCCGCATTCCAGAGCATGCCGGGTCCGCAGATCAGCGCCAACTACAACGCCCCCAACGCGCTGGTGCAGCCCTCGCTCGGCCGGCCGCTGTCGGGAGGCGCCGCCAACGTCACCGTCAACCTGGTCCAGCCGGGGACGATGTTCGGCGAGCGCTCGAACCAGCTCGACCTGCGCGAGGCGAGGACGTTCCGCGTCGGAGCGCTGCGCCCGACGATCAATCTCGATCTGTTCAACGCGCTGAACACCGACGCGGTGCTCACCTACAACAACAACTACGCGGCGTGGCTCGTCCCGACGTCGATTCTCGGCGCCCGCCTCGTCAAGATCAGCGCACAGGTGGACTTCTGATGGAGCGCGCACCAGCCGGACACGGTCCGCGGCAGCACGACGTCGTGCGCCGCCGGACCATCACGTGCGCCTATCTCGTGCTTGCGCTCAGCGCCGTCACCGGCGCCCAGCTGCCGGGGCCGATGCCCAAGGGGCTGCCGCGGACGACGATGAAGTATCCGCTCGAGTGGGAGTTCAAGACGCCGCCGCCGCGCGCGACGCCGCGGCCAAGCTCGGCCTGCATCGTCGCCGAGGAGTACGTGCGGCAGGTGAACGAGAGCCGTCCGGCGATGCGTCTCAGCGAGCTCTTTGCCGAGGACGCCGAGCTGCTGCAGGATCGCGGCCGGCTGCTGAAGGGGCGTGCGGAGATCCACGCCTTCTACAGCACCACTGACGGCGGACGGGCCGTCATTCCGATCGCGTTCATCGACATGGGGGCCGAGTGCTACATGGAGATCGCGCTGCAGCGCTACGGCCCGGACGAGACCTTCCAACTCGCCGGCTCGCGGCACTTCACCATCGACCCGACCGGCAAGATCTCGCGGTTGATCTTCTTCAGCTACGGCACCGGCGGGGGCGCCAGGGGACAGGGCGGCACGACGGCTCCGGGGCAGCGACAAGGCGCGAAGTGAACGAACAAGAGGAGACCGACATCATGAACGACAACGCGATGCTGTCCAGACGTGGCGTCATGCTGACCTGGAGAACGCTGGTGGGCTCCGCCCTGTTCGTGGCGGTCTGCGGGCTGGTGTGGGTCGGAGTCAGCGCTCAGCAGCAGCCGGCCATCAAGCCGTTGACCGCCGAGGACAAGGAGGAGCTGCGCGAGCTCCTGCACCGCTACGCGTACGCGCTGGAGAACTGCCCGGAGAGCAACAACGGCTACGACTACGCCGACCTGTTCACCGAGGACGGCCGCTTCGGTCTCAGCGACAACAACAAGGGACGTGAAGCGCTGGCCCGGCTGGCCGGACGGCGCCCGGACGGCAACTGCGCCCCCAACCGCTACCGCGGGCCGCAGACCAAGTTCCATCTCTACGTCAACGAGATCTTCAAGGCCTCTCCCGAAGGCGCCCGCGGCACGGTATATCTGATCATGATCGACGGGCCCGGCGGCTATGCCTACTGGGATGGCTGGTATGAAGACATCTACGTAAGGACGCCCAGGGGCTGGCGCTTCAAGCAGCGCGTCCACGTGTGGAACGAGCGCGCGGGCGTGCCGCCGGCGGCCATCGAGCAGCGGGCGAAGGCGGCCGAAGCCAGCTTCGCGATGCTGCCGCACCCGACGATTCCGGTGTCGCGCAATCCGGTCAGGTGGGTCGACGGCATCGACAACCGCCCGCTGGAGGAAACGCCGGCCTATGCGCCCGGCGTGGGCGGCGGCGGCCGCCAGGGCGCTACCCCCGCCCGGAAGTAGCCGAACTGATACACCAGACGAGTGGTCGACGCGTCCGCTTTCCTGCCCGCGCGGCCCGGCGCGCGCGGCAGGGGCCGCGTGGCGGTCCACGCGGGGACGCGTCGGCGCTCAGCGGCGGTCACATCCGTGACGCCTCTCGCGCGGCGCGCGTCAGGCGCTCATCCAGGGCCTCCCCTGCCCACTCACGACTGCCGCGGGTGAGTCATCATCGAAGATGATGCAATATGGAGCCGACATGCCCCACTTCATCGTGGAATACACCGATAACATTCAGGAAGACGCCGACATTCCCGGGTTGCTCAAGAAGGCGCACGACATCATCATCGGCCAGGACGACGGGGTGTTCCCGCCGGGCGGCACGCGGTCGCGGGCGATTGCGCTGACCGACTACCGCATGGCCGACGGCGAGGAGGACTACGCGTTCGTGCACGCGACGCTGAAGATCGGCGCCGGGCGGACGGAGGCCCAGAAAACGAAGGTCTGCGACGAGCTGTTCGCGATGATGAAGGCGCATTTCGCGCCGTTGTTCGCGAAGCGGTATCTCGCGCTCTCGATGGAGCTGCACGAATTCGACGAGAACGGCACCTACAAGTACAACAACGTGCACGCGCGGTTCAGACAGGTCGCCGGCTCGTCGTCTCCGGCGTGAGGTAGTCGTGGCTGCCTCCGGCTGATATCCTAGGGACCGCACCGGAACGTGTGTGCGGGGGGAGGCCGGGCAGCAGTCCACATGGCGCAGACGAAGACGCAGCGCAAGAAACCACAGCCACAACACCACGCGGCGCCGTCGAACGCCGCCCCGCTGCGAGAATTTCCCCGCGCGTTGCCGATGATGCTGATGCGCGGCCGCGAGGCGGTCATGCGCTATTTCCGCCCGTCCCTGCGCCAGCACGGGCTGACGGAGCAGCAGTGGCGGGTGCTGCGGGCGCTGATGCACTACGGCCCGATGGAGGTGACCGCGCTGGCCGAGGTCACCATCCTGCTGGCGCCGAGCCTGTCGCGCATCCTGCGCGACCTGACCGCCCGCAAGCTGGTGATCCGCACCACGACGAAGAGCGACCTCCGCCGCAGCGTGATCCGCATCTCGCCGTCGGGCATCCGGCTCATGCAGACCGCGGCGCCCCACTCCGAGAGCGGCTACCGCGCGATCACCGAGCGGTTCGGCGAGCGGCGGCTCAAGCAGCTGCAGAAGATGCTGCTCGAGCTCGAGTCGTGCCTGCTCGACAGCCCCAACGGCAGCCAGGGCCGGACGCGCGGCCGCTAGCCGGCGGCCGCCGCACGCCGCCCGCTTCCTTGACACGCTGCACAACGCTGTGGTACGACCATGCCTCATAGATTAACGTGTTAATCAATTCGCACCCTGGTTCGCGAGGATGGTCGAGCGCCTGCCGCTGCCGGGATGCAGCGGCGAGGCCGCCGCGCGCGGCGGCCGGCGCCCGCAACAAGGAGGACGGGAGATGGCTCGATTCCTATTCGCGCTGTGCGTCACCGCGCTGGTGCTGCTCGCACCGGCAGCCGCGGCCGCCCAGGCATCCATCGCCGGCGTCGTCACCGATGCATCGGGCGGCGTGCTGCCCGGCGCGACGGTGGAGGCGGAGAGCCCGGTGCTGATCGAGCGGGTACGCACGACCGTCACCGATGGCGCGGGGCAGTACCGCATCATCGACCTGCGCCCCGGCACCTACACGCTGCGGTTCAGCCTCCCCGGCTTCACCACCGTCGTCCGGCAGGGCGTCGAGCTGGCCGGCTCGTTCGTGGCCACGGTCAACGCCGAGCTCCGCATCGGCGCCTTCGAGGAGTCGATCACCGTCACCGGCGAGTCGCCGATCGTCGACGTCGAGAGCGTGACGCAGCAGCGCGTGATGGACCGCGACGTCATCGATTCGATTCCGGTCGGCCGTCAGCACGCCAGCCTGGCGGTGCTCATTCCCGGCGTGGTCAGCAACGCGCAGGACGTCGGCGGCAGCTCGAATCTCGGCTTCGTGGTGATGACCATCCACGGCAACCGCAGCAGCGATCAGCGGGTGATGGTGGACGGCTTCACCATCCGCAACGTGGCGGCGCAGGGCCAGAACGCCAACATCCTTCCGGACATGGGCGCCACGCAGGAGGTGGCCATCGACTACGCGGCCGGCAGCGCCGAGCTGATGTCGAGCGGTCTCAAGATCGACTACATCCCCAAGACCGGCGGCAACACCTTCTCGGGAACGTTCTTCGCCACCGGCGCGAACTCGAATTTCCAGGGCACCAACTATTCGACGGAGCTGCAGCAGCGCGGCCTGCGCGAGCCCAACTCCCTGAAGCTCACCTACGACGTGAACGGATCCGGCGGCGGGCCGATCGTGAGGGACAAGGTGTGGTTCTTCGCCTCCACCCGGTTCCAGGCCAACGAGACGTACGTGGCCGGTCTCTACGAGAACCTCAACGCCGGCGATCCGACGCGGTGGGACTACGCCCCCGACTACAGCCGCCAGGCGGTGTACTTCCTGCGACAGCCCGGCGGCAACGGGCGCGTGACGTGGCAGGCGACCCCGAAGAACAAGATCAGCGTCTTCTACGAGAAGCAGGGCCGCGAGTGGCACAACCTGACCGCGACGACCTCGCCCGAGGCCGGAACGCTGCTCGAATTCCCCAAGAACCAGATCGGGACGGTCAGCTGGACTTCGACGCTGAGCAACCGCCTGCTGTTCGACGCCCGCGCGGCGCTGCAGTCCGAGATTTACCAGGAGCGGCGTCCGCCGGCCAACGACATCGTGTGGACGCTCATCCCGGTGACCGAGCAGGGCGGCCTCATCCCCGGCCTGTTGTACCGGGCGCCCGGCGCGCTGGGCGTCGGCGGCACGCGGTTCTTCCGGGCGTCGATGCCGAAGATGTACAACGTCGCCGCGTCGCTGTCCTATGCGACGGGCAGCCACTCGCTCAAGGTCGGCTTCACCAATTTGTGGGGCCGGCGGGATCTCTCGCAGGTCGACAACGTCTCGAGCGTCAGCTACCGCTTCCGCGACGGCGTCCCGAACCTGATCTCGCAGCGCGCCACGCCCTCGCAGCAGTCCGACGTGATGAAGGGCGAGATGGGCATCTACGTTCAGGATCGCTGGAAGGTGGGCCGCGCGACGGTCAACGGCGGGCTCCGCTTCGACTACTTCGGCACCTACTTCCCGGAGCAGCACCTGGGCCCGGCAACCCTGATCCCGACGCGCAATCTCACCTTCCCGAGGACCGACTGGTACAGCTTCAAGGATCTGTCGCCGAGGCTCGGCCTCGCCTACGACGTGCGCGGCGACGGCAAGACCGCGGCCAAGATCAGCCTCGGCCGGTTCGTCAATGCGGGCAACCCGACGATCGGCAACCCGGTCTCGAATCTCGCCCACACCGTGACGCGTTCGTGGAACGACGCCGACCGCGACTACATCGCTGACTGCGACCTGCTGACCCCGCAGGCCAACGGCGAGTGCGGCATCATCTCCGACCTGCGCTTCGGACAGCCGATTCCGAGCGTCAGCTACGACCCGGAGACGCTGAGGGGCTGGGGCAAGCGGCCCTACAACTGGGAGTTCTCGACCGGCATCCAGCACGCGCTGCATCCCAAGGTCGGCCTCGACGTCGGGTACTTCCGCCGCTGGTACGGCAACTTCACGGTGACCGACAACCGCGCCCTCAGCGCGTCCGACTCCGATCCGTTCTCGATCGCGGCGCCGCTCGATCCGCGCCTGCCGGGCGGCGGCGGCTACGTAATCGAAGGGCTCTACAACGTCAACCCGAGCCGCATCGGGCTGGTCGACGACTACGTGACGTTCGCCGACAACTTCGGCAAGCAGATCGAGCATTGGAACGGCGTCGATGTGACCGTCAACGCGAGGCCCGGGAACGGCATCACGCTGCAGGGCGGGCTCAGCACCGGCAGGACGACGACCGACAGTTGCGAGATTCGGCGGGTCCTGCCCGAGATCTCGCCGCTCGACGCCTTCTGCCACGTGCAGACGAAGTTCCTGACGCAGGTGAAGCTCCTCGGGACGTACGGCATCCCGAGAATCGACGTGAACGTCGCGGCGACGTTCCAGAGCCTCCCCGGCCCGCAGATCCTGGCGAACTACGTCGCCTCGAACGCCGTCGTGCAGCCGTCGCTCGGCCGGCCACTCTCGGGCGGGCTGGCGAACGTCACCGTGAACGTGGTCCAGCCGGGCACGATGTACGGCGACCGGTTGAACCAGCTCGACCTGCGCTTCTCGAAGATCTTCCGGGCCGGCGGCATGCGCGCCGCCGTGAACTTCGATCTCTACAACGCGCTCAACGGCAACACCGTGCTGTCGCACAACAACAACTTCGCCGCCTGGCTGACGCCGCAGTCGATTCTCGATGCGCGTCTCGCCAAGTTCAGCGTGCAGCTCGACTTCTGACCGAGGGCGCGTCATGACGCAGCGGAAAGCCCTCGTCATCGGCGTCGCAGCGGCGGCAGCGCTGTCCCTCTTCGCGGGACAGCGCTACGTCAGCGTGGCCGCGCAGCGGCGAAACGCCCGCGGCGGCCTCACCGCGGAGGACTACATCGCGATTCGCCAGCTCGTGGCGCGCTACCCCCACGTCCTGAACACCGCCGCCAACAACGGCTACGACTACGCCGACCTCTTCACGCCCGACGGCGTGATGATCGGCCGGGCGGTCCCGTTCTCGCAGGGGCGCGAGCAGCTCGCGGCGCTCGGGCGGATGGGCCGCTCGAGCCGGAACCCGGGCGGCACGCTGCAGGTCCGGCACTACGCGATGAACCACGTCATCGAGCCGGCCGGGGAAGGCATGGCCACGGGCACGCAGTATCTCGCCGTGATCGTCCCCGGCGACGGACAGACGAGGCCGGGCACGGTCAACCAGGGCGGCCGATTCGACGACGTCTATGTGAAGACGCCGCAGGGGTGGAAGTTCAAGCGGCGCACCTACGTGCCCTCTCGTGAGGGCTATTGAGATCCGCGAAAGAGGTCACCATGCGAATCAGTCGTATGCGAACGTGGGCACTGCCATTGGCCATCGGGGTCGTCGTCGGCGTCCTCGGCCTCGCCGCCGTGCAGGCGCAGCAGCGCAATGCGAGGGGCTCGCTCACCCCGATGGACTACATCGAGATCCAGCAGCTCGTGTCGACCTATCCGTACGCCCTCGATACGGGCGCGGACGGCGGCTACATGTATGCCGACCTCTTCACACCCGACGGCGTCTTCATTCGCGCCTCGGGTGAGCGCGTGCAGGGCCGCGAGGCGCTGGCGAAGCTGGTGCGGCTCAATCCGCAGGCGCCCCGCCGTTCGGAGCCTGGCCCGCGGTTCGACCCCAACCGCCGCGGTCCGCTGTACACGGCGCATTTCATCACCAACCACGTGATCGAGCCGGCGCCCGGCGGCGGGGCAACCGGCACGCAGTATCTCGTGATCATCGACCTCGGCGATCCGGGACAGCCGAGCGTGATTCAGCAGGGGGGACACTACGAGGACGTGTACGTGAAGACGCCCCGGGGCTGGCGCTTCAAGTCGCGTCAGATGATTCCGTCCAGGGCTGGCGCGTAACGCCAGCCTTGTCCTACTTCGGCGGCGCCTGCCCCGACGCCGCCTCGAGCTCCGCTTTCACCGTCTGCGTGCTCTTCGAGGGGAAATACCGACGGCGCGCAATCCGCCATCCTTCCGCGGTCTTCTCGTAGACATCCTCGAAATGGCCGCCCATGGTGACCGTCGTGGGCCCGCCGCCGCCAATCTCGAAGACCATCACGTAGACCTTTCCGCGCGCGCCCTCGGGCGACGGCTCGATCAAGTGATTGCTCAGGAAATGGCGGACGTTGAGACCGCCGTCCGCGCCCGTGTCCAGGCCGTGCGCCGACTTGTTGACCAGGGCGCGAATGGCGACGTGGTCGTCGGCGGTCAGCGGCGTCACGGATCCGGCCGTCCGCGGGGCCGACGGCAGTGCCGCGGTGACGGGCGACGGGGTGAGCGGCTGCGGCTGCGCCGAGCGCTTGGCGGCGACGAACTCGCGGCGCGCAAAGCGCCAGCCCGCCGGCGTCCTGACATATCTGTCCTCGTAGTGGCCGCCGATGCTGGAGAACTCGCCGCCCGGCTTGTCGTCCGGCCCGAAGTTCACGAGCACGACGTATTCCTTGCCGACGGCGCCGCCGGGAGCGGGCTCGATCACGTGATTCATGCTGAAGTGCGAGACGTCGACCACCGGCCGCTCCGCGGCCATGACGCCTCGGCGTGCGAGAGCGGCGAGCTCGTCGCGGCCCCTGGCCGACCCGCGCGGCCCGACCAGCTCGCCATCCGGCGTAAACAGGTCGGCGAGCGCCTGGCCATCGTTGGCGCGGGTGTCGACGGCTCTCGCGTACCGCGTCGCCAGCTGCTGGATCTCCACGTGGTCTTTCGCCGTCAGCGTCGGCGCCGCCTGTCCATGGATCTCGACCGAGGTACCGAACCAGAGTGCAACGCCCAGCAGAACGGGCCCGGCTGCATGTCTCATGACGTCACCCCTGCTCTACCGCGTGTTGCGAGGAGCACCCAGGTTCCGGGCGTCGCGGCGCTTGATGCGCCAGCCTTCCTCGGTCTTGACGTAAACGTCCTCGTAGCGCCCGCCGATGTAGATCGACCCCTGCTGGCCCTCTTCGACGTCGACGACCATGAGATACACCGTGCCGGTGGCGCCTTCGGGGCTCGGACGGATCTCGTGATTGGTGATGAAGTGCCGCACGAACATCTCATTGCCCTTGCGCACGCTGCGTGCGACACGCGCCAGGGCATCGCGGCCTTTCGTGAACGGCGTCTGCCGGCCGATGAACTCGCCGTCCGGCGTGAAGACGTTGGCGTACATGTAGCCGTTGTCGGCAGCGGTATCGAGGCCGTAGGCGTAGCGGATCGCGAGCTGCTGGATCTCCAGATAGTCCATCGGTGTCAGCTCGGCCGGCCTGGCGGCCGGCTCCTGCGCGCGCGCCGCGGCTGCGGGCATCAACACACCGATGGCGACGGCAATCAAGGTGGCTCTCATGTGGCTGCTCCTGCTGTGAAAGGTCGGCGCGAATGCGCGCCGGCTGTGCGCGTCACCAGGGCGCGACGATCGGCTGTGCCTCGAGCGTCGGCTTCCCCACCGTGGCGCCGCTGAACAGCGACCCTTCCTCGAACCAGCTCTTAGGAGCCGGCATGCCCCACACCGTCTGCCGCTGCGGGTCGCGCAGGTCCCAGCGGGTCGGCTCGAAGTCGGGATCGATGGTCAGATAGTCGCTCGTGAAGAGCTCGACGCGGTGGCCGTCGGGATCGCGCAGGTAGAGGAAGAACGCGTTCGAGATGCCGTGGCGGCCAGGGCCGCGCTCCATGCTCGGCAGCCAGCCCGTCGTGGCGAGCACGTCGCACGCATGGATGATGTCGTTCACCGAGCTGACCCACATGCCGACGTGGTGGAAGCGGGGCCCCAGCCCGCTGGTGAAGGCGATGTCGTGGACGTTGCCCTTGCGGTGCAGCCACACCGACCACAGCGTGTCCCGGGGATCGGTCGCCGTGTACTCGGTGGTCCGGAAGCCGATGTCGACCCAGAAGTCGTAGGACGCCTGGACGTCCGCCGAGAAACAGTTGACGTGATCGATGCGCTGCACGCGCGCACCCGCGTGGACGCCGTACTTGCGCAGCAGCGAGGGCACCTGGTCCATCGAGGCAAACAGCTCGACGGGCATGCCGCTCGGGTCGCGGAACGCAAGCGTCCGTCCCTGGGCGTGCCGCTCGACGAACTGCCAGGGCAGGCCCCGGGTGTTGCAGTAATGCGCCGCCTTGTCCAGGTCGTCTTCCTCGTAGACCTTGAACCCGATTGCCGTCATGTCGGGCGCGGCCCCCTTGCGCAGGACCACGGAATGATGGTTCCGCTCCTCGAGACCGCGCAGGTAGATGGCGTCGCTCGTCTCCTCGGTCAGCACGAACCCGAGGGCGTCGACATAGAACGACTTCGACACGGCGAGGTCCGTCGCGTGCCCATCGACATACGCGACGCGGACAAGGTTGAACGGCGGATGCAGGTTCGGGCGTCGGATAGGCACGGGACTAGTTCCCCTTGTCGGGCGCGCGCTCGACGCCCAGACGCGGCACCTTGTGGGTGTCGAGCGCAACACAGATGTTCTTCGTCTCCATGTAGAAGTCGAAGGAGTACTCGCCGCCGTCGCGACCGATGCCGGACGCCTTGACGCCGCCGAACGGCGTCGGCAGGTGGCGCACGTTCTCGGAGTTCACCCACACCATCCCGGCCTCGAGCGCCTGTGCGACGCGATGGGCGCGCCCGACGTCGCGCGTCCACAGGTAGGCGGCGAGCCCGTAGCGGACGTCGTTGGCAATGGCCACAGCCTCGGCTTCGTCGGTGAACGGAATGGCCGTCAGCGCGGGGCCGAAGATCTCCTCCTGCGCAATGCGCATGCGCGACGCGGCATTGGTGTAGAGGGTGGGAGCGACCAGGTTGGCGCCGTTCGAGCGATGGCCGCCGCACCTGACGGTTGCGCCCTCGGCACGGGCCACCGCCGTGTAGCCGAGCACCTTCTCGACGTGGCGCGGGTGAATCAGCGGGCCGATCTCGGTCGCCGGGTCGAGCGGGTGTCCGATCTTCAGGCGCTCGACGCGAGCGGCAATCGCCTCGGTGAACGAGTCGTAAATCGATCGCTGAATCAACGCGCGGCTCGACGAGGTGCACCGCTCGCCGTTCAGGCTGTAGATCATGAAGACGACGGCATCGAGCGCCCGCTCGAGATCGGCATCGTCGAACACGATGACCGGATTCTTGCCGCCCAGCTCGAAGTGCACCCGCTTCAGCGTGGCCGCGCCCTGGGCCATGATGTGGCTGCCGGTCGCCGAGTCGCCGACGAAGCCGATGGCCTTGATGGCGGGATGCTCGGTCAGCGCCCTGCCGGCTTCCTCGCCGATGCCGTGGACGACGTTGACGACGCCCGGCGGCAGACCCGCCGCGGTAATCGCCTCGTTCATGATCTCGCCGAGCAGCATCGCCGTCAGCGGGCTCCACTCGGCGGGCTTGTGGACGACGGTGCACCCGGCGGCCAGCGCGGGCGCGATCTTCCACGTCGACAGCATGAACGGCGCGTTCCAGGGGGTGATGATCCCCACCGGCCCGATCGGCATGCGCATCGTGTAGTTGACGTGCGTCTGCGTCGGCAGCGACACGCCATCGGCGGCGTTCGGGGCGCGGTCGGCGAAGAAGCGGAAGTTCTCGGCGGCGCGAAGCGTGGCCTTGCTGACGAATCGGATCGGCTGCCCGCTGTCCACGCATTCGACGCACGCGAGCTCGTCGGCGCGGGCCTCGATGCGATCGGCGATGTCGTGCAGGATTGCGCGACGGCGCTCGCCCGACACGGCACGCCACACCTGGAAGGCCCCGGTCGCGGCACGGGCGGCCCGGTCAATGTCGTTGGCGTCGCCCGCGGCCACGCGGCACAGCACGCTGTTGTCGACCGGATCCAGATTGTCGAAGGTGCGGCCGCTGCCGGTGTCGGGCCGCCCGGCGATGAGATGCGGGACGACGATCCCCCGCACCCGCTCGAGATAGCGGGCCGCCCGCTCGAGATTGGCGGCAAAGGCGGGCGAGGGGGTGGGGGCGTCCACGGAGACGGTCTGGTCTGACGGCATTTATGATTTTTGATTCAAACAATCGGAAAGTTATGGTCAATGTGCAGCCAGTGTCAAGTATCTGGTGCTACACTGAATCACCCGTGACGTTCCCCACCGCTTCGTCGAGGTAGCATCCGCGCAATGAAGACGATCAAGCGCAAGCCCGTCGTCGCCGACGTGGCCGAACAGATTCGCGAGAGCATCCTGTCGGGTGCGCTGGTGCCCGGCAGCAAGATCGACCAGGACGAGCTGGCCGAGGAACTGGGCGTGTCGCGGCTGCCCGTCCGGCAGGCGCTGCTGGTGCTCCAGCGCGAGGGCCTCGTGTTCCTCGACCACGGGCGCGGCGCTCTGGTCGCGCCGCTCGACATCAAGTTCATCGCCGACCTGTTCGACTGCCGCGCCGTCATCGAAGGGCACGTCGCCGCGGTGCTGGCCGCCCGCAAGGACTTCGATCCGGCGCCGATCCGGCGCATCGTCGAGGAAGGCCGGGCGGCGGCCAGGGCCGGCCAGTCCCGCCGCGATTTGATTGCGGAATTCCACACCGCGCTCTACGAGGCGACCGGCAACCAGGTGCTCGTCCGGATGATGACCTCCCAGCTCGACCACGTGCAGCGCGCGGTGACCTTCGTCAAGGAAACGGGGGGCCTGCGGTCCCAGGGCGACACCTGGGACGAGCACGCGGAGATCCTGGAAGCCATTGCCGCGCACCGCGTCGGCCGGGCCCGCCGGCTGGCCCGCGCGCACGTCGAGCGCGTCAAACAGGTCGTGGTCGCCCACCTCGTGTCGGCCGCGCCGTCAACCACCCTCAAGTCGAAGCAGCGCCCGCGCGAGACACGCGTCGGCTCCACCCCCGCCCCCGCTCGCAGCGGCGTCACGTTCGACGCCCCCTGGCCCGAGTAGACCGGAGGACCGGCCGGCCGGGCTTGACAATGCCGTCGTCCGGTAAATACGCTTGCCCTCTCATTTTGAATCAAAAATCAAAAACGTTTTCATAGGGTATTCCCCGACATGGCAACCATGGCCGGTACGACCTCCACATCCCCCGCCGCGGCCAAGCCGCGGCCCCCGTTTCGCGCCGATCACGTCGGCAGCCTGCTCCGCCCGAAGTCGCTGCTCGCCGCCCGCCAGGACTACGCCAGAGGCGTCATCACCCGCGAGCAGCTGCGGACGATGGAGGACGATGCAATTCGCGAAGCCGTGAACAGGCAGGAGGACATCGGCCTCCAGGGTGTGACCGACGGCGAGATGCGCCGCGGGTCGTGGCACATGGACTTCCTGTACCAGATCGGCGGCGTCACCAGGACCCGGGATTCGACGCAGATTCAGTTCACGAACGAGAAAGGCGTCACCCAGTTCACGCCCGCGGCGCTGCGTGTCATCGGGAAGCTGTACCTGACGCACACGATCTTTGCCGAGGACTTCCTGTTCCTGAATTCGGTGGCCAAGGCCACGCCGAAGCTGACGATTCCCGCGCCGAGCCTGATCAACTATCGCGGCGGCCGGGCCGCGATCGACGCCAGCGTCTATCCCGACATCGATGAGTTCTGGGACGACGTGGGCAAAGTGTTCGCCGAGGAAGTCGCGGCGCTCGGCGGCCTCGGCTGCACCTACCTGCAGATCGACGACACGAGCCTCGCCTACCTGAACGATCCGAAGCAGCGGGAATACGTCACGCAGATGGGCGGATCGGGCGACCGCCAGCATCTCATCTACATCCAGTCGTTCAACGCCGCCGTATCCCGGAAGCCCGCCGACATGGTGGTCTGCACCCACATGTGCCGCGGCAACTTCCGATCCTCGTGGGTGGCGTCGGGCGGCTACGACTACGTGGCGGAAGCGCTCTTCACCCAGTTGAAGGTCGACGGCTTCTTCCTCGAATACGACGATGAGCGTTCGGGCGGATTCGAGCCGCTGCGCTTCGTCCCCAAGGACAAGTTCGTGGTGCTCGGTCTCGTCACCTCGAAGCGGGGTGAGCTCGAATCGAAGGACTATCTCAAGCGCCGGCTGGACGAGGCGTCCAGGTACATCCCCCTCGAACAGCTCTGTCTCAGCCCGCAGTGCGGGTTCTCATCGACCGTCGACGGAAACGCGTTGACCCACGAGCAGCAGTGGGCGAAGCTCCGTCTCGTCGTCGAAACCGCCCGCGAGGTGTGGAGCTGACGGAGTCACCGCGATGCCAGGAGTCGACCGCCTGAAAGGGTCCATCCCCCCGCTCGTCACGCCGTTCGTGAACGGCGAGGTGGACTACGACACGTATGCGCGGCTCGTCGAGTTTCACGTGGCCAACGGGTCGCACGGCGTGCTGGTGAACGGCACCACCGCTGAACCGGCCACGCTCAGCGTCGAGGAACGGAACCGGCTCGTGGACATCGCGGTGACCGTTGCCGCGGGCCGCATCCCCGTGGTGGCCGCAACCGGTTCACAGTCGCTGGCCGAGACGCGGGCCCTGACCGAACATGCGGCCCACGCTGGAGCCGACGCGCTCCTGATCGTGACGCCCTATTACACGCGGCCGCCCCAGCGCGGCATGGTGGCGTATTTCCTCGAGCTGGCGAACATCTCCGACCTGCCGTGGATGGTCTACCACATCCCGCGCCGCGCGGCGGTCACCGTGTCGGTCGACACGTTCACGGAGCTCCGCGATAAGTCCCCGACCTTCGTCGGCATGAAGCACGCGGTGAACGATCTGGACTTCGTGTCCGAATGCCTCGGCGCGCTGGGCATGGACTTCAAGATCTTCGCCGGCCTCGAAGAGCTGTCGTTCCCGATGCTGGCCGTCGGAGCGTGCGGTCTGATGAACGCCGGCGGCAACGTTCTGCCGCGTGCCCTGGCCGACATGTGCCGGGCGGTGTGGTCGGGCGACCTGAAGACGGCGCGCGATCTGCACCACCGCCTGTACGAGTTGAACCGTTCGGTGCAGTGGGACACCAATCCGATCCCGATCAAGTACATGATGAAGCGGCTGGGTCTCCTTGCACGGAACGAGCATCGGCTGCCGATGGCGCCGGCGCTGCCGGAGCTCGAGCGGCGGCTGGACGCGGTGCTGGCCCGCGTCGGGCTCGTCGAACCGGCGGCGCAGCAGGCGGCGCCGTGAAGCTCGCATCGTTCATCATCGGGGGTCGTGCGTCATACGGTCCGGTCGTGGCCGGCGGCGTCGTCGATGCGGGGGGTCGCTTCGGCACGGACGCCCCGGATCTGCTGACGGCGCTCGCCACGGGCCGGCTCGACGATCTCCATCGCCTCGCGGCGCTTCCGCCGGATGCCGCCGCCGGCGACGTCCGTCTGCTGAAGCCGATCGTGTCGCCGGGCAAGACGATCTGCGTCGGCATCAACTATCGCGGCCGCAGCGAGGAATACAAGGACGGGGCGGCGCTGCCGACCCATCCGAGCCTCTTCCTGCGGGTGCCGCAATCGTTCGTCGCACACAAGGAGCCGGTCCTCAAGCCGCCGGAGTCGGACCAGTACGACTACGAAGGCGAAATCGCCGTAGTGATCGGCCGCCACGGCCGCCGGATTCGCGAGGCCGACGTGCCGTCGCACATTGCCGGCTACACCATCTGCAACGAAGGCACGGTCCGCGACTGGTGCAGGCACGGCAAGTTCAACGTGACCGCCGGCAAGAACTTCGAGCGGTCGGGCTCGATCGGTCCGTGGATGGTCACCGCGGACGAGGTCGGCGCCGACCCGATGCGCGTGATCACCCGCGTCAACGGCGAGGTCCGGCAGGACGACACGACCGATCGGATGATCTTTCCGATTCCAAGGCTCATCGCCTACATCTCAACCTTCATGCCGCTCGATCCCGGCGACATCGTCGTCACCGGCACGCCGACGGGCGCGGGCGTGCGCTTCGATCCTCCACGCTTTTTGACGGCCGGCGACGTCGTCGAGGTCGAAGTTCCCCACATCGGCACGCTCGTGAACACGGTCGTCGACGAATCGCTGGACGAAGCGGCGCGCGAACCGCTTGAGGAGGCCACGACATGACCCGGTCGTTGCTGCGTGTGCTGTTCGTCGTCATCATCGGCACTGGTCCGATGCTGGCCCAGTCGCTGACCGGCGGTCAGACGCCGGCCGACCGGCCGTTCTCGATCGTTCGACTCGATCCCGCGCTCGACGACATCATCGATCCCGGCGCGAAGCCCGAGCTGATCGGCGATCGGTTCGGCCTTACCGAGGGCGCGGTCTGGATCCAGGAGGGCGCCTCCGGCTACCTGCTGTTCAGCGACATGCTGGACAACGTCATCTACAAGTGGGAGCCGGGCAAGCCGATCTCGGTGTTTCTCGAGAACGCCGGCTACACCGGCAAAGATTTCCTGAACGTCGGGCAGCAGACGCGGCGCGGTCGATCGGCGGTGATTCTGATCGGCCCGAACGGACTCGCCCTCGACCCGCAGGGGCGGATCGTGATTGCGGCAATGCCCGACCGCGCGGTCGTGCGGGTCGAGAAGGACGGAACCCGCACGGTCCTCGCCGATCGCTTCGAAGGCAAGCGCTTCAGCGGTCCCAACGACGTCGTCGTCAAGTCGAATGGATCGGTCTATTTCACCGACACCATCTCCGGCCTGCGCGGCGGAGCCGCCAGCCCCGCCCGCGAGCTGCCGTTCAGCGGGTTCTACCTGATCAAGGACGGCAAGGTGACGCTGCTCGACGAGCGCTTCCGCCAGCCCGAGATAGCGAAGACCGCCTACCCCAACGGCATCACGCTGTCGCCGGACGAGAAGTACCTGTACGTGACGAACGGCCGGAAGATCTATCGCTACGAGATTCGGCCTGACGACACGGTGGCCAATCCGATCGAGTTCGCCGACTTCCCCGGAAACGACGGAATCAAGACCGATCGGCTCGGGAACCTGTACTCTGCTTCAGGCGCCGGCCCCGGCGAGGTGCGCATCACGGCCCCCGACGGCCGGCGGCTCGGAATTCTGCAGCTGCCGCAGCGCGGCGGCGAACCGCGCCAGCAGGTGTGCGCGACCAACATCGCGTTTGGCGACGCGGACGGTCAGACGCTGTACATCACCGCATGCATGGACGTCTACCACCTGCGGCTGAAGGTCAGCGGCAGGCGTGATCCGGTCCGCGCCGGGCTCGCGTCTGCTCCGGCGACGGTGGTTGCCCAGGGTCGCTTGTCGTTTTCGCCGTCGGGAGAAGACACATGGGTGGACGAATGCAGCGGACTCGTCGCGCGTTCCTGATCATGCTGGCTCTGCCGCTGGCGGCGCTCGCGCAGAGCAGGGCCAATCCCGCGGGCGACGCGCAGAAAGGTGCGCCGTCAACCATCTCGATCACACTGGATCAGCGGCAGAAAACGAATTACGTCGTGCCGCGAACGCCGTGGGGAGACCCGGACCTGCAGGGCCTGTGGTCGAACCAGACCTCCACGCCGCTCGAACGTCCCGCGGCGCTCGAGGACAAAGAGACCTTGACGCCGGAAGAAGCGAGAGCGCGGGAGGAAGCCGCGCGGCTGAATTCCGAGCTGCCTCCGCCGCCCGGCGATCCGGGCACGTACAACTCCTTCTGGCGTGAACCGGGAATCGCGCTCACGCGGACGTCGCTCATCATCGATCCGCCGGACGGTCGCGTGCCGCCGCTCACCGAGGAAGGCAAGGCTCGCATCGCGGCGCGTCAGAAGGCCCGGCAGGCCCGCGAGCAGGACGCTCCCTGGGAGCGGTACAGCACCTGGGAGCGCTGCATTACGCGAGGCGTCATCAAGCTGAACAGCTTCTACAGCAGCAGCCACCAGATCTTCCAGGCGCCCGGCTACGTCGTGATCGTGCAGGAGCTGATTCACGAGGCTCGCATCGTGCCGCTCGACGGGCGGCCGCCGCTGTCGCCCGCCATCCGCCACTGGATGGGCGAGTCGCGCGGACGCTGGGAGGGCGACACGCTGGTCGTCGAAACGACCAACTTCACCGATCGGAATCCGCTGCGAGGCTCGGGCGACACCCTGCGGCTGATCGAGCGGTTCCGGCGAGTGGCGCCCGACATGATCGACTACCAGTTCACCGTCGACGATCCCCACGTCTTCACCAGACCGTGGACCGCCTCGATGCCGATGGTGGCCGGCGGCCCCATCTTCGAGTACGCCTGCCACGAAGGCAACTACGCGATGAGGAACATGCTGACGGGCAGTGCCGCCTCGCAGGATTCCGCGCAGTAGCCATGCGCACGGTGCAGATGCCGGGTCACGGCGGCGGCGCGAGCTGGGGCAGCTCCGCTGTCGATCCGGAGCGCGGCGAGATCGACATCCGCTCCTCCCGAGATTGGCATCCCCGCCGACGCCGGAGCACACTGGCCGCGAGGCGGACTCCTCGCAACGGCAGGCGGTCTGCTGTTTGGCGCGACGAGCTCGGACCGGAGGTTCCGCGCCTACGATCGCGACACCGGCAAGGTGGTGTGGCAGACGGAGCTGCCGGCAGCGTCCGAAGGCGTACCGGCGACATACGAAGTCGACGGGCGCCAGTTCATCGTGGTTCCGGCCGCCGCCGGCCACGGCTGGAATCCGCCCCGCTTCCCCACGCTGCCGCCGCCGCCCCCGGGGTCGTACGTGGCCTTCGCGCTGCCGCAGGCGAAGTGATCGGCGGACGATCTACTTGCAGATCGCGGTGAGACAGACCGACGTGTTCAGCGGGTCGGGCACCGGGATGCCGCGCTCGGCCATCAGCTTGCGCAGCAGCGCCGCGGTCTCGGGGTGCGCGATCGCCGACTGCACGCCCACCCGCACCAGGCCATCGGCATAGTCCACCGGCAGCCAGCCTCGTCCCAGCTGCTCTCCCGCCACGGTGTCGCGGCTCCCGAAGTCGCGCGCGTCGAGCCTGGCGCCGTGCGCCACCAGCAGCTCGACGACGTCGTTGCGGCCCTTGTGGGCGGCGCCGTGCAGCGCGGTGCGTCCGTCGCCGTCGACGACGTTCGGATCGATGCCGAGCTCGAGGCACAGTTTGACCGCCTCCAGCGAGTCCTGCCTGGACCGCTCGTAGGTGACGCCTTCCACCCAGCCGATCCCGGCCGCCACGGCCAACGCCGTGACGTTGTTGGCCGTCGGGATTTTCGGATCGGCGCCGTGGGCGAGCAGCAGCTTCATCAGCTCGATGTCGCCGGACTGGGCCGCGCGCAGGAACGGCGTGGCGCCGTCTTCATACAGCCACTGCATCGTGAAGATCGTGCGCGTCTCCGTGCTGTCCCTGGCGCGCGCGTTCACGTCGGCGCCGTGGGCGAGGAGCGTCTTGATGAAGTCGAGATGATCGAGGTCGCCGGCGCGAACCGGATAGTCGCCGCCTTCGATGTTGCGGTTGTCGGTGGCCAGATAGAGCGGCGTCCAGCCGCCCTTGTTGGCGATGTTGGGATCGGCGCCGCGCTCGAGCAGGAACGTGGCGAGGCGATAGTGGCGGTTCTGCGTCGCGGTCAGCAGCGGCGTCCACCCGTACTGCGTGACCTGGTTGACGTCGGCGCCGCCGTCGACGAGGATGCGCGCCGACTCGAGATCGCCTTCGCGCGCCGCGAACACGAGCGCCGTCAGGCCGCCGCCCTCGTCGTTCTGCCGCCGGACGAAGAAGTCGCGATCGTCGAAATCCTGCACCGCCTGCCGACGAGGCGCTCCGCCGCGTGAGCCCGCGTTCTCGTTGGCGAGCTGCGATGCGCGCTGCCGCGCGGTCGGCGCCAGATAGGCGGTGCGTCCGCGAGCGGCGGGCTTCGATCGCCGCGCGACGTCCGCGCCGTGGTCGACCAGCAGCTTCACGGCTGCGGGGTGCGAGTTGGCCGCCGCCCACATCAACGCCGTCGTGCCGCGCAGCGTTTCGGTGGCGTTGGCGTCCGCGCCGGCCTTCAGCAGCACCGCCATCGCGTCGACGGCGCCGGTCCGCGAGGCCATCATCAAGGCGGTCTCGCCGTTCGCTCCGCGCTCGTTCGGATCGGCGCCCGCGGCCAGCAGGCGCGCGATTGCCCGCGCGCTCCCGTTGATGCAGGCGAGGGCGAGCGGCGTGGCGCCGTGGCGGTTTGCGGCGTTGACGCGCGCACCCGCCGCGATCAGGCGATCGATCATCGGCAGATTGTCGCGATACACCGCCCAGTGCAGTGCCGTGGCTCCGTCGGCCTGCGGGGCATTGACGTCTGCACCCCTCGCCAGCAGCGTCATCACCGCCCGCTCGTCGCCCGCCATCGCGGCATCCGCCACGGGGCTCGTCGTTGCCGCCGCCAGCGCGCCCCAGAGCAGGACGGCCGCCGCGCTCATCACTCCACCTGCGACGCGCATGGTGTCCTCCTACGCCAGCCCGGTCAGCCGGCCGGTGCTGTCGCCAATGGCCTCTTCCTGGACGCCGAACATGTCCAGGATGCTCACCAGCAGGTTTCCGGTCGGCACGGTCTTCGTCGGGTAGGCCAGGTGCCGTCCGCCCTGCAGACGTCCCGAGGCCTTGCCGGCCAGCACGTGCGGCACGTCGTAGTGCAGATGCTGATTCGAGTTCCCCATGTTGCTGCCGTAGAGCACGAGCAAGTGATCGAGCAGCGAGCCGTCGCCGTCGGGCGTGTTCCGCAGCCTGTCGAGGAAGTAGGCGAGCATCTTGACGTGGTAGCGGTTGAGCACGGCGTACTCTTCGATGCGCTTCGGGTCCTCGGCATGATGCGAGCCGCCGTGGAAGCTGATGGTGGTGCCGCTCTCGGGATACGAGCGGCCGGTCAGATCGCGGGCATACAGCAGCGTGGACACCCGCGTGATGTCGGCCTGGAACGCCAGCGTCAGCAGATCGAACTGCAGCCTGATGTGCTCGTCGAACGACTCCGGCACCCCGTACGGCATCGTCGACGTGGGCACCGCAGTGGAGGCCCTTGCCGCGATCTCCAGGCGACGCTCGATCTCGCGCACGTCTTCGAGGTACTGATCGACGCGCCGCCGGTCTTCCGGTCCGATGTCCGCCTTGAATCGCGCCAGCGTGTCCGAGATGGAGTCGAGGATGCTGCGGTCGGCCCGCCGGTGCGCGATGCGCTCCTCCGGCGTGCTGCCGTCGCCGAACAGCCGCTGGAACACCACCTGCGGGTTGATCTCCATCGGCAGCGGCCGGTTGGGCGACGGCCACGAGATCGAATTGGTGTAGGCGCAGCTGTAGCCCTCGCCGCAGTTGCTGGAGTTCGCGCCCGGATCCTCGACGCCCAGTTCCAGCGACGGCAGCAGCGTGTCCTGCCCGATGTGGCGGGCGATGATCTGGTCGATGGTGACGCCGTTGAGGACGTCGGCCCCCGCGGTCTTCTTCGGCTTCTTCGCGCAGAGGAACGCCGAGGCGACCCAGTGATCCGCGCCCGTCACGCCGGGCGGCGGCTCGGCCGACTGCGACCACAGCCCGCTCAGGATCACCGTCGAGTCACGGAACGGCTCGAGCGGCTTCATGATCATCGGGAACTCGAACCCGGTGCCCTGCGTCGCCGGCACCCAGTATCCCGGCGCCATCCCGTGCGGCACGAAGATGCCCGTGAAGCGGGTGACGGTCAGCGCCGCGGTATCCCGCGCGAGCGCCCGTGCCGGCACCATCGCGTCGAGCAGCGGGAGCGCGATGGCGGCTCCGGCACCACGCAGGAACGTTCGGCGCGAGAGATGCTTCTTGGTCAGGAAGTTCACGGCCGCCTCCCCTGGTTCTGCTGCGCGCCCGCGGGCGCGCCGACCTGCACGTGCCCGGCACCTGCGGTCCTGGTGTTCATCTGGAACTGCCGGCTCTTGACGATGCCGAGCACCAGCGACGAGAAGCGATAGTTGGCTGGCGCCGCCTCGCGCACGATCGCGCGGACGAGCGGCATGTCGAAGTGCTCGACGCCCCGGCCGAGCGCGTAGGTCAGCAGCTTCTCGGTGGCCACGCGGACGAACTGCGGCGAGTAGCGGACGACCACCTCGCGCAGAGACGCGACGCCGTCCATCATCGTGCCGTCGACCAGTTCGCCCGTCGCATCGACGGGCTCGCCGCCGTCTTCGGTCCGCCATGCGCCGACCGCGTCGAAGTTCTCGAGCGTGAACCCGATCGGGTCCATGATCTTGTGGCAGCTCTTGCACGGCTCCGTCGTGCGGTGCTCCTGCATCTGCTGCCGCATCGACTGCCTGGCGCCGCCGTGCGCGTCCTTCTCGGTGGATGCGATGCGAATCACCACGCCGGGCGGCGGGTTCGGCGGGCTCACGCCGAGGAACGTCTGCATGAACCACTTCCCGCGCTGAACGGGCGAGGTGCGTCCCGGCTGCGACGACACGGTCAGCTGGCTGCCGTGCCCGAGCAGGCCGCGGCGCATGTCGAATTCGGGACCGAGCGTCACGCGCCGGAAGTGGCTGCCGTAGATGTTGGGAATCCCGTAGTGCCTGGCCAGCCGCTCGTTGAGGAAGGTGTAGTCGGCGGTCAGCAGGTCGAGGATGCTGCGGTCCTCCTGGACGATGCTGGCGAACAGCAGCTCGGTCTCGCGTCTGAAGGCCTGGCGCAGGTTGTCGTCGAAATCAGGGAACGTGGTCACGACGGGCGCCTGCGTCTGCAGCGAGCGCAGGTTCAGCCACTGGCCCGCGACGTTGACGACGAGCGCCTCGGAACGCGGGTCGGCGAGCATGCGCTTCACCTGCTTCTCGAGCACGGCGGGCTCTCGGAGCCGTCCCTTGCTCGCCAGCGTCAGCAGCTCATCGTCGGGGATGCTGCTCCACAGGAAGAACGACAGCCGCGAGGCGAGATCGAGATCGGTGATCCGATATGGCGTGCCGGCGGCGATGCCGGCCGGCTCGACTTCGCGGCGGTAGAGGAACTGCGGATCGGCAAGCAGACGGCGCAGCGCCATCTCGATGCCGCGATCGAAGGGGGCACCGCCCTCACGGCCCATCCGGTAGAACGACATCAGCGTGGTGACGTCGTCCTCGGTCGCCGGACGACGGTAGGCACGGCGGGCGAGGGAGCCGACGATCCGGCGCGCGCACGCCTCTTCTTCGGCGGGCCGTGCGGGGGTGCAGATGAAGATCCGCTTCCGGCTGGGCGTGTCGGTCGCAACCTCGGCGTTGTAGGGGCCGTCGATGCGCATGCTGCCGACGTGGGGGAAGAACGTGAATCCCGGCAGGCCGCCGGTTTCAATCGTGCTGCGCAGGAAGCGCTGATTCAGGTCGAGCAGCGGCGCATAGTGGGTGGCGGAGAACGTGACGCCGAGCAGATGCGGCCCGGCGGTGACCCGCAGCCGCAGATCGAGTGTGCCTCCCCTGGCCACCTCCTTGTCCCAGTCGAGCAGCGCCACGCGTGCGCCGTCGAGCAGCACTTCGAGCTTCTCACCGCGGACTTCGCCGAACGCGGTGTTGCTGCCCATGTTGCCCTTGTTGACCGGGATCACCCGCAGCGCGTACTCGCCCGTGGCGGGGAACTGATGACGCACCAGCAGCCCGCCGCGCGTGCCGAAGGGCAGGCCTTCGACGTGGTAGTCCTGCGTCGCGTCTTCCGGCACGCGGTAGACGGTCTGCGTCGGTGCGAGCGCCGTGCCCACGGCCAGGCGGCTGATGCGGGCGGCGGCGGACAGATACGCCTCGAGCAGCGGCGGCGACATGACCAGCGTCCCGGCCATGTTGTCGAACCCTGCCGTCGAATCGTCGGTCGGCAGGAACTTCGAGGCGTCGACCTCGAGCGCGAGGAGATCGCGAATCGCGTTCTGATACTCGCTGCGATTGAGGCGATGCAATCCGGGCGGAGGCAGATACACGACGGCGTGGCGATCGAGCTCGGCCTCGAGTCCGGCCGCGAGCCGCTCCCGCAGTGCGGGATCGAGCTTCGGGCTTCCGGCCGGCGGCATCATCCCAGCCCGGATCTTCCGCACCGAGCGCTCCCACGCCGCCGGGTTGAGCGCGATGTCCGACAGATCGCGTCCGTCGAGCGCCACGCCGCCGGACTTGAGCCGGGTCGAGTGGCAGGCGACGCAGTGCTTGTCCACGAGCGCACGCAGCGATGGCGCGTCGGCGTCAGCAGCGGCCGCCGGCGTTGCTGCCCTCTCCGGCGGACGGGCGGCGCTGAGCGCCGGCGCCGATCGGGATACCGGCCGCACATCCGTCTGCGCGTAGCCGACGGCCGCCGCGAGCGCGGCCAGGCCGATGGCGATCAGTGCGTTCGCTTTCATACGCTCAACCCCTGGGTCAGTGTTTTCCGCCGTGATCGGCGGCGGGCGCACCGGCATCGGCGCCGACCGGGCTCACCCGGACGACTCCCATCAGGCCGATCTCCGCGTGGTCGAGGATGTGGCAGTGCAGCATCCAGTCCCCCGTCACGCCCTCGCGATCGTCGAAGCGCACGGCCAGCCGCACCGTCCGCTCGAACGGGATGTCGACGGTGTCCTTCCAGGCGAGCGGACGAACGGGGGCGCCGTTGTCGTCGAGCACCTGGAAGAAGAAGCCGTGGAGATGCAGCGGATGCGACCACTTCGTCGAGTTGGTCACGGTCCACACCTGCGTCTCGCCCACCCGCGCGCGAAGCGCCTTGTGACGCGCCGAGTACTGCGGCCCGCGGAAGGAATATTCCGGAGCGGCATCGGGAGGCTGATCGAGGGCCAGCTCGAGCGCGACCTGGGTCGCCCCGGCGAGCGGCGTCGCCTCGATCGTCCGTCGCACTTCGGGCAGCGGCGGGCCGGAGTACGGCGGAAGGTCTGCGCCGGTCAGCGTCAGCAGCTCGTCGTACGGAAACCGCCCTTCCAGCGTGAACGTGCCGCGATCGACGAGCACCGAGCGCAGCACGATCGACTCGCCGGCCTCGAGCCGCGGCGTCACGATGACGTCGGCACGCTCGCCCGGAGCCAGCAGCAGCGTCTCGTGCTCGACCGCGTATTCCTGGATCCCGCCGTCACCGCCGATCTGTCTGAACGGCTGCCCTCCCAGATCGAGATTGAAGTAGCGGCTCTTCGCGGCATTGACGATGCGCCAGCGCTGCGGCGCACCGGATCGCACCAGCATCGACGATCGCTCGCGGCCGTTGAGCAGCACGTGGGGCCCCTCGCGGCCGAACACGTTGGCGATCGACCCGCCAGCCTCGGGCGACTCCAGCGCTCCCTTCTCGTCGAGCGCCATGTCGCTCAGCACCATCACTACCTCGTCGGCGACGCCGACGTCCTCGCCGGGATCGTCCACGAGCAGCGCACCGTACAAGCCGAAGCCGACCTGCGCCGCCGACATCACGTGCGGGTGGTACCAGAACAGCCCCGCGTCGGGCACGACGAAGTCGTAGGTGAACGACTCGCCGGTCCTGACCGGCGGCTGCGAGATGCCGGGCACACCATCCATGCGCAGCGGCACACGCAGCCCGTGCCAGTGGATGGTGGTCGGCTCGGGCAGTTCGTTGGTGAAGTGCACGATCAGGCGGTCGCCCACGCGCACACGAATGAGAGGACCCGGCAGGCCGCCGTCGTAGGTCCACGCCTCGACGGTCCGTCCGTCGGCGATCTCGACGCGCGCGATGCGGGCGGTGAGGTTGATCTCGACGATCTTCGGATCGGAATTGATGTCGACAGCCGTACGCAGGGCGAGCCCGGCGTCCCAGCCTTCGGGCTGAAGACTGCCCTTCGCTGCCTCTGAATCGGCGGCCGCTCGTGTAGCACCGAGCGCCAGGACAACGAGTGCTGTCGAGAGCGCGAGTCGCACGATGGCGGCGCATCGTGCAAACGCAGAGCCAAGCGCGATGCGCGTGTCAGACGTTTGCTTTCCGGCCGTACACGTCGCGTGACGCTCGCATCACCGCGGGAAAGTTCATGGCCGCCGTGAAAGATCCCGCTGTCGACGCGCGCCGTGAGTCGCGGCGTGCGGCCGCATGCGAGCGTGGTTGCCGCCGTATCGCACTGGCAGTGGCCTTGCACACCCGTGCCGCCGTGGCGCGTCGCGCGCCGCGAGTCAGGAGGGGCCGCTGTGGCGTGGAGCTCGCACGACTACGACAAGGTGCCCGGCACGTACGTGTTCAACGGGCGCCGGTCGGTGATGGGGTATCCCCTCAATCGCATGTGCATGTCGTTCAATTCCGCCGAGAACCGGGAGGCGTTCCGGCGCGACGAGGACGCGTACTGCGAGAAGTACGGGCTCTCGCCGGAACAGCGCGCGGCGATTCGCGCGCGCGACGTGCTGCGCCTGGTGCAGCTGGGCGGCAACATCTACTACTTGGCGAAGTTCGCCGGCATCTTCAATCTGAGCGTGCAGGACGTCGGCGCGCAGCAGCGCGGGATGCCCGTCGACGAGTTCAAGCGCATGCTCGAGCAGGCAGGAGAGCCGACCCATGGCTAGGATCGTCGGCGGCATCACCACCTCGCACATCCCGGCGATCGGTGCCGCGCTCGCCAGGGAGCTGCAGGACACGCCCTACTGGAAGCCGTTCTTCGACGGCTACGTCCCGGTGCGCCGCTGGCTCGAGGCGGTCAGGCCGGACGTGGCGGTGGTGATCTACAACGATCACGGCCTCAGCTTCTTCCTCGATCACATTCCGACGTTCGCGGTCGGCGCCGCCGCGTCCTACCCCAACGAAGATTCCGGCTGGGGGCTCGAGGTGCTCCCCGAGGTGCGCGGCGACATCGAGCTCTCGTGGCACGTGATCGAGTCGCTGGTCGCCGACGAGTTCGACATCACGATGTGCCAGGAAATGAAGGTCGATCACGGCTTCATGGTGCCGCTGATGACGATGTGGCCGGGCGTGTCGGAATGGCCGATCCGGGCGGTGCCGATTGCGGTCAACACCGTGCAGCACCCGATTCCGTCGGCCGCACGCTGCTACAAGCTTGGCCAGGCGCTGGGCAGGGCGATCGAGTCGTACCCCGAAGACATCAAGGTGGTGATCCTCGGCACCGGCGGCATGTCGCATCAGCTCCAGGGCGAGCGTGCCGGGTTCATCAACAAGCGCTTCGACATGATGTTCATGGAGAAGGTGGTCGACGATCCCGAGTCGCTCGCACGGTTGTCGAACGCCGAACTGGTCGAACAGGCCGGTTCGGAAGGCGTCGAGCTGATCATGTGGCTGGCCATGCGCGGAGCGATGACTCGCGGCGCGTCGGTGGTGCACAGCCACTATCACATTCCAGTCTCCAACACCGCTGCCGGCGTGCTCGTGATCGAGAACACGGCGTCGGTTGTAGTGTCCGGCTTTAGCCGGACCGCGGCTTTAGCCGGACCGCCGGCTTTAGCCGGACCGGCGGCTTTAGCCGGACCTCACCGGTCTTCACCGGAGCCCGGTCCGCCGGATCCCAGTCCGCCTGAAGGCGGACACTACAAGTCAGTCCGCCTGAAGGCGGACACTACAGGTCAGTCCGCCTGAAGGCGGACACTACGAGGCCGTCCGCCTGAAGGCGGACACTACGGGGTCCGAACAGCTATTTCGATCGTTCATAGCGGCCCATGAGCGTGGCCTTCGCCAGCGTGTGCCCCTCGAGCGCCGCTTCGAGATCGGCGCGGCTGCGGCCGCGCAGGCCGAGCGACGGAACGTCGAGCGCGTAGACGGTGAAATGGTACCGATGAGGACCATGCCCCGGCGGCGGGCACGGACCGCCGTATCCGGTGCGCCCGAAATCGTTCTTCAGGCTCCCGGCTTCCGTCGTGTGCAGCACATTGCCGTCGGCGCGGATGTCGTATGCCAGCCAGTGCGTGAACGTGCCTCTCGGGGCATCGGGGTCGTCCATGATCAGGGCGAAGCTCCGGGTCCCCGGCGGGACATCGGACACCGTGAGCGCCGGAGGCGCGTTGGTGCCGTCGCAGGTGAACTGTCTGGGGACGAGCTGTCCCTCCGCAAAAGCCGGGCTCGTTACCGTGAATGCCATCGCCAAGCCTCATGTAGTGTCCGCCTTCAGGCGGACTCGTAGTGTCCACCTTCAGGTGGACGTGCAACGCCGGTTCCCAACGCAGGAGTGCGTCTTGCACCCTGATATTTCATGGACCTGACCCAGGCAACAGTCCTGATTACCGGCTCGACGGACGGCGTCGGAAGACTGGTCGCGAAGCGCCTCGCCGCCGGCGGAGCACGCGTTATCCTGCACGGCCGCAGCGACCGTAAAGGGCGCGAGCTCCTGGATCAGATTCGCCGCGAGTCGCCGCACTCGCCCGCCGAGCTCTATCTCGCCGATTTCGCCTCTCTCGAACCGGTGCGGCGGTTCGCAGACCAGGTCGGCTCCGCGCACGACCGTCTGAACATCCTGATCAACAACGCCGGGATTGGCTTCGGACCGCCCGGCAGCCGCAGGGAGATCAGCCGCGACGGCCACGAGCTCCGGTTCGCCGTCAACTATCTCGCCCCGTTTCTGCTGACGCATCTGCTGCTTCCCGCGCTCGGCCGCGGCGCCCCGTCGCGGATCGTCAACGTCGCGTCGCTGGCACAGGCGCCCATCGACTTCGACGATGTGATGTTGACGAAGCGGTACGACGGCCGGCGGGCCTACGCGCAGAGCAAGCTCGCGCTGGTGATGTTCACGTTCGACCTCGCCGAGGCGCTTCGGGGCACCGGCGTCGTCGCCAACGCGATTCACCCGGCGACCTTGATGAACACCGGGATGGTGGCCGAAGCGCGCGGATACGCCCGCAGAGCACCGTCGAAGAGGGAGCCGAGGCGATGTTCCATCTCGCGGCGTCGGCCGCGGTCGAGGGCGTTTCAGGAAAGTTCTTCGACGGCCTGCGCGAGGCACGCGCGCACCCGGCGGCGTACGACCCCGGTGAGCGGCGACGGCTTCGCGAGCTCGCGCTCGACCTCACCGGGCTTCGCGCCAGCGTGACACGCTGACGCGGTCTTCAGCGGTCGCTCAGACCCCGCGCCGCCAGCGCCTCGCGAATGATCCGGGCCGACTCCGGCGAGGTCTTGTGGGCGTTGGCGATGTAGAGACCGCCCGCCATCATCAGCGGGGTCCACCCCAGGCGGTTCCTGGCGTTGATTTCGGCGCCCTGGTCGATCAGGAACTTGACGATCGACGGCTGGTTGCAGATCACGGCGCCGTGCAGGGCCGTCGAGTCCGCGAAGCGCGGGTCGCCCATTCCCAGCGTAATCAGCTCCTCGAAGTTGTCGGGATAGCGCAGCAGCGTTTCCTCGGGCGAGCCGATCATCTTGTAGTCGCCGAACCTGGTCCGGGCGTTGATGTCGTTTCCCAGCGCGAGCGCGAGCTTCACGGCTGCGAGCCGCTGTGATTCCGGAACGCCCGAGTAGGGGCCGGCGGTCTCGCCTTCGTAGTAGTCCATGCAGGCGGCCGCCATCAGCGGCGTCACGCCGAAGCGAGTCGGCTTCACGGGATCGGCGCCGCCTTCGGCGAGCACACGCATCATCGGTTCGTCGCCGTTGCGCGCCGCCAGGTAGAACGGCGTGGCGCCCTGGTACGTCAGGTAATGCCGTCCGATGTTCAGGTTGAGCGGGCTTCGCGCCACGCCGGCGCTGTTGAACCGCGGATCGCCCCAGGTGATCGTGACGTTCGGATCGGCGCCGTGCTCGAGGAGCTTCCGGGCGATATCGAGGTGCGACAGCTTGCCGCGCGGACGCGGGACCGGCCGCGGATCCTCGCCGTTCATGGCGAAGTCGGGCGGCGCGCCCGGCTGGTGCAGCCAGACGACGACGTGCAGCGGATGGCCGCGAGGATCGGGGACGTTGGGATCGGCGCCCGCCTCCAGCAGGATCGCGGCGAGGTCGAAGTCGGCGTTCAGGATCGCCAGGCTCAGCGCCGACGTGCCGTCGGGAATTCGGTCGTTGACGTTCGCGCCCTGCTCGATCAGGAACTTCACCGTCTCGATCTGGTTGTTGCGAACCGCGAAGAGCAGCGGCGAGTAGCCGCCCCTGGAGCGCTCGTGCAGATTCGCGCCCGACTCGAGGAGCAGCTTCACGGCGGCGGTGTTGCCTTCGCCGGCGGCGAACATCAGCGCGGTCTGTCCGCGGAAGGATTCCGCCAGGTCGATCTTCGCGCCGCGCCTCAGCAGCGCGCGTATCGACTCGACGCTGCCGTTGCGGGCCGCGGTCATGAGCGCCGTCTGCCCTTCTCCGGATGTCGTGTCGGGGTCGGCGCCGGCGTCGAGCAGCCGCTCGATCATTGCGGCGTTGCCGTTCTGCGCGGCCAGGGTCAGCGGCGCGACGCGATAGCGCGTGACCGCATCCGGCTTCGCGCCGGCATCCAGCAGGACGTCCAGCATGGCGAGGTTGTCGCCATGGACCGCCCAGTGTACGGCGGTCGAACCGTCCGGCGCCGTCTGGTTCGGGTCGGCGCCTTTCTTCAGCAGGGTGCGAACCGCTTCGAGATTGCCGTTCCTCGCCGCGTCCACGAGTGAGGGGACGTCCGCGGCAAGGGCCCCCGAGGCCAAGAGCACGCCGGTGACCAGGCTGGCGAGCCGCACGAGGGTCGATCGCATCGGTCCTGCCTCCGGCATCAGCCCCGTGCGGGTGCGGCGCCCGCACGCTCGTAGTCGAGCAGCAGCTGCCCCGTGCTGTCGCCCAGCTTCGCGATCGGCACGCCCACGTGATCGAGCAGCGTCACGAGCAGGTTGGCCATCGGCGTGTCCGGCGTGTAGTCGAAGCTGTAGCCGGTCCGGAACCTGCCGTGGAGCTTCCCTGCCAGCAGGACGGGCAGGTCGTTGTGGCGATGCAGGTTGCCGTCGCCCATGCCGCTGCCGAACAGGATGGCGCTGTGATCGAGCAGCGAGCCGTCGCCGTCCGGCGTGTCGCGCATCCGCTCGAGGAAGTAGTTGAGCAGGCGCATGTGGTGCGTGTCGATCCTGGCCTTCTGCGACTTGAGGGTGGCGTCCTCGCGATGGTGCGAGATCAGGTGATGGTTGCCGGGCACGCCGATCTGGCTGTAGGAACGGCCGCTCAGCTCGCGCGCCATGATCAGCGAGAACACCCGCGTGACGTCGCTGCGGAAGGCGAGCAGCGCCAGGTCGAACATGAGCTGCGCGTATTCCTCGAAGCTGGCGGGGATGCCGATCGGGCGATCGGGCAGCTCGATCGATTCCTCGAGACTCGACTCGGCGTGCTGGATGCGCTGCTCCACCTCGCGGACCGAATCCAGGTATTCGCGGACTTTCGAGACGTCGGAGCGGCCGAGCGCCGCCGTCAGCGCGCGGGTCTCTTCGAGCACCGAGTCGAGAATGCTGCCCTGCGTGCGAGTGCGGGCGCGCCGCTGCTCGGCGTTGCCGCCGTCGCCGAACAGGCGTTCGAAGACCACGCGCGGATGCAGCTCGGGCATGTTGGGCGTCGTCTCGCTGCGCCACGACACGGTGTTGACGTAGAAGCAGTCGCCGGAATCGCACGCCCCCTGCGTCGCCGGATCGAGCGTCATCTCGATCGAGGGCACCCGGCTGTCCCGGCCCAGATGTGCGGCCGCGATCTGATCCGCCGACGTGGCGAGGCGAATCTCGGCACCCGGCCGCGTGCGGTCGTAGGCGTGCACGCCGGTGAGCCACGCCGCGGCCGCGCGGTTGTGATCGCCGCTGCCGTCGCCCTTGCTGTCGGCCTCGAGGTGCGACAGGTTGGTGAAGACGTTGAAGTGATCGCGCACGCCCTCGAGCGGCTGCAGATTGGGCGGCAGCTCGTAGTTGCGGCCGGTCTGGCGCGGCTTCCACTCCGAGTGGATGACGCCGTGCGCGGCGTAGACGAACCCCAGGCGCATCGGCGCCTGCTTCGCCGCCGCCTGCGCCGAGAGCGACGGCACCATCGCATCGAGCAGCGGCAGCGCGACGCTCGCCCCCATCCCCTTCAGCATCGTCCGACGCGTCAGCGTCTTTCTGGTGAGGAACGTCATCGGTCTCTCCCCTGGGTTACTGCGGCGCAGCCTGCGCCATCCGGTTCTGGAACGGGATGCTGTTCACCACGCCCAGCACGAGCGAGGCGAACGTATAGTTCCGGCGCGCCGACTCCCGCGCGATCGCGCGGATGGCGGGCTGATCGTAGTGCTGGATGTTGCGCCCCAGCGCATACATCAGCAGCTTGCCCGTCATCGCTTCGACGAACAGCGCCGGGTCGCGCAGCACCAGCCGGCGGACCCCCTCGACGCCGTCGACAACCGTGCCGTCCGGCAGCGTGCTCGTGACCTCGATCGGCTGGCCGTTCTCCTCGGTCCGGTACCGCCCGAGCGCGTCGAACTGCTCCAGCGCGAAGCCGATCGGATCCATCCTGGCGTGGCAGCCCGCGCACGCCGGGCTGGCGCGGTGCAGCTGCATCGCTTCCTTCATCGACAGCGGCTTCCCGGACCGCTCGGTGTTGAGCGACGGCACATCGGGAGGCGGGGGCGGCGGCGGCGAGGCCAGGAGGTTTTCGAGCACGTACTTGCCGCGCAGCACGGCCGATGTCCGCGTGCTGTACGACGTGATCGAGAGGATGCTTCCCTGCCCCAGCAGCCCGCGGCGCGGACTGCCCTCGGGCAGCGTCACGCGGCGGAAGTGGCTGCCGGTGATGTGGGGAATCCCGTAGTGCCTGGCCAGGGTTTCGTTCAGGAACGTGTAGTCGGCGGTCAGCAGCTCGAGGACGCTTCTGTTGCCTCTGAGGATGCTGTCGAGGAACAGCTCGGTCTCACGCACGAACGCCGCGCGAATGCCTTCCTCGAACTCGCGGAACAGATAGACGTCGGGCTCCTTGGTCTCGACATCGCGCAGGAACAGCCACTGCGCGGCGAAGTTGGTGACGAGCGATCGGCTGCGCGGGTCGGCGAGCATGCGCGTCACCTGACGCCGCAGCACGTCGGGCCGGCTCAGCGTGCCCGCCGCCGCGGCGTCCAGCAGCTCGTCGTCGGGACTGCTGGCCCAGAGGAAGAACGACAGCCGCGACGCCAGCTCGAAATCGCTCACGCGATGCACCGTGCCGGCAGCGGCGTTCGGGGGATCCTGCTCGATGCGGAACAGGAACTGCGGGCTGACGAGCACGCGTTCCAGCGCGCGCTGAATGCCGCGGTCGAAATCGCGCTCCGCGCGGCCGGCCTCGAAGAACGGCCGCACGCGGCGCAGATCGTCGGCAGTGACGTTGCGGCGGTAGGCGCGGCGCAGCAGCGTCGTCAGGATGCGATCCGCGCACGCAGATTCCTGATCAACACCGGCGGGTTTACAGACGAACAGCCGCCGCCGGCTGGGCGTGTCGCCGGGCCCGGTTGCGTTGAACGGGCCGGAGATCGTCACCGACACGACCGATGGCAGCGCGCCGCGATTCCGCCCCTGCGGACGCAGCGGCGCCTCGGACAATGCTTCGCTGCGCTCGACGAAGGTGACCCCTACGCTGCGCGGCCCTGCCGGCACCGTGAATCGGAAGACGCCCCTGTTCGGATCATCGGCCGCGGGAACGCCCGGCCGTCTCGACATGCCGGCGAGAGCCTTGCGCTCCCCGTCGATGGTGATCTCGAGCTGATGGACATCAGCGACGAGGCCAGCCGTTTCCACCTTGAACTCGTACTCGGCGTCGAGCGGGAAGTAGCCGTCGATGTGCAGCCCGCCGCGCGTGCCGAAGGGCAATGCCTCGATGCGGCGTTCCTGAGACTGCCGCACCGGCGTGATGTGGATGTTCACCAGCGGGCCCATGTCGGGATCGCCCACGGCAATGCGGCTGATCTTCTGCGCCGCCGCGAGATACCGCTCCATGGCTGCCGGCGAGACGAACAGCGTGTCGGCCAGATTGTCGAAGCCGCTGCTGGCGTTGTCGGCCGGCAGGAGCGTCGTATAGTCGAGCTCCTTCGGAAGGTCCGGCAGCGCCAGCAGATCGCGAATCACGTTGGCGTATTCGGTCCGCGTGAGACGACGGGCCAGCGGCAGGGTGCCGGGATTGGGGCGCGCCGCCGCGCTCCGCTCGAGCTCGAGCGCCAGGTAGGCGGCTGCCTGCGTGTAGAAGGTTTGCGGCGGACGCGACGCCCCCGGAGGCGGCATCGTGCCCGCGCGCAGCTGACGCAGGATTTTCTCCCAGATTTCGGACTGGTCGCCCGGATGCGCGGCACCGGCGGCATCGAGCGCGAGCCCCGCCGTCCTCAGCCGCTCGTTGTGACAGGTTGTGCAGTACTTGGCGATCCCGGCCTGCGTTTCGGCGCGGGCCTCAGGTCCGTTGGCCGAACTGGCCGCGGGCGCGACGGCGCGGGTGGGCGCGTTCTGCGAAAAGCCCAGCGATCGGGCCATGCAGAGAGCCCAGATCACCCCCGCGAACGCAATCCCGGCGAAGACCCGCCTTCGCGACATGCGGGCTGAATGATACAGGAATCAGGAATCAGGAATCAGGAGTCAGGAATGAGTCAGGAGTCAGGAGTCAGGAGTCATGAATCAGGAATCGGGATTCAGGGCTGAGCCAGGTCGAAGGAATCAGCCGACTGAGGACTGGCCAGGTCCGAGGCGCCACTGATTCCTGATTCCTGATTCCTGATTCCTGGTTCCTTGCCCAGCCCTGATTCCTGATCCCTGATTCCTGATTCCTGACTAGCGTCAGACGCCTCTCAGCTCGACCACGAAGCCGTCGGCGTCGCGGAAGCGCAGCGTGTTCCGAGCGCCGGACGGCAGCACCGTCACGCCGATGGCGCCGAGCTTGCGCGTGATGGCCTGGCGGTCGAATGCCGCCACGCGGATGCCGAAGCGATCGACGTGCGGCTTCCGCCCCGCGTCCATCTTCTCCAGCCCCAGGCGCGTGCGCGCGGCAGTGAACCAGATGCGCTCGGGCGACCGCTCGCGGGAGGTCTCCATCCCGAAGAACCGGCGGTAGAAGCCGGCAGCCTTCTCGACATCCGGCACCTGCAGCACGACGTGGTCCAGGCCGACGGCCTCGCAGATCGCATCGTCCTGGGTCACGCGCGTCGACGGGATGATCGTCTGGAGAAGTCCGCCGGGTGTGGCCATGAACTGCATGCGGATGCCGTCCGGATCGGTGACCGCGTTGAAGCCGGGCGAGCCAACGAGGTTGAGCCCGTGCGTCTTGAGCTCCGCCCGCATGTCGTCGAGGCGATAGTCCTCGACCGTTGCGCAGAAGTGATCGATGCGCGGCGCGGCGCCGGGGTTCGAAGCGGGATTGGGACCGAACGCCACGTAGCTGATGCCCAGCCGGCAGTAGTAGCGCAGCGGCGGCATCATCTCCTGGAAGATCTGCGGACCGAAGATGCGGCCGTAGAACGCCGCCGACTTCTGCGGGTCGGGCACCGTGAAGCCGACGTGTTCCAGGCCGGAAGTCTCGAGCGGCAGCTGCGACGCTCCCTGGGCACTTGATGCGGCCGGCGCCGCCGCGGCCGCCGCGATCATCGTCAGCGCTTCACGTCTGGAGACGAGCCTCGACATACCGGCGGGAGACTACAGGCAACCTCCGCACTCGTCAACGGCCCACGTCGCGCCGCTTGCATGACCCCGCGGTTTGCAAGCTTGCAGCGCAACCGTGGAGGTCACCAATGATTCTTCGGATTGACCGTCTGGCTATCGAGCTACCTGCGCCCGCTCATCCGTCGCCCAACTCCGCGTCAGCTGTACAGGAGCTGCTCGGCGGCAGGTTCGGCGAGATGTCGACGCTGATGAACTACACGTTCCAGTCGTTCAACTTTCGCGGCCGCGACAAGATGAAGCCCTTCTACGACCTCATCTCGAACATCGCGGCCGAGGAGTACGGGCACATCGAGCTGGTCAGCCACACCATCAACATGCTGCTCACCGGATCGACCGCCCGCGGCAGCGATCCGTCGACCACGCCGCTCGAGGTGGCGACCGACGCGCGCAACCAGTACCACTTCATCGCGAGCGGCCAGACCGCGTTGCCGATCGACTCGCAGGGCAATCCCTGGAACGGGACGTATGTGTTCGCGAGCGGCAACCTCAAGCTCGACCTGCTCCACAACTTCTTCCTCGAGTGCGGCGCCCGCGCCAACAAGATTCGCGTCTACGAGATGGTCGACGACCCCGTCGCGCGCGAGATGGTGGGCTACCTCCTGGTGCGCGGCGGCGTCCACATCGTCGCCTACGCGAAGGCGCTCGAGGCATTGTCGGGCGTCAACGTTGGCAAGCTGCTGCCCATCCCCGACATCAGCAACAAGCGGTTCCCGGAAGCGAAGAAGTACGAGGCCAAAGGGCTGCACCAGATCCTCTACCGTTTCAGCCCCGACGACTACCGGAACATCTCCCAGATCTGGGCCGGCGCCCATCCCGAGGACGGCTCCGAGCTGCGCGTCGTCGACGGTCCGCCCGAGGGCGGCCCCGTGCCGGTGTATCCCGAGGAGCCGCAGCTCACGGCGCCCATCGGCCCCGACGGGATCGATCAGGGCGTGCTGCAGGAGGTCGCCAACAGGATCTTCGGCAAGACCACGAGCAGGTAGCGATACTTTCCACGCGAGCGCCGCGCTCCAGACGCGGCGCTCGTGGAATTCCACTCTCCCCCGACGCCGCGTGGGGCCTTCAGCGTGGCGCGCGGCTCACACCCGACGTCTGTCTCCGGTAAATCCGCAAGGAAGATCCCCTATCGGCACGATGGCGCGGCTGCCGGGGGTCGTGTTCACTGGCCATTGTGTTCACCTACCCCCTGTTCCTGGTTCGCACCGTGGCGGCCCCGCGCAGTACCATGGCGGTGTGGTTGTCGCGTCTGCGCGGCAGAATCAGGGTCTCGCGCGTCAGCCGCGGCTGGCTGCTCGCGCACGAGATTGAACAGGGCAAGCGCGGCGGCGACCTCTAGGCTGGCCCGAAACACATTTCTGACATGGCTCTGAGCACCATTCGAAAATGGCTGGGCCTCGATACGCCCGCCGCCGAGGAGCCCGGTCCGCTCCGCGAGACGCTGGAGGCGCTGGACCACCTCGAGCCCGAACGAGCACGCTACCTGGCGGCATTCGCCTATCTGCTCGGCCGCGTGGCACACGCCGACCAGGGCGTGTCGCCGGAAGAGACCGCCGCCATGGAGAAGCTCGTCGAAGAGTACGGGCAGATCTCGCGGGAGCAGGCGATGGTGGTCGTGCAGCTCGCCAAGACCAGCAACCTCCTGTTTCGCGGAACCGCCGACTACCTCGTGGCCCGCGAGTTCTCGGGCCTGGCGACCTACGACCAGAAGCTGGCGCTGATGCGATGCCTCTTCGCGGTGTCGGCGAGCGACGATGCGATCTCGACGTCGGAGGAAGGGGAGATCCACCGGATCGCCAACGAGCTGCGCATCGAGCACGCCGACCTCGTCGCGCTGCGCGTCGCGCACCGAAAGCACCTTCCCGGAATCTCTCGCGGGTAGCGCGGACGCCGGATGGGGCGCCCGCGTGCCATCCCCCGACAGCCCTAGAACGTGAAGGTATAGTCTGGGCTCAGCGAGTGGTTTTTCAGATCCGCGGCGTTCAGGAACTCGCGAATCAGGTAGGGGTTGGTCCTCTTCCTGAACACCGCGTTGCGAATCACCTCGAACCCGTGCTCGATGCCCGAGGCCTCGTCGATGTCGATGTCGGCCGCCATGCCCCCGGTCGCGAGCTCGGTCATGAACGTCACCTGAAGGTTGGCGTGCGCGTCCCTCGACTTGAAGCTCTCGAGCGGCGGTGAGAACCCGGGCGGCGGCTCGTGCAGCGCGCCGGGCGCCGACTTGAACGTCGGCGCTCTCCGCAGCTGCTCGCGCAACCCCGGCGCCACTCTCGCGAAGAGCCGGTCCTGCCGCACGATCAGCAGGTCGCCGAACGACGGAAGACAGTTGTCGGCCGTCTCCGGGTCGGCGGCCTTTTTCGCGATGTTGAGGAGGCAGGCTTTCCGGAGCGGCCCCAGGGCCCTGTACAAGGCATTGCCCGTGAGCCCCACGAGGTCGCGATCCTCGGGCTTGTCGACGATCATCGTCGCCCGTTCGAGCATCCTCTGCACGGTCGGCGGCAGATCGGCCATCGCGGGCGCCTGGATATCCTTCACGTCGCCCGGCTTCACCCAGAACTCGATGTCGTCGCTGGCCGGGTTGTCGCGGTCTTCCTGAATCAACTGGAAGAAGGCGTACCGGCGATGATGCGGCGTGGTCGCCCGCACTTCGTACATCGTGCCCGGCCCCGTCTGACAGGCGATGCCCGTAATCGTCAGGCGGCCGACCGGTCCCGTGACGCTGACCTCCATGTTCTCGCCGCCGGCGCCAGCCGAGCCCGAGACGCGTTTCAAATCGTATGCACGCGCCCCTTCACGAGCCCTCCGGCCATGTCCGAGAGGTGCACGACAAGATTGCCTGTGGGCATGTCCGCTCCTGACCTCACACCGCGCACGACCGCACAGAGCCGCCGCGACGCACGCACGTTGTCTCGAGGAAGATCGCGCCACAGATGATAGCGTTCCGGGCGACGCGCGACGGTCTTGCCCTGCACACGTCACACCTGTCGGGAGCGCACGCTGCGTGCTACGCTACCGCGCCATGTCCAATGGAAAATTTCCGGAAGTGCCTCCGAAGGGCACCGTCCTCTCGCTCGACGAGATCAAGCGGCTGTGCGAGGAGAAGGGCCTTCCCCGCGTGTGGCAGCGGATCGCCAACGACCCCGCCGCCGAAGCCGTTCGTCAGCGACGGCTGCAGCCTGTTCTTCGACGAGATCGCCCGGACCAGCATCTATCCGGCCTGCTTCTTTCACGATCTGAAGTACTGGTGCGGCTATCCGAATTCCACGCCCGCCGAGCGGCTCGAACGATTCATCGCAGACGCCGAGCTCATGATCGACGTCGCGACGCTCGGCGTCGACTTCTTCATCGCCGAGACCATCTTCCGCGGCGTGCGCACGGGCGGCGGCCCGTTCGGGCTGCCGTTCTCGTGGGAATTCGGCCGCGTCTGAATCGCCGGGGCGCGAGCCGGCTCCGCACCTTCCGCGACTCGGGAGCGGCGCAGTAACATCTGGCATTCATTGCTCTGGGGGAGGCTTTCATCGATGGCGCGACCGCGTCCGTGGCACCTGTTCGTCGGTCTGTTCCTGGCGGCGCTTGTCTGGCCGCAATCCTTCGATGGTCAGGGCGCCGCGCCGCCGCCGGGTGAATGGCGCAGCTACGGCAACGACGAGCGCAGCACCCGGTACTCGCCGCTCGATCAGATCACGCGCGACAACGTCGGGAACCTGCAGATCGCCTGGACCTGGAAGTTCGACAACTACGGCACGCCGGCCGAAACCGTGACGACGCAGGCGACGCCGATCATGGTGAACGGCGTCCTGTATTTCACCGCCGGGCAGCGGCGGACCGTGATCGCGGCCAGCGCCGCGACCGGGGAAACTTTGTGGACGTGGCGGCCTGACGAAGGCGTGCGCTTCGAGCGCGCGCCGCGCAAGATCCACCGTGCCGTCGCCTACTGGAGCGACGGCAAGGAGAGCCGCATCCTGGTGGTGACGCCGGGCTATCAACTGGTGTCGCTCGATGCCCGGACCGGCCGGTTGACGCCCGGCTTCGGCAAGGACGGCATCGTCGATCTGTTCAAGGAAGTCGAGGACAAGCGCTTTCCCGACCTGACCGGCATGATCGGCAACAGCTCACCGCCGGTGGTCGTCGGCGACACCGTGGTCGTCGGTCCGGCGATGCTGGTCGGCACCCGCGTGAACAAGGCCAATCCGAAAGCCGACGTGATGGCGTTCGACGTGCGGACCGGCAGGAAACGCTGGACCTTCCACACCGTGCCACGCAAGGGCGAGCCCGGCTACGAGACGTGGGAGAACGGCTCCGCCGAGTACACCGGCAACGCCGGGATGTGGGGTCCGTTTTCGGCCGACTCGCAGCTCGGTCTCGTCTATCTGCCGATCGAGACGCCCACCAACGACGTCTACGGCGGTCATCGCCCCGGCGACAACCTCTACGGCAACACGCTCGTCGCGGTGGACGCGCGTACCGGCAGGAAGGTGTGGCACCAGCAGCTCATTCATCACGACATCTGGGACTACGACATGCCGGCGCATCCGATCCTGCTGGATGTGACCGTCGACGGACAGCGGATCCCGATCATCGTGCAGCTGACGAAGCAGGGCTTCGCCTACGTGTTCGATCGCCGCAACGGCCGACCGGTGTGGCCGATGGAAGAGCGCCCGGTGCCGCAGTCGGACGTGCCGGGAGAGAAGACCGCGAAGACGCAGCCGTTCCCGACCAAACCGCCCGCCTTCGAGGTGCAGGGCCTCACGCACGACGATTTGATCGACTTCACCCCGGAGCTGCGTGCCGAGGCGATCAAGGCGATCGCCAACTATCGCTACGGGCCGATCTACACCCCGCCGTCGCTGATCACGGAGAGCAACCGCGGCACGATCGTGGTTCCCGGATACGGCGGCGGCGCGAACTGGCATTCGGGAGCCGCCGATCCGGAAACGGGCTTCGTCTACGTCGGATCGGTCACCAATCCGACGGTGATCGGGTTGAACAAGAACGATCCGGCCCAGACGAAGCTCGACTCCGACTACATCATGGGCGGCGGCGCGCCGCAGCTCGACGGACTTCGTCTGATGAAGCCGCCGTACGGCCGCATCACCGCCTACGACATGAACAAGGGCGAGATCGCGTGGGTGATTCCCAACGGCGACACGCCGCCCAGCGTGAAGAATCACCCGCGGCTCAAGGGGCTCGACATTCCGAAGACAGGCAGCCCGTCGCAGGCCGGTCTGCTCGTGACGAAGACGCTCCTGTTCGCCGGTGAGGGCCCCGGCGGCCAGGCGGTGTTCCACGCGTACGACAAGGCGACCGGCGCCGAGATCTGGCAGACGCCGCTGCCGGGTCCGCAGGTGAGCCTGCCGATGACCTACCTGCACAACGGCCGGCAGTTCATTGTCGTGGGCGTCCGCGGCTCGGCCAACTCCGGCGCACAGCTCGTGGCATTCGCGCTTCCGCAAGAGCAGCCGGCCGGCGGCCGCGGCGGTGCACGAGGCGCGGGAGCCGGGCAATAACGCGCTCGACGTCGGTGTTTCGAGGTCGCGGAGTTTTGAAACACGGGGACCGCCGGGCGCGCAGAGGCACGGTGCTCATCGTCTCGCGTGTCTCCGGCCTCAGCGCCGGACGAAGACCACCGCCGCCAATGTGAGGCCGAACCCGGCCACGCTTGCGAACGTTCGCGCAACGTGGAACGCCTCCCACCGGTTCCGGACGCTCATCCAGTCAGGCGGCAGTGTGTCGACCGTCCATCGCGCGATCGCATCGTCGATGGGAACGTTGACGGTCAACGTGATTACCAGGGCTGCCACCAGCAGCCCCGTGCCGGCGAGTGCAAGCCGGAAGCTGGCGCGTCGTTGCCAGCGACGGAATCCGATCAGGAGCGGCACCGCCGAGACCACTGCCGCCGGCATGAGCACGGCCATCGGCCCGGCGAGGTTGCGAATCATCGTGTGGCCGACTTCGAGAAACGTCGACGCACTGATTGCGCCAATCGAGCGGCTCAGGCTGAACCAGGTTCCCCAGAACACGCCCACGACCAGCGCGAACAGCAGGAGGTGCACGAACGAGACCCCGCGAAGCCACCTTTGAGTCATCACGTTCACCGCACGCGTCCTCGTGCCGTGACTCCGCTCGCCACCCCGAGCTGTTCCAGCGCCTCGTCCAGCGCTCTCGCCCCGACGGCGGCGGTCGCATGGCGCCAGGCAATGAACCCGTCGGGTCGTATCAACACGGCGCCGTCGCCTTCTACGCCGAACTTCTCCGGCCATCGTCCGCTAATGTCAGCGAGATCGCCGGCTGGCTCGAGGCCGTGCCATTCGACGCCAAGGGCACGACACGCGGGGCTTCGCTGCGCCCAGGTCGACCACTCCTTCCCGTTCGGCCCCGAGACGAGGACCCAGCGATCGCTGAAGAGATCGATGGTCGACACCTGCCGGCCGCGCTCGGTCACGAGAACATGCGGAGCGCGCGAGCCCGGACGGCCCGACGGCGATCGGGGATCTTCGAACAGATCGTCTTCCCCGCTTTCGCCATCATCGACGAACGCCCCGGCCGGGTAGCGATAGCCGAAGATCACGGCCAGGTCGTCTCTGATCGGCTCCGGCGGCGGCAGCCGCCGGCCGAGATTCCTGAACCATGCCTGCAGCCGCGCGAGCGACTGCGCAACGGTTCCATCCGCAATCGGCCTTCGTTCGGCGTCGTAGGTTTCCAGCAGCTTCGGCTCGGCAGTCCCGCTGATCACGGCATCGAGCTTCCACGCCAGGTTGTAGGCGTCCTGAATCCCGGTATTGCCGCCGAAGCCGCCGGTCGGCGGCATGAGGTGCGCGCTGTCGCCGACGAGAAACACGCGTCCGTCGCGGTAGCGATCGGCCACCGCCGCAGCGGCTTCCCACGGGCGCGCGTCTACGACGTTCACCGGCAGGTCGGCGCGGCCGGCCCCGCGGCGAATCAGGTCGCGGCAGCGATCGGGTGTGAAGTCTTCCGCGCGTTCGCCGCGATCGGGCGCGAACTGCACCGCCATCAGCCATCGTCCGTCGCCGCGCGGCACCAGGGTGCCGTTGATGTCGGTCACGAACATCGACCGGATCGTGCGGTTGTCGATGACCGCCGGCAGATCCGCTTCGAAGATCACGTTCATCCAATGCTGCAGCACGCCGGGGCCGTGGCGCTGAATACCGATCGCCTCCCGGATTGGGCTCTGCGCACCGTCCGCGGCAATGAGGTATTCCACGCGAAGCGTGGTCCCGGTTCCACTCGTTCGGTCGCGAATCCGCGCGACGACCTCGTCGGGAGTCTGTATGAAACTCTCCAGCTCGGTGTTGAAGCGCACGTCGGCGCCGTGCCGCTCCGCCTGTGCGCGAAGAATCGGTTCGAGCTGATCCTGATCGCAGGTGGCCGCCGCCGCCGGACCGATCTCGGTGGTGTCGGACCACGGGACACCCTGCCACGACACCTCGGTGTCGGCGAGAGTCTTCATCCGGCCGACATACGCCGACCGATCGGCGATGAGATCGCGCGCGCGAATCTCGGCCTCGATGCCGGCGGCACGATAGATCTCCATCGTGCGGGGAGAGATCCCGCGGAACTTGTACTGAATCGACGTCCGCGGATGGCGTTCGACCACCACACAGCGCACGCCGCGCCTGGCGAGGAGCATCGCCATGGTCAGGCCGTTCAGACTGCCGCCGACGATGAGCACGGACGAGGTGGAAGGCATGCTACGATCTCCCTCAATTACTTTAATCGTATCAACTATCAAGACGAGCGATCAGCCTCGGAGGTTCACCGCCGCGGCAGCTCGAGTGCTCGACACATGGCACGGACGACCACTGAGGACCTGTCACGGCGCGTCTGGCAGACGCTGTTCGACCTGCCGATCCGTTCCGCACCGGCCAGGACGGCGAGCCTGGCGCGGCGCGGATTGACGCCGAATGATTCCCGCGCGCTGTTCAGCCTGGATCCGCGCGCCGGACGGTCCATGCGATCGCTGGCCGACCAGTGGCAATGCGACCCTTCCTACGCCACCTTCATCGTCAATCGCCTCGAAGAACTCGGCCTGGCCTCGCGGCAGCCGCTCATGAACGACAAGCGCGTGAAGCTCGTCGTGTTGACGAAGAAGGGCGAGAAGACACGCGCCGAGCTGCTTCAGGAATTTCACCAGCCGCCGGCCGAATTCGACGCGCTCGACCGTGCCGACCTCGAGACGCTCGAGCGCATCCTCGCCAGGTTGACCTCGACTTCAGCACGCACGGCCCCGACGCGCCGCCGCTAGGTGCCCACGTGCCCTGTGCAAAAGGCGTGCACCCGCACCACCGGGATTCGCCGCGGGCATGGAGCAGGTCAGTTATTTGATAAGGTTCAACTATTCGGCGCTATCTGCGGAGTGCCTGCACGACGAGCACGATGCCGCTGACGATCAGGCCGGCGTGAACGTAGAGGAGGAAGCGGCGGGCGTCGAGGCGGCGGTTGATCGCGCGGCCGAGGCCGATGGCCACGAGCGCAGCCGGCAGCGAGAGCAGGTAGTAGCGGGTGACCTGCGGCGTCCAGAGGCCGGCAGCCCAGTAGCCGGCGAGGCCGAACAGGCTGGCCGGAAGGAAGTATCCCTGCAGCGTGGCGCGAAACTGTTCCGGCGGCCAGCGCCGCAGCGAGCCGTACATCACCAGCGGCGGTCCGTTCATCCCGTACGCGCCGCCCAGCACTCCGGCCGCCATGCCGAAGATCCACGCCAGGCGGTCATCCTCGAGCCGGTACGCACCGCCGCGGCGAAGCGCCCACATCGAGAATCCCCCGACCACGCCGCCCAGAAGTCCCTTCACGACAGGTTCAGGGGCGCTGCGCAGCAGGAGCAGCCCGAGCGGAATGCCGAGAAGCGTCCACAGCACCAGACGCGCCGCGCTCCCGAGATGCACGTCGCGCCAGTCCTGTGCGACGACCACTGCCGCGACCGTGATCGACAGCAGCACGGCGACCGGCGCCGCCACCTTGACCGGCAGCACGAGCGCCAGCAGCGGCACGGCGATCAGGGCTTCGCCGAACCCGAATGCAGACCGGATGACTGTCGCGCCGAAGAGCACCGCGACCACGGCAACGTCGTCCCCGCACTCACCTCGTCCAGGATTCTCGCCGCAGCATGGCTGAGATACAAGACAGCGTCGTTCTATGCTTCGTCGATGCGCGCCGGATCCGGCGCCGCGCCACGGAGCAGCACATGGCCACGCTCGTGTTTGGAATGAACCAGTCCCTGGACGGCTACGTCGACCACACGGCGTTCGAGCCGGACCCGACGCTCTTCCGGCACTTCATCCGGGAAGCGCAGGGACAGATCGGCAGCATCTACGGCCGCACGATGTACGAGATCATGCGCTACTGGGACGACGACCATCCTGAATGGACTGCGGACGAACGCGCGTTCGCGGCGGCGTGGCGCCGGCAGAGGAAATGGGTCGTCTCGCGTTCGCTCAGGTCGATCGGCCCCAATGCCAGCCTCGTCGAGGGCGACCTCGAGAACGCGATTCGCGCGCTGAAGGCAAAGCACGAAGGCGAGATCGAAGTGGCCGGTCCGAGCCTGGCACACAGCCTCGCCGCGCTCGGCCTGATCGACGAGTATCGAATCTACCTGCACCCGGTCGTGCTCGGCCGGGGCACGCCGTATTTCGCCGGACCGCGGCCGCCGCTGCGGCTCGAGGCCCACCAGCGCATCGGCGAGGACGTGCTCAAGCTGACGTACGTGCCCGCGTGACGCCTCGCCGCGCGCGGCAGGCAATCGCGTGCGGCACGCCGCTCACGGCAGCCTGACGCCGACGGCGGCATTCTCCTCCGGCGTGGCCAGCCAGTGATGATGCCGCGCCGCGGCGGCAACGAGACGCTGCATGTCTTCCGGCGTCGGCGCGGGAAGTGCGCCCGACGCCGGGACGAGCCGGCCGACCTCGAGGAAGAACTCGCCGATGTCGGGCGTCGTGATCACGATCTCGGTGACCGGCGCCGGCGACAGGTTCCGGTGCGCGTGCTTCGCGTGCGACGGCACGTGCACGAAGTCGCCGGTCTTCACGTCCTTCCAGTCGAGGCGGCCCTCCTGCTCCAGCAGCACTTGCGCCTCGCCGGACACGACGTAGAAGCTTTCCGCGGCAGAATGGCTGTGCATCGGCACCGCCATCCCTGAAGGAATGACGCCGCGCATCACGCAGAACGGCAGCGCGCCCGGCGGCAGTGGCGTCAGGAATTCGACCGTCACGCCGACGACGTCGTAGACAGGAGCCGCAACGGTGCGTCGACTCATGGCTGCGCCGGCGTGGTCAGTGCAGCGCCCTTCTTCGCCAGCAGGATCGCCAGCAGCTTCGCCGGCTCGCTGCTGCTCGCGTTGCGAGACACGGCGTGCAGTTGTCCGGGCGTCTCGAGAAACATCTGTCCCGCCGTGTAGGTCCGTTCGGGCTCGTCGCCCACTTTCGATCGAATTGCTCCCTCGAGCACGTAAGCGAGGGTGATGCCCGGATGACGATGCGAAGGAGTGCTCTCGCCCGGTCCGTACACCACTTCGATCGCAGTCGCCGACCAGCCCGACATGGTCAGGTCCGGCAGATCGCGTTGAAAGACCACTCGTGTCCCGGAGGCGGCGGACTGAGCGGCTGACTGTTCCGCGGCGGCGGCAAGCGCGCCAAGGCTCATGAGCAGCGTGCGTCGCGTCAACATCCCCGAGTACTAGGCGCCTTCGCCGCGCGAAATCAAGCTCAGGGGTCAGCGCTGCCGTGGCGTCTCCGACAACTGCGCCGGCGAAAATTCAATCTCCGACATCCTTGCCGATCGCGCGCGCCCGCTGCGCCGCTCACTTCGACGAAAGGAGCCGAATGCCGTGAAGTCGGCGGCCTTCGCGCGGCACAACCGGCGACGATCAGTCTTCCGTGGGACGCTCGATGCTGTCGATCACGAGATGCTCCACGGGGCCGCGCTCCGACTCCAGTTTCAATCCCAGCTCGCGCACCGCGTCGAAGATCGTCGGGCCGTCGTCCAGCGGCGCCGACGGGATGTTGCTGGCGCCTGCGCCTTGAGTCGTGAGCGGCATCTGCGCGCGCATCGAGAACTGCAGCTCGAAATCGTACAAACCGGTGAGACCCGTCCTGTCGACGACGCGGCGGTCGACCATGTTGGAGATCTGATTGGCCAGCATCTGTATGGGCTGGCCGCCGCCCCGGAACGTCAGCAACGGCGGGCCGTTCGGGACGGGCGTCGGACGCAGGCTGATCGTGCACACCGGCTTTTCATCCGGCGGCGGCATGGTGAACGTCGTGTGGCCCGGCCCGCCCGCGCGCCCCGCAGCCGCGGCCGCGCGCCGTTCGGCCAGGATCTTCTCGCAGTCGTCGGTGCTCTTCGAGAGCTTCGGCCCGAGCCTCCCGTCGCTGCGCGCGAGCACGAGCGCGTAGATCGGCGCCTCCCGCGTCTCGCCGTGCACCCTCAGCTTGAACCGGTCCGCGAGCAGACCGCGAAGCATCAGCGGGGTTTGATCCGGAGTCGAGCCGGCCGGCGCCTTGGCAACGATGTCGAAGCGTTCGCTGTCGATCCAGCCCGGTCCGCCGATCATCTGGTAGCGCTGTGCGCGATAGGCCAGGGAGATCAGCACCCGCACCGGCACGTTCGTGACCCTGAACTCGCTCGGCACCATCCGCATGGCCGTCATCGTCGGACCCGACTTGTTGGGCTTGACCGACGCGACCTCGAACTCGAGATGCGGCGCGTCCCAGGGCAGCGGCGGAGGTGCCTGCCCAACGGCGAACGCCACACCCCCGGCCGGCGCCCCCGGGGCCGGCGCCGCCGGCACCTGTGCGGACAGAGTCGCTACGACGGCAAACGGGACGATGGCGGACAGGGATCGCAGCATATCGGCCTCGCTGTAATGGCGCTTTGACGTTTCACCCGAGCATTTGGACGAGGACGCCTGCACGAGAGATGGGGCAGCCCGTTCAAACCCATCGGGCCGCCGGCTGAGCCAGGGTGGTTCCCCGGGCCGGGCCGGATTGCTGTTCAACCCGCCCCGGCCTTTGCCGCCAGGCCGTCCGGGGATCGGATCCCCCGGCTTTCTCCTCAGCCGAAACGCGTCCGGGTCGGGCCGATGGCCGTTCTGGCGGCTATTACAATAATGGTCATCGGCCGGCTCAATGCTTGCATTGATAGCCCCGATTGGACGACTGACGTACAGTAGGAGATCCTGCTGGCTGGTGTCGCCTCCTTACAGCGCGCTCGAGTTCGAGATCGTTCGCGTCGGCACGGACGTCCACGACACGGTGACTGATGTCGCGGCGGCCGAGGAGCCGCTGGAGCTGCGCCTCGGCGGACAGCCATTCGTCGTCATCATGCGCACGCCCGGCGCCGATCGCGACCTGGCGACCGGGTTTCTCTTCTCCGAAGGCATCATCTCGACTGCGTCCGACATCACGTCGATCCGGCACTGCACGGACGAGAATGGCGAAGACATTCCGAATGTCCTGAGCGTCTGGCTGGACGGCGACGCCGCCGTGCGCGCCCAGCGCGCGCTTGCCGGCCGGCGCCACGTGGCGGCCAATTCGTCGTGCGGCGTGTGCGGACGGCGGTCGATCGATGATCTGCTGAGCGGCAGGCGCGCCGTCACGTCGCCCATGACCGTTCCGCGCGCGGTGATCGAGTCGCTTCCCGCGTCGCTGCGCGCGTCGCAGCTCACGTTCGATCAGACGGGCGGGCTGCACGCGGCCGGGTTGTTCTCGCCCGACGGCCGGCTGCTGCGGAGTGCCGAGGACGTGGGCCGTCACAATGCGGTCGACAAGGTGATCGGCGCCAGCCTGATCGCCGCAGATCCGCAGCTCGATCGGACGGTGCTGTTCGTCAGCGGGCGCACGTCGTTCGAGATCGTCCAGAAAGCCGTGGTCGCCGCGATTCCCATCGTCGCCGCGGTGTCGGCGCCGTCGAGCCTCGCGATCGCGCTGGCGCGCGAGGCCGGCCTCACCCTCATCGGGTTCGTCCGCGGGTGCGGCTTCAATATCTATACGGGTCAGGAGCGAGTGGTCCTGTGATTGCTGATTCATCCGCGACGGCCGATCTGGTGCTAGCCATCGTCGCCCGCCTGAAGAACGAGCCGGGCGCCCTGCTGCCGATCCTGCATGCCGTGCAGGAAGAGCTCGGGTGGATTCCCGACGAGGCCGTCAGGTTGATCGCCGGCGAGTTGAACCTCTCGCGGGCCGAGGTTCATGGCGTCGTCACCTTCTATCACGACTTCCGCCAGCACCCCGCGGGCCGTCACATCGTCAAGATGTGCCGTGCGGAAGCGTGCCAGTCCATGGGCGGCCACGCGCTCGTCGCACGCGCCGAGGAGCGCCTCGGCGTCAAGATCGGCCAGACGGCGATCGATGGCAGCGTCACGCTCGAACCGGCGTATTGCCTGGGACTGTGCGCCACCGCACCTGCGGCAATGGTCGACGGCCAGCCGGTCGGCCGGCTCACGACCGATAAGCTGGAAAACCTGCTGAAAGGGCTGGGCGCGTGAAGCCTCGATTCTTCCTTCCGCGGGATGCTGCGGCGCTGGCGGTCGGCGCCGACGAGGTCGCGGCGTCGCTGCGGCACGCGGCGCGGTCGGCCGGGCAGGCGATCGACCTCGTTCGCACGGGCAGCCGAGGCATGCTGTGGCTGGAACCGCTGCTCGAAGTCGAGATCGACGGCGTCCGCCACGCGTTCGGCCCTCTCGAGGCCGACGACGTCGCCGCGCTCGCGGCCGCGGGGCTGTTCTCCAATCCACGCGCCGCGTTATCTCACTCGAAGTCCCTCGGACCGACCGAACGGATCGACTTCTTCGCCAGACAGACCCGTCTCACGTTCGCCCGCTGCGGCGTGATCGACCCGCTGTCGCTCGAGGAGTATCGAACCGCCGGCGGCTACGCGGGGCTCGAGCGTGCGATCTCGCTGACCCCCGCCGCCATCGTCGAGGAGGTCAAGAAGTCCGGCCTTCGCGGCCGCGGCGGCGCGGGCTTCCCGACCGGCATCAAGTGGAAGACCGTCCTCGACGCGCCGGGCGATCAGAAGTACATCGTCTGCAACGCGGACGAGGGCGACAGCGGCACCTTCGCCGATCGCATGCTGATGGAGGGCGACCCCTTCACGCTGATCGAGGGCATGACGATCGCGGCGCTCGCGGTGGGCGCCACGTCCGGGTTCATCTACGTGCGATCCGAGTATCCGCACGCGATCGCCGCCCTGCGCGATGCGATCACGGTCGCGAGAAAGGCCGGCCTGCTCGGTTCGAACGTCGCGGGGTCCGGCCGCGCCTTCGATCTCGACGTGCGGATGGGGGCAGGCTCCTACGTCTGCGGCGAGGAAACCGCGCTGCTCGAGAGCCTCGAAGGCAAGCGGGGCATCGTCCGGGCCAAGCCGCCGCTGCCGGCGCACGTCGGCCTCTTCGGCAAGCCCACCATCATCAACAACGTGCTGTCGTTCGCGGCGGTGCCGTTCATCCTGGCCGAGGGCGCGCAGGCCTATGCCGACTACGGCGTCGGACGGTCGCGCGGCACGACGCCCGCGCAGCTCGCCGGCAACGTGGCGCGGGGCGGACTGTTCGAGACGGCGTTCGGCATCACGCTCGGCGAGCTGGTCAACGACGTCGGGGGCGGCACGGCCACGGGCCGGCCCGTCCGCGCCGTCCAGGTCGGAGGCCCGCTCGGCGCCTACTTCCCGACCACGCTCTTCGACACGCCGTTCGATTACGAGGCCTTCGCCGCGCGCGAAGGGCTGCTCGGCCACGGCGGCGTGGTGGTGTTCGACGACACGGTCGACATGGCGCAGATGGCGAAGTTCGCCTTCGAGTTCTGCGCCTTCGAAAGCTGCGGCAAGTGCACGCCCTGCCGCATCGGTTCGACGCGCGGCGCCGAGACGATCGCCAGGGTGCTGCGCGGCGACCAGCCCGAGGCCCATCTCGCGCTCGTCGCCGATCTCTGCGAGACGATGACGTTCGGGTCCGCGTGCGCGCTCGGCGGCCTGACGCCGTACCCCGTGCTCAGCGCGATCAAGCACTTCCCCGAAGACTTCCGGAAGGCACCACGATGTTGATCAAGGAAATCGACTACGGCACTCCTGCCTCGCAATCGGCGAAGCAGGTCACGCTCACCATCGATGGCAAGCCGATCACCGTGCCAGAAGGCACGTCGATCATGCGCGCGGCGATGGAGGCGGGCACGGAGATTCCCAAGCTGTGCGCGACCGACAGCCTGCAGGCGTTCGGATCCTGCCGCCTGTGCCTGGTCGAAATCGAGGGCCGCAACGGAACGCCGGCCTCGTGCACCACGCCCGTGGCCGAGGGGCTCGTCGTGCACACGCAGACCGAGCGTCTGCAGAAGCTCCGCCGCGGCGTCATGGAGCTCTACATCTCCGACCACCCGCTCGACTGCCTGACCTGCGCCGCCAACGGCGACTGCGAGCTGCAGGACATGGCCGGGGCGGTCGGCCTGCGCGAGGTCCGCTACGGGTACGACGGCGCCAACCACGTGCAGCCGCGGCAGGACGGCGCGCCCAATCCGCTGTGGCTGCCGAAGGACGAGAGCAATCCCTACTTCGCCTACGACCCGGCCAAGTGCATCGTCTGCAACCGCTGCGTGCGCGCGTGCGAGGAAACGCAGGGCACGTTCGCCCTCACGATCTCCGGCCGCGGCTTCGACAGCCGCGTCTCGGCGGGCATGTCGGAAAGCTTCCTCTCGAGCGAGTGCGTCTCGTGCGGGGCCTGCGTGCAGGCGTGCCCGACGGCCACGCTCGTCGAGAAGTCGGTCATCGAGATCGGACAGCCCGAGCACTCCGTCGTCACGACCTGCGCCTACTGCGGCGTCGGCTGCGCGTTCAAGGCGGAGATGCGCGGCGAAACCGTCGTGCGCATGGTGCCGTACAAGGACGGCAAGGCCAATCGCGGCCACTCCTGCGTCAAGGGCCGGTTCGCCTGGGGCTACGCCACGCATCGCGAGCGGGTGCTCGAGCCGATGGTGCGCGACAAGATCACCGACCCGTGGCGCAAGACCACGTGGGAAGACGCGATCGCCCGCGTCGTGTCGGAGTTCACGCGCATCCAGCAGCAGTACGGCCGCGACGCGGTCGGCGGCATCACCTCGTCGCGCTGCACGAACGAGGAGACCTTCCTCGTCCAGAAACTGATCCGCCAGGGCTTCGGGGTGAACAACGTCGACACCTGCGCCCGCGTCTGCCACTCGCCCACCGGCTACGGCCTGAAGACGACGTTCGGCACGTCGGCCGGGACGCAGGACTTCGATTCGGTCGAGCACGCCGACGTGGTGGTCGTCATCGGCGCGAACCCGACCGACGGCCATCCGGTGTTCGCCAGCCGCCTGAAGAAGCGGCTGCGCGAAGGCGCGAAGCTGATCGTGATCGACCCGCGGCGCATCGACCTCGTGCGGACGCCGCACGTGGAGGCGGCGTATCACCTGCCGCTGACACCGGGGACCAACGTCGCCGTGCTGACGGCGATGGCGCACGTGATCGTCACCGAAGGGCTGGTCGACGAGGCATTCGTCCGCACGCGCTGCGAGATGGACTCGTTCACCGAGTGGGCGGAGTTCGTGGCCGACCCGTCGCGCTCGCCCGAGGCGGTCGCCGAATACACCGGCGTCGAGCCCGAAGCCATCCGCGGCGCGGCGCGCCTCTACGCGACGGGCGGCAACGCGGCGATCTACTACGGCCTCGGGGTCACCGAGCACAGCCAGGGCTCGACGACCGTGATGGCGATCGCCAATCTCGCCATGGCGACCGGAAATCTCGGCCGGCCGGGCGTGGGCGTCAACCCGCTGCGCGGACAGAACAACGTGCAGGGGTCGTGCGACATGGGCTCGTTCCCGCACGAGCTCTCCGGGTATCGCCACATCTCGGACACCGCCACGCGAACGATGTTCGAGGAGCTCTGGGGACGGCCCCTGAATCCGGAGCCGGGGCTGCGGATCCCCAACATGCTGGACGCGGCGCTGGACGGCTCGTTCAAGGCGATCTACATCCAGGGCGAGGACATCCTGCAGTCGGACCCGGACACGCACCACGTGGCAGCCGGTCTCGCCGCCATGGAGTGCGTCGTCGTCCACGACCTGTTCCTGAACGAGACGGCCAGCTACGCCCACATCTTCCTGCCCGGCTCGACGTTCCTCGAAAAGGACGGCACCTTCACCAACGCCGAACGCCGGATCCAGCGCGTGCGGAAAGTGATGACGCCGCGCAACGGCTACGCCGACTGGGAAATCACGCAGCTGATTGCCAGGGGCATCGGCCTCGACTGGAACTACACGCACCCGAGCCAGATCATGGACGAGATCGCCCGGCTGACGCCGACCTTCAGCGGCGTGAGCTACGAGAAGCTCGACCGGCTCGGCTCCGTGCAGTGGCCGTGCAACGCGGCCAAGCCCGAGGGCTCGCCGGTGATGCACGCCGAGACCTTCGCCCGGGGCAAGGGCAAGTTCATGCTGACCGAGTACGTGCCGACCGACGAGCGCACGAGCGCGAAGTATCCGCTGCTGCTGACGACCGGCCGGATCCTGACGCAGTACAACGTCGGCGCGCAGACGCGGCGCACGGCCAACGTCATCTGGCACCAGGAAGACCGCCTCGAGATCAATCCGCACGACGCCGAGCAGCGCGGCATCAAGGACGGTCAGTGGGTGAAGATCGCGAGCCGCGCGGGCGAGACGGCGCTGCGCGCGCTCATCACCGATCGCGTGGCGCCGGGCGTGGTCTACACGACCTTCCATCACCCGATGACGCAGGCCAACGTCATCACGACGGACTTCTCGGACTGGGCGACGAACTGTCCCGAATACAAGGTGACCGCCGTTCAGGTGACGCCGACGAACGGCCCGACGAAGTACCAGCAGGAGTACGAGGCGTTCGCGATGAGGACCCGTCAGATCGCGAGCGAGCCGGCTCAGGCAGAAGCCCGATGAAGATCGAAAAGCTGGTGATGATGGCCAACCAGATCGCGGCGTTCTTTGCCGCGCAGGGGGAGGAGCGGGCGGTTCCGCAGATCGCGGCCCACATCGAGAGCTTCTGGGATCCGCGCATGCGGGCCGCCATGCGCGCGCACGTGGCCGCCGGCGGCTCGGGGCTGAAGCCGCTGGCGCTGAAAGCGCTGCAGCAGCTGGCGCAGCGCGAGACGACGCCCTCGTCCGGCCCGGCCGCCGGGCCGCCAGGCCCCGTCGTCTCCTCGAGCCGCACCGACGATCGGCCTGCCAGCCGGACTCAGGGCTGAAGCGAAGCCTCCATCCGGATTTACGACGTGCCGCCCGGGCGCGGCGACCAGGCCCGCCAGTCGTGCCTGACGCCGTCGCGTGCGGTCCGCAGGCGGACGTCGTCTCCGACGAGGGGCTCACGATGCTTCTGACGCGTGACGCCCTCCCAGGATTCCCATTCGTACCATGCCGTATCGGCGTCGGTCCGGACGATCGCCTCGCGGAACCGGCCGGCGATCAGGTTCCCGGCCAGCGACGTAAACCGGGCGCACTCGTCATCACCGGTCTCGCCGCACGCGTCGCAGCCGCACGCTGGAAATGTCAGACAGCACCATCGTCCGAAGCGCACGCGAAGGCCGGGGAACGTCGTGAACGCCACGGCGATGGCGCCTTCGTCCACGTGGTCCGGCTTCAGCACGACAGTCGCTCGCGCAAGCGTGAGCGACGCCTCGAGCTCGGCGTCTGCACCGTATCCGTCGATTCGCCGGGCGAGATACCGGCTCGCCGCGCGATCGAGCAGATCGACGGCAACGTCATGCAGCCGGCGGAATCGCTCCGGGTTGGTGACGCGCCCATACTCGGGCGGCAGGCCGCGAGCATGCTCGGGCGGGAGGCGGCGAGGCGAAGGGTCGTCGGTCATCTGCTGCTCATTGCTCGCTGTCCCACAGGCCGGGATAGCGCCGCACGAAACCGCTCGGCGCCACCAGCAGCTCCGCCGTAAAGCCTTCCTCCGGCGCCTCGTACAGATAGCTCGATGCACTCCGGCGCGTGTACTGCTGCGCGAGCCGTTCGAACGTGAGAAACGGCGGCTTCAGCCACGCCACCGGCAGCGGCGCCGACGCGCGGCCCTCGAGATCGAGCCAGCGTACGTGCGGAAGATTGGTCGCCGGCGTGAACCCGAAGTCGAGATGCTGGCAGTCATCGAGGCCCGCCGCCGGCGTGCCGTTGATCAGCCACGCCGCCGACGCGCCTCTCGCGACGGTCACGTCGACCTCGGTGTCGCCGATGAAGCCCTGCACGCGTCCCTCGAGCGGGAGCCAATCCGGAGATCCGACGACGAGATACGACAGACTTGCCGGCGCTCCGTCGTGGAGAAACACGGCCGTCCCTTCCAGGCGCCATCCGCGACCGTCGCAGACGAGCCGGCACGCGTCGTGCCCCGGCGTGTCGAGCCGACGCCACAGGATGGCGTCCCGCATGGTTCCCGTGTGTCTGCTGCCAGCACCAGAGCCGCTCACCTGGGTTCACTCCATACAAGAACGAGGTCCTGAACGAGGTCGAGAACGAAGCTGTTCGTCTCGCAGACCGCGTCGCCCGGGACGCAAGACACGTCCAGCGAGTACAGCGCGTTTCCTTCTACCCATCGAGCACCGTAGGACGTATCGCCTGCCATCGGACCATGCGCGACGCCGAGCGTGATCGTGCGCTCGCCAACGACATGGGACTCGACCTCGCCTATCACCGCCACACGCGCGATGCGATCCGCATCGAGGGGTTCGCCGCGCAGACGAATCCGCACGTTCCCATCTGCCGCCGACCACTCGTAGCTCCCGTCCGCGACCGTCATCGACACCGGCTGCATCCGCGCGAGCGTGGCCGGCAGCCAGACCGGCACTCGCGTGTCCTCGAGCTTCTCTCGAACGTCCGGTGACAACAGCGCCAGCGTGGCTGCATCGACCGGCACGCCTGTCGGTTGTTCCCTGCAGGCCGCGAGGCAGCATCCGGCAATCACCGCGAACGTGAACAGGGCGCCAACACGAGTTCCCGGTGGCCGCACGACGTGTGTCGCCTGCATCTCGCATTCTCAGCGATTCCGGGATCCACGGGTGCTGCCCGCCTTGCGCGCTCCGCGCGCTCGACGTGTGCCGGCAGCCGCCGTGACGTGCTCGTACGCCAGCAGGAGCGCACCCCGGATGGTGGCCGTATCGGCGGCCGCCAGAGTGGCGATCGTCCATCCCTGCCGGCCCCAGGCGCCGGCGGCCGGAAACACCTTCGGATGGCGCCGCAGGAGCACGCGCTGTTCCTGCACGGGGAGCTTCAGGCCCGCCCGCTCTTCGTTCGACAGCAGACTGGCAAAGATGCGCCCCTTCGTCCGGAAGTCCGGATGATTCATGTGCGCCTTTTCCGTGACGCCATCCAGTCCGAGCGCCATGTCGCGAAACTGATCGCCAGTCATCGTCTCATCTCGACTCGCGCGACGATCCCTGCGGCGCGTCCGGCCGGCGCTCGGCCACCGGGGTCAGGTGTGTGAGCGTGCACAGCCAGCGTCCTGAGATCCGCTGATAGACATCGGTGACCCATTCATCGGCGCTGATGGGGGCGCCGCGGAACATCCCGGTATTTCGTCCGCGCGAGGTGACGACGGCGGTATCCCCGTACACGCGCACGCGCACGACCTCCTTCGTCATCGTGTCGTGACTCAGCTCGCCAGTCTCGATGACGCGCAACAGGCGGTCCCGCGGCACCACGCCGGCCTCGGGCGTGACCAGCACCCATTCGTCGGCCATGCACGCGCGAATCCGCGCGATGTCGTTCGAGACCATCGCCTGGTTGAACGCCTCGCCGGCGTCGGTGACTTCACGGCATTCACTATCCATTGGAGCACGAGGGTGTAACGTCATGAAATAAGGATGATTCACATGTCCGTCCTCCGTCTTGTAAGGAATTGACCCATCGCGCGGGTTGGCCGACACTGTCGGGATGGTGCAACGCCAGGCCGATCCTCGGCGCCGGCCACGTGCGACGGTCATCACGCATGCCTCGGTGCTGGGCACGTGGGAGCTGGCGAAAGCCAGCCCGGCCGGGGCGCTCCAGCCGTTTGCGCGTGAATACGTCGGATGGATCGAACGGCTTGCTCGTCCGCTGAGGCGGCTGGAGCTCCCCTCTGACGAAGCTCCGCTCATCATCAACTTCGGCGCGCCGTTTCGTCTCTTCGAGCCAGGCCGGAAGGACAGAGCGTTCGACCGCACGAGCTTCGTCACCGGCGCGTACGACACATATCAGGTCGTCGAATCGGCAGGCGAGACCTGCGGCGTCCAGATCAATTTCACATTGCTCGGCATGCGCCTGCTCGTGGGCCGCCCCATCGAAGACATGACCAACCGCGCGCTCGTGCCGGAAGACATCTTCGGCGCGTTCGCGCGGGAGCTGGCCGGGCGCCTGCACGATGCACCGTCATGGGACTCGCGATTCGACCTGCGATCGCGTCCTCCTTGTGCGGCTCGGGAGTCTCGCTGATGTGCCCGGCGGTGTGCGCTACGCCTGGAACCAGATCCTGCGGTCGGGTGGACAGGCCAGCATCCGATCGCTCGCGCAGGAAGCCGGCTGGAGCCACCGCCACTTCACCGCGCAGTTCCGCCGCGAGCTCGGCATCGCGCCGAAGACGTTCGCCCGCATGCTGCGGTTCGGCCGGTTCGTGCGTGCGGCACGGCGAGGTGCAATCGTCAATCTGGCGGACGCCGCACTGCAATACGACTACTTCGACCAATCCCACCTGACCCGTGATGCGCGGGAGTTCGCGGGAACGACGCCGGGAGAATTGCTGAAAGGACTGATCCCGGACGGCGGAGGCTTCGGCGTCCAGGCATAGGCCTTCGTGCCTGCCGCAGCGCGAATCTTCGTGGTTGCAGGTCGCCCTCGACGCCTTCGCCGAGGACCAGTTGAGCGGCGGCGTTCACGGTAAAGATCGCGAGACCCGCCAGCACCCCGCCGGTAACGATCCTCGTGACCTTCGGTCGGGAATCACTTCCCGCCTCCACCACGAAGGCCTTCGTGGCCGGTTCTTCAGCTGAGTGCGGTCAGCGGTCCGATAGCGTCGAGAGCGCATGGATCGCAACCGTGGCCCGGGTCTCGCTCTCCGGACATGTCCACAAGCTGCGCGCGCCGTCCGCGCTGACGTCGTACCGATACATGAACGGGGATCGCTCCTGACCCGGCAGCGCCGGACAGGGCTCGAACAATGGCGCCGGCGCCTCCGATCGAAAGACCGTTCCTGCAGTCACACGCGCCGAAAACAGCCGGTCGCCGCTGCCGATGAAGAACAGCTCACGCCCGTCGCCGCCATCTCGGCTGCGTTCCGCCGTCGAGCGACGCGATGTAGATCGCGGAGTTCTGCGGCAGGTCGCTGCGCGCCGTAAAGATGAACGCGGTGAAGACCAGCCGCCGGCCGTCGGGCGACGGCACTGGAACACCGACCACCACGTGTCCCGGCGGCGCATCCAGCGTGAACTGCACGGGGTCGAGGTCTCTGCCGGTGCCACGCGCTGTAGTCGGGAGCGCAGCGGCCGTCACGCCAGCGGCGCCGAGCGCCACTGCCCAGGCGATCGCGCCGGGCCCCTTGCCTTGGACCGGACTTGGCAACGCTGCGTCGTCCTCGAGCTCGAGCCGGGCGTCGCCCATATCGCACAGGCGCCGCTTGGGATTTTTCTCGAGACAACGGTGAAGCAGACGACGAACGCCGGCCGGAGTTGCGGGCGGGAGCAGACTCCGGTCCGGTTCTTCGTTGAGTACCGCCGCGATTGCGTCCGCGGGCGTGTCGCCGCGGAACGCGCGCTGCCCGGTGAGCATCTCGAAGAGCAGCGCCACTTGCGGCCCGTGCGGTGAGCACGTGCGGCGGCGCTGGACGCTGGGCCGCGCGCGAACCTGCGCGCGGCCGCGCGTGGAGCGTCATTCTCCCAGCAGCTTGACGATCGCGGAGGCGTCCACGGGCTTCACCAGGTGCGCGTCGAATCCGGCGTTCTTCGTGCGGGCCACGTCTCCGTCGCGGCCCCAGCCGGTCAAGGCAACGATGAACGGACGCTGCTTCCAGGTTTGCGCACGCAGACGCTCGCAGACCTGGAAGCCGTCCATTCCCGGCATGCCGAGGTCCAGCAGCACGACGACGGGCTCGAACTCGTTCGCCCGCCGCAGCGCGGTCAGGCCGTCGTACACCACGCTCACCTCGTGGCCGAGGACCCTCAACAGCCGGGCGATGGCTTCGGCGCCATCGTGATTGTCGTCGACGACCAGCACGCGTCGTGCCGTCGTCGATCGCGCAACGCCCGCTGGGCTGGAGGGAGAGACCGATGACGCCGCATCGCTGGCCGGCAGCCGCACGACGAACTCGCTGCCGCGATCGACGCCGGCGCTGCGCGCCTCGATCGTACCGCCGTGCAGCTCGACGAGCTGGCGGACGAGCGACAGGCCGACGCCGAGCCCTCCATAGGCCCGCTCAGGCCGGCGCGGGCCCTGATAGAACTTGTCGAAGGCGCGGGCCAGATCTTCCTTGCGCATCCCGATGCCGGTGTCGGCGACGGTCACCGTGATGGCGTCGCCCACGGCCTCGGCGGTCAGCCGTACCGTGCCGGGACCTTCCGTGAACTTGGCCGCGTTGGAGAGCAAGTTCGAAAACACCTGCGCGAGGCGCACCAGATCGCCGTCGACATACAGCTTCTTCGCCGGCATCGCGATGACCAGCTGCTGCTCGCATCGCTCGAGAATGGGCCTCGTCGATTCGACAGCGGCGTGGATGACATCGGAGAGATCGATCGGCCGCCGGTGAATCTCGAGCTTGTTGCTCGTGATCCGCGACAGATCGAGCAGATCGGCCACCAGCTGCGTCATGTGTTTGACCTGCCGTTCCAGGACGCCGTGGCACCACTCGGTCTGGCCCGGATCCCGATACCGGAGCACGTCGATGGCGGTCTGCATCGGCGCGAGCGGGTTGCGCAGCTCGTGGGCGAGCGTCGCGATGAACTCGTCCTTCATCCGGTCCGCGTCCTGGAGCGCCTGCTCGGCGAGCTTGTGCTCGGTGATGTCCTCGACGATCGCGGCGCTGTGGAACGAGTCCGGGTTCTCATCGCGCAGCAGATTCGCCGCCACCCGCACCCAGGTGATCCGGCCGTCCTTGCGGATGTAGCGCTTCTCCGCGCGATAGTAGGGGTCGACGCCCGAGACGAACCGCGCGACCCGCTCGCGATCGGCCTCGCGCTCGTCCGGATGGTCGAGATCGAGCGGGCCCATGGTTAGCAGCTCCTCGCGGCTGTAGCCCGTGATCTCGCAGAACCGGTCGTTCACCCGCATGAACCGGCCGTTCTTTCCCACCTGCACGGCGCCGACGGCGACGCTGTCGAAGAAGCCCCGGAAGTTGGCCTCGCTCGCCTGCAGCGCCATCTTGGCGGCTTTCTCTTCGGTCACGTCCACCGTGAGGCAGCGGAGATGCTTGAAGGCGCCGTCGTTGATGACGTCGCACGTCATCAGCACGTGCCGGACGCTCCCGTCGCTGGCGATCAGACGAACCTCGTGATTGCGCAGCGCCTCGCCGGCGGTCGCGCGCCGCAGCATCTCGTCGAAGGCCTCCGGCGTTTCGTGAAACCTGCGCATCGGATGGCCGATGAACGCGCCGGAGCTGTGGCCCAGCAGATCCAGCAGGGTCTGGTTGGCGCGAATGACGGTGCCGGTCGTGTCGACCCAATGAACGCCGATCGCGCCGTTCCGGAAGAAGTCGTGGGCGTCGCTCTCCCGCCGCCGCACCTCGCGCTGCATCTGGTCGGTGATGTCGGTCAGGACGCTCGTGGCGCCAATCACCGTGCCGGCATCGTCGCGAATCGGCGAGACCGAGGCCAGCACGTGGCGACGGCTGCCGTCCGGTCGAAGGACGATCACGTCGCGCTTCTCGTAGGTGCTGCCGGTTTTCAGCGTCAACGCGGTCCACGAGGTCTCGTGCGGGACATGGACGCCATCGACCGTGAACAGCGTCAGCGAGCCGCAGAAGCGTTCACCCGGATCGTCGAGATTGGGACGCCGGCCCCACAGCTCCGCCGCGTGCTCGTTGAAGAAGGTAATGCGTCCATCGATGCCGCAGGTGTACGCGGCAACCGGCAATTCGGACAGGACGCGGATGGCGGCCGCCTGACGGAAGTCGATCGTCGACTGCGTCGTGCTCATGACAGTCGGACCTCATGTGTTAGGAGCGAGGGGGGACTAACCTTAACACGCGGCATGCAGCGCTGCATGACATCCTGGAAGAAACCCAGTACCGGGCCGATCGGCCGATCGGTTGGCGGGACCGTTCCGGGCGAGCCGATGAGTTTCCTTTCCTCTGGCGATTGGGTGGCGAAGCGCTCGCTTGCCAGGCGGCTCGGTCGCCGGCCTTTGGCGAGCGCTCAACGCGGGCGGCGATCGTGGCCGGTCAGACGGAAGGTGAACATCACCTCGTCGCCAGCCGATTGCTCGCCGCCCGTCGACGCGTAGAGGCGCATTGCCGCCTGGTTGTCGCGCTCGGTCAGCACCCAGGCTTCCTCGCAGCCGAGATGGCGGGCACGCTCCAGGATTTTCTGGACGAGGGCCTTCCCGAGACCGCGGCCCTGGTGGGTCGGGGACACGCCGACCTCGTTGATGAACATCTGTGCGCGCTTGTCCGGGTGGACGTAGTGGACACCCGACGCAAACCCCACGACCTGCCGCCCGTCGATGGCAACCGCCAGATGGTGCCGCGGATCGCGCAGGAATTCATCGACCAGCGCCGGGTCGAGCGCCCCGTCGAACACTTCCTGGCGACGTTGGCAAGGACCGCCGCGTCGCCGGCATCGAGCATCCTGATGTCCACAACGGCTCCGGCGCTACTTTCGACTGGATCGCCGTGCCGGCGCGGGCTGGCTGTCGGCCCGCGCGATCATCACTTCCGTCGACTTGATGATCGCGATCGCGTCATCGCCGCGGCGCAGCTTCAGCGAGCGGACGGCGTCTGCCGTGATCACCGATGTCAACGACTGATCGCCCACGCGCATGCGAACCTGGGCGAGCAGCCCGTCGATCCTGACTTCCTCGATGAACCCGTGGAGGCGGTTCCGCGCGCTCAGGCCGGCGAGGGACTCGTCCGCCTGGGCCGCCGTCGTGCGCCGCCGGCCCTCGGGCTGCTGGCGCGCCAGCAGGCGTTCGATCTCGGCGTCGGAAACCCGGTGGTGGCCCCCCTCGGTGCGGCTCGTTCGCACGCGGCCGCTGTGGACCCACCGCTTCAAAGTCGAGTACGCGACGCCGAGCTGCTCGGCCGCCGCTCTCACAGTGTGAAGCGCCATGCAACTCCATTCTCGTCGAAGCCGGTTCGCGCCGGGGCCCGGGCTTGCGTCAATCGCCGTCAGGCCCTACAGTACGATCTACAATAAATCGGCACGAGTCGATTTTTCGAACTATTTTGATGTGATTCATTCTATCAGCAGCGAATGGCCCCCCTCCGCAGGCGCGCTCTGCTTCCCGCCCTCGTCATCGGCATCCTCTCGGCGCTGGCCGCGGGGGGACGGGCGCAGAAGCCGCCGGTCGTTGCCGCCGCCGCCAATCTCTATTTCGCGTTGACGGAGATTGCCGATCGCTTCGCGCGGGATCGGGGGGTGCGCGTCGAGCTGGTCTTCGGGGCCTCGGGAACGCTCACGCGGCAAATCCGCGACGGCGCGCCGTTCGAGCTGTTCCTCGCTGCCGACGAAGAGTTTCCCAACCAGCTCACGGCGGCCGGACTCACCCGGGACGCGGGCGTCGTCTATGCTACCGGCCGGCTCGTCATCTTCGCGCCCACGGGATCGCCGCTGACCGTCGACGAGCGGCTCGACGGGCTCGCGCGCCTCGCCAGGGCCGGCGGCATCACCCGGTTTGCGATTGCAAACCCGGATGTCGCGCCCTACGGCAAGGCCGCGGAGGCAGTGCTGCGCAAGCGCGGCTTGTGGGACACGATTCGACCCCGGCTCGTGCTCGGCGACACGATCGCGCAGGCCGCGCAGTTTGCGACCACCGGCAACGCGGTTGGCGGCCTCATTGCGTACTCGCTCGTTCTGGCGCCGGGTTTCGCGGGCCGCGGCACGCATGCCGTCATTCCCGATGCCGACCATCCACCCCTCCGCCAGCGTATGGTGCTGCTGAAGCACGCGGGAGCGACGGCGACGCAGTTCTACGCGTACGTCCAGAGCGAGGCCGCGCGTGCCATCCTCCGGAAGCACGGATACGGGGTGCCACAATAGCCGCGCATGGACTGGTCAGCCCTTCGCGTCTCGCTCTGGCTGGGCGCCGGCACGATCGTCATCCTGCTCCCGTTCGGCATCTGGCTCGGACGCCTGCTCGCCGTGCGACGCTTCCGCGGCAGGCTCCTCGTCGAGGCGCTCGTGACGGTGCCGCTCGTGCTGCCGCCCACGGTCCTCGGCTTCTATCTCCTCGTCACCTTCGGCGCGCGCTCGCCCCTCGGCCAGGCGCTCCAGGCGATCGTCGGACACTCGCTCCCGTTCTCGTTCGAGGGTCTGCTGCTCGCCTCCGCGATCGCCAACGTCCCGTTCGTGGTCCAGCCGATTCAGCGCGGCTTTGAAGCCATCCCCGGCGATGTTCGCGATGCCGCCGCGTGCTGCGGGCTGACGCCGTGGCAGCGGTTCGTGCGCATCGAGCTGCCGCTGGCGTGGCCCGGCGTGCTGACGGCCGCGATCCTGGCCTTCGCCCACACGCTCGGGGAATTCGGCGTCGTGCTGATGGTGGGCGGCAACCTGCCGGGCGAGACGCGGACGCTCAGCATCGCGATCTACGACCGGATGCAGGCATTCGACGATCGCAGCGCCGGCATCATGGCGGCAACGCTGCTCGTCGTCGCCGTTGCAACCCTGCTGGCAACGACGATGCTCTCGCGACGCGTGGGTCCGCGCCGTGGGTGAGCGACGCCTCGCGGTTTCCCTGCGTCAGACCGGTCCTATACCGCTGGACGTCGAGTTCTCGTGCGGCGCCGGCGACGTGCTGGCGATCTTCGGCCCGTCGGGCAGCGGCAAGACCACCATTCTGCGCTCGATTGCCGGACTCTACCGGCCGGCGCATGCGCGCGTCTGCGCCGATGCCGACACGTGGACCGACACCGATGCCGGCATCGACGTGCCGCCGCATCGCCGCGCCGTCGGCTTCGTGTTCCAGGAGTACGCGCTCTTCCCGCACTTGACCGCGCTCGGGAACGTGATGGCGGCCCTGGGGCATCGTGCGCGCGCCGAGCGCGCGGGCCGTGCCGAGGCCCTGCTCGCACGTGTGCACCTGCAGGACCACGCGTCGCGGCGTCCACATCAGCTTTCCGGCGGCGAGCGCCAGCGCGTGGCGCTCGCGCGTGCGCTTGCACGCGAGCCCGCCGTCCTGCTCCTGGACGAGCCCTTCGCGGCCGTCGATCGGCTCGTGCGCCGAAAGCTCCAGAACGAGATCGACGGCCTGCGCCGAACGCTCGACATCCCGCTCGTCCTCGTCACGCATGATTTCGAGGACGTGATCCGGCTGGCCACGCATCTCCTGGTGCTGGATGGCGGCCGGAGCGTCGCGTTCGGCCCGCTGTCGACGCTCATGAGCCGACCCGATCTCACCTTCCTGCGCGAGGCGGTCGGCCTGGGGAGCGTCTTCGATGCCACGGTCGTCGACGTCGATGTCTCCCGCGGGCTCGTCAACCTGGCTTTCGACGGCGGCAGTCTGCTCGTGCCGCGCCGCGGCCTCGCGGCAGGCACGACGGTGCGCGTGCGGGTGCCGGCGCGCGAGGTCATTCTGGCCTCGAGGCCGCCCGAGGGCCTGAGCCTGCACAACGTCCTGACCGGTACCGTGTCGGCCGTTCATGCCGGGCCGGCCCATGACGAGGTCGTGGTGCAGGTCGCAATCGGAAGCCTCCGGCTGCTGGCCGAGATCACGCGGGACGCCGTCGATCGCTTGCAGCTCTCGCCCGGGCGGCCGGTTCACGCCTTCGTCAAGTCGATGTCCATCGACGTGCAGGCCGTCGGCGCGAACAACGCTCCGTAGCGTGAGGACCCGAACACGGGCGCCGCTTAGAAGTCTGTGAGCCTGGACGCGGCCAATCAGCAGCGCTGAAGTTTCCGTTCTGACGCGACCCGCATTCGTGGCATGCTTATCGCCTTTCCCACGGCCCCCCTGACGGCACACGACCCGCGACCGGACCTCCGTCGCTGAAAGCCAAGGTGAAGGCAATGACCGGAACCCTGTGGCTCGCGCAGCGCGCGATGCTCGCGATTGTCCTGATGGCGGCTTTCTATCTGCTGGCGGCCGCCATCGTGGCCGGACTGCTGTGGATTCCCTACGCCGAATGGGCGTACCTCGATCGCGTCCATCCGCGGATTGCGCTGGCGTGCCTCGTCAGCGCGGCCACGCTCACGTTTGCCGTGTTCCCCAGGCGCGACAAGTTCGAACCGCCGGGTCCGCGGCTGGACGAGAGGTCGCAGCGCAAGCTGTTCACCGTGCTTCGATCGGTCGCCGATGCCACGAAGCAGGAGATGCCGGCCGACGTGTTCCTGGTGGGCGAGGTGAATGCCTTTGTCACCAATCGCGGCGGCACGATGGGCTTCGGCAGCCGGCGCGTCATGGGACTCGGACTGCCGCTGATGCAGGGGCTCAGCGTCAGCGAGTTCAAGGCGGTGCTCGCGCACGAGTTCGGCCACTATGCCGCGGGCGATGTCGGCCTCGGCCCATGGATCTACAAGACGCGCGCCGCAATCGCCCGGGTCATGGAGAGTCTCGGCGACGGCTGGCTGTCGGCGATCTTCAACTCGTACGGGAAGCTGTTCCTGCGGCTGACGCACGCGGTCTCACGGCAGCAGGAGTTTCTTGCCGACGCGCGCGCCGCGCGCGCCGTGCACCCGGCGATCATGGCGTCCGCCCTGCGCAGAACCCGCGGACTCGCGCCGGCGTTTGCCGTGTATTGGAAGAACGAGGTGGCGCCCGCGCTCGAAGCCGGATACCTTCCCCCGATCGCGACCGGTTTCACGCAGTTCCTCGCCTCCGAGCGGGTTGCGGCGGCAATGACGCGCAGCGTGGCCGCCGCGATTGAAGACGACAAAACCTCGCCATTCGATACGCACCCGCCGCTCAAGGAGCGCCTCGACGCGCTCGGCCAGCTCCAGGCGTCGAACGTGCCGCTGTCGAGCGAGCCTCCAGCCTCGTCGCTGCTCGACGATCTCGACGGCCATGCGCGCGCACTGCTGTCGTTCGCAGCGGGCGATCACACGGTCCGGAAACTGCGCGCGGTCGCCTGGGACGAGCTTGCCCGCGAGGTCTATCCCGAGGGCTGGCGCCAGATCGTGGCGCGTCACGCGCAGTTTCTGACGCCGCATACCGTCGACGCGCTGCCCATCGACCGCGCCGAGCTGGCAAAGCTCGGATCGTCGCTGCCGGGCGGCGGCACGCGGAGCAGCGACGAGCGCGTCGGAATGGCGTGCAACGTCATCGCGGCCGGGGTCGCGCTCAACCTGCTCGCGGCCGGCGCGACGCTCGAGAGCCACATCGGCTCTCCGGTCGTGCTCCGCAGGAACACGATGACGATGGATCCGTTCGCCGAGGTGCCGAGGGTCGTCTTCGGCAGGGTGCCGCTGTCGGAGTGGCGCGCGAAGTGCGAGGCCATGGGCATCGCCGGACGGTCGCTCGGTCAGCGCGCGGCGGCGAATTAGGACGGACGCTGCGCGTCTGCGTCGGCACCTGTGCGGTGCGGCTTGCAAAGCATGCGGGCTGCCGTGTGATCGCGGTCTGCAGCCGCGCACACCACGACCTGGCGACGTCGCCCGGCAGCGCTCATCAGGGCGAGGAAGCCTGCGCGGGAATGTGGACAGCGTCGTACCTGGCTCGTCCATGCAGCCGGCTCAGGTCCTGTGCGGCGGCGGCCGGTGAGACAATCGACAAGATGTCTTCCCCATCCGAACGCCCCATCGGCTACTGGTTGAAGGCCGCCGACCGGGCGATTACCGCCCGCGTGGACGAAGTGCAGCGCGCCAACGGCGTGACCCGGCTCGAGTGGCAGGTGCTCAACACCATCGCCGAGGCCGCTCGGTCACCAGAGCAGATCCTCGCCGCACTGCACATGTTCCTGGAACGGCCGACCCTCGACAGCCTGCTCACCGATTTCCGCGATCGAGGGTGGATCGCCGAGGATGCGAAGGGGACGGTCAGCCTGACCGATGCCGGGCGACAGGCGCATGCGCGCATCCTCGCGAAACAGGAAGAGGTGCGGCAACAGCTGATGCGCGGCATCAGCGTCGACGAGTACGCGACGACACTGCAGGTATTGAAGCGCATCGTCGAGAATCTGGGCAATCCCGGAGCCTCGCAGACGTCCTGAGGTCGGATAGAGAAACCTATCGCTGAGATCGCCAACGGCGCGGAGGTCGCCCCGGCGGGGACACGTGGCCGCGCCGTGCGCGGCCTGGATCGAGACGCGCCACCAATCGCAGGCGCCACATGATCATTCGTGGGTGGGGCCGTTTCTCACTCTCCCGACTCTAAACCTATCGCTGAGATCGCAACGGGGCGCCGAGATCGCCCAAGCTGCGGACGCGTGGCCGCGCCTCGCGCGGCCTGGGGCCGCCGCCACGCGTCACTGTCTCTGCGTGCCTCTGCGCCTTGGCGCACTCCGCGTTTGGTTTGCTCCGCGGCCTCTGTCCCCGATGCATCCATGCACACGGGCACGGCTCAGCGGCTCGCGGACCGTGACGGCACCCTGCTGTGTGCCTCGAGCCGGCTGCCGTCGCCGCCAATCGTAATCTCGCACCCGAAGCGTTTCGAAACGGTCGCGAGCCGCTCGCACAGCCAGTCGCGATCGCGCGCCGACGGGCGAACGAGCTGCATCCTGCGGACTTGCATCGGCGTCATGCGCAGCTCGACGATCTCGCCTGATTCGGGATCGAGCCGCGGGAAGTACATCAGCACGAGGTCGTCCCGAAACAGCTCGTATCCGGGGATGCCCTCGTAATCGGTAATGAAATCGCCGCACCCGTACAGCACGAGCTTGTTCCGATAGATCTCAATCGGGCGCGGGTGATGTGACGAGTGGCCGTGAATCACGTCCACGCTGCCGTCGAGCAGGCGGTGGGCGAACCGGATGTGTTCGTCTGGCACGTCGTAGCCCCAGTTGCTGCCCCAGTGAATGGAGAGGACGACGACGTCGCCGGGCTGCTTGCGGCGGCGCACGCGATCCAGGAGGTCGTCCGCCGCGGCGTCGGAGAAATCGGGCAGCAGGTCGACACCGGAGGATGCGGGCGTTGCCGCCCAGGCCCCGGGAATCCCGCTGTCCCCGGCGCCGACGGCGAACGCGAGAATGCGTCCGCCGCCATCGAGTTCGATGACGGCCGGCTCGCGTGCCTGCTGAAGCGAAGCGCCAGCACCTGCAACCTTCAGCCCTGCATCGGTCAGCGCGGCAATCGTCTGCGCGAGGCCCGTCCGGCCGTAGTCGAGCACGTGATTGTTCGCCAGCACGCACACATCGATACCCGCCCTGGTCAGGCACTCGACATTCTGCGGATGCATCCGGTAGTGGATGCCTTTGCCGGGCCAGAAGTCGTCGCTCGTGGTGACGCTCGTCTCGAGGTTGATGATGCGGGCATCGGGCGCGGCCCGTTCCAGTTCCTGCAGCGCATCTCCCCAGATGTAGCCGGGGGCCACCGGACGCTCGATCGGTCCGTTGACCCGTTCCGCCAGGGCCACGTACTCGCGCGCGTCGCGCACGTACGCCTCCTGAATCCCGGGCGGACACGGATGCGGCAGCATCTGGTCGATTCCCCGGCCGGTCATCACGTCGCCGCACAGGAAGAGCGTGGCCATCCGGATACGCCCTGATGACGGGAAACTTGCAAGCCGGATACCTGATGCAATCACGACGGGCGGCGCTCGATGCGCTTCATCGGCGCATTCGCCGGTGCAGAGCATGCCGGCTCTGCGAGAGCCGGACGCGGGCCGTGCCGGGCGAAGGCCCGCTCGCGGCGCGCGTGATGGTCATCGGTGAGGCGCCCGGCGCGGTCGAGGATGCCGAGGGCCGCCCGTTCGTCGGGCGGGCGGGCGCATTCGTCGCTCGGATGTTGAGCCGGATCGGGTTGGCGCGGGACGGAGTTTTCCTGACCAACGCCGTGAAGTGCCGGCCGCCGCTGAACCGCCCGCCGCGCGACGATGAGCTGGCGGTCTGCCGGGAGCGCTGGCTCGATCGGCAGATCGATCTCGTGGCGCCGGCGATCATCGTGCCGCTCGGGGAATCCGCGATCAGACAGCGGTTCGGCGGCACGCCGCAGCTCTCGGAGCTGCACGGCAGCATGCGCACGCACGACGGCCGAACCTACTTCCTTACCTACCATCCCGCATCGGCGATGCGATTTCCCGCTGCAGGAAAGGCGATGGAAGAGGATCTCGAGCGCCTGAAGCAGCTACTGCACGCGAACCCGTAACCCGTCCTCGGCGACCGTGGCCTCGACATGACGGGCGCGTCCGAAGTCGGCAATCCGCCGCTCGACGCCCGGCGGACCGGCCACGATCGCACGGCCGCAGTGCGTCATGATCGCGCGAGGCACGCCGGCGCGCGCGCACCACTCGAGCTGCATCTCAATGGACGCATGTCCGACAGCGACTCCCCTTCGGCGTTCGAAGCGTACGATCGGCCGCCGGATGGTGGCGCCGTCGCCGACGTAGAGATCGACGCGCCCCAGCGCCGCGGCCGCGCGCCGGATTCGCAGGACATCCGGCGCATAGAAGATCGTCCGGCGGCCGGCGGTGATTCGATAGCCGACCGCCGGCGCGATGACGGAGTGATCGAGAGCGAATGCCTCGAACCGGATGCCGCGGATCTCGATCGGCGCACGCGGCGCGACACGATGCCGCTCGTCGATTGGCCACGACGCGATCGCCTGCCACACCGGTGCCGGCGCATAGACCGGACACGGCGCGCCGTTTCGCAGCCCGTTGACGTGATCGGGATGCGCATGCGTGACGACGATGGCGTCGGGAGCGAGGCGGCGGACGTGCCGCAGCCAGTCCGTCCCGCAATCGATCATCACGCGGGCGCGGTCGTGGGAGACGAGCGTCGACGTGTGCCGGTAATGGCGTCTCGTACGCACGTCGATTCCGCCGCGGGTTCCGAGAAACGTCAGCGTCATGCCTGTCGCGGCGCCGATGCGCCGGCGCTCCGTTCCCGGCGCGCTCGGGCCAGCAGTTTTCCGGTCGCAGCGACGACCTGGCCGATCGTCACCGGACGTTCGATCACGTTGAACCCGCGCGCTCTGACTTCCTCTAGCGTCAGGCTTCCCAGCGCGGTCACCACCAGCACCCGTTCCGGCGGCATCACGTACCGCACTTCATCGAGGGTTTCACGAGGGTCGGGCAGCTGGTGCAGGTCGATCAGCAGGACGAGCGGCTTCATCTCCGGCCGGCGATACAGCCGCGGAATCGGCCACGTATCGACGGCCACGATCTCGTAGCCCGCCTCGATCAATTGCGCGCGCAGCAGCGCACGCTGCAGCCAGTTCGTGCCGACCACGATGACGTCCGGCGGCTTCGGACCGTGCGTCATGTTCGAAGCGTCAGCACCAGCCATGTGCCTCATGCATGACGTGATCACTCGGCTCTGCCATAAGGCGTGCCTCTCCTTCCAGCGTGGCAAGGAACGGTGTCGGGATAAAGCTCAGCCTGAGAGGCGCGCGAGGCGTCGTACGATTGCGTCAGGAGGTGTGCGATGCCCATCTATGAGTTCGTGTGTCGCGACTGCCGGAAGACGTTCGAGGTCGTCCGGCCGATGTCGGAATCCTCGACGACACCGAAGTGCCCCGCGTGCGGCAGCACCCGTGTAGACCGCATCTACAGCCAGGTGTACGCGCAGACCTCGAAGAAGAGCGAGTCCTGCCTGCGCGTCGCCGCAGGTTCCGGTCGAGACGCCGCGCGGCCACCCTCGCGCTCCGCGCTTCGGCGCCCCGGGCCGCCGTCGCGCTGTGCGAAGCCCAGGCAAGCGTGACGGAGGCACATACGTCCCGACTCGCCGCCGCGTCCACCATGCCCGTGTCGTCCGGCGCTCCCCGGCGGTCGCGAAGTGATATTCGTAGAGCACTGCCCGAATCCATCGCGGCGGCGCGTCCGGAAACGGGTTGGTGCGCAGCAGCCCAAGTACCGCGCGATCCCCCGCCAGCAGTTTGCTCAGAAGCACCATGATCCACGGATGCTGCGCCGTCGGCGACATGGCGGCGAACCACATCAGCCAGTCGAGCCGCAGGTGATACGGCGCGATCTGCGGCGGCCGCCGGGCGATGTCCCCCGGCTTGCCCTTGAATTCGTACGCCCGCCACTCGGTCCGATCCGTGACAGCCGCCTCGCTGGTTCCCTCGATCACGATCTCGTAGCGCGTGCGCGTGATGCTGCCGAACGCGCCGTAACTATTCACGAAGTGGAGCGGATTGAACGAATAGTTCATCAACTGCCAGCGGGAGACCATGTTCCGTAGGGGCTTCACACTGAGCACGACGACGACCGCGCCGAGCAGGCCGACGAGGAGGCGGTGCAGGGTGCCCGGCGTTTCCAGCGACGGCGCCGTGAGCGGAAGCCACGCCCACCAGCGGTCATCGAGCGTCGGAATGCAGAGCACGATCGTGAGCCAGTTCAGCCAGGAGAGGTTTCCGCTGACGATCAGGATCAGTTGAAAGACGATCGTGAGCAGTCCACCGATCGCGGCGAAGGGCTGCGGCACGAAGTAGAGAAAGGGAACCGCCAGCTCCACGGCGTGATTGAATCCCACACCCGCGCGCTTCACGATCGAGGGCAGCCGGTGAAAGTACCAGCTGAGAGGATTGGGAATGGGCTGCGTCTCGAAGTAGTAATGCAGGCACGTCAGATCGCGCCAGCACGGGTCGCCGCGTAGCTTGATCAGACCGGCGCCGAACATCACCCGGAAGAGCACCCAGCGCACCATCAGTATGAGCAGCCAGCTCGGCGTGGTCGTCGCACTGGCGCCGGCGAAGATCACCAGGAAGCCCGCTTCGAGCAGCAGCGACTCCCAGCCGAACGCGTAAAAGGTCTGACCGACGTTGACGAACGAGAGATAGAGCACCCATAGCGCCGCCCACACGGCCGTCGCCCACACGGCACCCGCCTGGTGTGGAAGCCCCGACAGCGCGAGCGCCGCGAGCACGGCGCCGGCCCAGGCGGCCGCACGAAACATGGTGTCGCGGGGCGCGAGGGAGAACAGGCTCGGCGACGAACGGAAGGGAACGACCTTGACGTACCGGGGAACGGGAAGCAGCCCGCGCTCGCCGAGCAGCGGCACGAACTGGTTGACCGCGTTCACGAAGGCGATGAGGTAGATGACGGCAAGCGCGCGCTCGAACAGGAACCACGAGATCCAGTACTGAGGAGCTGCGTCGAACATCGCGGGCCCGCCCCTTGCCAATACCCGCTGAAGCAACTCCTGTGCACGCCTATGAGCGACGTCGACGCCGTCATCGTCGGATCGGGGCCGAACGGGCTGGCGGCGGCAATCGCCGTCGCGCAGACCGGCCGCAAGGTCGTCGTCTTCGAAGCCGCGGAGACGGCGGGCGGCGGATGCCGGTCGGCCGAGCTGACGCTCCCCGGCTTCGTGCACGACGTCTGCTCGGCCGTGCATCCGTTTGCCGTCGTGTCTCCCTTCTTCAAGACGCTTCCCCTCCAGGCGCACGGGCTGGAGTGGGTGGTTCCGCCGGTGATGGCGGCGCATCCGCTCGACACAGGCCCGGCCGGGCTGCTGTACGGCTCGGTCGAGCAGACGGCGACACGGCTCGGGCGGGACGGCCCGGCCTATCGCCGATTATTCGGGCCGCTGGTTGAGTCCTGGCCGAAGATCGCGGACGCGGTGCTCGGTCCGCTGCGATGGCCGCGCCATCCGCTGGCCCTCGCCCGCTTCGGAATGAAGGCGCTGCGGCCGGCAACGGCGCTCGCTCGCGGCACGTTTGCCGGCGAGCCGGCTCGCGCGCTGTTCGGCGGCATCGCCGCGCACAGCATGATCCCGCTCGAGAGCGCGCCCACCGGCGGCATCGCGCTCGCGCTCGCACTCGCCGCGCATGTTGGCGGGTGGTGCATTCCCCGGGGCGGGGCGCAGCAGTTGACGAACGCCCTCGCGGCGCATCTGCGCTCGCTCGGCGGCGAGATCGTGACGAACACTGCCATCACGTCGATTGACGACCTGCCGCCGGCGAAGGCGATCCTGTGCGATTTGTCTCCACGGCCGCTGCTCGCGATCGCGGGCCATCGATTCCCGGCGGGCTACCGGCGCGCGCTCGAGCGCTATCGCTACGGCATGGGGGTGTTCAAGGTCGATTGGGCGCTCGACGCCCCGATCCCGTGGGCCGATCCCGCGTGTGCGCGCGCGGGCACGGTTCATCTTGGCGGCACGCTCGCCGAGATGACGGCGTCGGAGCGCATGACGTGGCACGGCCGCCATCCCGAGCGGCCGTTCGTGCTGCTCTCGCAGCCGACGCTCTTCGACCCTTCGCGTGCGCCGGCAGGTCGGCACATCGCCTGGGCCTACTGCCACGTGCCGCACGGCTCGGACGAGGACATGCTGCCCCGTATCGAGCAGCAGATCGGGCGCTTCGCTCCCGGCTTTCGCGAACGCATCCTCGCGCGGTCGGTACGGCGGGCCGCCGATCTCGAGCGCGACAACCCGAACTTCGTCGGCGGCGACATCGCAGCCGGGGCGACGACGCTCGGCCAGCTTTTCACCCGCCCGACGTGGCGCACCTATTCGACGCCGGTTCGAGGGCTGTATGTCTGCTCCGCCTCGACACCGCCCGGTGTCGGGGTCCATGGGATGTGTGGGTACTTCGCTGCGCAGCGGGCCCTTCGCGAGGTGCTTCGAGACTGATCGACACGCAGGGCATACGGATTGCTAATGTCCTTTGTGGGGCGCAACGCTGCTGCGAATCGGCTCGGGTGGAGCCGGTTCTGCCGCGGTTACTGCTGCGGCACTACTGGCGCTGATTCGGACCGTCCAGTTGCCGCTGCGCCCTCTCTTCCGAAGACCGCGATGGAGACGGGTCTGCAGACACTCGGTTGGCGTACGTGGGTGCTGATCCTCGCGCTCATTGCCCTGGTCTTGATCGCCGTGTTCCTGGTCACTCCTGCCCGCTGAAGCTGGTCCGTTGTGCAAACGCAGCTGAGACATGCGTGTGGGCGGCCTGCGTCTCGAGAGCTCATGAGCCGACGTGAGAATGCGACGTCAACGGTGAGATGAATCGCAAGACACTGGATGGCACACGGAGTGCCGTGATGAAGAGAAGGAGATCCACGTGGCGCGAGGAGGCTTGAGTCCTGAACGGTTTCGCGAGCTGGCCCGAGCCGGCGCCGAGGCGGCGTTGAAGCAGCTCCGGGCGGAGATCATCGCCATCGAGCGCGCGTTTCCCGAGCTCAAACTGCCGCAGCGTCGGCGGGCGCTTCGCCAGTCGATCAAGGAGGGCGGCACCCGCACCCGCGTCATGTCGGCGGCCGCCCGCAAGGCCGTTTCGGAGCGGATGAAACGCTACTGGGCGGAGCGCCGGAAGGCGCAGGCGAAGGTCAAAGGGTGACCGCCCGTGCGGCGCCGGCCATGGAGCGGCTCACACGCCAGCTTGATTCGGAGAGGTTGATATGGAGAACGTCGACCTTGCGAACGCGATGATCGCCGCCGCGCTGATCCAGAGCGGCCAGATCAAGCTGTCCGAGTTCGACGAGCGGGGCGAACCCATCCGCGGCCGCGTGTCGGATCACCACACCCAGGCCGAGCGCTTCATCCAGCAGGCGGAAGTGCTCGGGAATCCCGACTTCGACTCCTTCGCTTCGCCGGCGCTGACGTCGCTGCGAAAGATGACGAACACGATCCGCCGGGCGCTGTCCGAAGCGCCGACCGAGTCGCCCCGTCGATAGTCATCTGCTCGATTGTGGGAGCGGCCGGCGGTGGTAGTCGCCTGCTCACGGACGAGGCCGCTCGACGAATTCCAGCACGGCTCGGTCACCGCGGCCGTCGCGACATCGCGTCAGGCGCGCAGCACCTCGGCAGCGTCCACGCGTGTCGCCCGCAGCGCCGGCACCCAGGCGGCCAGGCTCGTGACCGCCAGGAGCAGCAGGCCAGCACCGGCCTGCGATGCTGCATCGCCCGCGCGAACGCCGTACAACATCGATTCGAGCGCGCGCGCCGACGCGATCGAAAGCGCCACCCCGATCAGCAATCCGGCGCCTCCCGTCACGACCGCGGTTCGCACGAACGACGTCGTGACAAGGTACGGTTCGGCGCCAAGCGCCAGGCGAATTGCTATCTCGCGACGACGCTCGGTCACCGCTTGCGTGACGACACCGTAGACGCCGATTGCCGCCAACAGGAGGCTCACGCCGCAGAACGACAGCAGCAGCGTCATCCGGAACGCAGGCAGCTTCGTGGCGCCGGCGATCATGTCAGGAACGCGCTGGACCGACAGGACCGCCGCGCGTGGACCGACAGCCCCGACTTCGCCGCGGATCTCCTCGGCCGGGAGCGGGCGGTCCGCCCGGACGTGCACCCACAGCGTCACCTGTGTCACCGCAAGGCTTGCCGGCCCCGACAGCGCCTGCGTCACCGGCCGATACACCATCGGTTCCGTCCGCCATTCGAGAGTGTTGAAGAATGTCGTCCGCACGTTCCCCACGACACCCACGACCTCCCGCCAGTCCTCGTTATCGATTCGCAGCCGCTTGCCGATGGCGGTGCCTGGATCACCGAACAGGTCCGTTGCGGCACGCACGTTCAGCACGGCGACACGGTGACCTTGCTCTGAATCACGTCCGTCGAAGGTCCGGCCCGCGACGATCGGGATGTCCAGCGCATCGAAGAATTCCGCCGACACGCTCGGCGCACTCATGCGAGGGGCACTGGGCGAATCGTTCGCCGTGAGGTTCACAGTGGCGAACGCGCCGCCGACCAGCGGGGGCGTGGTGGCGGCAGCGACCGCGCGAATGCCCGGGCGCGCGAGGAGCCGCTCTTCGAGCATGCGATAGAACGTGTTGCGCGCCGCACTCGAGTCGAACGGGTTCGTCGGCAGCGCCACCTCCGCCACCGTGATGTTCTCGGCCGTGAATCCGAGCGGGGCAGTTCGCAGCTCGATCACCGTTCGGGCCAGCAGCCAGGCACTGACGATCAGAACGGTCGACGCCGCGATCTGGGCCATGAGCATCAGGCGCTGGGCCCTGTGGGCGGGCGGCGTGCCGCCGGCGCGGCCGGCGCTCCGCAGCGCCGTGCCGATACCAGCCGCGGACAATCGAATTGCCGGCACCACACCAGCGACGATCGCCGTCAGAACCATCCCGACAACGGAGGCCGCCACGACACGGACGTCGACGGACAGTCCATTGGCTGGCAGGGTATCGAGCGGATTCCAGGTCTCGAACACGCGTATGCCGGCAACAGCCAGCGCCAGGCCGAGCATTCCACCGCATGCCGACAACACGAGACTCTCGGTCAGAAACTGACGCACCAGACGGCCGCGCCGCGCACCAAGCGCATGCCGGACGGCGACTTCGCCGCTGCGTCCGAGTCCGCGGCCCAACAGCATCACACCGACGTTCATGGCCGCGATCACCAGCAGGCAGACCGCGGCAGCGAGCACCGTGAGGAGCGTCGACCGCACGGTCCGCGTGTTATCTGCCTGCAGCGAGCTGAGGTTGACGACAAACCGATTCCCGGCGGCGTCCGGCTGGTTGAAGTTGATCGGATACGCTTGCTCGCTCCGGCGCACGATCGCCGCCGCCTCGTCACGGGCGGTCTCGAGCGTGATGCCGTCCGCGAGGCGCGCGACGATCGTGACCGGTCCCATGCCGTCGCGGTCGTATCCACGATCCCCCGGTCGAATCAGCGTCCAGTAGGCGGCGCCTTCCGGGCGATCGAGCAGCCGGACGTCGAAGTCCGCCGGCATGACCCCGACCACGGTGTACGGGACATCGCTCAGCGTCACGCTGCTCCCGACAACGGTGGACGCTCCGCCCAGTTCCCGCTGCCAGAATCCGTAGCTGAGGACGAGCGCCGGCGGGCCATTGACGTCGGCCGCATTGAAATGACGGCCGAGCAGCGGCGGCACGCCCATCGTCGCAAAGAACTCGGGCGTCACGCGCATGCCGACGAGGGACTTCGCGTTCGACGATGTCTGCCAGATGGAGCCGTGAAAGAACACCGCCGACACGGACGAGAACGTGCGCGCGGATTCCTTCAGGTGCAGATACGCGCGGTACGGCATCCACACGACCGGTTCCGTGGGACGCGCGGCGGCCGCCATGAACGCGACAACGAGACGATCGGCCGCCGGAAACCGCAGCGGCCGGAACAACCAGGCATCGGCGAGGCTGAACGCCGTCACCGACCCGCCGATCGCGATGGCCAGGGTGCAGACCATCACTGCCGTAGCGACGGGTGCGCGCCGCAGCAGGCGAAAGCCCTGGCGCACGTCGCCCCGGAAATCGCTGAAGAGCGACACGCCGCGCACATCCTGGATCGCCTCGCGCACGTTCAACCCCCGTCCCCCGAGGCTCTCATACGCCGCCCCCCGGGCCTGCGCCGGCGTCAGCCCGCGAGAGACGCCGGCTTCGATCTCCTCTTCGAGATGAAAGCGCAACTCCTCCTCGATCTCGCGATCGACTCGTGAGCCGCGCAACAAATCCCGCAGACGTGACCAGCCGACGTGCCAGCGTCGCATGTCGCCTCTAGGACGGTTTCAGAATCATCGAAATCGCCGCGGACAGACGCCCCCACTCCTTCTGTTCCCGGGCGAGGTGCCTGGCGCCGGCGCGCGTCAGCGAGTAGTACTTCGCGCGCTTCCCGCTGTCGGAGAGCCGCCACTCCGCGCGCAGCAGACCCTGATGCTCGAGCTTGTGCAGCGCCGGATACAGCGAGCCCCGGCTGACCTGGAGGACATCGGCCGAGCGCGCACGGAGCCGCTGTGAGATGGCGAGACCGTGGAGCGGCTCCAGCGCGACGATCTGGAGGATGAGAGCGTCGAGGGTGCCTTGTACGAGATCGGGAGGCCGGCTCATAACGTGGCTATTGTGTCGGTCACCGACACAATGACACAAGGTCTCCGGCGATGCAAGCGCCGCACGCCGGGGTTCGCGCTCAGTCGATCGCGAAGCAGTAGAAAAGCCCGGCTCCGCCGGTTGCCTCCAGATCCGCCTGGCTGCACCCGCGCGACGCATGGACCGAGCTCCAGGAATTCACGCCCTCGTCACGGCCCCGGCGGTCGTGGTGGCCGACCTGGGCGCGATGGTCGCTGCTGCCCGACGTCCAGTTGTTGCACGTGAGGTTCTCCTCGGGCGGGTATGCGGTGCCGTCAGGACGTGAGCCCGTCAGGATGTCGTGCATGTTCGGCGTGTCGCCCACGCCATTGACCTGATCGAGCCGTTCGGTCAGCGCCGTCTCCTTGTTGAGGCGAGCCTTGTCGCTGTGCAGCTCCTCCACGTTGGCGGCGATCAACAGACCCTCGGCGTTGTACCACGGGCCCGGGCCGATTCGGTCGCGTGCATTGACCGCCGGCCCGTTCGCCGATGCCGACACGCTCAAATACGCGCGCCACGTGTGATCGCCGGCGCCTTCCGCTTCCGCAAGCATCTGGCAGTGCGCGTCGGCTCCGGCCAGTCCCCCGAGATCGCCGCCGCGGCCGATGCCTCGGCTCGTCACGAAAAAGCGCGTGACGGACTTCTTCCCTCCCATCTCCAGCGACTCCGGAACAGCTTGCGGCTGGGCGGGAGACTCGGATGCCGTGCCCTGAGGGGCGTCGCTCCCGCCGCAGGCGGCAGCTGCGAACAGCGCGACACACGCCATGGCAATGGCGGCTGAACGTGGCCCTGACAGCATTTCCATTCTCCTTACGTCAAGCGGTCGTCAAGGCTTGCCGGGCATCGTTCGGCCAGCCTCGCTCTCACGTTCCGCCGAGCTTACTCGATCGAGACACCGCGTAACCAAGGGGCTTCTGCACCATCGGCCGGACGGCCGTGATGACCGCGCGAGCTGGGGCACAATGCTGGTGATTGCTGACACTTCACACCGGGACGGCTGGAGCCAGGAAGCTGGTAGCGCATCGCGGTGCCTCGGCCTACGCGCCGGAGCACACGCTGGCGTCGTACCGCCTGGCGCTGGAGCAGAAGGCGGACTACGTCGAGCAGGACCTGGCCGTTACCAGGGATTTCGTTCTCATCTGTCTGCACGACGAGTCGCTCGAGCGCACGACGAACGTCGAGGAGCTGTTTCCCGATCGGGCGGTCGTCGATCCCGTGAGCGGCCGGAAGCAGTGGCTCGCGGTCGATTTCACCCTCGACGAGATCAAGCGGCTCGACGCGGGCTCATGGTTCGACGCCCGCTTCGCCGGTGAACGCGTTCCGACGTGGGAAGAAGCCGTCGCTCTCATCGGCACGGCCGCCGGACTCTATCCAGAACTGAAGACGCCGGCTCTGTATCGCGAGCGCGGCATCGATCAGACGATGCTCTTCGTCGAGTCCGTGAAGCGGCTCAATCTCCACACCAGACCGGCCGGCACACTCATCGTGCAATCGTTCGACGCAGAGTCACTGCGGGATCTGGCGCGGCAGATACCATCGCTGCCGCGTACGTTCCTCATCGACAATCACGACGGCGAGCGCTGGCTGAGTGAAGCGGGACTCGCCGAGATCGCGACGTTCGCAACCGGCATCGGACCGGCCAAGGGTCTTATCGACGGTCATCCCGAGCTCGTGCGATCGGCGCATGCCAGGAAGCTCAGCGTGACGCCGTTCACCTTCACCACGCGGACAGCCGACGGATTCGGCCGGTTCACGCCCGTGTCCGACGAGATGCGCTACTACCTCTCGGAACTCGGTGTGGACGGGTTGTTCACCGACAACCCGGACTGTTTCCCGCGGTAACGACACACCGCGGCGCCACTCGACGCCGATGCACGCGCCGTCCGCGACGTCACGCTGACAAGTTCATGTCCGGGCGCAGCCGGGCGCGACTTGTACCGGCACATCAGCGAAACGGGAATGCGCGTTCGAGGACATGACGAGCGATACCGCACCGATCAGGATCAACGACGAGATGCGCATACAGCGTCCTCCTGATCTCGGCCGGCGATCCGCCCGGCGGTGTATCCGACGAATCGCGCGCGATGATAACAGTTCGAAAACCCTGGCACCTCTCGTGTCGGTCTCGGCCTGCCCGAAGTCCCCTCACGCTGGCGTCTCGCCGTCCCTCGGTGGCCGCACCAGCAGCAGGCACACGCACCCGATCGCGCCCATGGCGGCGATCAGCGCCGGAATCGGCCAGTAGGCGCCGCCGGCAGCCCCCACGAGCGACGCGGCGGTGAGCGGAACGAACCCGGCGATGGCGCCGCCGAGCTGGTATCCCAGGGACGCGCCGCTGTAGCGGACGTGGGCGGGAAAGATCTCCGAATACAGCGCCGCGCTCGGCGAATACACCGCGTTGTGGCCCAGGCAGATGGCGATGATCACCGCGAGCCAGGCCAGCGCCGGAACCTGGGAGGTAATCATGAAATTGAGCGGCGCCGCGAACGCGACGATGAACAGCGTGCCGAAGAGCATCACCGCCCGTCGTCCCAGTCTGTCCGACAGCGCGCCCAATGCGGGAATCGTGAGGATCTGGATCGCGCCCGCGGCGGTCACCCCGACCAGGTAGGTGTTCTCCGAGAGGCCGTACTCACTGGTGGTATACGCCAGCGTGTAGACGGTCATGGCGTAGAACAGCACGCCGTGCGCCAGGTAGATCCCGGCGGCGAGCATCACGTTGCGGACGTCGGATCGGAGCAGTTCGAGCACGGGAACCTTGACGACCGCCCGGGCTTCCTTCATCTGGGCAAACACCGGAGACTCCATGATCCTGAGCCGGATGAACGTCCCGACGAAGACGAGGGCGATGCTGATCAGGAACGGCACGCGCCAGCCCCAGGACAGGAAGTCGTCCTCGGGGAGCTGCTGCATCAGCAGGAACATGCCCGTGGACATCAGGCCGCCGACGGCGCTGCCCACCTGGGCGAAGCTCCCGAAGAATCCGCGCCGCTCGCGGCTGGAGTGCTCCGTGGCCATGAGGACCGCGCCGCCCCATTCGCCGCCGACCGCCAGGCCCTGCACGAACCGGAGCACGACCATCAGGATCGGCGCCCAGACGCCGATCACGGCGTAGGTCGGCATCACGCCCATCAGAAACGTGGCGACGCCCATCATCGTCAGGGTCACGATGAGCGTGGTCTTGCGCCCGACCCGGTCGCCGATGTGGCCGAACACGAGGCCGCCGACCGGCCGCGCCACGAACCCGACCGCGAACGACGCGAAGGCGGCCAGTATGCCGGCGAGCTCGGAGAAAGTGGGAAAGAACAGCCGGCCGAACACCAGCGCCGACGCGGTGCCGAAGATGAAGAAGTCGTACCACTCGATGGTGGTGCCGACCATGCTGGCGAGGGCGACCCGCCGCACGGACTCCTGCGGTGCCTGCCCGGTCAGGGTACGTTCCATGGTTCCGTCGCGTCCTTCACGTTCTTTGAACCGGGCCCGTCAGTGCATCAGGATGCCGCCATCGGCGATCAATGTCGATCCGTGCACGAAATCGGCGGCCGGCGAGATCAGCCAGGCGATGCATTCCGCGATCTGCTCCGCCGTGCCGACCTTGCCGACTGCCGCGACGACCTGCGCCCGGCGGATCGGGTCGCTCATGGCCGAGGCGACGAACGGCGTGTCGATGAAGCCCGGCGCGACCGCGTTCACCGCGATGCCCCTGTCGCCGAGCGCCCGGGCGCAGCTCTTCATCATCGTCAGCACGGCGCCCTTGCTGGTGGCGTACGCGCCGGTCGCCACGTAGCCGCCGCCGGTGAAGCTGGAGATGCTCGCCACCATGCAGATGCGGCTTCCGGCCTGCATCTGCTTCGCGCCTTCGCGCACGCTGAGGAACGAGCCGATCACGTTGATGTCGAACAGGCGGCGGAACTGTTCGACCGTGGTGTCGAGGAACGGCGTCGTCTCGATGACGCCCGCCGCCGTCACCAGGGCGTCCAGTCCGCCAAACGCCTCGCGCACCCGCGCGAACGCCGCCACCGTCGACGGCTCGTCCGCCACGTCGATCGGCACGGCGATGCCCTGGTTTCCGGCTGTGGCCGCAGCGCCGTCGATATCGCGATCGAGGCAGGCCACGCGCCAGCCGTCCGCCATGAGCTTGCGCGCCGTGGCCGCGCCGATACCGCTGGCGGCACCGGTAACCGCCACCCGTCGTCCGTGAACCGTGTTTGTCATGCTGGGCAGTGATGCTACCCGTTTATGCGCCCGGGCGCGACCGCGACGCTGGTCGGCCTGACAGCGACCGCGAACGCCGGCTGGAAGGACGATCGTCGTGCGCGCATCAGGAGCCTCCGCAGACGGATCGTCAGGACTGTTCGGAGACTACTTGACCACGCCCGCGTGCGCCGGTCGACTTCGAGGCCACTTGGCGTTATAACGGTGGGCGTCACACACGCCTAAGACGCCTCGATGGCGTCACGGGGGACCCAATCGCCGGGGCGCAACCGGAGCATCTCCGGAAGAGGACTTCCAACCTCGAGCCCGTCAGCTAACCCCGTCGGCGGAATTGGAGGCACCCTGGCCAGCTCCGGCGCAAGCCCGCGCACGCTCCTTTCGCTCACGCTCACCGCAATCGGCGTCGTCTACGGCGACATCGGCACCAGCCCGCTGTATGCGATGCGCGAGTGCTTCTTCGGCTCGCACGCCGTGCCGCCCACGCATGGGAACGTTCTCGGCGTCCTGTCGCTGATCATCTACTCGCTCGTCCTGGTGATCTCGATCAAGTACATCGCGATCGTGATGCGCGCGGACAATGAGGGGGAAGGGGGCATTCTGGCCCTCTCCGCCCTCATCCCGCACAGAAACGGCGGTCGATCGAGTTGGAAGGCCATCGTCCTGATGGGCATCTTCGGCGCCGCACTGCTGTACGGCGACGGCATGATCACGCCGGCCATCACGGTCCTTGGCGCAATCGAGGGACTGAAGGTGGCCACGCCGCTCTTCGATCCGTATGTCGTGCCGGTGGCCGTCGTGATTCTGATCGCCCTCTTCGCGATTCAGCGACACGGCACTCATCGCGTCGGTCGGCTCTTCGGCCCGATCATGGTGGCCTGGTTCATCGCCATCGCGGTACTCGGCATCGCCGAAACGATCCGCCAGCCTGTCGTGCTCACGGCCGTTGACCCCCGTCACGCAGTCGCCTTCTTCCGAGAGCACGGATGGCACGGCTTTGCGGTTCTCGGCGCCGTGTTCCTCGTCGTGACGGGCGGTGAGGCTTTGTACGCGGACATGGGGCATTTCGGAAAGCGCCCGATCCGCCATGCGTGGTTCAGTCTGGTGCTGCCGGCCTTGCTGCTGAACTATTTCGGTCAGGGCGCTCTGCTGCTGAGACAACCCGCAGCCGCCGAGCAGCCGTTCTTCCTGCTGGCACCCGGCTGGGCCTTGCTGCCGATGGTGGCTCTGGCGACCGCGGCGGCCATCATTGCCTCGCAGGCGTTGATCTCGGGCGCGTTCTCGCTGACGCAACAGGCCATTCAACTCGGGTACTGCCCACGCCTCGATATCGAGCACACGTCCCATCACGAGATAGGGCAGGTCTACGTGCCGCAGGTGAATTGGGCGCTGATGATCAGCACGATAGCGATCGTCATCGGCTTTGGTTCGTCGACGGCACTCGCCGCCGCGTACGGCATTGCCGTCACGTTGACGATGGTGATCACGGCGGTGCTGCTACAGGTCATTGCCACCGAACGTTGGCGCTGGCCGCCAGCCGTCGCCTATACGGTCACCGGCGTATTCCTGACGATCGACCTGGCGTTCTTCGGTGCCAACGCGCTCAAGATCACGCACGGAGGCTGGCTGCCGCTCGTGATTGGCGGGTTCCTGTTCACGCTGATGACCACCTGGAAAACGGGGCGGCAGCTCGTGGCCGCACGCTTGACGGCACGAGCAATCCCCATCGAGGAATTCCTCGCCGAGGTCGAACGGGCGCGGCCGGCACGGGTGCCCGGGACCGCGGTGTTCATGACCGCACAACCGCGAGGTACTCCTCCGGCCCTCGCTCACAATCTGCGGTACAACAAGGTCCTGCACGAGCATGTCATCACCCTGATGGTGACAACGCAGCCCGTTCCGCATGTGCCAGAGGACGAGCGTGTGGTCGTCAGGCAGCTCGGGCACGGCGTGTCCGACGTCATCGCCCGCTACGGATTCATGGAGGATCCCAACGTGCCGGCAGCGCTCACGCGGGCGAAGGCACAGGGCCTCGAGTTCGACGAAGGGGACGTCACCTATTTCCTCGGACGGGAAACCCTGATCGTCACGCGGACCCCGGGCATGGCGAGGTGGCGTGAGCAGTTGTTCGTGCTGATGGCCCGGAACGCCGTGAGGGCCACGACCTTCTTCCGCCTCCCCCCGGAACGTGTGGTGGAGCTGGGCGTGCAGGTCGAGATCTGAGCAACGCCGCGACAATTTCCGCAACTGGGGCACACCCGAACCAGATAACCGCGCCGTGTCGTCGAGCAGCGAAATCCTGCTGCGAGGGGCGCGTGTTCTTCCAGATGGCGTGGCGCCCGGCAGTCGCGCTACTCTTCTGCCACTCACGGATTGGCCTCGATTCAGAAATGAGGATGATCGGCATGGCTGGACGATCTCGGTCGGTGTTGCTTGCATCGCTGGTTGCGGCAGTCCTGTGCAGCGGCGTACTCGCGGTCGTCCAGGCCCAGAACCTAGGAGTGCCAGCCAGGGCGACCAAATGGTCGGATCCGGCCACCTGGCCCGACCGCGCGGTGCCCGCCGCAGGTGACAAGGTCGCCATCGCCAGGGGCAAGCACGTGATCCTCGACGTCGATACGCCGGCGCTGGGCGGCGTGACGATCGACGGCAAGCTCTCCTTCGCGGAGGACGCCGACGTGGAGCTCACGACCGAGTGGATCTTGCTGCACGGCGAGCTGGAAATCGGCACGGCAGCCCGTCCCCACACCCGCAAGGCCACCATCACCTTCACCGACAACGTGAAGGGCGAGAACCTCATGGGCAGCATGGGCGACCGGGGCATCATGATTTCGGGCGGCACGCTCAACCTGCACGGCAACCGCACCCATACGTGGACGAAGCTCGCCGCCACCGCCAGTGCCGGCGCCACTACCATTCAGGTGCTGGATGCCAGGGGCTGGAAGGCGGGTGACGAGATCGTCCTCGCGTCGACGGACTTCGATCCCCGTCAGGCCGAGCGTCGCACGATTGCCGCCATCAGGGACAACACCATCACGCTCGACAGGCCGCTGGAATACATGCACTTCGGCAAGATCACCTTCGGCGTGGATGAACGCGGTGAGGTCGGTCTACTCACCCGCAACATCACGATTCAGGCGTCGGAGGATGCAGCCGAGACCTACTTCGGCGGGCACGTCATGGCGATGCCTTCGAGCAGGATGTTCGTCTCGGGCGTCGAGCTGAACCGCATGGGCCAGCACATGACGCTGGCCCGCTATCCGATTCACTGGCACCTGGTGGGCGATGCGAAGGGCCAGTACATCAGGAACTCGGCCATCCACGACACCTTCAACCGGTGCGTCACTGTGCACGGCACGAATGACCTGCGCGTCGAGAACAACGTGACCTACAACACCGTCGGTCACTGCTTCTTCCTCGAAGACGGCGTCGAGCGGCGCAACGAGTTCGTGCGCAACCTTGCCATCCAGGTCAAGTGCCATCCCACGAAGCCCTGCGTCCCGACCAATCTCGCCCCGAACGGAGAGATCAGCGGGAATCGCCAGGCCATCAGACAGGCCAGCATGTCCGGCTCGGACACCCTGCTGCCTTCGGACAACACGGCGGCGGCTTACTGGATCACCAATCCGGACAACACCTTCATCGACAATGTGGCCGCCGGTTCCGATGCGAATGGTTTCTGGTTGTCGTTGCCGGAGCACCCGATAGGCCAGTTCCTGGGCACGGAAATCGCCAGGAACATCTGGCCACGCCGCACGCCGCTGCGCGAGTTCCGGGGCAACGTGGCCCACTCCAACTTCGATGGGTTCATGTTCGACCGGAACATCAATGCGGAGAACGTCTTCGGGCTAGCCGGTCCCTCGTACATGCCCAAGGACAACCCTGCTGACCCGAACAGCAAGAGCGTGGAGGCGCACTTCGAGAACCTCACCGCCTACAAGAACCGCAATGGCGGCGTCTGGGGCCGCGGTGAGATGCATGTCTTCAGGAACCTGAAGGCGGCGGACAATGCCATCGGCTTCACGCATTCATCCGGTTCCTTCGGCGATGACCTGTTCACCTCGCTGGTGGTGGATTCGCTGTTCGTGGGCGAGACCGAGAACATCGGCAACCCTGTCACGCCGGAGGAAAAGGCCTATGGGCGCAGCCTGCCGAAACGCCTGATTCCCGACTACCCGATCCACGGCTACGAGTACTACGACTACCGTCACGACGTGGTGAACACGACATTCGTGAATTTCCAGGACAACGAACAGCGCGGATCAGGAGCGCTTACATGGCTGTTGTTCACGGGCGCCGGGGTGACCACCGAGAACACCGTCAAGGGTGCGAAGTTCGTCAATGCCAAGCCCGTGTACTTCCCGAAAATCGATCCCAGGTTCGATAGTGACAACAGGAATGCGACGGCCTATCGGACCCTGGCGATCCACGATCTGGACGGCTCGACGACCGGCATCCTTGACTCCTACATCCTGGTCCACGACGGCGAGAACGACAGCGTCGCTACGGATGACACGTGCAAGATTCAGCCAACCTGGAACGCCGCTGTGTGCGCGGGTGATATCGGACGCATTCGGTTCAGCCTCAGGGGGCCCGGACCCACACGGGGTGCTGTTCTTGCGCTGGGAGATGTTGCAGTGCGGTCAGCTGCCCCTGCACAGGCGGCTGCCCCTCGCACCGGGGGAGCCGGCCCGGGCGCGCGAGCTGGCGGTACCGGGCGCGGTGGAGCTGCCCAGCAGCCCATCGTCCTGAGCCGCAATGGCAAGGACTTCAAGATCACGGCCAATCAGAGCACTGTGCGCGCCGGTACCGAGATCCGTGTGAAGACCGAAAGACCAGAACTTGCCATCAGTCTGACTGAAATGGCCAAGGACTCATGGGTCATCTTCGAGCTGCCGGGTTTCACCAGCGCGACCTCCGGGAAGCAGCAGGACAGCCTCGACGCCCTGCACAAGGCGACCGAGACGTCGTACTTCAAGGGTGCGGATGCTGTCTGGGTGAAACTGGTAGTCCCGACCACCCCCAAGGGCGTTGGCAGGGATCAGTTTGGCCCGTTGGACACGCAAACCAGCATTGTGGTACGCCGATAGGCCAACCGGACCATCGCCACGGACGGCCATGATCCGAAACGTCCGGAGAGCAGGGCGAAACCATGTGTGCCGCGTGGGGCGCAGCCTGCAGCCGACCGCTACTCGGCAAATCCGGCTCAGAAACGGTACTTCATAGCCGACGTGGCGACCTGTGTCTCGAGAAAGTTCTGGTATAACGCCGTGAACCCGTTGCCGACGATGTCGTGCTGGAGCCCGAAGTCGTTGAAGACGTCGGTGAACGTGAAGAGGAGTTCGACCCGCTCGTTCATCAGCGGCTTCTTGGCTGACAGGTCGAGCGAGGACCGCGCACGTTCGCGGCCCTGTGGGACATTGCGCGACGCGTAGCGGATGTAGTTTGCCTGCAGCTCGAACCCTCGAGGCAGGACGAAGCGGTTGTTCACGGTCACATCCCAGGTGTCGTCCTTCGACGCGGGGAGCGAGAAGGGCCGCCTCGTCGGGAAGAACAGGATGGTGTCGAGCGCCTCGATGTCGTTCTGAAACCAGTTGACGCTCCCCGTCGCCCGCCAGGCGGGAACGATGTCGTGTGACATCGTCACCTGCACGCCGGTCTGGCGGAAGTTTCCGGCGTTCTCGAAGATGCGGTTCACGATGTCATAGGTGGGACTCGAGTCGTCGATCGCGAAGATGCGCAGAAACGCATCGCTGACGTCGCGATGGTAAACGGCCACACTGCCCGTGCCGCCTGCCCATGAACGTGAGAATCCGACCTCGTACGCGTTGGTGAACTGCGGCCGCAGGAACGGGTTGCCCACCTTCAGGATTTCCGGATCGTCGTACTTCGGAAAGATGCGGAGCTCCGGTTCCCCTGGACGGTCGACGCGCCGATTGAACGCCATCGTCAGCCGGTTGGCGTTCGTCAGGTTCCACGTGAGCTTCGCGTTCGGGAAGACCCCGAAGTAGTCGTACCGGTCGCTTCCCGGGTAGTAGATGTTCTCGGGCGGAATCGTGTAGGAAACCTGCGTTTCCTCGAGCCGGACACCCCCTTCGAGCGTATAGCGCGGCGTAATGCGTACAAGGTTGGCGTAGCCGGCGAAGATGTTCTCTTCCCAGTCCGAGAAGTCGCCAAGACCAGGATAGATCACGCTCTGGACGCCTCGCCGCACGGTATACGTAACAGGAATCCAGCGGCGCTGCAGTTTGGTGCCGAGCTCGAGGCGGCCTGTCGGCAGCGGCTTCGTGTAGTCGATGCTCAGCGGCAGCGTGTTTTCAATCGCGACGATGTGGGTATCGTCGGTGCCGATTCGGACCGGCGATTCCTCGTTCAGAAAATACGCCTCGTCCTCCTTGCCGCGAGTGAACTGCAGGTTGACACCCAGCTCGTGGCCGGGCGCCCCGAACTTGTGGGTGACATCGAACGTGACATTCGTGAAACCGGTTCCCTCGTCTTCCCGCCAGAACCAGAACCGCTGGCGCTGACCGGTCGACCGAAGAATGAACGGCACCTGGGCCACGTCGATGTGATGCTCGTAGTTGTGGACGCCCGAAATCGTGATGGTGTTCTTCTCGTTGAGCGTGAGGTCGGATCCGCCGCGGATGGTGTAGACGTACTGCTCGCGGTTCTCCGGTACCTGAGACTCGATCACGCGGCCATCGTCATAAAACCGGGTCGTGAACTCGTTGTTCGGCAGCCGATCCTGCAGCAGCAGCTCGCCCTGAACGAACGCCCGCGTCCGCGGCGTGCGGTAGGTCAGGTTCACGCTCGGCGTCACCTTCTCGTTGTTCGAGAAACTGCCGAGCTCGGTCGGCAGGTCTGGCCGCTGCTTCGTAAATTGGCCGACGCCGAGCCCGATTCCGACATCGCCGGACCAGCCAAGCTGCTGCTCCTTCTTGTAGATGATGTTGATGATGCCGGCCATGCCGGCAGCGTCGAAGCGGGCCGACGGGTTGTTGATGATCTCGATCGCCTCGATGTTGGACGCCGACACGCTGTCGAGCCCGCGCTGCGAGCCGAATCCCGTCAGGCTCGACTGCCGCCCGTCAATCAGGATGGCAACCTTGTCGCTGCCCCGCAGCGAGACCCTCCCCTCCTGGTCGACGGTCACACCGGGAATATTTTTCAGCGCGTCGAGAACCGTCCCCGTAGACTGGGCTGGTCCGTCATTCAGACGAAACACCTGGGTGTCGATGCCCTCGGCCCTGATGGCCTCGGCCGTAACCGTCACCTGTTCCTCGAATCCCTCCAGCCGCGGCAGACGAATGTCGCCGAAGTCGTACGACCGATTGAGCGCGCTCACGATCAGATCCGCGTCGGCAGGGTAATAGCCGACAAACGACAACCGGACCTTGTAGCGACCTGGAGGAAGCCCTTCCACCACAAATCGTCCGTCTTTCCCGGTTAGCGCCCCGGACAGCTGCTTACCCGATGCGGCGTCCTCCACCACCACCGTTGCAAACGCGATCGGCGAACCGTTGGCCGCGTCGAGCACGCGTCCGGCAAGGACCGCTGTGCTTTGCTGAGCCGACACGCTGAGTGGCATCGTCGCGGCGAGCAGAACGAACAGAACGAGCGCTGGCCGACGTGAGAAGGCGCCTGGTCGCGCCGTAGCCGTGCGGCTGTCGCACGAGATGGAGACGTCGAACATGAGAATCCCCAACGCAAATCGATACTACGGGCCCGCCCGGAACCGGGTCAACTGTCTAAACAGTCAGGTTCGGCGCGCCTGTATGGCGGGGCAGGACGAGCCGGAACGTCGAGCCGGTTCCGGCGTCACTGTCGACCTCGATTCGCCCGCCATGCGTGTCGACGGCCCAGCGGGCCATCGCCAGCCCCAGGCCGACGCCACCGAGCTCTTCCGGTTCAGCGACGGCACGTTCAACTATCTCGGCCGGATGAACGCCGATGGCTCGGGGCGCACGAGGGTCACGTCGTACCCCATCGCGACGGTGCAAGCCAGGTCGCCCGACCGGCGATGGATCGTGGCGATCACGCCCAGACTCGATGGCGGTCCGGGCGCCGGGTCGATGGCGATTCCGACGTCCGGCGGCGACCCGGTCGCCGTGTGCCGGGCCTTCTGCTACACGATCTGGTCGCCAGATGGAAAGTACCTGTACATCGAAGTGGAACTGCCGACGCGCGCCAGCGGAGGCAAGCTGGTGAGGCTGCCCGTCCCCGCGGAGACGGGTCTGCCGGCGCTTCCCTCCGGCGGCCTTCGATCGGTGGAACAGGCGCTGGCGCTGGCTGGCAGTCAACTCGTCGAGCCGTCGCGGATCGTCCCGTCGCTCGACGCGCAGACCTACGCGTTTCTCCGATCCACGGTCCACCGCAACCTGTTTCGCCTCTCCACTGCGGGGACTCACTGACGACAGCACAACGCCTCGCACTCACCGCCTCCTGGCGGCTCATGTGAGGCGTGATTTAGGTCCTGCGTACTTCAGAGACCGCAACCGGATCAATGTCTCCTGGTCGATTTACGCGTGCGCGCAGGTTTGCGAGCTCCCGCCAACTGTTGTCCGCTGACGCCCTCAGACTCCAGTACTCTGACGGGGCCTGGCTCGTCCCGGATTGCGAGGTGAGCCAGCGCCAGCGCCTGTGCGGCGCGAATACGAGCTTGACCCGTGGCGCGCTGGCGGACCTGCTCGAGCAGTGGAACGGCCTCACGATACTGTCCAAGCGAGACGTGGGCGCTCGCCAGGAAGCTCTTCGCCATGTCATCATCTGGTTCGAACGCCAGCGCTCGCCTGTAGCGAACGGTCTCGGCACCCACGTCCACTGGCTCCCGGTACCGCTCCCCGAAAACCGAACGAAACGCGGCCAGGTAACCGCTATACCGACGGCTGTTCCGTCGCGAAGGGTCCAGTCTTCGGACCTGTGATCTCCGACTTCCGACCTCTGGCGTCTAATCCACGACGTAGCTGAAGACCTTCCAGGCGCCGTCCTTCTCGATCATCGATCCACAGACCTGTACCGTTTTCTCCTGTCCTTGCGCATCCCGCACGCGGAATGTGGCTTCCCGATGGACGCGGAACGTCGAGTAATCGCTCGTATCGTCGAAGTCGACGCCTGCGAACCGGTAGCGCCGGCCACCGTGCTCCGAAAGGATTCTCGCGAGGCTGGCGTGGCTCTTCTGTCGCAGGTCACCCCAGACGTAGGAGAACGGAAGGTTTCGCTCGGGCCGCGAGGCAGGGAGCTGCGGCCAGACGTGATCGCGGAACTCCCGCTCACTGAGGACCAGGCGCTCGAGCGCGGCCCGATCGTTGCGGGCCAGGGCATCGAGGACCGCGTGTGCGAGCGCTTCCGGGGAGGCGAAGGTGTTCTGGAGGGGCGGCGCCGATCCGCACGAGACGCAGACCAGCGCCGCCAGGAGAATCCGTTTCAAACCCGGATCAGTTCTGAGGGAACGCCGTCCAGCCGTCCATCCAGTTTGCCGCGGGAGCCGGCGGCACGGCGCCGATGAAGGTCACGGCTTCGAAGAAGCCGTCGTTCGGCGGCTGGATGGGCGTCATCTGCCCGCCGGCGAGCGACGCGAAGGCCGGCTGGAAGTTCGGCGCCTCGTGGTTCGAACACGCCGCGGTCGACAGGCCGGGATCCACGTTCGTGCGGATGTTCGGGAAGCGTCCGCTGGCAATGAACGTCTGAACGCTCGAGTGCATCGGGGCGACCGGCGCGCCGCCAGACACGCCCATGTTCCACGCGACACCGGCGCCCATCTGCGACGTGCCGTTGTTCACCTGGGCGAGCGTCGAGTTGTCGCTGATCTGAAAGCCGGTGCTCTTGAAGCCCGTCACCAGGAAGTTGCGGATCGTGAAGGCTGTGCCGCGGCGCAGGTTCGCGGCGCGCGGGCTCTCGCCGCCTTCATTGCGGTCCGGATCGCCGCAGAGCGTGATGTTGTAAATCTGCGGATGCGATCGCGGCAGCGCCTCGTTGTTGAACTCGTTGTTGTCGGCCTCAATCCCGTTGTCGGCATCGTCGCCGCGCTGCGTGACGGCAACGAACTGAAGCCGGCCGGTCCAGCCGAAGGTCCAGTCCACGCTGTCGTCAGCAGCGTTCGACATGACGAGGTACTTGCCGTCCACCGTCCCGCCGAACCACTCCATGGCATCGTCGCGGCTCATGTGCGCCTGAACGTGGTCGACCTGAGTGCCGCGCCCCACTGCCTGGAAGGCGATGCCATTCAGCTCGTTGTCGGGACTGAACTCCACGCCCGAGAACTCGACCCGCACGTAGCGGAGAATCCCGCTGTTGTCGTTCGGGTCGTTGCCGCCGTAGACACCGGTGTCGCCCTCGCCGGCGGCCTCTCCGCTGCCGAAGTTGATCGGCGCGCGCCCGTTGATGATGATGCCGCCCCAATCGCCGCGCCCGCGCTGCCCTGGCGGCTGGTCGCTCGTGAACACGACAGGCGCCGTGGCGGTGCCGACCGCGTTCAAACGGCCGCCGCGCTCGACGATGAGCGTCCCGACGCTGCCTGACTCGCCGATTACCCGCGTGCCGGCGGTGACGTTCAGCGTCGCCCCATTGCGGACGAACACGGCGCCGCGCAGCACGTAGTAGTTCGCGCTGGTCCACGTCTCCTCGCCGGTGATCTCGCCGGTCACGACGATGACCGGCTTGTCGATGCCCGGGACGTTGACCGGCGGCGCCTGATGCGACGACACGCTCGTCACCGGCGTGAACGCCAGCATGGCCGGCAGTGCGGCTCCGATGAGTGCTCTCTGTAAATGCTTCATGATTGTTCGCGTGATCTCCATCAGTCTCATGACAGTCAGCGCACGTTGTAGCTGAAGGACAGCGCCACCGTGCGGCCGAGCCGATACAGGCGCTGCGTCTCCGTCGTGCTGAGTGTCTGGGTCCACCGGTAGTCGCTGTTGGTGAGGTTTTCGAGCGTGAGCCGGATTCCCAGCGAACCGAACTTCTGGCCGACTACCAGGTCGAGCGATTCGCGGCCTTCCTCGATGATGTCCGGCGCCTCGTTGGCGCCGACATCCGAGATGCGGTCGCCGAAGTAGTTGAAGAGCAGGCGGGTCGAGAATCCCCTCCGCGCGTACTCGGCTGTCAGGTTGAACAGGTTCTTCGACTGCCCCGCGAGGGCGCGCTCCTGCGAGGTCTGCACGCCGAGCTGCTCGGGCAGGAGCGTAATCTTCGAGTCCACGAACGTGTAGTTCGCGTTGAAGAAGAGGTTCTCACCGATTGCATGGCCCGCTTCGAGCTCGACGCCGAAGTTGCGTGCGTGATCAGAGTTCTGGAAAGTGGCAATCGGGTTCGCCGCCGCGATGACGACGCGCTCGATCGGCCTGTCGAAGTACTTGTAGAAGGTGCTCGCCGCGATGACCCCGCGGCCGCCGGTGAACAGCTCCCACCGCGCGTCCACGTTCTGGATCAACGCGCGCACCAGATTCGGGTTCCCCTTCACCGCCCGGTTGCCGACGACGTCGGTGAATTCGAACTCCGCCAGCTCACGGAACTCCGGCCGGTTGACCGTCATGCTGTAGCTCACGCGAAGGTTGCTGTTCGACGTCAGCGCCTGCACCAGGTTGATCGACGGGAACACGTCCGTGTTCTCGTTCTTCGCCCGGATCTCGCGCGCGAACAGACCGAACGGGTCCTGGGTGATGACCGTCTGGTCGAAGCGCTCGACGCGCGCGCCGGCGACGAGCCGCGTGCGCGCGGTCATCGTAATGTCGACCATGCCGTAGCCCGACGTGGTCGTCTGCTCTCCGGCATAGGCGTCCGTGGGCCGCGTCTCTTCGTTGAACCGGAACGCGGTCCCGATGTTGCTCGATACGAAGATCTCCTCCGGCCCGAGACGGTTGTCGAACAGCAGGTTGCCGCTGTCCGCCTTCTGCGTCGTGATCGGGATGTAGTGGAAGCGGCGGGACGTGAAGTCGCGCGTCCGGTCGGTGTAGCTGAATCCGAACTTGAACTGCGTCGGCATCCCGCCCGGGCTGCTGAGCGTGGCCCAGTTGACGCCGACGTCGGTCGTGTCGTCCTCCAGCACGTTGAACATCCGGAAGCCGCTCTGCGACTCGTCCGCATAGACGAACGGCAGGGTGGTATCGGGCGTGCCGTCAGCCAGCAGGTTGCGCTCGTAGAGCGTCTCGCGGAGATCCGGTTCGTCCCGGTCCGCGCGTGCCACGCTCACGCGCCAGTCGATGCGGCTGTTGGCCAGGTTCTGGAAGAAATGCTCGCCGGCGACCGCGTTCGACATCAGCCCTTCCTCGACGAACCGGAGCCGGTTGTTCCGATACTCGCGCGCGTTGTCGAGGTTCACGCCCTGGAAGAAGCGCCCCTCGTCGCGGCCGCTGTGGGTGTAGAAGTTCTCGAGGCTGATCCGCTGGCTCGGCGAGAACTGATACGAGAGGTTGCCGACGATGCCGAGCTGTGCGTTCTGGGCGCCGGTCAGCATGTGGTAGTCGTTGGTCTCATCGAGCTCGCCCGGGCCGCCGATGCGGAAGAAACGGCGGTCCTCCTCCAGGAACTGCTCTTTGTAGGAGTGCGTCATGCTGACTAGGAAACCCAGCGACCCGTACCGGTTTCCGAGCGTTGCGCTCCAGTTCTGTCCCGGTTTGCCCGACTTGTTCTGCGGCAGCCAGCGGTTCTCGAACAGCCGGCCGAAGGCCGTGATCTCGTCAGCGGAGTAGCCGACATCCGGTGTGAAGATGCCCCGCCGCACGATCTTGTTCGCGGGAATCCCGTCGGGCAGCGCTCGAGCGCCGTTGTCGAATCCCCATACGTCGCGGCTGCCGAGCGGGCTCATCGGCATGCTCTTCCCGGTTGCAGTGCCGTAGTAGCTGAACGCGTAGGAGAGGTCAACGACCGGCTGGAAGGGAAGGCGCAGCGGCACGATCTGGACGAGCCCCCCGGCGAACTCTGCGGACTTGTCCGGCGAGTACGACTTGTTCACCTGCACGCTGTCGATGAGTCCTGTCGGGAACAGATCCAGCGGCACGACCTTCTTGTCCGGTTCGGTCGTGGGAACGACGGACCCGGAGAGTGTCGTGTTGCTGTAGCGCTCGCCCAATCCCCGGACGAACACGTACTGGTTGTCGACCAGCGACAGCCCGGTCACACGCTGCATCGCCGCGGCGGCATCGCCATCGCCGTTCTGCTTCATCTCCTGCGCGCCGAGGTTGTCGGTGATGACGGGCGCCCGCTTCCGTTCGATCAGTTGTGCTTCGGCAGACGATGTGGCTACGTCCGTCACCTGCGCGCTGACCGTCACGGTCTCGGTAAGGTGCTTCATCCGCAGGCCGACATCCGCCGTCACGGTCCGATCCGAGGCGGCCTGGAGGCTGATCGTCCTTTCCTCATAGCCGTCCAGCGCAACCTTGATCTGGTGGGGGCCTTGCGGCACCTGGAGGATGAAGCGGCCATCGACGTCCGTGTAGACCACCTCTCCGCTGCTCACGACTTCGACCGGCACTCCCGGCAGCGCGATCCCGTTGATCTCGTCCCGCACGACGCCGGTCACCCGCACGCCGCCGGCCGTCCGTCCTTCCGGCGCGCGCTGCTGTGATAGCGCAGGGGATGCAACCAGCGCGCACAGGCACGCGAGCAGCAGTCCTCTGACCTTCCTTCGAACACTCATGCGATAGTCCTCAGTTGGTTGTTCCTGCAAATGGAAGCGACATCGCGACTGTATCGACCGGCGGTGATCGACACGCGACAGATTCGTTACGGGGGTGTTAATTCGTCGAGGTGACGGAGGCGGTCACCCGATGGACACGCCGTGTGTCGAACTGGTGTCGCATGCGCAACGGCGAAATCGAGCGGGAGAACGCCTCGGGACGCCTCCTCGATGATTCGCACCTGACGCTCCGGCCCGATTTCGCGACGACGAGCCTGATGGCTGTAGCGCCCATGCCAAGTACGGCACCAGCTCACCACGCGGCGAGAATTCACCGGGCGTTGACACCGCCGTGGCTGCGTTGTCGCCGCATGGGGGTATTCCATCCGGCCATGTCTTACACAGTCACGCTCTGGTGCGGCTGCACCGTCTACGTCGCCTGTCACCCGAAGACGCGCGTTGCGCACTCCCGCATCATCGAATCACGCGGGCCAATCTGCCGCGTGCGTCGTCACGACGTCGGCGTACGACTCTTCCTCTGGGAGATGCTGCCCGAACGCGACGAGCCGGTTCAGCCACGGTCCGCAGCATATGGAATCGATGTAACAGCCGATTGACAGCTCTGTTGCCGGAGGGTAAACGGCTGCCGGCTACTACCAGAGCCGCTGCGCGCCCGACATCTGCATCGGGTCGAGTCGCGTGTGGGATGCACCTGCGAACACATCGAGTCCGGATTGTCGAGGACGAGCGGGACGGCCGACCTGATTCGGCACACGATTCAGCGCCAGGGCGAAGCGGATCCGCGATTGCCACCGGCGGTGAGGTCGCACCGAGCCGAGTCGGAGTGGAAGCTCGACCTGGTGTTACTCGATCCGAACCCGCCTGTGCTCGATGGCACCGACGTGGCCGCATCCTCCGCTCGGGTGTCGCCACGAAGCACATTCACAGTCGTGATGCTCACTGCGCGAACCGGTGGGGACGACTGCGTCCGCGGCCGGACACATCGTCGTCACGAGACGCTTGATGATTGAGCGCGGACGCGCGTGGTTCCAGCAAGGTATGAATCAGGGTTCGCCGCGCCGTCGTACAATGCGCGTCTTCGGTTGCGCAGGGGGCGATCATGAGGCGTGATACCTGGTGGCTGTCGCGTCGTGAGCTGATACGGAGCGTTGGTCTCGGGGCGCTCGCCTGGGCCACGGACGCAGACGCGTCGATGCAGGATGAGATACGCCGGACGCCGACGCAGGTTCTCGGTCCGTTCTATCCTGTCGTCAAGCCCGCTGATCAGGACGCTGATTTGACGATCATCAAGGGACGGACGGGTCGCGCCGCCGGGCAGGTGATCGAGCTCGCCGGCCGCGTCGTCAACCGCCGCGGTCGTCCCGTCGCCGGAGCGCGCATCGAGATCTGGCAAGCCAATACGTACGGCCGCTATGCGCATCCCAGCGATCGCAACCCCGCGCCCCTCGATCCCAACTTCGAGGGCTACGCACTGCTCATCACCGACAGCGAGGGCCGCTATCGGTTCACCACAATCGAACCGGGCGCCTACCCCGACGATTCCGGAGCGATGCGCGCACCGCACATTCACTTCGACGTGCTCGGCCGCACGAATCGTCTCGTGACGCAGATGTACTTCGCGGGTGAGCCGCTGAATGAGACGGATCGGTTCCTCGCAACCGCCGGCCGCAACCGGGAACGATTGATCGTGCCCTTTTCGCAGCCGTCCGCGCCAGACAGGGCCGGCCGTCTCGTTGGCAGCTGGGACATCGTCCTGGACGAAGGATGAGAAGGCGGGTACGGCGTCGGCTCTGACGCCGGTCGGTCCGGCGTCGTGACACGCTGGTGCTGGTCTTCTTTACGACACGGACACCCTGGGTGCCGTACGACGTGATCGCTCGGTGGTAGGCGTCAAGCTGCCGCTCTGCATCAGGAGTATCGGTAATCCCACACGCACTGAGCGCGAAGTACCAGTATCCGCGTTAACGGTTACCATGAGCCGGGACTGTACGACGACCGATCGGCAGCCCGCCTTCGAGCTCGTGACCCGGAAGCGTGAGCGCCTGCGCGAGCCTCCGCGCCCATCCGAGCGCCCCGTCGAGATCGGGCGCGTTGACGATCATGAAGCCACCCACGTGTTCCTTCCCTTCGACGTACGGCCCGTCCGTCACGAGCACGCTGCCGCCCCGGGCGCGGACCACGGTCGCCGCGCTCGCCGGGTGCAGGCCGGCATTGAAGACCCAGGCGCCCGATTCCTTGGCATCCCGGAGGAGAGCGGTGACGTCCTCCATCACCTTCTGAAGCATTTCGGGCGGCGGCGTCTCGCCGTCGGGTTGATAGATGCTGAGGAGGTACTTGGTCATCATGTGCTCCCGCGATTCGTAGAACCGGACCTGAGTCTTCCCGGCACGCGAAGGTAGTGCCAGCTCAACCTTCTTCTCCCGGTGGCCCCTTGCTCCGGCCTTTCATCTGTTAAACGAACGCGATCGGTTCGGATCGACATCAGCCCCTCGGGCGTCGGACGATGCCGCCGAGCCGCCCGCGCGCTGCCAAGCGGAGCCGTCGGACTCCGCCCGACGAGGCCGTTTGTCAGCGCCGAATGGCGGAGAATGACGCCGGAAAATTCGCCGTGACCAGCGAGCGCGAGAGGATGATATCCGCTGTCAACTTTGCGCGGGACCGCGGCGCTCCTGTCGGTCCGCGGCGGCGGCCACAACGTGGCCGGAAACGCATTGAACGATGGTGGCGTCGTGATCGACCTCTCCCTGATGCGAGGCGTTCGCATCGATCCGTCAGGACGGACGGTCAGGGTTGCCGGGGCACAACGTGGGGCGACGAGCCGCGCATTGGCGTTCGTGTGGTCGGAGTAGGTGCTTTGTGCTTCCTATGTGCAGGTTGAGATCCGCAAGGACGGTCAAGCGCCCGCCTCCGGGGCACGATGCAGTCGCTTCATGAAGCCGGCGACGCAGTCGTTCTACGAACTGGCCGTCCAGCGGACGGTCGAGCGTCTCGCCACGAATTTGGACGCGGCGGTCGATCTCGACGCGCTCGCCGTCGCGGCCGGGCTGTCGCCGTTCCACTTCCATCGCGTGTTCAAGGGCATGACGGGCGAAACGCCCCTCGAGCTGAGCCGCCGGCTGCGGCTCGAGCGCGCGGCATGGCAGCTCGCCTGCAGCGACGCCCCGGTCACCGAGATCGCATTCGACGCCGGGTACGAGACCCACGAGGCGTTCACCCGGGCGTTCCGTGCCTGCTACAGCACGTCGCCGTCCGGCTTCAGGACCCGTAAATACCAGCGCATCGAGCTGGCGGCCCCGTGCGGGGTGCACTTCAGCCCGGATGGACGCGTCCCCCCGTTCGCCCGCCGGCAGTCAGGAGGAGAGCACATGAAGGTCGTCATCACCGAGATGCCCGCACTGCGTATTGCCGCCGTGCGCCACGTCGGGCCGTACAACCAGATCCCGCACGCGTTCGAGAAGCTCGATGCCATCGCGCGTCCCGCGGGCTTCTTCGGACGGCCGGGCGCCGCCATGGTCGCGCTCTATCACGACATCCCCGAAATGACGCCCCAGCACGAGCTCCGCTCCGACGCAGGCGTGGTCGTCGGCGACGACGTCCGTCTGCCGGAAGGATTGACCGAGCAGCGCATTCCGGCCGGGCGCTACGCGCGCACGGTCCACCGAGGCCCTTACGAGCGGCTGGGCGACACCTGGGCGCGCTTTCTCGGCGAATGGCTGCCGGCGAGCGGGCACCGCATCGGCGACGGCCCGAGCTTCGAGGTGTACCGCAACACTCCGGCCGACGTGCCGAAGGACGAGCTCGAGACGGAGCTCTACGTCTCGCTCGCGGCGTGAGCGCGGCAGATCGCCGGTGTTGCGTCCGCTGAGATCCGAGCGACTTCATAATCCTCGGGACGCTTCGTCATCGCGAACAAATACGCGGCCGGATGAACCTTCGCTGCCGTTGCGGCATCGCGCGCGGCCGAGACTTCGATGTCGACGTGCCGGCCCGGCCAGGGGACATGCCGCAACAGTGTCCGCGTGACCAGGGGTCAGGCACACAATGAACGTCAGCGCCTTGGCGGACACGATCAACGCCTTGCCGGCAGTCAAAGCCGGCTCGATACGCTTCTGGGGCGATTGGTTCGGGAGGCCGTACGACAATCATCACCGCGTCCTTCGCTGCTCGGCCGTCGGCGAAACGCTGCTCGTAGAGTTCCACGACGGCGAGCTGCTGACGATTCAGGCTCCCGAGGGCGTCACCGTCGACGCGGACGTGTTTCGTGTGAAGAATGCGAAGCTCGTGCGTTGGGATTGGTACCGCTACGGTCGTCCGCGCTCGGCGGCCAACCGCTGCTTCTACGAGTACGTGCGCGACGGCTCCGGGATCGAGGTGACGACGAACGTCGAGCGGCGCGAGCGCGCGTTCGCGCCGTCGCCGACGGAGAACGCGGTGGAGATCGTATGAGGTTCGTGCGTTCGCCCCTTTTCGTCCTTCTTCGGGGCGCCGCCGCTCCCGTCGGGCTGCAGGCTGAACAGGATCAGTTCGCGTTCAACACTAGTCCTCGAATCCTTCGAGCATCCAGATGTCATCCGGCCAGTTGGCGATGGACGTGAGAAACCGGGTCCCGTCCGGGTGCAGGCTGAAGCCCGCCGCATCGCCCGTGGTCGGCGGCAGCGGCACGTCGGCGAGCAGGCGCTCGGCGCCGGTCGCGACGTCGATCGACCACAGGCGCCACTTGCCGTCCGTCTCAGGCGCGATCTTCTCGAGGTACAGCACGGCCCGGCCGTCTCGCGAGAACCCGAACGTCGGCCGTCCCTGGCCCCCTCGCGAGGCGGAGAGCTCGCGCTCGGTCTTGCCATCCGGCGACACGAGGAACAGCCCCGGCGCCGGTCGACCTGCCAGAATCCACTTCCCATCGGGAGACCAGGCGGCCGGTACACGGGCCGCGCCAATGTCACTTTCAACGGGCCAGGTCCTCAGCACCTGCGGGTCCGATCGCGAGCCCGGCCGGATCTTCACGAGCTGCAACTGCAATCCGACCCGTCGCACATAGGTGAGCCACTGGCCGTCGGGCGACCAGACGCCGACGTACGAGTCCGTCGCGGAATCGTCGACCGCCACCGCAGGGCCGCCCGCCGCGTTCGCGATCATGAGTGTCTGGCCACCGGTGCGGCTTTGCGTGAACGAGAAGCGGGTCCCATCGGGCGCCCACATGAGCCTGTTCAACGAGCCCGCGCCGCTCACGAGCGGGCGTGAGAAGCCGCCGGGCCCCGCATCCGCGCTCATGTCCCTGATAATCGGGCGCTCCAGCGCGTCATGCACGAACGCGTAGTGCGCGCCAGATGGCGCCCAGGCCGGCCACCACGACACGCCGCCCGCCGAGGGCATCGTCCGCACCTGTCCACTCGCGATCTGTACCTCGACCAGATCCCAGCTCACTTGACCGGTCGTGAAGGCGATCCGATGGCCGTCGGGTGACACCGCAGGAGCCATGAACGGGATAGGACTGCTGTCGATGGCACGCTTCTCACCGGTGACGGTGTCGAGCAGCGACAGCGTCTGCACCGCGGGAAAACCTCCGCTCACAACCAGCCGCCGGCTGTCTGGCATCCAGCTCATGTTCGGCCCGACGCTCGCTGCGAACTGAAACTGCCGTGCCTCACCGGATGGATACGCCAAAATCCAGACCTCGCCGTCCTTGCCGACGGCGAGCCTGGATCCGTCAGGGGAGAATCCGGCGACGGCCCACGGTGCTTGAAACGGCGCCTTGCCGAACTCGCGTGGTGGGCCGCCGCCCGTTCGCGGATCCTGACCGATCCACAGCCTGAAGTCTTTCGCGAAGGCGAAGGTCTTCCCGTCAGGATGAACGGCCGCGGTCGTCGCACCGTCGATGACGGCCTCGGGCGGGCCGCCCGTGGCGCTCACCGACCACAACGCCGGGTGCACGTCGGGACCCTCGGTGAGGGCAATGAAGTAGATCGCGGCGCCGTCCGGAGACCAGAATGGCCTGGACGCGTCCTTCTTCAGATCCGTCAACTGCGCAGTCTGCGAAGCCCCCAGGGTCCTGGTCATCACCTGATTCACGCCATTGATGTTCGCGACATAGGCGATGGTCTTGCCGTCAGGTGACCAGGCGGGCTGCCTTTCGGTGGGTGTCTCGCGCGAGATCGGCGTGAAGCGGTAACGAGATGGATCGGGAGCGGTGGCGCCCGGGCGCGGCATGACGATGAGGGCCAGCGCCGCGCCGGCCGCGAGTCCAGCGACGAGCATGGCCGCGCCGAACGGCAGGCGCCGCCGCCACGCCGGCGCGGGCACGGCGGCAGCGGACTCGGACGCCGCCGAGGCCTGCGAGAGCCGATCGCGCACCTGGCGCAGCTCCCGATAGAGATCGCGCGTCGAGTCGTAGCGATCGGCCGGATCCTTCGAGAGGAGCCGCTCGATGATCCAGCGCAGCGGCGCCGGCACCGTCGCCGGCAGCGGCTCCGGCTCCTCGCGGATGATCGCCGTCATCGTTTCGGCGCTGCTGTCGCGGCGGAAGGCGCGGCGGCCGGTCGCCATCTCGTAGAGCACCAGCCCCAGCGAGAACTGATCGGACTGCGGCCCGAGCTGCGGCTCGCCGCGCGCCTGCTCGGGCGAGATGTAGGCGACCGTGCCGAGCGTGGTGCCCGGATCGGTGAGGCCCGTGCGCGTCAGGTCGGCGGCGTCGCCCGGCGCGCCGGCTGCTTTCGCCAGCCCGAAATCCAGGATCTTCACGCGGCCGTCGGCCGTGACGAAGATGTTGTCCGGTTTCAGGTCGCGGTGCACCAGTCCGCCGGCATGGGCGGCGGCCAGGCCATCGGCCATCTGCACGGCCAGGTCGAGCAGCCTGCGCGGTGTCTCGACATGGCCCACCGGCTGGCCCTCGACGTACTCCATGACCAGGTAGTTGGGCCCGACGTCATAGAGCTGGCAAATATTGGGGTGGTTGATCGTCGCGACCGACCGCGCTTCGCGCTCGAACCGTTCGCTGAATTCGGCGGCCGACACTTTGATCGCCACCGTGCGGCCCAACCGCGCGTCGAGGGCCTTGTAGACCTCGCCCATCCCGCCCGCACCGATCGCGGCAGTGACTTCGTACGGACCGAGGCGTGTCCCAACAGCCAGGAGCATAGCAGCAGAGATCCGTCGGCATTATAAATTCATGGACATTTGAGGTTCACGATCCCTCGTCATCGTACCGCCGGCGATTTCGACAAGGATGGTGTGGTCGATCTCGTGCTCATCGACGACGACACAAGACGGTCGAGATCTGCTACGGCACGAAGACCGGCGGCTTCGCCCCCGCCGCAGGTCTCGACGCCGGACAGGCGCCCTACGCGGTCGCCGTCGCCGATCTCAATCGCGACGGACACGCCGACATCATCGTGGGGTACGTCGAGTCGCCGTCGGCGGTGTTTTTCGGCACCGGCCAGCGCGGGCGGTTCACGCGCGTGAACTTCGGCGACGACAAGGGCACCGCGTATGGATTGGCGATTGCCGATCTCGATGGGAACAAGCAGCTCGACATCGCGGCGGCGCGCCCGGGTGCGCCGAACATGGTGTATTTCGGCGGCGCCCGGGGGCCGATGACCCGATCCGATCGTTCGAGAGAGTTGCCTGCTACAGGTATTCGAGGCTGGCAAGCGGGTTCACCGCAAACGCCGCTCGTCGGCTGAAGCGGCGTGTCAGGCAGCATTCCCGGGGACACGCGCATGCGCGGCGAGGACTCGGTGACGCTCACGATCGAGTGGAACGCGCCCCCTGCTTACTGCACACCCTTCAACAGCACGATGTTGCTCGAACTGGTCTGCCGTACGAACGCGAACTGCTTGCCGTCGGGGCTCCAGGCAAACCATGGGACGTCGCGGTACGGGAGGGCAGCCAGCAGGCGGGGCGCGCCGCCGTCGATCGGCTGGACCATGAGGTTTCCGCTCGCGGCGTCGATGTAGGCGAGGCCCTGGCTATCCGGCGTCCACCAGATGTTAAGGCTTCGAGGGAGCGGAGGCAGGCGGCGGACGGGCTCGCCGCCGCTGGCCGTCATGAGAAACGTGCCAGGCGAATTGAAGTTCCACGTGGCCATGACAAACCGGCCGTCCGGTGACACGGCAACGTGGCTGGCCAGCGTTGGTGAAAACTCGCGGGGCTGGCCGCCGGCCAGATCGACCACCCAGGTCGATTGCCGGCCGGACCGGGAGGAAATGTAGTACACGCGCGACCCGTCCGGCGTGATCTGCGGCCACGAGCCGCCCGCCCCGTCGATTCGCACCGCATGAGACCCGTCGGCTTCGGCCCGCCAGATCTCCCCGCCTTTGTTGAAGACGAGCGTCTTCCCGTCCGCGCTGACGGAGGGCCAGTCGGCGTTCGGCACGATCAACTGCGCCTGGCCGCTCGCCACATCCATCGACCACAGGCCGGAGCCGCCCGCGAGGCTCGCCGCGTAGATCAGCCGCGAAGGTCCGGCCCAGGCCACCTTCCCGAGCGAGGTCGGCATCTCGCTGCCGATCTGCCGCGCGCCCCGTCCCGTGGCGTCGGCGATCCAGAGACTCGACCGTGATTCATAGCGGGTCGTGACCACGGCATCGCCGGCCCGGACGAGGCCGCCGTAGGCGGCGAGGTCGTTGGTGAGCTTCGTCACCGTGCCGTCGCGGCGGTCCACGCGCACGACCTGCGGCGGAGCGCCCTCCGTCTCCGACAGCGTGGCGATGATCCAGCGCGGATCGGAGGCGAACGCCAGCCCGGCCCGAAAGCCGCCGGCGTCGCGAGGCAACAGATGGAGGAGGGTTTCCTGCCCCGTCGCCACGTTGACGCCGATCAGCTCGCGAGATCCCACGCGCATGGCAATCGATCGGCCATCCGGAAGCCAGAGCGGCCGGACATCCGGGCGGTTGCTTGTCCCCAGCCCGACGTAGCTCTGCGCCATCTTGCGTGTTGCGACGACCCTCTGATTCGAGCCATCCGGATCGGCCACGATCAGCTGGCTCCGTTGCAGAAAGGCCATCCGCGTCCCGTCGGGCGACCAGCCGGGCATGCTGCCGATGCGGTCGAGGAGCTTCCGTGCCGGACCGCCGAGAAACGGCACGCGCCACAACTCGTTCCGGCCCGACAACTCGCTCACCACGCGAACGAAGTCGACGTAACTGCCGTCGGGCGTCACGGTCAGACCTTGGAACCTCACGCCGGCCGCCGGCGGCACGATCTGCACCGTGCTCCGGCTCGCGATCTGATGCATCCAGATGCTCTGGCCGTCTTCGCTCGACTGCACGTAGGCCACGTACTTCCCGTCAGGGGCGATGGCGCCGTAGTCGGCATTGCCCGTGCTGGTCAGCGGGATGAGCTGCACCGCGGCAACCGGCGCCGATCCGGCCGGCAGTTCGGCGCTGTCGAAATCGACGAACGCCAGCGCCGCCAGCGCCGCCAGCGCCGCGACGGCCGCCCCAATCGCGATCGCGCGCCGGCGGCTGACGGCGGGAGCGGGAACGCCGCGTCCGCGCTGATCGACGGCCAGCTCCCCCGAGTCGATCGACGCCTTCAGTTCCTCGAGGTCGTTGCGGAGGTCCTTGGCGGTCTGGTACCGGCGTTCGGGATCCTTGGCGAGCGCCCGCTTGACGATGCGTGCGAAGTCCCGCGGCAGCGCCGGATTGAGCTCGGTGACCGACGCCGGTGTGTCCTTGACGATGGCCGAGATGATGGAAATGCTCGTCTCGCCGGCGAACGGCCGCTGTCCGGTCGCCATCTCGTAGAGGATGACGCCGAGGGCGAACAGATCCGACCGCGCGTCCACAGGCTTGCCTTCCGCCTGTTCCGGCGACATGTAGGCGACCGTCCCCAGGATGCGCCCCTCGCCGGTCGCGAGAGCAGTGGGGTGGGCGGTCGTGCCCTCGCTCGCGAGCGGCCCGGCCGCCACCTTGGCCAGGCCGAAATCGAGCACCTTGACGCGCCCCTGCTGTGCGCCGTCGCCCCACCATGATGTTGGCGGGCTTCAGGTCGCGATGGGTGATGCCCTTCTCATGCGCCGCCGCGATGGCATCCACCACTGGAACCATGATGGCCAGCACACGGCCCAGCGGCAGGCCGCCCGGGGGGATGACGTTCGTCAGCGGCCTTCCCTCCACCAGCTCCATCGTCAGGAATGACAGGTCGCCGGCGCGCTCCACCGAGTGGATCGTGACGATGTTCGGATGGTTCAGCGCCGCGATGGCGCGCGCTTCGCGTTCGAACCGCTCGCGTCGCTCGGCATCGTCTCTGACGGCATCGGGCAGGACCTTGATGGCAACGAGTCGATCCAGGCGGGCGTCGTGCGCACGATAGACGTCGCCCATCCCTCCCGATCCGATGGCGCCGAGAATCTCGTAGGCGCCCAGGCGGGATCCGGGGGTCAGCGCCATCGCATGACCTCGCGGGCACCTCGGCCGGTTCGCACGGCGCCTATCATATCGCGCCGTCTTGGATCCGTCTCGGTCCGTGGTGCATCGCCAGCCGTCAGCGGACGTGGCCAACTCCGTGTTCGCGGCCGACCACGTTCATCGATCCAGGCATGCGGTGTGTCGACATCCCCGCGCACCAGGAGATGCGAGCCGAAGTACGCCCGCCAGACCGTCGCGTACGTGGCGACGCGCGAGAGCGGTCAGGTCGCGACGTTGTGATTGAGATGCATGAGCATGGCCGACGCCAGCTGCAGCGACGGGTGTGCGAACCGAGGCCGTCAGCTCATCCCGTCGTCGTCTTGGTCGTCTGCGAATCGGCGTGCCGGTGCACGATGCGCCATCGGCCGTCCCGGAGCCGAAATACCTGCGTCACGCGCAGCTCCTGAGTCATGGCGTGCCCGTCCACCGGGCTCTTGAACCGGATGGTTTCGCGCAGGACGACATAGGCGACGTCGGGCCCCACGTAGCGAGAAATCTCCTCGTGGGTGCGGGTCCCGTCACGATACTGAGTGGCGACCCAGTCCAGACGTGCACTTACCTGCGCCCAGCCTTTGGCAATGACGCCACCCAGACCACCGGACAAGGTGACGTCATCCTCTTGCGACCAGAGCGCCTTGAAGGCCGCGGGTTGACCGTTTACCAGTAGCACCTGAGCGGACTCGACCTGTTTGAGCACAGCGTCGAAACCCCGATTCGATGTCGTGCGTGCCGCAGCGGGCGCCGGAGGATTCTGCGCAGACGCCACGACGGATCCGAGCAGCACCAGGGGGAGAAGTGCGTGTCGCATGATCGACCCCTCGCGGAAACGGTTCAGGTGGAGAGCACCCGTTCAACCGTTGCTTCTTCGAGTGTGAGTGTCTGGATCCGCGCCTTCTCGGCTGCCGCGCGCGCCGTCTTGGCGAAGCCCGCCCGCGCGACTGCGACCACCTTGTCGACGGGTATGTTGGCGTATTTGCCCCGCAGAGTGTCAATCCAAGTCTGACCCGCCTCGCGCTTGTGGTCGCGGCACTCCAGCGCGAGCGTCACGGCCTTGCCGTTGACGGTCGCATGAACGCAGACATCGACCTCCCGCAGCTCCCCCGTCAGACGGTCGGCGAGCGTTTCCGATTCGACGACACGGACGCCTGACGCGGCGAGCTGCCGCTCGACGAGGGCGATCAACGCCTGGAAATCGTTGGTGCGCTTTGGCACGGATTGCCGTGAACAATCTTAGCGCGGTGGGGGGCCCTGCTGATGGGCGGTCATCATGATCCACCTGTTGAATCGGGGTTCGGCGGACCGTCCATTCCGAAGACCATGACCGCCGTCGTGCCGATCAACCACAGAAGCGGGATGGCAGCGCGTAGGTCGGTTCCTGGCCCGGGAGAAGAGGTCCGCTCTTCACGACGAGGTGCCAACACCGGGCCGGAGCGGATTCGGCGACAGTTCATGCCATCGTGTCTCCAAGCGTGAAAGAATCCTCAAGAAGCGAGGAATTTCGGCACTGGATCGTCGAGGAACGTCGAATCACGGACGGCCTCCTCCGATTTCGCGCGATCTGAGGCCCCGAGTGCGGGTACAGGAAATGCTGCTTCCAAGAGTTATGGCGGCCGCACACGACGTAGGTCATGAGCCATGGCGCAAGCTCTTGCTGATGTGCGGGATCGCCTCGTCCGTGCTGTACGCGGTGATGATCTGGGCGATTCGATACGAAGGCTACAACCCACTCTCTCAAGTGCCGAGCGAGCTCACCGCGATTGGCGCTCCGACGCGAACGCTGTGGGCGCAACTCGGCTGGATCTACACGGGGCTGGTCACCGCCTTCGGATTCGGCCTCTGGAAATGTGACGGTCGAAATCGGGCCGTGCGAATCGTGGGCGGCCTCGTTCTGGCCTACGCATCTCTGGGCTTCCTCTGGCCGTTCGCCGCGATGCATCAGCGCGAGGTGCTCGCTGCTGGCGGAGGAACATTCAGCGACACCATGCATGTCGCGCTCGGCGGCGTGACGGTCCTGCTGATGTTCCTCGCGATCGGGGTGGGGGCTACGGCATTCGGGAAGCGGTTCCGCCTCTACTCGATCGGGACCGTCGTGGTGCTGCTCACGTTCGGCGTGTTGACGTTCTTGGAAGCTCCGCGCCTGCAGATGAATCTGCCGACCCCGTGGATCGGGCTTTGGGAGCGCATCAACATCAGCGTGTTCCTGCTCTGGGTCGCAGTGCTGGCGAGCATGCTGTGGCGGACCGGAACAGCGCAACGAGAGACGCACCATGTCTCGCCCATCTCCGTTCAGGATTCCCGCGGGTGAGGCGAGACACTTCGACGTGAGAGGTGCGTCATGACAGCATCGCTGCTGCTGGTTCCTGGTGCCGCCCTGGCGATTCCTGCGTGCGGCCTGTTCCTCCGTTACCGCCGTGATCTGCACACTGCCGGCGCGCGCCTGGCAGCGGTCGCTCGCCGCGTCGTCTCGACGGACCGGGGAGCGGTCGAGTACGCCGAGCGCGGCTCCGGCGATCAGTGATCTGTTCTACCCGTTGAGACAATCGCTTGCCGCTCAGCACTCGATCTTCGAATGGTCAATTCGTCCCGCGAAGTGCCGTTTCGCAAACGCGCGGCCGGAGCCGGACTTCAAGTACTTCTCGAAGCGAAATGCTTCGTCTTCGGTGCGGAATTCCATCGAGACCACGAGAGACCACGGACGATGGTTGGTGGTGTGGCCACATGGCCCGTGGTTGTGCCACTCGAGACGGGCGTGTACGTCATTCGTGATGCCGACGTAGTGCCGCGATGGATCGCTGTCACTTCGAAGGATGTAGACGATACGCTTTTCGACACCGTGCATGCATCAGCGGAACGCACGGTTCAGGCCAGCATGGAAGTCCCGTGTTTCGCTGACGCGCGTCGGCAAGGTTGCAGAATCCAGAACGCCACGCCGTACGCAGGTTGGAAGATATTGCAAGTACGGGTGGGAGCAGCGTTGCTGATTCGAGCGGTGTTGTCCGCCTCCGCCCTTCGGGGCTACGGCGAGACTGCCTTCGCGGGTCACTTGCCTCGCGTGACCAGGCAGGTGGCGGAACTGACGCTCACACAGGCTGCCTGGCCGGAGCTCGTTGTATCCGAGCGAAGGCAGCCTGCCTGGCCGTAGCTCACGCGAAGCGTGAGCGGAGGCTGGCTCCTCGGGCTGGACTCGAACCAGCAACCCTCCGGTTAACAGCCGGATGCTCTGCCATTGAGCTACCGAGGAGTATTGGCGAGCGGGACCGCTGAACCGCAGCCCCGTGAGAAGCGCAACCCTGCGATCGTAGCGAAAATCTGCCTGCCGAGGCAACTCCGTCGCCTCGTCCTCGCCGGGCGGGTCTAGACTGTCTCTATGAAGCTCGCACTGCCCGTCCTGCTCGTCGGCCTCGGCGTCTCGCTCGCCGCGCAGGAGGAGCGGCCGGTCCCCAGAGACTCGGTCCGCGTCTCCATCCCCGGCTGCTCGAAAGGCACCGCGTTCGTCGTCACCGAAAGTCCCGAACCCGAGCGCCGCAGCGTCGAGATCAAGACGGGACGACGATTCCGCCTGACGGGAAACAAGGCGCTGCTCGACGAGATCAGGAAGCGCGAAGGCTACATGCTCGAGGTGACGGGCATCATCCGCAAGAACGACCTCGCCGACCCGGGCGGCATCACGCTCGGCGGCGGACGCGTGCGCATCGGCGGCGGCCCGCCGGTCGCCGGCGCCGGACAGGATGCCACTCGCGCGCCGCAGTCGGCAAACGCCATCCTCGACGTGGAGGGCTTCCGGCCGCTCGGCGAGCCCTGCCCACGATAGCGCCGCGCGCGGGTCCGGCTGAAGACAGGTCCGGCTGAAGCCGGCTGAAGCCGGACACTACACTGCGGGTCCGGCTAAAGCCGCGGGTCCGGCTAAAGCCGGACACTACAGTACACACGAAGGGCCGCCTGACGGCGGCCCTGGTGATCCGGTCCGAAGGACCGGCCCTACTGCTTTGGCTCTTCGATCTTGATCTGGGCCAGCGGCTCCAGCTTGCCTTCGAGCGCTGTCGATCCGGTCGGGAAGTTGTCCTTGCTCAGCATGAACGCGACGATGTCGGCCGTCTGCTCCGGCGACAGCGTGCCGGGCGCGGTCGCGGGCATGGTCGTCTGCGTCTTCTCGTACAGCTCGCCCAGCGTCTTCCCGCCCCAGTTCGCCAGGAAATCCTTGCCCGCCAGCGGCGGCATCGGCCCCGAGCCTTCGAGGTTGTCGCCATGGCAGGCGGCGCACTGCTCCTTGTACAGCTCCTCGCCCTTCTTGGCCTGTTCGGCCGTGTATACGCCTTCGTTCACCGAACGCGTCGCCTGCGCGGCCACGGCCGCTCCGAGCGACGCCACGAACCCACCGAGAATGAGCACTGCAACCGTGTTCTTCATGTCCCCTCGATCTTACGACGATTTCTTCCTGCGGCGGCTCCGGCCGCCGCCGCCGGACACCCCCAACTGCGTCGCCGCACCAATAATGCCCAGAATAACCCACGCATACGGCAGCCAGCCCTGGCCCGGGGCGGGATCCAGCGGATAGACCACCCAGACGTTGCCGCTGGCCGCGGCGGCCATTGCCGCACCATTGCCAAGCAGGGCCATGGCGCCGACGATCAGCGTCCACGCCCCGCCGAACGCCGTGAACAGGATGATGACATGCCGCTGCAGATACATCGACGCAATCGCGCCGACGATGGCGGCCAGCAGCACGATCACGAACGGCGGGTCCTGACCGCCGACGCCGAACGCCAGATGCGTGACGACGGCGCCGAGCGCGGCCCCCGAGATGGCCACGCCGACGTAGTAGCCGGCGTAGAGCAGCGCCATGCCGGCAAGCCCGCCGACGATCCACGCGCCGATCATCCACGTGGCGTCGCTCGGGCCGACCAGCGAGCTCGCCATCAACCCGCCCAGGATGAAGCCGAAGATCGAGAGGACGATCCGGAAGAGGCGGTAGCCGAAGAAGCAGGCGACGGCGCCGCCCACGACCAGGGCGATCGCGGCCGGCACCTGATAGGCCGCCGGCATCATGCGCGGTTCACATCGACGGCAGCCGCCACTACAGGTCCCGTCGCCCTTCCATGGCTCTGGTCATCGTGACTTCATCAGCGTATTCGAGATCGGATCCGACGGGAATGCCCATCGCGATGCGCGTGACGCGCACGCCGAGCGGCTTGAGCAGCCGCGCCAGGTAGAGCGCGGTCGCTTCGCCTTCGACCGTCGGATTGGTGGCGAGGATCACCTCGTCCACCCCGCCGCTGCCGACCCGCGCCAGCAGCCCCTTGATCTTCAGATCGTCCGGCCCGATCCCGTGCAGCGGCGACAGCGCCCCCATCAGCACGTGATACACGCCGCGGAACTCGCGCGTCTTCTCCACCACGCTGACGTTCTGCGGCTCCTCGACGACGCAGATGACGCGCTGGTCGCGGGTGGCGCTGGTGCAGAACGCGCAGGGATCGGTGTCGGTGATGTTGTTGCAGTTGGAGCAGTAGGTGACGCGATCCTTGACGTCGCGAATCGCCTCGATCAGGCGCTCGGCGTCCTCGCGCGGGTTCTTCAGCACGTGGAAGGCGAGCCGCTGGGCGCTCTTGGCGCCGATGCCGGGCAGCTTCTGGAGCTGCTCGACGAGCCGGGCGAGGGGTTCGGGCAGCGACAAGGCGTCAGGAGAGGCCGGGAATCTTCAACCCGCCGAGGAGCCCGGACATCGATTGTCCGAGCCGTTCGTCGACCTTGCGGCCGGCGTCGTTGATGGCAGCGGCAATCAGGTCCTGCAGCATCTCGATCTCGTCCTTCGACACGACCTCGGGATCGATCCTGATCGACTGCACCTGCTTCGCGCCGTTGAGGACGACCGTCACCATGCCGCCGCCGGCGGTCGCCTCGACGCGCAGATCGGCCATGCGCTTCTGCAGCTGCTCCTGCACCTGCCGCGCCTGCTGCATCACTTCGAGGATGTTCATGTCATCTCCTCGACATCGCGGATCTCGGCCGGAAAGACGTCGAGCATGGCCTGAATGCCCGGCGACGACCGCGCCTCTTCACGGAGGTCGCGCTTTGGCGCGGCGGGCGCTGCCGCGGCCACGCCGGCGGGCGGGGCCGCCGCGCCCGGCATCTGCACCGAGACCACCTGCATGCGCCGACCGGTCAGCCGGTGCGCGACGTCCTCGAGCCACTCCCTGTTCGCATCGAGCTGCATGCGGGCGACGTTCTGATTCGACGCGAAGGTAAAGGTGATGCGCTCGTCGGTGACGTCGATGCGCTGCGCCTGGGCAACGGCCAGGCTGTACAGGGTGTTCTTGCCGGCCCTGAGCTCGGCCAGGAACTTGTCCTTCAGACCTCCGGGCGCAACCGGGCCGCTCGCCGGTCCGGGATCGCCCGCCGGCGCAGCCGGCTTCACCGAGGAGACGAGGCTTCGGGTCGCTCGCGACGGTTCGCTCGACGACGCCGCACTCTCCTTCGCGGCGCCACGCCTGGGCGCAGCCGCCGCGGGCGGCGTCAGCTTGCGCGCCGGCGCACCGCCGCCTTCGAGCAGCTCCATGAGCGGCACGAGCTTGCGCAGGTGCATCCAGCGCATCAGCATCATCTCGATGTGATAGCGCGGATGCGATGCGGTGCGGATATCCTGCTCGGCCCTGGCCAGCACGTCGAACGCGCGCAGCAGATCCTCGCGCGAGAACTGCCTGGCGAGCGACGTGAGCCGCTCCAGCTCGCCCTCCGCCAGGTCGCCGTCGCCCGCGCGCGACGGGTCGACCGTCACCATCATCATGTCGCGGACGACCTTGGTCAGCTCGCGGACGATCAGCTTCAGGTCGTAGCCGGACTCGACGGCGCGGTCGACGGCGGCGAACGCCCGCGGGCCGTCCTCGGCAATCACCGCCTCGATCATCTCGAACAGCAGATCGCGTCCCACCAGCCCCAGCACGGCCGCCACGTCCTCGACCGTGATGGTCTGGCCGGCGAACGCCATCACCTGATCGAGCGCGCTCTGCGCGTCGCGCATGCTGCCCTCGGCCGCCCGGGCGATCAGCGCCAGCGCCGCGTCCGGCACCTCGATGCCCTCTTCCTTCACGATGCGCTTGAGGTGATCGACGATCACTTTCGCCGGGAAGGCGCGGAATTCGAACACCTGCGACCGCGAGAGGATGGTGTCCGGAATCTTGTGCAGCTCGGTCGTCGCCATGATGAAGAGCACGTGGGCGGGCGGCTCTTCGATCGACTTGAGCAGCGCGTTGAACGACGGCGTCGAGAGCTGGTGGACTTCGTCGATGATGAAGATCTTGTAGCGATCGCGAACCGGGGCGATCGACAGGCCCGAGATCACGACCTCGCGGATGTTGTCGATGCCGGTGTGGCTCGCCGCGTCGATCTCCAGCACGTCCATGTCGCGGCCCTGCGCGATCTCGACGCAGGCGTCGCATTCACCGCACGGATCGACGGTCGGACCGTTGACGCAGTTCAGCGCCCGCGCCAGGATGCGCGCGGTCGTCGTCTTGCCGGAGCCGCGCTGGCCGGCGAACACGAACGCGTGCGCGATCCGGTTGCTGGCGATCGCATTACGCAGCGTCCGCGTAACCGCCGTCTGCCCGACGACATCGTCGAACTTCTGCGGCCGCCATTTGCGTGCGAGAACCTGATAGGCCATTGCGGCGAGCTGGGAGTTGCCGACGGATGAGCCCCACCGCGACCCGGTGCACCTCGCACACTGCAGTATCTACTTAGCGCTGCTGCCTTCCGGCCCTGACGCGGTTCGCAGGCTGCGGTTGCACAGGGTCCGGGCCGCGGTGCGGCTCACCCAAAAGGCCAGTTTATCGTACCTGCCCGAGAAGCTGCCGGGCCAGGGACTCGTACATGGCGACCGCCGAGTGAAGCTCGTCGACCGCGATGTGCTCGTGGTCGGTGTGGGCGGCGTGAATCGATCCGGGCCCGACCAGGATTGGCGTGCCCCAGTTCGTCAGTTGCGGCACGTCGGTCGTGAACGGAAAGACGGCCGTCTCGTAGCCGGGCAGCGTGTGCATCCGCACCGCCGGGATGTCGAGAATGTGCTCGATCCCGACCAGGCTCTCGACCACGCGCAGCGCCTCGCGAACGACACGGCCCTCGCCGACCGTGCGGAACAGCAGCTCCGCCGAGGCATGCGGCGAGACAACGTTGGGCGCCACGCCGCCTTCGATCAGCCCGACGGTGTAGTGCGTGCGCCCGAGCAGCGGGTCGTCGGGCAGATCGATGCCGCGGATCACCATCAGGGCGTCGAGCAGCTTGTCGATCGCCGAATCGCCGAGCTCGGGGAACGAGGAATGCGCGGCACGTCCCCTGGCGTGGAGGCGCACGCGCAGCAGCCCGCGCGTCGCGGCGCCGAGCCGGTTGTCGGTCGGCTCGCCGTTGATGAGAAACCGGACGCCCTCCGGCGCCTGCTGGTTGGCGACACGCGCGCCGTCGCTGCCCCGCTCTTCGCCGACGACGAACAGCAGCGCGATGCGGGTCTCGCCCGAGGCGCGCAGCCGCTCGGCCGCGGTCACCTGCGCGGCGAGGATGCCTTTCGCGTCGCACGCGCCGCGTCCGAAGAGGAGGCCGCGCTCCACGCGGCCGGGAAAGAACGGCGGCACGCAGTCGAAGTGGGTCGAGAAGACGATCGACGGCGGGGCGCCGGTGTGCGCATAGACGTTGAAGCGGCCGTCGGACACCGGCTGCTCGACGACCTGGTAGCGCAGCTCGCGCAGGCAGCAGGCCAGCCAGCGGCCGGCCTCGCCTTCACGGCCGGTTGTGGAATCGATATCGACGAGACTGCGGGTCAGCGCAACGGGATCGATCGCCGCCATCTACGCGCGTGCCGCCGCGCCGAGCAGCTTGAGCTGCTGGAGCACGCGCATGATCTTCTCGCGCGCTCCCGCGCTCGCCGGCACCAGCGGCAGCCGGTAGGCCTCCTCGATCAGGCCCATCGCCGCCATGGCCGTCTTGCACGGGATCGGGTTGGTCTCGACGAAGTTGACCTGCAGCAGCGGCAGCAGCCAGTGATGGAGCTTGCGCGCGGCGACGAAGTCGCCCTTCTCGCACAGCTCGACGATCTGCACCATCTCCGCCGGCGCTTCGTTGGATCCCACCGACACGACGCCGCGGCCGCCGACCGCCATCGCGACCACCGTGAGCGGATCGTCGCCGCTGAGCAGATGGAAGCCGTCGGGCGCTTCGGCGACGATCGTGGACCAGTGCTCGACGTTGTTCGCCGCTTCCTTCGTGGCGACGATGTTCCTGATCTCGGCAAGCCGGAGCGTCGTCTCGACCGACATGTTCACGCTGGTGCGCGACGGCACGTTGTAGAGCACGATCGGGATGCTGACGCTCTCGGCAATCGCCTTGAAGTGCTGATACAGGCCTTCCTGCGTCGGCTTGTTGTAGTAGGGGGTGACCGAGAGCAGACCGTCGGCGCCCACGCGCTCCATGTCGCGGGCCAGTTCGATCACCTCGCGGGTGTCGTAGCCGCCCGCGCCGGCCAGCACGGGCACCTTGCCGTTGGCTTCTTCAACGACCAGCTCGACGACGCGCAGCTTCTCGCGATGGGTGAGGGTCGGCGCTTCGCCGGTCGTGCCGCAGGGCGACAGGAAGTGGACGCCGGCGTCGATCTGCCGCCGGGCGAGACGCTTGACGGCGGGCTCGTCGAGGGAACCGTCCTTCTTGAACGGCGTGATCAGTGCGGTGCCAACGCCGGTGAAACGCGTACGCATTTTCTGCCCCCCTTGTGTCCCGCCCTGAGACAACCGGGGTCAGACCCCGGGTCAGACCCCGGGTCAGACCCCTTCAGACGCCCTGCACAAATCAGGATCTGACCCCCAAGACGTCCTGCATGGAATACCAGCCGGTCCTGCCCTTCACCCAGCGCGCCGCGACGAGCGCCCCGCTGGCAAAGCCGCGGCGGTCGCGCGCCGTGTGAATCAGCTCGATCGTATCCGAAGGACCGTCGAATCCGATCGTGTGAGTGCCGGGCACGGCTCCGGCACGGTTCGAGGCCACGTCGATCGGACGCGTGAACCCGGCCGCCTTCATCGCCTCCCGCAGCAGAATGGCCGTGCCCGACGGCGCGTCGCGCTTGGCGCTGTGGTGGATCTCATGAATCCACGCGCCATACTGCGGCTGGGCCTGCATCATCCTCGCAGCTTCCTCGACGATGCGCTGGAAGATGTTGACGCCGATGGAGAAATTCGGCGCGGCGACGACCCCCAGCCCGGCCGCCTCGGCCTCGGCGCGCAGCCTTGCCGCGTGCTCGTCCCAGCCGGTCGTGCCGATCACGACGTTCATCCTCGACTGCACGTACTTCGGAAAGTTGGCGAGGAGCGCCGATGCGGTCGAGAAGTCGACGGCGACATCCGCAGGTCGCCATTCGTCGCGGCCCACGTCCACCCGGCCGACGATCTCAATGTCCTGCCCGGCCGCCATCTCCTCGACCATGCGCCCCATCCTGCCGTAGCCGACGAGGAGCAGCCTCAGCGCCGCCCCGCCGCCGCGCCCGGGGTGACCGTGCGGTTCCTGAACGGTCATGCGAAGAACTCCTCGTGCAGCCGCGCCATCGCGTGCGGCAGGTCGCTCTGCCGCAGCACGACGGTGATGTTCCGGCGCGAGGCCGCCTGCGAAATCATCTTCAGCGGCACCTCTTCGAGCACGCCGATCACGCGCGCGGCAATCTCGGGCGCCTCCTGCAGGCTGTCGCCGACCGCGCACAGCAGCGCGAGCTCGCGCTCGACCGAGACCTCGGCGAACTCCGACAGTGCCTGCACGATCGCCTCCAGGTTCCGGCGGTCGTCGACCGTCACCGACACGCTGACCTCGGACGTCGTCACCATGTCGACGGCGGTGCGGAACCGCTCGAACACCTCGAACACGCGGCGCAGGAACCCGTAGGCCATCAGCATCCGCGTCGAGGTGATGTCGATGACGGTGACGTCCCGCTTGCTGGCCAGACCCGTGAGCCGTCCGCCCCGGGCGTTGGAGGCGGTGATCAGCGTGCCGGCGCCGTCGGGCTTCCACGAGTTCAGGATGCGGACCGGGATATCGCGCTCGACCGCCGGCAGGATGGTGCTCGGGTGCAGCACCTTGGCGCCGAAGTACGCGAGCTCCGCCGCCTCGGCAAACGACAGCCGCTCGATCAGCCGCGGCGACGCGATGACGCGCGGATCGGCCGTCAGCATGCCGTCCACGTCGGTCCAGATCTGGATCTCGCGGGCACCGATGCCGGCGCCGACAATCGCGCCTGAATAGTCCGACCCGCCGCGCCCGAGCGTCGTCGTCAGACCGTCGGCGGTCGCGCCGACGAATCCGCCGAGCACGGCCACCTTGCCGCCGTCGACAACCGGCATCACGGTCCGGCGCAGCGCGGCGTGGGTTTCCGCGGTGAGGGGACTGGCGCGCGTATGCTCGCCGTCGGTGACGATGGCGCAGCGCGCATCGACCCACTCGGCCGGCACTCCGGCTTCGGTCAGCGCGGCGGCAACGATGCGCGAGCTGAGCAGCTCGCCCATGGCGGCAACGACGTCCAGCGTGCGCGGCGACACCTCGCGGAGCACGGCAAGCGCGCGCACGATGTCGGCGAGCTGATCGAGCTGGCTGGCAATCTGCGCCAGCAGCGGCGCCCGGGCGGCCCCGGTCACCAGCGCGCGCGCGGTCGACTCGTGCCGCTGGCGCAGTTCATCGACCCGCGGCAGCGCCTCGTTCGGACGGCCCTGGCCGGCCGCCGACGCAATCGCCAGCAGCGCATCGGTCACCTTGCTCATCGCGGACACGACGACCACCGGCCCGCGCCCATCGCGTTCGCGCGCACGGCGGACGATCTCGATCAAACGTCGGATGGCTTCCGGATCGGCGACCGACGTGCCGCCGAACTTCTGAACAACCATTTCGTTGGTTGGTGGTCGGTGGTTGGTGGTTCGTGGGAGCAGGCCGTTCACGACGAACGACCAGCCACGAACCACGAAGCTGCTAGCTTACCACCGGCAGACCGGCGGCTTCCCATGCGGCGATGCCGCCGCTCAATTCCGTCAGGTTCGTGCGGCCGGCACGCTGGAGCATCCCGGCGGCGATCGACGACCGATAGCCGCCCGCGCAGTGCACGAGCACCGGCCGATCGGCCGGGACCTCGCCGATGCGCTCGGCGAGATGGTTCAGCGGGACGTTGATGGCGCCGGCGATGTGCGACTGCTGCCACTCCCGCGGCGCGCGGACGTCGACGACCAGCGGCGGCGTCGACGACTCGAGGGCGGCCGCGGCCTCGGCGGGCGTCACCCGCGTGGTGCCGGTCATCAGGTCGGTGCGCGCCTCGAGCGCGCTGATGCCGTCGCGCAGGTAGCCGACCACGCTGTCGAAGCCGATGCGGCCCAGCCGCGTCGCCGCCTCCTCCTGGCGTCCGGGCTCGGCGATGATCACGATCGGCTTCTCGCGATCGAGGATCGTGCCCGCCCACGTCGCGTACGAGCCGCCGAGGCCGATGTTCAGGCTGCCCTTCAAATGGGCCCGTGCGTACTCGACCGGGTCGCGCACGTCGAGCACCTGTGCGCCGACGGCCTGCAGGGAGAGCAGCACATCGACGCTGAGCGGCTTGAGCTGGTGCTCGAGCATCTGCGCCAGCGTCCGCCGCTCCCTGGTGTTCAGCACCGCGTCGTAGGTGAAGTACGACGGCGCGTCCGGCTGATCGGTGGTCACCAGCTCGATGAAATCGGGCTCGCTCATCGGCTGCAGCGCGTAGTTGGTGCGGCGCTGTTCGCCGATCGTCGAGACCGTCTCCTTGCCCAGCTGCTTGCCGCACAGCGAGCCGGCGCCGTGCGCGGGATAGACCAGCGTCTGGTCGGGCAGCGGCAGGAGCTTCTCCCGGATCGAGCGATACAGCATCCGGCCCAGCTGGTCGGCCGACCACCCCAGCGACGCGCGCAGATCCGGCCGGCCCACGTCGCCCACGAACAGCGTGTCGCCGGTGAGGATCGCCTGCGGCCGCCGTTCGTCGACGTCGAGGTCGAACACGAGGATCGAGATCGATTCGACGGTATGCCCGGGTGTCTCGAGCACCGTCAGCCGGACCCTGCCCAGGTCGAGGCTGTCGCCGTCGGCCATCGGCGTGAACGCATACTCGGCCTCGGCCTTCGCGCCGAGGTGAATCGTGGCTCCCGTGCGGTCCCGCAGCTCCAGATGCCCGGCGACGAAGTCGGCGTGAAAGTGCGTGAGGAAGACGTGGCGGACCGTCAGGCCGAGGCTCGCCGCGTCCTGCAGGTAGGCGTCCACGTCGCGCTGCGGATCGACGATGACGGCTGTGCGGCCGGACTCGTCGCCTATCAGATATGAGGCGTGGGCGAGACAGTTCAGGTAGTACTGCTTGAGGATCATGAACGTCTCAAGTGGTTTGCGGTTACGTCTTCGGCTTGAGCAGATCGGCGACGGTCGTCTGCGCGAGCGGATGATAGCCGTCGCGCGCTTTCGCGAAGACCCGGTTCGCCAGCTCCAGGCCCTCGGGATAGCCGGCCAGATCGCGATACAGCGGCACGATCAGCTTTCGGCGGCCGATGTCGATCATGTAGCGCTCCATCGCCGGATAGGCGACGGTGTAGCGGTTGGCGATCGCCAGGCGGAACCAGACGTGGGCGATCTCGGAATTCTTCGACTCGGTCAGCTTGAACCGCTGATCGAGCGCGGCCAGACGGCTCGCCTCCATTTTCCGCGGCAGCGAATCCACGAAGTGGATCCACTCCTGCGTCGACCAGGCCGAGGCGGTCTTCGCCAGCGCGTCGATCGAGCCGCCCTTCAGCCACTCGTCGCGCGCCTGCTCGACTTTCGCGAACGCGTCCGACATCGGCAGGACGGCAAACTCCGGAATGCCCTCGGTGTGCAGCCACTCCTGTATCTGCGCGTCGGTCACCGCGCCGGGCTTCGTCTGCAGCAGGTTGGCATCGAGAAAGGCGAGGAACTCCTCGGTTGCGGCGCTTTGGAACGCGTGCTCGTCGAACCACTTGCGCAGGAAGGCGTCGAAGGCGTCGCGTCCGAACTTCGACTCGAGGAACACCAGGAACAACCGGCCCTGCTCGTACGGCACGTTCGAAAACGCATCGTCGGGATCGCGGCCGGTCAGGTCCGGCAGAAGCGTGCGATCGCCCGGCGCCTCGAGCGTCTTGCGCGACTCCTCCAGATCGCGCAGGCCGATCACGGCCTGCATGTCGGCCACGTGCTTGCCGTAGACGGCCTCGACGATGCGGCGCTCGAGATAGGTGGTGAAGCCTTCGTTGAGCCAGAAGTCGCGCCAGGTGGCGTTGGTCACGAGATTCCCCGACCACGAGTGCGCCAGCTCGTGCGCGACGAGCGCGACGAGAGACTTGTCGCCGGCAATCACCGTCGGCGTCGCGAAGGTCAGACGCGGGTTCTCCATGCCGCCGAACGGGAACGAGGGCGGCAGCACGAGGATGTCGTAGCGGCCCCACCGGTACGGCCCGTAGAGCGTCTCGGTGGTGACGATCATCTTCTCCGTGTCCTCGAACTCGCGGGCCGCGGCCTCGACCATCGAGGACTCGGCCCACACGCCCGTGCGCTCGCTCATCGGCTTGAACGCGAGATCGCCGATCGCCAGCGCGATGAGATACGAGGGGATCGGCTGCGGCATGCGGAAGGAGAAAACGCCTTTCTCCTTTGACGGCTCCATTTCAGCGGCCATGACCGCCACCAGTTCCTGCGGCGCGCGGATCGTCGCCTCGTAGGTCATGCGCACACCGGGCGTGTCCTGCAGCGGAATGAACGACCGCGCCTGGATCGCCTGGGCCTGGCTGAACAGGAACGGGTGCTTCTTCCCCGCCGTCTGGCTCGGCGACAGCCACTGGAGGCCGCGCGCACCGGGGGAGGTCGAGTAGCTGACACGGACGCGATCGGCTCCCGCAGGCATCGCGACGTGCAGCGCGCTCCCGAACGCGGCGTGCGGCGCATCGAGCCGGTGCGTGGTTGCCGTCCACGTGCCGAATCCGGCCCCGGCCTCCACCTTGTGGATCGTCAGGTCGCGCGTGTCGAGGACGACCTCCGTGGCGTTCGGGTCGCGCCGATCGAAGCGCAGCTCGGCGGTGCCCGACAGCGTCTTCGCGGCGAAGTCGGCAGTCAGGTCCAGCACGAGGTGCCTGGCCACGAAAGCATCGATGTTGGCGAACGTAGAGGCGTCCCTGGGCACGTTGTCCTTTGTCGAAGCAGATGAATTCGCGGAAGGCGCATCAGCCGGCGTCCGGCTGCAACCCGCCAGCAGCAGTAACACGACGAACAATTTCTTCATGGCTGCTCCGGAAGCGTCCGTCAAACGCTGCGCTTCCTCCTCCAAGGATGCCGTACCGGGCGCCGTGGAGCGATCACGGTGCCGCCGGGGCCGCCGATCCCGCGCACCAGCTCTCCCGTCGATGCGGTGACTTCAGCGCATTCCGCCGAACCACGATCGGCATCCCGTTCATCGCCGCCCGGGCCGGCGCGCCCTTCGAGGACGCGAGTATTATCAGTCCAAATGTCGATCGCCGCGTTCGCGCCGGAGTTCATGCAGGTCGGTGTGCTGACCGCCGCACTCCAGGAGCTGACGCCTCGTGCGGTGCGCGACGCCGATTCCGACCGCGCCATCGAGGGCTGGCTCCAGTTCGCGAGCGAGTGGGTGCGAGCCACATCCAGCTCTCCGCGACGCGAAGGGTGTTGCCGAGTGGGACTACGGCGGCCAGGCAATGGAGCGCGGCGTCTGGATCGGAGGCAAGCCGTCGACCAATCCGGCCGATCGGTCAAGGCGTGGAAGAAGCAGACGATGCTATGCGAGCACGAGCTGCCCGGCACGGCGCGGCACGATCCGCTGGCCTATCTGCAGAATCGGACGGTGGACTGGCTCGACCACCAGCTCGCCGCGCGCGAGCTGCTGCCGCTCGACATCGCCCGTACGCACCTCGTGGTCGGGCACGAGTACCCGGCGGGGCGCATCCAGACCGGGAGCGCCTGAAGCCGCTCCTGCAGGGGTCGATCGCGTTCGTCCGCCACATCGACCAGGCCGCGGCCTGCATGTACGCGCTGCAGCATGAAGTCCTGCGCGCGCAGAACATTCCCATTCAGGACATCGGCCGCCAGGCGTTCCGGTCGTAAGTTCCGATCGTAGTGTCCGGCTTGAGCCCCTTTGTAGTGTCCGGCTTCAGCCGGACCAGCATCAGCCGACCGTAGTGTCCGGCTTCAGACCGGGAGCGCCTGAAGCCGCTCCTGCAGGGGTCGATCGCGTTCGTCCGCCACATCGACCAGGCCGCGGCCTGCATGTACGCGCTGCAGCATGAAGTCCTGCGCGCGCAGAACATTCCCATTCAGGACATCGGCCGCCAGGCGTTCCGGTCGTAAGTTCCGATCGTAGTGTCCGGCTTGAGCCCCTTTGTAGTGTCCGGCTTCAGCCGGACCAGCATCAGCCGACCGTAGTGTCCGGCTTCAGCCGGACCAGCATCAGCCGACCGTAGAGTCCGGCTTCAGCCGGACCAGTTCCCCGCAGCGACGCGCGCTGGACGTCTTGCGCCGACGAGCGCCAGCTGTCTTGCGCCAACAAGCGTGAGTACCCTTGCACCGACTCTACCAGCGTCAGAAATCAAAGTTGATGGTGAACTTGGCCACTCGCGCGTTCAGGATCTCGGTCGGAACCAGATACGTCGCGAACGCCTGGTTGACGCCGACGACGGCGTCGGAGTTGAGCGCGTTGTAGAGGTCCATGCTGATCACCGCGCGGGCGCCGTTGCGCAGGCGCAGCACCTTGCCGAACCGCAGATCGAGCTCGTTCCGGCGATCGAGATACTTCGAGTACGGCTCGAGCAGCTGCAGCGTGACGTTGCCGCTGGGGCCGGCCGCCAGCGTCCGGCCGAGCGTCGAGTTGGTGGCCAGGAACGCGTTCGTGGCGACGAAGCCGACGTTGACGTCGTTGGTCGGCGGGTTCTGCTGCGTCACACCCGGAATGCTGCGGAACGAGCCCGATATCTGCACGTCGATCTTCGGCACGGTGTAGACGCCATACGTCTTGAACTGCGTCAGGAACGGCGACTCGCGATGGCAGAACTCCGCCGCGCGCCACGACGCCGGGAGCGTCGTGGTGGTGTTCGGGGCGCCGGCGAGCACGCCGATGTTGTTCATCTCGGGCAGGCGGGCGACGATGTCGCAGTTGTCCTCCATCGTCTTGCCGGTGGACAGGCCGGCCTGGAGGGTCAGCGCGCTGCTCGGCCGCGCGTCGACCGTGATGTCGACGCCGTTCCAGTTCTCGAATTGATCGCCGTAGTCGTCGGAGAGCGCATTCAGGTTGCGCTGCAGCCCGAACTTCCCGGGCACGACGTCATAGAAGCCCCGGATCGTATAGCCGCCGCCGCCCGGCAGGCGCGGATCGCTCGGCGCCACGATGTCGAACCGCGTGAAATCCTCGGGCGCGAGCAGCAGGTTGTCGGTCACCTGGAAGTGTGCCCATGCCCGGCGGAAGTAGCCGACATCGAGCGACACGCGCCGGAAAATTTCGCGCTGCACGCTGGCTGAGAACTCCCAGTTCGCCTGGCGATGGTTGAAGCCGGAAATGAGGTCCTCGTCGTAGAGGTCGCCCGCGACCGGCGTCCCGAAGGTCGTCGGCGCGACCGGCCCGCACTCGCCGTTGGCGAGCGGGTTGAGGAGGTCGCACTGCGGCACGTAGTCGCCGTTGATGCCCAGGCCGCCGCGGTCGTTCCAGGTGCGATTGCCCGTCGTCACCATCGACAGCACCGGATTGGGGTTGCGGCCGAGGCCGTTGAGCGTCTGTCCGAGCAGGTACTTGTTGAAGGCCACCTTCAGCGCGGTCCTGCCGTCGCCGAACACGTCGTACGCGAGCCCGCTGCGGTAGGTCAGATCCTTCCACGAGATGTTGTCCTGGGCGGGGAAGGTGATGTTGCGCGACGGCGTGAGCGGCGCCGGACCGACGTGCTGCTCGGGGAAGCTGGTGGCGAAGTAGTCGAAGCGCAGCGCGCCCTGGAAGGTCCAGCGGTTCAGCGTCCAGCGTTCCTGCCCGTAGAAGCCGAGGTCGTTGTCGAGATTGGTCCTGGCGCGAAACGGAAACGCGCGCAGCGTGATCTGGTTGGGGACGCCCTGATTGAAGCGGTAGCTCACCGGGTTCAGGGTGTAGTTGTACTCGTCGAGATACCCGTGCGTCCGGTTGAAGCCGAACTTGATCGCGTGCGAGCCGGTGACGTAGGTCATCGCCGCGCGGTACGTCCAGCTCGGCACCGCCGTGTTGTTGTAGTTGGCTTGCGACCGGTAGGTCAGATTGCGGCTCTGCTCGGTCACGCTGATCATCAGCGGCAGGATCTGCTCGAGCCGCTCATCCTCGAGCGAGCCGCCTTTCACGCGATAGTGCATGTTGCCCCACCGCTCGTAGAGGTGCAGGCCGACCGCCTCGAAGAGCAGCTTGTTGGTAATCGGCGACGTCCACTCGCCGTGCTCCTGACGGAGGCGCGGAAAGCGCCGGTCGCGGCCGGCCTCGGGCGAGACGTTGGCGCTGATAGCGTTGGGACAGTTGCACCACTTGTCCGCCTTGTAGGTGCCGGCAATCTTGTTGCGCGGCGTCGCCTGCCAGGTGACGCGCAGGCTGCTGTTGAACTGATAGCCCTTGTTCCTGCCCGGCCTGGTCGTGTCCGGTTCGTAGAGCCACTCCGCCGGGTTGTAGGCGTTCTTGTTCTCGAACACCGCCACCTCGTTCTCGATCCTGTTGTAGCGGGTCGAGAACCAGAACCACACCTTGTCCCTCTTGAACGGGCCGCCGAACGACTCGTTGATGTCGAACGCATTGACGATGCGGTTCGGCGTGGTCAGGCCGGCGGCGCGCAGCTCGCTGGAGAAGTTGTCGCCCTGCAGGCTGTCGTTGGTGAAGTTCAGGAAGGTGGAATTCGAGAACCGGTTGCCGCCGTCCTTGGGCACGAAGTTGATGCGCACACCGCCGGTGGGCAGATCGGCGGAGAGCGAGTTGGTGTCCACGGTCACCTCGGCGGCCGAGCCGACGTCGGGCGTCTGGCCGCCGATGTTGCCGCCGGCCTGCAGCGTCATCGTGTTCACGCCGTTGACGGTGACGCGCTGATCGACGGTGCGGCTGCCGTGCACGGTGACGCTCTGGCCGACGTCCTGGATCAGTCCCCCGCCGACATCATTGCCGCCGCCCATGGTGTTGGGCATCATCCGCGCCAGGCCGAAGTAGTTGCGCGCGCTCGGCAGCGCATCGATCGCCTCGGAGTTGAGCACGCGCTGCTGCGTCGAGCTCCGCACGTCGACGATCGGCGCCTCACCGGTGACCGTGATCGTCTCTTCGAGCGCACCGACGCGCATCTCGCCGTCGACAATGACAATGCCCGAGCCGCTGACGCTGACGCCTTCGTGCTTCACCGTGTTGAACCCCGACAACGTGAACGTCACGACGTAGGTACCGGGACGGAGATCGACCAGCTGATAGCGGCCGTTGGCGTCGGTCACCGCCGTGCGGACCTTTTCGATCAACACCGGGCTCGTGGCTTCCACGGTAACGCCGGGCATGACCGCGCCCGAGGGATCCCTGGCCGTGCCGGTGATGGATGCCTGCGCGAACGCAAGCGTGGGAAGGAACGCCGTCCCGAGCAGAACGGCAGTCAGCCTGAGCGCCAGACGCATCTTCGCCTCCTGAGGACGTCCGTCGTGGGAAACCGGGTCTCCGGGGCGCCGAAGGGTGACCTCTGATAGATCAGAAGACGCGGCGGAATCTACGCTTCTTCGTTTGTGAAGTCAATGCGCTCGACAGGACTCATTCACGCGAAATTCGGCGCCGGGCGCAGCGATCCTTCCACGCAGCGATCCTTCGATTGACATTGCAGAGCACCGGGCGTAGATTGCGCCCCCATGTCGCGGTCATCCGTTCGTCTCACCGCGCCGCTGGCGATCGTGTGCGCCGCTGTATGCGCCGCGATGGTCGATCGCGCCGTGTCCGCTCAGCAGACGCCGCCCGCGTCACGCACCCCGCGCGCCACCGCCCCCATCGATCTCACCGGCAACTGGGTCTCCGTCGTCACCGAAGAATGGCTGTGGCGCATGACCACGCCGAAGAAGGGTGACTACACGAGCATCCCGTTGTCGGACGAAGGACGGCGCGTCGCCGACCGGTGGGATCCGTCGACGGATGGATCGTGCAAGGCGTACGGCGCTGGCGGCCTGATGCGAATCCCGACCCGCCTGCGCATCTCGTGGCAGGGCGACGACACGCTGCGCGTCGAGACCGACGCCGGACAGCAGACGCGCCTGCTGCGCTTCGATCGATCGCCTGCGCCCGCCGCGCGATCGCTCCAGGGGCATTCGCTCGCCGAGTGGGAACCAATCGGCGGGCCGCCGGTGCTCCGCAACGGCCGGGCGATCGGTGCGCCGCCCCCGCAGGGCGGCACGCTCAAGGTCGTCACCACCAACATGAGCGAGGGCTGGCTTCGCAAGAACGGCGTCGCGTACAGCGAGAGCGCCTCGCTGCTCGAGTACTGGGATCGCGTCACCTTTCCCAACGGCGACTCGTGGCTCATTGTCACATCGGTGCTCAGCGATCCGCGGTATCTCGTGAACGACTACACGACCAGCATGCACTTCAAGCGCGAACCGGATGGTTCGAAATGGAGACCCGTGCCATGCCGCGCGTGAGCCGATCGTCTGCCGCAGTCGTCATGATGCTGCTCGCCGCGGGCGCGCTCGATGCTCCGTCCTCGGCGCAAGGTCAGGGACAGGCCGCCGCCCCGCCCATGGTCGACCTCGCCGGATCGTGGGCGATGTCGAACGAGGAGGAGCTGCTGATTCGAATCGATCCCGGCCCCGAGCTGGGGAACTTCACCGGCTTTCCCATCAACGCCGCCGGCCGCCAGAAAGCGCTGTCCTGGGACTCGACGATCCAGGCCGTGCCGGAACATCAGGCGCGGCCGCACCCGGCGCAGTATTCGATGCGCGGCCCCGGCCCCAACTTCCACATGGGCGAGGTCATCGACCCGGTGTCGCGGCGTCTCGTCGCTTACACGATCACCGGGCTGTTCGAGAACGCCAACCGCACGATCTGGCTCGATGGCCGTCCGCATCCCTCGGAGTACGCCGAGCACCTGTGGAACGGGTTCTCCACCGGCGAATGGGAGAACGGGATGCTGAAGGTCACCACCACGCACATCAAGCAGGCGTTTTTGCAGCGCAACGGCATTCCCTCGAGTCCCTACGCGGTGATGACGGAGTACTTCATCCGCCACGGCAGCCTGCTGATGATGATTTCGCAGGTGGACGACCCGATCTATCTCGACGAGCCGATGGTGCGCTCGTCGACGTGGCGGTGGAATCCCGGGCAGCGCGAGGCCGCGATTGCGCAGGTGGAAGTCGCCGAGGAGCTGCCCGACCTCAAACCTGGCGACGTCCCCCACTACCCGCTCGGCACACGCCATCCCGAGTACGCAGAGGCCAACGGGCTGCCGTTCGAAGCGACGCTCGGCGGCCGCGAGACGCTGTATCCGGAATACGTCGACCGGCTCAAAGAGATGATGCAGGCGATGGACAAGAAAGGATCGCGGTGACGCGCGCCGCATTTGCACGCCTCACCGGGGTAGCCGCCGTCTTGATCTCGGGCATCGAGATCGGCGCGCAGAATGCCGCGACCCCGCCGCGCTATCGGCCCGTGCGCCCCACCTACGCCAGCCGCGGCGAGATCGAGATTCTGCCCGTGCAGGGAAGCGTGTATCTGCTCGCCGGCGCGGGCAGCAACATCACGGTGCAGGTCGGACCGGATGCGGTATTCGTCGTGGACACCAACGAGGCTGCGATGTCGCCACAGGTGCTGGCGGCGATCCGCAAACTGTCCCCCGCGCCCATCCGCTACATCGTCAATACCAGCAGCGATCCCGATCACGTCGGCGGCAACGAAGCGCTGGCCAGATCGGCGGAGGGCTCCGTCAACGCGATCCTCGGACAGGGCGCGCGCGTCTACGCGCACGAGAACACCTTCTCGCGCATGGCCAACCCGCGCGACGGCTCGGCTCCGGTGCCGACGGCGCTGCTGCCCACCGACGCGTTCTCCGCGGCAAAGAAGACGCTGTTCGTCACCGGCGAGCCGATCGAGCTGATCCATCAGCCGGCCGCCCATACCGATGGCGACCTGATCGTCTTCTTCCGGAAGTCCGATGTCGTCGTTGCCGGCGATGTCTTCGTGCTGAATGGCTATCCGGTGATCGATACCGCGCGCGGCGGCAGTCTGCAGGGAGTCATCGACGCGCTGAACCGCATCATCGACATCACCATCCCCGAGTTCAACGCGATGGGCGGCACCCGCGTCATCCCCGGACACGGCCGCATCGCCAACGAGATCGACGTCGTCGAGTATCGCGACATGCTGACCATCATCCGCGACCGGATACAGCTGATCGCGGAAGAAGGCGGCACACTGCAGGACGTAAAGGCGGCAAATGTCACGCTCGACTACGACGGCGTCTACGGGCTGACGAGCGGGCCCTGGACGACAGAGCGGTTTCTCGAGACGGCGTTCAAGGAGCTGAGCGCGCAGGTCGCGAAGACGCGGCTGTCCTCCCGCGCGGCGCCTCGAACCCCGGCGACGCGGACCACGGCGGCCAATACGACGAAGCCGGCAACGGCCGCACCGCGGCGCAACAGCAGCGAGCCGTTCGATGGCGACTGGGTGCTCGATACGTTCAGATCGCAGTACGTGCCGTCGAACACCATGCCGTATCGTCGCGAGATGACGCTGGTGTTCGCCGGCGACGGCTTCACGCATACAACGTCGACCTGGCGCCGCACGAACAGCAACGACTCGCCGCTGGTGCGCACGACCTACACCGCGAAGCTGGATGGCAGGGAGTATCAGGTGACGGCCTCGTCCGCAAAGGTCGTCTTCAAGCGGGTGAATGCGACAACGATCGAACGCACCGCCACGGCCGATCGCGGCGCCACCGAGAAGGCCACCTGGACGCTCTCGCCCGACCGCAACACGCTGACGATCGTGACCACGGGCAGGGACGCCGGCGGCAACGAGTACAGCAGCACTCAGGTCTACGATCGCCGGCGGTGACCGGACAACGTCAGGGCAAGGGAGCTTCCAGCCGGCAGCGCGTCACGCCCATGCTCCGCTAGATCCGCGACAAAGCCCCAAAGCCCCAAAGTCCCAAAGCCCATAGCCCAAAGTCCAGAGCCCAGAGCCCAGAGCCAGAGACCCGCCTAGTTCTCCGTCGGCGGCTGGATCGAATCGATCACCACGACCTCGACCGGCCCGCGCTGACTGTCCAACTTCAGCCCCAGCTGCTCCTGAAGGGCGGTGAAGAAGTTCGGCGCGTCGGGATCGATCGGCGGCAGCGCCGGCGCACCCGGGGGCGGCAGTCCGGGCCCCAGCTGCTCGTTCACCGGCGCGTAGGTCAGCGAGAGGTCGTAGTACCCGGTGAGACCGGTTTTGTTCACGACGACCCGCTGCGCGGTGCCGGAGATCATCGCCGCGAAGTCGTCCATCGACGTCCCGCCGGCACGGATCCGTCCCACGCCTCCCATGCGCTGCCCGCACGCTGCGGGCGCGTCGAAGTCCACGGGCGGCGGGATACCGCGTCCGCGGCCGGGGCCTCCGTCGCGTGGAGGCCCGCCGCGATCGACCGCGTCGGTGCCGCGCCCGCCCGCCGGAACGGACGGACCGCGGCCGCGCTGAGCCATCATCGCGGCGCACGCATCGGAGGTGGGCTTGAGATTCGGCCCGAGCCTGCCGTCGCTGCGGGCCAGCACCAGCGCATAGATCGGCAGCTCCCGCTGTTCGCGGTGCACCTTCAGCGCAAACCGCTCGTCGAGGATCTGCCGCAGCACCGACTGGATGACCTGCGCGTTCATCGGGCCGCCGCCTTCGATTCTGGCCTCGATGTCGAAGCGATCCGAGTTGATCCAGTCCGGTCCGCCAACCACCTGCTGATCCTGCAGCTGGCCGAAGGCCTGACGCATCAAAAGACGCACCGGCACGCCGCGCGCCGAGATCGTCCCCGGCATGAGGCGCAGCTGCGCGCCGAAGCCTTCGGCGCTCTTCTTCACCGATGCCACGTACGGCACCGGCGGCGGGTCCTGGGTCTGTGCGCGCAGGGCGGTGATGACGGCCGACAGCACGAGAACCGAGCCGAGGATCTGCTTCATGGCGTTCCGCTCCGGACACGATGAGCTCGCAGGGCGCTGCTGATTCGATTCGACGAGCAAGACGCGGACTTGGTCTTGGGGCTGCGCCCGCTAGGGCACGCTCTTGCCCCCGTCGAGGACGGCGATCGCCCGCTCGGCCTCGTCCCGGCGGCTCTCCAGGTCCGCGAGCTCGCGCACGTGCCGCGCGCTTTCGCGGGCTTTTGCCGCGTCGCTGCCGGGGCCGGCCTGAATCTTTGCGATGGCTTCGCGCCGCAGCGCGATCGACAGGTCGTAGCACTGCCGCGCCTGCCGGAACGCGGCGAGCGCTTCAACGGGCTTGCGCTGCTCGTCGCGGACGATGCCCAGATCGAGGGCGGCCTCGCACTCGCCGAAGTCGATGGCGATGGCCGACTCGAACTCCTTCTCCGCGGATTCGCGGCGAAGGAGCCGCCATTCGATGACCCCCGACAGCACGTACACCGCGGCGTTGGACATCAGCGTCTTGGCCCGATCGGCGTCGCTGCGGGCGAGCTCGTGCCGGGCGAGGCGCAGGTAGTTCCAGCCGCGCCAGTAGTAGGCCTCGCCGAGGTGCCACTGTCCTTCGTCGATCAACAGCGTCGCCGCCGCAATCGCCTCCTCGGGACGCATCAGGTGCGAGAGGGCGACGACCCGGCCGATCAGGGCCTCGGGATGCGCCGGCGAGTGCGACAGCACGGCGTCGTAGGCGGCGAGCGCGGCTGGCCACTCCTCCCATCGGCGGAAGACGTTGCCGAGCGTGACGCCAATCGCCGGCGAGCGCGGAAACGCCGCGTAGGCCGACTGCAGGCGATGCAGCGCTTCCTCCTGATTGGGATTGATCGGATCGTCGAGCGCGTAGCGTCCGAGCGCGAAATCGGCGTCCGCGTACTCCTCGTCCGCGGCGCGCACCGCCCGGAGACGATCGGCGTAAGAGCTGTCGCAGATGCCGACGCGATATTGATAGATCGGCGCGCGGGCGTCGGCATCCAGCGGACCGGTGAAGCTCTGCTCGTTCTGTTTCAGCGTGCCGAATCCGCAGATCAGGGCGACATCCAGATACAGGCGGAACAGGCTCGAGGTCGGCCCTGTGCGGAGGGTGTCGCGCCACGCCTGCATCGACGTCCGCGCCCGCCCGCGCGTCCGCACGTCGAACAGCGCGTCGCGATCGTCGCTCATCGCGTGCGGCGGGATGGCTTCAACGATGGTGAGGAACGGCGCCAGCGAGGGGTCGGAGGCGGCGCGCTCCCGCGCCCGCGACAGCCACGGCTCGGTGGGAAGTCCCAGCTCCTTCGCACGCAGCACCAGCAGGGCCGCCGCTTCGAAGGCCTGCGTCGCCGCGCCCTGCGACTCGGCCGCGGCATAGGCCTGCTCGAGGCAGCGGTAGCAGCCGCGCCGGATGAGGTCGTCGGCGTCCCCGGCCGCCCGAGACATCGCCCCGGCCTGCGCCGCCGCCCCGGGCCGGCGCGCAGCGCAACCGCCCAGCACGGCGGCCAGCGCGAGAAGAACCAGGCATTTCCTCATAAGATCCAGGCAACAGTGCGCATTCACCTCGTCGACGGCACCTATGAACTGTTCCGCGCCTACTTCGGTGCGCCGAAGGCCGCCGGCGCGGGCGGCGGCGAGGTCGGCGCCACGCGCGGCATCCTCTGGTCGCTCCTGGCGCTCCTGCGCGAGGAAAGAGTAACCCACGTCGCGTGCGCGTTCGATCACGTCATCGAATCGTTCCGCAACGACCTCTTCCCCGGCTACAAGAGCAGCGCCGGCGTCCCCGCGGATCTGCTCGCGCAATTCCCGCTGGCCGAGCGCGCGACGCACGCGCTCGGAATCGTCACCTGGCCGATGGTGGAGCTCGAAGCCGACGATGCGCTGGCGACGGCCGCGGCGCGCTGGGCCGACAGGCCGGAGGTCGAGCAGATCGTCATCTGCACGCCCGACAAGGACATGGCCCAGTGCGTCCGCGAGTCGCGCGTCGTCTGTTTCGATCGCATGCGGCGGAAGACCATCGACGAGCTCGCCGTCATCGAGAAATACGGCGTGCCGCCGCGATCGATTCCCGACTGGCTCGCCCTGGTCGGCGACAGCTCTGACGGCTATCCGGGCATCGCCCGCTGGGGGGCGAAGTCGGCGGCCGCCGTCCTGGCGCGGTACGGCCACCTCGAAGCGATCCCCGATCACGAACGCGAGTGGGGGCTCGTCGTGCGCGGCGCCCCGATGCTGGCAACGAGCCTGCGCGACCGCCGCGATGAGGCCTTCCTGTATCGCCTGCTGGCGACCCTTCGCACCGACGCCCCGATCACGGAGACGCTCGAGGATCTGGAATGGCGGGGCGCGCGCCGCGACGAATTGACCGGCCTCTGCGGCGAGCTTGGCATCCCGGAGTTCGTCGAGCGCGTCCCGATGTGGCGCGACGCTTAACCGTGCGTAGTACGAAGGTTGACCGTCGCGTGGCGCGACGACCAGGCGTGCGTTTTACGTCGCGTGGCGCGACAGTCAAGCGTGCGAGTAGGAAGGTTGACCGTCGCATGGCACGACGGCTGACCATCCGGTGGCGAGGGCTGACCGTCGTGCGGGGCTGATCGTGCAGGAGCCGGTTGCGCCGGGACGAAACGCGATTATGATTGGCTCATTCAACCGGCCAGCCGGCCCACCGAATTCACCCGCTGCCCTGACCCGAGGCGCCGGGAGCAAGAAAGTGGCGCCCGTCTTGCTCGATTGAGGCGCAGGTTCTCGGTTGTCTCCAAAACGCGACGGGTCAGAAAGACCAAAGAGAGGGATGCGATGGCCAGATGGATTCTGTCGAGTTGCCTGGGGCTCGTGCTGCTCGGCTCGGTGACGGCCATTGCCGAACCCTCGCCGCCGTCTGACCTGAGCGGAGTCTACGCCTGTGAAGGCACGAACCCCGACGGGTCTCCCTACACGGCAGTTGTCGAGATTATCAAGCGCCAGGAGACCTATCTGGTGCGCTGGACCCAGGAAAACGAGGACCAGGTGATGGGCGTGGGCATCCAGCGGGACGGGGTCCTGGCCGTCAGCTACTTCGGCGGGGCACCCGCCATCGTCGTCTATTCCGTCGCCGAGGACGGCCGTCTCGCGGGCCAGTGGACGATGGGCGGCGCGGGCCGACTGTTCAATGAAACGCTGACCAAAGTCGCCGCCGTGGAGGTCGAATCCAGGCCGGCCAGGCCAGCCAGGCCGTCGCAACCCGCAAAGCCGCCGTCGCGTCCGGCGCCGAGGGGCTCCATCGACATCTAGACCGGGCCTGGCTCTACGCGCGGCTGCTTCCACTATCAGGCATCAAGCCAGGAACTGAATCCGTGTGTTCCGATGTGTCGGGCGACGCGTCGGACGCACGGCTGATGGACCGATTCGCAACCCAGCCGCACGCCATCTCACCGTGGACGCGCCTGCCCGAAGCACGTCAGGGCTCGGCAGGCGGAATCGGATAGAACTCGTCCAGACGATGATGGTGGCGCAGCCCGAGGGCTTCGCGCTGCACTTCCAGATACCAGCGGTACTTGACCGCCTGCCGGTGCAGCTCCCGATACGCCGCGACATCGCGGGCGCGATCTTCCCCGGTCCCCTGCGCAATCTGCTCCCGGGTTTCGTGCAGCTGCTCGATGAGGCGCTCGAGACGCCGGCTGATGCGCGCCAGCGCCGCGGCGCGCTCCTCCTGCAGCTGCTCGAGGAGCTTCTGGTGCTGCTCCCGGGTCTGCTGGATTCCCATGTCTCGATTATGGCGCCGGCGCGCGCGGGTCGGCCACTCGGGGTAATCCAATCGAACAGGGCGTCTAGGATTCGCCTACCCCGACGTTCCTCAGCACGCGACGCATCTGTTTCGAGTGAACCGCGAGCTGCTGCGCGACCGCAACAAGCTCCGGCGATCGCGCCGCCTCGGGCCTCATCACCAGCAGGAGGGTCTCGACCAGCGAATGATCCTTCGTGCGCACGGCCACCGGAATCGCGGCGCGGATCCACTCCTCACGCAGCCCCCCGGTCTCGCGAAGACAGCGGACGATTCGAAACAGCACGACATCGTCGAACGGCACGACCTCGCCGATTCGCGGGAGCCACGCACGCAGCACCGCTTCGACCTGCGTCCCCATGGGCAGATCCCTGACCGCGATCTCGAGTGCGCCTGCCCAATTGGGCAGCTCGACGAGCTCGGCCGGCGACAGCTCGCAGAGCGCGTCACAGAGCCGCTCGCCAACCGGCCCGCCAAGGTCTCTGAGCGCCAATCGGTATTCCCGGGCGCCGCACGTCGTGCAAAACGGGCGTGTGCACCATTCCCTCGCGACCGCCTCCAGGACGATCGACACGAACGGATTCGTTGTCATAGAGCAGCCCGCGACGCCCGCTCCGACGCCTCCTCCGCAAAACGCCACGATGCATTCACCAGCACCATCCGGCTCACCTCCGGCAAGGCACGTCGGGCAGCCGCGCGCGAGGAAGTGATTCAGATCGCTCGGGGAGAAGACGAGACGTCCGTCAGCGCGCTGCATCGATGCCTGCCCCACGAGAAGAAACGACAGGCAGTGCCAGGTTTATCGTGGCGGGTGTGAGGGACAGCGGAGGTCCTGCGCTGTGTCTTCGCCCGTTGGGGAGGGAGGTCCGACTGAAGTCGGACACTACAGGTTATTCGCGCAGCGCGAACGTGACGAGCGAGTTGCCCGAGATCACCGACACGTATTGGCGACCGTCGACGGCATACGTGATCGGACCGTTGACGATCTGCCCGCCGAGGTTCTTCCGCCACAACTCCGCCCCGGTCCGCGCATCGAGCGCGTAGAAGTATCCTTCGCGCCCGCCGGTGAAGAGCAGGTCGGAGGCGGTGGTGAGGATGCCGCTGTCGGTCACGTCGAACTGGGCGAAGGTCCACTTCTTCTGCCCCGTCTGCGGATCGATCGCCATCACCGTGCCGTGGCCCGCGGCATCGGTCCACGTGTTGATCGGCGTCGTCCGGCCGATGCGGATGCCGGGAGCGCCCGGTACCGGCGTGAGCGGCGTCGAGCCGCCGCCAGCGAAGTTGCGGCCGGGCACGTACGTCGCCGGCTCCTTGCGGAAGATCGAGGCGTATCCCTCCCACGCCGAGATGTACATGAGCCCGGTTCGCGGACTGAATGAGGGCGAATACCAGTTCGTGCCGCCCTGATTGCCGGGCCATGTCGGCTGTCCGGGCCGCTGCGGCGTCGGGATCGGCCGTCCGTTGGCGTCGAGGCCGCTCGCCCAGTTCACCTTCACGAACGGCGTGCCGAACAGGAAGCGGCCGTTCGTTCGATCGAGGACGTAGAAGAATCCGTTGCGATTCGCCCACAGCATTGCCTTCGTCGGCGTGCCGCGCCAGTTGATGTCGGCGAGCACCGCGATCTGCACCGAGTCGTAGTCGTAGGTGTCGTTCGGCGTGAACTGGAAGTGCCACTCGAGCTGTCCGGTATCGGCGTCGAGCGCGACGACCGAGTCCGTGTAGAGGTTGTCGCCGGGCCGGAGATCGGAGTTCCAGTCCGGGCCCGGATTGCCGACGCCCCAGTACGTCAGGTTGAGCGCCGGATCGTAGGACGGCGTCAGCCAGATCGATCCGCCGCCGGTCTTCCACGTATCGCCCGTCCACGTCCCGTGCCCGGGCTCACCGGGACCGGGGATGGTGTAGAAGCGCCAGACCTCCTTTCCGGTCCGGGCATCGTAGGCGGCAATGAACCCGCGGATGCCGTACTCGCCGCCGCCGGTGCCGATCAGGACCTTGTCCTTCACGACGAGCGGCGCCATCGTGATCGAGTATCCAAGCTTCGGATCGGCCACGGCGACATCCCACAGCGAGCGGCCGGTCTTCGCGTCGATCGCGACGAGGTGGGCGTCGAGCGTCCCGAGGAACAGCGTGTCGCCGAGTATCGCGAGGCCGCGGTTGTTGGCGCCGCAGCAGACGCGGGCGTCGGGCGAAACTCTGTAGCGGTACTGCCAGAACACACGGCCGGTCTTCGCGTCCAGCGCCAGCACGTCGTTGGGACGCTGCGTGACGTACATGATTCCGTCGACGACCAGCGGCGTGGCCTGCCAGGCGCCGAACACCTGGTTCGGCAGGATCCACTGCAGATCGAGGTTGCGCACGTTGGCGGGCGTGATCTGCGTCAGCAGACTGTAGCGCTGGCTCGCGTAGCCGCCCGAGTACGTCAGCCAGTTGTGCGGCTCCTGCGCCGCGCGCACGAGGCGGTCCGACGTCACCTGCGCGTCGAGCGCCATCGAGAGAGCGGCGAACACCGACGCAATCGAGAACAGCATGCGGCGCGTCATTTACGGCGTCCTCAACGTCAGCAGAAACGCGACGACATCGGCGATCTCCTCGTCGGTCAGCACGCCGGCGTAGGCGGGCATCGGAGACTTCGTCTCGACCGTCATCGTCCGGATGTCGCTCTTCATGAACGATCGCAGCCGCTCCTGTTCGTCGATGATCTGCACGGTATGCGTATCCTCGTTGAGCCGTCGTCCGCGAACGGTGCTGCCGTTCTTCATCACGATCTGCACCGGGCGATTGAGCGGCATCATTCCCGACGAGGGATTGCGGATGGAACGTTCGAGCGATGCCGGCGCCCGCACCAGCCCGATGTCGCTGAGATCGGGGGCGAGACGAGGGCCTTTGCCGGCCACGCGATGGCACGACGTACATTTCCCCCTGCCCTCGAAGATCGTTCGTCCGCGGCTCGCAGTGCCGACGCGGACCGAGGCCGTGGTGTCGAACCCGGCGCGAATGTAGGCGACGATGGCCGTCAGCTCGGAGGGCTGAAGCGCAAAGGGCGGCATCCCGCCCGACGTCCCGCGGGTGATCACCTGGGCGAGATCGTCGTCGGACTGCACACGTCGGAACTGGCCCCGGCGCAGGTCGACGCCCGAGACCTGGTCGCCGTCCCTGCCGTGGCACTGATTGCACTGGGTGCTGTACAGCAGCGCGCCCCGGGCGATGTCTTCCTGCGCGTACTGGCCCGGATGATCCTGCGCGAGCTGCGCGCCCGACGGCGCGGCCGACGCAAGCCAAAGCACCGTGATGAGGACCGGTATCCGGAATCGGATCAACATCAGGGCGAACCTTGTACACGAGGTTCACCACCCTGTCCAGCAGCCCGCTGTAGTGTCCGGCTTCAGCCTCGTGTAGTGTCCGGCTTCAGCCAGGCTTCAGCCGGACCGTGCAGCGTCCGGGCTTTAGCCGGACCCGCAGTGTCGTGTCCGGCTTCAGCCGGACCAGCCGCGTCGGTGCAAGCCTATTGGCGTCCGCATGGCTCTCGGCGCCGATCGTGCGTCGGTGATGCGCACGATCGGTCTGCACGTGCTCACGCTCACCGGCATCGGCCTCGCGATCGGCGTTGCCGGCGCGCTCGCATCCACAGGCGTGCTCGAGTCGCTTCTCTACAACGTGACGCCAACGGACCTCACGACATTCGGGACCGCCGGGGCCGTGCCGATCGCTGCGGCGATCGCGGCCGCTGCCATTCCATTCCGGCGTGCGTCGCAGCTGGATCCAGCGGCGGTGCTCCGGGCCGAATAGCCATATACTGAACGCCTTCCGTCCGCCTGACGCGGACGCTTCTGAGGGAGTGGCAGGTGAAGATGAAGTCGTGGCCGAGGACGCGTGTGTTCGCGTCGTGGTGCGTCGCGCTGGGCGTCTTCGTCGCGCTCGCCGCGGACAACGTGGGAATCGCACAGCAGGCGCCAGCCGGTCGGGGCGCCGCGCCGGCCACCGCCGGAGGCGGTGCCGCAGGACGGGGGCAGGCGCGCGGGCGCGGGCCCGCACCGGTCGACACGCTCGGCAACGGTCCGTGGGAGCTCCCAGCCGGCCGCGGCATGCGTATCCGTGTCTCCGTCGTCACCAAGGGTCTCGATCATCCATGGGGGATCGCGTTCCTGCCCGACTCCCCCACGACTCCCGGCGCGGGCGTGAACGCGCTCGTGACCGAGCGTCCGGGCCGCCTGCGCGTGATCAGGAACGGCGTGCTCGACCCGACGCCGATCGGACCGCTGCCGCAGATGCTGGCCACCGGGCTGGGCGGGCTGCTCGACGTCTCGCTCCATCCGCGCTTCGCGCAGAACCGGCTGATCTATCTCACCTACTCGAAGCCCGGGCCGAACGGGCCCGGTGATGCGACGACTGCCGTGCTGCGCGCGAAGTGGGACGGCGGCTCGACGCTCACCGAGGTGAAGGACATTCTCGTCGCCGACGCCTATCACGGCGGCACCGGCTCACCGCAGGGCCTCGGCCCCGCGAGCGGCAGCTACGGATCTCGTCTTGCGTGGGACCGCGCCGGCTTCCTCTACGTCTCGCTCGGCGATCGCAACTACCCGCCGGCCTCGCAGGACCCGGCCTCGCACATCGGCAAGATCCTGCGCATCCGCGACGATGGCAGCGTGCCGCCCGACAACCCGTTCGTCAGCAAGCCGGGCTACAAACCCGAGATCTATTCGCTCGGGCATCGCAATCCGCTCGGGCTGGCGGTCCACCCCGTCACCGGCGAGCTGTGGTCGACGGAACAGGGCCCGCAGGGCGGCGACGAGTTGAACAGGATCGAGATGGGCAAGAACTACGGCTGGCCTCGCGTCTCGCTGGGCCGCCACTACGACGGCACGCGCGTCGGCGAAGGCTTCAGCGCGCCCGGGCTCGAGGACCCGGTGGTGTTCTGGGTGCCGGCGATCGCGATCTCGGGCCTGTCCTTCTACGACGGCGACAAGTTCCCGGCCTGGAAGGGCAACGCCCTGGTCGGCGCGATGCGCAACAACACCGGGCAGCACATTCAGCGCGTCGTGTTCAACTCGAAAGGCGAGCCGACCGGACGGGAGATCTTGCTGAGCGAGCTGAAGCAGCGGATCCGCGAAGTGAAGCCCGGTCCCGACGGGCTCATCTACGCAATCACCGATGAGACGTTCGGCGCCGTCCTGAAAATCGAACCGGCGCCGTAGACGCGCCTGCTCCATCCCGCCGTATCCGTGCGCGCGCTGAGCGTCTCACCAGGCGGCTGCGCGAACCGGAGGGCACCGGCATTGCATTGCACGCCGCCATCGTCACAGCGGCGGAGGTTCAATGACAATGGCCACAGATTTCGCAACGCGGCAGGAGCACACGGAAGGAAAAGTCGCGAGAACCATCGAACAACAGACGGCGAAGCTGCCCTCGGACACGTTCCTGTGGATGGCAGTCGGATCCATGGCTGTATCCGCGGTCATGCAGATGCTGGGCAACAAGAACGTCAGTCTGTTCGTCGGGCAGTGGGCGCCGGCGTTTCTGCTGTTCGGGGTCTACAACAAGCTCGTGAAGCAGCAGGGATCGGACGCGCTGTCCAGAGGCTGAGCCGGATCACGCACGCGCCGCAGCGACGCGTGCGTTCCCCCCGACGCGCACCAGCGCACGGTCGGCGGCGCGCACGCCGCCGTCATGGGCCTCCTCGAACAGCGACAGCCCGCTGACATCCGAGTGGGCGCACAGAAGTCCCTGGTCGCCGTCCATCAATCGCCGTCGCGCCGGCGAGGTGAGAAACCCTGGCGTCGGACGAATCATGCCGTGGCCGATGCGCATGATGTCGAGGCGCGAGACGCAGTCGTCGATATCGGGATGCGCACGCCGGAGGTCCGCGAGGATGCGCGCGGCCAGCGAATCCCACGACTGGGCCAGCATCCACGCCCGGTTCGCCGGCGGCGCTCCGTCCGCGAGCGCCCAGTAGTAGGTCCAGACCGTCCTCGGCTGATGCGTGGCGAACGATTGATGTGTCGCGACGACATAGCCGAGCGCCTGCGACCCGAAGAGCACGTTGTCCCAGGCAGTCGGCGCTCCGGCGGCCGACCGCGGCCAGCGATCGAGCACGAGGTTCGCGGTAATCCACGGCGAGTACTCGAAGTCGAGTTCCGGATACGGCGCGCCCGTCAGCCGCGGGAGCAGAAACGCAGGCGCGGCGTAGATCACCTGTTCGGCAGTCCACACACCCGAGTCTGCGGTCACTTCCCAGCCGCGTCCGCTTCGTTCGATCCGTTCGACCATCGTCGACGGCTCGACGCGGTCGCCCAGACGCTCCAGCAGACGCCGCACGATCCAGCCGTTGCCTTCCGGCCAGGTGAGCGGTCCCGGCTCCTCGGCCGGCCGCCCGGCGTAATAGTGAAGGCCCGCCCACGCGGAAACGTCCGCCAGCCGCGCTCCGTAGTCGTCGCGCGTGCCGTATTCAATCCACCAGCGCAGATACGGTGAGTCGAACCCTTCCCGGTCGAGCCACGCCGCCATGGACATGCTGTCGAGGTTCGCAATCTCAGGTTTGCGCCGCACCAGGACGCGACCGCGGGACGAGGGAATCGTGAACGCGCCGGTCTCTCTGAACGCGCGGATGCGATCGTCGAAACGCGCGAACTGATCGCGCTCGCGTGCGGTCGGCCCGACCAGCGGCTCGAGCCCTTCCTGCCAGCGCCCGTGAATGAACAGCCGCTCCTGCGGCGCGAAGCAGAGGGCACGCTCGTTCCAGGCCGCGCCATCGAAGACGCCGAGATCCGTGAAGAACTCGTAGAGCCCTTTTGCTTCCGGGGGAGGAACCGGCACGTAGTGCGCGGCCCAGGGGAACGGCGACACTTCGTGCTCGCCCCAGCGCGAGTTGCCGCCCGCGCGCGACTCCATCTCGAGAATCACGAAGTCCTTGAAGCCGCGCCGCAGCAGCTGCCATCCCGCGGTCAGTCCGGCGATGCCGCCGCCGACAATCACAATCGGGATGCGCGCCCGGCGCGTTTGTCGCCCGGGCGTAAACGGGCCGCGCAGCCGGTGCCCCCGCGCACCTCCATCGTCGACGAACCCGCCCGCCGGAAAGCGGCGGCTCTTGCACGACAGGCCGACGAGCGCCGCGCTGAGAAACAGACGGCGCGAGATCGTGCTCCCGGCGCTCGCTTTATCCGGGTCTCCCGATGGCATGCCTACCGATCGATCGCGTGCCACTCGCTCTCGTAGTAGCGCACCAGCGCCTGGTTGTGCAGGCGATTGACTTCGACAGGTACGGGCCGCATGTCGAGCGGAAAGTCGAAGAGCTGGTCGAGCGTCTGCCGTGTGAGAAAACGAAGACCGTCGGGCAGCCGTTCCGGCCTGCGATACGGCGACCGGGTTGCGAGCACGAATCCCCACTCGCCGAACGAGGGGACGTAGACGTGATACGGCGTGGCCTGAAGGCCGGCATCCTCGATCGTGCGAACGACGCACCAGAATGACTGGCGGGCGAAGAGCGGCGACGTGCTCTGAACGACAAAGGCGCCATCCTCGCTCAGCCGTCGTCCGAGCAGACGATAGAACAGCGACGTATAGAGTTTTCCCAGCGAGAAGTTCGACGGATCCGGCAGATCGACAACAGCGAAGTCGAAGATTCCATCGGCCTCCTGGAGCCACGCCATCGCATCGGCCGACACCACACGCACGCGCGGATCGCGGAACGATCCGCCGTTCAGCGCCGCGAGCTGCGGATGCTGCGTGAAGAGCCGTGGCATCTCGGGATCGAGATCCACCAGCGTCACCTGCTCGAGCTGCGGGTATTTCAGGACTTCGCGGAGTGCCAGACCGTCTCCCCCGCCGAGCACCAGCACGCGGCGGGCATCCTTCTCCGCGAGCCCCGGGTGCACGAGCGCTTCGTGGTACCGGTATTCATCGCGCGAGCTGAACTGCAGATGCGAATTCAGGAACAGCCGGAGGTCGTTGCGCCAGGCCGTCACGACAATCCGCTGATACGGCGTCGTCCGCGCGAGGATGATCTCGTCGGCGTAGAGTCCGCTCTCGGCGATGTTGAGCACGCGGTCCGCGCCGGCCATTCCGCCGATCAGCAGTGCGATCACCACGATCGCGGCCGCGGCAAGCGATCGGCGCCTGGCGAGCACGTCGCGGAACAGATACAACGTCCACAGGGCGACGGCCGCGTTGACGAGACCGAAGAACATCGCCGCCCGCAGCAGTCCCAACTGGGGCACGAGCACGGTCGGGAACAGCACCGACGCGACGAGCGCACCGAGATAGTCGAACGTCAGCACATGCGCGACGACGTCCTTGAACTGGAACCGGTCGCGCAGGATCCGCATGAGGAGCGGGATCTCGAGTCCGACCAGTGTCCCCACCACGACGACCATGGCGTAGAGAATCGGGCGAAACATGACCGCCCACCCGAAGACGAGAAAGAGCGCCGCGGAAGAAAATCCGCCGACCACCGCGATGAGCAGCTGAACGAGGACGAACTGCCGGACGAGACCGCGCGAGATGTAGCGCGACAGCCACGATCCGATGCCCATGGCGAAGAGATACGCGCCGATGACCGTCGAGAACTGGGTAACGCTGTCGCCGAGGAGATAGCTGGCCAGCGCACCGGCGACCAGCTCGTAAACCAGGCCGCACGTCGCGATGAGAAGGACCGCTGCGAGCAGCGCGGGGGCCATGAGACGGCGGTGGTCAGAGAATGGCGGCGGCGATGACGATGCCGAGGCCGAGGGAGATGAGCCCGATCAGCGTGGCCAGCGCCGTATTCTGCCGCTCGACGATTTCCGTCCACAGCGAGTATGGCGTCAGCCGATCGAAGATGAAGAACGAGCCGGCGAAGACGACGATGCCGAGCAGCGCGAAGACAACGGCAGCAGTCAGATTGGCGAACAGGTCGGGCGCCATGTCATTTGCCTCCGGGATAGCGGGGGATGCCGCGGTAGACCGGACGGTATGCGCCCGGGTTGTCGCGAATGGATTGCGGCACCGTCTGCACGCGATTCACGCGCGTCAGCGTCCAGCCGCGATAGTCGGCGTACCCGACGAGACCGAGAACAGCCACGCCGTACACGAAATACACCAGCCGCATCAGTCGTCGTCCTCCTCGTCGTCTTCGCCACTGTAATCGCTCTCCGCCCAGCGCCTGCGCTCGAACGAGGCGTGGCGCAGGGTGACCGCCAGCGGCGGCATGGCCAGCAGCGCCAGCCCGATCCCGTAGAACCACCACGCCGGGCGATCGCGCCGGACGCGGATGGCATAGTCGACTGGCGATCGGTTGTCCGGATTCCCGTCAGGCTCGACGCGCAGGTAGTAGCGGCCCGGGGCCACCGTCGGCAGCGCGATGCTGTTGCGTGGCGAACCCTCGGACCACGACGAGCCGTCCTCGACGCCGAAGTAGTACTCCAGCTCGCGATCGAAGTCCAATCCCTCGCCGGTCTTCTCGTTGATCAGCGCGAGGCTGACATGCATCCAGTTGTTCCGGAGACTGCTGTCGAGCGCGACTTCGACGTTCGACGGGCGTCCGCTCAATTCGAACGGGTCGGTGACGAACGCGGCGTTCGGCGACGAGGGATCGAAGCGGAACCGCGCATCGAAGACAGCCGGGCCCGAGGTGATGAGACGAAGGAAGGCAACGAGGGCCAGCAGCACGGCGAGGCCGGCAAACACGCTCCAGTACTGCAGCAGGCGCCCGGCCCACGGCGACGGCTGGTTGGCAAAGATCCCGACCGGGCGCGGCGGCGCACCCTCGAGCGAGAAGGCGCGCCAGATGGCCTCGCCCTGGACGTAGGTGCCGAGCGACCAGGTCGAGTCCGTGGCCGTGCCTTCCGACGACACCAGGAAGGGAGGCGAGATGTAGTCGCTGACCTGGACCGTCTCTCCGACTTTCACCACCCAGGGAAACTCGCCGAGGACGAAGGCCGTGCGAGCCCAGGCCAGCTGAAAGTGGCGGTAGTGGCGGCCGCGCAGATCGACACCCTTCTCCGGCAGCCGCCCCACGACTGGTCTCTCGTCGAGCACGGCGATGTCGTTCCAGTGACCGTCGTACTCGCTCAGATAGCGGAATCCCTGATGAGGATTGAAGAGGACGTACTCGTTCCAGCTGTAGTCCACGCCTGCGACCGTGATCGTGCGGCGCTGGAACCCCACCACCTCGTATCGCGCGCCGCGCCAATTGCCGCTCGAGCCGAGCGGGATCGTCGGCGTGATCCGCTCGCGCCCGGCCATGGTCTGAAGGATGGCGACGTCCGGATCGGACGCGTCCGCGATCGATCCGCAGTGCCCGCAGACGACCGACTGCGATTGGCCGGGCGCCTTGATCACGAGCGGCGCACCGCAGTGGCCGCACTCGAGCGCTCCCACGGGAACCGTGCGCGCCCGATCGACGTCGCGGAGATTGCGAAGACCGAGTTCCTCGAACGACGCCGCCCGGCCGACGTAGAGCACGGGCGTCTCGTCCGAGTAGTCGATCGTCGCAACCGCCCTGCCTTCACCGTGGAAATCGACGAAGCGCTCGATGCTCCGATCCCAGGACTCGAACGGCAGCTCGCCTTCTGTCCCGCGATAGCGGGCATCGGTGATCGTGGTCACCTCGAAGTGCCGCGCTTGCCAGCTCACGCGGGATCCGATCGCGACCTCGGCCTGCGGCGGGAGGCTAGCGGCTTCCTGGACGCGCTCGTACACGGCATAGCGGAGCTGCGCGTCGGACAGCCAGCCGTTCTTCCCGTCGTTGAAGAGGAGGTGCCACTCGCTCCAGCTGCCGCCGTCGTACTCGTACGCGAGACGGCCGATCACTTCGAATGCGCGCCCTTCGAAACGGCCTGTGGTCCCGAGCTGAATCGGTGACGTATCAGGGGGCGGGTCGCTGACCTCGCCAACACGCTCGAGATCGAGATCGCGGCGGACGAGAATCGACCGGCAATGGCCGCAGACCGTCTGGACCGAACCCGACCACGTAAAGCGAAGATCGGCCCCGCAGTTGGGACACGACGCCGCGGCACGGCTCATGACGGCGTGGAAAGAGTCACGGGCGAAGCGGGGACGGCCTGAGACCCGTACTGGCGTTCGAGGCGCCTGACGTGGACGTGCTGTGCGCCGACGATGGCGCCGACGAGACGATCGGGGTGCCAGTCCTCGCGGGGCACGCAGCAGAACACGTTGAGGCACAGGCTGCCGTACTCGGGGAACGTATGGCAGGTGAGATGAGACTCGGTCAGGATCTGCAGGCCGGTGAGGCCGCCCGTGTGTGGAAAGCGATGCCACACCGCCGGCGCGGCCGCAGTGAGCCGTCCGGCGGCGATTACCGCCTCGAAGAGGCGCTCGAGCGTCGCCGCGTCGCGGAGCGCCCCTGCATCGCACCCCGTCGCGTCGATCACCCATTCGATGCCCGATATGCTCAACTCGCCTTACACCTTCGCGGTCTTCAACGCGGCGAGCACCCTCTCGGTGCGGAACGGCAGCCGGCGCAGGCGCACGCCGGTGGCGTCGAAGATCGCGTTGGCGATCGCGGCCATGGTCGGCTTCAGCATCGCTTCGCCGGCGCCGTAGTGAGGGAGGTCGGCGCGATTCGGGTTCGGGTCTCCGTTGACGAAAACGACCTCTATTGACTCGGGCGTATCGAGATGTGTCAACGTCCGATACGACGTCCAGTCCACGCTGGTCACCTTCTCGGTATCGAACCGCACTTCCTCGTGCAGCGTACGGCTCACCCCGTGCAGCAGACCGGCCTCGACGGTGCGGCGCAGCGCTTCGGGGTTGATCACCAGCCCGCAGTCGTGGGCACAGACGATGCGCTTCACCCAGACGCGGCCGGTGCGGCGATTGACCTCGACTTCGGCGATCTCGGCGACGACAGTCTGGCTGCGATAGGTGTAGGCGATGCCGCGCCCGGTGAGAATGTCGCCGCTGCCGGCGGGCTTCGGCGACGGGCGCGTGTCCCACTTGAACGCGTCGGCCGCGGCCTTCAGGCACGCGATCGATCGCGCCCGCTTGAACCCGCTGTCGTCGTCTTTCGATGCGGTCAGCAGCTTCATGCGGAACTCCACCGGATCGGCCTTGGCTGCCGCGGCGAGCTCGTCGATGAACGACTCGGATGCGAACGTTGCCTGAGGCCCGTTCGGGTCTCTCAGGTTGCCGGTGCGCAGCGGCGTCTCCCACACCGTCGGCAGGCTGACCACGTGCGTCGTCATGCGGCGGTTGGGAATGGCATACATCTCGTTGGGCACAGCGGCGCTGCCGCGGCTGGGTGACGACGGCCTGAGTCCCATCAGCTGGGCGATGAGCACTGTGTCCGGCTCGTTGTAGCCGACGTGTCCGAAGTCGGCGGAGCGGGCATCGTAGTCGAAGGCGACGAGATTGCCTTGCGCATCGAGACCGCCGCGCACTTTCACCAGGAACGCGGGACCTTTAGTGTCCCACGCCGTCTCCTCGTTGCGCATCCACTGCACACGAACCGGGCGGCCCAGCTCCTTGGCCAGGTATGCCGCCTCGAAGCCGGCATCGTCGGCGGCCGTGCGGCCGTAGGCCTGCGGTCCTTCCATCCAGACGACGCGCACGCGCTCTTTCGGCATCTGCAGAAATTCCGCGACGCCCTGCCGCATGCCGTACGACTTCATGTCGTTCGAATAGATCGTCAGCTGGCCGTTGGATGGATCGGCCATGGCGTGCGCGGGGCCGATCGACACGTGACCCTGGAACGGAATCTCGTATTCCGCTTCGACCACCCTGGCCGCCGTCATCATCGCCGCGTCGGGATTGCCGACGATCGCGGGCGGCGTGCTCGAGGTCGGCTTTGCCGTGCGCATGAAGCCGTACAGATCCTCGGACGATGGGAATGCCGCGGCCGCGGGTTTCTGCCAGTTCACCTTCAACTGTCGCGCAGCCTGGACGGCCTGCTCCTCGCGCTCGCACACCACGGCAACGTAGTTGCCTTTGCTGACGACCTTGACGAGGCCGGGCACGTTCTTCACCGAGGACTCGTCGATGCTCACCAGCTTTGCGCCTGCGAACGGAGGCTTCACGTTTCGCGCGTGCAGCATGCCTGGGGCCTTGGCGTCGACCGCCCACTCGAGCGAGCCATCGACTTTCGGCGGGATGTCGTAGCGCTGCGGCGACCGGCCGACAATCTTGAACTGATTGACGTCCTTCAGGCGCGCCTGCCCTGTCGTGGCGTTGATGTTGCTGCCGGTGAGCGTGGTGTTGAACTTCCGTCCGCCGATCAACTCGCCGTAGGTGACGCGCTTCGACGGATCCGCGGCGACCGACACGACGCCGTCGGCGACGGCAAGCTGTGCGACAGGAACACCGAGCCGTGCCGACGCCATCTCCAGCAGCACGCGGCGGGCTTCGGCCGCGACGCGGCGCATCGGGTAGCCATCGGTCTGCAGCGCGTCGGATCCGCCAGAGCCGCCCTGATCGACGGTCACGTCGGTGACGCCCATCACGCAGCTGGTCTTCTCGTACGGCATGTCGAGCTCGTCGGCCATGATCTGGCGGAATGCCGTGCCCGTGCCCTGACCGAGGTCGGTCTTGCCGACGAAGAAGGTCGCCGTGTTGTCGGGGCGGATGGTGATCCACGAATCCAGCTGCAGGTAGTCGAGGTCCGGATACGGACCGGTGCCGGTGCCCTGCGCGTCGAGCACGAGCTCGCCGGCGACGGTCAACCCGACGACGAGCGCGCCGGAGGTCTTGATGAAATCTCTGCGGGTGGTCATGCGATCACCCCGCCTTCGCGTGAGATGACAGGCGATGGCGCGCTCTCTGCGCGCGCCGACGCCATCGTCTTTGCGGCGCGTTTGATCGCTGCCTGGATGCGGTAATAGGTCATGCAGCGGCACAACGTCGCGGCCATGCCCTGGCGGATCTGCGCGTCGGTGGGCGTGGGATTCTTGTCGAGCAGCGCCTTGGCGGTCATGATCTGGCCGTTCTGGCAGAAGCCGCACGCCGGCACCTGTTCGTCGATCCATGCCTGCTGGATCGGATGCAGCCTGCCGTTCTGGGCCAGCCCTTCGAGCGTGGTGATTTCGGCGCCGGCAACGGTCGAGACCGGCCGGATGCACGAGCGCACGGCTTCGCCCTTGATGATCACGGTGCAGGCGCCGCACTGTCCCAGGCCGCAGCCGAACCGCGGCCCCTGCAGGTCGAGGTCGTTGCGGAGCACATATAGCAGCGGCGTCGCGGGATCGACGTCCACGGTGCGCGACGTGCCGTTCACTCGCAAAGTGATGTTGGCCATCGGATCTATGACTCCAAGTCGTCGTTCGTAGTGTCCGTCCGCCTTCGCCAAGGCCCCGGCGGGATCGGACCGACCGTCGTAGTGTCCGCCAAATCGCGGTCACGCCTCAAGGCAATAATGGGTTTCCATGACTGCTACCTCGACCTGCTTCATCGCCCCCGACGCGCTGCTCTCGCACTGGCAGGCGCACCGCCGCCTGACGCGCCGGACCATCGACGCGTTCCCCGACGACAAGCTGTTCACCTTCTCACTTGGCGGCATGCGGCCCTTCGGTGAGCTCGCCATGGAGATGGTCACGATGGGGGCGCCGATGCTCCGCGGGATCGTGACCGGACAATGGGACTACTCCAACGATCGCGCGCCGCGGCCGAAGCAGGAGCTGCTTCGCGCGTGGGACGCAGCAACGAGCGATATCGACACGCTGTGGAGGCAACTGCCCCCGGACAAGTTCTCCGAGACGATGACGGCGTTCGGTCAGTTCACGGCGCCGCTCCACGACCTGCTGCTCTACGTCATCGACAACGAGATCCATCATCGCGGCCAGGGCTACGTCTACCTGCGCGCGCTGGGGATCGAGCCACCGCCGTTCTACGATCGCAGCTGACCGTCCTGTCGGCATACCAGGCGCCCTTCGGCCTGGAACATCGTCACCATCTTCGATGCCGGCAAGCAGGAGGGCCAGCCGTTCATCGCAATGGAATTCATCCGCGGCGAGACGCTGGGCGCCCTCATCCGTCGTCGGATGCGGCAGCGCCGCCGGGCAGCCGAGCGCAACGGATCGCGTTGCTCTCGCCGCAAACGCTCCGCCGCGCCCTTCTGATCGAAGCTGCTCTGACGGTGGCCGTCGTTCTCTGGATCGGCTACCATCTGCCGCTCAGTTGAATCATTCCTGGTGCAGCGCGCGGACGGGGTCGAGCCGCGTCGCCCTCAGGCCGGGAAGGAGACATGCCGCCAGACCGACCAGCGCGAAGAGCACCAGCGCCAGTCCTGCGGCGGGATCGGTGAGCGGAACGTCGAAGATCTGTGACGATACAGCGCGCCGCAGCGCGAACGACACGGTGCCGCCAATCGCGATGCCCAGCACGATGAGACGCGCGCCGCCCGAGACGATAGCGTGCAGGATCTCCCGGCGCTGCGCGCCGAGCGCAAGACGGATTCCGATTTCGCGTGTGCGCTGCGTGACGACGTAGGACATCACGCCGTAGATGCCGAGGGCGCACAACCAGAGCGCGATGCCCGCGAAGACGCCCATCACCCACGTGACGAAGCGCCATTGTCCGGACTGGGCGCGGACCTGTTCGTCCATCGTTGCCACGCCGTAGATCGCGATGCCCGAATCGGCGGCGCGTATCGCAGCGCGCACCGGCTCGACGAGCGACGCCGGAGGCAGGCTGGTGCGAATCGCAAGGGCGATCTGTGAATTGCGGTCCGCGAACGGCAGATAGACATCAGGATCGGTGTTCGCTGTATTCGTCAGGCTGCGATATCTCACGTCCCGAACCACGCCGACGATCGACAGCCAGGGCACATCCGAATCATCGGCCGCACCGAACTTTATCCGCTTGCCGATCGGGTCCTGGCCTGGCCAGAAGCGGGACACCAGGCGCTGGCTGACGATGACCGCCGAGGGCTCAGCCGTCATCTCACTGTCGAGAAATGTGCGGCCGGCCACAAGAGGTATACGCAGCGCGGCGAAAAACTGCGGCGAGACCCGGTGTACCCAGGCGCGTGGCTGATTCTGCGCCGTGAATGGACCATGGCCATCGGCCTCATAGAAGGTGGCGCCCGCGTTGCCGTCGAGTGGCACGTCGTTGCCGATACCGACGGTCACCACGCCGGGAATGGCACCGATTCGCTCGAGCAGCTCGGCACCCTTCACCGCCGGCGCCGGCGGGATCTGGCCACCAAGCCTTCCCGTCGGAGAGGACGTCGCTCTCGGCACGCTGACGTGCACCGTCAGCAAGGACGAGGGATCGAAGCCTGGATCGATGGCCGCGAGCTTGCGCACCGTTTGAATCATCAGGCTCGCGCCGACCAGCAGCACGATCGCGAGCGCCACTTCCGAGATGACCAGTGTGTTGCGCAGCCACTGCGATCGCGGCCCATTGCTGTTGCGCGCCGACTCGTTGAGACGGACGCTCAGATCGTCGACGCGCGTCTGCCACCACGGCGCCAGCCCGACGCCGATGCCGCAGAGCAACGAGACGCCGACCGTGAACGTCGCCACGCGCAGGTCCAGTGCCGGCGTCATCACGCTGGGGAATGTCACCGGGCTGCTCGTCATGAGCAGGCCAACCGTCGCTTCCGCCAGCAGCAAGCCCGCCGTCGCGCCTAGCAGGGTCAACACGCAGCTTTCAGTTACCAACTGCTGGAGAAGACGCCGGCGACCCGCGCCGACGGCCACGCGCACGGCAATCTCGCGCCGCCGTGCCTCGGAGCGCGCCAGCAGCAGGTTTGCCACGTTCGTGCAGGCGATGAGCAGAACGAAGGCAATAGCGGCCATCAGCACCTGCAGCGCCGGGCGCAGCGGCCCGAAGAACTCGGTCGCGAGCGCGCTGACCTCGATGCCGCGCGCCTCGTTGCTCTCTGGATACGCGCGCTCGAGCCGCGCCGCGATCGTCGTCATCTCGGCCTGCGCCTCGGCCATCGTCACTCCCGGTTTGAGACGACCCAGCACCGTGAAGCCACGGCCGCTGCGATTGGCCATGCGTCCGGCCGGCGCGTACATCGCAAAGGGAATCCACATCTGCGCGGCATCCGTGACACCGGAGAAGCCAGGGGCCATCACGCCCAGCACCGTGAACGGCTGACCGTTCAACGTGATCGAGCGGCCGATGATGTCAGGATCGCTCCCGAACCGCCGCTTCCAGAGCGCATCGCTCAGCAAGACGACTGTCGACGGCTTCGCGACGTCGTCCTCGTCGGCGCGGAACGTGCGTCCGATCGCCGGCATCTCTCGCAACAGCGGAAAGTACGAGGCCGAGACGAACTCGGTTGGGATACGCTCGGATTCCTCGGTCCCGGCCAGCGTCATCAACTGTCCGTCGAAAGCCGCCAGATCCTCGAAAAGCGTCGCCTGCGCCCGCCAGTCGAGGAAGTCGGGGTAGGACGTCCCGCGGCGCTCGACGGTCGCCCGTTGCACATTGCCGATGAGATAGACGAGTTGATCCGGGTCGGGGTACGGCAGTGCCTGGGCGCGAGTCTCGTCGATCACGCTGAAGATGGCCGTATTGCCGCCGATGCCAATCGCCATCGCGAGAATCGCCACTGCGGCAAAGCCCGGCGATCGCCGGAGGCTGCGAATCGCCTGTCTGACGTCGGTCCTGATGTCGTTGACGAGCGCACTGATCCTCATGTGCCGCCTCGCAGTCAAACCGCGTGCCGGGAGAATCTCCGAAAAATGGTTCAATCGCGAGGATCACGGCGGCGACGGCGAATCACCGTTCGCCCGTGGGACTGAGGGTGTACGGTCGCGGGATAAAGCGAGGGGTCACCTGTCAGCCGGCTAAAGCCGGACGCTACGCATGCCCCGCGTCTGGCACGACGCGTGCTAGCAGGGAGCGGCGATGGACGTCATCAGTATTCCATCTGACAACTGGTCGCTCGCGGGACGATTGGCTCTGGCGGCGGTGCTCGGCGGGATTCTCGGACTGAACCGGGAAATCGCCCTCAAACCAGCCGGCATGCGGACGCACGCTCTCGTGTCGCTGGGTGCCGCGCTGGCAACGGTGACCGGGATGGCACTCACGCTGCCGCCCTCCGAGGACGCGGCGGCGCCCGGCCGGATCATCCAGGGCATCGTCGCCGGCATCGGGTTCATCGGTTCCGGCGTCATCCTCCATCGGCGCGACAACAACACCGTCGAAGGTCTCACCACCGCGGCCTCAATCTGGGTCATCGCCGCGACCGGCGTGGCCGTCGGCGCCGGTCTCTGGCGAGCCAGCATCATCGTCGTCGGGATTTCGCTCGTCCTGCTCGTGATCGGGAACCCGATCGACCGGCTCGTGCACAGGTTCAGCGGACGGTCCAATCACGAATAACCGATCTCGGCGCACTTCGAACCGCCGCTGACCTCGCCGCAGTGCGATGATGGCGTTTACGAGGAGATTCCCATGCGCGCACTAACGCTGTGTATCGTCGCCGTTCTCCTTGCATCGGCCGCCGCCGATGCGCAGATCAGCGTTCGACCAGGCCAGTACGAATACACGATGGAACTGAACCTCGGCGGACGGGACGGCAAGGAGTTCGTGGATGCCGTGCTCAAGGAGGCCGGGTCCGCGCGCGACGCATCGAAGAGCACGTTCCTCCAGTGCATCACCCCCGAGGACGTGAAGAGCATGCAGGACCCGAACAGCATCATCAAGCTCTTCGCGCGCGAGATCGACGACGACGGCTGCACGATCTCGGACGTGAAGACGTCGGAGAACAAGCTGTCGTATGCGTTGGCGTGCGTTGAAGACAACACGCGCATGACGATGACGACCGAGATGACGTTCAGCGCCGACACGATGATCGGGATCTCGAAGGGCAGCATGGACGGCAAGCCGCTGTCGACGGCGATCGTCGCGAAGCGGGTCGGCGACTGCTCGAAGTGAGGACGCGGGGGAAAATCCATTCGCAGAGATCGCAGTGAGGCGGAGCTCGCCAAGGCTGCGGACGCGTGGCCGCGCGAATGCGCGGCCTGGATCGAGACGCGGCGCCACTCACAAGCGCCACATGAATCATCAGGCGTTTGTGAGTGGGCCGCTTCTCGATCCAGGGCGGCGGCCAAGGGCCGCCGCCACGCGTCGCTGCCTCTGCATGCCTCAGCACCTCCGCGATCTCTGCGAATGGCTTCCCTCCGCGCCCTCCGCCTCCTCCGCGCCCCCCGCGCACCGCTGACTCATCTATCCGGGAAGTTGTTCACGACCCGGCTGATGCCCTGTTTCATCGTTGGCGCTGCAAAGTTCAGGATCAGTCCGAGCGGATAGTCGCCCAGTCGAAGGTAGGTGTACATCTGCTGGCGGTGGATCGGACCAAGTGCGTCGATGGCTTTTACTTCGACGACGACGCTCTCCTCCACGACCATGTCGGCGCGATAGGCGCATTCGATGAGCACCGACTTGTAGCGCAAGGGAATGGCTTTCTGCACGTCGATGCGGAGCCGGCTGCTCAAGTCGCGGGCGAGGCAGGAGAGATACGCGCTCTCGAGAAGTCCGGGGCCAACCGCTCTGTGAATCTCTATAGCGGCCTCGATGATGGTCGCTGAGATCTTGTTCAGGGTCTCGGCGTTCGCTCTCGTCATGAGCGGGCTGCAGAGCAGCTCCCGTGCCACGACCATCACGACCGAGTTTGCGCCTGATCTCGACGGGCCTCCGCTTGCGAAGTGCAAAAAACGATCGGTGTACCGGATGCGAACGTTGAAGAAACAAAACCATTCGCGGAGCTCGCAGCGAGGCCGAGATCGCCGGGCTGGAGACGCGTGGCCGCGCGAATGCGCGGCTGGATCGAGATGCGGCGCCAATCACAAGCGCCACATGAATCATCAGGCGTTTGTGAGTGGGCCGCTTCTCGATCCAGGGCGGCGGCCAAGGGCCGCCGCCACGCGTCGCTGCCTCTGCATGCCTCAGCACCTCCGCGATCTCTGCGAATGGCTTTCCCGGCGCCCTCCGCCTCCTCCGCGCCCCGTGTACGATGACAGCATGAAGCGCTCCGGCCTCGCCGACCTCCCCCTCCACGGCGGCCGCGTGCCGGCCTGGCTGGCCTCGCGCATGTCGACGCTCGGCACCGCCATCGCCGAGAGCGTGATGCGGCACTACGGCCGCCCGGCGCTGCTCTCCCGCCTCGGCGATCCCTTCTGGTTCCAGGCGCTCGGGACGGTCATGGGCATGGACTGGCACTCCTCCGGGATCACCACATCCGTGATGAGCGCGCTGAAGCGGGGCCTCAATCCCCGCGCGCACGAGCTGGGCGTCTACGTCTGCGGCGGCCGCGGCAGGCAGTCGCGCAACACCCCCGGCGAGCTGCGTTCGATTGCCGAGCGCATCAACCTCGACGGCGAGGCGCTCGTCCGCGCCAGCCGGCTGACCGCACGCGTCGACAACAACGCGGTTGCCGACGGATTCCAGATCTACCTGCACTCCTTCGTGCTGACGCGCGACGGCGACTGGGCGGTCGTGCAGCAGGGGATGAACGAGGCCACCCGACTGGCGCGCCGCTACCACTGGCATTCGGCCGCAATCCGCGACTTCACCTCCGCTCCCCACACCGCCATCGTCGGCGAGCACGCGGGCAGGATCATGAACCTGGTGGACCGTGAGGCGCGGCCGGCTCAGGACGCGCTCCTGGCCATCACGCGCGAAGATCCGTCGCGAACGCTGGCCGACGTTCGCCGCCTGACCACGCGGCATCTGTCGATGCCTGCGCATCACGATGTGCGCGCCACGGACGTCGACGAGAAGCGGCTCGGCGCCGTGCTGGCGCTCGCGCACGAGCGCGACCTGCGCGACTTCGCGTCGTTCCTGCTGCTCGAGCAGCTCGGGCCGCGTACGCTGCAGTCGCTGGCGCTCATCGCGGAAGTCGTGCACGGCACGCCGACCAGATTCGACGACCCCGCGCGCTTTGCGTTCGCGCACGGCGGCAAGGACGGTCACCCCTTCCCGGTCCCGCTCAGGGTCTACGACGAATCCATCGCGGTGCTGCGGCGCGCGCTCGACTCGGCAAAGCTCGGGCACACCGACAAGCTCGGCGGCTTCAAGCGCCTCGATGCGTTCACGCGCGCCATCGAAGCCCGGCTCGGCCCCGAGGCGGACGTCGCGTCCGCGATCGCCCACGAGCGTTCGATCTCGATGTCGCTGGGCGGCCGCACCGTGTTCGACGACGCGCGCCGGCCGCGCCGCGGACAGCTTCCGCTGTTCGACTGAGGCACGTCGTCGTGGAGCAACGCATCAGCGAGCCGGCCCCGTTTTTCGATAAGCTGGCAGGGACCATGCGCGGAGGCTCGTGATGGACGCGATCAGTGTTCCGAGCAACGACTGGATCCTGGCCGGGAGGCTGGCGCTCGCCGCACTGCTCGGCGGCGTCCTCGGGCTGAATCGCGAGATGGCCCTCAAGCCCGCGGGCATGCGCACGCACGCGCTGGTCGCGCTCGGCGCGGCGCTCGCCACGATCACCGGTCTGGAGCTGACCGCATCGCCCACCGAGGACGCCTCGGCGCCGGGCCGGATCATCCAGGGCCTGGTGGCGGGGATTGGATTCATCGGGTCGGGCGTGATCCTGCACCGCCGCGACAATCACACCGTCGAAGGCCTGACCACGGCCGCCTCAATCTGGGTGATCGCCGCGGTGGGCGTCGCCGTCGGCGCCGGCCTGTGGCGCGCGAGCACGATCGTCGTCCTCATCGCGCTGCTCCTGCTGGCGGTCGGCAACCAGGTCGACCGGCTCGTGCACCGGCTGAGCAGAACACCGACGGACGAGTAGGCGATCGCTGTGCGGCGGAACGCGCAGCGCTCCTGACCCGATCCAACAGTCAGGGCTCCTCGTTCACAGTCAGGGCTCCTCGAACAACGGACGATAGTCCTGCCGGTAGAGCGCGGCACCCATGAACCGTACCGACGCATTCCGAATCGGCGCGGGCAGCGTTCGAACGCGATCGCGCCGATGCGTGCATTGCCGCACCCAGCGGATGCGGCCAAGCCGCCGTGCACCGAACGACTGCAGCGCCGCGTCCACCGACCGGTGCGTCGTCAGCACGTGCGCCAGGACCAGCGCATCCTCGAGCGCCATCGACGCGCCCTCGGCCATGTTGGGTGAGGTCGCGTGTGCGGCATCGCCGATCAGCACTGCGCGCTGGTGGACGCACGCGTCGGCGACGACTTCTTCGATGTGTGCGAAGTGGATCGATTCGAATCCACGGAGGCTGCCGAGGATGCCGGGCACCGGTTCGGCGAAGTCTTCGAAGAGCGCCCGAAGCCTGTTCAGATCGCCACCAGCGGGATCCTCGGTTGCCGGCGTCAGAACGTCCGCATAGCAGTAAAGGCGATTCGGCCCCGACGGAACCCGGAGGAACGCCCGCCGCCGGCCAAGCATGACCGTCCACGCATCCCCGGGAGCCGCGTCGTCGATGAGAAATCGCCAGCTTGCCTGCCCGAGCGGTCGAGGCTGCGGCCCGCCGAACGCGAACTGCCTGATCGACGAGCGGATCCCGTCGGCGCCGACCACGAGGTCGTACGTGCTCGCCGACCCGTCGGCAAGGACGACGGTGACCTTGCCGGCCTCCTGGTTAAGCGTGGTCACGGTGGTGCCAAAACGGATCGGAAGGCCGACGCCGGCGAGGAGAATGTCGTGAAGCTCGCTGCGAGGAATACCCAGGCAGGGACCGACCGGATTCCAGATCGGTGTCAGCTCGACTTCCGCCAGGCGGCGGCCCCTGTGATCGAGAACGCGCTGCCGCGTGATCCGGACCGACCGGGCAAGCACCTCCTCCGCCAGGCCCAGCATCCTGAGAGCGCGAGCGCCGTTGCCCGGGATGTACAGGCCGGCGCCGCCCGGTGCCGGCGATCCCGCCCGCTCGATGATGTCCGGACGAACCCCCTTCAGCCGGAGAGCCCGACCGAGCGCGAGACCGGCGATGCCCGCGCCGACAATGAGAATTCGTGGGGGTTCATCCATCCACCCCTCATCCCTGCTGCATGCGGATGGTGTAGTCGAACCACTCCTTGATCTTGCCGTCCTTGACGAAGAAGACGCCGACGCCTTCCCACGTGAACGAGCGCGGCCCGACGAACCGGTCGATGCGGCGGTTGATCACGATCGGACCGGACGCGAACGTCTCGAGCACCTGAAACTCGATGCTCTTCGCCTGCAGCTTCTGATACTCGGCGGTTACCGCGTCGGCGCCGGTAATCGGCGGCCGCGTCTCGGTCATGCGATAGACGATGTCGTCGGCGAAGAAGCGGCGCATCTCGGCCGGGTCCAGCTTCGAGACCGACGCGCAGAACTCGTTGACGAGCCGCACCGTGCCCTGCGTGTCGCCGCCCGCCTGAGCAGCCTCGGCCGCACCGGATGAGAACAAGGCGAGCGCCGATCCGGCGAGCGAGGTCATGAGGAAGCGCCGGCGCTCTTCACAGGCAGCATTGGAGTGAGTGTCTGTCATCGGAATCGGGCTCCAGGATTCAGGACCGTGGCAACGGCGGTGATGGTAGTCCAGTTCAGCGTCCGCGCGACAAGGTGCTCATGCGAGCGCGGAGCTCAGTCGGCGCGCAACTCGGCCAGCGGGTTGACGGTCGCGCGCCGCGCGGGGAGATATGCGGCGCTCAGCAGCGTGGGCGCCTCGAGGAAAATATGCATAATGGCGCATATGTCCTCATCGCTCATGTCCGCCATCGTCCGCCGTGCCACTGCCCTGTGCCACGTGGCTGCAGCCGCTGTCCTTCTGGTTTCGACGCCTGACCCGGCCCGCGCGCAGGGCCGAGCGGGCGCCGCGAGCGGCGGCCCTTCGATCCGGATCCAGCTGCCGACGGTCACGGTGACGGCGCAGAAGGAGCCGGCGGACAAACAGAAGATCCCTGTCAGTGTCACCGCGGTGCCGCAGAACACCATCGACGGCGCCGGCATCCGCATCGTCAGCGAAGCCGCGATCTTCGCGCCGAACACCCATTTCACCGAGGGGTCGGCGCGCAAGCTGAGCAACGCGCGCTTTCGCGGGCTCGGCTCCAGCCCGGGCAATCCCGGCATTACGACCTACTTCGACGGTGTGCCGCAGCTGAGCGCCAACTCCTCGAGCATCGAGCTGCTCGATGTCGGACAGATCGAGTTCGTGCGCGGACCGCAGAGCGCGCTGTTCGGCCGCAACGCGCTCGGCGGTCTGGTCAATATCGCCAGCACCCGGCCGTCTCTGTCGGGCTGGACGGGACACTTCTCCGCGCCGTTCGGCAATCACGGTGCGTGGAGCGTCCGCGGCGGCATCGCCGGCCCTGTGATTCAGGACGAGCTGAGCGTGGGCGTGTCGTTCGCGCAGGTCGACCGCGACGGCTTCACGGTGAACGACATCAACGGCAACGACATCGACTCGCGATCGGCGTTCTCGGGTAAGGCGCAGATGCTCTGGCTGCCGAGCGCGGCGTGGGAAACGCGGCTCATCGTCTCCGGAGAGCGGGCGCGCGACGGCGACTACTCGCTGCAGGACGTCGGCGCCCTGCGCGCGAATCCCTTTCACGCCGCGCGCGACTTCGAAGGCAGAGTCGATCGCGACGTGTTCAACACCACGGTGCTGGCCCGCCGGACGAGCGGCCCGATCACGTTCTCGAGCACGACGGGCTTCGTGAACTGGCGGACGCAGGATGTGACGGATCTCGATTACACCCCGGCCCCGATCCTCACTCGCGACAACACCGAAGAGGACTTCCAGTTCACGCAGGAGATTCGCTTCGCCTCGTCCGAGTCGTCGCCGATTGCCCTCTCGGATGCCGCGCGCCTGCGCTGGCAGTCGGGGGTGTTCCTGTTCACGCAGAACTACGAGCAGGATGCCGTCAACAACTACGCCCCGTTCGTCGTCGTCCCGTTCCCGGTGAGCCAGCACACGCCGCGCTCGGCCCTGGACGACTTCGGCATCGGCGTGTTCGGTCAGGCCACGGTCACGTTCAACGACCGTCTCGACGTCGGTGCGGGCCTGCGGTTCGACTACGAAGACAAGAGCGCGCTGCTCGAGGACTTCTTCGACACGCCGGGATTCCCGACATCGCGGGTAGAAACGGAGGCCGACTTCTCGAACGTCTCACCGCAGGTGTCGCTGGCCTACCGCGTCCAGCCGGACAAGACCGTCTACGCGACGGTCGGCCGCGGCTACAAGGCCGGCGGCTTCAATCCCGCCTCGCCGGCGGGCAGCGAAGCGTACGGCGAGGAGCACACGTGGAACGTGGAGGGCGGCGTGAAGACGCTCTTCGCCAACGGCCGTGTCTCGGCCAACGCCGCCGTCTTCTACATCGACTGGGACGACCTGCAGCTGAACGTCCCCAACCCGGTGGTGCCGGCGCAGTTCTTCATCTCCAACGTCGGCGGCGCGACCAGCAAGGGCGTCGAGGTCGAGATCGGCGCCCGGGCTGCGGAAGGCGTCGACCTCTTTGCGGCGGTCGGCTACACGAACGCGAGGTTCGGCGAGGGCAGCATCTCGAGCGGCGTCAACGTCGAGGGCAACAAGATTCCGAACACGCCGGAGTACACCTTCAGCACGGGTGCGCAGTACACCCGGAGGGTCGGACCCGCCACGATCGTGGGCCGCGCGGACGCGGTGGTCTACGGCGCGTTTCAGTACGACGACCAGAACACGTTCGGCCAGGATGCGTTCTCGCTGGTCAACTTCCGCCTCGCGGCCAGCGGCCGGTTCCTGACCGCGGAGCTCCTCGTCCGCAACGCTTTCAACACGCATTACATTCCGCTCGCGTTCCCGTATCCCACCTTCGCGTCGTCGGGATTCCTGGGCGAGATGGGCGCTCCGCGAACTGTGAGTCTCGGCCTCGGAGTGCGCTTCTAATCGCTCGAGCCTTTCGATCCGGCCGGCCCATCGGCTAACTGGATCACGTCGTCGCCGCGCTGATAGTGCGAGGGCACAGAAAAAGAGGGACGTGGTGGTGAGCCACGTCCCTCTGAGCAGCGCCCGCGGCTGCGGGGTCAGCGGCGCTGGATGGCTTCGTATATCGAAGCGGCACCGCCGCCGATCGCCGCGCCAATGAGCGCACCCTTCTTGCCTCCGACGATCCCGCCGACACCGGCGCCGCCGGCCGCGGATCCGCCGATGATCATCGCCGTCTTGCCCCACGTTCTCTTGTCCTCGCGCGCCGCCTCAGGCTCCTCGACGACCTCGCGCGTCTGCACGGGCTCGCGATAGACAGGTGCCGGTGCCGTCGCCGCCGGCGCGGTGGTGCGCACCGGCGTCACGGCTGCCCGCGAAGGCGCAGCGATGGGCCGCAGCGAATTCGTGTAGCTCGCCGGCACGCCCTGCGTCTCCGCTGCGTGGACCTGCGCCGGTTCCTGCGTGAACGCATCCACCTGGGCCGTCTTCGCGCCCAGCGTGTACATCGCCACACCGGAAATCAGTGCGCCTGCTACTCCTGCCGCGATCGGGTTCATCGTTGCGTCTCCTTGAAAGCAGCCTGTGCTGGCTGTCGCCGCCTCATATTGCGAGGCTCGTGCCATATCGACGGGTTCCCGTAAGTGTTGCTGCAGCGGGAATTGGAGCGAGGCTGGGCAATGCCGCTCTCGCGATCGTCCACTTTCGGGCTCAGCATGCGGACGCGGCACGCCGGGGCACCCTTCTTGCCGCGACGTGCCGAGTCGTGCGCGAGATGGACCGGATCCGATGGATTTACGCCGCCGCCGTGCTCATGGTGTGCGGTCTGGCCGCCGTCGTGTGGAGCCGGCTCCCTATCGACGAGTGGGATCTCGTCGCGATCGCCGCGTGGCTGGCGCCGCATCGGCGCGCGTGGTACGCGCTCCCGCTCGTCGCGCTCGTGTTCATCGGTCTTGCTCCTCTGCCCGTCGTCCTGTTGATCGCTGCAACGGGGATCGTGTTCGGTCCGGTGCTCGGACCGATTTATGCGATGGCGGGCGCGCTTGCCAGCGGTTCGGTAGGCTTCGCGATCGGCCGCCGGCTGGGACGGCACCGGCTGGCGCAGCTCGGCGGCGAGCGCGTCGCGCGCGCGATGTGCACGGTCCAACGCAACGGCGTCCTGGCCGTCTTCTTCCTGCGCGAGATCCCGCTGCCGTACCTGCTCGCCAACATCATCATCGGCGCGTCGCCGGTGCGCTATCGCGACTTCGTGCTCGGCACGCTGCTCGGCATGGCGGGCGTGGTGGTGGGTCTCGCCGGCTTCGGGTATCACCTGACGAGAGTGCTGCGCAGCCCGTCGCCGGAGACGATCGCCGCGGCCGCGCTGATCCTGACCATCCCGCTCACGCTGGCATGGCTGGTCAACCGCACGTTGCGAGAGAGGTCGCCGGCATGAGCACGGTGCGCGCGCTGCCGCCGGCGTCGGCGCCGATCGCCGAGGCGGGAAGGAACTGCTGGCGCGTCGAGCGGGCGGAGCAGTTCCTGTGCATCGAGGACGCCGCCGACTACTTCAGGCTGGTGCGGGAGGCACTGCTCTCCGCGTACAAGACGGTCTTCATTCTCGGCTGGGACATCTTCGCGAGCGTCGATCTGGTGCCGGCCGGTCCGAGAGGACGGGACGCGCCGACGAAGCTGGATGCCCTGCTCCGGTTCATCGCCCGCCGCCGGCCGCAGCTGCGCTGCTACATCCTGATCTGGGATTACGCGGCTCTCTACACACTGGAGCGCGATCCGTGGTCGCGGTGGAAGCTTGGCTGGCGCACGCACCGGCGCGTGCGCTTCGGCTTCGACGATCGCCACCCGGTCGGCGGCTCGCATCACCAGAAAGTGGTGGTCGTCGACGATCGGCTCGCCTTCTGCGGCGGCATCGATCTCACCGGCCACCGCTGGGATACGCCGGCGCATCGCGTCGACGAGCCCGCGCGCACGTCGTTCGGCGAAACATACGGCCCGTACCACGACGTCCACGCGATGCTGACCGGGCCGGCCGCCACCGCCCTCGGCCAGCTCGCGCGCGATCGGTGGCGCGTCCTCGGCGAGGAGCTGCCGCCAGTGCAGCCGTCGTCGCGGCAGTTGTGGCCGGAAAGCGTGACGCCGGATCTCACCGACGTCGACGTCGCCATCGCGAGAACCGTGCCCGGCTCCGCCATGCAGCCGCCCGTGCGCGAATGCGAGGCGCTGTTCCTCGACTCGATTGCCGCGGCGCGGCACTCGATCTACATCGAGAGCCAGTACTTCACCAACGACTCGCTGGCATCGGCGCTCGCCGCGCGTCTGCGCGAACCGCGCGGCCCCGAGGTCGTGATCGTTTCGCCGGCGGAATGCCACGGCTGGCTCGAGCAGACGACGATGGGGGCGTTCCGGTACAGGGTGTTCAGACAATTGATTGCCGCGGATGCCGGGAAGCGGCTCCGGCTGGTCCACCCGCTGGCATCGCGCAGCCGGCACGTCCCGACCTTTGTTCACTCGAAGGCGATGGTGGTCGACGACACGCTCGTGCGGATCGGATCGGCCAACTTCTCGCACCGGTCGATGGGCGTCGATACCGAATGCGACGTCGCCGTCGATGCGACGAACCAGCCCGGCGCGCGCCGGGGTGTCGGGCGCATCCGCGACCGGCTGCTCGGCGAGCACCTCGGACTGACCGCCGACGAGACGGCCGAGGGAATCGCACGCACCGGCTCCATGCGCGCGTTGATCGATGCACGTCGAGACGCCGACCGCACGCTCGTCCCGATCGAGATTCCGCCGGCCGAGGTCGCGCCCGTCTCGGAAGCCGCACGGCGCATTGCCGACCCTGACGAGCCGATGGCATTCGGCAGCCCCGTCTACGAGCTCGTGCCACCGGCCGACGCAGCGGCCGGACTGCGCCCGGTGCCCTTCCCAACGGTTCCGCTGCTCGTCCTGACCGTCGCCTTCGCCTCGCTATCGCCCGCCGTCACCCGCCGCCTGGAGTTCCTCGCCGTTCAGGATGCGCTCGTCTCGATTCCGCATGTGAGGCTGGCGACATGGGCGGCTGCCGCGGTGGTTGCGCTGGCGGGTCTGGTGTTCGTACCGCTCGAGCTCCTGACGATTGCTGCGGTCGTCGTCCTCGGGGGTGTGCGCGGGGCCGCGGCGGCATTGCTCGGCTCGCTCGCCGGCGCCGCGCTGGGCTATCTGCTGGGCCGGCGCATCGGGCCGGCGCGTCTGCCGCGGTGGATGAGCCGGCGCTCCTATCGATCGGCGCGGCAGCTTGGCGCCCGCGGCGTCATGGGTGTCCTTGCATTGCGGCTCGCCTCGGTCGCGACGTCGGGCTCGATCCACCTCGTGTGCGGAGCCGGACGCGTGCCGTTCCCGGCGTTCATGGCCGGCACGCTGCTGGCCTTCATCCCGGCCGTCGCCGCGCTGGGCGGCGTGGGCGTTACTGTCCGCCAGACGCTCCTCCGCCCGGCCGTATCGAACGTCCTGATCACGGTCGGCGCCGTGGTCGGGCTCACCGCAGCCGCGGCAGCGCTTCGCACGCTGCTCCTGATACGACAATTCGCGCCGTCGGTGTCGCGCCAGCGTGCCCGGGCGGAGTTCGGCTAGTGCGGGTGGCCACCGACAACGTGCACTCGTGCATCGGCACTGACGGACGCCACGATCCCGATCGCACCGCGGCAGTCATCACCGAGCTCGACGCCGATATCGTCGCGCTCCAGGAGTTCACATTTCCCGCCGGCGTGGCGCTCGACACCAGAAGCCCGGTCGTCCTGACCGCCATCGATGACTACACGTGCGCGCTGGGGCCGACGCGGAGAACGATCACCCACTGCTTCGGCAACGCCCTGTTCACCCGCCATCCTCTCGTCGAGGTCCATCGCATCGACCTGTCGATGGAACGGCGCGAGCCGCGCGGCGCGATTGCCGCCACGGTGGATGTCGGCGGACAGCTCGTGCACGTGCTGGCGGCGCATCTCGGCCTGCGCCTCCGCGAGCGGCGCTTTCAGGTGAAGCAGATCGTCCGCTATCTCGACACGGTGAGGAACACGTTCTTCGTCGTGCTCGGCGACTTCAACGACTGGCTGCCGGGCCGCTCCGTGGTGCACTTACTCGACCAGCGCCTCGGCCGGCAGCCGCGCCCGGCGTCGTTTCCCGTTTCGTTCCCTCTCATCGCGCTCGATCACATCTGGGTGCATCCGGCTCGAGCGCTTCGCCGTATCTTCACGCACAGAACGAAACTGGCCCAGACGGCCTCGGATCATTTTCCTGTCGTGGCGGAGATCGATGCGGGAGCGTAGAGAATCTGCGCCCGCGCGTCGCGCGGCATCCGCTGCGCACGTTCCGAAGCCGCCTTCGCGCTGCGCGGCTCCGGCGCGCGCTGCCGCCGCCGCTTCGCGGCTATGGCGCCCAGGCCACGAACCAGGAACCACGAACCATCCTCAGCGGTACGACCTCGAGCACGGTTGGAACGTTCGCTTCACAGACCGTCCGATCGCTTACCCATGTTGAGCCGCATCCCCCGGCAGCCCGATGTGCTGAACCGTGGCCCGCTCGAGGAACCTGCAGATTTGCGGCGGATCACCAGAGTCCGAGTGTGGTACCACGCTTGCTCTTACACGGGCAGCCCCGCTCGTGGCCCGCTCTTGGGAGACGACGACAACCCTGCCTTTTATCGGCGGGGGGCGCATGGCGCCTCCCGACACGTCCAACCATAGACGCGCGTCTCGGTCGCTGGTGATCGAGACGCGCTCGTCTGCCTGCGCACTACGCGGTTCCGCGCGTCTCGTGCGCGCAGATCGCCTGGAATGTTTCGAGCAGTTCCTGGGCGGGCACGCCCTCTCCCTGCCGTGACGCGTTCATCGCGAGATCGTTGATCGACAGAATGCCCGTCAGCCGCTGCTCGTGATCGACGACCGGCAATCGTCTGACGCGATGCTTCCGCATCGTGCGCAGCGCGACGCGCACGTCGTCGTCGGGCTTCACGGCGTACACGCCGTTGCCGCCCATCACTTCACTGGCGCGGATTTCGGCCGGCGGCTTGTTGCGCGTTGCCGCGGCGATGCAGATGTCGCGGTCGGTGATCATGCCGACGACCTTGCGGTCGGTGACGACCGGAATGACGCCGCAGTCGCCTTCCCACATCAATTGGGCAACGGAGGCGAGATCGGCCTCAGGGCCGACAGTTTTGACATCCGTGGTCTGGAGCTCCCTTACGGTCATGGTGGCTTTCCTCCGATGGTGCTGAACGGAAGGAAGGCCGGAATGCGCCATCCATGCCAACCGCTCTCAGCCGCGCCGCTCTTCCGCGGCAGCCGGCCAGACCTCCGCAATCACGTCGAAGTGGCCCTCGAAGACCAGCTCGGTCCGGCCCGTGCGCCAGCCTTGCTTCATGTCGCGAACGATCGGTGACGCATCGACGCGATACCGCCGTACGATCGCGGCCGGTGCGGGTCCCGAGCCAAGCAGTCTCGAGAGCACCTTCCACTGTCCGGGCGGCGAGTCGGGGAGCGTCAACGGCGTGGGCCGCACGGTGACGCGCGCGACGGTGCGGCTGGCGTCATCCGAGTCTTCGTAATCGAGCACGTGCAACCCGGCTTCCGAGCCGAGCAGCCGCGCGGCGCCGAAGCCCGAGATGACGAAGATCGGCAAACGCGACTCGGGCACGCCGATCTCGGACACCTGCATTCCCCGACGGGCCGCCCACTTGCGGTACATCCCGAGCAGCCGTTCACACCATCGAGTCGAGACCTCGGCGTGGCGCGCCGAATCGAGCACGGGCTGCACCGAGAGGGCCACTTCGACCGGAGCGTCCGTCATCGCATCCTCGATCCCGTGGCTCACCAGGAACAGCTGCGAAGCCAGACGGATGATCAGGTCGCGCGAATACCGGCCCGACGCGTTCGCCGATCGCTCGAGCCGCGACGCCAGGCCGCGGGCGCTCGCGGCCGCCGCCTTCACGCGATCCATCACCTCGAAGCGCGACAGCACCGACGTGCGATTGGGCCGGCTCCAGAAGTCGGGCTGGTGCATCTGCGCCGCGAGCTCCGCTTCGACGGCCAGCCAGCGCTCGTCGGTGAACCGCTGCTCGAGCCGCTGCAGCTCGGCGGCGAGCGCGTCGCGTTCCCGCGCCGCCCCGGTCGGCTGGAGCATCAGGCGCGGAATCGTGAGCTCCGAGTCGCCGGCCAGTGCGGGCTCGCCATCGAGCCGCGGCGCAATCGGCACCGGCGCGTCGGGATCGACGAACTCGACCTGCAGCGAGCGTCCGTCGCTGCGCACGAACAGGAACTGATCGCCTTCGGGATAGCGATGCTCGACGAGCGTCGCCGCCAGCGGCGCGAGCAGGTGCTGATCGCTGGCGCGCTTCAACGGGCGCGCGCCCATCGTCGGCGAGAACCCCATGTCGAGCAGGAACTCGAGCGCCGACGCCTCCCACTCGACCGCCCACTCGCGGTGGCGCAGCCCCCGCCGCTGCAGCACGTGCGACAGCTCCTTGGCGACGATGCTCCGCATGTGCTCGCGGCTGAGCGGCCGGAACACGATGATGCGGTCGATGCGGTTGACGAACTCGGGACGGAAGCTCTGGTCGATCGCCTTGACGACGGTCTGCGGCGACAACGCGACGGAGGCGTGGGCCATGAATCCGGAAGGGGTGTCCTGCCGGATCGTGCTGCCAAGGTTCGACGTGAGGATGATGATGCAGTGCCGGAAGTCGACGGTGTGGCCCTGGCATCGGTCAATCGCCCGTCGTCGAAGACCTGCAGGAAGAGATCCCACGCCGCGGCGTGCGCCTTTTCGAACTCGTCGAGCAGCACGACCGAGAACGGCTGCTTGCGCACGCGATCGGTCAGCGCATTCGCATCGTCGGGGCGATCCGGATCGCCGATGATCTTGCGCATCGACTCGACGCTCTGGAACTCGCTCATGTCGAGGCGGATGAGGCGATCGGCCGATCCGAACAGGAACTCGGCGAGCGTCCTGGCGAGCTCGGTCTTGCCGGTGCCGGTCGGCCCCGCGAACAGGAAGACGGCCACGGGCCTGGCCGAATCGGTGAGCCCGGCCTTCAGCATCGCGATGCGATCGACGACGGCCTCCACCGCTTCCTCCTGGCCGATGACGCGCGTGGTGAAGAAGCGCCGCAGCTCCGCGAGGTCGACCCGCTCGCGATCGTCGAGCACCTGCTGCGGCATCCCGGTGAGCTGCGCGGTCGTGGCCAGCACGTCGGTGCGGGCGACGCGCGTGCCGTCCTGCGCCAGCGCCCGCTGCATGGCGAGATTGAGCAGATCGAGCACGGCGCCGGGCATCTGGCCCGCGCTCAGGTAGTGCCGCGCCAGGTAGGTCACCGTGTCGAGCGCTTCCGGCTCGACGGTGACGTCGACGTGCTCGCGCATGCGCGCGGCCACCTCGTCGACCAGACGCGCCGTTTCCGCGTCTGTCATCGGCCGCAGCCGGAGCAGCTCGAGCGCCGTTCTCACCGCCGGCCGCTGCTGGAGCACCTTGGTCAGCGACGCCGGCGTGATCTCGCTGATCAGCACGAGGCGGCCTGCCGCGATCGCGGGCAGCACCTGATCGAGGATGCTCGCCGTCTGACCCTGGTGCATGCCGCTCGTCGCCAGCTGCAGGAAGTCCGGCGCGTGCCACAGCACGCGCTTGTGCCCCGCAAGCTCGATCGGCAGGCGGCGGAGACGCTCTTCGAGCTGGCCGATGTAGGTCTGGCCCGCCTGCAGCTGCGCCCCGCCGGCTTCGAACAGCCTCCAGCCGCTGGCCTGGGCGCGCATCGCGAGCAGCGTGATGAAGCTGGTCTTCCCGCTGCGCGGCTCGCCCACGACCAGCATCGAGCGCGGGGGCTGCGCCTGGATGCAGGCATCGCCGCGCGCCAGCAGCTCGCGGACCGCCTCGTGCTCGACGAGCAGCGGACGTTCCGGATCGTCTTCGACGAAGCGGCCGAACGACTGCAGATACTCGCGATCGAGCGCCGTGCGGCGGAACGCCGCGATCGCATCGAGCAGCTCGCGCGACATCGGGTTGTCGATCTTGCGCAGCAGACTCTCGGCGGTGCCGATCTCGACCGCGGTCGCGCGCGACAGGCTGTCGCCGAACGACGGCTCATCGCCCTGCTCGCTGCGCGCGATGAAGTGCTCGGCGAGGAGGCCGGGAATGAAGGGATGATCGATCCACCATTCCGAGGCCTGCAAGACGAGCGAGCCGACCGGCGGCGGCTGGTCGAGCGTTTCGAAATAGCGCAGCACGAAATACATCGGCCAGGGCCGGCAGTGGCGGAGCCCGGCGACGATGGTCGAGAGCGCCCCGGCGCGATCCGGTCTGGCGACCAGCGCCGCGCACGCTGCGGTGGCCAGCGGCCAGTTCGCGCCGCCGGCGTAGTCGGTGACGAGCTTCAGCGGAACGCTGTCGGACTTCAGGATCGACACCGCCTCGCGGAACGACTCGTTGTCGAGCAGCTCCCGCGGATGGGCGCTCGACTCGGCAATCGCGGTCAGCGGATCGCTGAGCTGCTGCAGCCGCTGCGTCGGCGACACGGCCGCGGGCGCGGGCGCCGGGGCCTGGGAGCTCCGGCGGGCTGCAAGGTAGGCGCGGACACGGAGCGCCAGCAGCGTTATCGCAACCCCGGCTGCGAATGCGAGGAGGACTTCGGCAGCCACGTGCGCTGATTGTATTCGCAGCCGGGACGCGACGAAGTTGGCGGGCGGTTCATCGAATCCGACAGAACGGTCGGGTGCCGCAATTGCGCTGGGCGTTCGTGCTACTTTTGGGCGGTTTTCGGCGCCGCCTCGCTCCGTGCGCCGCTATCGAAGACCGATCTCGAGCAGCTCGGCGCCACCATCGTCGATCCAGGCCCCGGCGGCGCGCTGCTGCAGAAGCATATCGATCAGTACGCACCCTCGGTGCTGAACCGGCTGTTCATCGACCGGTTCCCCGACGTGTTCCCCACCGACGCCAGCGGCTAGCCCACGGCGGATCACATCGCCAGGCTCGTGGACATGTACTACGACACGTCGCTCGTGCCCGGCGGCGTGACGCTTCGCAGCATCGGGCAGGGGCCATCGACAGGCGAGTCGCGCTTCATGATCGAGCGCTACCTGCGCGAGCGCGGCGATGCGCGCATCAGGACGATGGCCGACCTTGCCGAGCACTCGAAGGCGTTGACGGACACGAGGCCCGATTCGGGCCCCGACGCGCGCGGCGGCGGTGGAGAGAGCGCCCGCAGCGCATTGACGCTGGACAACGCCAATCGCTGGCTCACGCGATTCGCGGTGCAGCAGATCGTCCTCCAGGCCATGGAGGAGATGAAGCTCGATGCGATGATCGCGCCGACCGGCAACATTCCGCCCTACATCCTGGGACGGCCGCTCGAGCCCACGCTCAACGGACGCGGCCCCTCGATCTGGAGCTTCCTCGGGCAGCAGGGCTTTCCGCAGCTCGGCGTGCCTGCCGGCTTCACCACACAGGTTCACGACCGCATCCGAGACAGCACGGCACCGGGCGGCACGCGGCTCACCGGTCCGACGCCGGCGCGGCTGCCGCTGTCGGTGATGTTCTTCGGCCGGCCGTTCGGCGAGCCCGTGCTGTTCCGCATCGCCTCGGCCTACGAGGCGGCCACGCGTCATCGCGAGCCGCCGCCGGGATTCGGTCCGGTTCAGGAGCGCTGACCCTGCGGATGCAGGCGCGAAGTACACGAGATGAGGGGGATTAACATGGGGCCGATTCGAGAGGCCGCCACCATGGTGCAGCAGCGCGCGACGACAGACTACGTTCGAACGACCATCGATCGGACGCAGGGCCGATCGATGGTCATGACCACCGGCGGCGTCGCCGCGAGCGAGCACCCGCTGGCCTCGCAGGCCGGCGCCGCGATCCTCGCGCGCGGCGGTCATGCAGTCGATGCCGCGATTGCCGTGAACGCCGTGATGGGCGTCGTCGCACCCATGATGAACGGCATCGGCGGCGATCTCTTCGCGATCGTCTACGATGCCGCGTCGAATCGGCTGCACGGCATCAACGCGAGCGGATGCGCGCCCGCCGCGCTGACGATCGACAGACTCAAGGCGGCCGGCATCACATCGATGCCGCAGACCGGCATTCACGCGGTCACGATCCCGGGCGCGGTCGCCGGCTGGGCGAAGCTGCACGAGCGCTTCGGACGGCTGAAGCTGGCCGACGTGCTGGCGCCGGCAATCGCCGTCGCCGAGCAGGGGTTCCCGGTCCCCGAGATCACCGCCGCCGAGTGGGAAGGGAGCACCGCCCTGCTGCGCGCGACGGAAGAAGCCGCGCGCGTCTACCTGCCCGGCGGGTCGGCGCCGCGGGTCGGCCAGGTGTTCCGCAATCCGGACCTGGCCATGAACTACCGGATGATTGCCGCCGACGGCCGCGACGCGTTCTACCGCGGTCCCATCGCCCAGCGGATTCTCAGCTGCTCGGCGCAGCTCGGCGGCGCGCTGACCGCCGAGGATCTCGCCCGCTACGACGCCGAATGGGTGGCGCCGCTCTCGATCACCTACCGCGGCTGGACCGTGTACGAGCTGCCGCCGAACGGCCAGGGCATCGCGGCGCTGATGATGCTGAACCTGCTCGAGCACGCGCCGATGGGCGAGTACGGCCACAACTCGGCCGAGGCCCTGCACACGCTGATCGAAGCCAAGAAGCTCGCCTATGCCGACATGGCGCGCTCGGTCTGCGACCCGAAGTTTCACGAGGTCCCCGTCGAGACGATGCTCTCGAAGGTCTATGCCGCGGAGCGCTTCCGCCGCATCGACCCGGCCCGCGCCAATCCCGAGGTCACGTCCGGGCTGCCCGCGCGCGGCAGCGACACGACGTATCTGAGCGTCGTCGATCGCGACGGCAACATGGTGTCGCTCATCCAGAGCAACTTCGCCAGCTTCGGATCGGGGCTCGTGGCCGAGCGGACCGGCTTCGCGCTGCAGAGCCGCGGCGGCCTGTTCACGCTGGATCCGGCGCACCCCAACGCGCTGGCGCCAGGGAAGCGGCCGCTCCACACGATCATTCCCGGCTTCATGGAACGCGGCAGCGTGCGGTGCGCCTTCGGCATCATGGGCGGCTGGAACCAGTCGCAGGCCCACGTCCAGTTCGTCTCCAACGTGGTCGATCACGGGATGAACATCCAGGCCGCGCTCGAGGCGGCGCGCGTCACCAAGATCACGTTCTCGGGATGCGACGTGATCGTGGAGTCGCGGGTCCCCGAACCGGTGCGGCGCACGCTGGCCGACAAGGGCCACGAGATCGATCTGCAGGGCAGCTTCTCGAGCCTGGTCGGCGGCGGCCAGAGCGTGATGCGCGATTACGCATCCAGAGTCAACCATGGCGCGTCGGATCCCCGGAAGGACGGCGCCGCCATTCCCGAGCTTCCGTAATCTCCGGACCTCCCCCGTCGCAGCGTCCGGGTTTTTCAGGTCCGTAGTGTCCGCCTTCAGGCGGACCTCGTCGTGTCCGGCTCCGTCTGTAGTGTCCGCCTTCAGGCGGACCGTCAGCGCCGTAGCGCGCAGCGCGAAGGCGACAGGCGGGCCCTCGTTTGAGGCGCATATGCCACGTTGGATTCAACTCCTGCTCGGCCTTGTCTGCATGATCGTGATCTCGAGCCCGCAGTACGTGTGGGCGCTCTTCACCCAGCCGCTGACGACGGCGCTGGGAACGTCGCTGGCGCAGCTCCAGGTCACGTTCTCGATCCTGATCGTCGTGCAGACGTTTCTCTCGCCGTTTCAGGGCGTGCTCGTCGATCGCTTCGGTCCGCGCCTGCTGCTCTCGATCGGCACGGTCGTCTCGGGACTCAGCTGGGTGCTGGCGGCGCAGGCGTCGAGCGTCGCCATGCTCTACCTCACGTATGGGCTGCTCGGCGGGGTCGGCACCGGGATCGTGTATGTGGGCGTCATCGGCCACATGGTGCAGTGGTTTCCCGATCGCCGCGGCCTGGCAACCGGACTCGTCGCCGCCGGCTACGGCATGGGGGCGCTGCTCACGACGTTCCCGATCGCGAGCGTGCTGCGCGAGTCCTCGTATCAGGCGGCGCTCGTCCGCTTCGGCATCATCTTCGCCCTCGTCGGGCCTGCCGCTGCTGCCGCTGGCGTTGTCGCTCGACCGGATCACCAACGGCGCGACGCGGCCGTTCTTCGGGTGGGTGTCGGATCGGATCGGCCGCGAGAACACGATGCTGATCGCGTTCGGACTCGAGGGCGCGGAGGAAACCATACGCAGAGATCGCCAAGAGGCAGAGACACGCAGAGGTACCAACGCGTGGCCACGCGTCCGCAGTCCTGGCCCGCTCTGCTGCACCCCGCGATATCCGCGATAGGTTTCGTCTCCCACAGTTGCATCAAGGGGACCAGAGCGCGCCGTCAACGACAGGGAGACGAGCAGCTGAGGGCGCGGAGGAAGCCATACGCAGAGATCGCCAAGAGGCAGAGGCACGCAGAGGTACCAACGCGCGGCCACGCGTCCGCAGCCCTGGCTTGCTCTGCTGCACCCCGGCGATCTCTGCGTTAGGTTTCGTCTTCCACAGTTGTCGTAGCGAAGGGAGCAGCCACACGCGTGATGGGCCGCCTCCTGCTGGTCACACGTGGATCGTGCCGTGCTTCGCAAACATGGCCGAGAACTTTGCCTGCAGGTCCGTGCTGGCGCGCACGGCGGCCTCGTAGCGGCGACACGCCTCGACGAATGCCCGGTACAGCCCGACCACGCTGATCACGTACTGGTTGGACGTTCCGCGGGGCCGCGAGATGATCCCGGGCCTCCCCGAATCGCCCACCACGGTGATGGTACAGGTGCCGTTCCCGACCGTGAATGAACGCAACAGCGGATGCCGGCAGCCGTGATGCAGCACTCTGGCGAACGTCTCCGCATCCGCGTTGCCGGCGAACACGAAGTCCCTCGCAAACGCCTCGGTGCGCCTCCCGGCCTCGCCCGGTTCGTCGCGTCCCGCGTACAGCGTGGCCATCAGATCGATCGCGGCCAGGATCACCATGCTCGCGGCGAGCACGCGCTGCGGATCCTTCGCGCACTCTCGAACCGCCTGATCCTCGGGCATCAGATAGCCCAACAGGCAGCTCTGCGCCTCCTGCCGGGCGAGGTAGAGCGCGCTCGCGGAACCGTCCGGATGCGATTCATGGGGCTTCTTGAAGAACCGATCGATCTGCTCGTCGACGGTCATCGAGCAATCGCCGGCGCCGGCTCACTTCCGCTGCGACCAGGTGGGCCCGTACCGATCGGGCGCCGTCAGCGCCGCATAGACGCCCAGCGGCTCCACCGAGTCGATCAGCGCCCGCCTCCGTTCTTCGAGCGACGCGATGACATCCGAGCGAAAGACCCGGTGCTGCTCGTAGACCAGCATCTCACTCCAGTACTCGATGAGAACGTACCGGGAAGGACGGCTCTGATCGCGCAGGAAGGAATTACCCAGGAAGGACCGCGCGGTGCGATTCAGCACCGTCCACTCGCCATCGTCTCCGTACAACTTCTCGAACTCGGCTTCGCGCCCAGGCTTCACGTCGAACTGCCACATGATGGCGATCATACGGACCCATCCCCGCCGCACGGTGTCTGACGAGACATCTGCAACAGGTACCGTAGCATCAAACCGCACAGGCGAGGCAACGCGAGGTGTTGCTCGTCCCGTCCGGTATGACGTCCCCCGTTTCAGACCAATTGCGGGGCGACGCCCGACCGCAGAGGGGGCGGAGAGGGCGCGGAGCAAGGCTCAACGCAGGGGTCGCCGAGGGCGAGACACAGGGTTACTGAGCCTGGCAGCCAGACACGTCGAGTGTCACCGACGTCGTGTTGACGTGGTTATTTGGCACGTCGATCGGCGCCAAGCGTCGCTCTGAATTACCGGGGATCGAACGGGAGCACGACTGCTCACGGAGACTGCTGCGCGTGGCCGCGCGTTGCGCGGATGGATCGAGAGGCAGCAGCCCCCCTCTCCGCACCTCCGCGATCTCTGCGACGGGCTTTCCTCCGCGCCCTCCGCCCCCTCCGCGCCCTACTTCCGCGCGAACGGCGGCGGCGGCGCCTGCGGCGGACGACCGCAATTGTCCCGGCACGGCGGCGGCAGCACGTACTTGTCCTTCAGCTTCTTCCGGTACTCCGGATACATCGTCTCCGGTCCGCCGACCACCGCTTCGAGCGGGATGTTGTAGCGCTCGGTGACCTCGTTCATCGCCGGATGCTTGCCCGGCAGATAGTGGGGCACGAGCGCCGGGTTCTCGTGCAGCGACGGCAGCTCCTCGATCGGCTCGCACGCCGTCAGCGGGAAGTTGTTGGGAGTCGTCGTCAAGCGGAAGACCTCGGTCAGGACGTACGGCTCCGCCAGATACACCGGATCCTCGAGGATGCCGGTGACGGTGAGCAGATCGCCGTGCCGGTTGAAGCGGTACGTGAGCGTCGCACGGTCGCTGCTGAAGCCGCGGTGCCGCTTGATGTCGCCCAGCTTGAAGTGCGTGGTGACCGCGGTCAGCGTGTCGCCCTCCCAGGTGCCGGTGGTGAAGCCGCCGTGGGGGTGCGGCGCGTATTTCGACGGATGCGGCCGGCCGTCCATCCAGATGATCGTCTCGTCGCGATCGCCCCAGCCCAGGATCTTCCAGGCCAGCAGCTTGTGCGTGACCGGGTCCGGCACCATGACGAACTGCAGCGGGAACGGGCCGATCAGCGCGTAGAACGGCGGATACATCTGGCACTGGCGCTCGGTCGCCGACAGCGCGGCAATGTCGTAGCTGAGCGCCTTCGCCCGGCCGTCGTCGCTGAGCGGAATGCCCAGCAGGTCGACCGGCTCGCGCGCGGCGCCGTTGTCGTTCTGATTGCTGCGCTGCCACGTGCCGGTGAGATCGATCTGTGCCAGGGCGGGCGTCGCCGCCGCGAGCGCGGACGCCGCGATCAGCGCCGCTGCGATGAGCATCGAGCTTCGAGCCGTACGCATGGGTGCTCCTACCAGGTCGCCGAGCACGGCGTCTGGTCCCACTTGCTGCCGTCGGGCTCCTTCCGGAACACCGGCGCGGTCAGCCGCGGGGTCCGGAGATACCGCGGGTCTTCGATCTGGGTGGTGATCGTGAGCCACTCCTCGCCGTTCGGCCGCTTGTAGACGTCCCAGTACTCGGTCATGACGGCATCCTGGCTGTAGGGAACGCCGTTCTTGCGCAGGTATCCCGGACGCAGATGCCGGGTCACCACCTGCAGCGAGCCGCCTGTCGGACGGATCGGCGGCGTGTCGGCGGCGCGGTCCGCCGGCCGCAGCTGCAGCGGCACGTTCGGGCGCGGCAGCAGCCACTGGGCCTGCGAGATGCCTTGCCACGTCCGCGGCGCGTCGGGCGGCGTCACGACCTTGCCGAAGCGCAGCAGCCGCGTCTGCATGCCGGCGTCGGTCTCGACCTTGAGGGTGTTCTCGTCCTGCCAGGTGATGTGGATGCGGCCGGGCACGTTCATGATCGCCGGCGCACCGTAGGACTTGCACTGCTCACCGGCCGCTTCGTCCCTGGCCGGATCCCACGCGTCGGCAATCTTCACGGCCTCGGCCGTGAGCGGAATGCCCTGGTAGTCGCCCTTCCTGGGCGTCACCATCCGCCATCGCCAGTCCTGCGTGACGATGGACACCCAGTAGCCGGTCAGGTCGATGGGTGCCGCCGCCCGGGGCGACGCCGGCGGCTGCGGAGCCCCGCCTCCCCGCTGCGCGTGCGCAACCGGCCGGTCCAGCAGGACGACCGCGCAGACGATCGCGAGCCACGCGCCTCTCATTTCTCCGTCTCCCGCGTCGCGACGAGCTCGTTGCAAATGGCGGACGTCATTTCTTTCGAGTCAGCTCGTTGTAAATGGTTTCGACGAACATGTCCGTGGTCCATGGCCCCGTGTCCGTCCCATACTGGCTTCGATACCCCAGCGTGGGATTCGCCGCCTTGACCTGCGCGAGCGTCTTGCCTCCATCGATCAACGCCTGGATCCGGTCGCGGACCACCGTCACCGCGTCGCGGTACTCGAGGAGATCGAGCTTGTCGTAGACGTGGCCGTGCCCCGGCACGAGGAGCGTGCGATCGGGGTGCCACAGCAGCGGCACGTTGAGGATGCTCATGTCCATCAGGCGGTTCAGCGCATCGATCACGCCCTGGACCGTTCCGCCGCGCGTGACGTCGATCATCGGCCAGCGCGTGGTGTCGATGATGTCGCCGGTGGCGATGACGTCGCCGCGGCGGAAGAACACGACCGTGTCGCCGTCGGTGTGCGCGGCCGGCATGTGGATCACCTGAATGCCTTCGCCGTTCAGATACATCGCGTACTGCCGGAACGCGAACGTCTTCGTGGGCCAGAAGGGCAGCGGCAGCGCGTCCGGCCCGGTCGCCTCCGTCATCCTGGTCAGCACGTTCTCGTGCGCCAGCACGCTGGCGCGGCCCGAGTTGGACACGAGCTCGTCGTTCAGACCCGCGCCGGCAGCCACCGCGCCGGGCAGGATGCTGAGCCCCGCCCTGGTGAGCGTCTCGTTCCCGCCCACGTGATCGGCGTCCATCGAGGTGTTGATGATGTAGCGGATCGGCAGGTCGGTGACGCGCCTGATCGCCGCGAGCACCTTGTCGGCGTGCTCCCGCGACCCCGAGTCGACCAGGATCACGCCGTGGGGGCCGATCTGCACGAGGATGTTGCCGCCCGCGCCGGCGATGACGTAGAAGTTCGGCCGAATCTGGACGAGCTCGAGCCCGTCGGCCGGCTGCACACCGGAGCCGGACGCCGTCTGCGGACCGGGGCCGGCGGCGGCCTGCTGCCGCGCAAGGACACGCGGCCCCCACCCGACCAGAGCTGCCGCAGCCACGAGCACGCAGACTGTTTTCATGCCGATCGAGCGCCCGATTTTGAAACGATCACCGACCATCGTCAACACAGCAGTCCCTACGACGTTCTACCTCTTCTTGTTTATGGCACGGTCCGCGCGCGCTGTTGTAGTCTGTCGCGACGACCCTCGTCGGGGAAGACTTATGCATACCATTCGCGCCGCCGGATCAGCCACTCTCGCAGTCATCGGCCTCGTGTGCGTCCTCGAGGCTCAGGTGTCGAACCGACCTCCGGCGCGGGGTGCCGGCGAGGAGGCGTACCGGGCGCCGCGAACGGCGTGGGGCGATCCGGACCTCGAAGGCACCTGGATCAGCACCAACATGGCGGGAGTCCCGCTGCAGCGCCCCGAATCGTTCGGCACGCGCAACGTCCTCACCGACGCCGAATTTGCCCAGCGTCAGTCGCAGGCCGCCCGTCAGAAGGAGCAGGACCTCGCCGACTTCGATTTCGAGAACCCGAGCGTTCCGTGGGGTCAGGTCGGCGGCGGACAGTCGCCGCCGCAGCACTGGTTCGAGCGCGGCGGAGTGTCGCGTCAGGCGTCGCTCATCGTCGACCCGCCGAACGGCCGCCTGCCCGCGCTCACGCCCGCCGCGCAGCAGCGCGAGGCCGACCGCCGGCGCAACACCCCGCCGCAGCCGGCCTCGTACACCGACTTCACGCTCTACGAGCGCTGCATCACGCGCGGCCTCATCGGATCCATCCTCCCCGGCGGCTACAACAACGGGAACCGGATCGTTCAGGCGCCGGGTGTCGTGACGATCATGAACGAGATGATCCACGAATCGCGCATCGTCCCGCTCGACGGCCGGCCCCACGTCGGCGCGGCACTCCGCAGCCATCTCGGCGACTCGCGCGGGCGGTGGGAGGGCGACACGCTGGTGGTCGAGACGAAGAACTTCATCGACCGCTTCGGCGTCGGACTGACCAACACCGGCGCCAGCGCGGCGCTGACGATCACCGAGCGCTTCACGCGGACGAACGCGAACACGCTGCGCTACAGGGTGACCGTCAACGACCCGATGACGTGGACCGCGCCCGTCACGCTGGAGTACACCCTCGATCGAGACGATGCCTATGGCATGTACGAGTATGCGTGCCACGAGGGCAACTATGCGCTGCCGAACATTCTGAGCGGCGCGCGGGCGACCGAAGGCGGTGCGGGGGGGCGCGGGGCAGGCGTCGCGGTGACAGGGGTCGCAGGGGTGTTTTGAAACGCAGGGGCCGCGGGGGCCGCGGGGGGCCGATCTCATCTCCCCAACGCGCCTTGCGACTTCGGCGCCACGAAGTCGACGAGCGGGCCGAACAGAATCACCTGATTCATCCCGCTGATCAGCGTGCGGCTCCGCGGAATGAACAGCCGCTGCGGCCGCTCCTCGCTGATCTGCAGGCCGGCTTTCGGCAGCCACAGACGCCCGCCCCCCGCGAACCACATCATCCGGACCACGTAGCCGTGCGGATGTTCGTCCAGCTTCACGCAGTTCCGCGCGGACACGCCGTTGATGGACGCGGATCCCCATCCCGACGTGCGAATCGGCTCGCCTGTCACCATGTCGAGGTGCTTCGACATCCCGGAGAGGCGCCGCAGCACTGTCGTCACGCTAAGCCACAGCCCAACGAAGAAGACCGGGAACGCGAAGAGGAAGGGAAGGACACTGACCGATTCGCTTTCGCTCATACCTGACTCGCTTCGCCTGGCCTTGCGACGATCCGCTTTGCGAAGTAGCGGCAGTCGATGACGCGATCTCAGTCCGTCTGACGCCGCCGCTCACCCGGCCGACCGCCAGGCACGGTCCGGCTGAAGCCGGACACTACACCGCCTGCGCCGAACGCGTGGCCGGAGCTCACCAGCGCTCCAGACCCTGCGCGCCCTGCGCCCCCGCGTTCGATTTCCTCCGCGCCCTCGGCCTGCCCCGCGCCCTTCGCCGCCCGCTAGAACGCCGAACGGTTTGAAAGAGCCGACATTACGCAGCCTTTCGTGACTGGACTTCTGACAGATGGAGTGTCTCCAGGTTTTGAATCGCGCTCGCCCGCCGGAGGTCGAAGGTGTTCTTGCGGACGCCGACGTAGCGCGCGTGGTTTCCTTGCCGTTGGGAGATGTGCGCGAGTTTGTGTTCAATCTTCGTGCGCTCTCGCAGCGCTTCGCGTCCAGCGGCTG
>Ga0209172_10000118_pt1 | contig 238326 bp, 195 predicted proteins | sample LarsenN4metaG_FD_184113 | JGI IMG/M metagenome (GOLD analysis project Ga0209172, IMG submission 184113) | Hot spring sediment bacterial and archeal communities from British Columbia, Canada, to study Microbial Dark Matter (Phase II) - Larsen... ...
GAGAGCCCGCGTGCTGCCCCGCTGGCTCCGCCACTACAATCGGCGCCGCCCGCACGGTAGTCTTCGCGGCCTGCCACCCTTCAGTTGGCTGCGCCCCCGGGTGGGAACAACGTTATGAGACTCCACAGCTAGGCGGGTGTGGCGTCCCCCGCCGCCCGGCCGCGGCCGAGCGCCCTGCCCCAGGCGCCCTGGCTAGTAGGACCAGCCGAGCAGGCCGGGGTCGGGCATCATCTCCGGGCTCCACGCGTCGGGCAGGATCTCCACCTCGCACGGCTGCGGCACGACGCTCTCGGTCGCGGTCTTGACCTCGGCCATGAGCTGCGGCGCGTACGGGCAGAACGGCGTGGTGAGCATCATCTTGATGTGGGTGCGCGCCGGGCTCTCGAGAAAGTGGATCTCGCGGATGAGCCCGAGGTCAATGACCGACAGGTTGATCTCGGGGTCCATGACGGTCTCGAGCGCGGAGCGGATCGCCAGCTCCTGCTGGCTCGGCGCGCGCGTCCCGGCGCCGGTGGCGGCCGGGGGCGCGCCGCGCGCCGCGGCGTTCGCGGCGTCGGCGTCGAACGCCGCGCCCGCGCCGGGCGTCGGGCCGTCAGGCGCCGGATCGCGCCGGCCGATGAGCTCGGCCGCCTCGTCCACGACCTTGCCGGTGTGCGGGTTGATGGGCTTGGGATCGGTCATGGCCACTCCACCTGGATGTCGTCGCCCGCCACGCGCACGGCGTACACCGGCACGGGCGCGGTCGCCGGGAAGCACAGCACGGCCCCGGTGCGGACGTCGAACCGCGCGCCGTGGCGCGGGCACTCCACGACGTGGCCCTCGAGCGGGCCTTCGGCCAGCGGGCCGCCGTCGTGCGTGCACACGTCCTGGATCGCGTGGTACGCGCCGTCCACGTTGAACACGGCGATCTCGACCTCGTCGAGGCGCACGATCTTCACGCCGCCCGGCGGGATCTCTCCCACCCGGGCGACCGTCACGAATCCGTCGGCGGTCTTCACCTTCGCTCCTCGTCCTCGTCCTCGCCCGGCCAGCCGGCCAGCCCGTACAGGCCGGCCTTGAGCGTCTTGAGCGCGAGCAGCGCGCACTTGAGGCGCACCGGCCCGAGCTCGATGCCGATCATGTCGAGCACGTCGTCGCGCGACAACGCGCGGGCCTCCTCGAGCGACATGCCCTCGAGGCGCTCGCACAGCATGGACGCCGCGGCCTGCGAAATCGAGCACCCGGTGCCGGTAAAGCGCACTTCGGCGATGCGCCCGTCGCGGATGCGGAAGTCCATGCGGATGCGGTCGCCGCACAGCGGATTGGCGTCCTCGTACGACACGTCGGGGGCCTCGAGCGTGCCGTGGTGCCGCGGATGCCGGTAGTGGTCGAGGATGTTCTCCCGGTAGAGGTCCTCGAGCCCGCTCATCCGAGGAACACCTTGCGCGCCCGGTGCAGGCCCGCGACCAGCGCGTCCAGCTCCTCGCTCATCGAGTAGCAGTGAAACGACGCGCGCGTGGAGGCCGGCACCCCGAGCGCCTCGTGCAGCGGCATGGCGCAGTGGTGCCCCGCGCGCACGCACACGCCGTCGGCGTCGAGCACGGTCGCGACGTCGTGAGGGTGGATGCCCTCGAACGTGAACGCCACCACGCCCCCGCGGCGCCCGGCCGGCGGGCCCAGCACGCGCACCCCCGGCACCTCGGCGAGGCGGCCGAGGGCCTCGGCGGCGAGGGCGCGGTCGTGCGCGAACACCGCGTCCATGCCGAGTTCCCGCAGCCAGTCCACCGCGGCGCCGAGGCCGACCGCTTCGGCGATCGGCATGGTGCCGGCCTCGAACTTCCACGGCAGATCGTTCCACTTCGCCGCGGTAAGCGACACCTCGCGGATCATCTCGCCGCCGCCGAGGAACGGCGGCATGGCCTCGAGCAGGTCGCGCCGTCCCCACAGCACGCCGATGCCGGTCGGCCCGAGCATCTTGTGCCCGGTGAACGCGAGGAAGTCGCAGCCGAGGGCCCTGACGTCCACCGGCATGTGCGGGACGCTCTGCGACGCGTCCACCACCGTGACCGCGCCGGCCGCGCGCGCGGCGCGCGCGATCTCGGCCGCCGGATTGACGGTGCCGAGCACGTTCGAGACGTGGACGAACGAGACGATCTTGACGCGCCCGTCGGCGAGCAGCCCGGGCAGCGCCGAGAGGTCCAGCTCGCCGTCCCCGGTGACGCGCAGGAAGCGCAGCTCGAGGCCGCGCTCCGCGGCGAGCAATTGCCACGGCACGAGGTTCGAGTGGTGCTCCATCTCGGTGAGGAGGACCGCGTCGCCGGACTTGAGCGCCCAGCCGCCGTAGGCGCGCGCCACGAGGTTCAGGGCCTCGGTCGAGTTGCGGGTGAAGATCACCTCGCGCGGAGACGCGCCGATGAAGGCCGCCACGCGGCGGCGCGCGTCCTCGTACGCCGCCGTCGCCTCCTCGGCGATGCGGTAGATGCCGCGGTGGATGTTGGCGTTGCAGGTCGCGTAGTAACGGTCCATCGTGGCGAGGACCGCGTCGGGTTTCTGCGAGGTGGCGGCGCTGTCGAGGTACAGCAGCGGCCTGTCGCGCGGCTCCCGGAAGATCGGGAACTGCGTGCGCACCGCCCTCGGGTCGAAGGTGCGCGGCGGGGCGGCCGGGGCCGCCCCGCCCGTCGCCGGGGTCACGGGGTCATCCGATCTTGCGCTCGATCTCGGCGCGCAGCCGCTCGCGCACCGACTCGAGCGGGATGCGGTCCAGCACCGGCGCGAAGAACCCCTCCACGATCAGGCGCTGGGCCTCGACGCGCGGCAGCCCGCGCGCCATCAGATAGTACATCTGCTCCTCGTCCACGTGCCCGATCGTCGCGCCGTGCGTGCAGCGCACGTCGTTCGCGAGGATCTCGAGGCCGGGGATGCTGTCGGCGCGCGCCGTGTCGGAGAGCAGCAGGTTGCGGTTGGCCTGGTAGGCGTCGGTGCGCTGGGCGCCCTCGCTCACCTGGATGAGGCCCTGATAGATGCTGCGCGCGCGGTCCTTGAGGCAGCCCTTGATGAGCAGGTCGCTCGTGCCGTGGTCGGCGAGGTGGCGCTGCAGCGTGTGCAGGTGGAAGTGCTGCCGCTCGTCGCCGAACATGAAGCCGTGCACGTAGGCGCGCGCCCCGGGACCGGCGAGGTCGAAATACGCGTTGGCCTTGGTCGTGCGGCCGCCGAGCAGCGTCTGGATCCACTGCAGCTCGCCATCGCGCGCGACGCGCGCGCGCGCGTTGCCGTAGTGCCACACGTTGCGGCTCCAGTCCTGGAGCGTGCCGTAGACGAGCGTCGCGCCCTCGCCGACGAACACTTCGGTGCCGCCGCAGTGGAGCGACAGACCCTCGGCCGGAGCCGAGAGCTGCTCCTCGATCACCGTGAGGCGCGCCCGGCGGCCGAGCGCGATGACGGTGCGCGGCGCGGTGACCGCGCCGGCGCCGTCGAGCCACTGGAACAGCCGCACCGGCAGGGCCGCCTCGACGCCGTCCGGCACCCACACGAACGCCCCGCCCGAACGCACCGCCGCGCCGTACGCCGCGTAGGCGTCGTAGTCGTCCTGCAGCAGCGACCCGTAGAGCGGGCGCAGCTTGTCGGCGTGCTCGCGCGTCGCGCGCTCGAGCGCGCACACGATGACGCCCTGCTTCTCGAGCTCGGGGTGCGTCTGCTCGAGCACCACGTCGGCGTTGCGCTGCGCCACCACCGCCACCTGCCCGATCTCGCCCGTGAGGTGCGCGAGCAGCGCCGGCGGCAGGTCGTCCACGGTGCGCGCGCGCGCCCCCGCGACGAAGGGGTCGAGCGACGGCAGCGCCTCCTCGGCGGTGCGAAAGTCGGTGCGCCGCCACAGCTCGTCGGTGCGCGACGGGAACGCCAGCGTGCCGAGCACGCCGGCCGCCGCGCGCCGCCGCTCGAGCGCCCACGCCCCCTCGCGCGCGGCCTCGGCGCGCGCCACGGCGCGCTCGAGGACCGCGGGATCGAATCCGGTCGTCACGTTGGCGGTCGTCATCCCACCGAGCCCTCCATCTGGAGCTGGATGAGGCGGTTCATCTCGACCGCGTACTCCATCGGCAGCTCCTTCACGATCGGCTCGATGAAGCCCGCCACGATCATCGCGGCGGCCTCCTCCTCGGGGATCCCGCGGCTCATCAGGTAGAAGACCTGCTCGTCGCCGATCTTCGACACGGTCGCCTCGTGGCCGATCTGGACCTTGTCCTCCTCGATCTCCATGTACGGGTAGGTGTCCGAGCGCGACTTGTCGTCGAGGATCAGCGCGTCGCAGTTCACCGTGCTCTTGCAGTCCACGGCGCCCTTCTGGACCTTGACCAGCCCGCGGTAGCCGGCGCGCCCGCCGTCCTTGCTGATGGACTTCGAGATGATCTTGCTCGACGTGCGCGGCGCGCAGTGGACGACCTTGGCGCCCGCGTCCTGATGCTGGCCGTGGCCCGCGAACGCGATCGAGAGGATCTCGCCGTGCGCGCCCGGCTCCATCATGTACACGGCGGGGTACTTCATGGTGAGCTTCGAGCCGAGGTTGCCGTCCACCCATTCCATGGTGGCGTCGGCGTACGCCACCGCGCGCTTCGTGACCAGGTTGTAGACGTTGTTCGACCAGTTCTGGATCGTCGTGTAGCGGCAGCGACCGCCCCTCTTGACGATGATCTCGACCACCGCCGAGTGCAGCGAGTCGCTCGAGTAGATCGGCGCCGTGCAGCCCTCGACGTAGTGTACGTAGGCGCCCTCGTCCACGATGATGAGCGTGCGCTCGAACTGGCCCATGTTCCTGGTGTTGATCCGGAAGTAGGCCTGCAGCGGCACGTCCACGTGCACGCCCTTCGGCACGTAGATGAAGGATCCGCCCGACCACACCGCCGAGTTGAGCGCCGCGAACTTGTTGTCGGTCGGGGGAATGACCGTGCCGAAGTACTCCTTGAAGAGCGCCTCGTGCTTCTTGAGCCCCTCGTCGCACGACACGAAGATCACGCCCTGCTGCTCGAGCTTCTCCTGGATCCTGTGGTAGACGACCTCGGAGTCGTACTGCGCGCCGACGCCGGCGAGGAACTTCTGTTCGGCCTCGGGAATGCCGAGCCGGTCGAAGGTTCGCTTCATGTCGGCCGGGACGTCGTCCCACGAGCGGGCCTCGTCGGCGGTCGGCTTGACGTAGTAGTAGATGTCCTGGAAGTCAATGGACGAGACGTCGCCGCCCCACGTCGGCAGCGGCTTCTTCTCGAAGATCTCGAGCGAGCGCAGGCGGAAGTCACGCATCCACTGCGGCTCCCCCTTGAGCGCCGAGATCTGGGCGACGATCTCGCGGTCCAGCCCCTTGCGGGACTGGAACACCGGCTTCACGTCGTCGTGGAAGCCGTACTTCTCCGCGTAGCTCTCGCGCAGGTCGAGGTCGGGCGTCGTGCTCATCGGGCCGCCACCTCCTTGCCCTCTCGCACCCAGTCGTAACCGCGCGACTCGAGCTCGAGCGCGAGCTCCGGCCCGCCCGAGAGCTGGATGCGTCCGTCCATCATGACGTGGACGAAGTGCGGCTTGATGTAATTGAGGATGCGCTGGTAGTGCGTGATCACGAGCACGCCGAGATCCGGGCCCGCCAGCGCGTTGACGCCCTCCGAGACGATGCGCAGCGCGTCGATGTCGAGGCCCGAGTCGGTCTCGTCCATGATGGCGATCTCGGGCTTGAGCACCGCCATCTGCAGGATCTCGGCGCGCTTCTTTTCGCCGCCCGAGAAGCCGTCGTTGAGGTAGCGCCCGGCGAACGACTCATCCATCTTGAGGAGCGCCATCTTCTCCTTGAGCAGCGCTCGGAAATCCTTCGGTGAGATGCCCTTCCTGGTCGGCACGCGGCCATCCTCGCCCGCCGCCGGCGCGAGACGTGCGTTGAGCGCGGCGCGCAGGAAGCTCGCGACGTTGAGCCCCGGAATCGCCACCGGGTACTGGAACGCCATGAAGAGCCCGGCGCGGGCGCGCTCGTCGGTCTCCATGTCGAGCACGCTGCGCCCCTTGAACAGGATCTCCCCCGAGGTCACCTCGTAGCGCGGGTGTCCCATGAGGGTGTTCGCGAAGGTGCTCTTGCCGGAACCGTTCGGGCCCATCAGGGCATGCACTTCGCCCTTGCGGACCTCGAGGTTGAGGCCCTTGAGGATCTCCTTGCCCTCCACCGCGACGCGGAGGTCTTTGACGACGAGTTCGGGCTGCTGGCTCATGTTCGTCTCTCGTGGCCGCGTCGCCGCGGCGGTGAAGGAGCCCCGCGGGCTCCGTGGATCGCGTGTCCGGTCGGCTAGGCCGAGAAGCTCTCGCCGCAGGCGCAGCTGTGACGGACGTTCGGGTTGTTGAATTTGAAGCCCGAGCCCATGAGGCCCGTGACGTAGTCGATGACGGTGCCGGAGAGCAGCATCAGGCTCTTCGGGTCCACGACGAGCGTGACCCCGTGCGACGTGACCGTCTCGTCGCCGGGCTCGGGGCCGTCGCAGAACTCCATGAAGTACGAGTTGCCCGAGCAGCCGCCGCCGCGCACGCCGACGCGCAGGCCCTGAGCGGGCGCGCCGCGCTGCTCCAGCAGCTCGCGCACCTTGCGCGCGGCGGTCTCGGTGAGCGTCACACCCTTCGCGGCCTGGCCGGTGCTGCCGACGATCGGAAGATCCATGGCTCCTACTCGATGTCCTCGATGCGGATGAACCCCGGCCGCTCGCCGCGGCGGGCGGGCGCGGGGGCGTTGATGATGCCGGCGACCAGCGCCGGTTCCTGGTGCATCCCGTGGTCCTGCGTGCAGCTCGTGCAGCCCTGCGGCCCCGTCGGCGTGTCGCAGCGGCGGCACGTCTCGAGGTACGCCAGCCCCTCGACCAGCTCGCGCTCGAGCTGCTGGTGGCGGCGCACCGCTTCGCGCGTCTCGGCGAGCTTGCGTTCGAACAGCGCGCGCAGGTCCTGCATGGCCCTGGGCCCGAGCCCCGCGCCCCACCACGAGCGCACCAGCTCGCGCATCTCCTGCAGCGAGAAGCCCAGGCCATGGAGCAGGCTGATCCAGCGCACGCGTTCGATCGCGGCCGGGTCGTAAAGCCGGAACCCCCCGCTCGAGCGGGTGGCCGGCTGCAGCAGGCCGAGTTCCTCGTAAAGGTGGATGGCGCGCACGCTCTTGCCCGTGGCGCGGGCCAGGTCGCCCACGCGAAGGAGCTGCGTGCGATCGGCGGAAGTGCTCAAGGTCGAACCCTCACGTGCGAGTTAGATTCGGGCCGGAATGTAGCGTTGTCGTGTGACTTGGCGCAAGCTGGAGTTCACGCCTGGGGCGACCGCATTGGAAGGCGACCAGCGCGTGACGGCAGACCTTCACATGCCATAACTACTTTCCAGACAAACACTTGAAAGCCACGTCCGGCGGCCGGCGCGGGCCGGGCGGGGGCAGGGCGCGCGCGGCCATGGACCGGGCCACCATCGGGCAACCTTGCGCCCGGGCCGGCCGACGTGGAGCGCGGCGAGCGGCGTGCGCACTGCGGGCCGCCGGATCACACCGTCGGCGGCCCGCGCGCAGGTGGTCGCCCCGCCGTCAGTCCTCGCCGGGAAACTCCGGCGGCGCCGACGTGGCACCGACCGGCGGCCACACCCCGACCTCGGCGCCCTCCAGCTCGGTCGCGACGGCCGGTCTGTCCTCGGGCGGGCGGCGGTAGATGACGCCGAGCTGGAATCGCTCGCGCCGCGCCGCGCCGATCGCCGCCTCGAAGCTCGTCGCGTCGTGATCGGCGGGCAGCATCTCGCAGCGCTCCCAGATCCGTTGCGCGTACTCGGGCTTCTGGTAGGTGATGCACGCGGCGAGGATGTGCACGAACGCGAAGCCGGGGTACTGGATGCCCTCGCGGATCATCTGGCGCACGTGGGGGAGGTTCCCGGCGTGCGTGCGCGCCACGAAGCCGGCGCCCGAGGCGAGCATGAGCAGGATCGGATTGATGGGGCGCTCCTCGATGCCCGCCAGCCCGCGCTCGCGCTTGAACTCGGGGTCGGTGGTGGGCGAGGCCTGCCCCTTGGTCAGCCCGTAGATGCCGTTGTCGAGCACGCAGTACGTGAGGTCCACGTTGCGGCGCACGGTGTGCGGAATGTGCCCGACGCCGATGGAGAAGCCGTCGCCGTCGCCGCCCGCCACGACCACCGTCAGCTCGGGTCGTGCCAGCTTGAGCCCGGTCGCGATGGGCAGCGCGCGGCCGTGGACGGAATTGAACGAATACGACTTCGTGTAGCCGGCGAGGCGGCTCGAGCAGCCGATTCCCGACACGACCGCGAAGCGCTCCTGCGGCACCTCGAGGTCGGCGAGCGCCTGGGTCATGCCCTTGAGCACGCCGAAGTTGCCGCAGCCGGTGCACCACACCGGCTCGAGCGCGGAGCGGTAGTCCTTCGCCTTCATCGTCATCGTCCGGCCTCCTTCCGCGCCGCGGCGAGCATGCGGTCGAGTTCGCTCGCGGTGATGGACATGCCGCCGCTGCGACCGAGGCTCGCCACGCCGCGCATGTCCGTGACCGTGGACATGTAGCGGTGGAGCTGCGCTCCGAACGACAGCTCGACGACGCCCAGCCACTGGAGCCCCTCGCGCCACGCCGTGAACGCCTCGACGGGGAACGGGTGGATGATCTCGGGCAGGAACACGCGCCACTCCGGCCGCTCGCGGACCCACTCGCGCAGCAACCCGCTCAGGCTGCCCCACGCCACGAGCCCGAACGGCGCGTCGTCGCGCCCGAGCGTGCGCACCCAGTCGCGCGTCTCGCGCGCGATCGCAGGGAGCTTCCGGAAGCGCTTTTCGTTCATCATCTGGTGCACTTCGCCGCTCGCGCTCGGGTACCCCTCGAGCGTGTGTTCGATGCCGGCCGACAGGTACTGCCCGCCCGGGGTGCCGGGGATGCGAAACGGCGACACGACCTGATCGCCGGTCAGATGGAAGCGCGCCGGAGGGTCGCCCGGCTTCCACGCCACGCGCTTCGGCTGCCCGCGGTTGTCGCTCGGGTGATCGCGCACCGTGCGACGCTGCGCGATGTAGGCGTCCGACAGAACGAGCACGGGCAACTGGTAGCCCTCCGACAGCCGCACCGCGCGGTGCATGACGTCGCGCGCGTGCACCGCGTCGAACACGCCGAGCACCACGCGCGGGAAGTCGCCGTGGCCGGCGTACAGCGCGTGGTTGAGGTCGGCCTGCTCGGTGCGCGACGGCATGCCGGTCGCGGGTCCGGCGCGCTGGCAGTCCACGATGATGGCCGGGATCTCGGCCATGCTGGCGAGCCCCATCATCTCGGTCTTGAGCGAGAGCCCGGGGCCGCTCGTCGCGGTCATCGCCGGCACGCCGCCGAAGGAGGCGCCGAGCACCATGCCGATGGCCGCGATCTCGTCCTCGGCCTGCACGACCCGCCCGCCCACCGCCGGCAGCTCGTCGATCAGGGTCTCCATGATCTCGGAGGCCGGCGTGATCGGATACCCGGCGAAGAACCGCACGCCGGCCTCGATGGCGCCGCGCGCGATCGCCTCGTTGCCGGACTCGATGTAGAGCGGCACGCCGTGCCCCGCGAGGTGCGGCAGCGCGGGCACCGCCTCGCCCGCCGCCCACGCCCGGTCGAAGGCCGCCCGGTTGCGTTGCGCGACCGCCGGCCGGCGCCCGAAGCGCCTCTCGAGCATGCGGTGCGCGAGCGACGCCGGCCACCCGAGCACGCGGCACAGGAGCGCGAGCGCCATCATGTTCTTGGGCTCGCCCTCGGCCTCGACGCCGTCCACGAAGGTCGCGAACGGGTAGCGGAACTCGGGCCGCGCGCTGCGCCCGAGCCACTCGGGGAGCGGCGCGTCGTCGCTCGCCTCGAGCACCACGAGGCTCGCGCGGTGGAGCTTGACCGCGCCCGCGAAGCGCGCCAGGTCACGCGCCCGGAAGCACAGCAGCACGTCGGTCTCCTCGCCCTCCCAGTGCACCTCCTCGCGCGCGATGCGCAGGATCGCGGCCGACTCGCCGCCGCGGATCTGCGGGCCGTAGGACTGCACCATCATCCCGTAGAGACCCTGCTGCGCGGCCATCGCCAGCACGAGGTCGCCGAGCAGCGCGATGCCGTCGCCGCCGCTGCCCACCAGGGACAGCACGAGCGAGCCGGCCGGCGGCGCGGCGGCGGGATCGAGGGTCTGGGGTTCGGGCCGTGTGCTCATGGCGGTCAGGCCTCCGCGGCCACGGGCTCGGCGGCCTCGGGGCGCGGCATCTGTCCGATCCGGTGCAGGATCGTGCTCGGGCAGATGTCCACGCACGCCTCGCCGCACGAGGGCCCGTAGGCCAGGCACTTCTCGTGGTCGATGAGGATGGTCTGTCCGTCGAACGTGATGGCGCCCGCCGGACACTTCGAGACGCACTTGCGGCACAGGGTGCAGCCGACGGAGCACGTCGAACGCACGATGCTCTGCTTTTCGCGCGCCACGCACGACAGCAGCACCCGGTGGTTCCGCGGGTAGAGCGTGAACAGGTTCTTGGGGCAGATCGGCACGCAGATGCCGCAGCCGGTGCACCGGTCGGTGCGGACCTGCACGATGCCGTTGGGGCCGAGCGCGAGGGCGTCGAACGGGCACGCGCGCACGCAGTCGCCGAGCCCGAGGCAGCCGTTCTTGCACGCCTTGGGCCCGCCGAACACCAGCGACGCCGCGGCGCAGGTGCGCACGCCCGCGTACTCGGCCTCGTCGCGCGCGTAGGCCGACTCGCCGTGGCAGCGCAGCACGACGATGCGGTCCTGCACGGCGCCCACCGCCTTGTGGGTCAGCTCGGCGACCTTGTGCGCCACCGCCCCGCGCCCCGGGGCGCACAGGTTGGGCGGCACGTCGGGCCGCTCGACAACCGCCCTGGCGTACGCCGGGCATCCGGCGAAGCCGCACGCGCCGCAGTTGGCCGCCGGCAGCGCCTCCTTGACGCGCTCGACGAGCGGGTTCTCGGCGACCTGGAAGCGCATCGCGGCCGCCGCGAGCGCGAAGCCGAAGAACAGTCCGAGCAGCGTGAAGACCGCGAGTCCCCACAGGGCCACCCCGAGCGCGGCGTTCTCCATCGTCCCCTCCCCCCGCTACCGGAAGAAGCTCAGCCCCGAGAAGCCCATGAACGCGAGCGCGAACAGCCCGGTGAGCGCGAACGCGAGCGGCAGCCCCTGGAAGTCCTTCGGCACCTGCGCCAGCTCGACCTTTTCGCGCGCGCACGACATGAGGAACAGCGCCAGCGCGAAGCCCGCCCCCGAGCCCATCGCCAGCGCCAGCGACTCCATGGCGCCGGCGTCGGCGGCGGCGTTGAGCAGCGGCACCGCGAGGATGATGCAGTTGGTCGTGATGAGCACGAGGTAGATGCCGAACTTCTCGTGGAGCGCGGCGTGCACCTTCTTGAGCACGGTGTCGAGCAGCTGGACCATGAACGCCACCACCCCGATGAACACGAGGATCTGCAGGAAGCGCAGGTCCAGCGGGCGCAGCACGAAGCGGTAGAGCAGCCACGACAGCATGCCGCTGCCGACCATGACCATGAAGAAGGTGGCGCCCATGCCGAGCGCCGTGTCGCGCCGTCGGGACACACCGAAGAACACGCACAGCCCGAGGTAGCGCGTGAACACGAAGTTGTTGATGAGCGCGGCGGCGAGGATCGTGGTGGTGAAAAGCGCCCACGGCGCGGGCCGCACCGGGCGGCTCACCGGCGGATCGGCGATTTCGAGGCGGTAGCTGGCCTGCGGGTCGAGCCGCCCGTCCACGACCAGCACGAGTCCGGTCTCGCCGTCGGCGCGCACCTCGCGGATCGGGTACGGCAGGTCGGGGGCCGAGGCCTCGGTGAAGCGGAAGTTGGCGGCATCGCGCCGCGCGAGCGGGCGCGCGAGCCGCAGCACGACCTGGTCGGGCGTGCGGATCGCGGCCGAGCGCACGAGGCGGCCGGGATCCGAGGCCGGCAGGGCGTCGGGCGCGGCGGCCGCCGGCGCGAGGGCGCCGAAGGCGCCGAGCGCCGCGCCGAGCGCCGCGGCGCGGAGCGCGGCGCGCGCGCCGCCGGCCGTCACGCGCGCGGCGCGCACCGCACGCAGGTCACGCATGGCCGCCTCCCGACGCCGGCCGCGACGCGCCGCCCGTCACGCGGCGCTCGATGGCGTTGAAGATCGCCATGAGGATGGCGATCGAGAAGAACCCGCCGGCGGGCAGCGCGAAGAACAGCAGCGGCTTCCCCGGCGCGAGCGGCACGCCGCCGAGCGAGCCGTTGCCGAGCAGCTCGCGGAACGCGCCGATCACGAGCAGCGCGAACAGGAACCCGAGTCCCATGCCGACGCCGTCCCAGAACGACGGGATGAGCGGGTACTTCGACGCGAACATCTCGAGGCGCGAGATGATGATCGCGAACGCCACGATGAGCTTGACGTACAGGCCGACCTGCGCGTACACGGCCGGCGCGAAGGCGGCGAGCGTCATGTCAATGGCGCTCACCCACACCGCGATGATGATCGTGTAGGCGGGAATGCGCACGCGCGGGTGGATCCACTGGCGCGTGAGCGCCACCGTCACGCTCGACAGCACCTGCACCGCGAGCACCGCGATGCCGAGCGCGAGGCCGTTGACGACGGTGGTGGTCACCGCCACCGCCGGGCACAGGCTGAGCGCCAGGCGGAACACCGGGTTCTCGGCGAACAGGCCGTTGAGGATCAGCCGCCCGGCGCCGGGCGGCGCGGCCGGGACGGAGTCGGGCGCGGCGCTCACGAGTCACCTCCCAGATGCGGCTCCAGCAGCGCCCAGCGCCGCCGGAAGTGGTCCACGGTGGCGCGCACGCCGTCGGTGAGCGCGCGGCTCGAGATGGTCGCGCCGGTCACGGCGTAGATCGGCCGTGTCCGCTCGCGCTCGAGCAGCGGGGCGTGCGCCGCCGCCCACGCGCCGACCGGCATGCGCTGGAGCCCGGCGAGCGCCGAGCGCCAGTCCTCGGGCATCGGATCGCGCGTCACGTCGAGCGTGGCGAGGCCCGCCGCCGGGCGGCCGACGTACTGGCCCTGGAACCACGGCGTGGCGATCTCGGCGCCAAGCCCGGGGTCTTCCTCATGCTCGACGACGCGCACGCCGGCGAGGTCGAATGCCGGGCTCAGCGCGACGAGGAAGCGGATGCGGTTCTTGTAGCCGCGCACCTCGCCCTCGGCCACGAACCCCGCGGGGCGTCCGCCCTGGCGCGCGACGAACAGCCGCCCGAGCGGCACCAGCCCGCGGTCGCGCGCGTCGCCGGGGGCGCCGGCCTCGACCGGCGCGCCCGACAGGTCGAAGGCCACGCGGCGCGGCGGCGCGTCCCCGCCGCCGAGCGTGCGCGCGTCATAAAGGACGATGCGCCGCGCGGGATCGAGCCACTGGTGCACCTCGCGGACCTCGGCGCCGTCGCCGAGCCCGAGGAGCTGCCGGATGGCGCGCTGCTCGCCGGCGAGCGCGGCGGCGCGCGCGTAGCGCTCGGTGCCGACGTACACGCCGCCGAGCACCGCCGCGCCGATCGCGCACGTCAACGTGAGCGACGCGGTGATGCGCGCGATCTGCCCGGCGGCGCTCACGACGGCGTCCCCGCGAGCGCCACGCGCTTCGGCCGGAACCACAGGTTGAGCGCCGGCGTGAGCGTGTTGGCGATGAGGATGGCGTAGCAGATGCCCTCCGGGTAGCCGCCGAACACCCGGATGAGCCCCGTGAGGAGCCCGATCACGAGCCCGAACACGAGCTGTCCGTCGCGCGTGGTCGGCGCGGTGACGTAGTCGGTGGCCATGAAGAACGCCCCGAGCCACAGCCCTCCCGACAGCAGGTGGAGGAGCGGCGCGCCGCTGAAGGCGGTCGCGATCGCGGTGCCGGCGAGCACCGCGAGCGGGATGGTGAGGCGGATGATGCCGCGCGCCACGAGCACCGCCGCGCCGAGGGCGAGCAGCACGACCGACCCTTCGCCGATCGAACCGGGACGGAAGCCGAGCACGAGCGACGCCCACGGCGAGCCGGCGGCGGTGAGTGTGCGGAATGCCGCCTCGAGGCCCTGCTCCTTGAGCACCGCGAGCGGGGTGGGCGTCGTCAGGCCGTCGAGCGCGACGGTGAAGCCGGCGCGCGGGGCGGCCCACCCCGCGGTCATGGCGAGCGGGAAGGTCGCCATCATGAAGGCGCGCCCGGCGAGCGCCGGATTGAAGAGGTTGTAGCCGAGGCCGCCGAACATGGCCTTGACGACGAGGATCGCGAACGCCGCGCCGAGCACCGCCGTCCACCACGGCACGAGCGGCGGCAGCGTCATGGCGAGGAGCAGCCCGGTGCACACCGCGCTGCCGTCGCGCAGCGGGTGCGGGCGCTTCTGCCAGCGCGCCACCAGCCACTCGGAGCCGGCGGCGCCGGCGATCGCGGCCGCGATCACGGCGAGCGCGTTCCAGCCGAACACGAACGCGCCCCACAGCGCGGCCGGCGCGAGCGCGGCGTTGACCGTCCACATGATGCGCGACGTGCTGACGTCGGCGTGCAGGTGCGGCCCCGGGCTCAGGACCAGCTCGCGCGCGCCGCCGCTCACGACGCGGCCCTCAGCGCGGCCTGCCGGCGCAGCGAGGCCTTGGCGACCTGCATGAACTGGACGAGCGGTCGTCCCGCCGGGCACGAGTAGCTGCACGAGCCGCACTCGTAGCAGTCGAGCGCGCCGTACGGCTCGGTCTCGAGCGGCCGGCCGGCCTCGACGCGCACCGACACGGCGTCCGGCTCGAGCCCGAGCGGGCACGCCTCGATGCAGCGCGCGCAGTGGATGCACGGGCCGTAGCCGTCCTCGAACGGTCCCTTGCCGGTGAGCAGCACGAGCCCGTTCATGCCCTTGACGAGCGGCAGGTCGAGGCGCGGCAGCGCGCGCCCCATCATCGGACCGCCGGCCACGATGCGCGTGACGTCGGGGCTCGCGCCGCCGCAGAACGCCACGATCTCGCCGAGCAGCGTGCCGAGCGGCGCGCGCACGTTGCGCGGCCGGGCCACGCCCGGACCGGTCACGGTGAGCACGCGGTCGAGCAGCGGACGCCGGAAGCGCACCGCCTCGTACACGGCGGCCGCGGTCGCCACGTTCTGGACCAGCACGCCGACCGCGGTGGGCAGCGCGCGCGCGGGCACGACGCGGCCGGTCACCGCCTGCACGAGCTGGCGCTCGGCGCCCTGCGGGTAACGCACCTGCACGGGCTGCACCCGGACCGGGATGCCTTCGAGCGCGGTCGTCCCGATGGCCTGGTCGAGCCACCACTTGGCCTCGAGCTTGTCGTGCTCGATGCCGATCAGGACGCGCTCGGCGCCCACGATGCGCGCCAGGAGCAGCGCGCCGTCCACGATCTCGCGCGGGTGCGCGATCATGGTGCGAAAGTCGGCCGTCAGGTACGGCTCGCACTCGGCGCCGTTCACGACCAGCGTGTCCACCTTGACCCTGGGCGGCAGCATGAGCTTGCGCCACGTCGGGAACGCCGCGCCGCCGAGGCCGACGATGCCGGCCTCGCGCACGCGCGCGATCATCTCGTCGCGTCCGAGCGACGTCCACGCAGGGTCCTCGGGGAACTCCAGCTCCTCGGGACCGTCGGCGCGCGCGATGACGATCGCCGGCGCGAGCACGTCGGTCGGGTGCGGCCGCTTGTCCAGGGGCTTGACCTTGCCGGTGATGGTGGCGTGCAGCGGCACGCCGGTCGCGCCGCCTTCGGCGATCTTCTGCCCGCGCACCACGAGGTCGCCCTTCTTGACGATCGGCGTCGCCGGCTCGCCGAGGTGCTGGTGAAGCGGCAGCCACACTTCGTGAGGCGCGGGCAGGCTCTCGATGGGCTTGCCGGCCGTCGCCTCCTTGTGGGGCTCGGGGTGGATGCCTCCGCGCCCGAACGTCGGCAACGTCACGTGGGCCATCGCGCTCACCCGACGAAGTGCACGGCGCGCGCGCCGGGCCACGCGCCGAAGGCCGAAGGCCCGAGCAGGAAGGCCGCGGTCGAGAGCGCGTCCGACTCGACGCCGGTCGCGGCCTCGACGCTCGCGAGCAGGTGGCCGTCGGCCGGACGGCCGCGCCGCGCGTCGAACAGGTGGCCGACGCGCTGGCCGGCGATCACGCGGTACTGCTCGGTGTTGCCGCTCGTCGCGACCGCCGCGTCGCGCAGCACGAACACGCGCTCCACCGCGCCGGTCACGGGGTGCGCCACGCCGATGGACCAGCCGGCGGCGCCGTCCCCGGGCGTGCCGAGCCCGTACACGTTGCCGCCGACGTCCACCAGGGCCGATCGCACGCCATGGGCGCGCAGCGCATCCACCGCGCGGTCGAGCGCCCAGCCCTTGCCGATCGAGCCGAGGTCGAGCCCCATGCCGGGGCGCGCCAGCGCCACCGTGCCGGCGGCGCGATCGGCGCGCACGGCCGCGTGGCCGACGCGCCCGGCGGCCGCGGCGATCTCGCGGTCCGAGGGCCACGTCTCGCGCGCGCGGTAAAAGCCCCACAGCTCCATGAGCGGGAGCACGGTGGGGTCGTAGACGCCTCCCGAGCGCGCCGCCACGTCGCACGCGCGCGCGACGACCTCGACGACCTCGGGGTCCACCGCCACCGCGCCCTTGCCCGCGGCGCGGTTGACCGCGGCGAGCTGGCTGTCGGAGCGGTGGATGCTCATCTGAGCGTCCACGCGCGCGATCGCGGCGTACGCCGCGCCGATGGCGCGCGAGGCGCGCTCGGCGTCGGGGTGGACGACCACCATGCGCACCCAGGTGCCGAGCATGGGGCGGCTGACCTCGACGCGCCGCGGATCGCGGCCGCGCGCGGCGAAGGGCGCGGCGAAGCCCGCGCCGGCGAGCACGCCGAGGCCGGCGAGGAAGCGCCGGCGGGTGACGCGGCCGTCCCGCGCCGCGGGGTCGGGAACAGGGGAACGTCGCGCTGAGCCTTCGCGCATGGCACTCGTCTCCTGCGTCGAGCGTGAGTGAACGCGCCTGTGCGGCGCGGAGCGGTCCGGCGGGCGCGGGGCGCGTCCCCGCCCGCGGGGACGCGGCCCTGGACGTCGTCGGTCGGCCCCGGCTTCTTTTGCACGATTCGTGCAAACAGAGTCCGGGTCAGCCACACGCCCGAGTCCGGGCGCCCCCAGGCCAAGGAGAGCACCATGGCGAGCGTTCCCGAGTTCTACGTAGAGCCCGATCTCTGTACCGAATGCGGCGACTGCATCAAGGCTCTTCCGCAAGCCTTCCGGAAGGTGGAGGACGAGGAGGTGGCCGAGGTCTACAACACCGCGCTCGACCCGGCGCAACTGCCATTGCTGGAAAAGATCATGTCAGAATGTCCGGGTCACGCGATCCTGTGGCGGAAGTGATGACTGCTCCGATGGTCCCCCTGGACCCCCAGAAGCTCTTGAGCGAGTCCGTTCTCGAGCTCAGGGGGGACGGCAAGGCGGGCGGGGGGCTGGTGCTGGCGTTCCAGAGCCTCGCCTCGCTGCTCCTGGAGGATCCCTCGATCCACGTCCAGGAGTGGCCGTTCTTCAGTTCGGCGCGCCGGGGCGCGAGCATCCGCTCGTTCCTGCGCGTCAGTCGCAAGCCCATCCTCGCCGCGTGCGAGGTGACCCGCCCGTCGCTCGTGCTCCTCATGAACGAGTCGGTGGGCCGCTCGGTGGACTTCGCCGACGGCGTACCGCGCGGCGGCACCTTCGTGCTCAACACCCGGCGCAGCCCCGAGGAGTGCGCCGCGCACTTCCACCTGTCCGGCCGCGTGTTCACCGTACCCGGAGACGAGATCGGCCAGACGCACCTCAAGGCCCCGCTTGGAAACGTCTCGGCCTACGTCGCCATGACCCAGGCGATCGGCGGCCTCGCCCCCGCCAACGTCATCGAGTCATTCCTCACGATGCTGCGCAAGCGCCGCATCCCGGACTCGATCGTCGAGAGGAACCGGACCGCGCTCGAGGCGAGCCTCGAGGCCGTGCGCTCGGGCACGTTCGACTTCGCGCGCCCCGGCGACCACGCCCCGGCCGGCTTCGAAGGCTACGGCGACCTGCCGGTCGGCGCTCAGACCCGCCTGCGCCTGTCGCAGAGCAATCGCACCGCGGACTACGCGCCGAGCGGCTTCCGCCTGCGCTTCGAGGACCCGGAGCGGCGCTGCACGGGGTGCGCGCACTGCATCACCAACTGCCCCGAAGGCATCATCCACTTCGTCCCCGACGCCGAGAAGGGCCTGCAGGTGACGCACGTGGACGTCAGCCAGTTCTGCAAGCTGTGCGGCGAGTGCATCGAAACCTGCCCCGAACAGCTCTTCAAGCAGGTGCCGTTCGAGGAATCGTGGGAGGAGGTCGCCACGTCATGATCCCTGAGGGAACCGCGCCGCTTCCGCTGCTGCGCGTCAGCACCCCGTCCGGCGAGCGCTACGACGGCGTGGTGGATCTCGAGAAGGTGCGGGCCGCGCACCACGCGCTCCACACGCAGCGCGAGTCGCTCATCGCCGACGGCAACTACGCCGCGGCGCTCGCCACGCTGCAGATGTGGCGCTGCGTGCTCTACCCGGGCTTCCCGATCACGCCCTCGACCAAGTGGATCGAGACCGTGGCGGCCAAGATCGCGGAGCACCAGCCCAACATCAAGCGCGTCAAGCTGCTCGAGGCCGAGCACGCGGTCGCCGACTACCTGGCCGGCGCCGCGGCCGCGTGCCGCGACCTCGTGTTCGCGACCGCCACCAGCTCGGTGGGCCTCGATCACATGACCGAGACCACGCGCTCGCTGGGCGCGTCGGGGCTCGGCAACGTGCTGCTCATCGACGTCTACCGCGCCACCGCGAACTACCCGCTGTGCATCGAGGGCGACCCCTCGGACACGCTCGCGCACCGCGACGACGGCTTCATCCAGATCGCGTGCCGCGGCAAGCAGCAAATCTACGACACCCTCCTGCAGGCGCCGTGCCTCGGCATGCACCCGGACATCCTCACCCCGGTCATGCCCGGCTACTACGGGATCAAGGACAGCCACCGCAACGCGCGCCTCACGGTCGAGCCGGACCACGAGATCCATGCGTTCCAGGATCGCTGGATCAGGCCCTGCCCGCTGCCGGGGCTGATCAACGGCGACACGGCGTTCGGCAACTGCACGACGTCGCGCTGGTTCCAGGGCTTCAAGATCGGCCAGAAGAAGCGCATGGAGCGCGCGCTCGAGGTGCTGCCGCAGATCGGCGCCGACTTCGAGCGCACCTTCGGCCGCCCCGGGCTCGCGTACTTCGACGCCGTCGGCTTCGGCGACGACGCGCCGCCCGACGTGGCGGTCGTCACGATGGGCCCGGACTTCGGGACCTTCGAAGCGCTGCGTCCGGCGTTCGAGGCGCGCACCGGGCTGCGCGCCGCCGGGCTCGCCCTGCGGCTGCTGTCGCCGTTCCCGCGCGAGGCCGTGCGCAGGAAGCTCGCCGGCGCGCGCGTCGTGCTGGTGCTCAATCAGGCGCACCACCAGGGCCGCGGTCACCTGACGCTCGACGTGGCCGACGCGCTCTTTCCCCTCGACCAGCGGCCGCGCCTGCTGAGCGCGTTCGCCGGCCTCGGCGGGGCGGACGTCTCGGAGGCGACGTGGGAGGCCATGCTCGACGACGCGCGCGCAGCGCTCGACGGACCGCCGCCGCCCGCGTACCGCTTCTACCATGAAGGGAGGCGCCTGTGAGCGGCTACAAGGAGATCGCGACCAGGGACAGTTGCTTCCGGCCCGGCTCCACGCTGTGCCCCGGGTGCATGGAGGCGACCGCCTTCCAGAACGTCGGCCGCGCCACCGACAACGGGGTCAAGACGATCTTCACCATCGGCACCTCGTGCGCCGAGGTCTCGACGCTGGCGTTCCCGAACGTCGTGGCGTGGGGCCGCGGCGACGCGCCGCCCGACGACGTCACGAAGAGCTTCTCGATCATCCACAACGTGTTCGAGTCGGCCCCGACGCTGGCCGAGTCGGTGCGGGACGTGGCGGACATCCTCGAGGGCGCCGGCGCGCTCAGGACCCGGGTGCAGGTGGTCTCCGCGAGCGGCGACGGCGGCGCGCTGGCGATCGGCCTGCGCTCGCTGCTCCACACCGTGCACCGGCGCGCCCGCATCACCGTCATGGTCCTCGTCAACGAGATCTTCGCCAACACCGGCTTCCAGTACAGCCCGGCGACGACCCCGTTCGCCGAGACCAGCACGACCCCGGTGGGGCCCGACGTGCCGGGCAACCTGCGGGCGCCGCTCGACTACGTGCACCTCGCGATCGCGGCGGGCGCGGAGCTGGTGGCGCAGGTGAGCCCCGCGCACGGCAAGCTGTTCCTCAAGACCGTGGAACGCGCGCTCGCGCTGCCCTCCGGCACGGCGGTGATCTTCGTGCCCGCACCCTGCATCAGCGGCTGGAAGTTCGACGACGGCGAGACCGTGGAGCTGGCGCTCCTCGGCGCGCAGAGCGGCGTCTTCCCCGCCTTCGTGTGGGAGCGCGGCAAGGGCGGCAAGGTCACCGACTGCGCGAAGGAGGCGGCGGAGCGGCCGGCGATCGAGACGTTCCTCGTCCGGCAGCGCCGTTTCCACCACCTCGTGCGCCGCGACCGGGAGACCGGCCAGCCGGTCCCCGTCCCCGGCCGCGAAGCGGACCTCGCGCGCCTGCGCGAGTGGACGCAGCGCAACGTCGAGCGGCTGTACGCGCTCGCCGAGCTGAAGTAGCGCCGCACGCGCGCCCGCGCCCCGGGGCGTACCGCTCCGGGGCCGGCGCGCGCGGCGGGGGCGCGGCGCGGCCGGCGGAGCGACCGCTCGAAGCCCCGCGCGCGGCGGATCGGGCGCGCGCCGGCGCCGCCATCAGCGCCGTGGGCCGCGCCCTCCCGAGCCGCTCACGCGCGGAACCGCTCGAGGTAGTCGGCGATCGCCACCTCGAGCCCGACGTCGCGGCGCGCGCGCTCCGACATGTACCACTTGTGCTCGAGCACCTGGCAGTACGTCTCCGGCGCGTCGCCGTCGGCGCCCACCGCCGGCGCCAGCCGCCGCAGCGCGGGCTGGTAGCGCTCGGTCTCCCACTGGTACGCCGCGACGCTCATCGGCACGCTGCGGTTGCGCTCGCGCGACAGCGTCGCGCGCAGCTCGCGGATCTCGTTGAGCATGAGCGCCGCCTGGCGCTCCTGGGCGACGATGCCGGTCAGCGAATGGAGCTGGTGGCGGTGGTAGTCGCGGTCGGTGACCACCGTGCGCATGCGCAGGTGGCTGCCCTCGCCCGACGGCACCAGCTCGACCTCGCTCACGGTGAAGCCCAGCTCGTTGAGCGCGCGGATGCGCTCGTGGATGCGGTAGCGCTCGTCGGGGTGGATCGGCACCTCGCGGGTGATCTCGCCCCACAGCCGCTCGTAGCGCCCGCGGATCTCGCCGCCCGTCTCCTGCGCGCCGAGGCCCGCCGGCAGCTCGAGCTGCGCGGCGAGGTCGGCGATCTCGCCGGCCACGTTCTCCTCCATGATCATGAGGTCCTGGAGCCGCAGGCCGTCCGACAGCGCCTCGTGCATCTCGGAGGTCTCGGCGTCCACGAGGAAGGCCTGCAGCTCGCCGGCGTCGCGCCGAAACAGCGTGTTCGACAGCGAGCAGTCGCCCCAGTAGACGCCGGCGAGGTGGAGCCGCACGAGCAGGCTCGCCATGGCGTCGAGCAGCCGCTCGCGGTAGCGCGCGAGGCCCTGGCTCATGAACAGCACGCGGTACGGCAGCGACCCGTCGAGAAAGCGCGTGACGAGCACGCTCGCCGGCGGCTCGCCGGGCGCCGGGCGCACCTCGGCCCAGCCCGCCGGCTCGACCGCCGGCAGGTCCTCGTCGCCGAAGCGGCGCAGCAGGTCGAACTCGCGCTCGGCGTTGCGCGCCGGCAGCTCTTTGAAGGCGTAGATCGCCTTGCCGTACGAGAGAAACGCCACCTCGTGGCGCGAGATGCCGCGCTGCACCTCGACCGCGCGCGGACTCTCCTGCGCCCAGCGCGCGAGCGGACGGTCCCACGGCAGGTCGAGGAAGTCCGGGTGCCCGGGCCGCACGTGGATCTCGGCGAGGCCGGCGCCGGGGGCGTTCATCGGGCGGTGGCGACGGGCTCGAGGTCGCCGAGACGCACGCCGCGGCGCGCCAGCGCATCGCGCACGAAGGCGAAGAAGCCCGGCACCGCCGCCGCGCGCTCGAGCGGCACGACCCCCGGCGGCACCGGCAGTCCCGAGGCCACCGCCAGCGCGACGGCCGCGGTGGTGAAGGCCGTGGTGCGCGCCATGGCGGTGAGTCCGGTGGCGGCGTCGTAGCGGTCCACGAGCAGCGCGCGCGACACCCCGGCGCCGCGCCGCACCGTGATGCGCAGCACGACGAGGTCGTCGGGCGGGTCGGCCGAGCAGCGCGCGCGGATCGTCTCGACGAAGCGTCCGGAGTCCACCAGCGGTCGCACGGCCTCGACGTGGCCCGGCCAGCGCAGCGTGCGCTCGCACATGTCGGGGATCTCGGGGTGCGTCTCGACGAGGGTGCGCAGGCCGTCGCTCAGAAACGCCTCCATCGTGCCGACGCCCGGAATCTCGACGTTCTCGAGGCCCGAGAACACCGGCGCCGTCGCGGGGCGCCCGCCGCGCACGATGCGCGCCGGGCGCACGTACTCCTCGAGCAGGTCGTCGAGCGACCACGTCACGACGTAGCCGAACGGCCGCCCCGGGTCGCGCGCCACGCCTCCCACGTCGATGACCACCTCGTCGGGCCGCGGCCCGGTCGCGACCGCGTGGCCGACGACGAGGTGTGAGAGACCGGGCGCGAGCCCGCAATCCGGCAGCACGGTGACGCCTGCGGCGCGCGCCTCGCCGTCGAGCGCGAGCGGGCTCTCCGCCGAGAACGACACGTCCACCAGGCGCCGCCGCGCGGCGATGGCGGCGCGCATGCACGCCAGGCCGAGGCGCGAGGGCAGGGCGCCGACGGCGAGGTCGTGCTCCGCGATGCGGCGCTCGAGCACCGCCGGCTCGGCGAGGTCGGCCTCGACCCAGCGCAGGTTGGGCAGCGCCGGCAGGCGCGGGGCGCGCACGTCGGCCACCGTCACGGTGGCGCGCTCGAGGGCGCGGGCGAGGTCCGTGGCGATGACACGGCCCTGCTGGCCGCCGCCGAGGACGAGGATCTTCACGGGAGCCTCCACGGGACGCGCGGGGATGCCGCGCGCGCCGCGAGTCTAGCAGCGCGCCGCGCGCCCGGCGAAAGCGCGCCCGCCGCGGCGCGCCGCGCGCCGGGCCCCGGGCCCCCGCGCGCGGCGGCGCAACACGACGGCGGCGCCGGTCCACCGCTCCGGCGCCGCCGCCTCGCGCGCCGCGGCGGGGGGCCGCGGCGACGTCGCGATCACAGGCCTCCGTCCGCCACCGGCTCGGCCACGAACGGCGACCACCCGCCGCGCGCCGCCGTGTTCGAGAGGATCTGCGCGCCGAGCGCCTGCGCGCCGGTGCCGCCGACGAAGCCCCGGGCGAACACGGTGTAGATGACGCCGTCGCGCAGCGTGATGCCGGGCAGCGGCAGCACGACCGTGCCGGTGCCCGCGAGCCGCACCTCGAGGTCGTAGGTGCCGGCCGGCAGCGGCGTGAAGGCGGTCGCGTTCTTGAACGACCGGTTGCCGAACACCACCGGCCCGCCGTTCGCCAGCGCCACGTCCACCGCGGGGGCGTTGGGCGACAGGTGGATGAACCGCACGTGAGCGTTGCCCGGGGCCGGGCGGGTGAGATCGTCCACCAGCACGAGGGGTTCGATCTTCGCCACCTCGTTGACCGCGAACACCGAGTAGTACGTGCGCGGCGCGAGCGTGACCCTGGCGCTGATGACCGTGGTCGCCGTGTTGGCCACGTTGACCTTGACCGTGCGCGCGCCGGACCACGTGTAGCGGTACGGGGTGTTGTTCGGGAACGCGAGATCGCGCGCCACCGGCTGCCAGCCGAGGTTGATGTCCACCGCGGGCGCATCGGGCGAGGCGTGCACGAAGAGGATGCGCGACACGCCGAACGACGCGCCCGCGGCGGTCGCCGGCGCCGGGCCGGCCTCGGCCCGCGCGCGCTCGACGCTGAACTCGTCGCCCGACGCGGGCGCCGGCGACGACGGGGCCATGGGGTTCGCGCCGTCCTTGCCGCAGCCGGTGAGGGCCACGGAAGCGACGAGCAGCGCGAGGAGCGGAGCGACGGTGAGCTTCTTCACGGGAGCCTCCACGAAAGTCGGGGTCGTGCCGGGGGTGGTCGGCGCAGCGCGGAAGCGCGGCGCGCGATCGCGGCGGCGGGCGCCGGCGACGAGAGTGCAGATGAGCGCGGCCGCCGCGGCGGAGGCGCGCACAGGCTTCACGGGCGGATGTCGCGAGGGACCGGAGTGTGGTGCGCCGTCCTGGGTCCGGACGGATGGCCGGGCGGGCTTATCGTGCGGCGCGCGCGCGCGACGCCGCGCAGCGCGCCTCGAGCTCCTCCGCGAGCCCGGGCGGCATGCCGGGCACCAGGCCGCCGAGCCCGCGCTCGGCCCAGCGCAGGCGCGCCAGCGCCGCGCACGGACGACCGTCCTGCACGCGCAGGTCGAGCCCCTCGAGGAACGCCGCCGCGGCTTGCCGGCGCGCGTTCTCGTCGGGGTCGCGCACCGCGAACACGAACAGCGTGTCGTTCCAGTCCGCCGCCCGGTCGCGGCGGCCATGGCGCGCCATGCGGTCGGCCGCGCGCGTGTAGGTCTCGAGCCCGAGCGGGACGAGCGCCGGGTCGTGCGCACGGCGGGCGGCAAGCGCGGCGCGCGCCGCACGCATGCCCTGCACCGCGCGGTCCACGCGTCCGGCGCGCAGCTCGCGCTCGACGCGCTCGCGCCGCCGCGCGTCGAGCAGCGGGTCGAGCGCGGCGCCAAACGGCAGCACGCCGCGCAGGTCCTCGAGCCACGCGATCTCCTCGTCGAAACGCGCGGCGCGGTGCAGCCACCACGCGCCGAGCGGGGCCGCCGCCCACGCCAGCGCGGTGGCGGCCGCGACCGCCACCACGAACAGCAGCGCCAGCACCGGCCCCCTCACGACCGCGCCCGCGCGCGCGTCCCGCGCCGTCCCCGGGACGCTCCCTGCGATCCTTGGCCCTGCGCCCGCATCGCGTGCTCCCCGCGGCGCCCCGGCTCAGCCGGCGGCGCGGTACTCGACGAGCCGCATCCACGTCGGCCCGGGATCGGGACCCTCGAAGGTCTCGAGCACGAGGTCGTCGGCGTCGGCCCACAGGCCGTACGCCGCGCCGTCCGCGCGGTCCGCGAGCGACACCACGTAGCGCTGCGCCGGCACGCGGCCCCACGGCGCGCCGTGCTCACCGCGCTCGACGCACACGATGCGCATGCGCTCCGGCTCCACCGCCATCCACGGCGGGCCGATGCGCAGCACCGGAAACTCGTGCTCGCCGCCCGGCGCGAACGCGCGCCGCGCCAGCATCGCGCTCACGAACAGCGGCGAGGTGAACTCCACCTCGCACGCCTCGGGGAAGTCCCCCTCCTGCTCGCGCACCGCGCCCTGGTACTCGATGCGCGCGCGCCAGCGCGCCCCGTCGCGCGCGTGCCGCGCGCGCAGCGCGCGCGCGCCCACCGTCCACGCCACCTCGAGCCCGGTCGGGCGCCACGCGTCGGTGAAGGTGGCGCGCCACGCCTGGCGGTTCGGGAACGGGTGCGGCGCGACGTGCTCCTGCTCGGCGGTGACGATGAGCCCGTCGGCGCCGACTTCCACGCGCCAGCGCTCCTCGCCGCACGGCGCGCCCGCATGATGGATCGCGTAGCGGCCGGCGGCGACCACGTCGCCGACGCGGCCCGCGCCAAAGCGCGGCATGGCGGGTCCCTCCCCTCGCGGACGGTGGAACGGCGGAACGCGCGCAGCATACACGCGCTGCGCCGGCCACGCCGCGCGGCGGCGAGGCGGGCCCGGCGCCCCCGCCTCCGCGCAGGCCGCGCCGCGCACGATCCGGCGCGCGGCGATCGCCGGCGCCCCGGCGTCAGCGCGCGCCGCGCGCCGCGCGCCGCAGCCGGCGCCTGACGTCGGCGAACACCGCGCGCATGTGCGGCCACGCGAGGCGCTGGCCGGGAAGCCCGAGACGCGCGAGCGGCACCCACTCGGCGCTCGCCGCATCGTCGCCCGCGCGCGGCGTGCCGGCGCGCGAGCGCGCCAGCCAGTAGAAGTTCATGGTCGGGAAGTGGCCGAACCCGCGCAGGTGGTAGGAGTCCCAGTAGAAGCCGAGCCATGCCGCGCGGCCCACCTCGAGCCCGGTCTCCTCGCGCAGCTCGCGTCGGGCCGCCGCCTCGAGGGTCTCGCCCGCCTCGACGAAGCCGCCCGGCAGGTCGAGGTCGCCGCGCCGCGGCGGGTGGGCGCGCCGCAGCACGAGCGCCGACGTCCCGCGCAGCACCACGAACCCGGCGCACGCGCGCGGGTAGTCGAACATGAGGAAGCGGCAGCGCGGGCAGGCGATCTCGCGGCGGCTGCCGCCGGCGAGGGCGCGGCGCCGGCGCGCGAGCGGCGCGCCGCAGCGCGGGCACGGGAAGCGCGCCGCGCTCACCGGGCGGTCACCACCACCACCGCCGGCAGCGGCACCTGCGCGCCGGCGGCGTCGGCGGTGTCGCCGCCGTCCCACTCGCCGAACGTCGCGTAGCGGAACCCGCCGCCCGCCACGCACAGTTGCGCCTCGGCCCCGCCGTCCATGGACATGGCGTGCGTGAGCCCGAGCCGCGAGCCGCGCAGCCACAGCGCGAAGTCGCGCAGCGTGTAGCCGCCCTCGGTGGTGAACGCGTACAGGTGACCGTCGCGGCCCTCGGCGACCGCGGTGCGGTTGGCCACGCGGTCGCTGGCGCGCACGCGCAGGTTGCCCTCGCGGTCGAACAGCATGAACGACTGCGCCACCTCGCCCCAGCCGGGCGAGGCGGGATCGAGCGGCTGGTCCTCGAGGTCGAGCACACGCGCCGCCGGCGCGCCGCGCGCCGGCTCGGCGACCAGCGCGGCCTTGAACGCGGGGTGCACGCGGCGCGACACCGGCGTGCCGCCGCTCACGAGCAGCCCCATGTACGACCAGTCGGGGTAGTACTGGCCGGCGTTGAACACGGCCAGGGCGCGGGTGCGCTTGCGCCAGCCGAGCACGTCGAGCGGCTGGCGCTCGGGTTCGCGCGAGTAGTGGCGCACCGCGATGCGCACGCGCGCCGGGTCCATGCGCAGCACCGCGACCTGCGCCGAGCCGCGGCGGCAGTAGGGATCGCCGCGCATCGTCGCGAAGTCGAGGCCGGGCTCGATCGTGCGCCAGCGCACGCGCGCGCCGTCCCGCGCCACGACCCACACGCCGAAAGCGATCGCGACGAGCGCGGCGATCCGCCCGACGGGCAGGCGGCGCTCGAACACGGGCGTCAGGCCGGGGTCAGCGGCGCGCCCGCCGCGTGGCGCCGCATGGCCTCGCGCACCACGAGCAGGTCGCCGACGTTCTCGAGCGTGAGGAGCCCGACGAGGCGGCCGTGCTCGAGCACCGGCAGCGCGGAGTGTCCGGCCTCGCGCATGCGCTGCACCGCGGACTCGAGCGGCTCGGCGGCGTCGGCGAATGCCGCGCCGCGCGTCATGGCGAGCCCCACCGGTTGCGCCGAGCCGCCGCGCTGCAGCGCCCGCACGAGCGCGTCGCGCGTCAGCACGCCCGCCGGCACGCCGCCTTCGAGCACCGGAAAGTCCGCCTGGCTGCCGGCCATGAGATGCTCGACCGCGCGCGCCAGCGGGTCCGCCGCCTCGAGCACGCGGAACTCGGTCACCATCGCGTCGCGCACCGGCACTCCGGCGAGCGTGTCGCGCGTCTGCACCACCGCGCGCTCCTCGCCCGCCGCGAGGAACACGAACAACGCGACGAACATGAGCATGAGGTTTCCGGAAAACAGGCCGAACGCGCCAAACAGCAGCGCAATCCCCTGCCCCACCATCGAGGCGATGCGCGTCGCGCGCGAGAACGGCATGGACATCGCGAGCGCGGCGCGCAGCACGCGCCCGCCGTCCATGGGAAACGCCGGGATGAGGTTGAACAGCACCATGACGACGTTCACCGAGAACAGCGCCGCCAGCAGGCTGCCGCGGAAGTCGAGCGCGCCGCCCTCGGCGCTGTGCCGCACGGCGAACCACGCCAGCAGCGCCGCGGCGATCGCCACGTTGACCGCCGGGCCGGCGAGCGCCACGACGATCTCCTGCTGCGGCTTCTCCGGCATGCGCTCGAGGCGCGCCACGCCGCCGATCGGCAGCAGGATGATGTCGCGCGTGGCGATTCCGTAGCGGCGCGCGGCGAGCGCGTGGCCCAGTTCGTGGAGCAGCACGCACGCGAACACCAGCACCATGAGCGCGGCGGTCGCCAGCGCGCGCCCGAGGTCGCCGCTCGCCATCCCCTGCGCGATGGCGATCCACGCCACGAACAGCAGGAACGTGACGTGCAGTTCGACCGGAATGCCGAAGATGCGTCCGATGGGAATGGACCAACGCACCGCGTCCTCCTCAGTCCGCGACGCGCACGCGCGCGTCGATCACGAGCACGCCACGGCCGCGCGCCAGCGCGCGCACCGGATTCAGGTCCAGTTCGGCGATCGCCGGATGGTCGCCGGCGAGCTGCGAGACGCGGCGCAGCGCCTCCTCCAGGGCCGCGAGGTCGGCGGGCGGCGCGCCGCGGTGTCCCTCGAGCAGCGGAAACGCGCGCACCGCGCGCACCATCTCGCGCGCGTCGCGGTCGGTGAGCGGCGCGATGCGGAACGCCACGTCCTTGAGCACCTCGACGTGAATGCCGCCGAGGCCGAACATGACGAGCGGGCCGAACTTGGGGTCGCGCGTCATGCCGATGATGGTCTCGACGCCGTCCCGCACGAGCGGCTGCACCGTCACGCCGCGCATCTCGTCGGCGCGCCCCATGGCCTCGAGCCGGCCGCGAATGCGCGCCCACGCCTGATGCACCTCGTCGGCGTCGCGCACGTCGAGCACCACGCCGCCCACGTCCGACTTATGGGTGATGGTCGCCGAGTCGAGCTTGAGCACGACCGGCCAGCCGATGGCGTCGGCGGCCGCCACCGCCGCCTCGGGCGTGGCGGCGAACCGCACCTCGGGCTGCGCGAGGCCGTACGCCGTGAGCAGCGCGGCGACCTCGGCCGGCTCGAGCCAACCCCCGCCGCGCGCCGCGGCGGCCGCCACCACCCGCGCCGCCGCCTCGCGGTCGGCGGGCAGCGCCTCGAGCACCCCGGGCGCGGCGTGGAGCCAGCGCCCGTAGCCGACGGCGCGCGCGAGCGCGATGGCGGCGGACTCGGGGAACACGTACGAGGGGATCTGCCCCTCCTGCACGCCGCCGAGCGACAGATGCACGCCGTGCACGCCCATGAAGCAGGACAGCACGGGCTTGGCCGGATCGCCGGCGCGCTCGGCGGCGCGGCGCGCGGCGCTCATGCCGCGCGCCACCGCGTGCGACACCTCCTCGGGGCGCGTCACGAGCGGCGGCACGAACAGCACGAGCAGCGCGTCCACGTTCGGATCGGCGAGCAGCGCGACCGTGGCGCGCTCGAAGTTGGCCGGCGTGGCGGAGGCGATCATGTCCACCGGATTGCGGGTCGCGGCCTCGGGCGGCAGGAACGAGCGCAGCTCCTGCTGGGTGGCTTCGGCGAGCTCCGGCACCTCGAGGCCCAGGCTCTCGAGGGCGTCCGACGCCATGATCGCGGGCCCGCCGGCGTTGGTGAGGATCGCGACGCGCGACCCGCGCGGCACCGGCTGGTTCGCGAGCAGCATCGCGACGTCGAACAGCTCCTCGATGGTGTCGGTGCGGATGACGCCCGACTGCGCGCACAGCGCGTCCACCGCGGCGTCGGCGCCGGCGATCGAGCCGGTGTGGGACGAGGCCGCACGGCGTCCGGCGCCGGTGCGCCCGCTCTTCACCGCGATGATCGGCTTGACGCGCCCGACGCGGCGCGCGATCTGGATGAACTTGCCCGGGTTCCCGAAGGACTCGAGGTAGAGGAGGATGATGCGCGTCGCGTCGTCCTGCTCCCAGAATTCGAGCAGGTCGTTGCCCGAGACGTCCGCCTTGTTGCCGACGCTCACGAAATGCGAGATGCCGACGTTGAGCTGCGTGGCGTACTCGAGGATCGCCACGCCGAGCGCTCCGCTCTGCGACGAGAACGCCATCGGCCCGGGCGGCGGCCAGGCGAGCGCGAAGTGGCCGTTGAGCCGCACGTCGGCCGCGGTGTTGATCAGGCCGAGGCAGTTGGGCCCGACCATGCGCATGCCGTAGCCGCGCACCACCTCGAGCAGGCGCCGCTCGAGCGCGGCGCCCTTCTCGCCCGTCTCGCGGAACCCGGCGGTGATGACGACCACCGCCCGCACGCCCTTGCGCCCGCACGCCTCGACCGCCTCCAGCGCCTGCGCCGCGGGCACCACCACGAACGCGAGGTCCACCGCGCCGGGCACCGCCTCGATGGACGGGTAGGCCGCCACCGACTGGATGAACGGGCTCTTCGGGTTGACCGGGTACACGGGGCCGTTGAAGCCGCGCGTCAGGATGTTCTTGAAGAGCGCGCCGCCGATGGTCTGGACGTCGCGCGACGCGCCGATGACGGCCACGGAGCGCGGCCGCAGGAGCGGAACGAGCGTTTCGGGGCCGGGCTTGACCGCGAGGGCGGCCTCGGCCGGGCTGGCGGTGGCGTGCATGTCGGACCGTCCGAAAGTGACGCGCGCGGGGGGTCGTGGAACGGGCGGGAGTCTGTCACAGCCCCACGGCCCCCGCCAGCCGGGAGCGCTACGCGGCGGCGCGGTGGCGCTCGCCGCTGCGCAGGCGGTCGTAGAGCTCCTCGACCGCCCACAACGAGCGCTCGACGTCGTGGCGCTCGAGCGCGCGCGTGCGCGCGGCGTCCGAAAACACGGCGTGCGCGATCGGATCCACGAGGAAGCTGATGACGGCCGCCGCGAACGAACTCAGGTCCTGCACCGGCTGGACCAGCCCTTCCTCGCCGTGGCGCACCAGGTCGGGCAGCACGCCGCCCGGCGCCACCACCGGCGGCAGCCCGCAGGCGAGCGCCTGCAGCACGGCGAGCCCGCCGGGCTCGTGCCTGACGCTCGGCGCCACGCCCGCGCGGCACGATGCGAGGAGCGCCGGCAGGTCGTGCGGCGGGACGCGCGGCAGCAGGCGCAGGTGGCGCGCGACGCCCAGCTCCCTGGCCTCCGCGGCGAGCACGCCGAGGCCGTCGGGGTCGAGGGGATCGCGGCCGGCGACGACGAACTCGAGGTCGTCGATGCGCGACTGGAGCGCCACCACGAGGTCCACGATCATCCCGGCGCCGCGCGCGTGCGAGGGCGCGCCAAGGAACAGCACGCGCGGCCGGCCGCGATCGGCGAACAGCTCGCCAATCTCGGGCGCGAGCGGCGGATCCGGATCGGGCCGGAAGCGCCGCACGTCCACCCCGTACTCGACGACCTCGACCGGGCGGCCGAGCCCGGCGTCGAGGCGCGCGCGTGCGAAGGCCGAATGCGCCACGACGATGCGCGCCGCGCGCGTCACGTCGCCGCGCTCGTCCATGCCGCGCAGGCGCGACAGCCCCGCGCACGAACCGCAGCCCTGAAACGGAAAGTGCTCGCCGCACGGGTGGAGCCGCGGGCGGCGGAGCAGGTCGTCGTTGGGGCAGATCGGCCAGAAGTCGTGCACGTCGAGCAGCACCGGCAGCTCGTGCAGGGTCTCGACGATGCGCGGCCCGAACGGGCCGCGGCTCGCGACGTGGACGACCTCGGGCTCGTTCGCGAGCGCGTCGCCGAGGGCGGTCTCGAAGTGCTCCCCGCCGGGGCGCCACACCGTGACGCCGGGCGGGTCCTCGGGCTCCTGCCACGGCTCGAGCGGCTGGCGGCACACCACGTCCACGCGATGCCCGCGCCCGGCGAGGCGCGACGCGAGGTCGGCCAGCCACAGCGCGGGCTCGGCGAGGTGCGCGCCCTCCAGCCCGTCCACGACGAACAGCAGCCTCACGCCGCGCGGTCCCCCTCCTCGCCGTCGAAAAAGGCGGTCAGCGCCTCGAGGTCGGCGCGCGCGGCGCGGTGGCCGGGGTGGATCCACAGCACGTGGCACAGGACGCGCAGCGCGTCCTCGACCTGGCCGAGCTCGAAGCACGCCGACCCGGCCGCGTACCACAGGCCGGGGTGGTGCGGCGCGCACGCCAGCCCGCGCAGCGCGCGCTCGAGCGCCTCGCGGTCGGCGCCGCGCTTGAGCGCCGCGTCCGCGCCGCGCAGCAGCCCGCGCGCGGCCTCCTCGTCCGGGGCCGGATCGAGGCCCGGGATGTAGTACTCGAGCGCGTTCACCGCCGCGCGCAGGGTGTGGCTGACGAACGGCTCCAGCACGTCCGACTCCGAGCGCGCGACGCGGTCCGCGAGCTGCTCGAGGGCGGAGGTGATCTCGGCGATGGTCGGACGGGACGACTCCGGCATCGTCCATCTCCCGGGGCACGGGGTGCGTGATCCGCGCCGGCGGACGCCGGCGCGCCCCGGCCCGTCGTGCCACGGGCCGGACGAGGGTTCGTGCCCGGGTTATCGGCCGGAAGCGGGGCGGTCTGCAGCCCGGCGCCGTCCGCCATGGCGGCCGGAATCCGCTGCGGCGCAGGATCTTGCGGCGCCGGCAGGAGGACAGCGCGGGGACCGCGGGGGGCCTTCTCGCGGCGCGGCCAAGCGGCGGACGAAGACCGCGCGCGCGACGGCGGACCGCCCGGCCGTGCCGCGGCCGCTCAGCGGCGGCGCGCGGCGAGCGCGCGCAGGAACTGGCCGAGCACGTTGCGCGCGACCGCCGCTCGGTAGGCGGCGTCGGAGCGCACGTCGTCGATCGGCGCGAGGTCCGCGTCGAGCGCCGCGGCGGCGTCGGCCGCCGCCTCCTCCGGCAGGCGCCCGGCGAGCGCCCGCTCCGCGGCCGCGGCGCGCAACGGCACCGGCGCCATGCTGCCGTAGGCGAGCCGCGCGTGCGCGACGCGGCCGGCGCGGTCGAGGCGCGCCACGCCGCAGAACACCACCTTCGAGATGCTCTGTGCGCGGCGCGTGCCGACCTTGCGGAAGAACGCGCGCGCGCCGGCGGCGGGCCACGGCACGAACACCGACTCGATGAGTTCGTCGGGCCGCAGCGCGAGTTGGCGGTAGCCAATGAAGAGCGCCGCGCACGGCACCTCGCGCGCGCCCGCGGCCGAGCGCGCGCGCACCACGGCGTCGTGGGCGAGCAGCACGGGGAGCGAGTCGCCGGCCGGCGAGGCGTTGGCGATGTTGCCGCCGAGCGTGGCCCGATGCTGGATGCCCCACGCGCCGATCTCGGCCGCCGCCGCCGCCAGCGCCGGCAGCCGGCGCGCCAGCACGGCGTGCTCTCGGATCGCGGCGAAGGTCACGAGCGCGCCGAGCGTGACGCCGTCGCGCCCGGGCCGGATGCGGCGCAGCGCGGCGAGCGGCGAGAGATCGAGGAAGCGCCGCGCCGCGAGCGTCCCGGCGTTCAGGCCGACGAACAGGTCGGTGGCGCCGGCGAGCGGCGTCGGCCGCTCGGGCGCGGCCAGCGCGGCGAGCGCCTCGTCGAGCGTGCGCGGGCGGATCACCGCGAGCGTCGAGAGCGCGGACCTCACCGCCCGGCCCTCCGCGCGCGCGCGCGGGCGGCGCGCGCGCCGGCGCGGCGCGCGCTGCGGGCGGCCGCCGCCGGCGCGCCGCGCGCCACGGCACGCGGGGCGCGGCGGCGCTCCGGACGCAGCGCGGCGGCCGCCGCCACGGCGCGCACCGCGTCCACGATCTTCTGGTAGCCGGTGCAGCGGCACAGGTTGCCGGCGAGCGCCTCGCGCACCTCGTCCTCGGAGGGCACGCGGCCGCGGGCGCGGCCGAGCAGCCACGAGGCGGTCACCACCATGCCCGGCGTGCAGATGCCGCACTGCGCCGCGCCGTGCTCGATGAACGCCCGCTGCAGCGCGCTCAGCCGCCGGCCGCGCGCCAGCCCCTCGACCGTCACCACGCGCGCGCCCTCGCACTGGACGGCCGGCACCAGGCACGCGTTGACCGGGCGTCCGTCGAGCAGCACGCCGCACGCGCCGCACTCGCCCTCGCCGCAGCCCTCCTTGGCGCCGGTGAGCGCGAGGTCCTCGCGCAGCACGTCGAGCAGGCGCTTCATGGGCGGCACGATGGCGCGGCGCGCGCGGCCGTTGACGACGACACGGAGCGCGATGCGGTCCACGGCGGCGGGCGGCTTCATCGCTCGGCCTCCCGGGCGAGCGCCGCGAGCAGGCGTTCGGGCGTGGCGGGGATGGCGTCGAGGCGCGCGCCGGTGGCGTGCGCGAGGGCGGCGATGACGGCGGGCGCGGGCGCGTCCATGGGCAGCTCGCCGACCCCCTTGGCGCCGTGCGGGCCGCCGGAGAACGGGTTCTCCACGAGCAGCGTGCGCATCGGGGGCGCGTCGGCGGCGGTCGGCACGATGTAGTTGGTGAGCTGCGCGTTCCACACGCGGCCGTCCTTCCAGCGCACCTCCTCGAGCAGCGCCCAGCCGAGCCCCTGCAGCAGGCCGCCCTCGATCTGTCCGGCGACCAGCACCGGGTGCACGGCGCGGCCCACGTCGTGCGCGCTCGTCACGCCGAGCACGCGCGTCTCGCCGGTGTCGAGGTCCACCTCGACCTCGACCGCGCACGCGGCGTACGAGAACACCGGGTAGGCGTCGCCGCGGTAGGCGGCGTCGTCCCACGACAGCCCCTCGGGCGTGCGGTAGCGGCGCTCGATCCGCAGCGGTCCGCGCGCGCGCACCCGGCGCCGCGCGGTGGCCACCACGTCGCGCGCGTCGCGCAGCGGGCGGCCGGCGAACGCCTCGAGCTGCGCGCGCAGGTCGCGCGCGCAGCCCTCGAGCAGCCCGCCCACGACCATGAGCGTGCGCGAGGCGACCGTCGGACCGCTGTTGGGAACGAGCGCGGTGTCGGGCGTGGCGACCTCGACCCACTCGGCGGGCACGCCGAGCGCCTCGCCCACGAGCTGGGAGAACACGGTGATGGTGCCCTGGCCGATCTCGGTGCTGGCGCTCAGCACCCGCGGCCGGCCGTCGGGCGCGATCTCGAGCGCGGCGCGCGAGGCGAGCTTCGCCTCGCCGCTTCCCGTGAAGCCCGCGCCGTGGTGGACGAGCGACAGCCCGAGGCCGCGCCGCGTGCGGCGCGCGGCGCGCCCGGCGCGCTCGGCGGCCGCCGCGGCGGCGTTTTCGCGCGCGATGCGCGCGCGCGCCTCGGCGTAGCGCACCGCCGCGGCCGTGCGCTCGAGCACCTCGCGGGCGCTCACGCTCTCGCGCAGCACCTGTCCGGTGGGCGTGACGTCACCCGCGACGTAGGCGTTGCGCCGCCGCACCTCGAGCGGATCGAGGCCGAGGGTCGCGGCGATGCGGTCCACGTGGCACTCGATCGCGAACTGCGTCTGCGGCGCGCCGAAGCCGCGGAACGCGCCGTTGGGCGGCGTGCTGGTGGCCACCGCGCGCGCGCGGATGCGCGCCGCCGGCCAGCGGTACGGGCCGCCGGCGTGGATCGCGCCGCGCGACAGCACCACCGGCGACAGCGTGACGTACGCGCCGCCGTCCAGCACGATGTCGGCGTCGAGCGCGGCGAACGTGCCGTCGGCCATGACCCCGGCGCGCACGCGCACCAGGCCCGGATGACGCTTGGTCGTGGCGGCGATGTCCTCGAGGCGGTCGTAGCTCACGCGCACCGGCCGGCCGCTCTTCCACGCGAGCAGCGCCGCGTGGCCGCCGATCATCGAGGGGTATTCCTCCTTGCCGCCGAAGCCGCCGCCGGTCACGGTCTGGATGACGCGCACGCGCTCGGGTGGCAGGGCGAAGACGCGGCACAGCGCGGCGTGGACGTAGTACGGGCACTGGAGCGACCCGCGCACGACCAGCGTCCCGTCCGCGGCGCGCTCGGCGAGCATGCCCTGGTTTTCGATGTAGATGTGCTCCTGGTGGCCGAAGCGATACTCCCCCTCCACCACGCGGTCGGCGCCGGCGAAGGCGGCCTCGAGGTCGCCGCGCTCGATGAGGATCTGCTTCTGCACGTTGTCCTCGCCGCGCAGGCGCACGCGCGCGGCCAGCGACGCCTCGATGGTGAGCACCGGCTCGAGCGGCTCGACCGTGACGCGCACCGCGCGGCGCGCGGCCTCGGCGCGCTCGGGATCGTGGTGCGCGACGAGCAGAATGGCCTCCTCGGCGTGCCGCACCTCGTCGCGCGCCAGCAGCGGCTGGTCGTCCTCGATGAGCGCCACCACGTTCTCGCCCGGGATGTCCTTCCAGTCGGCGACCGTGACGCCGCGCCAGTCGAACGCCGGGTCCAGCTCGACGCGCACGATGCGGCCGCGCGGCGTCTCGGAGCGCACGGTGCGACCGTGGAGCAGGCCCTCGACGCGCAGGTCGTCCACGTAGCGCGCGCGTCCGGTGACCTTGTCGGGCGCCTCGCGCCTCGCGACGGAGGCGCCCACCGGCCGCGGGCGCGCGGCGCCGCCCGAGCGGGCGGCGCGGGACGGGAGGCGACGGACGGACGCGGCCGAGCGGGAGGCGGCGCCCGGCGCGGCGCGCGCGACGGCGGCGCGCGCGCGCGCGACGCGACGCGGCGTGCCGGGGCGCGGTGCGGTCATCGTCGGCTCCAGCGCGGCGCGCGGCGCGCCGCGGCGAGGTTTCGGCTCGCGTCGCCCGGTGCGCGCGCCCTACACTCCGCGCTCCGCCCCGGGGGACGCCTCATGGACACCATCGAACGGGACGCCGCCTTCCGCGACGTCCTCGCGCGGCTCGACGCGTCGGGCGCGCGCGGTGCCGCAGCCTACTCCCCGGCTCGGCCCGCCCGCCAGCCGGTGCACGTCGTCTACGGCGGCGCCCACCTGTTCCGCGCCGACGTCGCGGCGCGCCTGGGCGAGGCGGCGCGGCGCGCGCTCGAGACCTACGCCCCCGAGCCCGCCAGCTTCGCCCACGCCCTCGGCCTGCCCGGCGATGAAGCCTTCCACCGCGCGGTCTTCGAGCGCACCGTCGCGCGCCTCGAACGCGAGCCGGTCGAGGACTACCGCGTGGACTTCGAGGACGGCTTCGGCCCCCGCCCCGACGCCGAGGAGGACGCGGCGGCGGCGCGCGTCGCCGAGGAGCTGGCGCGCGGCCTCGCCGCCGGATCGCTCCCCGCCGCGTGCGGCGTGCGCGTGCGCGCGCTGCGCCCCGCGACCGCCGCGCGCGCGCTGCGCACGCTCGACGCGGTGGTGGGCGGCGCGGCGGCCGCCGCGGGCGGCCGTCTGCCGGACGGCTTCGCGGTCACGCTGCCCAAGGTCGAGCGCCCGGCCGAGGTCGAGGCGCTGGCCGCCGCGCTCGACCGCATCGAGGCGCGCGCCGGGCTGGCGCGCGGGACGGTGGCGGTCGAGCTCATGCTCGAGACCCCGCGCGCGCTGCTCGACGACGCCGGCCGCGTCGCGCTGCCGGCGCTGGTCGCGGCCGGCGGCGGCCGCGTGCGGGGCGTTCACCTCGGGCCGTTCGACCTCACCGCCGCGCTCGGGGTGCCGCCCGCGCACCAGGGCGCCGGACACCCGGCGTGCGAGCTCGCGCGCGGGCTGGCGCAGGTCGCGCTCGCCGGCACCGGCGTCGCGCTCGCCGACGGCCCCACCATGCTGCTGCCGGTCGGCCCGCACCGCGCACCACCCGGCGCGGGGCCGCTCGGGCTCACCGCGCTCGACGAGAACCGCGCCGCCGTCCACCGCGGCTGGCGCGCGCACGCCGCCGACGTGCGCGCCGCGCTCGCGCGCGGCATCCCGCAGGGCTGGGACCTGCATCCGGCGCAGCTCGTCTCGCGCCACGCCACCGTCATCGCCTTCCACCGCGAGGAGCTGCCCGCCGCCGCCGCGCGCCTGCGCGCGTTCGTCGCCGGCGCGGCGCGCGCCGTGCGCACCGGCGCGACGTTCGACGACGCGGCGACCGGCGCCGCCCTCGCCGCGTTCTTCGCGCGCGGCCTCGCGTGCGGCGCCCTCGACGATGCCGACGCGGCGGCCACCGGGCTGCCCGCCGCGGCGCTGCGCGCCGGCACGCTCGAGGCGCTGCTCGCCGCGGCCGGCGCGGCGGCGCCCGGCGGCGCGGAGAACGCGCGGTGAGCGCGCCGCGCGGCGCGCGCGGGCGCGTCCCGGCCGGTCCGATCGCCGCGGCCGCGCTGCTCGCGATCGTCTTCGGCGCGGCGCTCGTGGTGCTGGTCCGCACCGGGCGTGAGGCCGGCCGCGCGCGCGCCGGGAGGGTCCCCGCCGACTCGGTCGCCGCGCTCGCCGACTCGCTCGACGCGTGGCGCGAGCGCGCCCGCGCGCTCGAGGCGGCGCTCGCCGCGCGGCCCGCGCTCGCCCCCGAGGACGCCGCGCGCTTCGCGCGCCTCGGCCTCGCCGATCCGGAGCGCGCGATCCGCGCGGCGGCGCTCGGCCAGTCGGCGCTCATCCCGTTCCGCGGCGTGCTCGGCGGCACCATGCGCGTCGTCGAGGCGCGCGTGCTCGACGACCACTGGGTGCTGGCCGAGTTCGAGGACGGCCACGTCGCGGGTTCGATGATGCTCGAGTACCGCGTCGTCCCGGGCGGGACGATCGTGTGGCGGAGGCTCGCCGCCTACCTCGACTGAGTCGGCTTCGCCGGCGCGTCGCCGGCAACCTCCCAGCGCTCGGCGAAGCGGCGCACGCCGGCCACGATGCGCACCAGCTCGCGCCCCTTGCGCGTCAGGCGGTACTCGACGTGCAGCGGCTTCTCCGCCACCACGCGGCGCGTGGCGAGACCGAAGCGCTCGAGCTTGGCGAGGCGCTGCTGCATGACCTTGGGGCTCAGCCCGGGCAGGGCGCGCCGCAGCCGGCCGGGCCGCACCACGCCCTCGGCAAGCGCGCCGAGGATGCCGAGCGTCCACTTGCAGCCAAGCACGTCCTCGAACAGCCGCCGCGATTCGAGCGACACCGGCATGGGGTCCTCCCCGGTTTCCGGGCGGTGCCCGGGCACCGAAAGGTGCACTCTTGCCGCCCCGCGCGGGGGCGCGACAGCATCGGGCTCCACTCTTCGAACAGGAGGACGCCCGTGTCAAGAGTTCCGCGCTTTGCCGCCGCCGCCATCGCCGCGATCACCCTCGCCGCGTCCCTCGCCGCGGTCGCCGCCGCTCCGCGCGGGGCGGCCGTGGCCTACCCGGAGGGCTACCGCGAGTGGACGCACCTCAAGTCCATGGCGATCGTCTCGCAGGAGCACCCGTTGTTCGAGGCCTTCGGCGGCATTCACCACGTCTACGTCAACCGCAAGGGCCTCGCCGCCGCCCGCGCCGGCGGCCCCTACCCCGATGGGTCGGTGCTGGTGTTCGACCTGCTCGCCGCCGAACGCGCCGACGGGGCGTACACCGAGGGCGCGCGCAGGTTCATCGGCGTCATGGCCAAGGACCGCCGCCTCCACGCCGCGACCGGCGGCTGGGGCTTCGAAGCCTTCGAGGGCGACGCGCGCGACCGCCGGGTCGTGAAGGACGCCGCCGCGCAGTGCTTCCACTGCCACCAGAGCCGCGCGGCGAACGACTTCGTGTTCTCGTCGTACCGCCGTTAGGCGGCGGGACGGGCGCGGGCGGGGCCTCCGACCGCCCGCGCCCCCGAGGCCGGCGCCGGGGCGGTCCCCGCCCTCCGGCACGAGCGGCGGCGGACGGCCGCGCCCCGCGCGCTTCCGGCGCTCACGCGCGCGCCACCGTGGCCTCGACCAGCCCGTGCGGCTCCTCGGCGGGCACGTAAACCTCGCCCGGGTTGTCGAGACCGAGCGGAGCGAGGTCCGCGAGCGCGCACGCCCGCAGCGACAGCGCGAGGTGGACGCGCGCCAGCGCCGGCACGCGGCCGAGCGCCGCCAGCGCCATGCGGTGGACCAGCGCCGGCACGGACGGCGCGGCCTCGGTCGCGAACGCGGCGAGCAGGGCGTCGCGCGCCTGCGAGTTGGCGGCCGCGAAGTCGCCCGGCGCCTCGGACCACTCCCAGCGCGCGTCGAGCGCGGCGCGCAGCACGGCGTGCGCCGGCGGCGCGACCGAGCCGTAGCGCACCTGGGCGTGCCCCTCGAACGCCACGCCCGCGGTGCGCATGACCTCGAGAGCGCGCAGCCCGGACGTCCAGCGCGTGCCGTCGCGCGCGCACGTCGCCTCGGCGGTCCACGTCTCGGCGCCGCCGGCGAGGAACGCGTGCGCGTGCGGCTCGCGCCCCTCGCGGCCGGGCACCGCGACGCGCACCCACGGGCGCTCCTCGAGCGTCACCGTGACGCGCTCGAGCCACGGGCACTCGTCGAGCAGGTGGGCGCCGAGCCGCGCCCCGAAGTGCTCGAGGCGGTCCACCGGCTCGCGTCGCGCGAGCGCCAGCACCGTGTTGCGCAGCGCGTCGCCGGGCAGCAGGCGGCGGTTGTCGCCGGCGGTGAAGCCCTCGGCGAACGCGCCCTCGCACGCGAGGCGCAGGCTGACCTCGCGCGCGTCGTGCACCGCGCCGCGCCGCCGCACGTTGACGAGGCGCACCTGCATCTCGCCAAGGCGCGCGCGCTCGAGTCGGGTCGTCATGGAGCCTCCGTCCGGCCGGTTCGCCGCGCGGCCGCGGAGCGCGCGCCCGCGCGCCCCGCAGGGCCCCCCGGCGGCGCCGACTGTAGCGGAAGGCGCGCCGCGCCTCACGCGCGCGCGGCGGCGAGGCCGTGGCCCCCGCCGCGCGCCCTGGGCGGAGCGGGGCCGGCGTCCGGCGCGCCGCGCCCGTGCGGCGTGCGGCGGGCCGCCGCGCGCGGGCGGGCCTCTGCTATGCTGCCGCGCTCCATGCGCGTCATCCTCGCGGCGCTCGCCGCGCTCTCGCTCGCCGCCCTTGCCTGCGCCCCCGACCGCCGCGGCGCCGGGGCGCGGCACGCCCACTACTTCGGCGACGTCTCGCCGCCGCGCGGGCAGGTGTTCCGCTACAACAACGGCGCCGAGCCCGAGTCGTGGGACCCGGGGCTATGCAGCGGCCAGCCCGACGGGCGCGTGGCGCGCGCCCTGTTCGAGGGGCTCGCCGTGCCCAACCCGCGCACGCTCCAGCCCGAGCCCGGCATGGCCGAGCGCTGGACGGTGAGCGACGACGGCCTCGTGTACACCTTCCGCGTGCGCTCCGGGACGACGTGGAGCGACGGCACGCCGTTCACCGCCGAGGACTTCCGCTGGTCGTGGCTCCGCGTGCTGCGGCCCGGATCCGGCGCGCGCTACGCGAGCCTCCTCTACCCGATCCGCAACGCCGAGGCGTTCCACCGCGGGGCGCTCGCCGACGAGGCGGCGGTCGGCGTCGCCGCCCCCGACGACACCACGCTGGTGGTGACGCTCGAGTCGCCGACGCCGTACTTCGTGTTCCTCACCATGTTCTACACCTACTGCCCGGTCCCGCGGCACGTCGTCGAGCGGTACGGCAACCGCTGGACGCGGCCGGAGCACGTCGTGTCGAACGGCGCCTTCATCCTCGCCGCGTGGCGACAGGGCGACCGCTTCGAGTTCGTGCGCAACCCGCGCTACTGGGACGCCGCCCACGTGCGACTCGAGCGCATCGTGGCCTATTCGGTGGACGACTTGAACACGAGCGCCAACCTGTACAAGGCGGGCGTCATTGATTGGACCACGAGCGGCGCCTTCCCGTCGCAGTTCGTGCCGTATCTGCGCGCCTTCCGCGACTACCAGCACGGGCTCTACCAGGGCACCTACTTCTACTCGTTCAACGTCTCCGAGCCGCCGCTCGACAACGTGTGGCTGCGCCGCGCCCTGAGCCTGGCGGTGGACCGCGAGGCCATCGCGCGCGACCTGCTCAAGGGGAGCCGCGCGCCGTGGGGCAACCTGTGTCCGACCGGCTACCCGGGCTACGTGCACCCGCCGGGCCACCGCTTCGACCCCGACTCGGCGCGCGCCTGCCTCGCGCGCGCCGGCTACCCCGGCGGGCGCGGGGTGCCGAAGCTGTCGCTGCTGTTCAACACCAGCGAGGACCACCGCCGCATCGCCGAGGCGATTCAGGCCATGTGGCGGCGCGAGCTGAACGTCGAGGTCGAGCTGTCGAACCAGGAGTGGGGCTCGTATCTGCAGGCGACCACCGCGCTCGAGTACCAGATCGCGCGCCGCGCGTGGATCGGCGACTACCTCGACCCCAACACCTTCCTGTCGTGCTTCGTGACCGGCGACGGCAACAACCGCACCGGCTGGAGCGACGCCGTGTACGACCGTCTCGTGCGCGAGGCGGCGCGCACGCTCGACCCGGCGCGGCGGCTCGCGATCCTCGCCGAGGCCGAAGCGCGGCTGCTCGATCAGGCGCCGATCATTCCGATCTACCACTACTCGACCAACGACCTCGTGAAGCCCTACGTGCGCGGCATCTGGCCGACGGCGCTCGACACCCACCCGCTCAAGCACGTGTGGATTGACCACGACTGGCGGATGCGCGCCGCCGGCGCCGCGGCGAACGGCGCCGCGCTCGGGGAGGCGCGATGACCGCCTACGTCGTGCGGCGCGTGCTGCTCATGGTGCCGACGCTCCTCGCCATCGCCACGCTCACCTTCTTCATGATGCGCCTCGCCCCCGGCGGCCCGTTCATGGCCGAGCGCGAGATCCCCGGCCCCGCGCTCGAGCAGCTGCGCCGCACCTACGGGCTCGACCGCCCGCTCCACGAGCAGTACCTGCGCTTCCTCGCCAACGCCGCGCGCGGCGACTTCGGCCCCTCCTACCGCTACCAGGGGCGCCCGGTGTCCGAGATCATCGCCGAGGGCTTCGTCGTGTCGGCCGAGCTCGGCGGCTGGGCGCTGCTCGTCGCGGTGCTGCTCGGCGTGCCGATCGGGGTCATCGCCGCGCTCCGCCAGAACACCGCCGTCGACTTCGGCGTCATGGCCGCGGCGCTCGCCGGCGTGTCGGTGCCCAACTTCGTGCTCGGCCCGGCGCTCGTGCTCACGCTGTCGCTCGGGCTCTTCTGGTTCCCGCCCGCGCTGTGGGAGGGCCCGGCGAGCCGCGTGCTGCCGGTGCTCACGCTCGCCACCGCCTACGTCGCCTACGTCGCGCGCCTGACGCGCGCCGGCATGCTCGAGGTGCTGCGCCAGGACTTCATCCGCACCGCGCGCGCCAAGGGGCTCCCCGAGCGCACGGTGGTGTTCAAGCATGGCCTGCGGCTCGGCGTGCTGCCGGTGGTGTCGTACCTCGGCCCGGCCGCGGCGCGCATCATCATGGGCTCGATCGTGGTCGAGAGCATCTTCGCCATCCCCGGGCTCGGCCGCTACCTCGTGCAGGGCGCCTTCAACCGCGACTACACGCTGGTGCTGGGCGTGGTGCTGTTCTACGCCGCGTTCCTCATGGTGCTCAACCTGCTCGTGGACCTCGCCTACACGCGGCTCGACCCGCGCGTGGAGCTGTCGTGAGCATCGGCCTCGCCCCGCCCGCCACGGTGGCGCCCGACCTCGCCGCGTCGCCCCCGCGCAGCCTGTGGAGCGACGCGTGGCGCCGCCTGCGTCGCAACCGCGCCGCGGTGCTGTCGGCGCTGTTCCTGCTGTGGGTGTCGGGCACCGCGGCGCTGGCGCCGTGGCTCCCCGGCATGCCCGACCCCTCCGTCCAGGACCTCGCCCGCGGCGCGCAGCCGCCGTCGTGGTCGCACCCGTTCGGCACCGACGAGCTCGGGCGCGACACCTTCGCGCGCGTCGTCTACGGCGGGCGCATCTCGCTGCTCGTCGGCCTCGTCGCCACGCTCGTGAGTCTCGTCATCGGCGTCGCGTACGGCGCCGTCGCCGGCTACCGCGGCGGCAAGACCGACGAAGTCATGATGCGTTTCGTGGACATCCTGTACTCGCTGCCCTACATCTTCCTCGTCATCCTGCTGCTGGTGTTCTTTTCGCGCAGCCTCGTCATGCTGTTCGTCGCGCTCGGGCTGGTGCAGTGGCTGACCATGGCGCGCATCGTGCGCGGGCAGGTGCTGAGCCTCAAGAGCCAGAACTTCGTCGAGGCGGCGCGCGCGCTCGGCGCCGGGGACTTCGCCATCGTGTTCCGGCACATCGTGCCCAACACGCTCGGGCCGGTGATCGTCTACACCACGCTCACCGTGCCGGCGGTCATCCTGCAGGAGGCGTTCCTGTCGTTCCTCGGCCTCGGCGTGCAGCCGCCGGACGCCTCGTGGGGCACGCTGGTCTCGGACGGCGCGCGCGTGCTCGCGCTGTTCCCCTGGCTCGTGGCCTTCCCGGGGGCGATGCTGTCGCTCACGCTGCTGTGCTTCAACTTCCTCGGCGACGGCCTGCGCGACGCCCTCGACCCGCAGGACCGCCGCGACGTGAACTGACGCGGCGGGGCGGCGCGCGCCGCCCCGCCGCCGGCCGTCCCGGCTAGCGCGCGGCGCGCACCGCGAGCGTGCCGGCCGTCGCGGTGTTGCCGCAGTAGCGGCTGTCCACCACGATGCGCCACGCGCCGTCCGCCGGCAGCACGAGGTCCGCGGCGTAGCGCCCGCGCGCGCGCGGCGCCCTGACGCGCGCCGCGCCCGCCTCGACGCGGCGGCCGTCGCTGGTCGCGATCACGAGCGGCGCGAGGTCGTCGAGCGGCCGGCGCGCCGCGTCGAGCACCACGAACTCGACCGTCACCGGCTTGCCGACGACCGCGGCGCGCGGCAGCGGCGCGACCGTGATGTGCGCCTCTTCGCCGGCGCCGACCGGCGCGGCGGGAGCGAAGGCGAGCGTCGCCGCAACGGCGGCCGCGGCGGCCAGACGCGCGAGCGTTCGGAACATGGGGTCCTCCTCGTCGTGGGGGTGCGCGGCACGAGCGCCGCGGGTCGCCGCCTCGGTGCGGCACCCGAAGGACGCCGGACGGGCGGCCGGCGTTAGCGCGGCCGGCGCGCGGCGCGCCTCACGCCGGCGGATCGCCCTGCCACAGCCGCCACCACTCGACGTCGCCGTAGCCGAGCGCGTTCCACCACGCGTCGAGCGCGGCGCGCTCGCCGCGCAGCACGGCCTCGCGCGTCACGCCCGCGGGCGGCGGCGCCAGCGCGGCGAGCCGCGCGTAGACGGCCGCGCGCTCCTCGCCCTCGAAGCGCGCGAGCAGGTGCCACAGCGAGAGCGCGTCGGCGGGGCGCGAGCGCTCGAGCGCGGCGCGCAGCGCGCCGCGCCGCGCCGCGGCGTCCGCCGCCTCGTCGAGCGCCGCGAGCGCCGCGACGAAGGCCGCGTCGGCCTCCTCGACCCACGGAATCCCCGGCCCGCGGCCCGGCCACGTGCGGCACGACGCGCCGGCCGGCACGAACGCCTCGCGGCCGCGCCCCTCGAAGCTCACCCAGCCCGAGAGCACGCGCACGAGCGCCCCGCCGCCGCGGTCCACCTCGAGCCGGTACGCACAGCCGAGGTCCACCGCCAGCGCCGACGGCGTCTCGACCGCGAAGCGCCGCGGCGGCGCGACGATAAACGCCTCGATCGCCCCGCGCTCGAGCGCGAGCCGGTGGTCGTCCTCCGCCGCGCGCACGAGCCTGAGCCGCGAGCCCGGCTCGAGCGTCACGGTGCCGATGGTCCCCACCTCGAGCCGCGCGCGCGAGGCGGCGTCGGTCTCGAGCCACTCTCCGACGGCGAGCCGTCCCGCGCCGGCGAGGCGCGCCCCGCCGGCGCGCGGCGCGCCCTCGAGGCGCGCCACGGTCCAGGCCGGCGCGGACGGCCGCGCCGCCTCGCGCGTCACGGCGGCGACGGTGACGAGCAGCGCGCAGGCCGCCGCCCACGCGAGCGCGGGCCGCCGCGACGCGCCGCCGAACGCGCGCGCCAGCCATCCCGCCGCGCCGCGCGGGCGCGCGGCCTCCGCGGCCGCGGCGGCGCGCGCCAGCCGCTCGAGGTCGGGCGGCGCGGCGGCGTGCGCGTACCGCCCCAGCGCGCGCTCGAGGCGCGCCACGTCGGGGTCCGGCTCGCCCCTTCCGGTCCACAGGTAGTCGTCGTTCATCCCCGTTCCTCCACGCCGAGCCGTTCCCGGAGCAGCCGCACGCCCCGGTGCAGGTTGACGCGCACCGAGCCCTCGGTGAGCCCGGTGCGCTCGGCGATCTCGGGCCCGCTCAGGCCCTCCACGAGCCGCAGCACCAGCGTCTCGCGGTAGGCCGCGGGCAGCGTGCGCAGCAGGCTCAGGACGCGCGCCGCCTCCTCCGCGCCGTCGGGCGTGGCGGGCACGTCGCCCGGCAGCTCGTCGAGCGGCCGCTCGCGGCGGTGGTGATCGAGGGCCCGCCGCCTCGCGATGGCGGCGAGCCAGCCCGGGAACGCCTGCGGGTCGCGCAGGTCCGCGAGACGCTGGAGCGCCTGCACGAACACGTCCTGCACCAGGTCCTCGGCGCTCGCCGCCCGCACGCGCGCGAGCAGCAGGCCGTGGACCACGCGCGCGTAGCGCTCGTAGAGCCGCCCGAAGGCGGCGCGGTCGCCGGCCTGCGCCGCGCGCACCAGCGCGGCCTCCTCGGCGCGGCGCGCGGCGCGCGCGTCGTCCGCGTCCGCCGCGGCGGCCGCCGGCTCGGCGCCGCGGGCCGCGGCGGGCTCGGGACGCCTCCAGGTCACGGGCAGGGCATGCTCCACAGGCGGAAGGACGCGCCGGGGCGACGGGGCGTTAGCGCGGCGCGCGGGCGGGGCCCTGGACGGGGTTCGGACCCGGCCCCGGGCCGCGGCCCTCGCCCCTACCCCTCCACCTTCGGCACGCGCGCCGCACGCTCCTCGACCGACATCGGCCGGCCCTCGCGGATCAGGTCGCGCGCCCAGTCCACGAGGCCGAAGCGGTTCCACAGCAGCGCGCCGCGCACCACCTCGTCCTCCAGGTAGAACACGATGCCCTGCCGGTAGAGGTCGTTCCACGCCTCCTCGACCGTCAGGCGCGGGTCCACGTCGCCCACCGCCTCGAAGCCGAGGTCGAAGAGGTCCGACCAGAACATCGGCAGGTGGTCGTAGGGCCGCTCCGCCCCCGCCATGTTGGCGCCGACGGCGCGCCCGTGGTGCTCGGCGTGGTCCCAGTGCTCGGTGCGGGTGCGGCGCCCGAGCGCCGGCGCCGGGTACTCGGCGACGTCGCCCGCCGCGAACACGTCCGGGTGGCTGGTGCGGCCGAACTCGTCCACCACGATGCCGTTGCCGGTGTCGAGCCCGGCGGCGTCGGCGAGGTCGGTCTGCGGCACGATGCCGGCGCCGACCACGACGAGGTGGGCGTCGGCGTAATGGCCGCTCTGGGCGCGCGCCACGAGCGCGCCGCGCGAGTCCTCGAAGGCCACGATCCGCTCGCCCGAGATCATCTCGACGCCGCGGCGGCGGTATTCATCGGCGACGAACAGTCCGAGGTCGCGCGGCAGCACGCGCCGCAGCGGGTACTCGTCGGGGTAGATGACGGTGACGCGCCGGTCCTGGTGGGCGAGCCCGGCCGCCAGCTCGAGCCCGACGAAGCCGGCGCCCACCACGAGCACGTGCTCGAACCGGTGCAGGTTGCGCTCGAACCACAGGAAGTCCTCGAGCGTGCGGTAGTAGTGGACGCCCTCGAGCGTGGCGCCGGGCACGTCGAGGATGCGCGGCCGGCCGCCGGTCGCGAGCAGCAGCTTCCCGAACTCGATCGCGACGCCGCGGTCGTCCCACAGCGTGTGGCCGGCGGCGTCCAGCTCGACGATCTCGCGGCGAAGCTGGAGGTCCACGCCCTGTTCGCGCCACCAGCCGTCGTCGCGCAGGGCGAGCTCGGCAAGCGTGCCCTTGCCGAGCCACAGCTCCTTGGAAAGCGGCGGGCGGCGGTACGGCGGGTGGTTCTCCTGCGACACGAGCAGGATCGGACCCTCGCGGTCGTGCGCGCGGATGCCCTCGACGGCCGAGGCGCCGGCGACGCCGCCGCCGACGATCACGTACGGGTAGCGCATGGGGACTCCTCGTCGCGCCGGGCGGGGGGCCCGGCGGCGCGGCGCACTCTAGCAGAGCGCGGCGGCGCGGCCCGGGCGCGGGGGAACGGCGCGCGCCCGGGCGCGCGGATGCCGGCGGTCCCGGTTACCGCACCGCGCGCGCGTCCACGTCGTCCACCGCGTCGAGGCGCTTGAGATCGGCGAGCACCGGCTGCCAGCCGTGGACCAGCGCCGCGAACGCGAGGTCCTCGACCGGCGGCACGTCGTCGAGGAACACCGGCCCGGACGCGCCGGGGTAGAAGCGCGGCAGCACGTCGCGGCGGTAACGCGCGCCGCCGCGGCTGGCGCGCGCGGCCTGCAACAGCTCCCTGACGCCCATCGTCGGGCCGGCGACCGCCTTCCAGCGCGCCTCGACGCGCCTGACGCGCGCGGGATCGGCGGTGCGCACCGGCGCGGCGACCAGCGCGTAGTGGTCGAGGTCGCCCTCCGGCGAGAACGCCGTCCACACCGTGCGCGCGGTGAGCGAGCGCTGCACGCGCTCCCCGGCGAGCGTGACTTCGTCGTCCACCGCGATGACCTCGTACTCGACGTCCACGGACACGGTGCGGGCGCGCGCGAGCACGTCGATCTCGACCTCGACCCAGCGTTCGACGGTGCGTCCGTCGGCGTCCTTCTCGAGCACGCGGCGCGCGATGGTGTCGTCGAAGCGGTCGGTGCGCGTGTCGGAGCTCACGCCGCCGATCGCGCCCCACACGATGCGGTCGGCCCCGACCTTGCGGCCGATGCGCAGCGCCTCCTCGCGCGACAGCCGCCCGAGCTGGGCGACGGTCATGACCTTCTCGACCTCGTCGCCGGGCACGAGCCGCGTGAAGCGCACGTCGCGCCCCGCGAGGCGCTGGCCGATCTCGCCGCGCCAGTGCGCGGCCACCTGCACGCCGAGCCCCGCGTTCGACGCGGCGCCCGACAGCGGCAGCACCGCGACGCGCGTGCGGGCGCGCTCGAGGGCGCGGCCCATGCGGTCGGCGACGTCGCGGTAGCCGCTCACGTAGCGCTCGACCTCGACGTAGGCGGCGTAGGCCTGCTTGGGGCGCTGCGCCCTGTCGGCGGCGAGCCCGCGCGCGTACCACGCGCGCGCCGCGCCGGCGCGGATCGCGCGCTCGGCGGCGGCCCACTCGGCGGCCACCGCGGTGTCGGTGTGGCGCGACGCGCGGGCGCGCGCGTCGGCGTAGTCGAGCACCTGCGCGGCGGCCGCCACGGTGTCCGCGTCGGCGAGCGCGCGGATGCGGCGTTCGTGATCGGCGGCGATGGCGCGCCACGCGCCGGCGGCGGCGGCGCGCGCGGCGGCGTTGCCGGGCTCCTTGTCGAGGGCCCTGGCCGCCAGCTCGAACGCGCGGTGCGGATCGCCCGCCGCGAGTGAGCGCTCGCTGCGGCGCGCCAGCTCCGAGGGCGCGGCGCAGGACAGCGTGAGGACGAGCGGCAGCAGGAGCCACCGGCCGGCCATGCGGATCATCGTGCGTCTCCTTCCATGGTGGACCGCGCCCGCGCGCGGCGTCCGGCGCCGGCCGGGGAACGGCCCCGCCGGCGGGCGCGTGGGCTAGGATAGACGCGCGCCGGGGCGCCGTCTCCGCTCCCGGCCCGCTCGGCGTTATCGGCACGAGACCGCGGAGTCCTGACCATGGCGATCCGGCCCTCCCGCTACGTCCACGGCACCGCCCCGCGCGAGCAGCGGCGGCTCACGCGCCTCAACGACCTCATGAACGCCGCCTGCCTGCGCGCGCTCGCGCCGCGCCGCGGCGAGCGCGCGGTGGACTTCGGCGCCGGGCTCGGCCAGATGACGCGCGCCATCGCGCGCGCGACCGGCGTGCCGGTGGTGGCGATCGAGGCGAGCGCCGAGCAGATCGCCGAGGCGCGCCGCCAGGCGCGCGCCGCGCGCGAGAGCGCGCTCGCCGACTGGCGCGCCGGCGACGTGCTGGACCCGCCGCTCGCGCGCGACGAGTGGGGCGCCTTCGACCTCGCGCACGCGCGCTTCATCCTCGAGCACGTCGCCGATCCGCTCGCCGTGGTGCGCCGCATGGTGCAGGCGGTGCGGCCCGGCGGGCGCGTGGTGCTCGCCGACGACGACCACGACGTGCTCCGGCTGTGGCCCGAGCCGCCCGGGGTCGCCGCGGTGTGGCGCGGCTACATGCGCACCTACGACCGCAACGGCGCGGACCCGATCGTGGGCCGCCGCCTCGTCGAGCTGCTGCACGCCGCCGGCGCGCGCCCGGTGCGCAACGACTGGGTGTTCTTCGGCGCGTGCGCCGGGCACCCGCACTTCGAGCCGCTGGTCGCCAACCTGGCGGCGATCCTCGAGGGCGCGCGCGCGGCGATCGTGGGGCCGGGGCTCGCCGACGCGCTCGGCTTCGACGAGGCGCTGCGCGCGCTGCGCGCGTGGGGACGCCGGCCGGACGCGGCGCTGTGGTTCGCGATCTCGTGGGCCGAGGGCGTGCGGCCGGGCGGGGGGCGACGCCCGTCGGGACGGACCGCGCGCCGCGCGGGGCGGACCGCGACGCGCGCGCCGGCGGCCTCGCGCGGCGCGGGCGCGGCGGCGGCCGCCGCGCCGCGCGTCAGGCGCCGGCCGGGGGCTCCTCCCTCCGCCCGCTGAGGCTCGCCGGCACCTCGGGCGGCACCCCGCCGCGGGTCAGCGGGCCGCCCGGCGCCATGCCCTCCTCGAACGGCAGGCGCGCGTCGGGCGGCTCGAGCCCGGCGGCGCGCAGCGCGGCGTGAAAGCGGCCGAGCAGCGACTCCAGCTCGAGCAGGCGCTGCACCAGCTCGTGGTTGCGCTCGGCCAGCGAACGCACCATGCCGACGCCGAACTCGGGAAAGTCGAGCATGCCGTCGAACACCTCGTCGAGGGTGATGTTGAGCACGTGCGTGTGCCGCACCGCGACGGCGGTGTAGAAGTGCGGCGCCCCCTCGCCGGAGAACAGCTCGCCGAACGCGCCGCCGGGCTGCAGCAGCCGCACCAGCGCGCGCCCCTTGCGCAGCTCGATGAGCCCGTCCACGACGAGAAACGTGCCCCGGTTGGGCTCGCCCTCGGCGAACACCACCTCGCCGGCGTCGAAGTGGATCTCGCGCGCGCGCGAGGCGAGCTGGGCGAGCGCCTCGGTGGGAACCCCCGACAGCACCTCGATGCCTTTCAGAAACGCGGTCTTCTCGACCAGGGTGAGGGTCTCGTCCACGTCAGCCTCCGGCCGTGGCGATCGCCAGCGTCGCCCAGTTGGCGGTCTCGCGCACGCGCGGATCGAGCGACGACAGCGCCTCGACCACGCGCGGCATGAGCGCGCGGTCGCGGCGCGCGCCGACCACGAACAGCGCGCACGCGCGCAGCCACTGGTCCTCGCCCTCGAGGATGGCGTCGAGCGTGGCGTCGAAGCTCGCGTAGGCGAAGCCGAAGCGCTGCTCGGCGTAGCGCAGGCGCGCCTCGTCGCCGGCCTCCTCGACGGCCGGCAGCACGAGCGCGCGGTGGTCCGGCGCGAGCGCGTTCTCGAGGTACTCGACCGCCGCCGCGCGGCGCCGCGCGCTGCCCGACACCACGCCCTGGTACGCGGCGAGGATCTCCGCGGGATCGTAGAGCAGCGCCAGACGCCGGAACACGCGGTTGAGCGCCTGGTCCACGCGCTCGCCGAGGGCGGTGCACAGCAGCCGCTCGGCGGCGCGCGGCGAGGCCCCGGGGCACGCGCGGTGGTGGACGAACGCGAACGCCCAGCTGCGCAGGTCGTGCTCGAGGTCCTCGGTCACGCGGTCGCGCGGGAACGTGATCGCGGCGCCCGAGACGCGCAGCCGGTTGAGCGCCTTGAGCACCCGGTACCACAGCCGCACGTCGCCGCGGTCGCGCATGCGCAGCAGCGCCCACGCCGCCTCCTGCGTGCCGATGTCGGCCAGCACGCGCGGGATGGCGTGGCGCAGCTCGGGCTCGACGGTGGCGTCGCACAGGTAGTCGGCGAGCGTCCCCGTCACGGTGTCGCCCCACGCGGCGAGGCCGGCGTGGGCCGCGGCGCGCGTCGCGCGCCGGCCGAGGGCGTCGAGCATGCGCGGGATGTGGGTGCGGCGGCGCGCCGCGCCGGCGCTGCGCAGCGCCGCGCGGCGCACCTCGAGGTCGGGGTCCTTGAGGAGCGCGCCGAGCAGGTCGTGGAGCCGACTCGGGCCGGCGCGCCGGCCGAGGGCGCCGGCGAGCGCCGCGCGCTCGGCCGGGGCGCCGGCGGCGACGGCGCGCTCGAGCCGCGCCCATGCGCGCTCCGCCTCGCGCTCGGGCGCGAACTCCGCGACCAGCCCGATCGCCGCCGCGCGCAGCCGCTCGTCGTCGGCGTCCAGGAACCCGTGGATCGCGGCGGTGGGGTCGGCGTCGCCGAGCGTCACGAACGCGCGCAGCGCGGCGACGCGCACCGCCGCGTCGGCGTCGGCGAGCAGCGCCTCGGCGCGCGGCCGCAGCGCGCGGAGCTGGCGCCCGGCGGCGATCGCCAGCGCGCGCGCGCGCACCGGCGCGGCGGCGTGGCCGAGCAGCTCCTCGACGTGCGGGTCAAGCGCCTCCGGGGCGTTCTCCTCGAGCAGGTCCACGCCGTGCAGCACGACGCGCTCGTAGGGGCTCGCGAGCAGGCGTGCGGTCTCGCGCAGCACGCTCGCCTCGCGCAGCGACACCGGCTCGTGCTGCGCGGCGAGGTTCATGCGCCTGAGGTTGCGGCCGAGCTCCGCGACGTAGCCGCGGCGCACGCCGAGCCACGCCGCGACCCACAGCGCGACGATGGCGGCGACCATCGCCGCCACGGTCTGCGTGCTCGTGCCGACGAGCGCGCCGACCGCGAGCGCCAGCGCGCCGGCCAGCGCGTCGCCCATGCGCTCGAGCCCGGCCTCGATGAACGCCTTGGCGCGCCGCCGCAGCGCCGGCTCAAGCGGGAAGAAGAACAGCTCGGTGGCGCTCTTGTTGAGCGACTGGCGCATGGACTGGTCCCAGATGCGCGCGCTCAGCACCGCGCCGAAGCCCGGCGCCACGAGCGCCAGCCCGGCGCCGAGCGCGAGCCCGGTCGGCAGCACCGCCGCCGACCAGCCGGCGCCCAGCGACTGGAGCGCCCAGCGCGTCACGAACAACTGCACGCCGAGCGAGGCGAGGTTGACGAGCGTGTAGAACGCGCCGAGGAACGAGGCCATCTGCGCCGGCTGCGGGAAGCGCTGCTGCAGCTCGATCTTGAACGCGAGGTCGAGGAGCGCGGTGGCGACCACCGAGCACGCCGCCGCCGCCGCCAGCCAGCGCACGTAGCGGTGCCGCAGGGGACTCCCCGCGGCGCGCGCCGGCGCGCCCTCCTCGCGCCGCGCCACCAGCTCGCGCGCGCGGCCGCGCCACGCGCGCGGCGCAACGAGCACCACCAGCGCGGCGGCCGCGAGCAGCAGCGCCGGCACGCCGAAGCGCAGCGCGAGCGGGGCGGCGAGCACGCCGCCCGCGAGCCCGCCGAGGATGCCGCCCACCCCGACGAGGCCGAAGATGCGCCGCGCCTCGCGCGGGTTGGACACCGTGTTGGTGTAGGTCCAGAACTGGGCCATGAGGATCAGCCCGTAGACGTTGACCCACACGTAGAACGCGACCGGGATCCAGTCCTGGTCCACGCGGAACGCCCACGCGAACGCCGCCAGCGAGGCGGCCGTGACGAGCGCCCCCCATGCGAGCGTGTCCGAGGCCGGGCGCCTCTGCATGAAGCGCGCCCACGCCGCCGAGGTGGCGAGCGTCACGAGGCCGACTCCGAGGTACACCCACGGCAGCGTGGTCGCCGGCAGGTGCGCGAGGAACTGCGCGTCGCGCGCGGTCTTGACCAGCGTGTACGAGCCCGTGAGCGCGAACAGGAGCGCGCCGAGCGAAAGCGCGCGGCGGAGTTCGTCGGCCTCGAGCCGGAGCGCGCGGGCGATGTGGTCGAACATGGGGGCTCCCGGAAGTGCGGCCCCGACACGCTAGCCGCCGCCCCTCGCCCCTGCAAGCGCCGCGACCCCGCCCGCGCGCCGCGGCGGTTGACTCCGAAGGGAGGGCCGTCAATAGTCCCGTGGCCCGCCATGCCGACCCCACCCTCCTGCGCCCTTCGCCACGCCAGGCGCGCGCTGCCCGCGCTCTTCGCTCTCGGGCTCGCCGCCTCCGTCGCGCCGGAACGCGCGCGCGCCGAGGACGCCGGCGCGCCCGCCGCCGCGGAGGCCGCGGCCGACACGGTGGACCTCGCGGGGCTCGGGCCCGCGAGCGCGCCCCCGTGGCTCCCGCCGCGCCCGGTCCCGGCGGCGGAGACGTGGGAGACGGTGCTGCGCCTGCCCGGGCGGGTGGCCTCGCTGCCGCTCTCGGGGGCGGGGGCGCTGGCGCGCGCGGGGCTCCTGTCGGTGCAGCAGAACTTCGTGGTGCCGAAGACGCTCTACGCGCTCTCGATCCTGCCGCGGCGTGGCGTGTTCCTCGCCCCCGCCTCGCTCGGCGACCGCACCGGCTTCGGCGGCGCGCTGCGCGTCCAGCCGCCGGCCCTCCGGCGCGCGGCCTACGTCGAGTGGAGCGGCAGCACGCGCGGATACGCGCGCACGCTGGCCGGACTCGGCGCGCCGTTCGCGGGCCTCGAGTACGCCGAGGAGTGGCGGCCGCAGGAGCCGTTCCACGGCGCCGGGCTGCAGTCGCCGCGCGCGCCGTTCGCGCACTACGCGTGGAAGCGGCAGGCGGTGCGCTTCGAGGCGCGTGCCGCGCTCGGCGCCGACCGGCGCGCGCGGCGGCGGCCGTGGCTGGCGGGCGCGGCGTGGGCCGGGCCCGAGCACCGCGTGCTGCGCCGCGGGCGCGGGGTCGAGGATCCGGCCGGCGCCGGCTTCGACGCCGACGACGCCGGCCCGCTCGAAGCGCTGTTCCCGGACGCCGCCGCCGGGCTCGACCGGCCGCGCGAGTCGTTCGTGTGGGGCGCGCGCCTCGTGACCGACCGGCGCGCCGGGCGCCCGCACTGGTCGCGCGGCTTTCGGTTCGCCGCCGAGGCGGAGCGCCACGCCGGCCCGCACCGCGCGCTGGCGCTGCGCGATGCGCGCGCGGGGACGCCGCGCTACTGGCGCTTCGTCTACGCGGCCGAGACCGGCGTGTCGTTCGGGCGCGACCCGCGCACGCTGCGCCTCGCGGCGCGCGTCGTGGACACCGAGCTGTCGGCCGGCTCGCCGCCGCCCGACCCGTTCGACCTCGCGCACCTCGGCGGCAGGGCGGGGCTCGACGGCTTCGAGCCCCACCGCTTCGCCGACCTCGACGCGCTCACGGCGCGGGCGGCGTGGATCTTCCCGCTCATCCAGCAGTTCGAGATGGAGCTGCACGCCGAGGCGGGCGGAGTGTGGACCGACCTCCAGCACGAGGCGCGCCTCGACCGGCTGAAGGGCTCCTACGGGGTGATGCTGAGGCCGCGCACCAGGCTCGCGCCGCTCGGCGAGTTCGGCGTGACGTGGAGCGCCGAAGGCGTGCGCGCGCGCTTCGGCTTCGGGGGCGTGGAGTGAGCGCCGGCGGCGCGCGCCGCGCCTCCCCCGCACGCGCCGTGCGCGCCGCCTGCGTGGCGCTCGCCGCGCTCGCCGCGCCGCCGGCCCACGCGGCCGGGGCGCCGAGGCCGCCGCGCGAGACCGAAATCGCCTACTTCTGGGACGTGTTCGACCACAGCGTCGTGCGGCCGGCGACGCGCGCGCTCGACCCGGCGCTCGGCGTGCGCAAGCTGCTGCGCCGCCCGCGCGAGGCGGCCAACGTGGACTCGGCCGACCAGGTGCGCCTGCCGAGCACATGGTGGCAGCCGCGCCTCGGCTTCCGTCCGGTCCCGGTGGCGCAGATGCTGCGCGGGCCCGGCCCGGGCACCGGCCCCGCGCCGGGCGCGTGGACCGTGACGCGCGCCAAGACGCAGGGGGTGACGCCGGGCTTTTTCATCCGCGACGCCGCGGGAGACCGCTTCATCCTCAAGTTCGACCCGCCCGACCACCCGGAGATGGCGACCGGCGCCGAGGCGGTGGCGACCTGCCTCTTCTGGGCCGCCGGCTACAACGTGCCGGACAACGCCGTGGTGTTCTTTCGCCCCGAGAGTCTCGTCATCGCGGGCGACGCGGTGTTCGTGGACCCCTTCGGCGCGAAGCGGCCCATGACGCGCGATTTTCTCGAGCGCATGCTCGGGCGGCTGCCGCGCCGACCGGACGGTACGGTGCGCGCGGTGGCGAGCCGGCTGCTCGCCGGCCTCCCGCTCGGACCGTTCGAGTACCGCGGCCGGCGCCGCGACGACCCCGAGGACCTGATCCCGCACCAGCACCGCCGCGAGCTGCGCGGCCTGTGGACGATCGCGGCGTGGACCAACCACGCCGACGTGCGCGGCCCGAACTCGCTCGACGTGTGGGTCACCGAGGGCGGGCGCTCGTTCGTGCGCCACCACCTCATCGACTTCGGCTCGTGCCTCGGCTCGGGCGCGCTCGCGGCGCGCGCCTACCCGACGGGCGGCGAGTACTTCGTGGACTGGGGCGTGGCGGCGCGCTCGGCGCTCACGCTCGGGCTCGCGCCATTCGCGTGGGAGAAGGTGGTGGACCCGGGGCTGCCGGCGCTCGGCTTCATCGAGGCCGACGCCTTCGACCCCGAGGGCTGGCGCCCCGACTACCCGAACCCGGCGTTCGACGAGCGCACCGCGCGCGACGTGCGCTGGGGCGCGCGCATCGTGGCGGGCTTCAGCGACGCGCACATTCGCGCCGCGGTGGAGCGCGGGCGCTACTCCGACCCGCGCGTGGCCGAGCACCTCGCGCGCGTGCTCATCGCGCGGCGCGACAAGCTGGTGCGGCGCTGGCTCCCGGAGATCGCAGCGGCGGCCGCGGACTCCGCGGCGGCAACCTCCGCCGGAGCGGCGCCGTGAAGGCGCGGGCCGGGCGGAGCGCCGTGCCGCGCGCGCCGCGCCGCGCCGTCGCGGGGCGCGCCGCGTCCGGAGCGCTGGCGGCGGCCGCGCTCGCGGTCTGCGCCGCGCTCGCCGCGGGGTGCGCGCCGCGCGGCGCCTACGGGGGCGCGCGGCCGGCGCCGGGCGCGCTCATGGCGTTCGCGGGCGGACCGTCGCCGCTTCCCGCCCCGACCGGCGCGCCCGCGCCGCGCGCGGTGATCGAGGGAGCGGATCCCGCGCGCCACCACCTCGGGCGCCTCGTCCCGGCGCGCGACGAAGGAGCGGTCACGGTGCTGGTGTACGGCGACAACCGCCCCGGCTTCCGCACCGAGGCCGGATCGCCGTTCTTCCCCGCGCTCAAGCACCCGGCCCGCGACGGCGCCGCGGGCCTCGCGCGCGCGGCCGTGGCGCTGCCGCTCTTCCTCGTCAACGCCTTCGTGCCGGCGCTCGACGGGCCGCGCGACCTCGTGTCGCTCGTCACCCGCCGGCCGCGCGGCGGCGGCGAGGCCGCCGTGCTGCGCGCCCTCTCGCGCGAGGACTCGGCGGCGCTCGTCGTCTCGACCGGCGACCTCGTGCGCGAGGGCGATCGCGGGCGGCTGTGGGAGGACTTCGCGCGCCGCCACGCGGCGCTGCGTGCGCGCGTCCCCTATGTGGCCGCGCCCGGCAATCACGAGCGCACCGACCTCGCCGCGGGCGACGCTTCGTGGCGCGAGGTCATGGGCCCCACGCCCGCGCCGGGCCGCTACTGGTGGACGCTCGACGTGCCCGCGGCGGATGCGCGCTTCGTGTTCCTCGACACCAACGTGCTCGCCGACCCGGGCGACCGCCGGGAAGCGGCGCGCGAGGAGGCGCTCGCGGAGGCCATGCTGGCGTGGGCGGACTCGGCGCTCGCCGCGCCGCGCGCGCTCACCTTCGTCGTCCTCCACCACCCGCTCGTCACCGCCGGCACCTACGCGGACGACTGGCGGCCGCGCGAGCCCGGCGCGCCGGCCGCGCGGCGGCGCGCGCGCCTGCTCGAGCAGTTCGCGCGCCACGGCGTGGACGCGGTGTTCGCGGGGCACGAGCACCTGTACCAGCGCGTGTGGCTGGCGCGACCGGACGGCGGCGGCTTCTGGCACGTGACGACCGGCGGCGGCGGCTCGCCGCTCTACGCGCCGCACCCGGCGGCGCGCGACGCCGCCCTCGCCGGCGCGTGGCCCGCCGGGCTGCGACCGGAGCGCGCCACGGTGCGCGCCGAGCGCGCCCACCACTACCTGCGCCTCGTGCTGCCGCGCGGCGGCGGCGGCGCGCGCTTCGACGTGGTGCGCGTGCGCGGCGGCCGCGGCGAGACGCTCGAGTCGGTGACGATCGGCCGCCCGGAGGCGCGGTGAGCGCCGCCCCGGCGCCGGCGGCGGGCGCGCGGCCCGGCGCGCTCGACCGGCTGCTCAAGCCGTTCGCCGACGTGCGCGCCGGCGAGGGCGCGACGGCGCTGCTCCTCGCGCTCGACTGCTTCCTGCTGCTCGGCGCCTACTACGTGCTCAAGACGGTGCGCGAGCCGCTCATCCTCGCGGGCGGCGGCGCCGAGGTGAAGAGCTACGCGGCCGCCGGACAGGCGCTGCTGCTGCTCGGGCTGGTGCCGCTCTATTCGGCGTTCGCGAGCCGCGTGGACCGCGTGCGCCTGATCGGCGGCGTGACGGCCTTCTTCGTCGCCCACCTGCTCGGCTTCTGGGCGCTCGCCGAGGCCGGCGTCCCGTGGGTGGGCGTGGCGTTCTTCCTGTGGGTCGGCATCTTCAACCTCATGATCATCGCCCAGTTCTGGTCCTTCGCGAACGACGTCTACACCGAGGAGCAGGGCCGCCGCCTGTTCGCGATCGTGGCCTTCGGCTCGACCCTCGGCGCGATCGCCGGGGCGTGGGCGGCGAAGCTTCTCATCGGCCCGCTCGGCACCAACCCGCTCATGCTGATCGCGGCCGGCGTGCTCGTGGCGTGCTTCGGGCTCACGGCCCTCGTCCACGCGCGCGAGCGCGCCGCCGCGCGGGCGCGTGGCGCGGCGGCCGCGACGCGGCCCGCGCCGCTCGGACGCGCCGGGGCGTTCCGGCTCGTCCTCTCCGACCGCTACCTGCTGGCGATCGCGCTGCTCACCACGCTCCTCAACTTCGTCAACACCAATGGCGAGTACATCCTCGGCAGGACGGTGACCGCCGAGGCGGCGCGGCTGGTGGCGGCGGGCGCCCACGGCGCCGCCGACCCGGACGAGTGGACGCGGCGCTTCATCGGCGCCTTCTACGGCGACTTCTTCTGGTGGGTGAACGTGGTCGCGGCCGCCGCGCAGCTGTTCGTGGTGTCGCGCGTGCTCGAGTGGTTCGGCGTGCGCGTGGCGCTGTTCGCGCTGCCGGTGATCGCCTTCGCCGGCTACGGCCTGCTGGCGGTCGCGCCGGTGCTCGGCGTGGTGCGCGTCGCCAAGATCCTCGAGAACGCGACCGACTACTCGGTGCAAAACACCGCCCGCCAGGCGCTGTTCCTGCCCACCTCGCGCGAGGCGAAGTACAAGGCCAAGGCCGCGATCGACTCGCTGTTCTGGCGCGGCGGGGACCTGCTGTCGAGCGCGCTGGTGTTCGCGGGGGCGCAGCTCGCGCTCTCGCCGCGGCACTTCGCGGGGGTCAACCTGGTGCTCGTCGCGCTGTGGCTCGCGGTGGTGACGTGGATCGCGGTCGAGCACCGCCGCCTGACGCGCGGCCCGGGGGCGTCGTGAGCGGCCCGCCGCGCGCCGACGGCGCGAGCGAACGCCGCGCGGGCGCGGACGGCGCGGCGGGGTCCCCCCCGCCCGGCGACGCGCCGCCGGCCGCGGCCGCGCCGCGCGTGCTGCCGACCGTGCTGTGGTTCGTGGCCGGCATGATGGGGCTCCCGCTCCTCGCGCGCCCGGTCCTCGACGGGCTGCTGCTCGCGCTGCGCGCCGCGGGGGTGGAGGTCACCATGCCCGGCGAGGCGCCCGACCTCCGGGCGTGGATGGCCGCGGCCGCCGCGAACCCGGCGCACCGCCTCGCCCACGTCGCCTCGATCCTCACCGCCATGCTGGCGGTGGCGATCGCGCCCGCGCTCTTCAGCCCCGCCGGCTGGCGCGCGCGCCTCGGCGTGGTGCGCCCGCGCGGCGGCGCGGCCGCGTGCGCGCTCGCCGCCGCCGGGCTGCTGGCGCTCGACCTCGCGACCCTCGGCGCGGCGGCCGCGCTGGGCGCCGTCCCGGGCTGGACGCCCGAGCGGCTGCGCGCCGCCGGGGCCGCCGGGCCGCTCGCGCCGGCGGGCTCGGCGTTCGCGACGCTCGCCGTCGCGAGCCTGCTGCCCGCGCTTGCGGAGGAGGGCCTGTTCCGCGGCTTCCTTCAGCGCGGCCTCGCGGCCTCGTGGCCGCCGGCGCTGGCGCTCGGGCTTCCGGCGCTCGTGTCGGGGCTCGTCCACGGCGGACCGCTGGAGCTGCCGCTCGTCCTGCCCGCCGCCATGTGGCTCGGATGGCTGGCGTGGCGCGCGGGCTCGATCGTGCCGGGACTCGTGGCGCACGCGCTCGCCAACGCGGTGTGGACGTGGGCCGGCGCCCTGGCGCCCTCCGCGGCGGGCGCGGCGGCGGGCGTCGGCCTCGCGCTGCTCGGCGCGACGGCGTTCGCGGCCGCGGCGTGGGGACTGGAGCGCGCCGCGCGGCGCGCCGGCGCCCCCGCGCCCGAGGCGTGGGGGCGGCCGGCGGCGTGAGCCGGCGGCGCGGTGCCGCGCGCGTCAGCCGCGCATCGCGAACAGCCCGAGGTCGTGGGGGCTCCCGCCGTCCAGCATCAGCTGCGCGGCGGCCTCGCCGATGGCGCTCGAGAACTTGAAGCCGTGCCCCGAGCAGCACGACAGCACGAGCACCTGCGGCAGGCCGGGGTGGCGGTCCATCACGAAGTGGCCGTCGGCGGTGTTGGCGTACAGGCACACCGCGCCGCGCGCGAAGCGCCCGGCGGCGTCGGGCAGGCGTGCGGCGAGGCGCGCGCGCATCGCCTCGGCTTCGGCCTCGGCCACCGCGCCGCGCGGGGCGTCGGGGTCCATGGCCTCGCCGCCGCCGTGGGGCGCGACCTTGACGAGTCCGTCGAGCGCCGGAAAGCCGTACATGAAGCGCTCCGGCGCGTCCTCCCAGATCCACACCCCGAGCCGCCCGGGCGCGAACGCCGCGGCGTTGGCGCGCGGCTCGAACCAGAACAGCGGCTGGCGCGCGACCTCGACGCGGAACGGCAGCTCCGGCGCGAGGCGCGGCAGCCACGCGTTGACGGCGAGCACCAGCGCGCCGGCCGACACGCGCCCGCGCGGGGTATGGACCTCGACGCCTCCGCCGCTGGCGCGCCACGCCGTGACCGGCTCGTTCGCGCGCAGCTCGGCGCCCGCCGCGCGCGCCGCCTCGAGGTGGGCGGCCACGCACGCCTCCGGCAGCAGGAACCCGGCGCGCGGCTCCCACACCGCGACCTCGTCGTCGCGCGGCGCGAGCGCCGGGAAGCGCCGGCGCAGCTCGGCCGCGTCGAGCCGCTCGCAGGGCAGGCGGTGCGCCGCGCCGCTCGCCGCCGCGCCGCGCACCAGCGCGCCGTCGGCGGGCCCGATCATGAGGCCGCCGGTGCGCACCAGCAGGCGCCGGCCCGAGGCGCGCTCGAGCGCGAACCACAGGTCGTAGGCGCGCTGGACGAGCGGCACGTAGCGCGGGTCCTCAAAGTAGGCCTCGCGGATGATGCGCGTCTCGCCGTGGGACGAGCCGAGGGCGTGCGGCGGGGCGTGGAGGTCGAAGCCCACGACGCGCGCGCCGCGGCGCGCGAGGTGATAGGCGGCGGCGCTCCCCATGGCGCCGAGCCCGGCGACCGCGACGTCGTACGCGCTCACGACGCGCGCTCGGGCGCGACCGTCGCCGGCGCGGCGCCGGGCGCGGGCGCGGCGGGCGCGCCGGGTTCCGCGGCCGCCGGCGGGCCGTCCGCGGCGCCCGGCGCGGCGGCCGCCGGCTCCGTGCCGCCCGCCGGCGCGCCGAACACCGCCCAGGCGCGCGCGCGCGCGAGTTCGTCGGCGCGCTCGTAAGCGCGCTGCACGAGATGTCCCGAGTGCGCGTCCATGAGCGCGTGCAGCACGACCGCCGGCCAGATGGAGCCCGACACCACGTACACCGCGCCGAGGAAGGCGCCGAACGCGCCGGTCTTGAGCACGCCCCGCCCGCCCTGATAGGCGTGCCCGAGCCCGAAGATCGCGCCGCTGACGGCCACCGCCTGAATCAGCCCCGTCCACTGCGACGCGTACCAGACGAGGAACGAGCGGTAGAGCAGTTCCTCGCACACGCCCGCCGTGACCGAGAGCGCGTAGAAGCGCCGCAGCTCGGCGCGGTCGTGGGGCAGGACGACCTCGAGATCCGCCATCTGCTCGCGCACGCGGGCGAGCGCGGCGTCGTCGCGCAGGGTGTCCGCGCGCTGGCGCAGCACGAGCACGACCATGAGCAGCGCCCCGGCCGTCACGCCGAGCAGGCCCGGAGTGATCGGCGCGGCGAGCCCGAGCCCCGCCCACGGCCGTCCGGTCCACGCCCACAGCGCGGCCAGCAGCGCGACCAGCGCCCACTCGACCGCGATGGCCTCGCGGTAGGCCCTGCGGCGCAGCGCCGGGAGCGCCTCCACCGGCGCGCGCTTGAGGCGCCGGAAGGTCCCCGTCGCCGCGCGCAGCGGGAACAGCACCGCGAGCGCGAACGCGAGCAGGTGGTCGAGCGGCGTGATCACCGCGGCAGCATACACGCCGCGCGCGGGCGGCGCGCGGCCGCGCTAACGGCCCGCGCGCACCCGCACGAACTCATAGGCGCCGCGCGTCGAGCCCCACACCTGCGCTCCGGCGGCGTCGAAGCCGCGGTCGAGGGTCCGCATGCGGTCGCGCTCGATGACCACCTCCGAGGTGGCGTAGGCCGCGCCGCGCAGCTCGCTCGGGCAGCCGCGGCCCGCGGTGCCGCCGCGGTAGGCGGCGCCCGCGCGCCGCAGATAGACCGCGCAGCCGCGGCGCTCGGTGAGCGAGTCGGGGGTGAGCCCGGCCAGCGGTTCGCGCTCCCGCCCGCGCCCCGCGAAGCGCTCCGGCGCGGGCAGCGTGAACACCGCGCTCTCGAACACGCCCTGCTCGTTCTCCATGAGCCGGTACACGCGCTGGCGGTAGGGCCGGTCCTCGCGCCCGGCGAGCGCCTGCTCGACGTAGAACCAGCGCGCGTCGGAACGATCGCGCCACACCGGCACGATGACCAGCCGCACGTCGCGGAACGACGTGTCGCGCGCGGCCTGCGCGGCGCTCGAGAACGTGCCCGTCATCCACGCCGCGAGGCGCTCGAGCGCCGGCGAGAACCCGGATCGCGCGGCTGGCGCCGGGGGCGCGGCGGGCGGCAGGGCGGCGAGCACCGCGGCGGCGGCGAGGCAGGCGGCGAGGCGTCTCACGTCAGGCTCCTCCGGTCGGTTCGGGGGGGACCGCGCGCGGACGCTGGCGCACGCCGGGCGGCCCGGACCGCGGCGCGCCGCGGCCGGGCCCGCGCGGCCCCCGACGCCGGCGGCGCGTGCGGCCGTGGGTCGCACGCGCGCACGCGCCGCGGGCCGGACGCGGCGACGCGCCCGGCCCGGGCAGGACGCGCGCGGGGGACGCGCCTAGCGCACGAACAGCATCTCGCGGTACTTGGGCAGGCTCCACAGGGCGTCGTCCACGAGGTGCTCGAGCCGGTCGGCCGCGTCGCGCGCGGCGGCGGTCGCCGGCCGCACCTCGTCGGCGAGGAACCGCGCCCGCGTGGCCTCGTCGTGGAGCCCTTCGGCCCTGGCGAGCAGGGCCGACAGCCTGTCGGTCGCCGCCATCACCTCCGCCAGCGCGTCGGCCACGCGCTGCGCGCGCGGCTCGAGCGCCGGCGCCGCCGCGGCGGCCGCCGCCGAACGCGCGAGCTGCGCCTCGCCCGCCGGGAGGACGTGCGTCGAGAGCATCTCGATGACCGTCTCGGCCTCGAGCTCGACCGTCTTCACGTAGCGCTCGAGCGCCACGGTGAGGCGGCTCTCGAACTCGCGCGCGGTGAAAATGCCAAGCTCGCCGAAGAACGCGTTGCGCGACGGCTGGGACAGCGCCGCGATCGAGGCCGGCGTGTCCACGAGGTTGGGAAGCCCGCGTCGCTTCGCCTCCTGCTTCCACTCCTCGCTGTAGCCGTTGCCCTCGAAGCGGATCGCGGCGGTCTCGGTGAACACCTCGCGCAGCAGCTCGAGCACCGCCTGGTCACGGCCGGCGCCGTTCTTGATCTTGGGCGCCAGCCGTCCGGCCATGACGCGCAGCGCGTCGGCCACCGCCGCGATCAGCACCATCATCGGCTGCGCCGTGTTGGCGCTGCTGCCCACCGCGCGGAACTCGAACTTGTTGCCGGTGAACGCGAACGGCGACGTGCGGTTGCGGTCGGTGTTGTCCTTGGCGAGCTGCGGCAGCCGGCTGACGCCCATCTCGATGACGAAGTGCTCCGGGTCCTCGATGCGCTCGCCGGAAGCGATGCGCTCGATGATCTTCGTCAGGAGGTCGCCGACGAACACGCTGATGATCGCCGGCGGGGCCTCGTTCGCGCCGAGCCGCAGGTCGTTGTTGGCGCTCGCCACCGACCAGCGCAGCGCGTCGGCGTGGTCGTGGACCGCCTTCAGGCACGCCGCCAGGAAGGCGAGGAAGCGCAGGTTCTGGTGGGGCGTGCGGCCCGGATCGAGCAGGTTTTCGCCGCGGTCCGTGACGATGCTCCAGTTGCAGTGCTTGCCGCTGCCGTTGATGCCGGCGAAGGGCTTCTCGTGCAGCACGCACACGAAGTGGTGGCGCAGCGCGACCTTGCGCATGATGTCCATCGCCAGCGCGTTGTGGTCGTTGGCGAGGTTGACGTCCTCGAAGATCGGCGCCATCTCGAACTGCATCGGCGCCACCTCGTTGTGACGCGTGCGCACCGGCACCCCGAGGCGGTGCAGCTCGAACTCCATCTCCTCCATGAAGGCCAGCACGCGCGCCGGGATCGAGCCGAAGTAGTGGTCCTCGAACTGCTGGCCGCGCGCCGAGGCGGCGCCGAGCAGGGTGCGGTCGCACATGACGAGGTCCGGCCGCTGCGCCCAGTGGTCGCGGTCCACCAGGAAGTACTCCTGCTCGCAGCCGAGGGTGGACGACACCGAGTGCACGTCCACGTCGCCGAGCAGCTTGAGGAAGGCGCGCGCGTGCGTGTTGAGCGCCTCGCTCGCCCTGAGCAGCGGGGTCTTGTGATCGAGGCTCTCGCCGTGATAGCTCACGAACACCGACGGCACGCACAGCGTGCGGCCGTTCTCGCTCTCGACGAGGAACATCGGCGACGACGGGTCCCACGCCGTGTAGCCGCGCGCCTCGAACGTGCTGCGCACGCCGCCCGACGGGAACGACGAGGCGTCCGGCTCGCTCTGGATGAGCTGCGAGCCCGAGAAGCGCTCGAGCACCTTGAGCTCTCCCGGCGCCGAGACGTTGAGGTCGATGAAGCTGTCGTGCTTCTCGGCGGTGAGCCCGGTCATGGGCTGGAACCAGTGCGTGAAGTGGGTGGCGCCGTGCGACGTCGCCCACTCGCGCGCCACCGACGCGATGGTCTCGGCGGTCTCGCGCCCGAGCGGCGCGCCGCCGCGCAGCGTCGAGACCAGCGCCTGGAACGCCTCGCGCGGCAGACGCTCGCGCAGCTTGATCATGTCAAGGACGTGGCGCGCGAAGTGGCCGCTGACGGGCGCGCGATGGCCGTCGGGCAGGCGGGGCGGGTCGAAACTGCGCGGCTGGCGGAGCGGGGCCGCGCCGCGCGCGGCGGAACGCACGTGATGGGTCATGGGATCCTCGCGTGGACCCCGGGGAGCCGCGACGGCCCGCCGGGATCGGCCTTGGGACGCGGGTCCCGGAGCGAGCGTGCCCGCCCGGAACCCCCGCATGAGTCGCTGACGGCGGCCGCGCGGCCGCCGCGCTCCGCAGACGGAGCGGGCCGCAGTCTACCAGAACCGCCCCGCCGGCATCCACGCCCGCCGGCGCGCGGGCGACCGGGCGCCCGGCGTCGCCGTGCGCGACGCACGCGCCGGGCGACGAAGCGTGCGCCTCGCACGCCGGGCGGGAACGGGGCGGGCGCGCGGCGCCGCACGCCGCCGCCGCGGGCTACCGGGCGAGCAGGATGCTCGTGACGTTCACGAACGACAGCACGAAGCCGACCGCCGTGACCGCCAGCAGCGCCAGCGCGGCGACCTGGACGATCGGGGTCTCGCGCCTCTCGTCGTCGAAGCGCATGAGGCTCGCCACCGCCCAGCCGCCGGCGAAGCCGCCGGCGTGCGCCCAGTTGTTGACGCCGCTCATGAAGAAGCCGAACGCGAACAGGATCACCGCCCACTGCCACAGTTGCGTGGTGAGCATGGACGCGCGGCGCCGGCGCCCGTACACGATGAGCGCGGCGAGCAGGCCGAAGATGCTCCCCGACGCGCCGATCGAGGGGGCGCCGCTCGCGAGGTTCGAGACCAGGAACCCGATCGCGCCCGACAGCATGAAGATCACGAAGGCGCGCGCAGGCCCGTAGACCTGCGTGACGACCGGACCGAGCTGGCGGATCCACATCACGTTGAAGAAGATGTGGAGCGCGCCGCCGTGCAGGAAGATGGCCGTGAGGAGCGTCCACCACCAGCGCTGTTCCCACGCCACCCCGCCGGTCATGCCGAGCTGGTAGAGGGCGCGCGAGCCGGGCGAAAGGATCGAGAACAGCCCGCTCATGCGAACGATGGCCTCCGGCTGGAGCACGAGCGACGCCACGTAGAGCCCGATGCAGGCGGCGACGATGAGGGCGACGAGGTCGAGCCGCTCGCCGAACAGGCGGCGCAGCGCGGGCGCGAAGCCGTAGAGGCCGGGGCGCCACGCGCCGCAGAACGGACAGCGGTCCTCGCCCACGCCGATCAGCTTCCCGCACTGCGGGCAGATCATGGATCCGGAGGTCTGTCGCACGGGCGGGCAGCATACGGCAGCGCGGCGCGGCGCCGCGAGCGCAGCGCGGCGGCCCCGCTTGACCCGGCGCGGGCGCGCGCCGCAGGGTGCGCGGCGTGAGCTTCCTGCTGCCCCAAAGCCGCGCCGGCACCGTGCTGCGCGTCAGGCCCGTGGACCTCCACGGCGACCGCTACGTGGACCTCGTCGTGAAGCTGGACGATGTCCCCGGCGCGCCGGCGACGGGGCGCCTCGCCGCCCTCGAGTGCCCGGCGGGTCTCACCGAAGGCGAGCGCGTGGTCGTGCGCTTCACGATGGGCGTGATGGTGGGAATCGCGCGCGCGACGTGAGCGCACGCGATCGCCCCGGCCGCTGCAGGCGGCGGCGGAATGGCCCGAAAGCGAGGAGGGCGGCCGGCATCTCCGAGTCAGGCCGCACCGCCCATCCCCTACCTGAACCCCGACCTTCGCCGCCCTCCCCCGACAGTCCCCCGAGGCTGCCAGGTTGCAGACGGCTCCGATCGGGTTCTGCAAGCCCCGTCGAAACCCGGGACTCCGTCGCGAACCCGTCGCGCGCACTCTCCACCGGAGAGACGCACCGCGGTTCCGCGCTCTTCCGGATACTCCGGGCGCGGGAGCGGATCGAGAAGGTGTCATCTTCGATAGCGGAGCCGCGCCGGGATGACGCCGAAAGTTTCGCCTTTCGTCGCATTGAACCCGGAGCGGCGGCGGCGTAGTTTCACTGCCGTGCTGGGCCGCGCCCTTCTCCGGTTCCCCGGGCGACCCGGCCGCCCCCGACGGCTCGTCGCACTCGGACTCTCCCTCGCCACCGCGGTCATCGCGGCCGTGGTGGCCGCCGGGCTGCCCACGCGCTTCGAGCTTCGCGAGCAGCGTATCGGTGCGCACACGTCGCGCATCGTCCCCGTCAACACAGTCGGCACGGCGGCGGACGACTTCGCCATCCTCTCCTCCACGGGCCGGCTGGTGCTCGGCCGTCCGGTCGAGGGCGAAGTGCTTGCGGTGTGGGAGCTCGGTCTCGCCAGCGACGCCGGCACGCCGATCGGCCTCGATCTCAACGGCGACGGCGACGAGGAGGTGCTGGTGCCGACGCGCGATTCCACCGCCGCCGCGATCGTCGCCTTCGACCACGCGCGGCGCGAGGTCGTGCGCTTCGGCCCGCTCGACGATCCGGCGGGAGCGGGCGGCACGTGGCTCCATCCGGCGGCGGTGCTGCCCGCGGGCGGGCGCCGCGCACTCGGCTGCCTCGTGCTCTCGCCGCGGGCCGCCGGCCGGCGCGGGGTGGTGGTGTTCGACGCCGCGTCCGGCCGTCCGCTCTGGGACTTTCCGACCGGAAGCTACCCGGCGCAGCTGGCGGCGCGCGACCTCGACGGCGACGGAGCCGAGGAATGGCTGCTCGCCACCAGCTCACCGGACAACGGCGCCGAGGCCAACGGCACGCGCGACGACGCGACCTACACCGCGGCGCTCGATGCCGCGGGCCGACTGCGCTGGCTGCGCCGAACCGGCGGCGCGTTCGCGGCGAGCGCGCTGTGCGTGATCGAGCGCGGCGGCCGCCCCGTGGTGGTGGTGGCGGTACGCAGCCACCGCGGCGCGGCGCCGGAGCCGGGCGCGGTCCTCGCCTTCGACGCCGCGAGCGGCGCCCTGCTGCTCGAGCGGCGGTTCCCCGGCGGGCCCATGCCGCCGGTGCCGTTCCACGACGGCGCGCCGCGCGTCGCGCTCGGCGACCGCGACGGCACGCTGCGCGTGTTCGATGCCGACCTGAACGTGGTGGCGAGCCGCCGTCTCGACGCGCCGGTGCGCGTGTGGGAGGCGTGCGACCTCGACGCGGACGGCACGGTCGAGCTGCTGGCCTCGACCACGACCTCGGTGCTGGTGCTGTCGCCCGCCCTCGTCACGCTGGGCGCGCATCCGCTGCCGGAGCCGGCCCACGGTCCGGTGCGGATTCTCGCGGCGCGCGACGGCACGCGGCGCTGGCGCCTCGTGATCGACGACGGTCGCGGCGTCATCGCCGCGGCCATGGCGGTGCCGTGGTGGCGGGACGCGGCGCGCGGCGGCGCGGTGGCCGGCGCGGTCGCGGCGGCCGCGCTGCTCGGGCTCTGCGCCCCGCTGCCGCAGCGGCGCCCGCGCTCGGCCGCCGAGGTGCGGGAGTTCCTGGTGGACTACCACCAGGTGCACCACGAGAGCTTCGACGATCGGCGTCCGTTCGCGCGCCTGCGGCTGTGGGCGCAGGGCGCCGCGGCCGGACTGGCGCAATCGAGCGAGCTGCTCGACGCCGCGGCCACCGAGTTCCTCGCCATCGGACTGCCGACGCTGCGCCGCTTCGTCGAGCGCGCGCGCGCCGCCGGCGTCGCGCCCGACCGCATCGCGCGCCTCGCCGAGCGCTGCGCCTCGATCGAACGCGCGCTCGAGGCGCTGCGCAGCGCCGGCGAGGGCGCGCGGCGGGATGCGCTCGGCCGCGCGCTGGCGCACGCCGACGCGATTCACGAGGAGGCGCGGGCGGCGTACCGCGAGGTCGCGCTGCGCCGCCCGTGCGTGCCGGCGGCCGAGCTGCGGCGCGCGCTCGACGCCAAGCTCGCCGGGCCGGCGTTCCAGCGCGCCCGGCTGCGCATCGAGCTCGACCCCGCCGGGCTGAGGCCGGTGCTGTTCGACGCGCCGGCGCTGCGCGCCGTCATCGCCGAGCTGATCGAAAACGCCGGACGGGCCCTCGACCGCACCGAGGATCCATGCTTCACGGCGCGCGTCGCCGGCGACCGGCGCGATGCGCGCTGGGTGGTGATCGAGATCGAAGACAACGGCCCGGGCATCGCGCCCGGACAGATCGAGGACCTGTTCCGGCCCGACGTCTCGACGCGTCCGGAGGGAGGTTTCGGACTGGGACACGCGCGCGACACGGCGCGCGCCTGGCTGGGCGACGTGACGCTCGGCCCGGGCGCGGAGGGACGCGGGACCGTCGCGGCGCTGCGCCTGCGCGCCGTGGACCATGCCGGGGGCGCGGTGGGGACGCGCGCCGCGAGCGCGGGGGGAGACGCATGAGCGGGCAGGTGGCCGGGAGGCGCCGGCTCGAGCCGCAGCGCCTGCCGCTGCTGGTCGTGGACGACGACCGCGAGCGCGCCGCGACCGTCGCGCGGCTCTTCGACGATCACTTCGATCCCGCCGTCGTGCACGGCATCGAGGGCGCGTACGCGTGCCTCGGGCGCGGCGGCTGGGCCGCCGCGCTCGTGGACTACGACCTCTCGCCCGGGGCGAGCGGCATCGAGTTTCTGCAGATCCTGCGCGACCTGAGCCCGCGCACCCTGCGCGTGCTCTACTCGGTCTACTACTCGGGCGCGCTGGCGAGCGATGCGCGCCGCCTGGTGCCGACCCACGCGGTGATTGATGCGCGCGCGGAGAACTTCCTGACGCGACTGCGCGACGCGGTGCTGCAGCTGGTGGACCGGTCCGTGGCGACGGATGCAGCGGCGGGCGACGACGAGCGCTGGTTCGACGCTTCGCCGGCCTCGCGCGCCTTCGTCGAGCGTCTGCGCGAGGCGGCGCGCGACGAGGCGCCGGTCTTCCTGTGGGGCGACCACGGCAGCGGCAAGCACTTCGCCGCCCGCCTGCTGCGGCGCTGGCGCGAAGAGTGGCGGCGCTCCGGCGCGCCGCCGTCGGCGCCGAACGACGGCGGCGGCGGCCTGCCGTGGACGATTCGCGTGCCGCCGCTCGACGAGCGGCGGCAGGACATCCCGGCGCTCGCGGCATGGGCGCTCGCGGCGTGGGCGCGCTCGACCGGCGAGCCGCCCAAGCGCCTGGCGCCCGAGGCGCTCGACGCGCTCGTCGAGCGACCGTGGACGGAAGGCGTGCTGCGCCTGCGCGCCGACCTCGCCCACGCCTGGAAGCACGCCGGCCGCCGCGCCGAGATCCGCCTCGAGGACCTGCCGCCCGCGCCGCGCGACGCGCCGTCGCCGTCGCAGGCCCGCAAGTTCGACGGGCAGCGCCAGGCGTTGCTGCGCCAGCTGCGGGCCGCCGGCTCGGTGCGGCGCGCGGCGCGCCTCGAGGGCGTCGAGCACGCCAACTACGTGCGTCTCATGCGCCGCCTCGGCATCATCCGCGCCGACACCCTGTCGCCGGTGGACGACGAGCCGACCGGACCTTAGCGCGCGCCCGCGTCGCTCAGCCGGCCGCGTCCTCGCGCTCGATCACGACGAGGTGGCTCTGCGCGCGCGAGCCGCCGACGTACAGCAGCTCCGCGCGGCTCCAGCCGCCGCGCTCGACCTCGGCGAGCACCACGACCGGGCGCTCGAGCCCCTTGAAGGCGTGCACCGTGGACCACTGCACGTGGTTCGGCGCCGGCGGCCACGCATCGGTGAGGCGCAGGTTGCCGAACACCGGGTCGCGCCACAGCGCGCTGCGCGCGCGGCCGTGGGGCGTGAGCACCACGAGGTCGCGCTCGGGGACCTTTTCCTCGGCGACCAGCTGGTGAAGGGTCCGCCGCACGTGCTCGCGCAGGCCGCGCTCGTCGGCGTAGCGCAGCGCGACGGGCGGACGGCCCTGCGGACCGGCCGGCTCGGGCTCGGCGCCGCCGCGGTAGAAGCGCCCCACCCAGCGGTGGATCTCGCGCGTGTTGCGGCAATTGCGGGTGAGCACGAACGGCGGCGTCTGAATGGGCAGCGCCGCGCCGCCGGTGTAGAGGCTCTGGTTGTCGTCGTAGAAGACGTACAGGATGCCGTGGTCGGGATCGCGCAGCAGCGTCTGCAGCGCGACCCACCACTCCTCCTTGAAGTCCTGGCCTTCGTCCACGATGACCGCGTCGTAGCGCTCGGGCAGCTCTCCGGCGGCGCGCACGAGCGCCTCGGGCAGCACGTCGTCGAACAGGCGCCGCCGCTCCTCCTCGTCGTGCGCCTCGGGCAGCGGCACGCCGGCGCGCCGCGCCCACGCCGCGGCGAGGGCGTGGAACGACTCGACGTCCACCCGGGCGCCGCCGAACAGGTCGAGCTGGCCGCGCCCGGCCGCCACGCCGGCGCGCGCGCGCGCCTGCTGCGGCGGCGGCAGCTGGGCGCGGATGAAGTCGGCGAGCGCGCGGTTGAAGCACGTGACGAGCACGCGAAAGCCTTCGCCCGCGAGGCGCCGCGCCTTTTCGACCGCGAGCATGGTCTTGCCCGAGCCGGCGCAGCCGGAGATCGCCGCGCGGCGGTGCTGGCGCAGCACGTCGAGCACGCCGGCCTGCTCGCGCGTCAGACGCAGGAACTCCGGCTCCTGCTGGCGCATCTGCACGCCGAGCGGCACGCGCGCGAAGTCGTGGTGCACGAACAGCCGCTCAAGCGCGGCGATGCCGTTGTGCCGCCAGTGGTCGTCCGGCGCCAGCCGCCAGAAGTCGAACACGCGCTCGACCGAGGCGCGGGCGCGGGTCAGGTCGGCGGCGTCGAGCGTGACGTCGAGCGAGGCGTCGGCGATGGACGAGCCGCCCTTCGCGCAATGCGGCAGCGCCACCGCGTGGCCGATCGGCACCGGCCGGCCGCGCCACCACGGGATGGAGGCGAGCTTGCGGCGCAGCACGTGCTTCGACTCGTTGGCCTGCGCGAACGGATTGTCGATGACGTGCGCCTTGCCGTGGCGGTCCACGCTGCGCCACGCGCCCGTCGCCGGGTCCACCGCGATGCGGCCGCCTTTGACCTCCACGACCAGCATGCCGCGCGCCGGATGCGCGATGAGCAGGTCGCACTCGCCGTCGCGCGGCGGCCCGTCGTCGGGCCGGTCGAGCCACTGGACGCGGTGGAACACCACGTACTCGTCGGGCAGCTCGTCGGCGAGCGCCTCCCACACCTCGTACTCGGCGGCGCCGGAGCGGTCCGACTTGAGGGCGACGGGGAATTCGGGCGGATGGAGGCGCGGCATGACGCGGCAGGCTATCACGCGCGCGCGGTGCGCCCGGCGCGGCACTTCCGCCGCGGCCGGCCCGCCCTTACGCGGCGCGGTCGAAGCGCCGCGCCGGCCGCTGGCGCGGGCGCGCGCGCGTCGCGCTGCGCACGCCAGCCCCGAGCAGGGCGCCGGCCAGCCCCCACGCGCGCGCCAGCGCGGCGAACTGGCGGTGGCCGAAGTTCTCGAGCAGCGCGTCGAGCGCCACGCCCTCGAGGTCTTTGCGCCGCTTGAAGCGCGGGCACGTCACGCGCTCGAGACCCAGCCCGAGCAGCGAGGCGAGCGTGCCGCCGACCACGAGCAGCGCGAGGAACACCATGGCGAACGGCACCTCGAGCAGTCCGAACGCCACCAGTCCGGCGGCGAGCGCGGTGGCCGTCAGCTCGGCGAGCGGACCGAGCAGTTCGACGCCGACCTGCACCAGGAACGCGAACCCGTGGTGGAACGTGAAGCGCGCGTTGAACAGCAGCTCGCGGTTGAGCCACAGCGCCTCGGCCGTGGCGCGCTGGTCGGCGGCGATGCGCGCGAACGCTTCGGCGAGCGACTCGGGCTCGGGGCGCCACGCCACCGCCTGCGCGGCGACGCGCACCGCCATGCGCCGGCCGCGGCGCGCGGCGCGCCGCTGCAGGCGCATGACGAGGTCGGTGTCGCCGGCGGCGAGCCCGGGACGCCAGCCGCCGGCCGCCACCACCGCCTCGCGCGAGAACAGCACCGGCGCTCCGGTCACGAGGAACAGGCTGTCGAGCAGGTGCCAGCCGAGGCGGCCGGCAAGCGTGGTGCGCAGCGCCTCGACCACGCGCGCGCGCGCCAGCCCGCGCGCCGGGCGGCGCACGGCGACGACCTCGCCGCCGCGCAACACGCAGCCGTTCGAGGGGCGGGCCACGCCGGCCACCGCCAGCACCGCGGCGTCCTCGTAGAACGGCAGCGCCATCTGGAGCAGCGCGCCGCGCTCGAGCACGGTGTCCCCGTCGAGGGCCAGCACGAGCGGGTGGCGCGCGTAGGCGAGCCCCACGTTGAGGGCGCGCGAGCGGCCGCCGCGCAGCGCGTCCACGACCAGCAGCTGCGGGCGCTGCGGGCTCGACCACAGCCCGCGCACCCGGCGCCGGTCCACGCGCGCGCGCAGCGTGCGCCGCGCGCGGCGCAGGCCGAACGAGGCGACGAGCGTGGCGAGCGTGGCGTCGGTCGAGCCGTCGTTGACGACCACGATCTCGACCGACGGATAGCGCAGGGCGAGCAGCCCGCGCACGGTGTCGGCGATGGCGCCGGCCTCGTCGCGCGCCGCGACGAGCACCGTGACGGCCGGGGCGAGGTCGCTCTCGAACAGGCTCAGGCGGTCGGCGATGCGCGCGCGGCGCCGCTGCCGCCACGCCTCGAGAAACGCCAGGGCCGACACGGCGAGGTAGAGCAGGAACGACAGCGCCGTGGCCGCGAGCAGGGCGTTGCCCACCCACGACTCGGCGAGCCCGCGCAGGCCGTCAGGCCACACGGTCCACCCCGCCGGGGCTCTCGCGGTCCCACGCCACGCGCTGCAGCACCTCGCCCGCCATGTCGCGCGCGAAGCGGTCGGCGCGCTGGCGGCGCAGCGCGCGCAGCGCGGCGCGCCCGCGCGGGCCGCATGCCGCCAGCGCGTAGGCCGCGTGGCGCCGCACCCACCACGCGCGGTCGTGGACGCGCGCCGCGAGCCGCTGCACCGCGCGCGCGGCGCCGAGCGCGCCAAGGGCGCGCGCCGCCTGCGCCCGCACCGGCCACGCGTAGTCGTCGAGCGCGGCGACGAGCGCCGCCTCGTGCGCCGGATCGCCGAGCAGCCCGAGCGCGCGCGCCGCGGCGGTGCGCGCCTCGACGCCGCCGTCGGCGAGCAGGCGTTCGAGCCACGGCCCCGCCTCGCGCGCGCCCCACGCGCCGAGCGCCTCGACCGCCGCGAGGTGGATGGCGGCGGTCGGCGACCACGCCTCGACGGCGTCGCGCACCACCGGCGCCGCGCCGGGTCCGAAGCGGCGCAGCACGGCGACGAGCTGCTGCCGCGGGCGGCGCGCGGTGGCCTCGGGGTGGTCGAGCAGCCAGCGCAGCGCCTCGAGGTCGCGGGCGCGCGCGAGCGCGAGCGCCGCGGCGAGCGTGACGATCCCCGGCCCGCGCTCCATGGCGCGCCGCAGCGCGGGGCGCGCGTCGGGGTCGTGGAGCAGGCCGACGCGGCGCGCCGCGAGCGCGCGCCGCCACGCGATGGGGTGCCGCAGGCGGCGCCGTTCGGCGGACGGCTCGTCGAGCGCCACCAGCACGCGCGACACGGCGCGCCACTCCTCGCCCCCGACCGTGGCCGCGAAGGACTCGACCGCCATCCACAGCGCCTCGGCGCGCGCCGCGGCGGCCGCCCGCGCCACGTCGCGCGGCGCCTCGGCGCCGGCCGCGAGGCGCGCGAAGCGCGCGGCGAGCGCGCGCGCCTCGGCGGCGAGCCCCGGCGACGACTCGGCCGGACCGAGCCACGGCTCGATGGCGCGGGCGAGGCGGGCGGCGTGCGTGGCGGCGCCGCGGCGGGCGGCGTCGAGCCAGCCGGAGACGGCGGACATGGTCATGGGGTCCCCCCGGGGTGCAGGCGTCCCCGGGGGTATCGGCCGGCCGCGCCGCCGGGATGAGGGCGCGCGGCCGCCGCCCCGGGGCCGGCCGCGCGCCCTCCGGCCAGCGTGCGAACGCGCGGCCCGCCGCCGCCCGCGCCCGCGCGGTCCGCGGCGGCGGCCGCGCGCCACGGACCTGCGGCGGGCCGGACCTGTAGGATGGCGCCGCGATGACCTCCCTCCCCCCTCGCGACGGGCGCGGCGCGGCGGCGCCGGAGACGGCCGTGCCGGCCGCGCGCGGCCCTGCCGGGCGCGCGCCGCGGCGCGGCGGCGCCGCGCCGCGCGCCGCGCTGCTCGGCGTGCTCGCGGTGGCGGCGCTCCTGCGCCTGCGCGAGGCGGCAGCCACGCCGCTCTGGTTCGACGAGATCTTCTCGCTGCGCGCGGCGCGCCTGCCGTTCACCGACATGCTCGCCCTGCTCGCGGGCGACGTCCACCCGCCGCTGCCCACGGTGCTCCTGTGGCTGTGGCGCCGGGCCGTCGGGGACTCGGCGGCGCTCCTCAAGCTGCTGCCGGTCGCGATCGGCGCCGCCACGGTGGCGGTGACGTACGCCATGGCGGCCGACCTCTTCGGCCGGCGGGCCGGACTGCTCGCCGCGGCACTGCTCGCCGTCCACCGCACGCACGTCTACTTTTCGCAGGAGCTGCGCAGTTACGCGCTGCTCGCGCTCGCCGTCACGCTCGCCGCGTGGGGGGCGTGGCGCTGGACGCGGCGCATGCGCGGCGGCGGCGCGCTGTGGGTGGCGGGCGCGGCGCTCGCGCTCCACACGCACTACCTGGGCGGGCTGGTGGCGGCGTTCGCCGCGGCGTGGGCGGCGTGGGCGGTGCGCGGCGAGCCGCGCCGCTGGCGCGCGTGGGCGCTGCTCCAGCTCGCGACGGCGGCGCTCTTCGCGCCGCAGCTTCCGGTGTTCGCCGAACACCTCGCGCGCTCGGCCGAGCACTGGATGCGTGCGCCCGGAGTCGAGCATCTGTGGAGTCTCGCCCGCCAGGCGTCCTTCGGCGCGGCCTACGCGGTGCCGCCGCTCGCGGCGCTCGCCGCGCTGCCGCTCGCGCGGCGCGCGACGCGCCCGGCCGCCGCGCACCTCGCGTGGATGATGCTCGCTCCGGTGCTGCTCGCGTGGGGGCTGTCCACGCTCGGCGCCCGTCTCTTCATTGAGCGCACCATGTACTTCGTGCTGCCGTGGTGGTGCGCGCTGCTTGGCGCCGGACTTGCCGGTCTGCGGCCGCCGGCGCTCGCGGCGATCGCGGCGGCCGCGACCCTGGCGTTCGGCGCGCGCGCGCTCGCGCTCAAGCCGCCGCATCCCGAGGCGGTCGCGCTGCGCCGCGCCGCCGAGGCCATCGCCGCACGCGGCGCGCCCGGCGACCTCGTGGTGTGCGCCGACACCCACAGCCTGTTCACCGTCGAGGAGCACCTCGGCGCGCGCGTGCGCGCCGTGCTGCTCATGCAGTGGGAGCGGCTGCCCTACTACGAGGGCGCGGCGTTCGTGCGCGCGGAGCAGCGCGTGACCGCCGATTCGCTCGCGGCGTGGGCCGCGGCGGGCCGCCGCTGGTGGGGCCTGCGCACGCCGCACGGCGGCGTGCCGGGCGACTCGGCGGCGCGCCTCATGGACCGCCTCGCACGCGGCGGGCGCCTCCCGGTGGCGCACGTCACGCTGTGGGCGGGGCGCGCCGACATGGCCGTCGCCCCTGAGGAGCCCTCCCCGCACGGGGCGCGGCGACCGCCGCGGCGGCCGTGACGCGCGCGCGACGCGCGCGGTGAAGCGCCCCGGCTTCCGGAGCCGCGCGCCGGCGCGCACGGCGCGCGTTCGCCTTCGCCGCGACGGGCTTGCATCCGCGCGCCGGAAGGGGCACATTTCCGTCGTCCGTCGCCGGGCGGGCGCGTCGTTAGGGGTGGCCGGCACACGACAATCGCCGGCCTGAGAGCACACCCTTCGAACCTGAACTGGTTTGGACCAGCGTAGGGAAACGGCGAAGACAAGCGAGCTCTCCGGTTGCCTTCCACGCCGTCCCTCCGCGGGCGGCGTTTCGCGTCGGCGGTCGCGCCGCGCCGCGCGCCGGGAGCCCCCGTCCCGGCGCCGGAGCGGCCCCGCCGCGCGGACGCCGCCCGGGAACGGGATCGCTCATGTTCAGCACGAGCCCCCTCGACTGGGGGCTGGTCGCCCTCTACTTCGGCGTCCTTGCCGCCGTGTGGCTGCGCGCGCTCGGCCGGCGCGCCGGGGTCGAGGACTACCTGCTCGCCGGGCGGCGCATCACCCTGCCGGCCTTCGTCGCGACGCTCGTCTCGACCTGGTACGGCGGCGTGCTCGGCATCGGCGAGTACACGTGGCGCCACGGCGTCTCGAACTGGCTCGTGTTCGGCGTGCCCTACTACGTCGGCGCGCTGCTGTTCGCGCTGCTGTTCGCGCGACGCGCGCGCGGCGCCGCGGTGGTCACCATCCCCGACCTGCTCGAGCGCCATTACGGGCGGGGCCCGGCGCTGGTGGGCTCGCTCGCGGTGTTCATCACCACCACGCCGGCCGCGTACGTGCTCGTGCTCGGCACGCTGTTCGCGGCCATGACCGGCTGGCCGGCGGTGCCGTGCATCCTCGCCGCCGCGGCGCTGTCCATCTTCTACGTGGACCGGGGCGGCCTGCGCGCGGTGGTCTTCACCGACCAGATCCAGTTCGCCCTCATGTACGCGGGATTCGGCGTGCTCGTCGCGGCGCTCGTGGCCTCGCACGGCGCGGCGCCGTTGCGCGACGGCGCGCTGCCCGCCACGCACTGGACGTGGCACGGCGGCAACGGCGCGGCGGCGGTCATCGTGTGGTACTTCATCGCCCTCTCGGCGCTCGTGGATCCGGCCTTCTGGCAGCGCGCCTCCGCGGCCCGCGACCCCGAGACCGCCCGCCGCGGCGTGCTGTGGTCCATCGCGTTCTGGGTGTTGTTCGACCTCATGACCACGACCTGCGGGCTGTACGCGCGCGCGCTGCTGCCGGGGCTTGCGGACCCGGTGTTCGCGTTCCCCGAGCTGGCGCGCGCCACGCTGCCGCCGGTGGCGCTCGGGCTGTTCTTCGTGGGCCTCATCGCCACGGTCATGAGCACCATCGACTCCTACGGCTTCCTGGCCGCCACCACGCTCGCGCGCGACGTGTGGTGGCGGCTGCGCGGCGGGCCCGAGGAGCGCATTCCCGACCACACGCGCGTCGCGCTGTGGCTGAGCGGCGGGGTCGCCGCATGGCTGGCGCTCGCCCGGCGCAGCGTCGTGGACCTGTGGCACGACCTCGGCTCGATCACCACGCCCGTGCTGCTGCTGCCGGTCGGCACCGCGCTGCTCGGGCGCTTCCGGCTCGGCCCGCGCGCCACGCTCGCCGCCATGCTGCTGCCCTTCGCCGTCACGCTCGGCTGGCTCGCCGCGCGCGCCCGCACGCCGGGGGGCGCGTGGCCGTTCTCGATCGAACCCATCTACGCGGGGCTCGCGGCGTCGCTCGCCGTGTACGTCGCGGGCCATGTCCGCGCCCGCCTCGAGGAGGTCCCCCGATGATGAGCACTTCCCGCCCGCGCGCCGCCGCGCGCGCCGTGGCCGTCCTCGCCCTGCTGTTCGCCGCCGCGCCGGCGCGCGGCGCCGGGGAGCCCGCCGGCGTCCCCGACACGCTGGGCCGCGTCGTGCCGCTTCCCGGCATCGAGGTGCGCACCGAACGGCCGGGAGAGCGCGCGCCCGTCGCGCGCACCATCCTGCGGCGCGAGGAGCTTCAGCGCGCCAACTGGGGGCAGGACACGCCCATGGCGCTCGCCGCCCTGCCCGGCACCTACGCCTACGCGGACGCCGGCGCGGGCATCGGCTACTCGTACCTGTCCATTCGCGGCTTCCCGCAGCGGCGCATCAGCGTGCTCGTGAACGGCGTGCCGCTCAACGACCCGCAATCGCACGAGGTGTACTGGATCGACCACCCGGACCTGCTCGCCTCGGCCTCCGAGGTGCAGGTGCAGCGCGGCGTGGGCTCGGCGCTCTACGGCGCGGCCTCGGTGGGCGGCAGCGTCAGCATCGAGACCTCGCCGTTCACCGACGAGCCGCGCACCGCCGCCACCGTGGCCTACGGATCATTCGAGACCAAGCGCCTGTCGCTCGAGACCAACTCCGGGCGGCTGCCGGGCGACTGGTGGCTGTACGGGCGCTACTCGCGCATCGAGACCTTCGGCTACCGCGAGCGCTCGTGGTCGAAGCTGTGGTCCTACGCGCTCTCGGCGCGGCGCGCCGCCGGCCGCCACGCGGTGCGCGTCAACCTCTACGGCGGCCCCGAGGAGACCCACCTCGCCTACCTCGGCGTGTCGCGCGACCACCTCGAGGGGCGCGTCACCGGGGACCGCGACCGGGACCGCCGCTTCAACCCCATCACCTACGAGAACGAGCGCGACCGCTTCTTCGAGCCGCACTACGAGCTGATCCACACCTGGGCGCCGCGCGAGGGGCTGGCGCTCACCCAGACGCTGTTCTACTTCGAGGGCAAGGGCGCCTACGAGGAGCGCCGCTTCGGGGAGGACCTCGCCGGCTACCGCCTGTCGCCGTGGACCACGACCGACTCGACGCTCGCGCCCCCCGACTACTACCGGCGCGACGCCGGCGGGGCGCTGGTCGTGGACGGGCAGGGCCGCTACACGGTCGAGCGCAGCGACCTCGTGCGGCGGCGCACCGCCGAGAACTGGCACGGCGGCTGGGTGCCGCGCGTGCGCCTCGCGCACCCGGGCGGCGCGCTCACGGTGGGCGGCGAGCTGCGCCTCGCCAGCGGGCGGCGATTCGGCGAGGTGCTGTGGGGCGGCTCGCTGCCCCCCGGCGCACAGCCGGCCCACGCTTACTACGACTACCACCCGCGCACGCTGTCCGGCGGGCTGTTCGTGCGCGAGGAGTGGAACGCGGCGCCGACGCTGCTCGTCACCGCCGACCTCGCGTGGCGCCACCAGTCGTACTTCATGCGCGGCGACCGCTTCGACGGCATCCGCTTCGCCCAGCCGTACGACTTCGCGCTGCCGCGGCTCGGCGTGACGTGGACGCCACGCCCCGGGGCGAGCGCGTTCGCGTCGCTGTCGCACGCGCGCCGCGAGCCCGCGTTCCGCGACCTCTACGACGCCGAGGGCGTGGGCAGCGTGCCCCTGTTCCGCGTGCGCGACGTGGCGCGCAACGTGTACGCGGACCCGCTCGTGCGCCCGGAGCGCGTGAACAGCGTGGAGCTGGGCGGCGCCTGGCAGGGCCGGCGCGCCGCGGCCAGCGCCAACCTGTTCCGCATGGACTTCCGCGACGAGCTGGTGCCGGGGCAGTTCAACACCGACCTTGGCTTCCTGACGCTGGCGAACGCCGCGCGCTCGGTGCACCAGGGGCTCGAGCTGGCGGCGCGCGCCGAGGCGCCCGCCGGGCGCGCCGGGACGATCGTGCTCGAAGGCAACGCCACCCTCTCCGACCACCACCTGGTGCGCTACCGCGAGCAGGTCAGCGTGCCCGGGGCGCTCCAGGCCGACTCGCTCGTCGAGCTGGTGCACGACGGCAACACGATCGGACAGTTCCCGTCGGTGATGGCCAACCTGTCCGCGCGCCTCGCCGGCCGGATTGGCGCGCTGGGGATCGAGACGCAACACGTGGGCCGGGTGTTCCTCGACTCCGCCGAGGACCGCGGGGCGAGCCTCGACCCGCGCACGGTGGTCAATCTCACCGCCAGCCTGCGCGTGCCGCGCTCGCGCGCCGAGATCACGCTGCGCGTCTTCAACGCGCTGGACGCCTACTACGCGGCGGGCGGCTACACCTACTGGTGGGGCGGCGTGAAGTACGCCGAGTTCGTGCCCGCCGCCACCCGCCACTGGCTGGCCCAGGTGCGCATGGAGTTCTAGCGCCAGGCCCCCGACCCTCCGCGACGGCCGGCGCCCGCAAGGGAGCCGGCCGTTCGCGCCCCTTCAAGATGCCTGGGCGATCACCCCGGACGTCCGTCCCCGCGACCGCCGCGGGGAGAGGGCCCACCATGGATCGAGGAGGTGGCGGGCCACGTCTGCTCCGAGCCTGCCATGCATGCGGCGCGCCATGCCCCTGCCGCCGGCCTGCGACTATGGTCATAGTAATGTTTAGCAACGAGTTATGACTTTTCTAAGGTGACTCATGGCCGGCGTGAGGTGGCTGAAGGAACCCACACCTGAGCGTTCCCTCATGGACTGTGACTCAAAACTAACATTGACCTGACAATAAAAATGAAACCCGGTCTATATTGACCGCGTTCTAAAGATACACTCGAATCACAAAATGACCCGTGTCTCGGAACCATCAGCCGGAGCGCCAGCCATGACCGAACTCGAAGTCTCCCGCCGCGAGCGAAAGAAGGAAGAGACCAAGCGCCGCATTTTCCAGGAAGCGGTCCGGCTCTTTCGCGAGCGCGGCTTCGAGGCCACCACGGTGGACGAGATCGCCGAGCGCGCCGACGTCGCGAAGGGGACCTTCTTCAACCACTTCCCGCGCAAGGAATCGATCCTCAGCTACCTGTCCGAGACGCGGCTCGAGGTGGCCGAAGCGAGCGCGGAAGAGCTGCTCGCCTCGAAGCGCCCCGCGCGCGAGAAGCTCATCGAGACTTACCTCGGCGCGGCCGCGGCGTACGCCGAGGACCGTGAGCTCACGCGCCACGTGCTCATCGAGCTCCTGCTGCTGCGCTTCACGCCCACGATGGAGATCGGCGCGCGCTGGGAGCAGCTGCTGGTCAGCATCTTCAAGCAGGGCCAGGCCTCGGGCGAGCTGCGCGCCGACGTGTCGGCCGAGCAGGCGGTGGACATCCTGACGAGCGTCTACTACGCGCTGCTCTTCATGTGGTCGAGCTGCCCTGAAACGCTGTCCCTCGACGCGGCGGCCACGCCCGAGGAACGCGCGCGCTTCGAGTGCGCGCGCGACCTCGACGTCGGCCGCGAGCTGCGCGCCCGGCTGACGCTGGTGCTCGACGGCCTTGCGACGCGGCCGGGAGGTGGGTCGTGATCCACCGCACCGCGCGCCCTGCGCTGGCGATGACGCTGTTCACCACGCTCGCCTTCGCGCTCGCCGCCGTGATCGGATTCCTGCTCGCGGCGACCCCCGTGGAGGGCGCCGAGGCCCCCGCCGCCGCGTCCGGCGCGGCGGGCGGCGACACCCTGCGCCTGACCCTCGACGACGCGGTGCGCATCGCCCTCGAGCACAACCCGCAGGTGCGCATCGCCGCCGCCCAGGTGCGCGTGGCGGACGGCCAGGTCAAGGAGGCGGCCTCGGCCGCGCTGCCGCAGCTCAACGCTTCGGCCACCTACACCCGCACCTTCGACTCCATCTTCCGCGGCGCGGCGGACGCCGAGGGCGAGCTGGCGCAGCTGTTTCGCAACAGCCCGTTCGGCTCCGTGCACCAGTGGGACGTGCGCGTCACCGGCAGCCAGCTGCTGTGGTCGGGCGGCCGCGTCGGCGCCGCGCTGTCGGCGGCGCGCGCCTACCGCCGCGCCGCCGAGGCCGGCCGGCGCCAGGCGTCGGAGGACGTGGCGCGCGACGTGCGGCGCGCTTACCTCGAGGCCGCCTACGCCGCGCGCGTCGTCGAGATCGCCGAGGCCGGGCTGGCTCGCGCACGCGACCATCTGCGCGACGTCACGCTCCTGCACCGCGAGGGGGCGCGCGCCGAGTACGACCTGATCCGCGCCCAGGTGGACGCGCGCAACGAGGAGCCGGCGGTGGTCGCGGCGCGCAACGCGCGCGACCTCGCGCTGCTCGAGCTGCGCCGCCTGCTGCGCCTGCCCGCCGGCACCCCGCTCGCGCTCGCGACGCCGCTCGCCTTCGACGGCGACCGGGTGCCGGTCCCCGCCGAGCTGGACTTCGACCCGGCCCGGCGCGCGGCGCTCGCGCAGGCCGACGCCGACGTCGAGGTGCGTCGCCATGCGCTGCGTGTCGAGCGCGCCGCGCGCTGGCCGCAGCTGCGCGCCGAAGGCGCCGTCGCGCACCAGGCCTTCCCGGAGGACGGCACGCCCGAGCGCGACATCTTCCGCCGCAACGTGACCGGCTCGATCGCGGTCGAGCTGCCGCTGTTTCTCGGCGGCCGCACCTTCGGCGCCGTGCAGCGCGCGACCGCCGAGCTGCGGCAGGCCGAGGCGCGGCGCGACGCGCTGCGCGACGCGGTGGACCTCGAGGTCGAACGCGCCCGCCAGGAGGCGGCGCGCACGCTCGCCGTGCTCGCCGCGCGGCGCGGCACCGTGCAGCTCGCGGAACGCGCCTACCGGCTGGCCGGCGCGCGCTACACGAACGGCCTCGCCACCCAGCTCGAGCTCACCGACGCCCGCGTTTCGCTCGAGGCGGCCGAGGTCAACGCGGTGCAGGCCGTGAAGGATTACCGGGTGGCGCTCGTGGATCTCGAGCGCGCCCTCGGCCGGCCGCTCCAGTTCGAACTCCGACCGCTCGCCCCGAACGACGACCTCTCCTCCATCCCGACGGAGTGACCCATGAACGCCCGCCCGCCCCACACCTCCGCCGCCGTTCTCGTCCTTGCCGTGGCGCTCGCCGGCTGCGGCCACAGCACCAGCGCGAAACCCGGCGGCGATGGCGCGGTCCCGGCCGCCGCCCTGCTCGCCGCCACCGACGTCACGCGCGCCGCGCGCGCCGACCTCACGGCCGGCGTGCCCGTGAGCGGCACGCTCGCCCCCGCCGTCGAGGTGCGCATCGCCGCGCCCGTCGGCGAGGTGCTCGACGAGGTCCTCGTGCACGAGGGTCAGGCCGTGGAGCGCGGCCAGGTGCTGGCGCGCTTCCGCACCACGTCGCTGCGCCCGCTGGCGGCCAGCGCACAGGCCGCGTGGACGGTGGCGCGCGCCGACCACGAGCGCATGCGCAACCTGTACGCCGAGGGCGCGGTGTCGAAGCGCGACGTCGAGGGCGCCGAGGCTCTGATGCGCGCCGCCGAGGCGCAATGGGCAGCGGCCTCGTCGCGGCTCGCGGACGCCGAGGTGCGCGCGCCGATCGCCGGCGTCATCGCCGCGCGCTTCGTGCAGGGCGGCGACCGCGTCGGCGAGGGCGATCCCCTGTTCATGCTGGTCAACACCGCCGAGCTCGAGTTCGAAGCCACGGTGCCGAGCGCGCACGTGCCGCTCCTCGCCCCCGGCATGCCGGTGCGCCTCGACGTCAGCGGGTTCCCGGCGGGCGGCGTGCGCGGGCGCGTGGCGCGCATCAATGCCACCGCCGATCCGGCGACGCGCCAGGTCAAGGTTTACGTGCGCGTGCCCAATCCCGGCGGCCGCCTCGTGGGCGGCCTGTTTGCGTCCGGCAGCATCGTGACGAAGGAGGCGGTGCGCGCGCTCGCCGTGCCCGGTCCCGCGGTGCACGACGCCGAGGGCGAGGCGTGGGTCATGGTCGTGGCGCAGGGCGCGCTCGCGCGGCGCGCGGTGCGCCTCGGCGTGCGCGACGAGTCGCGCGACCTCGTCGAGATCGTCTCCGGCCTCGCCGAGGGCGACCTCGTCGTCACCGCGCCCGTCGAGGGGCTCGAGCCCGGCCGGCCGGTGCAGGTCGGCGGTCAGGAGAGCTGAGCCATGTTCCTGAGCGATCTCTCCATCAAGAAGCCCGTGCTCGCCACGATGATGATCCTGACCCTCGTGGTGCTCGGGATCTTCTCGTACCGCCGCCTCGCGGTGGACCAGTGGCCCGAGGTCGAGTTCCCCTTCACCGCGATCACGACCGAGTGGCCGGGCGCCTCGCCCGAGTCCGTCGAGCGCGAGGTCACGCGCGTCATCGAGGAGGAGGTCAACTCCGTCGAGGGCGTGAAGCGCATCTTCTCGTTCTCGAACGAGGGCTACAGCCAGGTCTTCATCGAGTTCGAACTCGACACGCGCATCATGGACGCGGTGTCGGACGTGCGCGCCAAGATCGACGGCATCCGCCGCGAGCTTCCCGACGACATCGAGCCGCCGGTCATCGCGCGCTTCGATCCCGGCTCGGAGCCGATCATGACCTTCGCCGTGCGCGGCGAGGGCTGGACGCTGCGCGACCTCACGCGGCTCGCCGAGGAGGACATCAGCCGCCACCTGCAGAACATTCGCGGGGTCGGCAGCGTGACCGTGGTCGGCGGCCTGCGGCGCGAGATCCACGTGCTGCTCCTCCCCGACCGCATGGAGGCGCTCGGCGTATCGCCCGACATGGTCGTCGCGGCGCTGCGGCGCGAGAACGCCGACGTGCCCGCCGGCCGCATTGAGCGCGGCGCGCGCGAGGACCTGGTGCGCATCAAGGGCCGCATCGCCGATCCGCGCGAGTTCGCGAACGTCACGGTCACCGTGCGCCACGGCGTCCCGGTGCGCCTCGGCCAGGTGGCGCGCATCGAGGACGCCGCCGAGGAGGAGCGCGACGCGGCGTACGTCGAAGGCCGCCGCGCGGTGGCGCTCGAGGTGCGCAAGGTGTCCGGCGGCAACACCGTGGACATCGCCGACGAGGTCAACGCCGCGGTCGCCGAGATCAACCGCGAGCTGCCGCGCGGCGCGTCGCTCGTGCCGGTGCAGGACAACTCGGTGTGGATCCGCCACTCCGTCGAGGACGTGCAGAAGACGCTGCTTGAGGGCGCGATCCTGACCGTGCTCATCGTGTTCCTGTTCCTCAACTCGTGGCGTTCGACGGTCATCACCGGCCTCACCCTGCCGGTGTCGGTGATCTCGGCGTTCTTCGCCTTCTACGCCTTTGGCTTCACGCTCAACCTCATGACGCTCATGGCGCTGTCGCTCGTCATCGGCATCCTCATCGACGACGCGATCGTGGTGCGCGAGAACATCGTGCGCCACCTCGAGCGCGGCGAGGACCACTTCACCGCGGCGCGCCATGGCACCGCCGAGATCGGCTTCGCCGTGCTCGCCACGTCGCTGTCCATCGTCGCGGTGTTCGTGCCGGTCGCCTTCATGGGCGGCATCGTCGGCAAGTTCTTTTACCAGTTCGGCATCGTCATCGCGTTCGCGGTGCTCGTCTCGCTGTTCGTGTCGTTCACGCTCGACCCGATGCTGTCGTCGCGCTGGTACGACCCGCAGGCCGAGGGCCATGTGCAGAAAGGTCCGGTCGGCCGCACGCTGGCGCGCTTCAACGCGTGGTTCGAGAGCGTCGGCCTGCGCTACCGCGACGTCATCGGCTGGGCGCTGCGCCACCGCGTCCTCACGCTCGGCATCGCCACGGCCGCGATCGTGGCGGCGTTCGCGCTGCCGGCGCTCGGACTGGTGGGCGGCGCCTTCATGCCGCGCTCCGACGAGGAACGCACGGTGGTCGCGATCGAGACGCCGGTCGGCAGCTCGCTCGAATACACCGCCGCCAAGGGCCTCGAGATCGCGCGTTACCTCGAGTCGCGTCCCGAGGTCGCGTACACGTACCTCAGCGTGGGCGGCGCGGCGCAGAACAACGCGGTCCACAAGGGCCAGATCTACGTGCAGATGGTCCCGCGCAAGGAGCGCCGGCTCTCGCAGCAGGCGTTCGAGACCGACATCCGCAGGGTGCTGCCGCGCTTCGCCGGCGTCGAGAGCCGCGTGCTGCTCACCGGCGCGGTGGGCGGCTCGCAGGCGCCCATCCAGCTCTACGTGCACGGCCCCGAGCTCGCCAGGCTGCAGGAGCTGTCCGACCTCGCGATCGCGAAGCTGCGCGACGTGCCGGGGCTGGTCGAGCTCAAGTCCTCGCTCGAGGGCCGCAAGCCCGAGTTCGTGGTGGACGTGAACCGCGCGCTCGCCGCCGACGTCGGGCTGTCGGTCGGTCAGGTCGGCGCCTCGCTGCGGCCGGTGCTGGCCGGCGAGAAGGCCGGCGACTGGGAGGACCCCAGCGGTCTGTCCCACGACGTCGTCGTGCGCCTCGCCCCCGAGGCGCGCACGTCCCGCGACGACCTCGCGCGCATCCCGATCCCGACGGCGCAGGTGGACGCCGCCACCGGGAAGCCGGTCATGGTGCCGCTCGGACAGGTCGCCACGCTGCGCCGCGGCGGCGCCCCCGACCAGATCGACCGCCGCGACCTCGAGCGCGTCGCCACGATCGAGGGCAACTTCCAGGGCCGCGCGCTGACCGACGTGGTGCGCGACGCCGAGGCGCGGCTCGCCGAGATCGAGCTGCCGCCTGGTTACGCGTTCCGCTTCGGCGGCGAACAGGCCGACTTCGTCGAGACGGTCGGCTACATGGTCGAGTCGCTGCTGCTCGCGGTGGTGTTCCTGTACCTCATCCTCGCGAGCCAGTTCGGCAGCCTGCTCAAGCCGCTCGCGATCATGCTGTCGCTGCCCCTGTCGCTGGTGGGCGTCATGGGCGCGCTGGCGCTGACGGGCGGCACGCTCAACATCATGAGCATGATCGGCATCATCATGCTCATGGGTCTCGTCACCAAGAACGCCATCCTGCTGGTGGACTTCGTGAACCAGGCGCGCGAGCGCGGCGCGGAGCGCGCCGCGGCGCTGGTGGACGCCGGCCAGCTGCGGCTGCGGCCGATCGTCATGACGACGCTCGCCATGATCTTCGGCATGCTGCCGACCGCGCTCGCCTCCGGCGCCGGCGGCGAATTCCGCGCGCCCATGGCGCACGCGGTCATCGGCGGGCTCGTCACCTCGACGCTGCTCACGCTCATCGTGGTGCCGGTCGTTTACACCTACCTCGACGACTTCGGCGCGTGGGCCGGCGCCCGCATCCGGCGCTGGACGTCGGCGCCGGAGTCGGACGCTCCGCCGCACGCCGCGCCGGAGCCGGCCCCCGGCCGCGGCGGCGAGCCGGCGCCGGTGCCGGTGGCCCGGCTCGCGGGCCCGAGCGAGGCCTGAGCCCGAAACGCGCGGCGGCGCCCGGCCCACGCCGGGCGCCGCCGCCGCGCGCGACGCGCCGTCAGGCGGCGGCGCGCCGCGCGATCGCGTGGCCGCGACGCCAGGTCTGCACGCGCCGCAGGTCCTCGCGTGAGATGCGCACGTCGAGGAAGCGTGCGCCAATGCGCGCCGTGGCGCGCTGCTCGTCGCCCTGCGCGTTGCGGTCCACCGGCTGGAAGCTGATGTCGCGCCGCGCCACCACCGCGACCTCGCGGCCGTCGTCGAGCAGGCACAGCGCGCCGAGCGGCGTGAGGCGCAGCTTGTGCCGGTGCGCGTGGAGGTCCTGGGTGGTGAACTCCACCACCCGCTCGTCGCGGGCGCTGCTCGCCGCGCGCAGCGCCTCGATCGACTCGGCCACGCGCCGCAGCACCTCCGGGCTGGCGTGTGCCGCGTGCGCGCGCGCGAGGCGCGGCAGGCGCGCGAGCGCCATCGCTCCCCAGCCCGTCTGGAACAGGCCGAGCAGCGCGAAGTGCGCCACGTTGCGGCCCCCGCCGTCGGCGGCGGCCTGCGCGGTGGTGATCATGAACAGCGCGAGTCCGGTCACGACCAGCGCGCCGCCCTCGACGGCGAGCGCCACCGGATGCGCGGTCGCGAGGTCCGCGAGCGCCGCGGCCGCGAGCAGCACGCCACACGCGGCGAGCAAGGGCATGCTCGGCGGCAGCGCGCCCACGGCGGTCGCGATGGCGCCGAAGAACAGGCCCACCACCGCCGAGACGCGCACCGTGCGGCGGACGCTCAGGTAGTCGGCCGCAGCCTGAAGCTTCGGCCAGTCCTGGGGGTTGTCCACGACAGCCTCCGGAGAATTGAGGGGGAATGCCCCGTTCGGGTCGCCGGAGGTTTCGGCAGATCGGCCCGCGCTCCTTAGCGGCGCGCGCGGGCCCCCGGCCGGGCCGCGCGCGCCGCGCCGGCCGCCGCGCGGACGGACGGACGGACGGCCGCCAGCGCCCGGCGCGCGAACGCCGACAGCCCGACTCCGGGCGCCGCCGGGTCCACCCAGCGCGCCCCGGCGCGCGCCCGGGGCGCACCGCGCGGTACGCCGAGCCACAGCTCGGCCTCGATCACGCGGTGGGTCATGACGTGGCGCGCCACGCCCGCCGGCGCCAGCCTGGCGCGCACGCCGGCCGCGGCCAGGGCGCGCGCCAGCGCGGGCCGCGCGGCGGCGCCGTCCGGCAGGTCCACGCCCGGCGGCTCCCACAGCCCGCCGAGCAGCGCCCCCTCGCGCCGCACCACGAGCCAGCGCCCGCCATGGCCGACGAGGGCCACGGCGCGCCGCACCCGCCGCGCCGCGCGCCGCCGCGCGGCCGGCGGGTAGTCCTCCGGCCGCCCCAGCGTCCGCGCCCGGCACAGAGGCGCCGCCGGGCACGCGCCGCAGCGCGGCGCGCGCGGGGTGCAGACGGTGGCCCCGAGCTCCATCACGGCCTGATTCCAGTCGCCCGGTCGGCGCATCGGAACGAGGGACGTCGCGAGCGCCCACAGCGCGCGCGCGCCCGCCGGGTCGCGGGGCGACCACGGGCGGGCCGCGAGGCGCGCGAGGACGCGCGCGACGTTGCCGTCAAGCGCCGCCAGCGGTCGGTCGAAAGCAATGGAGAGCACCGCGCCGACCGTGTAGCGCCCCACGCCCGGCAGCGCGCCGAAGGCGGCCGGGTCGTTCGGGACGCGGCCTCCGCGGTCGCGCACCACGGCGCGCGCGGCCTCGTGGAGGTGGCGGGCGCGGCGGTAGTAGCCGAGCCCGGCCCACGCCTCGAGCACGCGCTCGAGCGGGGCGCGGGCGAGGGCCTCGAGCGTGGGGAAGCGCTCGACGAAGCGGTGCCAGTAGGGCGTCGCGGTGGCGACCTGGGTCTGCTGGAGCATGACCTCCGAGACCCACACGCGGTACGGGTCGCGCGTCGCGCGCCACGGCATGGCGCGCGCGTGGCGCGCGTACCAGCCGAGGAGCCGCCGGCGCAGAAGGCGCGCGCCAGCGGGCGTGAGGACCGGAGGAGGGTCTGGCGTCATGGCTTCTCCCGGAACGGTGCGGGCCGATTTCGAACGGATCGTGCGCCTCCCCGAGTCGGCGCTCGACCTCGCGCGCGCCGCCCTGCTGGTCGCGGCCGAATCCGACCCGGCCGTGGACGTGGACAGCGAGGCCGCGCGGCTCGATCGCTGGGCGGCCGAGTTCAGCCGCCGCATCGAGCCGGGCTGGAACAACCTCCAGAAGCTGGCCCGCCTGCGCGCCTACGTGTTCGAGGACCTCGGCTTCGTCGGCGATCACGAGGACTACTACCACCCCGACAACTCGCTCCTCCACCGCGTCATGCAGCGGCGGCGCGGCGTGCCGCTCACGCTCTCGATCGTGTTCATGGAGATCGGCTGGCGCACCGGCATGCCCTTCGAGGGCGTCGGCTTCCCCGGGCACTTTCTCGTGCGGCTGTCGGGCGAGCCCGGCGACCTGCTGCTCGACCCTTACCGCGAGGGCCGCTCGGTGCACGAGGACGACTGCCGCCGCATGCTGCTCGAGGTGTCGGGCGGTCGCCTGCCGTTCACGCCGGGACTCACCGCCTCGGTCGGCAAGCGCGACATGGTGCTGCGCCTGCTCCACAACCTGAAGGGCGCGTGGCTGCGGGTCGGCGACGACGCGCAGGCGCTCGCCGCCGTCGAGCGGCTGCTCGTCATGCGCCCGGGCGACGCCGGCGAGACGCGCGACCGCGGCCTGCTGCTCTACCGGCTGCAGCGTTACGGGCTGGCGATGGAGGCGTTGCGGGACTACCTGCGGCGCGCGCCGGACGCCGAGGACCGCGACTCGGTCGCCGCCCACCTCGAGCGCGTCATGCGGCTCGCCGCCGAGATGAACTGAAGGACGTGGCCGCGGGGGCGGGGCAAGGCGCCCGCCGCGGGGTCAGCCGATCACGATTTCGGCCGCACCAGCTCCACGTCCTTCAGGTTGGGGGTCTTGACCTGCGACCCCGTCCAGGCGCACTGCATGACCACGCCGCAGCGCGGGCACTCGAACGCCGCCGCCGCGCCCTCCTCGGCGGTGGGCATCCAGCGGTCCATCTTGGTCTGGCAGCCGGGCGTGTAGCACAGGTAGACGCACAGCGGCATGGCGACTCCGTCTCAGGGCCGCGCGGGCCCGCTCGGGTCCTCGAATGTGAGCGCGTGCAGGACGAGCCCCGCGCGCCCGGGCGAGAGGCGCAGCACCCCGCCCGCGCCGCGCGCGACGCGGTAGAGGCGCGGTTCCGTCACCTCCACGTAGGCTCCGCCTCCCGGCTCGCGGCGCGCGTCCTCGCCCATCGCTGCGGGCGGGAGCCAGTCGTCGTCGAGGAGGATCCAGAGCTTCGCGGGCCCCTCCCGCGGGGGGCTCGCGACGATGCTCGCGGCCCCGGCATGATAGCGGATCGCGAGGAAGTCCGCCGCCCCGGCGCGCGCCGCCTCGAGGCCGTCGCGGCGCGGGATCCAGCGCCCGACGGGAACCGGCGTCCAGGCGGCGCCCTCCTCCTGAAAGCGGAACTGGGTGGTGAAGACCTGCGTCCGGCCGGCGGCCGCGCCCGCCAGCGGCCCGCGCGCGACGGCCCCGGCGCCGAGCGCGATGCGCCGCGGCTCGGGACAGTCGAGCCGCGCGCCCCACGCCAGCGTGTCGGGCGCCGGCCCGGCGCGCACGGACGGCGCGAGGCGTGCGACGGCGCGGCGCAGCGCGAGGTCGGCCCACGCCAGCTCGGCGCACCCCGCCCGGAAGCGCAGCGCGCCGGTGGCGTCCACGACCAGCACCTCGGGCGCCCCGTCGCGGGTCGCGGCCGCGGCGCCCGTCGCGTCCCACGCCACGGGGAACGTCACGCCGGTCCTGCGCGCGAGCCCGGCGGCGGCGGCCGTGTCGCGCGTTGCGTCGAGCGCCGCGCTGAGCACCGCGAACGCGCGCACGCCGCGCCGCGCGTAGGCATCGTGCCACGCCTGCACCGCGGCGAGCACCCGCGGGGCGCGCGGGTCGTCGTGTGCGGCGATCGCCACCACCAGCGCGCGGCCCTCGAGGTCGCCCGGCGCCGGCGCCGCGCCGCGCAGCCATGCCAGCCCGGCGAGCGCGGGGCGCGCCCCGACGGCCGGCGCGGCGAGGTCCGGCGGCACGATCTCGCGCTCGCGATACGCCGCACCGAGCGCGCGCCGGACGAGCGCGCGCGCCGGCGGCCACGCCGACACGGCCGCAAGCGACAGCGCCAGCAGCGCCGCGGCGCCGAGCGCGACGAGAAAGCCGCGTCGCACGCGCGCCGGTCCGCGCCCGCCGGCCGCATCCCGCGGCCCGCCGCCAACGTCCGGGCCGGTCGGGCGCGCGCCGCCCCCTACAGCGCCCGCGTCAGCCACCGCACCTCGTTGAGCGCGAACGGGCGGTTGTCGAGGCCCGGGACGTTCATGCCGAACGGCGCGCGCCGCGGGCCGGCGCCCTGCGCCGGGAGCATGGCCGCCTCGCGGAGCACCACGACGCGCCCGCGGCCGAACCCGAACGCCACGGCCTGCGCATGACCCGCGGCGGACCGGGCTTGCTCGCACGGCGCGTGCGGTCCCGCCTGGCCGAAGCCCACGATCGGGTCCACGGCGCGCTCCGACAGGGCGAGGATCGCCGTGCCCTGCGGCGGGCCCGCGAGGCTCTGCCCGGTGAAGGAGACGACGCGCCGCAGGCGCTCGCTCGAGTCGCGCCCGGCGACGATCGGGGGCCGCTCCGCGAGGCCGGCGTCCGGGCGGAACGCGATCGTCCCGAGCCGGCCGCCGTGCGCGCGCGTGGCGTCGAAGGCGTACGCGTTGCGCATGCCGACGCCGAAGCGGTCGGCGAGCGCGCGCGCCGCGGCGCCCAGCGGCGCGTGGTCGGCGATCCGCACCCGCGCCCCGCCCGCGCGGACCCCGTCGCGCGCCGCGTCGCACTCGGCGGCGGTGAACGCGGAGCGCTCGGCGGCCGGGTCGGCCATCTCCGGATGTCCGAGGGCGTCGGAGATCACGAGCACGTCCACGCCGGCGAGCGCGGCGGCCGAGAAGGGCGCCGTGCCGGGCGCGACGCGGCCGCCGTCCGCGGCCACGAGGTCGGCGAACGCCCGGTCGCGCCCGCCCGCCGTGCGGAAGTGGTGGTGCGCCTCGTCCACCACCACGCGCGGCGCGCGGCCGTCGCGCGCGGGACGCGCGACGCGCGCATCGAACGTGGCGTCGGGCGCCTGCTGCGCGGCGGCCGGCGCGTTGGCGCACGCCGCGAGGCCGAGGGCGGCGAGCACGACGGCGGTGCGCGTGCGGGCGGAAGTCTTCGGCATGGAATCCCCTCGAACGATGGGACGCGGAACGGCGGCGGACGCTTTCCCGGCGTGAACCACCATACTCCCGGAGGCCCGGCCGCGTCGTCGTGGCGCGCCCGGCGCGGAACCGGACGCACGGCCGCGCCCCTCCGGACGGCCTTTCCGCGCGCCCGCCGCGCGACTACACTGCCCGTTCACCGTGGCCGATCAGGATCCCCGCATGCCCGACGCCGAGTCCCGCCCCGCGGTTCCCGCCGGGGCGCTCACCGACACGCACGGCCGCACGGTGCGCGACCTGCGCATCTCGGTGACCGACCGTTGCAACCTGCGCTGCGTCTACTGCATGCCCGCCGAGGGCATGCCGTGGCTGCCGAAGGCGCAGCTGCTCACTTACGAGGAGATCGCGCGTTTCACGCGCGTCGCGCTGTCGCTCGGGGTCACCGGCGTGCGACTGACCGGCGGCGAGCCGACGGTGCGCCACGACCTGCCGGTGCTGGTGCGGCTGCTCCACGCCCTGCGCCCGGGGCTCGACCTGTCGCTCACCACCAACGGCCTCAAGCTCCCGGCCATGGCGGGCGAGCTGCGCGACGCGGGGCTCACGCGCGTGAACGTGAGCCTCGACACGCTCGACCGCGAGCGCTTCCGTGCCATCGCGCGGCGCGACCAGCTGGCGCAGGTGCTCGCGGGGCTGGCGGCGGCAAAGCGCGCCGGGCTCTCCCCCATCAAGATCAACGCCGTGCTCATGCGCGGCTTCAACGAGGACGAGGCCGTGCCCCTCGCGCGCTGGGCGCGCGACGAGGGCTTCGAGCTGCGCTTCATCGAGTGGATGCCGCTCGACCACCAGAAGAGCTGGTCGCGCGACCGGCTCGTGCCGGCGGACGAAATCCTCGAGCGCGTGCACGCCGCGTTCCCGCTCGAGCCGGCGGCCGGCGAGGACCCGAGCGCGCCGGCCACGCTCTACCGTTACCGCGATGGCGGCGGCCGCGTCGGCGTGATCGCCTCGGTGACGCGCCCCTTCTGCGGCCACTGCGACCGCATCCGGCTCACCGCCGACGGCCAGGTCCGCACGTGCCTGTTCGCGCACGTCGAGTACGACGTTCGAGACCTCATGCGCGGCGGGGCGAGCGACGCCGACGTGGCGGTGCTGCTGCGCGCGGCGGTGCTGCGCAAGGAGCCCGGGCACCTCATCAACTCCCCGCGCTTCGTCCAGCCCGCGCGCGGCATGAGCGCCATCGGCGGGTGACGGCGCGCGGCGCCGCGCTCGGGGGCCCGCCGGGCGGGCCGCGGCGACGGCGGCACGCGGACGCCGGCGCCGGGGCTCAGGCGCGCGGGCGCTCGTCGCCGGGCCGCTCGCCGAGGTACATGACCTCCTCCTCGAGCTCGACGCCGAAGCGCTCGCGCACGCGGCGCTTCATTTCGGCGGCGAGCGCGAGCACGTCGGCGGCGGTGGCGTGGCCGACATTGACGATGATGTTGGCGTGCTTCTCGTACACCATGGCGCCGCCGACACGGAGCCCCCGGCAGCCGCACTCGTCGAGCAACTGCCCGGCCGCGACGCGGCGCGTGCCGGGCGAGTGCTTCGCCCCCGGCATCTGCCAGTCGGGCGGCAGGTTCTTGAAGTAGGAGCCGGCGGTGGGCTCGATGCGCCACTGCGGGTGCTTCACGCGTCGGATCTCGAGCTTCTCCTCGATCTCGGCGCGGATCGCGGCGGGATCGCCCCTGGCGAGCTGGAGCAGCGCCGACAGCAGGACGCGCGGCTCGCGCTTGAGGCGCGAGTCCCGGTAGGCGAACCGGTACCATGACGCGGGCCGCGTCTCGACGGCGGCGCCGTCGGGCGTGGCGTGCGTGCACTCGATCGTGAGCGAGCCGATGTCGCGGCCGTAGCAGCCGGCGTTGCCGTACAGCGCGCCGCCGACCGAGCCGGGGATGCCGGCCGCGAACTCGAGCCCGGCGAGGCCGCGGTCGCGGCAGCGGTAAATCAGCTCCAGCAGGTCGTGCCCGGCGCCGACGTGGACCGCGGCGCCGTCGAACTCGAGGGTCTCGATGGCGTTCCGCACCACCAGCCCGCGGAAGCCGGCGTCCGAGACGAGCAGGTTGCTGCCTCCGCCGAGCAGGAACACGGGCAGCCCCGCCTCGCGCGCCGTGCGCAGGGCGCGGGTGAGCTCGTCGGCGGTGGTCGCCGCGAAGAACCAGTCGGCGGGACCGCCGATGCGGAACGTGGTGTGGTGGTGGAGCGGCTCGCGCGCGCGCAGGCGGTCGCCGAGCGCGCGGCGCAGGCGCTCCTCGACGGAGCGGGTGGACTGGAGCATCGCGCGGCGACGTTCGCCCATCGCGCGCGGAGGGTCAACCCGCGCGCGGCCGGCCCCGCGCGCCGCGCGGCGCCCCCGCGCCGTCGTTGACGGCGCGTCGCCCGGTGCTATCGTCGTCGCGCGGCGCCACCTGCACGTCCCGAGCAACCCAGGAGACCCCATGCCCAGGCTGGAGATCACGTACTGCGTTTCTTGAGGCTATCTGCCCAGGGCCACCGGTCTGGCGGCCGAGATCAAGCGCGCGCGCGACGTCGAGGTCGTGCTCCACAAGGGGCACGGCGGCGTGTTCGAGGTTGTGTACGAAGGTGAGTTGATCTTCTCGAAGAAGGCGACCGGGCGCTTCCCGGAAACGCAGGAGGTGCTGGACCGGATCCCGGCCGGCTGACGCACGCGGCGGGCGCGGGCGCTGCGCCTGCATCCGTCCACGGGGGCCCCGGCGCGCCGCCGCGCGCCGCGGGCCGCGCGGAGGCGACCATGATCTTCCGCGACCGCGAGCATGCCGCGACGCTGCTCGCCGCGCGCCTTGACGCATGGCGCGGCCGCCGCCCGCTGGTGCTCGCCATTCCGCGCGGCGCGGTGCCGATGGGACGCACGCTGGCGCGCGCGCTCGAGGGCGATCTCGACGTCGTGCTGGTCCACAAGGTGGGCGCCCCGTACCAGCCCGAGTTCGCGATCGGCGCCGTGGACGAATCGGGGGCGTGGCACGCCGAAGCCCACGCGCGCTCGATGGGCATTGACCCCGGCTGGCTGGCCGCCGAGTGCGCGCGCCAGGTGGCGCGCCTGCGCGAGCGGCGCGCGGCGTGGTCGCCGGGACGCGCCGCGCTTGATCCGGCCGGGCGCGTGGCGATCGTGGTGGACGACGGCATCGCCACCGGCGCCACCATGGATGCCGCCGTGCGCCTGCTGCGTGCGCGCGGCCCGGAGCGCATCATCGTCGCCGCGGCGGTGGCCTCGCCCGAGGCGGTGACGCGCCTGCGGCGTGCGGCCGACGAGGTCGTCGCGCTTCACGTGCCGCGCGACTTCCGCGCGGTGAGCCTGTGGTTCGAGGACTTCGCGCAGGTCGAGGACGACGAGGTGGCCGCGATCCTCGCCGCCGAGCGCGAGCGGGAGCGCGCGCGCCCCGCCGGCGACGGTCCGCCGGCCGACGTCCGCCGGCCCTGAGGCGTGCGCCCGGACGCCGCGCGACCGCGGCGCGCCGCGCCGCCGAGCACGCGCCGCCCCGCGGTCAGCCGGCGCTGTCGCGGGCCGTGCCGGCGCGCGCGCGCCGGTACCACGCCGCGCACTCGTCCTCGCGCCCGCGCACGATGCGGCGGCCGCGCAGCGCGCCGAGACGCGAGGTGATCACGGTGCACTGGCGCTCGCCGTCGGGGGCGTCCCAGTACAGCACCACCCAGTCGCGCGTGGCGTTCATCTGGTGCGCGCGCGCGGTGTTCGAGAACAGCGCCGTGTAGTGGCGCGCTCCGCGCGTGGTGTGGAGCACCGGAAGCCACTTCGCGCCGGTCGGGTTCATGCGGCGCGGGGCGATGGTGGGCAGCTCGCCGCGCGCCGCGCGCGCACGGTACTCGCGGTCCACGTCGAGCAGCTCGCCGACCGGCGGCGCCTCGCCGGCGGCGGGCGCCGTGGCGCGGCGCACGCGCCCGAGGCGCGCGGCGAGCGAGTCGAGCACGCCCTGCGCGCGCTTGCCGCCGAGACCGGGGACGCCCGCGAGCCGGCCGGCGAGCAGCGCGGCCTCCAGCTCCTCGAGCGTGTCGATGCCGTGGTCGTGGTGGAGCCGCTCGGCGAGCTTGCGCCCGATGCCCGGCACCGACTGGAGCAGCAGCTCGGGCCCGCTCTCGCCGCGCAGCCGTTCCAGCATCGGCAGGCGCCCGGTTTCGACCATGATGCGGATCGAGCGCGCGAGGCTCTCGCCGATGCCCGGCAGCTCCATCAGCCCCTTTTCGCCGTCGCGCGCGAGGATGTCGGCCACGCTGCGGTCAAGACCGCGCAGGAGCGCCGCGGCGTGCCGGTAGGCGGCGACGCGGAATCGGTTGGCCCCCTGCTCCTCGGCGAGCGCGGCGGTCTCGTCGAGGCGGCGCGCGATGACGGCGTTGATTTCGATCGGCATGCATCCCGCGCGGCGCGCCGGTCGCTCCGGCGCGGCGCGCGCCTCCGCGGGGCCGGGGAGGATGCGCCGGGACGCGATGGCCCCCGGCGGGGCCGCGTTCCCCCCGCCCCCGCGCTCCCGACGCTACGCCCGCGCGGCCCGCTTCTCCAGCGAAAGCCGGTAGCGGCGGGGCGCGAGCCGCTCGAAGACCAGCGCGTCGCCGGGCTCGAGGCCGCGCTCGCGGCACCACTTCATCATCCCGGGCACGCGCGGGGAGCGCGGCCGGAACATCCACGTCCCGTACTGGATGTCGGTCTCGAAGGCGAACCCGAGGTCGGTCTCGATGGTGACGGGACGCACCTCGTAGGGGCGCGGCGCGTCGCCGGGACCGCGCGGGCCGATGGCGTCGTTCGGGAAGAAGTCGAGAATGTCCCACAGCGACACGTTGCGCTGCGTGAAGGTCCACACGTCCGACTCGTTCCGGACGGGGATGCGGCGCACGTCGCTCACGCGCCGCGCCCCCGCCGCGACGGCGCGCACCCCGCGCGCCGCGCCCGCCGCCTCCGCGCGAGGCTCACCGGGGCTCCCCGAGGTGGCGCTTGAAGAACTCCACGGTGCGCTCCTCGATGCGCCGCATCGCGACCGGGTCGCGCAACACGTGGGTCTGGCCGACGATGGGCAGGAACTCGACCGCGCGCCCGGCGGCGGTCAGGGCGTCGAGCAGCTTGAGGCTGTGGAAGAAGTACACGTTGTCGTCCGCCGTGCCGTGGACGAGCAGCAGCGGGCGCTCGAGGCGCGCGGCGTACGTGAGCGGCGACGAGGCGCGGTAGGCCTCGGGGCGCTCGTCGGGCAGCCCGAGGTAGCGCTCCGTGTAGAACGTGTCGTAGTCGCGCCAGTCCACGACCGGCGCGAACGACACGCCGGCGTGGAACACGTCGGGCCGCGTCATGAGCGCGAGCGCGGTCATGGTGCCGCCGAAGGAGCCGCCCGTGACGCCGACGCGGGTCAGGTCCATCTCGGGCACGCGCGCGGCCGCGGCGCGCAGGCCCGCGACCTGGTCGTCCATCGCCGGGTCGAGCAGGTTGCCGGCGATGGCGCGCTCCCACGCACGGCCGCGGTTCGGCGTGCCGCGCCCGTCCACGGCGACCACGATGAAGCCCTGGTTCGCGAGCCACTGGTCCATGAGCATGCGGCGCGTGCGCACCGTCACGTCCTGGTGGTGCGGTCCGCCGTACACCTGGAGCACCACCGGATAGCGCCGCCCGGCGACGAAGTCCGCGGGGCGCAGCACGCGCACGCGCAGCGCGCGCGGGCCGGCGGTGAAGATCTCCGGGCGCGGGGTGACGAGCGGGGTCTCGGCATGCGAGACGATGGCGCCGGCCTCGCCGCCGTCGGCGCGGCGCACGACGAAGGCGCGCGCGCCGTCGAGGCGCTCGCGCGCCTCGACCCACACCTCCCCGGCGCCACCGCCGAAGTGGCCGTCGTGCCAGCCGCCGGGCGCGGTCACGCGGCCGGTGCGCGCGCCGGCGCGCGGACGCAGCGGCACGCGCAGCACATGCTGCTCGAGCGGATCGTCGCCGCCCAGCACCCACGCCACGCCGCGCGCCTCGTCCACCGCGAGCAGCCTGCGGTAGCCGTCGGCGGCGGTGGTGAGCGTGCGCAGGAGCGCTCCCGAGCGCGCGCGCAGCTCGAGCGCCCAGCGTCCGCCGCGCTCGCTCGACCACAGCCACGCGCGGCCGCCCTCCACCCAGCGCGGCACGCTCTGGTCGAGGTTGAGCCACGCGGCGTCGCGCTCGACGTGGAGCGGGCGCGTGGCGCCGGTCGCCTCGTCGGCGGCGAGCACCGCGGCCTCCGTCTGGCGCCGGTTCATGACGACGAGCGTGAGCGGCGCGCCCTCGCTCCACGCGACGGTGCACAGGTAGGGCCAGCGCGCGCGGTCCCAGCGCACCTCGAGCGAGTCGTCGCGCGCGAGGTCGAAGAGCCACAGCCGCACGTCGGCGTTGCGCGTGCCGGCGCGCGGGTAGGCCCACTCCTCGGGGGCGCGCTCGGGCCGCGCGGGGTCGGCGATGTGGAGCCGCTCCACGCCGGCGACGTCGGTGCGCTGTGCGAGCAGCCGGCGCGAGTCGGGCGCCCACCAGAAGCCGCGCAGGCGCCCCATCTCCTCCTGCGCCACGAACTCGGCGAGCCCCCACGTCACGTCGCCCTCGCGCGCCGCGAGGCGGCGCTCCGCCCCGCGGACGGCGTCCATGACCCACAGGCCGCCGTCGCGCACCACGGCGACCGAGCGCCCGTCGGGCGAGAGCCCGGCGTCGGCGGCGGGGCCGTTCGCGCTCGCGAGCTCGCGCGCGCGCCCGGTGGCGCGCTCGATGAGAAACAGCCGGCTGGCGAGCGGCACGAGGACGGTCGCGCCGTCCTTCGACAGCTCGAACGTGGCGATGCCGGCGGCGGTCTGGCGCAGCCGCTCGCGGCGCGCGCGCTCCTCGGGGGTGAGCGTCTCCTCGGCGCCGGCGAGCAGGTCGGCCGCGCGGGCGAGCAGCGTGTCGCGCCCGGTGGCGGGATCGAACGACCACAGCGCCAGGTCGCGGCTGCGCCCGGAGGGGGCGCGCAGGAACAGCACCGCGTCCCCCGCCGGGGTGGGCGTGAACTTCGACGGATCGCCGAGGCGCAGCCGCCACGCGGTCGCGTACTGCCCGAGGAACGCGGTGTCGCGCAGCGCCGGCGCGGCGCCGGGCCCGGCGCGCACCGCGCCCTGCGCCGCGGCCGCCATGCCGTCCGCCGCTCCGCACGCCGCCGCCAGCGCGACGGCGAGCGCCGCGCCCTGCCACCCTCGTTCGTTCATCGCGCGCTCTCCTCTCACGGTCCGGGCCCGGCGCGCCGCGCCGCCCGGAGGCCTTCGATCGCCGCGCCGCGCGACCTCACCGGGCGCGCCCGCGCTTGGTATTCTGCCGCGCACGACCGCTGGCGCTCCCCGGCCGCCGCCCGCATCCGCGCGGGCGCGGCGCGCGGACGCGCCGCAGGCCCCCGGAGCACCGGCATGCGCATCTACCTCGAACTGCTGTGGATCTTCCTGCGCCGCAAGCTCTTTGTCCTCGCGCCGAACGCGCTGCGCATCCGCATGCTGCGGCAGGACGGCGTGCGCATCGGCGAACGCTGCATCGTCCACACGCCCCATTTCTCGACCGAGCCCTACCTCATCGAGATCGGCGACCACGTGGCGATCTCCGCCGGCACCCAGTTCATCACCCACGATGCCTCCGGCTTCATCTTCGAGCGTCAGGGCCTCGCCCACGGCCTCTACGGCACCATCAGGGTCGGCAGCAACGTCTACTTCGGCGTCAACTGCATCATTCTGCCCAACACCACCATCGGCTCGAACTGCGTGATCGGCGCCGGCTCGGTGGTGCGCGGCGTGATCCCGGACGACTCGATCGTGTTCGGCAACCCGGCGCGCGTCGTCATGAAGACGCCGCTGCTCGAGAAGCTCATCCGTCACAGCAAGGGCCGCCTCGACACGCGCGCCATGGACTCGCCGCACAAGCGGCGCGCGCTGATGGCGCACTTCGGGCTCGAGCGGCCCGCCGGCGGGCCGCCCGGCGCCGCGCGCTGAACGCCCGCCGCGGCCTCACCGTGGCCGGCCGCGTTCGCGGGGCGGCGGCGGCCGCTGCGCCCCCTGCTCGAGACCGACGCCGAGCATCCACGCCTCGCTCTCCCCCGCGAACAGCGCACCGTCCTCGAACGCGTCACGCGCCCCGCGCACCCAGCGCAGGTCCACGAGCAGCGCGCCGAAGCCGGTGGGCCAGCGCGTGCCGAGGCCCGCGGTCCAGTTCCAGCCGAAACGCCGCATGGTGCCCGAGTCGAACACGAAGAAGCCGAACTCGTCGCTCACGCTGGCCGTGACGAGCAGCGTCGGCGCCGCGCCCGCCACGAGGTGCGGCTCGAAGGGCCACGGGGCGAACCGCAGCCGTGCCATCACCGGCGCCTCGAGCGCGTAAGTCTGCAGCGTGCGGCGGCTGCGGCCGACCCGCCGGTAGGCGACGATCGAGTCGCCGGCGAGCTGCACGTCAAACAGCGCCTCCTCGAAGCGCGCGCCGCGCGCCGCGAGCAGCAGCTGCCCCTCGAACCGCAGCGGCCCCGCGCGTCGCCGCAGGTAGCCGCCGAGCTCGTAGGCGATCTGCGCGCCGGGCTCGGAGCGCGCCGAGTCCACGAAGTCGAGCACCCGCCCGCGCGGCCGGCCGTCGCCCGCGTACTGACTGGCCCCGATCCCGAAGTGGAGGCCGCGCTCCCACGCGGCGAGGAACGACGGTCGCCGCGCGGAGTCCGTCGGCGCAGCCGCGGGGCCGGCGCGCGCGGAGTCGGCGGCCGCGGCCGGGGCCGCCGCCCGCGCGGCGGGACCCAAAGGCCCCGTCCCGCACAGCCACGCGGCGGCGAGCGCGGCGGCCGCGCGGCGCGTCACGCGCCACTCCCGCCGGACGGCGGCTCCACCACCGGACGCGGAATGCGCAGCACCTCGCGCACCACGGTGTAGCCGTCGGCGCCGAGGCGTCCGACCGCGGCGAGGCGCCGCGGGTCCACGCGCCCGTCCGCGAGCCGGTCGTCGGCGACGTGCCCGAGCAGGATCTCCCCCACCACGAACGTCGCCTCGCCGAACGCCACCTCGCGGTGGAGCCGGCACTCGAACGCGGCCGGCGACTCGGCCACGCGCGGCGCCGCGACGCGCTCGCACGGCGCGGGCGTGAGCCCGGAGAGCGCGAACTCGTCCACCTCCGCGGGCCAGTCGCCCGAGGTGTGCACCATGCGCTCGGCGAGCGGCTCGTCCACCAGGTTGACGACGAACTCGCCGGTGTCGCGGATGTTGCGCAGCGTGTCCTTGGGCGCGTCGCCGCGCTTCTGGATGGACACGCCGACGAGCGGCGGGCGGTTCGTGATGGGCGCGAAGTAGGAAAACGGCGCCAGATTGAGCGCGCCGGTCGCCGAGCGGGTCGAAATCCACGCGATCGGCCGCGGCACGATGAGGCCGATCATCCACTGGTACATGCGGCCGGGGCTGAGCTGCTGCGGGTCGAGGATCATGCGCGCGGCAGTCTATCACCGCGGGCGCGGGCGCCGGCCCGTGCGCCGCGACGGGCGGCGACTCAGCGCCGCGCCGGCGCCTCCGTCACGCGCGCCACGATCGGGCGGGGGCGTTCCGGCCAGTCGCCGCCGGCGTGCCGCGCCGTGACGCGCACCGCGCCGCCGCGCTCGCGGCGCGCGGTGAAGCGCGTGAGCCGGTATTCGCCGCGCTCGAAGCCGAAGCCGTCGCCGGCGTCCTCGTACAGCTCGCCCTCGGCGCGGCCCGCGTCGTCGAGGCACACGAGCACCTCGAGCGTGTCGAGCGTGCGCTCGTCCGCGAACTGCACCACGGGCCCCACCGGGATGATCGAGCCGCGCCGCTGGAAGAGGCGCGGCAGGTCGGGGTCGCGCGCGCCGCCGGGCGCCGGCGCGAGGGGCGCGATCTCGACCCAGCCGGACTTCGGCAGCGCGTGCGGTCGCGCGCGATCGGGCGCCAGCTCGGGCGCCACGAGCAGGTCGCCGCCGAGCAGGAACGCCTGCTGCTCGGCGCGCAGCGCCGGGTCGCGCGGGTCGGCGAAGAACACCGGGCGCGCCACGGGAAGGCCCGTGCGGTGCGCCTCGCGGAACGCGCCGTACAGGTAGGGCAGCAGCCGGTAGCGCGTCTCGATCGCGCGACGGCAGGTGGCCTCGGCCGCGGGACCGAACGCCCACGGCTCCTTGGGCGGATTGCCCTTCTCGGTGTGCGCGCGCGCAAAGGGCAGCAGCGCGCCGACGCCCATCCAGCGCGCGAACAGCGCGGCGTCGCCGGGGCCCTTGTAGCCGCCGATGTCCGGGCCCGCGAACGGCTGGCCGGACAACCCGAGGTTGAGCGCCATGGGCACCGACCACGCGAGGTGGCTCCAGTCGGCGACGTTGTCGCCGGTCCACGCCGCCGCGTGGCGGTGCCCGCCGAGATGGTTGGCGCGCGACAGCACGAACGGCCGCCGCCCGGGCCGCGCGGCGAGCAGCCCCTCGCGCGTCGCACGCGCCATGAGCATGCCGTACACGTTGTGGTAGCGGGCGTGCGCGGCGGGGCCGCCGAGGCCGGCGTCGGCGCGGTGGCGCGCAGTCTCGGGCATGGTCTTGCCCGGGCCGTCGAACACGGCGGGCTCGTTCATGTCGTTCCACACGCCGTCGAGGCCGCACACGGCGAAGTCGCGCACCAGGCCCGCCCACCACGCGCGCGTTGCGGCGCGCGTGAAGTCGGGGAACACGCACGCCCCGGGCCACACGCTGCCGACGAAGGGCGCGCCGTCCGCGGCCAGCGTCCAGTGCTCGCCGCGCGTGCCCTGCTCGTAGACGTCCCACCCGGGATCGAGCTTGAGGCCGGGGTCGAGCATCCACACCGAGCGGAAACCGAGGGCGTGAAGCGAGTCGTTGAGCGCCTTCGGATCGGGAAAGCCCGCGGGGTCAAAGGTGAACGAGCGGAACCCGCGCATGTGGTCAATGTCCACCCAGATCACGTCGCACGGAATCGCGCGGCGGCGGAACTCGCGCGCGACGCGCAGCACCTCGCGGTCGGGAGCGTACGAGAAGCGGCACTGCTGGTAGCCGAGCGCCCACTTCGGGGGCATCGGCATGCGCCCGGTGAGGTCCGACAGCGCCATGACCACGCTGTCCGGCGAGCCACGCTCGATGGCGATCACGGCGAACGGCGGCCCCTGCGCGCGAAATTCGATGCCGTCGGCGAGGTCCACGACGAGCCGCCCGGGCGTGTCGGCGAGCACGCCGAAGGCACTGCCGTCGGCGCGCACCGCGAGCACCCAGGGATGCGACTGATAGAGCGACGGCGTGCGGTCGTCGTAGGCGTAGGCGTCGGTGTTCCAGCACACCGTCGTGCGCCCGTTGCGGAGCAGCGGACCGGCCACCTCGCCGGTGCCGTAGAGCGACGTGCCGGGCGCGGTCGCGACGCGCACCACGTGCCCGCCGCGTTCCACGGTGAACGCCGGCGCCACGCCGAAGCGCGGCGGCGCCGGCCCGACCGCGGGCCACGGGCGCTCGAGCGCGAGCGACGGCAGCGCCGCCGCGCGCGCCGCCGCGTCGGCGTGGAAACGGACGATGCGGTCGCCGATCGCCTCCGCCACCGGCGCGGCGGAGCGCGCGGGCGCGGCGAGCAGCGCGGCGGCGAGGCCCAGGACGACGCGCGCGGACGCGGCCGCCACCGCCCTCCTCCACCGCTCGCGGCTCCCCCTCATGGCGCAGAGCCTAGAGGATCCATGCCGCGCCCGGAAACCCGCGAACCGACGGCCGGTCAGCGCACGGTCTCTCCGCCTGGCCTCGCGAGCGCCGACCAGTACGCGGTCTGTGCCGGATACGGCAGGGCGTAGGCGACGATGCGCAAGCGGAACGGACCGCGCGTCGCCTCCACCTCGGCCCACACGCGCTCGAAGACGCTGCCCGTGAGCCGCCCGGCGGCGACCAGCACGCCCAGCCGGTCCCGGATCTCGAGGTCGAGGTCGTTGTGCCTCGGCCCGGCGCCGATGCCGCAGCTTTCGTACTCCTCGGGCCACCACAACGCGGCGTCGAGACGCACCCTCGCGGACCTCGTCCCGCGCGGCGGTTCGAGGACGACCGTGCACACCTGGCGGGGCGACTGCATGAGCACCTTGCCGAACGCGCACGCGCCGCCGATGGGAAGCGAGAGCGGGCCGGCCCCGGTCGCCTGGTCCACGGGCGCGCCCCCGCTCGCCGGACCGCGGCCGGCGGTGGACGGATCGAGACGCCCCGCGAGGATGAGGTGCGCGTAGACCTGCCCCGGGTCCACGTGAGGGAGCTGACGCTCGAGCCATGCCCACGCCAGCGCCGCGGCCCCGGCCGCGTAAGGCGTCGCGCCGCTGGTCGCGCTGTGGGTCTGGATGGCCGTGTCGTTCTGGTTGCCGGCGGTGTTGGTGGAGGTGGGCGCCTGGAGGTCGGGCTTGATGCGCCCGTCGGGGGTCGGTCCGCTGCACTGCAGCGCCGAGGTGGGGTGAGGCGGGAGCACGTCCACCGCCCCCACGCCCAGCACCTTGCGCGCGCTCGCGGGCGAAGCGACCGCCACCTGCGTGACCTCGTCGGTGTTGCCGTTGGCCGCCACCACCACCGCCCCGGCGTCGTACGCGGCGTCGGCGGCGCGGGCGAGCGCGTCGTAGTGCTCGGTCTCGCTCTGCATCTCGGCCACGAGCACGCGTCGCTCCTGCAGCAGGGCATGCTGGAACGCGCGCAGCGCCGCGGTCGGATCGAGCGCCGTGCCGCAGCCGCCCGACCCCGGCCCGTACACCTGATAGCTCGCCAGCGGATAGGTCGTGAGCCCCTCGTAATCCTGGCCGAGATCGCCGTCCCCGACGAGGATGGCGGCCGACGACGTGCCGTGCCCCTCCGGGCACAGATCGGCCGTGCCGCTCGTCCCGGGTCCGGCGCAGTCGGCGTTCCCGGGGCCGGTGCAGTCGGCGTTGCGGGTGATCCGGCCGGGCGCGTCGAGCAACACGTGGGTGGCGCGCACGCCGGTGTCGAACAGCCCGAACCACGGCCCGGGGAGTCCCTTCGCGCGGTAGACGTGCGCGTTCACCAGCCGCGCACCGTCGTCCACCTCGACGTTTCCAGGCGGCGCGTTCGTGCCGTGGGCCGCCTGCACGTAAGCCACGCCCGGCCACGCGGCGATCGAGTCGATCGCGCCCACGCGCGTGCGGACGCGCAGCACCGGGGCGATCCAGAAGCGCTCCAGCACATCGGCGCCGAAGGTGGTCTCGAACTCGGTCGTCCGCGCGTCGTAGCGGCCGTCGAGATTCGCGAGCGCCGAGTCCGCGACGCCGGCCGAGGCCGCCGAGTCGCGGCGCGACCACGGCCGGCCGAGGACCGGGCGCGGAATGCGGATCGCGCCCGGCCGGTCGCACAGCACGACCAGCACCTCGACCCAGCGGTCGCGCCGCAGCGAGTCCGCGAGCAGGGAGTCGAGCACGCCGTCGATGCGGTCGAGCGGCGCCATGAGCGGATGGTGCGGAGGCTTGACGTACGCGCGCGGTTCCACGCGGCACGCGCCTTCGGGCAGGAAGCGCCGGAGCGGCGCGCGCTTCGGCTCCCCCGGGAACCCGACGACGGCGAGGCCGGGCGGCTGGGCGGGCGCGCCCGCGTAGGGCTCGAGCACGGGGCCGGCGCACGAGGCGAGACCCAGGCCGGCGAGCGCGACCGCCGTCAGCCGCAGGCGGGCGAACGGGTTCATGGCGGGCCTTCCTGTGGTTGCGCGGCGGGCGCCGCCGCCGGGCCCCGCGGGGCGAATCCCCGGGGACCCGGCCGGCGCGCGTCGCCGTCAGTCGTCGCCGATGACCTCCGGTCCTCCCGGGGGCCCGCCATCCGAGTCCTCGTCGTCGGGCGGCGGCGTGATCGAGTACTCGTACCCGCGGTTCTCGGCGGCCGCGGAGATCGCGAAGCTCTCGCTCCAGCCGTTCGCCGGCACGACGATCGGACGCGCCTCGCCCTCGAAAGGCCAGATGGTGAAGCGCAGCGTCCGCTCGATCTGGCCCAGGTTGTGCCACATGACCCGGTCCCGCTTGCCCTTGCTGAGCGTCGGGTTGCGGTCCGGATGGCCGGACGCGTAGAGCACCACGCAGTGCATCCGGCTCGGAATGAGCCTGAGCGACGCCGGCGCGATGAGGAACTTCGCCGCCAGCAGGCGCTTGAACCGATCGAGCGGGGACGTCGCCGCGCTCGGGGTGCGGGGGCGCGCGGGCGCACGACCGCCGCTCGCGCGCGCGCGCACCGCGGCCCGCTTCGCGACCTTGCGCGCACGCCGCGCGGGCGCTTTCTTGGCGGGCTTTTGCTTCCTCGCGGCGCTGCCGCGGCGTGCGGACTTCTTCCGTGCCGGACGTCTCATGGGGCGGCTCCTCCCTCGGTGGCGGGGGTGTCGGGCGCCGCGCCGGCCGGCGGGGCGCCGCAGTCGAGCAGTCGCGCCAGGCCGGGATCGGCCCGAAGCCGCTCGAGGTCGGGATCGCGGCGCAGCGCCTCCGGGCCGTAGCCCGCGCGCAGCGCGCGCTCGATCCAGCGCAGACCCTCCTCGCGCTCCCCGTTCTCGAGGAACACGCGGCCGGCGTGGACCATGACGTGGGCGTTGTCGGCGCCGTGCTCGAGCGCCGCGCGCAGCGCCGCCAGCGCGTCCGCGCGGCGGCCGAGATTGGACAACCACGACGCCATGCGCGCCCGCATCTCGGGGGACGCCTCGCCGCGCGCCATGCGCTCGCGCGCCAGCCCGACGGCGCGCTCGAGCGCCTCGCGCGCGCGCGGCTCCTCCCCGGGGATGCGGCGCAGCGCGCTGCCGAGGTTCCCCCACAGCCCGGGATCGGCTTCGCGCAGCGCGACGGCCTTCTCGAACGCCTGCGCGGCCTCGGCGTGGCGCCCCATGTAGAAGAGCAGCGTGCCGAGGTTGGTGTAGGTCAGCGGTTCGGGCTTGAGCGCGATCGCGTGGCGGTACGCCGCGAGCGCCTCGTCCCAGCGGTCGAGGTGAAAGTACGCGTTGCCCAGGTTGCGCTCGCCGCGCGCGTTGTCGGGCGTCAGCTCGACCACCCGGCGCCACGGCTCGAGCGCGGACGCGTAGCGGCCGCGCTCGAAGCGCAGCATCCCGAGGCGGCTGTGCCCGCGCCAGTCCGCGGGGTTCGCCTCGATGGCCCGCTGGCACAGCGCCTCCGCCTCGTCATGACGCCCGGCGTCGTGCGCGATGCGCGCGAGGCCGATGAGCGCCTCGAGGCGCCCGGGGTCGCGCGCCAGCACGGCGCGGAAGGCGCGCTCCGCGCGCTCGGCGCGCCCCGCCGCGGCGCACACCTCGCCGAGGGCGAGCTGCACCTCGGGTTCGTCCGGGTCGGCGCGCTCTCCGCGCGCGGCGAGGTCCGCGGCGCGCTCCGACCAGCCGCGCAGCTTGGTCAGGTCGTGCTTGCGCTGACAGGCGCGCGCCAGCGCGCCCAGTCCCCGGGCGTTGCCGGCGTCGTGCGCCACGAGACGCTCGAGCAGCGCGATCGCGCCGTCCACCGCCGCCTCGTCGTCGTGGCGCACGAGGTAGCGCAGCGCGAGGTGAAAGTGCTCCGCCGGAGCCGGATCGGGTCGCGCGTCCCGCGCCGCCGCGGGCAGGGCCTCGGGTCCGGCGCCCAGCAGCCGGCGCGCCGCTCCCACCACCCGGTCCTCGAGATCGAACGGTTCGAGCGAGGAGCCCTCGACCGTTTCGCCGTCCACCTGCGTCGCGCGCTCGGAGTCGAACAGCCCGAGGGTGATCCGCACGCGCGTGCCCGCGGAACGCAGCGTTCCGTGGAGCACCCGATTCGCGCCGTGCCGGCGGGCGTAGTCGCGCAGCGCGGCGCGGCCCTCGTCCGGAATCTCGTCGTCCGCCACCACCACGCGCACGCCGCCGGGCCGCGCGAGGTCGGCGCGCACCGCGGCGGCGAGGGCCATCGCCAGCGGCGCGTCGCGCGACCCGTCCGCGGCGCCCGCGAAGCGCGGCACGACGAGGTACGCGCGCGGCGCTGCGGCCGCGGCGCCGGCGGCCGCGCCCGCGCCGGCCGCGCTCGGAACGCCGGCGGCGGCCGCGCGCGCGCCGCCGCCGGCGAGGGCCTCGAGTTCCGCGACCAGCGCCGCGGCGGACGCCGGACGGCGCGCCGGATCGCGCGCCAGCAGGCGCATCACGACGCGGTCGAGTTCCGGTCCGACCTCGGGACGCGACGCGCCGGGCGGCGCCGGATCCTGATTCAGCACCGCGTAGCTGACCGCCGCGATGCTCTCGGCGCGGAACGGAGGCGCGCCGGTGAGCGTCTCGTAGAGCACGCAGCCGAGGGAGTACAGGTCGCTGCGCGCGTCGGCGTCGCGTCCGAGGAGCAGCTCCGGCGCCATGTAGTTGACCGTGCCGACCGTGGTGCGCGACGACGTGACGCGCGACTTGCCCTCGACGAGAGCGAGACCGAAGTCGAGCACCACCACGCGCCCGTCCGGGCCCACCATGACGTTGCGGCTCGTGACGTCGCGGTGCACCACGCCATGGGCGTGCGCGTGGCCGAGCGCGCGCGCGGCGAGCGCCACGATGCGGACCGCCTCGGGCACGGGGAGCAGCGAGCGCGACAGACGCTCGGCGAGCGTCTCGCCCTCGATCAGCTCCATCGCGAGCCACGTGGTGCCGTCAGGCTCCTCGCCGGAGCCGAACACCGGCGCCACGGACGGATGGTGGAGGCTCGCAGCGACCTCCGCCTCGTGGCGGAAGCGCCGCCGCGCCTCCGGCTCGGCGCGCAGCGACTCGGCCAGCACCTTGAGGGCGACGTCGCGCCCGAGCAGTTCGTCGCGCGCGCGCCACACCGACGCCATGCCGCCGCGCCCGATGGCGTCGGTGACGAGGTAGCGGCCGAGCCGCCGGCCGATCACGGCCTCGGCCCGCCACGACGCAACAGGCCCGCCGATCGAGGGGGGGCGGCGCTCATGCGACCCGGCTCCGGGTGGTGGGGGACTCGCCGGAAGGGTGGGTGACGCCGCAGACGCTACGCCCCGGCCGGCGGCGATTCAAGCGCCGCCGGGCCGCGCGGGCGCGCCCGGCGGAGGCCGGGCGGCGGGCGCCGGCGCGCCCGGCCGCGGGGCACAAGCTCGCCGCCGCCGGGGCTCGCCGGCGGCCGCGCGGGCCGCCTTGGGGGTCTGGACTACCTGAGCTTCGCGCCCTGCGTGGCGAGCACGTAGGTCGGGCTGGGGCACGAGTGCGCGCCCGCGCCCTCGCCGTGCTCGTGGCCGGCGCAGTTCTCGTGGCCCTCGGCGGCCTGCTTCGTGACCACGCCCTGCACCTGGATCCTGCGTCCCGCGCAGTCCTTGGGCAGCAGGATCGAGTGGTCGAGGCTCTTCGCCATGAACGCCGTGCCCTTCGCGTCCTTGACCTCGACCCAGCAGCCCATGCCCTGACAGACGGCCTTGACCTCGCCGTCGAGCAGCACGGTCTGGCCGACGAAGCGGTCCGGGGACTTGACGAGATCGGCGATCTTGACCGGCTTCTTGACGGTGATCGGAGCGCCGACCGCGACCGGGCCGGACTTGCCGGCGACGGCCCCGGCGGCCTCCGCCTTGCCCGCTTCCTTCGCGTCGCCCGCGAACGCGGCGGCGGCGAGGAGCGAGGCGGCGAGCGAAGCGAGCACGAGCGCCTTGAGAACGCGCATGGAATCCTCCGTCCGAAGTGCGTGGCTGGGGGTCTGGCGCCGGGAATGATGCGAGCGGGCGGCCCCGCGCGTCAATCGGCGCACGCCACGAGGCCCTGACCGGCGCCCGGCCCGGCGGACGCTCAGTCCGCGTGGTCCGGCGCAGCGCCTGCCCGCCGCGGGCGAGAGCGGCCCGGAGGTCGGACCGCCGCCCCGGAACTCAGGCGGCCTCCGCGGCCTCGTGCTCGATGCGGTCCACGACCTGCTCGACGGCGAACGACACGTCGCGCGAGAGGGGCTTGCCGAAGCGGTAGTTGCGGCCCTCGATGCCGTAGATCACGAGGCTCCTCGGCATCACGCCGAGGTGGCGGGCCAGCTCGACGGCCTCGGCCACCCCGAGACCGTGGGTCGAGCCGCGGAACAGCTCGGCGGGGACGGGCGCTGCGGTGGCGTCGATGCGCACCACGGTGCCGGGGTCGGTGCCGGCGGCCATGGCGTCCACCACAATGACGCGCGCGGCGCCCATCATGGCGGTGAGCAGATCGTCGGGGTCGGGACGGCACACGCGCGCCTCGACCCCGGGATGGCCGTGGGCGGCGAGGCGCCGCACGGCCTCGATGCCGGCCGCGTCGTCTTCGCGGTCGGGATTGCCGACTCCGATCACTCGCACCATGACGCCGCCTCGCTCCCCGCTCCCCCGCGCCCCCGCCGGGACGCCCCCGTGCGCCGGCGCCGACCGGCCGCGGCGCGGCCGGACGGACGCCGCTCGCTGTCAGACACGTTCGATGCTCAGCCTCATGAAATGCGTGGCGCAGGAGATGCACGGATCGTAGTTGCGCACCGCCTGCTCGCAGCCCCACTGCAGGGCGTCGTTCTCGAGGGACAGGTGGCGCTCGACGTAGGCCGCCACGTCGCTCTCGATGCTCTTCTGGTTCTGCGCGGTGGGCGGCACGATCCGCGCCTTCCGGATCACGCCGCGCCCGTCCATGGAATACGAGTGCCACAGCAGGCCGCGCGGCGCCTCGCTCACGCCCCAGCCGGTGGCGTCGCGCGGCGTGACCTCGACCGCGGGCGGGTCGAACGGCTGGTAGGCGTCAATCAGGCGCAGCGCCTCCTCGCACGCATACGCCATCTCGGCGGCGCGCACGAGGATGCTGCGAAACGGATTGCGCTCGACCGGCGCGAGGCCGGCGGCGCGCGCCGCCTCGAGCACCGCGGGCGTCAGGCGGTCCTGGTTGAGCGCCCAGCGCGCGAGCGGGCCCACGTGGTACGGGCCGTGGCCGTGCATCACGCCGTGGAGCGCGTTCGAGCGGTGGACGTGCTCCTCGCCGAAGTGGCGCTCGAACTCGCTCGGGTCGAGGTCGTGGCCGGCCGAAGTCACGATGCGGCCCTGCTCCACCGGGTAGCGCTCCGGGTCGCGCAACGCCACGAACACCCAGTCGCGCCGGACGTCCGGGAAGGTGAAGGTCGCGACCCAGCGCAGCAGCTCGAGCGACTCCTCCAGCGCCCACGCCACGCGGTCGCGCAGGCCCTTCACCGCCGCCGCGGCGGGCGCGCGCCAGAAACCGCCCACCCGCATGTTCACCGGGTGGATCTCGCGGCCGCCCACCGCGGTCATGATGGCGTTGCCCACCTTCTTGATGCCGAGGCCGCGCGTCACCGCCTCGGGATGGTCCTTCGCCATGTGGATGCCGCTCTCGTAACCGAGGAAGTCGGGCGCGTGAAGCATGACGACGTGCAGCGCGTGGCTCTCGATCCACTCGCCGCAGTAGAGCAGCCGGCGCAGGTCGCGCACCGCGGGCGGCACCGTGACGCCGCAGGCGCGTTCCATGGCCTGCGCGGCGCACGTCTGGTACGCGACCGGGCAGATGCCGCAGATGCGCGCGGTGAAGTCGGGCGCCTCGCGGAAGTCACGGCCGCGCAGGAACGCCTCGAACAGGCGCGGCGGCTCGTAGATGTTGAGACGCACGCTTTCGAGCGCGCCCCTGCGAACCTTCACCTCGAGCCCGCCCTCGCCCTCGACGCGGGCGAGGACGTCCACCGCGAGGGTGCGGCGCGCGCGTGTGGCGGATGGCCTACTCATGGAGCTCGCTCGCCTTCCGGAACGCCTCGGCGCCCGCGTAGATGCCCCGGAACGCGCGCACCACGCCGTCGTCGCCGAGCCCGTTCGCCTTGAACACCCCGGCCAGGCCCACGGCGTGGGCGCCGCGCACCGGGCCGAAGCAGCCGAAGCAGCCACGCCCCCACGTCGGGCACAGCGCGCCGCAGCCGGTGCGCGTCACCGGACCGAGGCACGGCACGCCCCGCGCGACGAGCACGCAGGCCAGCCCGCGGCGCTTGCACTCGATGCACACCGGGTGGGCGGGCAGCACGGGGCGCCGGCCCGCGGCGAACGCCTTGACGACCTCGACGAGCTGCTCCTTGGACACCGGGCAGCCGTGCAGCTCGTAGTCCACGCGCACGTGGTTCGCGATGGGCGTCGAGGTGCGCAGCGTCTCGATGACCTCGGGGCTGGCGTACACCAGCGGCACCCAGTCCTTGACGTCGGCGTGGTTGCGCAGCGCCTGCAGACCGCCGGCGGTGGCGCACGCGCCGATCGTCACCAGCGTCCTGGAGGCGCGCCGGATGCCGTGGATGCGCTCGGCGTCGTGCGGCGTGGTGATCGAGCCCTCGACCAGCGACAGGTCGAACGGGCCCTTGCCCATGGCGCGCGAGGCCTCGGGAAAGTAGGCGATGTCCACCGCGTCGGCGATCGCGAGCAGCTCGTCCTCGCAGTCGAGAAGCGACAGCTGGCAGCCGTCGCACGAGGCGAACTTCCACACCGCGAGGCGGGGCTTGCGGGGCCTGCGCAGCGTGGCCATGGTCACAGCTCCCGCACCGCGAGCAGCGGCTTCATGCGGTCCCAGCGCAGCACCGGACCGTCCTTGCACACGAAGGTCGGGCCGAACTGGCAGTGTCCGCACAGCGCGACCGCGCACTTCATGTTGCGCTCCATCGAGATCCACACGCGCTCGGCCGCCACCCCGCGGTGCTCGAGGTCGGTGGCCGCGAAGTGCATCATGATCTCCGGCCCGCACACGAAGGCCACCGCCTTCGACGCGTCGAACGGCGCGCGCGGCACGAGCGTGGTGACCACGCCGACGTGCCCGAACCACTCGGGCGGCGCGCGATCCACGGTCACGTCGAGGTCCACGTCGAGCCGGCCGCGCCACGCCTCGAGCTCGCGCCCGAACAGCAGGTCGTCGGGGGTACGCGCGCCGAACAGCACGACCACGCGCCCGTAGCGGTGGCGGTGCTGGAGCACGTGGTAGATCGCCGGCCGCAGCGGGGCGAGCCCGATGCCGCCCGCGACCAGCACCACGTCGTGCCCCTCGGCGAGGTCCACCGGCCACGCGGTGCCGAACGGCCCGCGCACGCCGACGACGTCGCCACGGCGCAGCGTCTGGAAACTGCGCGTCACGGGCCCCACCGCGCGCATCGTGTGGACGATGTGACGCGTCTCGCCGGGTGGACCGCTCATCGAGATCGGCACCTCGCCGACGCCGAAGCTCCACAGCATGTTGAACTGGCCCGGCCGGAACGAGAACGGCGCGCGCGCGTCCGGCCCTTCGCGCTCCAGGGTGAGCGTGAAGGTGTCGCGCGTCTCGTTCACGACGCGCACGATGCGCCACGGCTCGGGGCGCATGGGGTCGCGCGCGACCGGTCCCGCGCCGAGTGTGGCGGCGTCAATCGGTCTCGATGGGATGCTCGCCATAGACGTCCAGGAGCTGCAGGCTCATCGCCTCGAGGCGCTCCGCGATGATGCGCGTCACGCGCTGGTAGAGGTCGAGTCCGAGCGACGGGTCGGCGACGCACTTGCCGCGCAGGCACGCGCCGTCGAACATCAGCGCGCGCGTCGGCTGCAGGACATGCACGTCGAAGCGCAGCTGGTAGGGCGGCAGCAGCCACGAGAAGCCCACGACGTCGCCTTCGGTCATGGTCGCGATGGTGATCGCGCCGCGGTTCGGCGTGTGCAGCTCGAGCGCCATGCGGCCCTCTCGCACCACCCAGAACTTGTCGGCCGGGTCGCCGACGCGCCCCGCGAACTCGCCGCGGTCGTAACGAACGTTCTGCGCGCACCCCGCCACCAGCGCGAGGTGCTCCTGCTTCATGCCGCGGAAGAACTCCACTTCCGCGAGGATCGGTTCGAGCGTCATGTCCGGGGTCCCTCGGTCGGTTCGGGCGCGCCGCGCAGCGCTCGCACCTCCTCGGTGAGGTCGATGCGCGCGGGACACCACGTGATGCAGCGGCCGCAGCCCACGCACCCCGAGGTGCCGAACTGCCGGTGCCAGCTCGACAGCTTGTGCGTGAGCCACTGTCGGTAGCGGGCGCGGCGGCTGACCCGCACGCTGCCGCCGTGGATGTAGGAGAACTCCCCCGAGAAGCACGAGTCCCAGCGCCGCGTGCGCTCGGCCGTGGTGCTTCCGAGGTCGGTGGCGTCCTCGACCGTGTGGCAGAAGCACGTCGGGCAGGCGAGCGTGCAGTTGCCGCAGGCGAGGCAGCGCTCGGCCGCGTCGGCCCAGCGCGGGTGCTCGAGTCGCGCCTCGAGCAGTTCGGGCAGGTCGCGGGTGTCCAGCGCGCGGCCCATGCGTTCGGCGGCGCCGGCAAGCGCGGCGCGCGCCGCGTCGAGGTCGGACGCCTCGGCCGGCCGGTGCGGGACGTCCGCCAGCACCTCCGCGCCGCGCTCGGAGCCGATCTCGACCACGAACGCGTGGCGCCCGGCGCCGACCAGCTCGGTGAGCGCGAGGTCGTGGCCCGGGCCGGGCGCCGGCCCGGTGCCCATGGAGGCGCAGAAGCAGGTGCCGCCGGGCTCGGCGCACGCCACCGCCACAAGGAAGGCGCGCGCGCGGCGCTCGCGGTACTCGGGGTCCACGTACGGGCCGCCGAGGAACACGCGGTCCTGGAGGCGGATCGCCGCCAGCTCGCAGCCGCGCACACCGATGAACGCGAACGACGGCGCCGGCTCGTGCCCGGCCCACAACGCGAAGCCGCGGCCCTCGCGCGTGGCGCGCCACAGCACATGCTCCGGCGGGAACAGGTAGCGCTTCCACGACGCGGCGCCGGGACGAAACGCGAACAGCGCCTCGTCCACGCGCCGCGCGAGCCGGAAGCTGCCCGGCGCCTGCACGTCGGTCCAGCCCGCCGGCAGGTCGGCGGCGGTCGCGATCTCGTCGTAGGTGATGGTGCCGTCGCGCCGCACCGGTCCGATCGTGCGGTGCCCCCGCTGCCGGAGCGCGGCGAGCAGGGCGTCGAAGTCGCGGCGTTCGATGACGACCGGTGCCGTGGCCGGCGCCGTGATCATGTCGCGCTCCTTCCCCGCCCGGCCGGGGGGCGGCCGGACCCCGGCGACACACTGCATCGAACGCGCCAGCGCGCGCCGCGGGAGGGCGCCGCGCGCAGCGCCTCCCAAGTGCTTCCGGTCGTGCGCGTAACGCGCGCGCCCCGCGCGGACGGCCGCGGCGCGCGCCGCGCGCGCCTGCCACGCTGTCCCCGTGCTGTCAGAGTGTCGTCCGCACTTCCACGGAGGCGCGATCGGCGATGTTCTTGCTTGGCGGCGCGCCGCGTGCCGCGAATCGCGACGCCCGCCGCGCGACGCGGACGCGGGGCGCCGCGGGCCGCGCGCGCCGCTCAGGATCGCGCGCCGTCCACGTGGCCGATGGCCGCCAGCTCGGCGGCCGCGGGCTGCGCCTCGCGCACCGGCGCGGTCTTCTTGCGCGCCAGCGTCAGCAGCTGGGCGACCCCGTGCAGGATGGCCTCCGGGCGCGCCGGGCAGCCCGGCACGTAGAGGTCCACCGGGATCACCCGGTCGAGCCCGCCGACCACGCCGTAGGTGTCGTGCCACGGTCCGCCGCCGCACGCGCATGCGCCGATCGCGATGACGATCTTGGGATCCGGCACCGCGTCGTACAGCTCGCGCAACGGGCGCAGCATGGGCCGCGTCACCGGCCCGCACACCAGCAGCACATCGGCGTGGCGCGGCGAGCCGACGAGGCGCATGCCGAGCCGCTCGACGTCGAAGCGCGGCGCGAGCGCATCGAGCACCTCGATGTCGCAGCCGTTGCAGCCGCCGACGTTGGCGTGGAACACCCACAGCGACTTCGGCAGCGACCGCGGCAGCCACTTCGCGAGCAGTCCCGCCACGCGCTTCACCTCCCTCCGGCGTCGCCCGCGGCCATCGCGAGCAGTCCGTCCAGGCCCTGCGGCGCGAGGCCGAGCGCCACGACGCCCGCCGCCAGCAGCGCCATGCCGAGGAGCATCGGGAGCGGCACCTCGCGCGGCGGGGCGAGCGCCAGCTCCGGCGTGCGCGGCGCGCCGAGGAACGTGCGCTGCACCATCGCGGTCATGTACGCCATGGTGAGCAGGCTGGCGAGCGCGGCGGCCGCGAGCACCGCCCACGCGCCCGCGTCCGCGGCGGCGAGCGCCACCTGCAGCTTGGCCACGAAGCCGCCGAACGGCGGCATGCCCGCGAGCGACAGCGCGCCGACCCCGGCGAGCGCCGCCGTGACCGGCATGCCGCGGCCCAGCCCGCCGAGCGCGGCGAGGCCGCGGTGGCCGAGCGCCGCGTGCGTCACCGCGCCGGTGACGAGGAACAGCAGGCCCTTGGCGAGCGCGTGGCTGACGATGAAGAACACCGCCGCGTAGTGTCCGAAGGGCGCGCCAAGTCCGATGGCGGCCGCCACGAAGCCGACCTGCGACACGCTCGAGTAGGCGTGCATGCGCTTGAGGTCGTCCTGCGCGGCGGCGAGCGCGGCGCCCGCCAGCATGGTGAAGCCGCCGAGCGCGAGGAGGGCGTCCTCGAGCGCCGGCTGGCGCGGTCCGAACACGCTCCACACGCGCAGCAACCCGACGAACGGCACCTTGATGATGACGCCCGACAGGAAGGCGCTCATGACCGCCGGCGCCTCGGCGTGGGCGTCCGCCACCCACGGATGGAACGGCGCGAGCCCCGCCTTGGTGCCGAAGCCGACAAGCAGCAGCAGGCACGCCACGAGCGCGAGGTGCGGCGGCAGGGCGTCCGCCACGCGCGCCAGGTTGCTGATGCGCAGCGCCGACGCCTCGCCGAGGTGCGGCGCCGCCCCCGCGTAGAGCAGCACGCAGCCGAAGAACGCCGCGGTGATGCCGACCGTGAGCAGCAGCAGGTACTTCCAACCGGCCTCGAGCGCGCGCTCGTCCCAGTAGAACGACACGAGCAGCGCCGAGGCGAGCGTCGTGGCCTCGAGCGCCACCCACAGGAGCACGATGTCGTCCGTCATCACCGTCCAGAACAGCGTGGACTCGAGCACCAGAAACAGCGCCGTGAAGGCCGGCAGGCGCGCTTCGAGGCGCGCGCGGCGCTCCGGCTCGCCCGCATGCGCCCCCGGCAGGTCGCCGGCGGCGTACACCGAGCACGCGAAGGCGAGGAAGGCGATGAGCAGCGCCATGACCGCCGCCAGCCCGTCCACGCGCAGCCCGCCGAGGGCCGGGATCGGCCCGCGCGCCAGCACCGCGGCGGCCTGGGCGGCCGCCAGCGCGAGCGCCGCGGCGCACGCCGCGATCCACAGCCATGGGCGCAGCCGGCGGCCGGAGAGCGCCACCGGCCCGGCGACCACCACCGGCAGCGCGAGCAGCGCCACCGGCACCCACGCCGCCGCGCCCGTCACCACCGCAGCGCCCGCAGCCGGCCGGTGTCGCGCGTGCCGAGCCGCGCCTCGATGCCGCCGGCGAGGTGGAGGAGCAGGAACACCGCCACCACGACGTCGGTCACGATGCCGACGAGCACCGTCTCGCGCATGCCCGGGGCGAGCGAGACGAGCGACAGGTGCGCGCCGTTCTCCATGAGACACACCCCGAGGACGATCTTGATCGCATCGCGTCGCGACAGCACCGCCCACGCGCCGGTGCACAGCAGCGTGAGCGACACCGCGACGTTGGTGCGGTGGGGCTCCAGCTCGGCGAGCGTCGTGGGCGCGAGGAAACCCGCGTGGCGGTGGACGAGGTGGTAGACGCCGAGCGCGAGCAGCGCGACGATCGCCGCGGACGGCGCGCGGCCGACGTAGGGCGGCGCCTCGCGTCCGTCGCCGCGGCGCAGGGCGCGCGCCACCAGCCACGACATCAGCCCCAGCTTGGTGACGAGCGCCGTGGCCGCCCACACCCACAGCGCCGGGTGGCGCGCGGCGAAGGCGGCGATGAGCGCCACCATGAGGGTGGCCTGCGCGACGTAGGCGGCCAGCGCGCGGCGCAGCCCGCGCGACTCGACGGCCACGAACGCGGTGAGGACGAGCGACAGCGACAGCGTGCGGATCAGGCCGTCCACGTTCCCTCCTCTCCCGCCCCGGGCGGCGGCGGCACGAGCCCGGTGGCCGCGACGCGGTCGAGCGGATGCGCCGGCCGGAAGCAGCGCCCGCAGCGCTCGCACATGCCCATGAACAGGCGCTGCTCGATGACGAGGTCGGCGCGGTCCGGGGTGGCCGTCTCCCAGTCCGCGACGAGGCGCACGGCGCCGTAGGCGCACGCCTCCTCGCAGCGCCCGCACAGCAGGCAGCGGTCGAGGCGGCGCACGATGACCCGCGTCGCGCGGTCCACGTCGTGGATCTCGACGCAGCGCGCCGGACACACCGCGGCGCACCCGCCGCAGCCCACGCACGCCTCGGTGTCCACCACGACGCGCCCGCGGTAGGCGGGGTGCGGGGCGCGCGGCGCCAGCGGGTAGTCCACCGTGGCGCGCGGCGCGCCGAGCGCGAAGGCGATCTGGCGCAGCTTGGCGGCGATCACGCGCAACCTCCTACGCCCCGACGAGCGCGAACACGACGGCGAACCCCATGACGATCGCGAGCTGAACGGCCCACGCGCGCGCGTGGTCGAGCCTGAGGCGCGCCACGAGCACACCGGCCGCGGCCGCGAACGCGAACACGGCGAGCGTCTTCACGGCGGCGAGCGGCACGGCGAGCGCCGGATGAACCGGCGCGGGCAGCAGCACCTCGGCCACCAGCCACGCCACGACCAGCGCGCGCACCAGCGCGGCCCAGCGCAGCAGCGCGAGGCGGCGGCCGCCGTACTCGGCGGCCGGCCCGCCCATCAGCTCCTGCTCGGCCTCGGCGAGGTCGAACGGCGGACGCCCCATGGTGGCGGCGAGCGCGAGCAGCATCCCGGCGAGCGCCAGCGCCGACGACACCGACGGCCCGAGCGCCGCCTGTCCGGCGACCAGCCCGTCGAGGCGGAACGTGCCGGTGCGGATCGCGGCCACGAACAGCGCGCACGCCGCGACCGGCTCGACCGCGAGCATGAGCAGCATCTCGCGTCCGGCGCCGAGCAGGCCGTAGGGGCTGCCGGCGGCGCTGCCCGCGAGCGCGAGCGCCGCGCTCGAGAGCCCGAGCAGGTAGAGCACCACCACCGCGTCGCCCGCGAAGCCGAGCGGCGCCACCCCGCCCGCCGGCAGCAGCGCGCCGGCCGCCCCGGCCGCGGCGAGCGCCACCACCGGCATGGTCTCGGCGAGCCCGCCCGCCCCCGCGCTCACCTCGCGCTTCTCCGAGAGCTTGGCGAGGTCGAGGTAGCCCTGCAGCAGCGGCGGGCCGACGCGCGCCTCGAGACGCGCGCGCAGGCGCCGCGCCACGCCGTCGAGGAGCGGCGCGAGGCCGAGCGCCACGGCCGGTCCGGCCACGGCCCATGCCAGCGCCTCGGGGCGCGGCGCGGTCACGGCGCATCCTCCCGCGCGGCGGCGGCGGCCGGCGCGGGGCCCGCGCCCCGCGCCGCGCGTGCCGCCCGCCGCCGCGCCATGTCGCGGCGCGACAGCGCCTCGAAGTCGGCCTGTCCGAGCACGCGCGACGCCCCCGAGGGCTCCACCAGCTCGACGCGTTCGGTGCACGAGAAGCACGGGTCGATGCTGGCGAGCGCGATGGGCACGTCCGCGACCTGGGTGCCGGGCTTGAACATGAGCGGCACCGCCTGCAGGTTCTGGTAGCTCGGGGCGCGCACGCGCCAGCGCTCCGGGCCGCGGCGCGCGCCGGTGCGCACGAAGTGGTGCACCTCGCCGCGCGGCGCCTCGACCGCGCCCTGCCCCTCGCGCCCCGCCGGCAGGTCGGGCGGCACGTCCGCCCGGACGCCGCCCTCCGGCAGGTGGTCGAGCAGCGCCACGCACTGGCGCACGATCGCCACCGATTCGAACACCTCGCGCACCCGCACGCGCGTGCGCGCCAGCACGTCGCCGCCGGTCTCGACCGCGACCGCGAACCGCACGAGCGCATAGGCGGCGTACGGATGGTCGCGGCGCACGTCCACGTCGATCCCGCTCGCGCGCGCGGTGGGCCCGACCGCGCCGGTGGCGCGCGCCTCCTGCGGCGTGAGCACGCCGACGCCCGCGAGGCGCGCGGTCCACGCGTCGTCGCCCTCGAGCGCGTCGGCGAGCGCGCGCGCCCCCGCCGCGACCTCGCCGGCGCACGCCTCGACGGCGCCGAGCGCGGCGCGCGGCACGTCGAAGCGCGTGCCGCCGACCAGGTTGAGCGAGAAGTGCTTGCGCGAGCCGGTGAGGCGCTCGGCGAGGTCCATGAGCGGCTCGCGCAGGCGCCACGCGTGCATGAACAGCCAGTCGAAGCCGACCACGTGCCCGGCGAGCCCGAGCCACAGCAGGTGGCTCTGCAGGCGCTCGAGCTCGAGCACCAGCGTGCGCACCACGCGCCCGCGCAGCGGCACCGCGAGCCCGGCGGCCTCCTCGACCGCCTGGCAGTAGGCGGTCGAGTGGACGCAGCCGCAGATGCCGCAGATGCGCTCGGCGAGCGCGATGACCTCGTTCCAGCCGAGCACCGAGTCGCCGAGCTTCTCGACCGCGCGGTGGCAGAAGAAGCCGCGGTACTCGGCGCCCACCACGCGCTCGCCGTCCACGAACAGCCGCCACTGCGACGGCTCCTCGAGCACCGGGAAGAACGGCCCGAGCACCACCTCGGTGGTGCCCGGCGGGGCCGGGCGCGGCGCGTCGGCGGGACCCGGCTCGCCCTCCCACGCGAGGTCGTGCGGCACCTCCTTGCGCAGCGGGTGGATGCCGTCCGGGAATCCCGGCGGCAGCACCAGACGGCGCGCATCGGGGTGGCCGAGCGGCTCGATGCCGAGCATGTCGCGCATCTCGAGCTCGGCCCACGACGCGCCGCGGATCACCGGCGTAATCGCGGGCAGCGCCGGCCGCCGCGCGTCGAGCGCGATGCGCAGCGCGAGTCGCGCGCCGTCACGATCGAGCGCGAACAGGTGGAGCGCCTCGAAGCCGAGCCCCTCCGCGCGACGGTCCGAGCCGACGCTGATGACGTAGCGCGCCGCGAGACCCTCGTGCGCGGCGCGCGCCGCGGCCGGCGCGTCCGCCGCGGCGACGACGGCCTCGACGCGCCCCGCGCGCGGCACGCGCACGTCGCGCGCGAGGCCGCCGAGCGCGCCGCGCACGCGAGCGGCGAGCGCCGCGGCGGCCGCATCGGACGGCGGTGCGGGCGCGGCGGGCGCCGGCGGCGGGACCCGTTCGAGCGTGGCCATGCGGTTCCTCCTCAGCGGCGCGCGAGCGCCAGCACGAACAGCGCGAGCGCGAGCGCGCCCGCCAGCTGCCACAGCAGGTAGACGTGCGGCACGCCGGTGTGGACGCGCCGCAGGACCCCGGCGAGGCGGCGCGCCGCCGCCGCCGAGGGCACGTAGATCCAGCGGTCGAGGTCGGCCGCGACCGGCACCCACGCCGGCCGGCGCGGCGCGCGCGTGCGCAGCGCCGGCACGGCCCGCGCCATGCCGTCCCGCCACGGCGCGTAGAGGCCGTACGCAGCGATCGCCGGACCTCCGCCCGGCGCCGGCACGCCGCCGGTCCATGCCGGGCGACGCTCGGCGCGGCCGCCACCGAGCGCCGCGCGCGCGGCGAGCGCCGCGACCGCGCCGAGCGCGAGCAGCGCGAGCGGCGCGTACGCCGCGCCCGCCGGCGCCACGCCGAGCGCGCTCCACGCCGCGCCGCGCGCGGCCGCCGGCAACAGGGGAGCGGCGGCCGCGGCGAGCGCGACGAGCAGCGCGCCCGGGACGAGGCTCATGACGACCACCGCGGCGGCGAGCGCGAGCTGGGCGGCGCGCATCGCGGCCGGCGGGTCGAGCGCTCCCTCGCGCATCGGACGCGCGGCGAACGCGCCGGCGAGGAAGCGCACCGCGTAGAGCACGGACAGCAGGCTCGCGACGAGCAGCGCGAGCCCGGCGGCGACCGCGAGCGGCGCGGCCGACAGCACCGTGGCCTGCAGCATGAGCCACTTGCCGGCGAATGCGGTGAGCGGCGGGAAGCCGGCGATCGCGAACGCGCCGACGAGCGCGGTCCAGCCCGTCACCGGCATGGCCTCGAAGAGACCCCCGAGGTCCTCGAGCCGCCGGCTGCCGGTGCGCCACTGGACCGCGCCCGCGTTGAGGAAGAGGAGCGCCTTGACCGCCGCGTCGGTCACGGTGTGGAACAGCGCGCCGGCGAGCGCCAGCGCGGCGAGGGCCGGGTGCGACGGCGCCAGCGCCAGCGCGGCCCCGAGGCCGAGCGCGATGAGGCCGCTCTGCGCCACCGTCGAGTGCGCGAGCAGCGCCTTGACGTCGGACGCCGCGCACGCGGCGAGCCCGCCGGCGAGCGCCGAGAGCGCGCCGAAGCCCATGAGCGCGCCGCCCCACGCGGCGGCCGCCGCGGGCGCCGCCGGCGCCAGCCATTCCACGAACACGCGCAGCATCCCGTAGAGGCCGAGCTTGACCATGACGCCCGACAGCGCGGCCGACACCGGCGCCGGGGCCGCCGGGTGCGCGTCCGGCAGCCAGTCGCCGAACGGCCACAGGCCCGCCTTGGTGGCGAAGCCCACGAAGCACAGCGCGAGCAGCGCGTGCAGGAGCAGCGGCCGCGAGGCGGCGAGCGCGGCGAACGTCGCCGGCATGCGCTCGAACGCGAACCCCCCGCCCGCCGCGTCGAGCAGCACCGCGGCGAACAGCAGGCACGCCGCGCCGGCGTGCGTCATGACGACGTACTTGAACGCCGCGCGCAGCGCCGCCGGATCGCGCGACTCGTAGGCGACGAGCGCGTACGAGGCGAGCGTCATGACCTCCCAGCCGACGAGGAACAGCACGAGGTCGGCGGCCAGCGCGGTGACGACCATGCCGGCCACGAACAGCAGGTAGCAGCCCCAGAAGCGCGCGCGGCCCTCCGCCGCGTAGCGCGGCTGGCGCAGGTAGGCGGGCGCGTAGACGGCGGCCGCGAGCGAGACCGCCAGCACCGGCACGAGGAACGCGAGGGCGAGGCCGTCGGCCCGCCACAGCAGGTGGCGCGCGGCGAGGTCGCGGAGCAGGTCGGTCACGGCGTCACCCTCCGAACCCGCCGGGCCGCACCGCGAGCGCGAGCGGGAGCCCGAAGGCCGTGGCCGCGAGGCACAGCGCCATGAGCAGCACGAGCGCCGCGTTCATCGCCGCCGGCGTCGGCGCCATGGCCGCCGCCGCGGGCGACGGCGGGCCGAGGAACACGCGCTGGCCGACCCACAGCAGCCACGCGAAGGCGAGCACGCTTTCGGCCACCACCAGCGCCGCGGCCAGCGCGCCCGCGCCGCCGACTTCGACCGCGCCGCGCACCAGCAGCAGCTTGCTCCAGAAGCCGGCGAACGGCGGCACGCCGGCCACCGTGAGCGTGCCGATCAGGAACCCGGCCGCCGCCAGCGGCGCCGCGGGGCGCGCGCCGGAGAGCGCGCCGATGCGGCGCGTGCCGGCGGCGTAGGCCAGCGTGCCGACCGACAGGAAGAGCAGCGCCTTGCCCGCGCCGTGCGCCAGCACGTGGAGCGCCGCGCCCTGCGCGGCGCGCGCCGAGCCGGCGAAGGCGAGCGCCGCGCCGAGCAGCACGAGCGCCAGGTGCGAGATGGTCGAGAGCGCGAGCAGGCGCTTGAGGTCGTCCTGGTAGAAGAACTGGGCGACCGCGACGCCGAGGGTCAGCACGGCCATGACGCCCACCGCTCCCGGAACCCACACGGGAAGCGGCGCGAACCACGCCGCGGTCGCCGCGCCGAGCGCCCCCGCGCCGCCGAGCGCCGCGGGCATCGCCCCGGGCGCGGCCGGGTCCGCCGCCGCCACCGGGAACGCCTGCGGCGCGTTGGCGAGCGCGAGGCGCAGCACGAGGTACACGCCGGCGTTCACCAGCGACGCCGCGTGCAGGTAGGCGCTCACCGGGCTCGGGGCCACCATCGCCGAGGGCAGCCAGGTGTGGAACGGCACCTGCCCCGACTTGGCCCACGCGCCCGCGAGCGCGAGGAGCATGAGCGCGCCGGCGGCGCCACGCGCCCCCGCCGGGAGGCGGGACAGCGCATCGAATCCCGCCGAGCCCGTCAGGGCGATGGCGATCACGAGCGACACGAGCAGCGCGAGCCCGCCGCCGGCCGTCATGAGGAACGCCTTGCGCGCCGCCTCGAGCGCGCCCGGCTCCTCGTCGTGGTGCCCGATGAGGGCCCACGAGCACACCGTCGTGATCTCCCAGAACACGAACATCTGGAGCATCGTGGCGGAGGTGACGAGCCCGCCCATGGCCGCGACGAAGACGAGCAGCCAGAACCAGTACGCGCGCCGGTCGGGGGGCGCCGGCGTCTCGCGGTTGCCGGGGCCCACGTAGGGCGCCGAGAACAGCACGCACGCGACCCCGATGAGGACCGCCGCGAGCAGCACGAGCGAGGACAGCGGATCGAGCGCCACGCCGAACAGCTCGACCGGACGCCCGAGCGCGCGGTCGAGCGCCGGCAGCCCGCCGAGCGGCACGTGCACGCCGCGCAGCCCGTGCGCCGCGACCAGCCACGCGCCGGCGCCGGCCGCGGCGAGCGCGCCGGCGAACGCCGCGGCGTCCGAGGCGCGCCCGCGCAGGAGCCGCGCCGCGACCGCGGCGAGGAGCGGCAGGCCGACGAGGGCCGCCACGCCGAGGACCGCGGGCTCAGGCACGGGGCGCTCCCGGCGCCGCATCCGGCGCGGCGGCGGCCGCGGCGGGCCCGGGGCGCCGCGCGGCGGCGGATGCGGTGGTCCGCGCGGCCCCCGGCGCCGCGGCGCTCGCGGCCAGCGCCGCGGCGAGCGCGTCCTCGAGCGCGCGCGCCGCGGCCGCGACCGCCACGGTCATGGGCGCGCCGAAGGCGGTGCGCGCCGGCTGCGGGCCCACGACCCACGCCGCCGCCCCGGCCGCGCCGAGCAGCGCGGCGAGCAGCCGCAGCGAGGGCGCGTGCGTCGAGGACAGCCGCGGCCCGAGGTCCGCGGCGCGCACGAGGCGCACCGCGCCGGCGGGCGCCCCGTGCTCGACCGCGTCCACGAACAGCACGACCTCGGGCGCCAGCGCGAGCAGCGGGCCGAGGTGGTTCTCGGGCACCGGCCCGGCGTCGAGCGCGCCCGCCACGCCGCGCGCCGCGAGGCGCGCCGCGACCAGCGGCCCGACGCCGTCGTCGCCGCACAGGGGGTTGCCCACGCCGACCACCGCCACCCGCCTGCCGCGGGCGATCGCGCCGAGCCGTTCGCGCCAGCCGTCCACCGGAAGGGCCTCCGTCACCAGGGGGGCTCGATGCGGTCCATGGCCCGCAGCTCGTCGTAGCGGAACACCGGACCGTCCATGCACACCCAGCGGTCCACCACGAGGCAGTGGCCGCACTTGCCGATGCCGCACTTCATGTGGCGCTCGAGCGTCGCGACGAGGCGCGCCTCCGGCCAGCCGCGGCGCCGCGCCAGCTCCTCGCACGAGACCTTGATCATGATCGGCGGCCCGCACAGGATCGCGACGCTGCGCGCCGGATCGAGGTCCACGAGCGGGAAGAGCGTGGTGAGGAACCCCACGATGCGCGGCGGGTCGGCGTGGCGCTCCCACTCGCCGTCGCCGCGGTCCACCGCGAGGCGCATCTCGACGCCGCGCGCGCGCCAGTCGTCCCACTGCCACGGGTACAGGAGGTCGTGCGGCGAGCGCGCGCCGTGGAGCAGCACGATGCGGCCGTAGCGCTCGCGCCGCAGCAGCACCTCCCACAGCAGGCCGCGCAGCGGCGCGAGCCCGATGCCGCCGGCGACGAACAGCAGGTCCTGCCCCTCCCACGCCTCGAGCGGGAAGCCGTTGCCCATCGGGCCGCGCAGGCTGACCGCCTCGCCCGGGGCGCGGCGCGCGAGCAGCGACGAGACCGTGCCCGCGGCGCGCACCGTGAGGTGGACCGGCGCGTCGAGGCCCGAGGGCGACGAGATCGAGATCGGGATCTCGCCCGCCCCCCACACGCCCGCCTCGAAGAACTGCCCGGGGCGCCACGCGAGGCCGTCGCGCTCGAGCTGCAGCGTGACCACCGCGCGCGTCGCGCCGCGCGCGGCGATCTCCTCGCGCGCGCCGAGCACGCGCACGACGCGCGGGCGCCACGGGTCGGCCGCCGCCGCGCGGGGATCGAGCACGCCGGCGCTCATCGCGCGGCCTCGGCCGGCGGCCCGGAGGCAGCCGCCGGGGGAGGCGCGGCCGGCCCGTGCGCGGCGCGCGCGGCGCGCGGCGCGCCGAGCGGCGGCGCCTCGCCGGCGGCGCCCGCGCGGCCGCGCCCGGCGAGGAGCGCGGCCTCCATGCCCTGCGCCACGCGGTCGATGCCCTCCTCGCCGAGGCACACCACGATGCAGCGCCCGCAGCCGGTGCAGCCCGGCGCGCCGAGGCGCGCGTGGAACTGCGCCGAGAGCTTGTGGAAGAAGCGCGTCAGGCAGCGCTCGCCGCACGTCCAGCGCGGGTAGCCGCCGCCCGCCTGGCGCACGAAGCCGGCGAGCGTGCAGCCGTCGCGCGTGCGGACGCGCAGGTAGGTCCCGTCCGCGACCGCGGCCAGCGGCCCGCCCGGCACGGCGGGCACGTCGCCCGCGCCGCGCGGCTCGAAGGGGGCCTCGCCCGGCGGCCGCACGTCGGCGACGTTGAAGCACGAGCACGTCGGGCACACGAACGCGCAGCCGCCGCACTCGCTGCAGCGCTCGCCGACCTCGGTCCAGAACGCCTCGCCGAGGCGACCCGCGGAGACCATGCGCGAGGCCGCCATGGTCGGCACGCGGCGGGCGCTGCCCTCGTGGAAGCGGGCGACCGTCTCGCGCACGCGCGCCGCCTTCTCCCCGGCCGAGCCGGGCGGCGGCGGCGCGAGCAGGTCGGCCACGCGCGCGGCGAGCGCCTCGCCCCGCGCGCTCCCGATCTCGACCAGCCAGCCGCGCGCGAGGCGCGTGAGCTGCCAGTCGAAACCCTCCTCGAGGGCCGGCCCGCCCCCGCAGCACACGCACGCGCACGTGTCCCCCGGCGCGTCGCACGTCACGCACAGCAGCGTGGCCGCGGCGCGGCGCCGCGCGAAGGGCGCATCGGCGAGGTCCGGCCGCGCGAACGGCGCGCCCGACAGCAGGCGCTCGAGGTAGGCGAGCCCCGCCACGTCGCACGGGCGAATGCCGTACACCACGCGCTCCGGCGCCGCGCCGCCGGCGTCGTGCCCGCCGTCCACGACGCGCGGCGCGCCGTCCTCGATGCGGTACGCGAGCAGCGTCTCGGGGCTCGGCAGGAACAGGTCGCGCGGCGGCACGAGCGTGTTGACGAGGTCGTGCAGGATGCGCGCCGGATCGCGCACCGGACGGAACACGGCCTCGCCGTCCACGTCCACCGGCGCGACGAGCGTGCCGGCGCGCGCGAGACGCGCGAGCAGCGCCTCGTGGGCGTCGGGCGTGAGCCAGCGGACGGCGGGCACCGCGGCGTCCCTCATGCGCCCGCCGGACGCGACACGCGCACCGCGCGCGGCACGAACACCGGGAAGCGCAGCGCCGGGTCGAGCGCCAGCGCGCCGAGGCGCTCGCCGCAGCGCTCCCAGCACGGCATCGCCACCCACACGGTGCCCGGCAGCATGCGCGGATGGAGCCGCGCCGGGAGCGTGACCTCGCCGCGCTCTCCGGTGAGCGTCACCGCGCCGGCGTACTGGACGCCGAGCGATCGCGCGTCGTCGGGGTTCATGGTCACGCAGCCGGGCGCAAAATCGGCGAACAGGCTGCGCGCCTCGCGCCACGCGGTGACCGTGGCCGCCACCAGCGCGTTCGAGTTCCAGAACAGCGTGGTGTCGAGCGCGGCGAGAAACGGCCGCGCCGCGTCCGGCGCCTCGGGGGCGGGCGCCGCGGGCGCGGCCGGCGCCAGCGGCGGGGGCGGTCCGGGGGCCGCTTCGCCGCCGAGCCGCTCGACGAGGCGCAGCGCCACCGCCCCCTCGGTCCAGCCCGCGGGCGGGCGCGCCACCGCCACGACCTCCTGCGCGCGGCCCTCGGCATTGACCACCGTGCCGTGTTTCTCGGCGAGCAGCGCGCCCGGCAGCACGACGTCGGCGCGCCGCGCGGTCGGGGTCTGCACCGCGTCCACGACGAGCGCCAGCTCGACCCCCGCGAAGGCGCGCGCGGCGAGCGCCGGAAAGAACTCGCACGGGTCGTCGGCGAACACGAGCAGCGCCTTCAGCGCGCCGCCGGCCGCCGCGCGCAGCATCTCGAAGGCGCACAGGCCATCGGGGGACGGGCGCAGGCCGGCCTCCACCATGCCGCGCTGGTTGACGTGGTCGGTGAGGAACAGCGCGCGGCGCCCGGCCAGCGCTCGCAGCGTGTCCGCGCCGCGCCCGGCGAGCGCCACTTCGGAGGACACCAGCACCAGCTCCCCGGGCGCACCCGCGCCGAGCGCCTCCAGCTCGCGCCCCGGCGCCGCGACGACGTGGCGCGCGGCGAGCGAGGAGAGCTGCGCGCGGCGCGAGTGGACGAAGCGCACCGTCGCGCCGCGGTCCACCGCGCGCAGCAGGCGGCGCGCGACCTGCGGCTGGCGCACGGTGAGGTTGGCGGCGAGGACGGCGATCTCTCCGGCGGCGTCGATCTCGTCGAACGGCCGCGCCGGAAACGGCAGGTAGCCGGTGCGGCCGAAGGAGTCGAGGTGCGGCGTGCCGATCGCCGCGGCGAGACGCCGCAGCAGCAGCGTCTCCTCCACCGTGAGGCGCGCCGAACCCAGGATGCCGATGCTCGCGCCGCCGTGCCGCGCGCGCAGGGCGGCGATGCGCCCCGCGACGTCCTCGAGCGCGGGCTCGACGGGGCACGGGCGGAGCGGCTCGCCGCGGCCGCGCGACCAGGCGGTGACCACGCGCGCCGCGGAGCGCAACAGCTCGCCGGCGCTCCAGCCGCGCAGGCACAGCGCGCCGCGCGAGACGGGGTGGTGGCGGCGCGGGTACGCCGTTCCGCCCTCGAGCAGCATGCCGCAGCCGGTGCCGCAGAACGGGCACACGGTCGTCGCCGGGGCTTCGAGTTCGGGTTCGACGGCGGGCGCCGACATTTTCAACGCCTCGTCGCGAGGCGGCCGCGCGCGACGCGCGCGCGACGGATCGCGGACCGCGATGGATGCTGCACGCGGCGCGCCACGGCTTCGGGCGCGCGCGGCGCGCCCGGCGCGCGCGGCGGAAGCGCTCGCGGCGCCGCCACATCGCGCGCGGGGGACGCGCGCGACGCGCGCGCGCACCGCGCCCCGCGCGGGCCGCGCGCGGCTGCCAGCGTGTCGCGCGGCTGTCAGGCTGTCGCGCGGACGCTCAGGTGCTCTTCTTGCTTCCGGCCTTCGCGGGTGTGGCGTTCTTCGTCACCGGCGGCGCCCACATCATGCCGTCCGGCTCGCGGCCGCTGCTGAACGTGCGCAGCACCGCGCGCGATGCCACGTCGAGTTCGGTCACGCGGTCGTCGTTGGTGTTGGCGACGAACGCGCGCGCGCCGTCGGGGGACATCTGGATGCCGACCGGCATGGCGCCCACCGCGATCGTCCCGAGCGGCGCGCGCGCGCGCACGTCGAACACCGCCACCGCGTTGCTGCGCGCGTTCGAGACCCACGCCTGCGCGCCGTCGGGCGTGAACTTGATGCGGATCGGGAACTCCCCGCCCGACGGCAACGTGGCGACCACCGAGTCGGTGCGCGTGTCGAGCACCGTGATCGTGTTGGCGCCGCGGTTCGTGACCCACGCCTCGCGGCCGTCGGGCGTGACGTCCACGCCCTCGGCGCCGGCGCCGGTCGCGATCGAACGCACCGCGCCCGAGGCGCGGTCCACGACCGTGACCGAGCCCGAGCGGATGTTGGCGACGTAGAGCTTCCGCTCGTCGGGCGTGGGCGCCAGCATGTGGCTCACCTCCTGCCCGGTCTCCCACGCGCGCAGCACGCGGCCATCGCGCGCGTCGAGCTCGAGCACCGCCCTGTTGCCCTCGCACGTCACCCACAGGAGCGCGCCGTCGCGGCTCGTCGCGATGCCGTGCGGGCTGCGGTAAGGACCGAGGTCCCAGGTGGCCGCGACGCCGCGCCGTTCGAGGTCGAGCACCGTGATCGTGCGGCCCGGTTCGTAGGCGGGCCGCTACCCTCCTTGAAGACCGCGTACGCGCCGTAGTCGGCGACGAACGCGCGGCGGCCGTCGGGCGACACCGCGACCTCGTGCGGTCCCTTGCCGGTGGGAAGCCTCGCCACCACCTCGAGACGCACGGGGTCCACGAGCGCCGCCTCGTGGCCCGACTTGTTGAGCACGATGAGCAGACCGGCGGCCACGGCCGGCGTCGCGGCGCGCGCCGGGCCGGAGGCGCCGGCGCGCGGGCCGGGCGCGGCGAGCGCGGCGCAGGCGAGCGCCGCGGCGAGCAGAACCGGAAGTCGCATGGGGCACTCCTTTCGGCGGCGGACGGCAGGCGCGCGGCGCGCCCGCGCGCCACGGGCAACCTTCGCCGGCCCGCGGCGGTCCGAGCGGGAGACGGCGGGCGCGCAGTGTAGCCGAGCGCGGACCCGTGCGCGGGGGCCCGCGGCCCCGGCGCGTCGCGCGGACCGCCCGACGCGGAGGCGCCCCGCCCCGGCGCGTCGCGCGGACCGCCCGATGCTGAGGCGCCTGGCGCGGCCGGCCGCCGGACTGACCGCGCCGTGACCGTTCCCGGACCGTGGCCTTGCAGGCGGGCGCGAACGGCGGGCTATACTCGGCGGCCGCGCGGCGCCCGCGCGCCGCGCCCACCCCACACCGGAGACCCCCATGGCGGACGACGTTCGACACGGCGACGAGATCGGCGCCGGCCTGCTGCGCGGCGTGGCGCTCATCGTCGCCGTCGGCATCGGCCTCGGCATCGGCTTCAACCTGCTCCAGCAGGCGTCGGGCCCGCGCCGCGGCCTCGCGTGGATCAAGACCGAAGTGAAGCTCGCGAGCCTCGAGGACCTGCAGGCCGCGGCCGACTCGGCGCTCGCCCGCACCGCCGCCGCGGCCGCGGACCGCGAGGGTGCCCCGCCCGTGCCGGGCAGCGTCGCGCCGACGGCAGCGGCCGCCGGAGACGCGGCGGGCGGCGGCGAGGCGCCCACGCCGGGCCGCGCCGAGCGGGCCATTCCGCGTGAGGAAACCCCCGCCGCCGACCGGCCGCCGGCCCGCGCCGAACGGCCCGCGGACCCGCCCGCGGCCGGCCCCGCGCAGGGCGCCGCCACGCCCGCCGACGCCGCCGCGCCCGCCGACGCGCCGCGGCGCATGGACCTGCCGTTCATCCCCGACGTGCGCGAGCCGCTCGAGGTCCAGTACGCCACGGTCAAGAAGTTCTTCGACGCCGGCGCCGCGCTGTTCGTGGACGCGCGCTCGCCCGAGGAGTACGCGGAGGGGCACATCCCGGGCGCCGTCAACCTGCCGTTCGACGACGTGTTCCGCGACCCGTCGCTGGCGCGCACCATTGACTCGAAGGGCCGCCCGGTGATCGCCTACTGCGGCGGCGGCGACTGCGAGCTGTCGCGCAACCTCGCGTTCGCCCTGATCGAGGGCGGGCACAAGAAGGTGCTGGTGTTCATGGGCGGCACGGCCGGCTGGACCGAGGCCGGGCAGCCACTGGTGCGCGGCGCCGCACCCGCGGGGCGTCCGTGATGGGCGCCGCGCTCGCGTTCCTGCGCCGCCCGGAGGTGGTGCGCCTCGCGCGCATCGCCATCGGGCTCGTGTTCATCGCCGCCGCGCTCGGCAAGATCGGCGACCTGCCGGCGTTCGTCGTCCAGCTCCACAACTACCGCATGGTGCCGGTGTGGAGCGAGCACCTGCTGGCCATCACGATGCCGTGGATCGAGCTGGTCGCCGGGCTGGCGCTGGTGCTCGGCGTGCGGGCGCGCGCCGGGGCGGTCATCGTGCTCGCGCTCATGGCCGTCTTCACGGTCGCGGTCGGCAGCGCGTGGGCGCGCGGGCTCGACTTCGAGTGCGGCTGCTTCGGCAAGGCGAGCGCCTCGACCATCGGCGCGCGAAAGTTCTTCGAGAACGTCGGCTTCACGCTGCTCGCCGCCGTGGCGGCGCTGCGACCCGCGCGGTAGCCGGCGCGCGGCGCCCGGCGGCGCGCGTCACGCGCGCGGCGTCCCCCGCACGCGGCGCGCGAGCGCGAGCGCCGCGCCCAGCGCCGCGAGCAATGCGGTAAGGGCCACGAGAATGCTGGGCGCCGCCGGCAGGTCCCACTGCACCGAGGCGGCGAGCCCGGCGAGGCTTGCCGCCACGCCGAACGTCCAGCCCACCGCGAGCGCCGGGCCGGCGCGCGGCGAGGCGAGCAGCCCCGCCACCGCCGGGATCACGAGGTAGCCGAACACCAGCAGCACGCCCGCGATCTGGACCGACGAGGTCACCACCACCCCGAAGGTGACGTAGAACAGAAAGTCCCACCAGAACACGCGCCGGCCGCGGGCGCGCGCCGCGGCCGCGTCGTCGGTGATCTCGAAGAACGGCCGCCGCAGCAGCCAGTGCACCGCGCCGATCGCCGCGTAGAGCGCCGCCACCTTCACGACGTGCGCCGGGTCCACGGTGTAGAGGGAGCCGACCAGCGTTTCCTTGAGGTGCTCGGGGCCGGCCGGGCTCTTCTCGAGCACCAGGAACACCGCCGCCTGCGCGGTCGCGAACACGATGCCGATGAACGCCTCGAGCGGCACGCTGCGCGCGCGCCCACGCATCCACGCGAACAGCGCGGCGCCGACGAACGTCATGCCGAGCGCGAGCAGGTAGCTGCCGACCGGGTCGTGCTCGCGGCCGAGCACCACGGCAAGCGCCACGCCGAGCGCGGCCATCTGCGCCAGCGCGAGGTCCACGAACAGCACGCCGCGCCGCACGACGTGAAAGCCGAGGTAGGCGTGGATGCCGGACAGCACGAGCGCCGCGGCGGCGGCGACCTGCACGAACGGGAGCACGAAGGCATGCGTCACGGGTGCCCCTTTCCGGCCGAGGCCGGATCGATCGCCGCGAGCACGGCGTCGATGTGCGCGAGGTAGCTGCCCGGCGCGGCGTCGGCGCACGAGGCGGCGGCAATCACCTCGCGCACCCCGGCCTGGCGCGCGAGGAAGCGCCCGGCCTCGCCCGAAAAGTACGGCTCGCGGATGAGCACCGGCACGCCGCGCCGCCTCGCGACCTCGACGAGCGAGGCGAGGTGGCGGGCGGTCGGCGGGATGCCGGGCACGGGCTCGACCGTGCCCGCGATCTCGAAGCCGAAGGCGTCGGCGAAGTAGGTCCACGAGCGGTGGTAGGTGAACACGGTGCGGATCCCCATCGCCTCGGCGTGCGCGCGCTCGCGCGTCCACGCCGCCGCGCACGCCTCGGCGAACTCGGCGGCGCGCGCACGGTAGCCCGCCGCGCCCTCGGGATCCACGCGCGCCAGCGCCTCGGCCACGGTGCGCGCCACGACCGCGCCGTTGCGCGGGTCGAGCCAGTAGTGCGGGTTGCCGTCGGGGTGCACGTCGCCCATGGCGTAGTCCACCCGGCCGGCCGGCTTTTCGAGCACGCGCACGCCGCGCGAGCAGTCCACGACCTCGAGGCGCGCGTTGCGCGAGCCATCGATGACCGCGTCCGCCCACTGGTCGAGCCCGAGGCCGACCTTGAGGTACACGCGCGCGCGGGACACGCGCACCATGTGCGAGGGCAGCGCCTCGACGCGATGGACGTCGGCCGTCGGGCGCGCAATGGCGAATGCCTCGATGCGCCCGCCCCCGACGCTGGCTGCGATCGAGGCGAGGTCGGTGGTGGAGGCGGCGACGCGCAGCCGCGCGGCCTCCGCCGGCGCGGCGGCGCCACTCGCGGCCGCGGCGCACGCGGCGATCAGCGCGCGCGCCGCGCACCGTGCGGCCGCGGCGCACGCGCCGCCGCGCGGCGCGGACGGCGCCCGCCCCCCGGCGGCCGCGGCGCGCCGCGGCGACGGCAGGCGGACGAAGCGAATGCCCATGGCGCCTCCTAGAACTGGTGGGCCTTGTGCGGGCCCATCGAGAAGATGACGCGCAGCGTCAGCGCGTTCACGGCGTCCGGGTCCTCGGTCGCGCCCTCCGGGGTGCCGGGCCGGACGTGCTCCCAGTCGAGCCGCACCGCGGTCGTCTCCTCGAGCAGCTTGAAGCCCGCGAAGGCGCGAAGCCCCGTGTTCCACAGGTCGTCGGCGGCCGGGTCCTGCCAGCGCTCGAACGCGAGGCCGGCGTTCCAGCGCGGATCGAAGGCGTAGTCGGCGAAGGCGTAGAAGCCGAGCGGACTCGTCTCGGCGGACGTGTAGGCGGCGGCCGCCTCGTCCCAGCCCGCCTCCTCGCGCGCGAGGCGCAGCGCCTCGCCCTGCAGCAGCAGCGACGAGCGCTCGCCCGTCCACAGCTTCGCCTTGACGTCGGCGCCAATGAGCGTCGTGCGCGTGCCGGCCGCGACGTTGTTGACGCCCTGCGTCGCGTTGACGCCGATCTCGACGCCGGAGCGGTCGTCGAAGGGCAGGAACGCCGCGAGGCGCCCGAGCGCCGCCGGACGCGGCTCGTCGGCGCGGTCGCCCTCGGCGGTCGCGTCGAGCGGATCGTTCGGCGCGCCGCTCGGCTCGCGCTCGCGGCGGAAGGCGTCGCCCTGCAGCAGGTCCACCGACGCGGTGAGCGCGGCGTCGCCCCACGGCGCGAAGCGCCGGGAGAGCTGGACCCCGACCTCCTTGAAGGACTCCTCCCCCGGCAGGAACGCCTCGAGCACGCGGAAGCGCCCGCCGAACGGGTAGGCGTGCGGGTGGGTGCCGTTCACCTTGCCGAAGCCGGCCAGGTACTGGCCGGCCTTGAGCCCGAGCCCGCCCGGAAGCCCCCGGTTCACGGTGAGGAACGCCTCCTCGACCTCGGCGCCCTCGTCGCCGAAGGCGATCACGAACCAGCCGCGCGCGAAGGGGTTGAGCGCGGCGTCGAACACGAGCTCGGTCTCGCCCGGGTCGAACGCGACGCGCTCGCGCGCCGGATCGGCGGCGTCGTCCGTGACGCGCGCGGTGGGCTGGCCGATGACGGAGAGGTCGGGATTGGTGACGGCGCGCGAGGGCGCGGGCGCGAGCGCCAGCTCCGCCGCGGCCGCGAACGCGACCGCACGGATGCGGTGAAGCATGGGGTGCCTCCTCGAGGGGCCCGGAAACGACGCAGGTCGGCGCCGGCCGCGGGGGCGGCGGGCGCGGGATGGACGGTGCGGTTTCGGGGACGCGGCGCGGCGCGGGCCGCGCGCGATCAGGCGGCGGGCGGAGCGCGCGGGGCGCCGCAGCGGCGCGCGGCCGGGCGCGGGGCGGCCGACCCGGGGTCGGCCGCGCGCGCGAGCGGCGCGGCGGCGGGCGGCGCCGGCGCGGCGGCGTCCTCGACGATCGCGCCGGCGTGAAGCGCGGAGCACTGGACGCACGGGTGCGTTCCGCCCGCGGCGGGCGCGCACTCGGGATCGAGCGCGTGGTGCCCGAAGTGGGCGAGCGCGGAGATCCCGAGGACGCCGATCAGCGCAAGCGCCGGGAGCGTGCGGAGCAACTGGCGGAGCCGCTCGGTCATGGTGACGCGGCATGGTTCCACGAGCGCACGCGGCGCGGCAAGCGGGAAGTCGCCGCGGCCGCCCGCCACGCCCTGCCTTGGGCCCAGGCTTGACGTTCCCTAGACTGCGCGGCATCGCGATGCGCTCCGACCCCCCCGACCCCGCGCGCGGCCACGGCCCGCGACCCGATCCCGGCGCGGCGCCGCCGCGCGCGGCCGCCCGCGCGCCCCGCGCGCCCGCGCCCGCGTCGCCGGCCGAGGACGCCGCGGCGCTCATCGCCGACGCCTTCCGCATGTGGACCGAGCAGTTTCGCGCGCTCACGCGGCACGCGCGCGGACACTTCGAGCGCGCGGACTGGCACGCGCTGCAGCGCGACTCGGTGCGGCGGCTCGACCTCTACGGCGACATCGTGGCGGGCGCGCTCATCGGCTTGCGCGGCGTGCTCGGCGGCGCGCACGCCGAACGCCCGGCGTGGACCGCGGTGCGCGCCGCGTACGCGCGCCGCATCGCCGGCCGGCCCGACGTCGAGCTGGCCGAGACGTTCTTCAACTCGATCGTGCGGCGCGTGTTCCACACCGTGGGCGTGGACCCGGCGGTCGAGTTCGTGGCCTCGGACGCGGGCGGCGCGGCGGGCGCGCCGCCGTCGGGCCTCGCCGCGACGTTCGAGTGCGCGGGCGACGCGGCCGACGCGTTCCGCCGCGCGCTCGCGGCCGCCGGCTTCGAGGCGCCGTGGGAGGACCTCGCGGGCGACGCGGCGCGCCTCGCGCGCGCCCTCGCGGCGCACGCGCCGGGCTCGACGCTGGCGGCCGTCGAGCTGGTGCGCGCGCCGTTCATCCGCGGCAAGGGCGCCTACCTCGTCGGGCGCGCGCGGCTCGCCGCGGGCCCGGACGGCGCGCCGCCGGAGGCGCTGCCGCTCGTGATCGCGCTCCTCAACCGCGGCGGGCGCGTGGCCGCCGACGCCGCGCTCTTCACCGAGGACGAGGTGAGCGTGGTGTTCAGCTTCGCGCGCAGCTACTTCCTCGTGGACGCGGCGCGCCCGCGCGAACTGGTGGATTACCTGCGCGGCATCATGCCGCGCAAGCCGGTCGCCGAGCTGTGGAACGCCATCGGGTTCCACCGCCACGGCAAGACCGAGCTGTACCGCTCGCTGCTGCGCCACCTCGCGGCCACCGACGAGCGCTTCGTGGTGGCGCCCGGGCAGCGCGGCATGGTCATGGCGGTGTTCACGCTGCCCGGGTTCGACGTCGTGTTCAAGGTGATCCGCGACCGCTTCGCGCACCCCAAGACCGTCACGCACGAGGAGGTGCGCGCCCGGTACCGCCTGGTGTTTCGCCACGACCGCGCCGGGCGCCTGGTGGACGCCCAGGAGTTCGAGCACCTCGAGTTTCCCGCCGCGCGCTTCGAGCCCGGCGTGCTCGAGGAGCTGCTCGCGAGCTGCGCCGAGACCGTGACGCTGCGCGACGGGCGCGTCGTGATCCGCCACGTTTACACCGAGCGCCGTCTGCGGCCGCTCGACCTCTACCTGCGCGAGGCCGACCCGGCCGCGGCGCGCGACGCGGTGGTGGACTACGGCCAGGCGCTGCGCGACCTCGCGGCCACCAACATCTTCCCCGGCGACATGCTGCTCAAGAACTTCGGCGTGTCGCGCCACGGCCGGCTCATCTTCTACGACTACGACGAGCTGTGCCCGCTCACCGACTGCCGCTTCCGCGACCTGCCCGCGGCGCGCGGCGACGACGAGGAGTCGGCCGCGGAGCCGTGGTACTTTGTCGGCGACCGCGACATCTTCCCCGAGGAGTTCCGGGCCTTCCTGGGGCTCCACGGCGAGCTGCTCGAGGCGTTCCTCGCCGTCCACGGCGAGCTGCTGTCGGCGCGCTTCTGGCGCGCCATGCAGGACGTCCACCACCGGGGCGAGGTGCTGGACATCTACCCCTACCGCGCGGCGCGGCGGCTGCGGCCCGGCGCCGACTGAACCCGAACCCCGCGCCCGCGGCCGCTGCGCGGCGCGTGGCGACGATCCGAGGAGACCCGACCATGAGCGTCGTCCAGGGCGAGCCCATCACGCTGAAGGACGGGAAGATGGTGGTGCCCGACCACCCGGTGATCCCGTTCATCGAGGGGGACGGCACCGGCCCCGACATCTGGCGGGCGGCGGTGCGCGTCATGGACGCCGCGGTCGCGAAGGCGTACGGCGGCCGGCGCCGCATCGCGTGGCACGAGGTGCTCGCCGGCCAGAAGGCCTTCGACCGCACCGGCTCGTGGCTGCCGGACGAGACGCTCGACGCGTTCCGCACCTACCTCGTCGGCATCAAGGGCCCGCTCACGACGCCGGTCGGCGGCGGCATCCGCTCGCTCAACGTGGCGCTGCGGCAGATCCTCGATCTCTACGTGTGCCTGCGGCCGGTGCGCTGGTTCAAGGGCGTGCCGTCGCCCGTCAAGGCGCCCGACAAGGTGGACATGGTGATCTTCCGCGAGAACACCGAGGACATCTACGCCGGCATCGAGTTCGCGGAGGGCTCCGAGGAGGTCCGCAAGGTGCTCGAGTTCCTCAAGACCACCTTCCCCTCGAGCTACAAGAAAGTGCGCTTCCCCGACTCCTCGGCGATCGGCTTCAAGCCGGTGTCGAAGGAGGGCAGCGAGCGCCTCATCCGCGCCGCGATCGCCTACGCCATCCGCCACAGGCGCAAGAGCGTGACCTTCGTTCACAAGGGCAACATCATGAAGTTCACCGAGGGCGCGTTCCGCAACTGGGGCTACGCGCTCGCCGAGCGCGAGTTCGGGGACCGCGTTTACACCTGGGAGCAGTGGGAGCGCACCCGGGCCGCGCAGGGCGAGGACGCCGCGAACGCCGAGCAGAAGGCGGCGCTCGCCGCCGGCCGCGTGCTCGTCAAGGACGCGATCGCCGACATCACGCTGCAGCAGGTGCTGACGCGGCCGGACGAGTTCGACGTCATCGCCACCCTGAACCTCAACGGCGACTACCTGTCGGACGCGCTCGCCGCGCAGGTCGGCGGCATCGGCATCGCCCCCGGCGGCAACATCAATTACGTCACCGGCCACGCCGTGTTCGAGGCCACCCACGGCACCGCGCCCAAGTACGCCAACCTCGACCGCGTGAACCCCGGCTCGGTGGTGCTGTCCGGCGAGATGATGCTGCGCTACATGGGCTGGGACGAGGCGGCCGACCTCGTGATCAAGGGCATGGACGGCGCCATCGCCTCGAAGCGCGTGACCTACGATTTCGCCCGCCTCATGGAGGGCGCGACCGAGATCAAGTGCTCGGAGTTCGGCGAGAACGTGGTCGAGCACATGTGACGCGGCGACGGCCGCGCGCACGGGAGGCCCCGGTCCGTCCGGACCGGGGCCTTCGCGCGTCCCGGCGCGGGGCGCGCGCCGCGCTCAGAACTTCTCCGGCCGCAGCACCCGCACCTCGTCCTCGTACGCGATCATCGCGTAGCGCGGAAAGAACTCCCGCGCGAGGCGCCCGAGGAGCCGTTCGGCGACCGCGGGCGGCAGGATGACCTCGACCTGAATGTTGCCGTACTCGGCGATGTCCGCCGGGCGGTCGCCGCGCGCCCCGGAGCCCTCGACGCCGAAGATCGTGTAGCCGTGGGCGCCGACCTCGGCGAGCAGGCGCCGGATCGGGTCGCGCGCCAGCGCCTCGGTGACGATCGTCACGCGCTTCATGGGATGGGTCGTCATGGCTCAGGAGTACACCCAGCGGGCCACCGCGAGGTAGAGCGGAATGCCCACCGTGATGTTGAAGGGAAACGTGATGGCGAGCGACGACGTCAGGTAGAGCGTCGGGCTCGCGTCGGGCAGCGACATGCGCACCGCCGCCGGCGCGGCGATGTAGCTCGCGCTCGCCGACAGCACGCCGAGCAGCGTCGCGCCTCCGACCTCGAGCCCCACCGCGCGGCCGAGCAGGATGCCGAGCACGCCGTTGACCAGCGGCGCGACGACGCCGAAGCCGAGCAGGAACAGCCCGACCTTGCGCAGGTCGCCCAGACGGCGCCCGGCGACCATGCCCATCTCGAGCAGGAACAGCGCCAGCACGCCCTGGAAGGGCGTCACGAAGAACGGCTCCACCGCCGCCATGCCGCGCGTGCCGCACGCCGCGCCGACCGCCAGCGCGCCGACGAGCAGGAACACGCTGCGGCCGAGCAGCGCCTCGTGCAGCAGCGCCCCGAGCGGGGCCTGCGGCGTGCCGGGCGACGGGCGCGCGCCGAGCTTGCCGAGCAGGATGCCGACCAGGATCGCGGGCGACTCCATGACGGCGAGGAACGCCGTCGCGTAGTGCTCGTGCGGCTGGCCGACGGCCGTCAGGTAATTGGTCGCGGCGATGAACGTCACCGCGCTCACCGAGCCGTAGTGCGCCGCGAGGGCGGCCGCGTCCACCTTGCCGAGCCGCCCGCCGAAGCGCAGCACCGGGTAGGTCCACAGCGGAATGAGCGCCCCGAGCGCGAGCGCCGCCAGCGCGGGCAGCCCGACGCGCGCGAGTCCGGCTTCGGCGATCGCGACCCCGCCCTTGAAGCCGATCGCCGTGAGCAGGTAGATCGTGAGCGTGACGTAGAGCGGCTCGGGGAATTTGAGATCGCTCCGCGTCACCGCCGCGAGCACGCCGAGCACGAAGAACAGCACCGCCGGCGAGAGCAGGTTGGCCTGCAGGGCCTCGAACAGCGTCACGGCGCCCGCCTCATCCGCCGGCGCGGCCGGACAGCGCGCGGCGCAGCCGCGCGTTGCGGGCGCGCGACTCCGCCGCGAGCCGGCGCCTGAAGTCGAGCACGCGCGCGCGCAGCGCGGCGTCGCCCACCGCGAGCATCTGCACGGCGAGGAGGCCGGCGTTCCGGCCGCCGCCGATGGCCACCGTCGCGACCGGCACGCCGCCGGGCATCTGCACGATCGAAAGCAGCGAGTCGAGTCCCTTGAGCGAACGGCTCTCGACCGGCACGCCGATCACCGGGAGCGGCGTGTGGCTCGCGACCATGCCCGGCAGGTGCGCCGCGCCGCCCGCGCCGGCGACGATCACGCGCAGGCCGCGCGTGTGGGCGGACCGCGCCCAGCGCGCCATGTCGGCGGGCGTGCGGTGGGCGGACAGCACGCGCACCTCGCACGGCACGCCGAACTCGGCGCAGGCCGCGGCGGCCGGCTCGAGCGTGGGCCAGTCGGAGTCGCTCCCCATGACGATGCCGACGAGCGGCGTCGGGCGGCGGGCGCGGCGCGTCATCGGACCGCTCCGAAGCGGATCTCGGCCGCCGCGCGCCCGGCGGTGGCGAGCGCCTCGTCGAGGCTCGCGCCGAGCGCCGTGACGTGGCCCATCTTGCGGCCCGCGCCGCTCATGGCCTTGCCGTAGACGTGAACGTGCGCGCCGGGCACCGCCAGCGCGCGCTCGAGGCCGTGCGCGCGACCGACGGCCCGCTCCGCGCCGAGCAGATTCACCATGACCGCGGCCGGCGCCACCATGTCCGTCGGCCCGAGCGGCCAGCCGAGCGCCGCGCGCACGTGGTTCTCGAACTGGGAGCACAGGCAGGCCTCGATCGTGTAGTGGCCGGAGTTGTGGACGCGCGGCGCCAGCTCGTTCACGACGATGTCTCCGCCGCGCGTGAGGAACGCCTCCACGCCGAAGCTCCCCACGGCGCCGACGGCCGCCGCCGCGCGCCGCGCGACCTCCGCGGTGCGGGCGGCGATCTCCGCCGGCACCGGCGCCGGCGCCTTGACGACGTGGCACACATGGTCGCGCTGCACGGTCTCCACCACCGGGTAGATGACGCTCGCGCCGTCGCCGCCGCGCGTGACGATCACGGCCAGCTCGGCGGCGAACTCGCAGAACGCCTCGACGAACAGCGCGCGGCCCGCGTCGCCGCCGAGCCGCCGCCACGCGGCCGGCGCATCGGCCGCCGAGCGCAGCGTGGCGTTGCCCTTGCCGTCGTACGCGTTGCGGCGCGCCTTGAGCAGCAGCGGCCAGCCGAGCCGCGCCCCCGCCCGTTCGACCTCCGCCACGTCCGCCACCGCCTCGAACGGCTGCACGGGCAGGCCGGCGGCGGCGAGCGTCTGCTTCTGCACGAGCTTGTCCTGAACGAGCGCGATGCAGCGCGCCGACGGGCGCAGAACGTATCCGGCCTCCTCGAGCGCCCGCAAACTGCCGGCGTCCACGAACTCGTTCTCGAGCGTCACGACGTCCACCTGCGACGCGAGCTTGACGAGCGCCTCCGGGTCGTCCCAGTCGCCGACGATCGAGTGCGAGGCGAGGTTCGCCGCCGGGCTGTACGTGTTGCGTTCGAGCACCACGACGTCGCAGCCGAGCTGGAGGCCGGCGAGCGCCGTCATCTTGGCGAGCTGCCCGCCGCCCACGATGCCGAGGCGCGGGTGGATGGCGGAGTCGGCCCGCGCCGGCCGGACGAGCTGCAGGATCTCGCGGTCGTAGTTCTCGTGCATGGCTCGCGCTGCGCCGGCATGCCGCCGGCCTGCGCGTCGCGCGCGGGGGGCGGCGGTGAGGCGGCGGCTGCTCCAGGGATGGGCGTCCGAAGGGCGGTGCGGCGCCCCGGGGCGGGCCCCGGGACGGCCACCACAATCCGCGAACCGGCGGGGCAGGGCAAGCGCCGCGGGCGCGCGCGCTCCGGTTCTGGATCTCCGGCCGGCCGCGCTCCCGGCCTCCGCCGCGCGCGGCCACGGGTGACGGCGCCGCGGGATGCCCATCGGCGCGGCCGCGCGGCGGCCGCGCACCGCGCTTCCGCCACGCGTGAGGTAGTCTGCGCGCATGCTCCCCACCGAGCCGCTGCCCACGGCGCTGCTGCTCGGCGCGCTCGGCGTGCTGCTCGCGCTGTCGGCCGTGTTCAGCCGCGCCTCGATCCGGCTGGGCGTGCCGGTCGTGCTCCTCTTCCTCGTCGTCGGGATGCTCGCAGGTTCCGAGGGGGTCGGGGGCATCTGGTTCGACGACTACCACCTCACGTTCCGGGTCGGGACGATCGCGCTCGTCCTGATCCTGTTCGACGGCGGGCTCAACACGCCGTGGCGCATCGCGCGCCGCGTCGCCGCTCCGGCCACGCTGCTCGCCACCGTGGGGGTCGTGCTGACCGCCGCCGGCGCCGCCGGGGCCGCGCGGCTCGCGGGCTTCGGCTGGACGGAGGCGATGCTGCTCGGCTCGATCGTCTCCTCGACGGACGCGGCCGCCGTGTTTTCCGTGCTGCGCGGCCACGGGTTCCGGGTGCGCCGGCGCACGGGGACGACGATCGAGGCCGAGTCGGGCCTCAACGACCCGATGGCGATCATCCTCACCATGACCTTCGCCCAGGTGGCGCTCACCCGGCGTCCGCCGGACGCGGCGATGTTCGGGCTCGCCCTCGCGCAGCTCGCGATCGGCCTGGCCGCGGGAATCGGTTTCGGGATCGCCTCGCGCGGCATGCTCGGCCGGATTCCCACGCTCGCGGGCGGGCTCTACCCGGTGCTCACCATGGCGCTCGCGTTCATCACGTTCGGCGTCACCACGCTGCTTCAGGGCAGCGGGTTCCTCGCCGTCTACGTCGCCGGCATCGTGCTCGGCGACGGGCGGCTGCCCTTCCGCAGCGGCGTGCTGCGCGTGCACGACGCGGTCGCGTGGCTGAGCCAGATCCTCATGTTCCTCGCCATGGGCCTGCTCGTCTTCCCCTCGCGGCTCCTCACCGTGGCGGGCGCCGGCCTGCTCGTCGCGTTCCTCCTCATCTTCCTGGTGCGGCCGCTCATGGTCCACCTGCTCCTCTTCCCGTTCCGCTACACGCACGCCGAGCGCGCGCTCGTGTCGTGGACCGGGTTGCGCGGCGCGGTGCCGATCGTGCTCGCCACCTTTCCGGTGCTGGCGAACGTGCCGGGCGCTGAGCGCATCTTCGACGTGGTGTTCTTCGTGGTGGTGGTGAGCGCGCTCGTCCAGGGCTCGACGGCGCGGCTCGTGACCCGCCGCCTCGGGCTGTCGGTGCCGGAGTCTCCGGCGCCGTCGGCGGTGCTCGAGATCTCCTCCGCGCGGCCGCTCGAGTCCGAAGTGCAGTCGTTCTTCCTCGCGCCCGAGGCCGCGGCCGCCGGGATCCTGCTCGGCGACATTCCCTTCCCCGAGGGTGCGGGCCCGGTGCTGGTCGTGCGCGGCGAGAAGCTGCTGCCGCCGCGCGACGACCTGCGGCTCGAGCCCGGCGACCATCTGTACGCGTTCTTCCGTCCCGAGGACCGCACGCGCCTGCAGCTGCTGTTCGGCCCGCTCGAGGGCGACTGAGTCCGGCGGCCGCTGCTGGCTCACCGCGTTCGTCCGCCGCAGCGCCCGCCCCGGCGCGGCGATGCGCGCGGCGCGCGAAGGTCGCACGGCCTTCACGGCGGCGGGCGCCGCGCCGGCCTGCCGCTCGCCCGCGCGTGCCGGTCGTCCACGCGGAGCGCCGTCGCGCCTGACGCGGCGCGCGCCGGCCCTGCCACTCTGACACCCGCGCGCCGCGCGGTCGCCCGCGCAAGCGCCGTGAATGCGCGCGCCCGCAAGGCTTTGAGAGGTGTCCGTCGGCCGCGCCCTCGGGCACGGCCCATGCAGCCTCGCGCCCCGTCGCGCGCCGGGACCGGCTCGAGCCGGCCGCCGCGCCGCCGCGTCCCCCCGCTGTGCGCGGGCGGCGCGGTCTCGCACCGCCGGCGCCCCGTCCTTCGGGGCCGTGAACGACGACGATGTCCCGCGCGCCCGTCCCGGGCCCGCGGTCGTGTGTGTGGAGGGAAACCATGGGCATCCACTTCGGGCCGCGCCGCGGGCGCATGCTGGAGGCGGCCGACGCGCAGGGCGGCGCTCCGCCGCTCGCTCCCGAGACGGTCCGTCACTTCGAGCGCCTCGACCTGATCTATCGCTCGCTGGTGGCGCTGCTCTACAACTACGTGCCCACGTCCGGGCACCCGGGCGGCTCGATTTCGTCGGGGCGCTTCGTCCAAATGCTGCTTTACGAGACGCTCGACTACGACGCGTCGCGCCCGGACCGCGACGACGCCGACGTCGTCTCGTACGCGGCCGGCCACAAGGCGCTCGGGCTCTACGCGCTGTGGGCGCTGCGCGACGAAATGCTGCGCATCGCCGCGCCCGAGATGCTGCCCGCCGAGGAGCGCAGCCGGCTGCGCCTCGAGGACCTGCTTGGCTTCCGCAAGAACCCCTCGACGCGCACGCCGCTGTTCCTGCACCTGCGCGCCAAGGCGCTCGACGGGCACCCGACGCCGGCCACGCCGTTCGTCCGGCTCTCGACCGGCGCCTCGGGCGTGGGCGTGGCCGCCTCGCTCGGGCTGGCGCTCGCGGCGCGCGACTGGTTCGGCAAGGAGGCCCCGCGCGTGCACGTGGTCGAGGGCGAGGGCGGGCTCACCCCCGGGCGTGTGGCCGAGGCGCTCGCCGCCGCCGGCACCGCCTCGCTCGACAACGCGGTGCTGCACGTGGACTGGAACCAGGCCTCGATTGACACGAACCGGGTGTGCCGCGAGGGCGACATGCCGGGCGACTACGTGCAATGGGACCCGGTCGAGCTGGCGCTGTTCCACGACTGGAACGTGATTGACGTGCCCGACGGCCGCGATTTCCGCCAGATCGCGGCGGCGCAGTGGCTGTCGCGCACGCTCGACAACGGCCAGCCCACGGCGATCGTGTACCGCACGGTCAAGGGCTGGCAGTACGGCATCGAGGGCCGCGCCTCGCACGGCGCCGGCCACGGGCTGTGCTCGGACGGCTTCTACGCCGCGCTCGCGCCGCTCGTCGGCGAGCACAACGCGGCGCTGCCGTCGTGCTGCGGGCTGCCGGCGCGGCGCTGCGCCGGCCCGGCGGGCGCCGAGGTCATGGAGGCGTGCCTGTGGGACGCGCTCCTCGTGGTGCGGCGCGAGCTGGAACAGAGCCAGGAAACGGCGGCGTTCTTCGCCGCGAAGCTGCGCGCCGCACGCGAACGCCTCGACCGCCGCCAGCGCCGGCCGCGCGACGGCGCGCCGCGCATCGAGGCGGTGTACGAGCTGGCGCGCCGCGAGGGGTCGGCGACGCCCGCGGCGCTGCGGTGCGAGCCGGGCAAGGTCACGACGCTGCGCGGCGAGCTGGGTCGCGTGCTCCAGCACTACAACCGCGAGAGCGGCGGCGCGCTGCTCGTGACGGCGGCCGACCTGCTCGGCTCGACGAGCGTGAACGCCGTCGCCGAGGGCTTCCCGCCGGGCTACTGGAACGCCGTCACCAACCCCGGCGCGCGCACCCTCTCGATCGGCGGCATCTGCGAGGACGCCGCCGCCGGCTACTGCTCGGGGCTTGGCGCGTTCGGGCGACACATCGGCGTGGCGTCGTCGTACGCCGCGTTCCTCGCGCCGCTCGCGCACGTCGCGGCGCGGCTCCACGCGATCGGCAACCAGGCGCGCGCGTCGGTGACCGACGCGCCGTACCGGCCGATGATCCTGGTGTGCGCGCACGCCGGGCTCAAGACCGGCGAGGACGGCCCGACGCACGCCGACCCGCAGGCGCTCCAGCTGCTGCAGGAGAACTTCCCGCCGGGGACGGCGATGACGCTCACCCCGTGGGATCCCGCCGAGATGTGGCCGCTCCTGTCGGCCGCGCTCGAGCGGCGCCCGTGCGTGATCGCGCCGTTCGTCACGCGCCCCAACGAGACGGTGCCGGACCGCGCGCGGCTCGGGCTCGCCCCGGCCGAGGCGTGCCGCACCGGCGTCTACCGCCTGCGCGCGCCGCGGGGCGCGGCCGACGGGGTGCTCGTGCTGCAGGAGAGCGCCGTGACGATGGCGTTCGTGAACGAGGTGCTGCCGCGGCTCGAGCAGGAGGGCGTGGACCTCGACGTTTACTACGTGGCGAGCGCCGAGCTGTTCGACGCGCTGCCGGCCGCGGAGCGCGAACGGATCTTCCCGGAGCGGATCGCGATGGAGGCGATGGGGATCACCGGGTTCACGCTGCCGACGATGTTCCGCTGGATCCGCACCGACCGCGGGCGCGCCGCGACGCTCCACCCTTACGCGAAGGGGCACTTCCCGGGCAGCGGGCAGGGCCAGTTCGTGCTCCACGAGGCGGGGCTCGACGGCGAGGGCCAGCACGCCGCCATCCGCAAGTACCTCGACGCGCTCGTGCGTTCCCACTGACCGCGCGGCCGCGCATCCGCCGGGGCCGGGCCCGCGAGGGCCCGGCCCTTTGTGCGTCCGCTGGCGCGCCGTGCGGGCGGGGCCGCTGAGCGCCGTTCGACTCCGTCGCCGTGCCCGCCAAGGAGCACGTCGCGCCGTCGCGCCGCAGACCCGGCGCAGGCGTCCGCTGCTGCCCTGGGCCGGCGTCACGAGGAGGCCCGCGTCAGGCGTCGGGCGCAGCCTGCGACGCAGCGCCGCGCCGGGCCGCGCGGGCGCGCAGCGCGGCGCGCTCGACGTCCGACAGGAACGCGATGCGCAGCGCGTTCTGCTGCGCCGTGCGGATGTGCGCCGGCGTGAGCCCGGCCGCCGGGGCGGCGACGCGGTACTCGTGGGCGAGGTCAATGCCCGAGATGGACGGGTCGTCGGTGTTGAGCGTGGCGAGCAGGCCGCGCTCGAGGAAGGCGCGCATCGGGTGGGAGGCGTAGTCGCGCACCGTGCTCGTCTGCACGTTGCTCGTGAGGTTGCACTCGATGCCGATGCCGCGATCGGCCATGAGGTCGAGAAGCGACGGATCGTCCGCGGCGCGCACCGCGTGGCCGATGCGCTCCGCGCCGAGGCGCACGATGGACTCGCGCACGCTCGCCGCGCCGTCCGCCTCGCCGGCGTGCACCGTCACGCGCCAGCCGGCCTCGCGCGCGCGGCGGAAGTGGTCCTCGAAGAGCGCCGCCGGGAAGCGCGCCTCGTCGCCCGCCAGGTCGAGCGCCACGATGCGCGCGCGGTGCGCGAGGAGCGCCTCGAGCTCGCGGCGGCACAGGTCCGGGCCGTAGGTGCGCGACAGGATGCCGATGAGCGAGGCGCGCACGCCCGTGTCGCGCGCGCCGGCCGCCACGCCGTCGGCCACCGCCTCGACCACCGCCTCGGGGTGGAGCCCGTGCGGCTCGGCCATGAACCACGGGCTGAACCGCAGCTCGAGGTAGTCCAGCCCCTCGGCGTGCGCGTCCTCGACGCACTCGAGCGCGATGCGCCGGCACGCGTCCGGGTCGGCCATCACCTGGCGCGCCCAGTGAAAGCGCTCGATGAAGGCCATCACGCCCGGCGCCGGCTCGGTGACGCGCACGTAGGGCGTGAGCCCGGCCTCGTCGCGCGCCGGGAGCGGAAGCCCGTGGCGGCGGCCGAGGTCGAGGATGGTCGCGGTGCGAACGCTGCCCTCGAGGTGGCGGTGCAGATCGCACAGCGGAAGGGTCGGGTCGATCATGGTCGGGTGCGGTTCGGACGGCGGCGCGCCGCGCGGCGGGCGCGGGGGGGCCTGCGCGATGCGCCGGTCGCGCACGGCCGGCGCGTCGCGCGCCGCGCAGTGTAGCGCAGCGGGCGATGCCGTATCCTGCGCGGCCTCATGCACGGCTTCGTCGCCATGGTGGTGCGCGGCGGCGCGCTCGATCCCGCGGCCGCGCTGGAGCGCGCGCGCCGCGCGCTGGTCGCGGGCGCCGAGGACCAGCCGGGCGCGGACGCGCCGGGACTCGTGCGCGCGCCCTTCGCGCTGTGGCCCGCGCCGCCGGACGCGACGGAAGGCGGCGGGCGCGACGACGGCGCGGACGGCGGCCGCGCGCGCGGCGGGGCGTCGGGCGCGACGGACGACACGGCGCCGGGCGGCGGCGCCCTCGCTTCGGTGTGGGGCTTCGCGGCCGACCCGGCGGACGACGTGCGCTTCCTCGCGGCCTGCGCCGCCGCCATGGCGATCCCGGGCGCCGGGCTTCCCGCGCCCCCCGAGCGGCCGCTCGGACGGCGCGCGCTCCTGCGCTGGGACCCGGCGGCGCGCACGCTGTTGCTCGTCACCGAGCCCAACGGGCTGCGGCCGGTGTACGTCCACGACGGGCCGGAGGCGCTGGTGGTCGCCAGCGAGGCCAAGGCGATTCCCGCCGCGCTCGGCCGCAACGCCGTTCCCGACGCCGACGCGCTGTGCGACCTGTGGACCCTCGGCCACTGCGCGGGGCTTCGCACGCTGTTCGCGGGCGTGAGCCTCGCGCCGCCGGGCGCGGCGCTGGCGTGGAGCGCGGACCGCCGCGAGACGCGCGCGTGGCCCGCGCCCGCATTCTCGGAGGCGCGCGGCGGCGACGCGCGGGCGGCGGCGGAAGCGCTGGCCGGCGCGCTCGAGACGACGCTGCGCGCCTACCGCGCGCGCGCGCCGCGCGCGGTCCTCGCGCTCTCCGGCGGCATGGATTCGCGGGCGGTGCTCGCGGTGGCGCGCGGCCTGTGGCCCGACCTCGAAGGGGTGACCTTCGGCGACGCCGCCTCGCCCGACGTCGCGCTCGCCGTCGAGATCGCGGCGCGCGCCGGGCTGCCGCTCGCGCGCGTCGCGCCCGAGCCCGACGCGTTCGCGCGCTGGGCGCCGTGGGTCGTGTGGCGCGGCGACGGCATGCTGTCGGCCATCCACGGCCACGGCATGGACGCGCTCATCGCGCGTGCCGCGGGACGCGCCGCGCTCAACGGCATCGGCGGGGACTTCCTGCTCGGGGCGTTCCTGCGCCCGGACCACCTGCGCGGCGCGGCCGACCCGGCGCGCGCGACGGCGTTCGTGCGCGCCAGCCGCCGTTTCCACGGCGAGGCCCTCGAGGACGTGTTCCAGCCGGCGGTGCTGCGCGCGCGCACCGCGCCCACCGACGCCGTGCTGGCGGAGCTGTTCGCACCGCTCGCCGGGCGTCGCTTCGGCAATGCGCTCACCCTCTACTGGCTCCGGCACTACGCGCCGCGCATCACGGCGCTCGGCCTCGGGCTCGAGGACCCGTGGGCGACCCAGCTCGGGCCGCTCGCCGACCCGTGGTTCGTGCGCGCGGCAGCCGGCGTGCCGCTCGAGCTGCGCTTCATGAGCCGCGCCTACCGCCGCATGCTCACCGAACTCGCGCCGCGCCTCGCGGCGGTGCGCTGGGAGCGCACCGGCGTGCGGGCTGACCGCCCGTGGCCGCTGCACGCCGCGGCGCGCTGGGCGCGGCGCTGCGGGCTGCTCGCGCGCCCGCGGCCGGCGGTGGACCACGCGGCGGCGTTCCGCGGCCCGCTCGCCGCGTGGCTGCGCGAGACGCTGCTCGGTCCGCGCGCGCGCGGCGGCGGCCTGCTGCAGCCGGCGTACGTGGAGCGCGCGCTCGGCGATCACCTCGCGGGACGGGCCAACCGCGCCGCGGAGCTGTCGCTCGCGGTGACCGTCGAGCTGTGGCGGCGCGCGTTCGCCGAAGGCGAGGGTCCGCCGCCGCCGCCGCTCCCGGGGCGCGCGACGTGCTGAGCGGCGTGCGCCGCGGCGGGCGGGGCACGCGCCGACCCCGCGCCCTTGCGCCGCACGGCGCCCTCCGTCAGGCTGCACGCGCCCCCTGCGGTGATCGGAGGCCGACATGACCGACGCTGCCCCCGCCCCATCCTCCTGGCGCTTTCCGCGCGCGTTCTGGACCGCGAACGCGGTCGAGCTGTGCGAGCGCGCCGCCTACTACGGCACGTTCATCGCGCTCCGCACCTACCTGCTGCGCGTCGTCGGACTGGACGACGTGCAGGCCGGCTGGCTGGCGGGGTTGTTCGGAGCGCTCATCTACCTGTTCCCGTTCTTCACCGGAGCCGCCTCGGACCGCATCGGGTTCCGCGCCTCCCTGATCCTCGCCTTCCTGCTGCTCGCCGTCGGCTACGGGTCGCTCGGCGTGTTCCACACGCTCGGCCCGGTGTCGGTCGGCCTGTTGCTCATCGTGCTCGGCGGAGCGTTCGTGAAGCCGGTCATCACCGGCACCGCGGCGCGCTCCTCGAACGAGGCGAACCGCGCGCGCGCGTTCTCGATCTTCTACATGATGGTCAACATCGGCTCGTTCACCGGGAAGACGATCGTCGCGCCGATCCGCATCGAGATGGGCGTGCACCACGTGCCGTTCTTCTCGGCGGCGGCGGCGGCGGTGGCGCTCGTCATCGTGCTGCTCTTCTACTTCCCAACGGAGGACGGCGAGGCCCGCCCCCGCAGCGTCGGCGAGACGCTGCGCGGCATGGTCACCGTCATGGGCAACGCGCGCTTCTTCGCGCTCATCCTGATCACCGCCGGGTTCTGGGCCATCCAGGGGCAGCTCTACGCGTCCATGCCGGACTACGTCATCCGCATGGCGGGCGAAACCTACAAGCCGGAGTGGTACGCGAACGTCAATCCGCTGGTCGTGGTGCTGTGCGTGGTCGCGGTGACGCAGCTCGTGCGCGCGTGGCCCCCGGCGCGCTCCATGGCGGTCGCCATGGCGCTCATCCCGCTGTCGTCGCTCGCCATGGCGATGTCGGCCTGGATCCACCGGCCGCTCGCGCTGTTCGGGCTCGAGGTGCACCCGATCACGGCCATGATGGTGGTCGGCATCGCGATCCAGGGCTTCGCCGAGTGCTTCCTGAGCCCGAAGTACCTCGAGTTCGCCTCGAAGCAGGCGCCGCCGGGGCGCGAGGGGCTGTACCTCGGGTTCGCGCACATGAACACGTTCTTCGCGTGGTTGTTCGGTTTCGTGTTCGCGGGCTACCTGCTCAAGGCGTACTGCCCGGACCCGGCGTCGCTGCCGCCCGACGCGCAGGCCGCGCACGCCGCGTGGCTCGCCGGGCAGGGCGCGATGCCGGCGCAGTACGCGCACGCGCATTACGTGTGGTACGCGTTCGCCATCGTGGGCGCGATCTCGTTCGCGGCGATGATGATCTTCGCGGCGCTCACCGCGCGCGCGGACGCGCGGCGCGGGGTGCGAGCGGAGGGCTGAGGGACCGGGGCCGGGGCCGGAGGGGGCGGGCCGACTCCGGGAGCGACTGGAACAACGCTCCCTGCGTCGGCCCGCCCCCTCCGGCGCGGCTGAATCGGCGCTCCCTGCGTCGGCCGGCCGCCTCCGGCCCGTCCCCCTACCCCGGCAGACGCATGCCCACGCCGGGGCCGATCGGCCAGCCGAACACGTAGAAGGCGAGCAGCAGCAGCGTCCACAGCACGATGAAGACCACCGAGAACGGCAGCATGAGCGAGATCAGCGTGCCGGTGCCGGCCTTCGGGTCCCAGCGCTGCGCGGCGGCGAGCAGGAACGGCATGTAGGCGAACAGCGGGGTGACGATGTTGGTGCTCGAGTCGCCGATGCGGAAGATGACCTGGGTGGCCTCGGGCGTGAACCCGAGCAGCGCGAACATCGGCACGAACACCGGCGCCATGATCGCCCACTTGGCGGACGCCGAGGTCACGAACAGGTTGATGAAGGCGGCGAGCGCCACGAACGCCGGCACCAGCGCCGCGCCGCCCAGGCCCATGCCCTTGAGCATGTCGGCGCCCGCGATGGCGAGGATCGCGCCGAGGTTGGACCAGTTGAACCACGCCAGGAACTGCGACGCGCAGAACGCCAGCACGATGTAGGTGCCCATGGTCGCCAGCGTGTCGCCCGTCATGGTCACCACGTCGTGGTCGGTGCGCGCCTTGCGCGCCGCGAAGGCGAACGCCAGCCCGGGCACGAAGAACACCAGCGTGATGACCATGACCATGCTGTCGAAGAACGGCTTGAGGCGATCGAGCTCGGTCGCTCCCTCGGCGCGCAGCGGCCCCCACGGCGCGAGCGCAAACACGCCCACCACCGCGAGCAGCGCGACGAGCGCCCACGTCGCGGCGCGCAGGCCGCGGCGCTCGTCGGGTGTCGGGTCGGCCAGGTGGTCGCCGCGCTCGCCGGTCCACGGACCGAGGCGCGGCTCGACCACACGATCCGTGATCCACGTTCCGATCACCGTCAGGAACGGCGTCGAGACGGCGAGGAAGATCCAGTTGCCGAGGAGCTGCACCTCGTAACCGGGGAGCAGTTTCGAGGCGGTCACGGCCTCGCGCGTGAACGCCACGAGCAGCACGTCGAGCGGGTTCGGCAGCAGGTTGGCGCTGAAGCCGCCGGCGACGCCGGCGAAGGCCGCGGCGAACCCGGCGAGCGGGTGGCGTCCGGCGGCGGCGAAGAGCTGCGCGGCGAGCGGCGGCAGCAGGATGACGCCGGCGTCCGCCGCGAGGTTGGCCATGACGCCGGCGAACACCACGGTCGCGGTGAGCAGGCTCCTCGGCACCGCCATGACGAGCGAGCGCAGCGACACGCCGATGAGCCCGCTGCGCTCGGCGACGCCGATCCCGAGCATCGCCACCAGCACCGTGCCCATCGGGGCGAAATTCATGAAGTTGCGCACCGCCTCGGTGAACATGCGCCGCACGCCCTCGCGCGTCAGCAGGTTCACCGCTTCGAGCGTCGAGCCGTCCCTGGGGTGTATGACGGCGACGCCGAGCGCGGCGCACAGCCACGACGCGACGGCGACGAGGCCGGCGAAGATCAGGAACAGCGTGGCGGGGTTGGGCAGGGCGTTGCCGACGCGCTCGATGGCGTCGAGCGCGCGCGCAAGTCCGGAGTGACGGGGCGCGCCGGCCGGCGGCGCGGGCGGGGACGGCTCGTGGGGCGCGGACATGGCGCGCGACCCTAGCACGCCGCCGCGCGCGGGTCGCGGGATTTCGAGGCCCGCGCCGGGCGGCGGCGGGCGCCCGGCTCACCGCCCGCGACGGTCCGGTCCGACACGCGGCCGCTCACACGTCGGCCGCCTCGTACCTCCGCGCCCAGCGCGCGTAGAACCAGATGCCGACGGCCGAGGCGATGCCGATCGCCACGAACGGGTACCACAGCTGGTACGGGTGGTAGGTGTGCCACAGCAGGTCGGTCGCCTGCTGCGCCGTGTGGCCCGTCACTTCCTGCAGGCGCGCCATGGCCTCGGTGCGCGCCACCCCCTCGGCGATGCCGTGCCTCTCGGCGAGGAAGCGCAGCGCGAGGTTCGCCTTGTCCCCCTGCGCGTCGTAGATGTGCCCGCCGAGGAACGAACCGTACGCCCAGCCGATCGCGGCCGGCATGTTGGCGTACCCCATGTACAGCGCCTTCTGCCCGTCGGGCGCAATGACGCCGAGGTAGTCGTTCATCTTGGGACTCGACAGCATCTCGCCCACCGAGAACAGCAGGATGCCGAGGATGCAGAACCACCCCGACGTCGTGAATCCCGCGGCGAGCAGCCCGAGCGAGGCGATCGTGATGCCGAGGAAGATCGAGTGCACGCGGCGCATGCGCGCGACGAGATGCGAGATCCACACCACGCACAGGATGATCAGGAACGAATTCATGTTGATCATCCACTCCTGCGCGATCTGCGTGCCGCGCGGCGTCTCGCTCGTCATCCAGTGCGGCAGGTGGAACGCCCTGACGATCGCCGAGGAGTCCACCCAGTCCACGATGAAGTTCGGGAGCATGTCGAACAGCTGCATGAACATGAGCCAGAAGCCCGACATGATGACAATGAACGTGAACAGCCGCGGCTGGACCAGGTTGCGGAACGTCTGCGCCGCCACGCGCCACGCGCCGCCCTCGTGCGGCACGCCGGCGTCAATGTCGCGGTAGGTGAACAGCATGAGGTAGTTGAGGGCGACGATCGCCGCGCAACCGTAAAACACCATCGGCCACGACAGGCCGTACAGGAAGTGGGCGAGCGGCGGCCCGAGGAAGCCGCCGACGTTGACGAGCATGTAGAACGTGCCCCAGCCGATGGACGAGTTGTCCGTGCGCAGCGTGCGCAGCAGCGAGCCCTGAATGCCGGGCTTGAAGATGGCGGTGCCGAAGGCGAGCGTCAGGCAGCCGAGCGTGAACGGCCAGAACTCGCGCTGCGTCGCCATGAGGAGGTAGCCGGCGATCTTGATGGTGATGGCGGCCGCGATGGTCTTCTTGTAGCCGTAGCGGTCGGCGAACCCGCCCGAGAACACCGGCACGCCGGTCTGGACCAGCGCCCACAGCATGAAGATCTGGCCCTTCTGGATCTGCGTGAAGTGCAGCCCCATGGGCTCGTCGGCCTGCGCGATGTAAATGGGAATGACAACGCGCACGCCGTAGTACGCGAGGCGCTCGAACATCTCCATGATGTTGAGCATCCAGAACGCGCGCTCGAGTCTGGCGAGCTGCGCGAACAGGCCCTGGCGGGGCTCGGCCGCGCTCGCGGCGGTGGACATGGGACCTCCCGTGTGGGTGCGGACGGCGCGGGGCGTCGCGGCCCCGCCGCGGCCCGGGTGCACGCGGCCGCGCAGGCTGCAGCATGCCCCGCCGCCGCGGGCGCGGCAAGGCCGCGCGCGCCGGGCGCGGAGCGGCGCGGCCCCGGACGCCGCGCGGGCCCCCCGGGCGCGTCCGGCGCGGCGGGCGCGGGCGCGCCGCGGGCGACGGTGCTATCGTGCACGCCATGGTCATCGACGTGACGGACTTTCAGCGCGACGTGTTGCTGCGCAGCGAGGCGGTGCCGGTGGTCGTGGACTTCTGGGCCGCGTGGTGCGGCCCGTGCCGCGTGCTTGGGCCGGTGCTCGAGCGACTCGCGGGCGAGGCGAAGGGCCGCTGGGTGCTCGCCAAGGTGGACACCGAGGCGCACCCGGAGCTCGCGCAGGCGTACGGCATCCAGGGCATCCCGGCGGTCAAGCTGTTCGTGGACGGCCGCGTCACCGACGAGTTCGTCGGCGCGCTGCCCGAGCCCGAGGTGCGCCGCTGGCTCGAGCGCGCGCTCCCTTCCCCGCACGCCGGCGCGATCGCCAACGCGCGCACGCTGCTCGCGCGCGGCGCGTTTCAGACCGCCGCCGGGCACCTCGCGAAGGTGCTCGAGGCCGAACCGGGCAACGCCGAGGCGCGCGTGCTGCTCGCCGAGGCGCAGCTCCATCTCGATCCCGCCGCGGTGCGCGCCACGCTCGAGCCGCTCGACGCCGCCGGCGAGCACCACGACCGCATCGAAGCGCTCGTCACGCTCGCCGACGCCCTCACGGCCGCGCCCGGCGACCTGCCGGAGTCGCCCTCGCGCGAGGGCTTCGTCGCGGCGGCGCGCGCCGTGGGCGATGCCGACTGGGACGCCGCGCTCGAGGGCTTCATCGCCGTCGTGCGCCGCCGCGGCGATGCGCTGCGCGAACGCGCGCGCGACTGCGTGCGGGCCATCTTCGTCGTCCTCGGCACCGGCCACCCGGCCACCGAGCGGCACTTCCGCGCGTTCTCGAGCGCGGTGCTCTCCTAGCCGCGCCTCACCCCGGGGGCCACTGCAGCGGCCGGCCGCCGAGCAGATGGACGTGCAGGTGAAGCACCGACTGGCCGGCGTGCGGGCCGACGTTGGTGACGAGCCGCCACCCCTGTTCGAGGCCTTCGTCCTTCGCGACCCTGGCCGCCAGCGCGAACAGGTCGGCGAGCACTTCGCCGTGCGCCGCGCCGAGCTCGGCCGCCGACGAGGCGACGTGGCGTTTGGGGATGAGCAGCACGTGGGTCGGGGCCTGCGGCTGAATGTCGCGGAAGGCGAGCGTGTGCTCGCTCTCGGCGACGCGCTGCGCCGGAATCTCGCCGGCGGCGATCCTGCAGAAGAGGCACGACATGGAAGCGCTCCGCTCGGGGTGGAACGGCGTCGGGACGGCCGCCAGCATGCCGCGCGCGGGCGGCGGCGTCCACCGTGCGGGCCGCGGTCGCGGCGAGCGCGGCCGCCGCGCGTTCGCGCCGCGCCGGCGGACGGCGCGGCTCAGTCGCCGAACACGATGCCGAGGTCGCGCGCGGTCTGCACCGTGTCGGAGTCGAGGGACACGGTCTTCATGCGGCGCACGGCCTCGCTCAGCGGCTCGTAGCGCACCGTCGGCGGCGCGAGCGACACCATGACCGACGACTGGCCCTCGTCGAGCGCGCGCACCGCGGCGGCGCCGAAGCGCAGCGCCACGAGGCGGTCGAAGCTGGTGGGCGAGCCGCCGCGCAGCAGGTGGCCGAGCACCACGGTGCGCGCCTCCTTGCCGGTGCGCTGCTCGAGTTCGCGCGCCACCTTCTCGCCCACGCCGCCCAGCTTCTCGGCCTGACCCACGGCCTTGCCGAGCACCGACACGTCGCCGCCCGCCGGGCGCGCCCCCTCGGCGACCACGACCAGCGAGGTGCGGCGTCCCTTGCGCTCGCGGTCGCGGATCGCTTCGGCCACCTTCTCGATGTCGAACGGGATCTCCGGAATGAGGATGACGTGCGCGTTGCCGGCGATGCCGCTGTGGAGCGCGATCCAGCCCGCGTAGCGGCCCATGACCTCGACCACCATGATGCGGCGGTGCGAGGTCGCCGTGCTGTGCAGGCGGTCGAGGCACTCGGTCGCGAACGACACGGCGGTGTCGAAGCCGAACGTCATGTAGGTGCGGTCGAGGTCGTTGTCGATGGTCTTGGGCACGCCGACGACGCGCAGCCCCTTGCGCGCGAGGGCATGGCCGATGGACAGCGACCCGTCGCCGCCGATCGTCACGAGGGCGTCGATCTCGTGCTGGTGGAAGCGCTCGACCAGCTCGTCGCTGCGGTCCACCTCGGCCCACGCGCCGTCCGGCTGGCGCACGGGAAAGGCGAGCGGGTTGCCGCGGTTGGTCGTGCCGAGGATCGTGCCGCCGAGGTGGGCGATGCCCGAGACCGACCTGCGGCGCAGCGGCACGAGGCCGCCCTCGGGGTACTGCTCGGGCTGAAGCAGGCCGTTGTAGCCGTCGCGGATGCCGACGACCTCCCAGCCGCGCTGGAGCGAGGCCATGACGACGGCGCGGATGACCGCGTTGAGTCCGGGTGCATCCCCGCCCCCGGTGCTGACGGCGATCTTCCTGATCTGCTGGATGGGCATGCGCGCGATCCGTGCGGGAGTGCCCGGGGGCGGGGTCCTGAGCCTGCTCCCCCGGGTATCGGCCGGGCCGGCCGGGAAATGTAGGGCGGACTATACACGCGCGCCGACGCGATGGGCGGGCGCGACGGCGCGGCTCCCGCGGGCGGCGCCGCGGCGTGACGCGCGGACGCGACGGCGCCCTAGCGGCGGGTGAAGGAGCCGGTCGCGGAGATCGCCACGGCGTCTCCTCCGCGGCGCGCCTCGACGCGGTAGAGCACGGCGCTCCCGGCGGGCAGCGCGGCCGGCAGCTGGTCCGGCGCGAGCGTGAGCGCCGAGTCGGACAGGACCGGAAAGCGCGCGACCTCCTCGAGGTCGGGACCGAACAGCACCACGGCGTAGGACTCGGCGTCCGGGTGGCCGCTCCAGGCGATGCGCACGGCGCCGCTCGCTTCCACCGCCGGCGGCGCGAGGCGCAGCGCCCCGGCGCGCGCGCCGCGCAGCGTCGGGCGCCGGTCGCCGCCGTCGCGCGAGGTCCACAGCAGCGCGCCGCCCGCCACCACCACCACCGCCGCCGCCGCCCACACCGGCGCCGGGACGCGCCACAGGCCTCCCCGCCAGGCGCGGCGCGGCGCGGCGAACGGTCCGCGGGCATCCGCCGAGCGCGCGGCGCCCGGGGCGGCAAGGTCCGGGGCGCCGTAAGCGACGCCTGGCCGCGCCGCGCTCGCGAGCGGGTCGGCTGCGGCCGAGCCCGCGGGCGCGCCGGCGGAGGCCGTCCCGAGCAGGCGCTCGCGGAAGGCGTCGAGCGCCGCGTCGGCCTCCTCCGCGCGCGCCTCGCGCGGAGCCTCGCCGGGCGCGAGAAAGCGGCGGTAGGCGTCCACCAGCGCACGGCAGCGCGGGCAGGCGGCGACGTGCGCCAGCGCCGGGTGGCCCTCCGGCAGCCCGATGACGGCGTCCAGCTCGTGCTCCTCGAGACAGCGCGTTCCGGTCACGCCTCCGCTCCCTTCCGCGCGCGGCGCTCCAGCGCCGCGCGCAGCTTGCGCCGCGCCCGCTGCAGCAGGGCGCGCGCGCCCGTCGCGTTGCCGAGGCCGAGCGCCACGGTGATCTCCTCGACCGGCAGCCGGTCGAAGCACCGCATCCACAGCGCCGCCCGTTCGGCGTCGTCGAGGTGCTCGACGAGCAGCCGCCGCAGCCCCTCCTCGTCCTCCTGCCGCACCATGCGCTCGAGCGGCTCGAGGGCCGCGTCGGGCGCGTCGTTCGGATCCGCCTCCTCGTCGCGCAGCAACGCGGGCGCCGAGACCGCGTTGAGGCAGCGGTTGCGCGCGATGACGAACAGCCACGACGTGAAGCTCGAGCGACCTTCGAAGCGGGGCAGCGCGCGCCACGCGCTCGCCAGCGTCTCCTGCGCCAGGTCGAGCGCCCGCTCGCGCTCCTTCACGTAGCGCCAGCACCACAGGTACACGCGGCGCTGGTGGCGGCCGAGCAGCGCCGAGGCCGCGGCGCGCCCGTGCGCGCCGCCCGGGTCCTCGCACGCGGCCCGCACCAGGGCCTCGTCCGTCCAGCCGGTGAAGTCGCTCGCGTTCATGAAGTGGGACAGGGACCTCCCCTTCGAATCACAGGGCGAACGGCCGCGCGCCCGCCGCGCTACGCCCGCCCGGCCGCTCCCTTGTGCTCGGCGATCAGGCGGTCCACGACGTCCGGGTCGGCGAGCGTCGTGACATCGCCGAGGCCGGTGTACTCGCCCGCGGCGATCTTGCGCAGGATGCGTCGCATGATCTTGCCGCTGCGCGTCTTCGGCAGTCCGCTCGCGATGTGGACCACGTCGGGCGCGGCGAAGGCGCCGATCGCGTGCCGCACCTGCTCCTTGAGCGCCCCCTGGAGCTGCGCCGGGTCCTGCCGCGCGTACTCGGCGGCAAGCAGCACGTAGGCGTAGATCCCCTGCCCCTTGATCGGGTGCGGGAACCCCACCACGGCGGCCTCCGCGACCGCCTCGTGCGCCACGAGCGCGCTCTCGACCTCGGCGGTGCCGAGCCGGTGCCCGGACACGTTGAGCACGTCGTCAATGCGGCCGGTGATCCAGTAGTAGCCGTCCTCGTCGCGCCGGCAGCCGTCGCCGGTGAAGTAGTAGCCCTTGAAGGCGCTGAAGTAGGTCTCCTTGAAGCGCTGGTGGTCGCCCCAAACCGTGCGCGCCTGGCCGGGCCACGGGCTGGCGAGGCACAGCGCGCCCGAAACACCGTTGCCCTCGACGACCTTCCCGTCCTCGGGATTGACCACCACCGGCTTCACGCCGAAGAACGGCAGCGTCGCCGAGCCCGGCTTGGTCGGCGTCACTCCCGGCAGCGGGGTGATGAGGATGCCGCCGGTCTCCGTCTGCCACCACGTGTCCACCACCGCGCAGCGCCCCTCGCCCACCACGTCGTGGTACCAGCGCCAGATCTCGGGGTTGATGGGCTCGCCGACCGAGCCGAGGATGCGCAGCGAGGTGCGCGCGTGGCGCCGCACCCACTCGTCGCCCGCTTGCGCGATGGCGCGCAGCGCCGTCGGGGCGGTGTAGAAGATGTTGACGCCGAGGTCGTCCACCAGCCGCCAGTAGCGGCCCGGGTCGGGATAGGTGGGCACCGATTCGAACATCACCGTGGTCGCGCCGTTCGCGAGCGGCCCGTAGACGATGTAGCTGTGGCCGGTGATCCAGCCGACGTCCGCCGCGCAGCAATAGACGTCGCCGTCGTGGTAGTCGAACACCAGCCGGTGGGTGAGCGCAGCGTACACCAGGTAGCCGCCGGTCGAGTGCATGAGCCCCTTCGGCTTGCCGGTGCTGCCCGAGGTGTAGAGGATGAACAGCGGGTCCTCGGCCCCCATCCACGCCACCGTGCACGTCGAGCGGTGCTTCTTCATCTCCTCGTCGAGCCAGTGGTCGCGGCCCGCCTGCATGGGCACCGCCGTCTCGGTGCGCCGCGCGACGAGCACCGTCTCGACCATGGACATGCCCTCGACCGCGCGGTCGGCGATCGCCTTGAGCGGGATCTTCTTGCCGCCGCGCACGCCCTCGTTGGCGGTGATGAGCAGCCTGCAGCGAGCGTCCACGATGCGGTCGCGCAGCGATTCGGCCGAGAAGCCGCCGAACACCACCGAGTGGATGGCGCCGATGCGCGCGCAGGCGAGCATGGCGTACACCGTCTCGGGGATCATCGGCATGTAGATGCACACACGGTCGCCCTTGCGCACGCCGTGCGCGAGCAGCACGTTGGCGAGCCGGCAGACGTTGTGCTTGAGCTCGCGGTAGGTGATGTGGCGGTAGACCCCCGGCTCGTCGGCGGCCCAGATGAGGGCGGCGCGCTCGGCGTGCGTCTCGAGGTGGCGGTCCACGCAGTTGTAGCAGGCGTTCAGCCGCCCGCCCGAGAACCACGCGAAGTCGATCTCCTCGTAGTCGGCGTCGAACACCTTGTGCCACGGGTGGAACCAGGTGATCGCCTTCGCCTGCTCGGCCCAGAACCACTCGGGGCTGTCGAGCGACAGCCGGTAGAGGCGCTGGTACTCCTCGAACGACCGGAGATGGGCGCGCTCGCGGATGTGGGGCTTGACCTCGTAGATGTCCTTCGACACCGGGGCCTCCGACGGCGATGGGAGTTGCACCGCGGGCGGCGGGCCAGCCGGCCGCGGAAGGGCTGAGACGATTGGGCGGGGCGAGTTTAGCCGTGCCGGAAAGGCGCGGCCACGGGAAAGGCGGCGGTCCGCGCGGCGGAGGCCGCTCCTTTACGAAGCGGCGCGGGCGCCGTCCGAACCCCGTGCGGCGAATCCTCCCGGCCCGTGGCGGCTCCTACGCCAGGGAGACCCCGTGGACATCCTGCTTTTCATCCTGCCCTTCGCTGCCTGGCTCGTGCTTCAGGCGTGGATCCTTCCCCGCCTCGGGGTCCCCACCTGAGTCCGTCCCGACGCGTGCGCCCCGGCGGGGCGCGACGACAAGAAGCAGTCCAACGCCCCCGGGGGCTCCGCGGCGCGCGATTGACCCGCGCCCGCCCCGGCATGGGCCCCGCGCGCCGCGCCGTCCTCCGGCGAAGCGACGCTGCACGGCCGGTTCGAAAGCGCCCCACGGCGTCCCGTGCCTGACCCGAGCGACACCGGGGTGTTCCGCGACGGCGAGCCTCGCCCCCCCGCGTCGCTCCTGCGCGTCGCTCCGTCACGTCCCCGGGGCGCGCGCCCCCTTGAGCAGCGTGAGCAGCATGATCATCGGGCCGCGCGCCCGCACCGCATGACGCAGGCCCGCCGGCATGTGGACCCACGTGCCGGCGTGCGCCTCGATCGTCTGGTCGCCGCGCGTGAGCGAGCCCTCCCCCGCCAGCACGTGCATCATGGCCGGCATCGAGGCGGTGTGTTCCGACAGCTCCTGCTCCGGGCCAAAGCCGAACCACACCACCTTCACGTCGTCGTCCGCGTGCACCGTGCGGCTCAGAATGCCGTCGTCGGGGGCGCTGGCGGCGAAGGCCGCCAGATCCACGTGCGCGTGCATGACTCCTCCCGTTCGGCGCGCGCGGCCGCGGCCGCGCGCTAACGCAGGAACAGCACCACGACGCCCGCCACCGCCACGAGCGCCCCGGCGAGCACGCGCCATGTGAGGCGCTCGCCGTGGAAGCGGGCGGCGATGAGCATCGTGAGGATCGGGTAGAACGCGGTGATCGAGGCCGCGACCCCGGCCTCGATGTAGCGCAGCGCGGCGAGCGACAGCGTGACGCCGAGGAACGGCCCGCAGAACGCCCCCGCCACCATGAAGGCCGCGCCGCGGCGGTCGGCGAGCCCCTCCACGGTGCGGCGCACGTCGCGTTCGAGCACGGCGAGCAGCCAGATCGCGGCCGCCGCCGACACGATGCGCACCACGGTCGCCGACAGCGGGTCAATGCCGGTGCGCAGCGCCGTCTTGGAAAGCACGTAACCGCCCGCCTGCCCGAGCGCGCCGAGCACGCCGGCGGCGATGCCGGTCGCGACCGAGCCCTCGGGGTGGGCGGGGGCGTCGTGGCGACCCGTCATCACCCACGCCACGCCGCCGAGCGTGAGGGCCATGCCGAGCCACGCGAGCGGCCCGAGGCGCTCGCCCAGCGCCGGCCACGCGATGAGCGCGGTGAAGAGCGGCGCGAACGAAGCGAGCAGCGCCGCGCGCCCGGGGCCGAGGATGACGAGCGAGCGGAAGTACCACGTGTCGCCGAAGACGAAGCCGATCCAGCCCGACACCGCGAGCAGCGCGACCTGCTCGCCGCTCGCCCACAGCGGCCACGGAGCGCCGCGCGTGGCGAGCAGAGCAGTGGCGAGGAAGACGCACGCCACCGTGATGCGCAGCCGGTTGAGCACCACGGAGCCGAGGCGGCGCCCGGCGGCGGCGAAGAAGTTGGACCCGGCCGACCAGCACACGGCGGTCCCGAACGCGGCGAACTCCCCGGCGAATCGCATGCGGCCGCCGAGGCTACCCGATGGCGCGGGCGCACCGCACGCCGGTGCGGGGCGGGCGGCGGGCTAGGCTATGTGAGGCGTCTCAGCAGGTTGTTCACACTCTGTGACTGTTCAACCGGCGTCCTTCTGATGGAAGTGGGGTTGCCCCGTTTCGGTTGGCGGGTGAGGACTGCGGATGATCGGCGGCTGCGCGCAGTGCGGTTTCGACGCGCCAGCCCCCGACCCAAGCTTCAAACTGGAGCATGATCATGCCTCTGGAGGGATCCTTGAGAACCTTCTTCGTGCGACTCGACCGTGAGGAAGGCTTTGTGCCTTCTCTCGAATTCGATCGGCGAAAGGTAATCGACGATTGGCGCCGCCGCGAGTTGTGCCAGCCTTCGATGCAGTTGAACACGATCTGCCGTGCCGCAGCCTGCGACTGGAATCGATGATTCGCCAGCAGCCTGCACTCAAGCGCGGCGAAGAACCAATCGCACATCACGTGGTCGAAGCAATCGCCGACCGAGCCCATCGATGGCCGCACGCCAGCTTCGCGGCATCGAGAGCCGAACGCCAGCGACGTGTACTGGCAGCCCTGGTCCGAGTGGTGAATCACATCCCTCGGTTGGCGGCGGAACAACGTCATGTCCTGCGCCTCAAGAATCAGTTCGGTCCGCAGGTGGTTCGCCATCGCCCAGCCGACGATCCGCTGCCGAAACACCTTCAGCACCACCGACAGTTACAGAACCCCGCCGACGTCGGCACGCAGGTGATGTCGGCGACCCAGAGCTTGTTCGGTGCGTCGGCAACGAACGCGTGTTGCACCAGATCGGGCGCGGGCCGCGCAGAGCTGTCGCGAATGGTGCTCCAGCAGCCCTTGCGACGACTCACACCCACAAGGCCCGCCCTGCGCATCAGCCAGGCGACCCGCTTCTGGCCAACCGTCAGCCCTTCGGCGCGCAGATCCTTCAGGATGCGCGGCGAGCAGTAGCTTCAATCCGAGTTCACGTGGTGCGCGCGAATGCGTCCGAGCAACTGCTCGTTCGCCTTCGCCCTCGCCGACGGTTCGCGCCACTTACACGCGTAGTATTCGCTGGTGGAGACTTCCAGCAGATCAGTTCCAGCTGAGAACTGTCCGCAAGAGGGGCCAACTTGAGGGAGCACCAGCGCTGCGCATCAACTATGTTTGGCGCCGTGTTGGCATACCCTGCCTAGATGGCAGGCAGGTCGCGCTATCTGCCGCCGTGCGATCCCGCGATCGGCGCAGCGTAGCCCCATGTCCCCCAGCAGAGTGGACCCCGCGCGCGAAGGGCCACGCGCGGCATGAACATTGCGTATCGGCGCATACCTGCCGCGCCGCAACGAGGTCAGCCTTCCCCACGGGCGCACCGAGTGGCGGCTGGGCTTTGCTCGATAGCCATACCCCTTGTCCGTAACGGACACCAATCCGTCATGCCGATGTCTATGGCCGCCCTCGGGCAGTTCGAGCAACGCGGCCCCCCGCCCACCCCGGCATCGTCGCTTGGAGCGAGGGGCACCGCATCCCGCCGTGGCCATCCGCGCCACGCGTCCGTGCAGGGAGTCGCCGCGCGGGTACTCTTGGCGATGGCAGCGCTCGCCTGCCCGTTGTCCGTCTGCGGCGCCCCAATAGATGGCGGTCGACCAGGACCCTCTTCCCGCCCGGGTGCGGGGATCGTCGTGATCCGGGCCGACAACCGGAACGGCGAGGTCCGCGGCCGGCGCTTTCGGGGTTCCGGCTTACGGGTCGAGCGCGTCACAGATCGCAGAGGCGGATTGCCCGAGGCGCTCGGGCGGGCCGCTTCGGACCCGCCCGAGCGCCAGTTGGTCCTGAGCGAGCCGCTCGCCGGGTTCCTGGCGCGCTGCTTCTACTCAGAGAGCGCGCAGCACGCCCCGATCCGTCTGGCCCTTGCCATAGAACGGTTCGAGCTGACCGCGAGCCGGACTTCGGCGGGGCCGAGAGCGGAAGTCCACGCGCGCATCGCGGTGGCGCTGGAGGACGACGGAGCAGAGACGGCCCTCGGCTGGGTGGAGCACGATGCCGTCGTGCCGGCGAGCCTGGACCTGGTCCGGGCGCAGGAAGCGCTGCTCTACCAGGCGATCCGAGCCATCGGCGAGGCGCTGGGGCGGGACGAGATCGGGGCCCGGGCGGCAGCGGGGGGCTCGCCTCACGGCGCGGGCGCGCTTCCTACGGTTCACGCCGAGGTACCCCGCGCGGAAGCCGTACGCGCGTGGAGCACGCGGGGCAGCGCGGTGCACTTCCGTTCGTTCACCGAGTCCGTGACGTCGGACGCCTACGGGGGCGCCACTGGCCTCTGCGACGGCGTCCCGATCTGGTCGCGAGGGCGCCAAGGGTACTACGCAAGCGTCGAGTTCCTGACCGCCCGCGGCACGCCCCGCGTCGTCGCAGACACCTCGTGGGTGGTCGAGAAATCCGAGCTTTCCATGTGGGCGCTGACGCTGGGCGTGGACGCGCTGTACGGGATCTTCGAGCAGGCGGTGGAGCGGCCGTTGTTCCCCTACGTCGGCCTGGGCGTTCAGTTCACGGGCGGTTCGGAGAAGCTCGGCGCCACCGGATACCGGCGCGTCCCTCCGGTCGAGACCTTCAGCGGCTCGACGCACGCGGTCCGCTTCGCGTTCGGCGTCCAGGCGGTCGCGGGCATGGAATTCCGCCTCAGCCCGCAGTTCGCGGCCATGATCGAGGGCCGCTACCACCTCGGCGGGAACGGCAGCACGGCGGAGCTGCCGGCGAAGACCGACGAGGCGGAGGACAAGGCCTTCCGGGCGACGCTCCACAGCCTGGTGGAGCGCTCCAACTACAACCTCTCGGGCTGGGGCATCGCCGTCGGCTTCCGGTTCTTCAACACGGAGGAATGAGTCATGCGGCTCCCTGGATTGGGGATCTGGCTGCTGGTCGCGGCGCTCTGGCCTCGAGCGGCGCTCGCAGCTGCAATGGATGACCCGCCGCCGCTCGTGGCAAACCCGAACCACGCGCGGATCGAGCGGTTCGCGCGCAAGGGAGCCGGGATTGGAACCGTCGAGGTGGACGACCGGCGTGGCGTGGGAGCGCAAGTGCTGGGAACGTCCGTGTCCGGGATGCATCCGCCGAAGACGATCCGCCTCGACCGCCCGGTGGCGGACTTCGTGCAAGCGGCATTCGCGAGGATGCTGGGCTCCGCTCCCCCAGGCGCTCCGCGGGTGCTGCTCTCTCTGGAACGGTTCGCAATCGAGCAGCGCGGACGGCTGTTCGGCTCGACCCGCGTCTACCTCGATGCCCGGATCGCGGTCGCGGTGGCGGACAGCGGGGGTCCGGCGCCGGTCGGGTGGCTCGAGTACTTCGAGTCGAAGGAGGTCACCTTCTCCGCCCGTGGGAAGCAGTCCGACCTGCTCCACGCGGCCTTGGTCGGGATAGCAACTGCGCTGGATCGCGGCAGCCTACCGTTGGACCCGCGCGGATCGCGGGCGGGCGCGCTGCCGACGGTGCGGCTCGGGCTCAGCGGCCTCAAGCTCGACGCCGCCCGCGACCAGCTGGAGTCCCGAGGCGCGCGGTCGGAGCGGCAGATCGTGGCCCGCGCCACCGTGCGTGCCTGGGCCGGTTCCCAGATGAGCGATGCCTACGGTGAGGCGGCGTACGGCGTCGCGGTCGACTACGGCGAGTGGTTCCGGAACGGGCAAGGCATCCGCACCTCGATGGGGTGGTTCTCCGCCGAGGGCGCGCCCCAGGTCATCGACCCAGCCTGGACTATCCACTCGTCCAGCCTCCGCCTCGGTGTGCTCCCGATCGAGGCCACGTGGCTGCACGCGTTTTCGCTGCGCGGCTCGAACCTGCTGCCCTACGCCGGGCTCGGGATCGCGGGCTTCCTCGGCCTCGAGGACCTCAACCTCGACGCCGAGCGCGGGATCGGGACGATCCAGGCCGAGGCCGGCGGATTCCGCGCCTCCTTCGGGGCGCACGCCCTGCTCGGCCTTCAGATCGGGCTTCCGGGGCCGTTCTGCCTGGTGGCGGAGGGCTCGTGGACCCAGGCGGGCCTCGGCACCACCCCCCGGCCCCACCTCGAGACCCAGGAGGACCAGGCGCTCTGGGACACCATGTTCAGCATCGTTCGATTGCCGACCTTTGATCACACCGGCTTCGCCGCGACGATCGGGATCGGCCCCACGGAAAGGTAGTGCGTCCGGGTCAGAGGCGGCGGAAGGCGGACGCGCGACGCGCAGGGAGGAGGATTGCCATGAGATCGATCCGGGATTGCGCGAACGCGCACCAGCTGTGCGAGCAGCAACGGAGGCCGCACATCCGACTGACACAAACCCTTGCGGTCCTGATCGCGGTGCTCGGACCAGCGGATCAGGCCGTTGCGAGCCACAGAGCCGAGCCTCTCTTCGCTGCGCCGTTTCTCTCGTTCGACACCGGCCCCGGCCCATCCGCGGTAGCAATCGCGGACTTGAACGCGGACGGTCATGCCGATCTGATCGTCCCCAACGGCGGTGAGGCGAGTTTCTGGACTCTCCCCGAAACGAACACGGTGGCCGTGTTGCTCGGGCGCGGTGGAGGCGTCTTCGACCCGCGGATCCTGCTTGGCACGGACCGTGGCCCCGCTTCGGTGGCCGTGGCGGACCTGAATTCGGATGGTCGCCTCGATCTGGCAGTCGCGAACTCTCGCTCGAACACCGTCAGCATCCTGTTGGGAAGAGGGGACGGCACGTTCGAATCAGAGCGCCGCGTCGAAGTGGGCGAGGCCCCCGGCGGGCCTCCCAACTCGATCATCGCCACCGATCTGAACCTGGACGGCCGCCCGGACATCGTGGTCGTGAGCGCTGACAGGTCTCCAGGTGGCGCGGCGCGCAAGATCTCGGTTCTGCTGGCCCGAGGGGACGTGGTGTTCACCCCGCCCGTCGACCTGGCCGCAGGCGACATCGGGGGTGTCACCGTCGGCGACCTGGATGGCAATGGGCACCCCGATCTCGTAGCGAGCATGGGATGGCAGGGGATCGCCGTGTTTCTCGGAACAGGCGATGGCACGTTCGAGTCCTCCGGTTACTACACCTGCGGCTACGCCACAGCGGCTGCGGTCAGCGACATCAACGGCGATGGTCATGACGACGTCGTGGTGGGGAACTATGGATCGCAGACCCTCTGCGTGTTGATGGGCGTCGGAGACGGGACGCTCCGGGTGTCTGGCGAGGTCCCCGGCGTCCGCAACCCCGCAGACCTGGAGATCAGGGACTTCACGGGCGACGGATCTCCGGACGTATTTGTCATGAACGCAGGTCTCGGATCGGGCACGCTGGCGCCTGGCAACGGCGACGGCACGTTCGGCCCGGTCAGGGTCTACCGAGGGATCTACGGAATCGACCTGGATGTTGGGGATCTCGACGGTGACGGCACGCCCGATGTCGCCGTGACGGGGGGCAGGTCGGCTGTCCATGTGTTCCTGAATCATGGCGACGGTAGCTTCGGCGCACTGCTGACCTCGTTCGTGGGTACAGAGCCCACGGGTCTGGCGGTGGGCGACCTCAATCGAGACGGTCGCCCCGATGTGGCGACGACGTGCTGGAAAGGCGGTCGCGTCCTCGTCCCGCTCCTGGGCCGCGGTGATGGCCGGTTCGAGCCCGGCGTGGACGTCGCGCTCGAGGGCACGCCCCGCAAGCTGGTCGCGGGCGACGTTGACGGGAATGGAACGGTCGATCTCGTGCTGGGGGGCACCGAAGGGTTTCCTCTCCGGATTCTCGGGATCCTGCCCGGAAACGGCGACGGCACGTTGGGGCCCCTGCGCATGGTCGGGCGCGGGCCATACAGGGACGTGGCGATCGCCCAGGTCGTGCCCGGTCCAGAGCCCGATCTGGTCGCCCTCAAGGGCGAGTGGGACCCGAGCATTCTGGTGTTCCCCGGTAGGCCCGGGGGTGGGTTCGCGGACTCCATCCAGCAGTGGATCGGCGGCGATCTCCAGGCGCTCGCCGTGGGGGATCTCAATGGCGACGGTCAGCTCGACGCGGTGGTGGCGGACTACGCGGACGCGCTTTCGGATGTGGGCAACTTGGTTGTGCTGCTCGGGGACGGCAGCGGCACGTTTCGACAGATGACAGCGGTTCCCGTGGCAAGCCGGCCGTTGGCGGTCGCGATCGGCGATCTGAATCGCGATGGACACCCCGACGTGGCGACGGCGAGTCAGAATCGGCCGCTTGCCTCGGTTCTGATCGGCGGCGGAGACGGAGCGTTCGTCACGCGGACCGATGTGAGGACGGACCTCGGAGTCTGGGCCGCATCCGTGACGATCACGGACGTCAACAACGACCAGCGGCCCGACCTGATCGTGTTGAACAACGACGCGCGTACGGTCTCGGTGCTCCTCGGCAATGGCGATGGCACCCTGCAGCCGAAGCTCGACTTCGGAGCTGGTGTGAGCCCGGTCGCTCTGGCCGTCGCCGATGTGAATCTCGACGGTAGGCAAGACATCGTCTTGGTGGACAACGCTCATGGTCATGTGCTCGTGCTGGCGAACCATGGGCCCTTTCCACAGTCCCGCAGCGTGGTGTTCGACATCCGGCCCGCGTCCTGCCCCAACCCTCTCAGCCTGGTATCACACGGCGTGCTGCCTGCGGCGATCCTGGGCACCGCCGATCTGGATGTCCGCACCATCGATCCGGCCTCCCTTCGCTTAGAGGGCACGCTGGCCCCGTTGCGCTGGCACGTGGACGACGTCGGGTCACCGCCGGGGCCTGGCGAGTGCTCCTGCAGCGCCGCGGGGCCGGATGGAATACCGGACCTGAATCTCAAGTTCGCTACCAGTGCCGTCACGTTGCTGCCGGGGCACCACGGGAGCGGTGCGACGAGAAGGTTGCGGGTGACCGGCATGCTGCAGGACGGAAGTCCGCTCGAGGGAGAAGACTGTGTGACTCTCGTTGGCCGTATTGCGCGATCTCTCCTGCGGCCTCGCCCGGGGCACCCGAACGATGCGATGCGGGAGGTGACCTACATGCTCGAGGCGACGCAGCTGGTCACGTTGACAGTGTATGACGTGTCGGGCCGTATCGTGGCGCGGCTGATCGAAGCCCAGCAGTCGGCGGGTGATCATTCGGCGGTCTGGGACACCCGGTCGGTCCCGACCGGCATCTACTTCATGCGCTTGGCTGTCCCGACGCGGACAGAAATCCTGCGCATGCTCGTGCTGCGCTGATATGGAGCGACCCTGGGTCGAGGCGGTAGTTGGTCTCCTGGCGGCCACCCTTCGGGGTGGCCGCGGATTCTTGTGCGGCGAGTGGAACGAGGAGGACGGAGACGGTCGGGCGCTTCGACGACGAGTCACGCGGATAGTCGCGGGTTGAACCGGCGTCCCGGCCAGGGCCGGAGGGCCGGGATCCGTCGGGAGGAATCGCTCTCCAGCCTCGCGGGTCCGGGAGGCGGAACCTCCGTACCGCATACCGCAGTCGCGCGACCTCCGGATCGTGCCGGCCTTCATCCGTCCTCCTCACCCACCTCCGGTACGGCTCTGTCGTCATGCGAGCTTCGGCCGCGTTGACCGGCTCCCCAGAAAAGCGCGCAGCGGGAGGTTCAGTCCTCCGTTCGCGCAAGATGGAGCGCCGGTCAGCCGCCGTCACGTGATTTCGCCCCGACTCACCCGCCCTCTACGATCACCTCAGGATGACGATCCGCCGAGCGCGGCGCACGGCCCCGCCGCCGCGCCGCCAGCGCGCGCATCGGCTAGACTTCCGCCGCACCCGGCGCTCCGGATCCTCGCCACTCCATGCCCGACGACCCCCTTCCGCTCGAGACGACGGTCACGCTGCTCCAGCGCATCCGCGCCGGCGATTCCGCGGCGCGCGACCAGCTGATCGCCCGTTACCTGCCGTTGCTGCGGGCGTGGGCCCACGGGCGCCTGCCGGCCGGCGCCCGCGGGCTGGCCGACACCGACGACCTCGTGCAGGTGACGCTGCTTCGGGCATTGAACCGCCTGGAGACGTTCGAGTACCGCCACGAGGGCGGCTTCCTCGCTTACCTGCGCCACAGCGTGCTCAACGCGATCCGCCAGGAGGTCCGGCGCGCGAGGCGCAAGCCGCCCGGCGAGCCGCTCGACGATGCGCAGCCGGACCCCGGCGAGTCGGTGTCCAGCCGGGTGGCGCAGCGGGAGACATTCGAGCGTTACGAGGAGGCGCTGATGGAGCTGACCGAGGACCAGCGCGAAGCCGTGATGCTGCGGCTCGAGTTCGGCCTGTCCTACCCCGAGATCGCCGAGGCGCTCGGACGCCCGAGCGCGAACGCGGCGCGCATGCTGGTCGTACGCGGGCTCGTCACGCTCGCCGAACGCCTCGCCGACCACGCTCCGGGCGGAGACTGAGATGACGGAGCCCCGCGATCCGTTCCTCGAGCGCCTCGCCGAGTCGCTGGCCGACGGCGAGACCCCCGACTGGGGCGCCGTGCGCGTTTCGAGTCCGGCCGAGGCGGCGCGGGTCGAGGCGCTGCGGATCCTCGATCGCCTCGCCGCGTCGCACCGCGAGGCGCGCATCGGTCTGACGCGCAGCCGGCTCGCGGAACTCGACCGCGCGAGCGTCACCGAGCGCGTGTCGGCGCTCGAGTTCGTGCCGCCGATGTTCACGTGGGGCTTCCTGCGCGTCCTCGACCGGATCGGCGAGGGGAGCTTCGGGGAGGTCTATCGCGCCTACGACCCGACGCTGCACCGTGAGGTCGCGCTCAAGCTGAGGCGACTGCCCGCGGAACAGGCCGGCGTGCCGAACGTGGCGGCCACGATGGATGTGCGCGCACGTCACTGGCTCGAAGAGGCGCGGCGGCTCGCCAGCGTTCGCCACCCCCACGTGCTGACGGTGTTCGGCGCCGCCGTGCACGACGGCCGGGCGGGGCTGTGGACCGAGTTGGTGCGCGGCGAGACGCTGGAGCAGCGCCTGGCGCGCACCGGCCCGCTGGCGCCGCGGGAGATCGCGGCGATCGGCGCGGATCTGTGCGCTGCGCTCGCCGCGGTGCACGCTGCCGGGCTCGTGCACGGGGACGTGAAGCCTTCCAACGTCATGCTGGAGCCGGGCGGCGCCGCCGACCCGCGCGAGCGCGTCGTCCTCATGGACTTCGGCGCCGCCCACGAGATCTCCCAGCGCGAGCGCGCCGCGGCGATGACCGCGGGGACGCCGCTCGTCATGGCGCCGGAACTGCTCGAGGGCGTGGAGGCGAGCGTGTCGTCCGACGTCTATGCCGCGGGGGCCGTGCTGCATCGCCTCGCCACCGGCGCGTGGCCGGTGGAGGCCGCATCGCTGGACGAGCTGCGCGCCAGGCACCGCGCCGGGGCGCGGGCACCAAGGGCGGGCGCGAGGCCGGGACTGCCCGTTGCGCTCGCCCGCGCGATCGACCGCGCGCTCGCGCCGCGTCCGGCGGACCGGTTCGCGTCGGCCACCGAGTTCCGCGCGGCGCTGATGCGCCTCGCGGCGCCGGCCCGGGGCTGGCGGCAACGGGCGCTGGCGGCGGGCTCGGCGATCGCGCTCGTCGCCGCGCTGGCGGCGCTGTGGTTCGCGCAGCGCAGCCCTTCGAACGACTCGCTGGCCCCGCGCTCGGCGTTGCCCCCGGTCGCCGGCCCCGCCCCGGTCATGCCGGGTCCGGTGCTGACCGGCACGATGCCGGACGAGTTCTTCGCCAGCTGCATGGCCGCGGCGGGCGACGTGAACGGGGACGGGTACGGCGACGTCGTGGTGGGGAGCCTCGGATACAGCGGCGAGTTCCTGCAGCAGGGCCGTCTCACCGTGTTGCGGGGATCCGCGAGCGGGCTCGCGACCTCGCCCTCGTGGGAGTTCCGCGGCGTGCAGCGCGAGGAGGGACTCGGCGCGTTCGTCGCCGGCGCCGGGGACGTGGACGGCGACGGATTCGACGACGTGCTCGGGTTGTCGCGCTGGGTCCGCCCGGGGGGCACCGCGCTGGCGGGGCGCCTGTACCTGTTCCGGGGATCGCCCGCCGGCCCCGAGCCGGCCCCGGCGTGGGTGTTCGAGGGCGGCCGGGACGGCGGCTGGCTGGGCAACGGAATCGCGTTCGCGGGGGACGTCAACGGCGACGGGTTCGACGACGTGCTGGTGGGCTGCACGTCGTGCGGCAGGGAGCACGAGCTGGAGGGGAATCTCTCGCTGTTCCTGGGCTCCGCGCGCGGCCTCGCGAGCGAACCCGCCCGGGTCTGGTGGGGTGGCGGCCCCGACGCCAACCTGGGCTGGCGGGCCGCCCGCATCGGGGACGTGAATGCCGACGGGTACGACGACGTGCTGCTCGGCGCGCCGCATTGGAGCGGGCGCCTCGGTCGCGAAGGCCGCGTGCAGGTGGACTACGGCGGCCCCGGCGGGCCGGACGGCATCGCGGACTGGACCGACGTCGGCGACCAGCGCGACGCCGCCCTGGGCTGGTCGCTCGGCGGCGGCGGCGACCTGAACGGCGACGGCATCGCGGACTTCGTCGCCGCGCAGACCTCCTGGAGCGGGCGCTTCATCGGCCAGGGGCGCGTGCTCGTCTACCTCGGCTCCCGGCGCGGACCGGTGCGGCTGGCGGGCTGGCACATCGCCGGCTACCGGGCCGGTTCGGCCGAGGGAACCGGGGCCGTCGGGATCGCGCGCGATCTCGACGGCGACGGGCGCGACGAGGTGTTCACCGCCACCCCCAGCCACTCGACGGCGGTGGATTCGCTGCGTGTCGGCGTGCTGACCGTGGGTGCCCTCGACGCGATCGGGCGCCGTGGGCGCATCGTGTGGCGCGAGGTCGGCAGCCTGCCGAACACGCCGATCGGCTGGTGGGCGGCCTCCGCGGGCGACGTGAACGGCGACGGCCTCGGCGACTTCCTCCTCAACCAGCCGAACTACCGGTCCAACGCCGACCGCCGCGGCCGGCTGTTCACCTGGTACGGCCGGCGCGCGTCCCCCCGGCCGCGCTGAGTCGGGAGGCCGCGGGCCCCCGCGCCCCCCGCGTGCGGTTTCGGGCACCGCCGGGATTGACGCCTGAGAGCCTCCGTCCGCGCCGCGAACGCGGCCGGACAGGCGACCGCCCCCCGCCGCGCTCCAACCGGAGGATCCGATGGCTTGCTCCCGTCCTCACACCCTGCCCATCCTTGCTCTCCTTCTTGCCCTCGCCTTCCCGGGCGGTGTGTTTGCCGCATGGCCGACGGATCCCGCGCTGAACCTCCCGGTGGACACCGTGCCGGCCTGGAAGTTCGACGCCGCGATGGTGCCCGACAGCTGCGGCGGCGGCATCGTGGTGTGGGAGGACCACCGGGACGGGTTTCCACAGCTCTACGCCCAGCGCATGGACGCGTTCGGGCAGTTGCGGTGGAGCGCTGGCGGCGTCCACGTGGCGCCGTCACCGGCGTTCCAGGACTACGCCGCCGTCGCGCCGGACGACTCCGGCGGCTGCTTCATCGCGTGGACGGAGTCGCGAATCTCGGGGAACGGGTACGACATCATCCTGCAGCACCTCCTCGCCAGCGGGCTCCCGCACCCCCAGTTCCCGCCCGACGGCCTCGTCGTGTGCGCGAATCCCGCGGACCAGTTTGAAGTGCACCTCGCGGCCGACGGAACCGGGGGTGTCGTCGTGGCGTGGAGTGACTCGCGGGGCAACGAGGACTTCCGCCCGGACTACTACGCCCAGCGCGTGACCTACTCGGGTGCCTTCGCCTGGGCGGCCGACGGAGTTCCGATCGTCGCCTCGCCGGGCATCGAGGCCTATCTCGACATTGCGGGCGACGGCGCGGGCGGGGCGATCGTCGTCTGGACCGACGATCCCCTCGGAGTTTCGGACCTCTACGCGCAACGCCTGGACGCTGCGACCGGTGCCGGCCAGTGGGGTGCCGCCGGCACGCCGATCACCCAGGATCCGACCCGACAAGAGTTCCCGCACGTGATCTTTGACGGCGCCCGGGCGCTGGTGGTGTGGAATGACATTCCCATGAATCCCGGGCCCTGGCTCCCGCGAATCTTCGCCCAGGCGCTGGGCCCGCTGGGCAATGCGATCTGGGCTCCGGGCGGCGTGGTCGTGTCGCCGTCAGCCATACAGTTCACCGATACCGATCCGGTGTCGGACGGTCTCGGCGGCTTCATTATCGCGTGGTCGTCCCAGTCCGGTGCCGGCGCCACCCACGACGTGTATGCCCAGCGAGTGGATGCCTCGGGGTTGCCGGTGTGGGGACCGAACGGGGTCGCTCTCTCGCTCGCGCCGGGGGGGCAGATCGTGAAATCGATCGTGAGCGACGCACGCGGCGGCGCGATCGTGGTGTGGGACGACGGGCGCAACCTGCCCGGGTACACCGAGGACGTGTACGCTGCGCGGGTCACGCATGCCGGCGTCGCCACGTGGACGGCCGACGGCGTACCGGTGAGCTCGGCCGACAGCGTGCAGATCCACTCGGTCGCCGTTCCGGACGGCGCCGGCGGAGCGGTCGTGGCCTGGATCGACACGCGCAACGCCGGCGATGACAAATTGGACATCTTCGCCCAACAGGTCGGCGCCTCGGGCTCGGCCGGCGTTCGCGCGCCGTCGGTGGACTGCCAGCCCGACCTGTGCGGCTATGCATACACCGACTTCGGCGACGCGCCCGAGAACCTGCCGGGCTTCCCGAGCGGCTCGCTCGGCCACTACCCCACCTGCAAGACGGCCACGACGGCCGGCACGCAGGAGATCGAGTGCGGCGCCGCACTCAGCACGCCGCCCGGCTCGACCGGGTACGTCGAGCACGTCGGCACGTACGGGGATGCGAACTACGTCACGTTCGGTTGCCAGAAGGGGCCGGCCGTGGTCGGCGTGGACAGCGAGGTGGATGGGCTCGTCAACGTGGGCACGGGGCCGCCGCCACTCATGCCCGTGACGAGCGCATGCGATCCCGCCGCCCCGCTCCAGAACTTCGAGGACGCCTTCGGCGGCCTGTGGTTCGGCGGCGACGACCTGGCAAGCCCGGCCTGGGGGGTGGCGCTGGCTTCCCGGCCCACGTTCCGCAACTGCGCCACCGCGTCGCTGCGGCTGCGCACCGGCGCGTGCGGACCGCAGAACGCGACCGCGTATCTCAACGTGCTCGTGGACTGGAATCAGGACGGCGACTGGAACGACGTCGCGCGCTGCGGCGCCGCGGGCGCCGAGACCTGCGCGCCGGAGTGGGCGGTGAAGAATGCGCTGGTTTCCGTGCGCCCCGGCTGCGACAGCCTCGACACGCCGGTGTTCCAGGTCGGGCCCGCCACCGGCGGCACCTGGATGCGCCTCACGCTCACGCTGGCGCCGGTCACCGACGACTTCCCGTGGGCCGGCTCGGCGTTGAACTCGGAACCGGGCGGGGCCACCGGAGCGTTCGCCGGCGGCGAGACGGAGGACTACCCGGTGACGATCGTGGAGGCGGTGGACGTCGGTGCGCCGCCGACGCCGGATGCGCTCGTGCTGGCCCCGCCCGCGCCGAATCCGGGGGCCGGCGAGACCGACGTGCGCTTCGCGCTGCCGCACGCGTCGCAGGTGCGGCTCGGGGTCTACGACCTCGCCGGCCGCCGGGTGCGTTCGCTCGCCAGCGGCATGCGCCCGGCGGGGACGCACGTGGTGCGCTGGGACGGTCGCGACGAGACCGGCGCCCCGGCGCCCTCGGGACTCTACTTCGTGCGCCTCGAGGCCGCCGGCGCCACGCGCGTCCGCACGGTGGTTCGCACCCGCTAGCTGAGGAGTCTCACCCGGTTGTTGACACTCTGAGACCGTTCGGCCGGGGTCCTTCTGACAGAAGTGGGTGGTGCTCGAGGCCGCCCGCGACGGTCCAGCGAGAAACCCCGGATGAAGCTCCAGCGTGGAGCACGGACGTGCCGTGCCGGTCGAGCCCTGCTCGTCGGGCGGGTTCTGGAAGCGGGCTGGACGGTGACGCGGGCGGCCGAGGCGTCGTGGATCGGCCGCCGCACGGCGCACCCGTGGCTGTCCGCGATGCCGCCGGGGACCCGGCCAGCCTGGCCGACCGCGGCCGGCGGCGCCGGGGCGCCGGCCGGGACCACGTGCACGTTGCCCGTGCCGCCCGCACGGTCGTCTCCACGGCCGACCACCTGGGCCGGCTGCGGTCCCGGGGGTGAACCACGTCCTGAGACTCCACCGCTAGGTGAGCACCGCGCGCAGGAAGTCGCGCGTCTCGGGCTGCTCGAAGAAGTTGCCGTGGAACACGCGCGCGCCCGAGAACTTGAAGATGCGTGTCGCCACGAGCGCGGGCGGGTCCGCGCCCGGGTCCACGGTGAGCACGCTGGCGGTCGGCACCACGAGGTCGTTGGGCGCGCCCATCAGCGCGTCCATGCCGTGGTCGCGCAGCTTCGCGAGCAGCCCGGTGTCGGGCTCGTAGTCCGCGGTGATCGCCGCGTAGCGAGCGTTCGGGGCGGAGGTCGCGGAGTCGTTGAGCCTCCGCAGGAACTCCGAGTCCGGCGCCTGCGGCACGAGGCCCGGAAGATTCCCCACGCCCTGGGCCGCGACCCACTGCACGGCGCCGAGGATCCACTCGATCGCGAACAGACCCGCGAAGCGCGGCATTAGCCCGACCAGATTGGTCATCAGCTCGAGGCACTGCTCGAGGCGCCTCGGGTCCGCGAGCGGCGTGCCGGCGTTGGGCGTGCCGACGAGCACCACGTTGCGGATCGCGACCGACGGCTGGCGGTTCATCTCGGCGATGGCGCGCGCCACGAGGCCGCCGCGGCTGTGGCACACCAGGTCCACTTCGTACGGACCCGGCACGCGCAGCAGCCGGTCGTAGAACGCCTGCGCGTTCTCGAGCGGAGAGCGCGACACCGAGAAGTGGTCGAACGCATAGATGCCGCCCGGGTAGCGGGCGCGCAGCCCGGTGAGCGTCGCGGCGTCGAGGTCGGAGAACGCGCCGCGCGAATCGGAAAACGTGCCGTGGATGAAGACCAGCATGCGGCCGTTGCGGGCGTCGGGCAGCGCATCGAGCGGCGCGTCGCCGGGCGCCGGGAACCCGGCCGGACCCACCGCCTTGAGGCCCTCCTTCATGCGGCGCCGCTCGTGCCGGCGCACGAGGTGTTCGAGCAGCTCGGCCGCCGCCCAGCTCACGACCTTGAACACGATCACCTTGATCACGAACCCCGCGGCCATGGCGGGCGCCGCCGCCCGGCGCGGCGCGCGCCCGGCGCGGGCCGGCGCCGAACGCGCGGGCGGCGGGGCGATCGGGAAGCGCCACGTGCGGCCCGCGCGCGCGGCGGCGGGAGCGCGCGGGCGGGTGGCGCGCGGCCCCTCCGGGTAGACCCAGGTGACGGTGCCGTCCGGCGCCTCTCGCAGGACGATCGCCGCCTCGTCCGGACCGGTCTGGACCTCCACGCTGGCGACCGGCGCCGGGGCGCGGCGCGTTGCCCCGCGACGGACCGGGGCGCGCCGCCACGCCGAGAACTCGATGGTCTTGACGATGCGCGCGCCCGTGGCGCGCAGCGCGCCGTCGAGCGCAGGCGGACGCGCCGCGGCCGTGCCTCGGCCGGCGCGGCGCGCGGGGCCACGGCGCGGAGCGGCGGAGCGGCGCACGACGAAGCGGGCGGCGGCATCGCGGGCGGGGGTGAGAGCGACGCCGTCGCCGAGATCCGTCGCGGCGGCGGGGGTGCGCTGGCGGGCGGCCATGGTGACCTCCTCGTGCGAGAAAACCGCGCCGGGGGGCGCGTCGAGGACGGAGCGCCACGGGAGGCGGCGCGCGCGGAGCAGCGCGCCCTGCGCGGGCCGCGGCGGTCCGTGTCGCAGCAACGGGCAGTCTGTCGAAACCCCGTTTCGACCTCAACCGCCGCGCAGCGCCCGAGAGATCCGGACGAAGCGACGCGGCCGGCCGGTCCCTGGGCCAGCGCCGGACGGACGGCTGGCCATCGCGCCCGGGCTTGCCGGGCGCCCGCCGAAGGCCTTCCCGCGCCTCCCGCGGGTTGAGCGCCCGCGCCGCCGGGCCTAGACTGCGCGCCCCGCGTCGCGCGCCGCGCCGCGCCCTTCCGCCATGACCTGCCTTCCCAGCGACGACGACATTGATCGCTTCACCCTCGCCGCGGGGTTCGCGTGCGCTTCGACCGCCTGCGGGCTCAAGGCGAGCGGCCGGCCCGACCTGCTCATGGTGTGGAGCGAGCGGCCGTGCGCGGCCGCCGGCGTGTTCACCACCAACCGGGTCGAGGCCGCCCCGGTGACGCTCGACCGCGCGGCGCTTGCCGCCTCGGGCGGACGCGCGCGCGGAGTGATCGCCAACGCCGGCTGTGCCAACGCGGTGACCGGCGCGCGCGGCATGGAGGACGCGCGCCGCATGGCCGCCCTCGGCGCCTCGGCGATCGGCGCGGCGCCCGGGGAGATGCTGGTGCTCTCGACCGGCGTGATCGGCGTGTTTCTCGACATGGCGAAGGTCGCGCGCGGGGTCGAGGCGCTGCGCGCGCCGTCCGCCTCGCGGCGCGCGGGCGACGCGGCGCGCGCCATCACCACCACCGACACGCGCGCCAAGGTGGCCTCCGCCGAGGTCGCGCTCCCGGGCGGCACGGCGCGCATCGCGGGGTTCGCCAAGGGCGCGGGCATGATCCACCCGGCCATGGCGACCATGCTCGCCGTGGTCACGACCGATGCCGCGATCGAGCCCGCGCGCCTCGACCGCGCGCTGCGCGCCGCGGCCGCCACGAGCTTCAACCGCATCAGCGTGGACGGCGACATGAGCACCAACGACACGGCGCTGGTGCTCGCCTCGGGGGCTTCGGGCGTGGCGGTGGACGACGCCGGCGAGGCGGCGTTCACCGCCGGCCTCGCCGGGGTGTGCGCGCGCCTCGCGCGCATGATCGCGCGCGACGGCGAGGGCGCCACGCGCCTCGTCGAGATCCGCGTCACGGGCGCCCCGGACGAGCCCACCGCGCACCGCGTCGGCGACGCCATCGCGCGCTCGCCGCTCGTCAAGACCGCCATCCACGGCAACGACCCCAACTGGGGTCGCATCCTCGCCGCCGCCGGCGCGAGCGGCGCGGCGATCGAGCCCGGGCGCGTGCGGCTGTGGTTCGGCGAGGGCGACGCGCTCGCGCTGCTCGACGGCGGGCTGCCGGCGGCCTTCGACGCGGCGCGCGCTTCGGCGCTGCTGCGCGAGGACCCGGCCGTGATCCGGCTCGACCTCGGCCTCGGCGACGGCGCGGCCACCGTGTGGACCTGTGACCTGAGCGCCGAGTACGTGCGGGTGAACGCCGACTACACGACGTAGCGGCGGCGCGCCGCCGCGGCGCGGGCGGGCGGCGCCGGCCCGCGCCATGCGCACCGGTGCGCGCGCCGGCCGCCACCGCGGCGCGCCGCGGCCGCGCGTGCCCGGCGGCGCCCCGCCCTCACCCCGCGAGCCCGAGCAGCGCCTGCGCGAAGAGGATCTTGGCCACGGTCGTCACCGGATAGACCGTGACGTAGCCGACGTCCACGCCGTCGTCGTCGGACCCCTCCTTCGCGAACGCCAGCACCGCGGGCTGCGTGAAGACGCCCGACAGCATGCCGGCAAGCACGCCGGGTGGGACGCGCAGGATGGCGTGCCCGGCCCACAGCGTGAGCATGGCCACCGCGAAGGTGAGCGCGGCGCCCGCGCCGAACAGCGCGAGGCCGCCCGCCTCGCCAAAGGTGCGCGCGAACACCCACCCCGAGCGCGTGCCGACGCCGGCGAGGAACAGCACCAGCCCGATCTGGCGCAGCGTGAGCCCGGCGTTGTAGGGCATGACCCACACCACGGGCCCCGAGCGACCGAGCGCGCCGAGCGCGAGCCCGACCACGAGCGGCCCGCCGGCAAGGCCGAGCTGGAACGCGCCGCCCCCCGGGAGCGGCAGCGGCACGAGGCCGAGCGCGAGCCCGAGCGCGGCGCCGAGACCGAAGGTGAGCACGTCCACCTCGGCGAGCGCGCGGTACGAGTCGCCGAAGAAGCGCGTCACCTCGTCCATGCGCTCGCGCGGCGCGAGCACGCGCACGCGGTCGCCCGGCTGGAGCACGGTGTCGCCCGCGGGCAGCACGTCGGCGTCGCCGCGCCGCACGCGCGTGATGCGCGCGCCGAGCCGGTCGAGGCCGACGAGGTCGCGGATGCGCTGCTCGACGACCGCCGGGTTCGACACGAAGACGCGCCGGTGGTCGAGCGTGCGCCGGTCGAGGTCAATGCGCTCGGCGCAGCGCTCGCCGAGCGCCTCGACGAGCGCCGCGACCTCGCTCGCCGGCGCCACCGCGCTCACCACGTCGCCCGGGCGCAGCGGCTCGCGCGGCCGCACCACGTCCACGCGTCCCGCGCGCAGCACGCGCCCGAAGCGCGCGCGCCAGCCGGCGGCGCGCGCCAGCGCCCCGAGCGGGAGCGCGCACGCTTCGGGGCGCGTCACGCGCAGCACCACGACCTCGAGCGGCTCGCGGCGCGCGGGCGGCACGCCGCGGAACAGCGTGCGCCGCGCGACGACCAGCGCGACGAGCGCGGCGAGCACGCCCATCGGGTAGCTGATCGCGTACGCCACGACCGGCTCCGCGGCAAGCGACTCGGCGGCGCCCGCCGCGCGCAGACGCTCGGTGACCGCGGCGAGCGCGGGCGTGTTGGTGAGCGCGCCGCAGTAGAGCCCCGCGGTGAGCGCGGGACCGAAGCCGAACGCGGCGTGGGCGAGGAGCGCCACCCCCGCGCCGAGCGCCAGCGTCACGGCCGCGAACGCCGCGTCGCGCACCCCGCCGCGCCGCAGCGCCGCCACGAAGCCCGGCCCGGTCGAGAGCCCGACCGTGTAGACGAACAGCACGAGACCGAGGCGCTGCACGACCTCGGGCACCTGGAGCCGTGGATCGAGGGCGCCGAAGGCGAGCCCCACGAACAGCACCGCCGCCACGCCGAAGGCGAAGCCGCGCACGCGCACGCGCCCGAGCGCGAAGCCGAGCGCGAGCACCAGGAACAGGAGGATGAGCGGCTGCGGGGCGAGGAACTCGACGACGCGCGAGAGCATGGCGGGCAGCATAGCGGCGGCGCGCGCGGGGGGCACGGGGCCCGGCGCGACGCGCGGGACGCCGGCGGGCGACGGCGAGCGCCCGCGCGGCGGTCGCGGGCGCCGCGCCGCCCGGCTCCACCGCGCGGCGGCCCCGCCGTCGGCGGGGAGCCGTCGGGGCCGCCCGATGGGCTAGCGGTAGATCGTCTTCAGCAGGCCCCAGCTCGCGCGCGCGGTCGGGGTGGCGGGATCGAACAGGAAATTGGTGACGCTGTAGAACTCGCCGATCGTGTCGCGCTCGAAGCCGCTGTTGTCCGACGACGGGAAGCGACCGCCGAGGGCGTTGCCGGTGCCGTACGCATCGTCCGAGTCGGGGAACCCGCACGATCCGTCGTTCGCGCCGGTCACGCAGTCCACGTTCGCCCCGCAGTGGTCGCCGTCGTAGGGGTAATCGCCGATCTGTTCATGCTGCACGCCCTGGCCGCAGCCGGGGGCCGAGTCGTAGGCGTCAAAGCCGGCGTCCTCGTAGGTCGTGTACACCGCGAAGTTCACCGTGCGCGGGGCGGTGGCCGTGAGGCCGAGCAGCGCGCGCGGCAGCTTGAACTCGTAGTACATGCCGCCGTCGTCGCACGAGCGGTATCCGCCGTCGGCCCACTCGAGACCGCTCAGGGCGTCGAGGAGCGTGGCGCCGTTCTTGTCGAGCAGCGCGGCGTAGCCGCCGGCCGACTGCGGGTTCTCGAGCGCCACGAAGAACTCGGGGTCCCAGTCGCAGAAGTCCACGGCCTTGCCCCACGGCGCGGTCAGCACGCGCCCGCGCGCGTCGTCGGTGTCGATGGCGATGAACAGGTCGCCGCGCTCGTAGGTCTCGTTGGGGCCCTGCACGCCGAGGTACACGTGGCTGGCGTCCCACGACACCCAGAACTCGCGCACGTCCATGCAACCGCCCGCGGGCAGCGGGGTGTCGGTGAATGACCCCGAGGCCACGAAGTAGTGATAGGCGGAGGACTCGAATGCCGCGTCGGACGGCCCTCCGGGAACGCCGCAGCCGCCGACCGGCGAAGCGTGCGGGTTCTCGGACAGGCGCGAGGTGGGCGGAAATCCGTTGAGCCCGTCCATGACTTCGGTGTGCGTGCCGCCGACGGTGCCGGCGGCGAAGGCGAGCGAGGGGACGAGCGCGAGGGCGGCGATCAGGACCGGCGCACGGCGCATGGGGGAGCTCCTCGAAGGTGGTCGAGCAGGGATGTGGAACGCGCCCGGCGCTTCGCAGCGCGGGCCGGGCGCGTGAAATCATGCCACACGGCGCGCGGCCGGCGCACGCGCCATGGCGATGCGGTCTGCGGCCGCCCGTCGCGCCGTCAGGGCGCGCGCACCGGCTTCGGCGCCACCGCCGGCACCTCGCGCTCGCGCACCAGGCGGTTGAACGCCGCGACGTCCTCGGTCAGCACGCGGCGCAGCTTCGCGAGCTCCGCGTCCACCTTCGCCGACAGGTCGGCCCACACCGCCAGCGCCTGATCGGTGGGGCGCGCGTCGGCGCTCTCCACCGTCTCGCCGAGCAGGGAGAGCTTGTTGTTGAGGCGAATGGGGTAGTTGAGCGGGTCCTGCGGGCTGCGCGTCCTGGTCTGGTGGAGCGTCTCCTCGATCGCCGTGAGCCGCGCCTTCAGCGCCCGCGCCGAGTCGGCCACCACGGCGTCGCGCCCGGCGCGCCGGGCGCGCGCCACGACCACGTCCATCTGCTCGCGCGCGTCGCGAATCGCGGCCACGGCGTCGTTCGTCTCGCTCAGCTTGTCGCGGATCTTGCGGTGCAGGTCGTGCTGGAGCCGGAAGTCCTCGTCGGTGGTGGCGAGGCGCGGATCCTTGACCACGTCGAACGCGGCCTCGCGCACGGCGCTGCCCACGGTGAGACGCACGCGGTAGCGGCCCGGCACCGCGATCGGGCCGTCGAGCACGCCGCCCCAGAACACCAGTCCCTCGAAGCGCGTGGCGCCCTCGCCGCGCAGGTCCCACACGAACTGATTCCCGCCGGCCGCCGCCGGCACCCTGGGACCGCGCTCGACGCGCCGCTCGGCGGTGTCGCGCGGCACCTCGCCGCGGCGGTCGAAGGCGCGCACCACGGCGCCGGCGGCGTCGAGGAACTCGAGCCGCACCGTGGCGCTGTCGGGCGGCGCGTCGCGCAGCCACCAGCGCACCAGCGCGCCGGCGGGCGGATTGCGCCCGGCGTCGTTGCGCGGCACGCCCGCCCCGCCGAGCCGCACCGCGGTATCGGGCGTGTAGAGCCGCACCGCGTCCGCGCGCGGGTCGGCGGCGAGCTGGCGCAGCGGCCCGAGGTCGTCGAGGCACCAGAACGCGCGGCCCTGCGTGGCGGCCACGAGGTCGTCGCCGGCCACGACGAGGTCGGTGACGGGGGTCACGGGCAGGTTGAGCTGCAGCCCCTGCCAGCGCGCGCCACCGTCGAACGACACGAACACGCCGGTCTCGGTGCCGGCGTACAGCAGCCCCTTGCGCGCCGGGTCCTCGCGCACCACGCGCACGAAGGCGTCGGGCGGCAGCCCGTTCACGAGGCGCGTCCACGTGCGGCCGTAGTCGCGCGTGGCGTAGACGTAGGGGCGGAAGTCGTCGAGCTTGTAGCGCACCACGGCGGCGTAGGCGGTGCCGGGGTCGTGCGGCGAGGCCTCGAGCGCGTTGACCTGGCTCCATTCCGGCAGCCCGCGCGGCGTGACGTCGCGCCACGCGCCGCCGCCGTCCTCGGTGACGTGGATGCGGCCGTCGTCGGTGCCGGCCCACAGCACGCCCTTCCTGAGCGGCGACTCGGCGAGCGCGAAGATCGTGCAGTAGTACTCGACGCTGGTGTTGTCCTTGGTGATCGGTCCGCCCGAGGGACCGAGCTTGGTCGGGTCGTTGCGCGTGAGGTCGGGGCTGATCGCCTCCCACGACTGGCCCTCGTTGAGGCTTCGGAACAGCATGTTGCCGGCCGCGTACAGCACGCTCGCATCGTGCCGCGAGACGAGCACGGGAAAGTTCCACTGGAAGCGGTAGCGCATGCCCTCCGCGCCGTGCCCCATCGGGTTGTCGGGATAGACGTTGATGTCGCGCCGCTGCTGCGTGCGGCGGTCGAAGCGCGTGAGGTAGCCGCCGTAGGAGCCCGCATACACCACGTCGGGCTCGTCCCACTTCGGCGCGATCCAGCCGCTCTCGCCGCCGCCCACGTCCCACCAGTCGGTGCGCTCGATGCCCCAGCCGGTGGTGCGGTGCGGGATCGAGACCGTGCTGTTGTCCTGCTGCGCGCCGTAGATGCGGTACGGGAACTGGCGGTCCACCGCCACCCGGTAGAACTGCGCGGTGGGCTGGTTGTCGAGGCTCGACCACGTGCGGCCGCCGTCCTCGCTCACGCACGCGCCGCCGTCGTTGCCGCTGATCATGCGCTCGGGGTCGGCGGGGTCGATCCAGTGGTCGTGGTGGTCGGGGTGCGGAGTCGCCACCGTCTGGAACGTGCGCCCGCCGTCGCGCGACAGGTGGAGCCGCACGTTGAGCACCCACACCTTCTCGGCGTCCTTCGGGTCCGCGACGAGGCGGCTGAAGTACCACGCGCGCTGGCGCAGGCTGCGGTCCTCGTTGACGCGCGTCCACGACTCGCCGGCGTCGTCCGAGCGGAACAACCCGCCGTCCTCGGCCTCGACCATGGCCCACACGCGCTGCGGCCGCGCGGGCGAGACGGCGACGCAGATCTTGCCGAGTACGCCCTGGGGCAGGCCGTTCCCCGCGCGCTGCGTGAGGCGCGTCCAGGTGTCGCCGCCGTCCACCGACTTCCACAGGCTCGAACCCGGCCCGCCGCTCTCGAGCGTCCACGGGCGGCGGTGCACCTGCCAGAAGCCGGCGTACAGGATGCGCGGATTGGTGGGATCCATGACGAGGTCGCTCGCGCCGGTGCGCTCGTCCACGTGCAGCACGCGTTCCCACGTGCGTCCGCCGTCCTTCGAGCGGAACACGCCGCGCTCCGCGTTGGGCCCGAACACGCGCCCGAGCGCCGCGACGTACACGAGGTCGGGGTCGTTCGGGTGGACGCGCACGCGCGCGATCTGGCTCGTGCCGGCAAGTCCGAGGTGCGACCACGTGCGGCCGGCGTCGGTCGAGCGATAGACGCCGTCGCCGTGCGAGACATTGCCCCGGATCGGCAGCTCCCCCATGCCCACGTACATCACGTTGGGATCGGACGGCGCCACGGCGATGGCGCCGACCGAGCCGGTGCCGAAGGTGGAATCGGAGATCGCCTGCCACGACGCGCCGGCGTCGGTCGTGCGCCACACGCCGCCGCCGGTGGCGCCCATGTAGTAGAGGCGCGGGCTTCCGGGCACCCCCGTCACCGCCGTCACGCGCCCGCCCCGGAACGGCCCGACGAGGCGCCAGCGCATTCCCGCGTAGAGCGACGGATCCACCGCCACCGCGCCGCGGCGCGCGGCTTCGCGCGCGGCCGGGGACACGACCGCCGTGGGCCACGCGGCGCGCGGGGCGGCGGCGGGCGCGGGCGCGGCGGGCGGAGCCGCGGCGCGCGCCGGCCCGGCGGCGGGCGCGGGCGCGGGAAGCGAAACCGCGAGCACGGCGGCGAGCGCGGCCGCGAGCGGGCGGGCGGAGCGCTGCGGGCGGAGCGGCGCGCGCGAGGACGCGCGCGCGGGCAGGTCGGATGGGAAACGCGAGCGGCGCATGGGGGAACCTCCCGGTCGTGTCGGACGGAGCCTCGAACACCCGCGACTCTACGTCACCGCGGCGTCAGTCGCCCTCCGGCATCTCCGGGAACTCGCCGCGCGCCGCGAGCAGGGCGCGCGCGGCGTCGGCGTCCTCGGGCGCCACCTGCAGGCGCACGAGTCCGGCGGCGAGGTTCTCGCCGAGGCCGATGCGCCCCAGCCCCACGAACTCCTGAACCCCTTCGCCCTGCGCGTGGCACGAGATGCCCTCGGCCTCGAGCAGCGACTCCGCGACGGCGAGCAGCGCGGGATCGCCGGTCTCGAGCACGGTCACGAGATCGGACGGACCGCCGTCCGCCGCGCCCCCGAGCGGCGCGCCGCACGTGTCGCACACCGCCGAGCCCTCGGGGACCGGCCGGCCGCATCGCGGACATTCCATGGCGTTCTTCTCCCGCGCGGCGGCGCGCCCACGCCGCCGCCCCGCGCGCCGCGAGCCTAGCACCGCGCGGCGCCGCCTTCTCGGGAATTCGCCGTCCGGCGGGCGCGGCGGCTCCGCCCCGCGCCCCGCAACGCGCGCGCCCCCGGCGGGACCGCCGCCGGGGGCGCCGCGCGCGCGCTCCGTCAGCTCTTCTCCTCCCACACACGGCACAGGTGGACGATCGTCTCGACCGCCTTCTCCATGTCCTGCACCGAGATCCACTCGAGGCGCGAGTGGAAGTTGTGCTCGCCCGCGAAGACGTTGGGCGTCGGCAGCCCCATGAAGGACAGCCGCGCGCCGTCGGTGCCGCCGCGAATCGCGGTGGCGCGCGGCTCCATGCCGGCGCGGCGGATGGCCTCGCGCGCGTACTCGGCGACCTGCGGGTGCTGGTCGAGCACCTCCTTCATGTTGCGGTAGGACTCGATGACTTTGCAGGTCACGCTCGCGCCCGGCCAGTCCGCGACCGTCTCGCGCGCCAGGCGCTCGAGCATGGCCTCCTTCTCGGCGAGCTTCGGCGTCTCGAAGTCGCGGATCAGGAACTTGACCGCGGTGCGGTCCACCGAGGCGTCCACGACGTAGGGATGCACGAAGCCCTCGCGCCCGGAAGTGGTCTCGGGCGACAGCCCCTCGCGCGGCAGGCGCGAGATGAAGTCCGCGGCGACCTTGATGCTGTTGACCATGCGCCCCCGGGCGAAGCCGGGGTGGGTGTTGAAGCCCTGGAAGGTGAGCGTCATGGCGTCGGCGGAGAAGGTCTCGATCTCGAGCGTGCCGCGCGCGGCGCCGTCCATGGTGTAGGCGTACGCGGCGCCGAAGCGCTTGACGTCGAAGTGGAGCGTGCCGCGCCCCACCTCCTCGTCGGGCGTGAACCCGAGGCGCACGACGCCGTGCGGGATCTCGGGATGCTGCATGAGGTACTCGGCGGCGGCCACGATCTCGGCCACGCCGGCCTTGTTGTCGGCGCCGAGCAGCGTGGTGCCGGACGCGGTGACGATGTCGTCCCCGATGCGCTCGGCGAGCGCCGGGATGTCCGCGGGACGCAGCACCTGGCTCGGGTCGTCGGGGAGCACGATGTCGCCGCCCGCCCACGCGCGGTGAACGATGGGCTTGACGTTCGCGCCGCTCTGCTCGGGCGAGGTGTCCACGTGCGCGAGGAAGCCGATGACCGGCACGTTGGGCTTGGCGCTGGTCGCGGGGATGGTCGCGAACACGTAGCCGTGCTCGTCGCGCGCCGCATCGGCGAGGCCGATGGCGCGCAGCTCCTCGACGAGCAGGTCGAGCAGCACGAGCTGCTTGGCGGTGGTGGGATAGGTCGCCGACGTTTCGTCGGACTGCGTGTCGTACGTGACGTAGCGCAGGAAGCGCTCGAGCACGGTGGTCTTGAGCGTGGTCTCGGCCGGCATGGCGGGCTCCAGGTGGGGGTCGCTCCGAAGGCGTGCGAACCGTAGTGCGCCCTCCCCGCCGTGGCAACCGGGCGCGGCGTCACGCCGGCGGCGCCTCGACGACCTGCGCGCCGGTCAGCGTGCGGAGGAGGCCGCTCCGCCCAGCAGGCTCGCCAGCCACCAGGCGGTGAGCGCGACCGCGTTGACCAGCGCGGCGTGGGGCGCCCAGCGGTCCGGCCGCGCCGGGAGGCGACCGGCGCGCCACAGGCCCCAGGCCGCCCATGCCGCGAACACCTGCGCCGGCGCGAGCAGCGACCACGGGTGGAGCCGCCATGCCGCGGAGAGGTCTCCGCGTCCGAGCGCGGCCAGCGCGCGCGTGCCGCCGCACGTCGGACAGGCAATGCCGGACGCGGCGCGCAGCGCGCACGCCGGTTCGCCGCCCGCCTGCGCCCCGGCCCATGCGACGAGCGCGGCCCCCGCCGCGAGTGCCGCGACCCCCGCGCCGAGCCAGACGAGCGCGCCGCGCCGCGCGGCGGCCGCGTCGGACCGGGCGCGCGCGCCGCGGCGCGGCGCACGCTCGTGCGCCACGGCGGGGGACGGGCAGGCGGCGCGCCCGCTCACGCGCTCCCCTCCGGCGGGGACGGCGGCCTGAACGCCTCGGGCGGGGACGGCGCGGGCGGCGCGGGCGGCGCGGTGATGGCCGGCGGGGCGCCCGGGCCCGGCCACCACTGCTCGGTACCGCCCGGGGCCGCGCCACCGCCCGACGCACCCTCCCATACGTCCCACTCGGGACCGAACTGCCGCAGGTAGGACGGCCCGAGGCCGCGGAACCACGTGTAGATCGGCAGCAGCAGCAGCTGGCCGACGTACGGGATCGCCATCAGCACGAAGCCCGCGCAGCACGTCGCGAAGCCGAGCGCGACCACCAGCGCCGTGACCGCGAGGGTCAGCAGGAGCATCACGATGCCGTAGCCCACGAAGCGCAGCGGGTGGGCGCCGAAGAGCGGCAGGAACCTGCCCCACGCCGCGATCGCGCCGAGCCGGTGCCGGTACATGATCGGCACCACGAAGTCGTTGAGCAACAGCCCCACGAACCCGACGAGCAGCCCGAAGGGGACGAGCACCGCGAACAGGCCGGCGAGCGCGGCGAGCGCGCCGAACGGGTCGCCGGCGTGGTCGAGCGCAGAGCGGATCGCGGGAATGAACGGCACGATCAGGAAAATCGCGAGCGTGAGGACGACGATGTTGAAGCCGAGACGCCACCAGAACAGCGAGTCCCCGAGGCGCGCGAGGCGGCGCCAGGGCTCGACGATGGCCGCGCGCTCGCGCACCACGCTGTCGAGGAACACGAACTTGCCGCGCGCGCTGAGCCACTGGAGCAGCAGGAACAGCAGGAACGCCAAGGCCAGGATGGCGAGCAGGAACGGGATCATGACCAGCCCGGAGAGCAGGTCGCGCGCGCGGTCCACGCCCTCGCGCGCCGTGTCGGCGTTGATGCGGCCGCCGTAGGAACCGTGCCCGCCGCCCGACAGCCACTCCGACAGAAAGGCCGCGAACGCGAGCACGAACCAGGTCTCGCCGCGAAACGGCGCGAACAGCATGCGCCACGCCCTGGACCACGCTTCGCCGACCGCCCTCCCGTACGACACGTTCATCGGCTGCCTCCCTTCGCCCTTGCCGCGCGCGCAGCATAGCCCCGCGCCGGGAGGAGAACCACGGCCGAGAGGAGGCGGCCGCCGCGGGGCGGGCCGCGTCCGCCGCGCGCGCGCCTACCCCCGCCCGAGCAGCCGCAGCAGCCCGGTGGTGAGCCACGGCGCGTAGGTGATGAGCAGCACGCCGAGGCCGAGGATGCCGAGAATGGGCAGCGACGCCCGCGCGACCTCGAACACCGGCTTCCCGAAGCGGTACGAGGCGAGGAACAGGTTGAGCCCGACCGGCGGAGTGAGGTAGCCGAGTTCGAGGTTGGCGACGAACACAATGCCGAGGTGCACGGGGTGGATGCCGAAGGCCTCGGCGATCGGCACGATGAGCGGCACCACCACGACCGTGGCCGAAAAGATGTCCATGAGGCAGCCGACCACGAGCAGGAACAGGTTGAGGGCGAGCAGGAACACCGCCGGCGAGTGGACGTGCGCCCGGGTCCACTCGACGAGCCGCGCCGGCGCCTCGGCGTCCACCATCCAGCTCGACAGCCCCATGGCGCAGCCGAGGATCACGAGCACGCCGCCCACCAGCACCACGCTGTCGTGGAGCACGCGCGGCACGTCGCGCCGCAGGCCGAGGTCGCGGTGGACGAAGCACTGTGTGACGAACGCGTACAGCGCGGTGAGCGCCGCGCCCTCCACGAGCGTGGCGAAGCCGCCGAAGATGGCGACGAGCACCACGACCGGCAGCGCCAATTCCCACGCCGCGCCGCGCACCGCCGCGAGCGCCGCGCGCGCGTCGAACGGCGTGCGCCGCGCGCCGCCGCGCGCGCCCTCGCGCATGCCCCACGCCGCGACGAGCGCGAGCAGCACGAAGCCCGGCGCCAGTCCGCCGAGGAACAGGTCCTCGATCGGGATCTGCGCCACGATGCCGTACAGGATGAGCGGCAGCGCCGGGGGGAACAGCAGCCCGAGCGAGCCGCAGCCGGTGAGCAGGCCGAGCGAGAAGCGCTCGCGGTAGCCCTCCTCGGCGAGCGCCTTGAGGAGCAGCGCGCCGAGGGCGAGGATGGTCACGCCCGAGCCGCCGGTGAAGGCGGTGAAGAACGCGCACACCACCGCGACCACCACCGCGGTGCCGCCCGGCATCCAGCCGAACAGCGCGCGGAACACGCGCACGAGGCGCGTCGAGGCGTGCCCCTCGGCGAGCAGGTAGCCGGTGAGCGTGAAGAGCGGGATGGCGGCGAGCGTCGGCGACACGGCGAGCCGGTAGGTCTCGGCCGGAACCGCCGCGACGGGCACGCCGTCGCGCAGGAACAGCAGCAGCGCCGCGCCGCCGAGCAGCGCGAAGAGCGGTCCGCCGAGGACCGTGGCGAGCACGATGAGGGCGAGCCCCGGCCACGCCGGCATGCCGGCGAACGCCTCGGGGCGCGCGCCGATGGCGAGCCCCGCGACGATGCCGAGGGCGGCGAGCGCGCGCCCGCCCCACGCCGGATGCGCGCGCCACGCCACGCGCAGCGCGACGAGCGCGAAGCTCGCCGGCAGCACGAGCTGCGCCGCCCACACCGGGACGCCAAGCGCGAGCGTCGCGCCGCCCTCGCGCTCGAGCATCGCCATGTCCCACGAGGCGCGCGCGAGCAGCGCCGCGACCGCCGAGGCGACGAGCGCCGCGACCACCGAAGCGGCGCGGCGCAGCGGTCCTTCGGGGATGAAGGCGCCGGTCGCGAGCTCGAGCAGGCGGCCCTCGCGCGCCGCGAGCGCCGCGCCGAGGAAGCCGACCCACAGCGTGAGGTGCTGAACGAAGGGGCCCGAACCGGGGACGCCGCTCTTCCACAGGGCGCGCGCGGCGATCTCGGCGATCGGCAGCAGCGCCATGAGCGCGAGCGCGGCGCTCGCGGCGCCGCGCTCGAGGCGGCCGAACAGGGCGTTCAGCGCGCGTCCTCCCCCGCGCCGGCGGCGGCGCGGGGCGCCGCGCGGCGGCCGCGCCTCACTTCGCGCCGCCCGCGCGCGCGCGGAACGCGTCGCGTTCGCGCCGCGCGAGCGCCAGCACCTCGGCCGGCACCTTGGCGCCCGTCATGCCGCTCGCAAACTTCTCGGCGGTGGCGCGGAACTCCGCCGCCGCCGCGCCCGACACGGGGTGCACGGTGAGACCGCGCTTCTGCATTTCGGCCACCGCCGTGGTGTCCTGCTTCGGCACCTCCACCTCGAGGCGCTGCTCCAGCCGGCGGCAGGCCTCGAGGATCCTCGCCCGGTCGGCCTCGGCGATCTTCGCCCACGCCGACTTCGTCATGATGAGCCCGCCGACGAGCGGGGCGAGGCCCATGCCGACCATGTTGGGCGTCTGCCGGTACCACTGGAGCGTGAGTCCGAGGAGCGGCGTCGTCGGGTAGGCGTCGATCATCCCGGTCTGGAGCCCGGTCATGATGTCGGTCGCCGCGAGCGCCACGGGCTGGAAGCCGTACGACTTCCACAGCTGCACCATGTGGTCGTCGCCCGCCCAGACGAACATCTTCGAGCGCCGCAGCCCATCGACCGAGGACACCGCCGACTTGGTGAAGAAGTACACCCACCCGCCGTGCCCCCACGACAGCAGCACGAAGCCCCTGGCCTCCAGCCGCTGGCGCAGCACCGGCTCGAGCGCGTCGAGCGTGGCGTAGAGCTCGGGGTACGAGCCGAAGAACATCGGAATGTTGAAGACGTTGAAGGCCGGGTCGATCGCGGCGAGCCCGGCGGTGGTCACGGCCGCCGCCTGGAGCTGGCCGATGCGCATCTTGCGCACCACGTCCGGCTCGTCGCCGGCGACGCCTCCCGGGTAGACGCGCAGCGTGACGCGCCCCTGCGTCGAGGCGCTCCACTGGGCGCCCATCTCGCGCAGCGCCTTGTCCCACACCGAGCCCTCGGGCACGAGCGTGGCGAGCTTGACCACGCCCGCCTGCGCGGCGGCCGGCGCGGGAACGAGCGCCGCGGCGGCGGGCGCGAGCGCGAGCGCGGCGGCGAGCGCGACGGCGCGCCGCGGCGCGCGGCGGGAGCGGGGCGTCACGGGAAGGATCAGGTTCATTCGTTCTCCATGCGGGTGGTGTCGTCGGGAGCGGAAACCTCGTCGAGAAAGAACTCGTCCTCGCGGTCGAGGAGCGCGCGCGCCTTGCGCTGCAGCACGGCGGTCTCGAGGCGGCGCGCCGGCTCGGCGGCCGGGTCGAAGGCGAGCGCGCGCCCGAGCAGCGCGCGGAACTCGGCGCGGTCCTGCCGGAGAACCGACACGCTCTGCGCGAGCGTGACGTACGGCGAGACCTTGCGGTCGCCGGACAGCTCGACGCTGCGCGCGAAGTGGCGGCGCGCGCGCTCGACCGAGCCGCCCATGGCCTCGGGCAACGCCTCGAGCAGGATCATGGCTTCGTGCAGGGCGCCGCCCTCGTACGCCTCGTCGAGCGCCAGGCCGCGCTCGATGAGGGCGCGCACCGACGGCAGTTCGGCGAGCAGCTCGGCGCGGTCCTTGCCGAGCGCGACGGCGGAGCCCCACGCCGCCGAGGTCCAGTACAGCATCGGCACGTCGCGACGGCCGAGGCGCGCCACGGCGCGCGCCGGGTCCACCGACAGCGCGGCGGCGATGCCGCGGTGGCGCTTCTCGAGGCCGCGCAGCCCGTAGCCGCGCGCGCGCAGGTACAGGCGCAGCGCCCGGTCGTGGAGCGCGGCGGCGCGCGGGTAGTCGGCGTTCACGAGCAGGTCGCCTTCGGACTGAACGAACGCGAACGCGTACGACGTGTAGCCGCGGCACAGCGCGAGCAGCAGGCCCTCGTGGTCGGGGACCACCGCCAGCAGCGACTCCATGGTCTTGAGACCGAACGGCAGCGCGTCGCGCACGAGGTCCGGGTCGTCGTCGGTGCCGAACACGTCGGGGCCGGAGGTGAGCGAGTTCGCCACGCTCTTGACCGCCATGCGCTTGATCGAGCACGAGGCGAGCCCGAGCGAAAGCGCGACGAACAGCGCGAGCAGGAGCGCGGCCCGGAGCGGAGCGCCGGGCGCGGCGGGGCGAAACGGCGGTGGACGGTGGGGGCTCAAGATCGAGTGCGATGGGGATCCCGGGTCGCCGGCCGGGCGTCCGTGCGCGGCCCGCGCCACGGGGAGCGTGGGCGCACGCTAGCGCGCGGTCGGAGGGGGGTCAAGGATGCCGCGATCCGTCGCGTGGAGCGCCGAGGAAGCGGGCGGCGGCGCGGGGGTGCTAACCTCTCTGGCGCGCGGGCGCGCGCCAGCCGCGCGCGACCGCCGTCCCGCGCCCCGGAGACCCGCCATGCACCGCGCCGCCCCCGCCACGCTGCTGCCCGCCGCCGCACTGGCCGCATCGCTCGCGCTCGCGCCGCCGCGGTCCGCCGCCGCGCCGGACGCCGCGGCCCCCGCGCGCCTTGCGCGCTTCGGCGGCGCGCCCTCGGCCCCCGTCGCGCGCCTCGCCGAGTGGCGTCAGCTCTACTTCGAGCTGCGCGGCGACCCCGGACGCGCGGCGTGGCCGACGCTGGACGAGCTGTCCGGGCGGGCGCGCGCGGCGCGCGCCGCGGGCGCCGTGCCGCTCGCGCTCGTGGACGCCGTGGCGGACGGCGGGCGCACGGTGGCGGCCGCGGCGCTCGTGCCGCACACCCACCGCGGCGGCGCGGTGGCGTTTCGCCTCGATCCGGCGCTCGTCGCGAGCGACGCGCCGGCGGCGCTCGCGCGCCTCGAGTTCGACGCCGACGACGGGCTCGGCTTCCGTCCGCTCGCGCTCGGCGCCCCGCTCGAGGCGCGTTACGCCGCGCCCGGGCCGCGCGCGCCCGCGCTGCGCCTCACGCGCGCCGACGGCAGCGTGGCGGTGGCGCGCTTCGCCTTCGACGTGCGCGCCCTCGCCGCGCCTGTGCCGGACGACACGCTGGTCGTGACCGGCGCGACGCCGCACCTCGGCGGCGTGGCGTCGGCGCGGGCCTACGTGCGGCTCGCGCCCGGGCACAGCGCGATCGTCAACCCGGTGGTGGTGCCCGAGGGGTTCGACCTCGACAACTCGCTCGGCTGGGACGAACTGTGGGCGCTTCTCAACCAGCAGGGGCTGGCCGACACCCTGGGCGCGCTCGGCTACGACGCCGTGGTGCTCGACTTCGACGACGCGACCGACCACATCGAGCGCAACGCCCACGCGCTCGTCGCGCTGCTTGCGGAGCTCAGCTCCACGCTCCCGCCCGGCGCCACCGCCGCGCTCGTCGGCCCGAGCATGGGCGGACTGGTCGCGCGCTACGCGCTGGCGTGGATGGAGGCGCACGGACAGCCCCACCGGGTGCGCGCGTTCGTCTCGTTCGACGCCCCGCACCGCGGCGCCAACATCCCGCTCGGCATCCAGTACTGGGTGCAGTTCTTCGCCGACCAGTCGGCGGACGCCGCGTTCCTGCTGTCGCGCCTGCAGACCCCCGCCGCGCGGCAGATGCTCGTTTACCACCTGACCGAACCGCCGTCGTCGTCGCCGGGCGCCGACCCCCTGCGCGCCGACTTTCTCGCGAACCTCGACGCGGTGGGCGGCTGGCCCGCGCGGCCGCGCCTCACGGCGTGCGCCAACGGCAGCGGCGCCGCCGCCGGGCAGGGCTTCCCTGCCGCCGCGCAGATCATCCGCTACGAGTTCGACAACTTCGTGGTGCGGATCCTGGGCAACGTGTGGGCCGTGCCCGACGGCGGAACCGCGAAGATCTTCGACGGCCGCATTCGCATCCTGTTCATCTCCGACACGCAGCGCGCGGTGACCGTCACCGGCACGCTGCCGTATGACCACGCCCCTGGCGGCTGGCGCGCGACCATGACGCAGATGGACACGACCGAGGCGCCTTACGGCGACATCGTGGCGCTCCACCCGGCGCACGCGTTCATCCCCACGGTGAGCGCGCTGGACGTGGCGGGCGTGGGGCTCTTCCACGACGTGCTCGCCGACCCCGATCTGCTCGCGCGCACGCCGTTCGCCGCCGTGTACGCCCCGGCCGAGAACGAGGAGCACGTCACGGTGACGCCCGCGAACAAGCTGTGGTTCCTCGGCGAGATCACGCGCCCGCTGGTGGACGCGCCGACCGCGCCGGCCGCGCCCGCGCTTGCGCTCTCCCCGGTCGCGCCCAACCCGTCGCGCGGGGCCGTCGCGCTGCGCTTCCGTCTGCCCGCCGCGGGACGCGCGCGGCTCGCGGTGTTCGACGCCGCCGGACGCGCCGTGGCGGCGCCGCTCGACGCGGCCCTCGGCGCCGGCGCGCACGCGGTCGCGTGGGACGGGCGCGGCGCCGGCGGACGGCGCGTGCCTCCGGGCGTCTACCTCGCGCGGCTCGAGGCCGGCGGCGCCGCCGTCGCGCGGCGCTTCGTGGTGCTCGATTAGGCGCGCGGCGCCCCGGCGCGGCCCCGCCCCTCACCCGTCAGTGCAGCCGCTTCCTCCGGTTCCGCACGAAGTCGCGGAACACGTAGGCGCCGAGGTTGTGGGGGTCGGTCTCGTAGATGCGCCCGTGGTTCAGCTCGGTCAGGCGCCGCACGAAGTCGAGCAGCGGGCCGTCGGTGGCGAGCATGAACGTGGTGACCGTGATGCGCTTGCGGCGCAGGTACGCAGCCTCCTCGAGCGTCTTGTTGACGATCTTGGGGTCGAGCCCGAACGGGTTCTTGTAGAGCCGCCCGCCCTCGCGGATGCACGACGGCTTGCCGTCCGTGATCATGAAGATCTGCTTGTTGACGCCCTTGCGCGACTCGAGGATGCGGCGCGCCATCTGGAGGCCGGCGCGCGTGTTGGTGTGGTAGGGGCCGGCCTGGATCTTCATGAGGTCCTTGAGCGGCACCTGCGTCGCGTCGTCCCCGAACAGCACCACGTCGAGCGTGTCCTTCGGGTAGCGCGTCTTGATGAGCTCGGCGAGGGCGAGCGCGATCTTCTTGGCCGGCGTGATGCGGTCCTCGCCGTACAAAATCATCGAGTGGCTGATGTCCACCATGAGCACCGTCGCCGCCGCCGAGGCGTGCTCGGTCTCGTGGACCGACAGGTCCTCCTCGGTGATGGACAGATCGTCCACGCCGCCGCGCTTCACCGCGTTCGACACCGAGCCGAGCGGGTCGAGGTTGGCGAGATCGTCGCCGAAGCGCCAGCCGCGCGTCTCCGACAGACGCTCGCCGCCGGCGCCGGCCTGCGGCGTGCGGTGGTCGCCGGCCGCGCCGGCCTGGAGCGAGGTGAAGATCTCGTTGAGCGAATCCTGCCGGATGCGCTTCTCGCCCTTCGGCGTGACCTGAAAGCCGCGCGGGGTGCGCTCGGCCTCGCCGGAGTCCTCGAGCAGCCTCTTGAAGTCCTCGATGCCGAAGCGCTCGTTGAAGAACCCGTACTGCGCGCCGAAGTGCTCCATCCATTCGAGCGCCTGATCGGCGTCCCCGCCGGTCTGGAGCAGCAGGTTGCGGTAGATGTCCATGAGCTGCCGGACGAACTCGACGTCCTCCGGCCGCGGCCCCTTCCAGCGCGAGTAGTCGAAACGCATCGGGCCTCCGGATCTAGCGCAGGTGGACGAGGCGCAGCGCGGCCGCGCCGGCGGGCGTCGCGAGCCGCGCGAAGTAGACACCGGGCGGCGCGCCGGCGGACGCCCACGCGACCTCGTGCGCGCCGGCCGCGTGCGGGCCGTCGGCGAGGCGCGCGACCTCGCGCCCGGCCGCGTCGAACACCGAGAGCCGCGCGGGCCCGGCCGCCGCCAGCGCGAAGCGCAGGCGCGCCACGCCGCGCGCGGGGTGGGGACCGACGCGCTCGAGCGACACCGCCGGGGGCGACGGCGGCGGCGCGGCGACCGGCGCGGCCGCGCGTGTCCACAGCCCGTCGCCGCGCGCGGCCCACAGCAGGCCGCCCGACAGGGCGAGATCGGTGGTGAACGTGAACGGCTCCTCGTGCGTGTGCCACGTCGCGCCGTCGTCCGCGGTCGCGACGTAGCGGGTGACGCCGTAGAGCGAGTTGTAGGCGGCCCACGTCACGCCGCCCGAGGCGGCGATCTGGCTGTCGGTGCGCGGGCCCACGGACGGGCTCACGTCGGTCCACGGCTGCGCGCCGTCGGCGCTGCGGAAGCACCCGCGCGAGGTCGCGACCAGCCACGCCGAGCCGGTCCACACCGCGCCCCACGCCTGCAGGCCGGGCGCGGGCACGCCGTTCGTGAGCGACGACGGAACCCACGCGCTGTGCCCGCGGTCGAGCAGGAACACCTCGCCGTTGGCTCCCGAGCAGGCAACGATGCGGCCCTGCGCCACGCCCATGTCGGGCACGCCGCCGGTGGTGAAGGTGACGAGTCCGGTGCCGAGCGGCGCCCACGCCGCGGGCGCGCCGAGGGAGAGCGCGAACACGCCCGCGCCATCGGTGGCCGCGAGCAGGCTGTCGCCGCGCGTCTCGAAATCGTTGATGTAGAGGTGGCTGTTGCCGATGCCGCCGGCCAGTCCCTGGCTCAGCGGCTGCCACGTCGCGCCGAGGTCGTCGCTCACGTACACGCCCTGCCCGTAGGTGCCGGCCCACAGCCGGCCGCGCTCGAAGCGCACGGCGGTCGCGAGCGAGCCGGCGACCGGCAGGTCGGCCGACCGCTCCCAGGTCGCGCCGGCGTCGGCGCTCACCCACACGCCGCGCTCGACGCCCGCCAGCACGGTGTCGTCGCGCGCGAACACCGACCACACCTCGGCGGCCGGCACGGCCTCGACGCGTGTCCACCGGGCGTCCGCCGCGGCGGCGCCGAGCGCGAGGGCGGCCGCCGCCGCGAGCGCGGCGCGCACGGCGCGGCGCGCGACCGCGTGCAGCCGCGCGGCGGCCGCCATCCCGTCGCCGGCGGCGCTCACGCCGCCCTCCGCGCGATGAGCACCGCGTAGCCGGGACGGCCGCCCCTGGGCTCGACCCCCTCGGCCTCGACCGCGAGCCCGGCCGCGGCGAACCAGCGGCGGTAGGTCGCGACGTCGGCGTGGCTGTAGTACATGCGCGCGCCGGGGACGCCGCGCCAGCCGGACTCGACGCCGGTCCACGCCTCGCGTCCCACGACCGCGAGCAGCACGCCACCCGGGACGAGCCAGCCGGCGATGCGCGCGAGGAGCGCGGGCTGCTCGGCGAGCGGCACGTTGATGATGGAGAAGAACGCCACCGCGGCGTCGAACGAGGCCGCCGGGAACGTGACGGCGGTCATGTCGGCGCACACGAAGCGCGCGCCCGGGACGAGCGCGCGGGCGCGCGCGATCTGGACGGGCGACAGGTCCACGCCGGTCACGTCGTGGCGCGCGGCGAGCGCGCGCGTCACCGGCACGCCGTTGCCGCAGCCGAGGTCGAGCACGCGCGCGCCGGCCGGCACGCGCTTCGCGAGCTGCGCGAGCCAGTGCGCGTAGCCGCTCCCGGCGAGCGGGAAGTCGTCCCCGCGGTAGGCGTGCGAGGCGCGGTCGTAGGCGTCGCGCACCAGCGCGCGCGCATCGGCCGGCGCGGGCACCGCGGCGGGTGTTCCCGCGCGCTGCGGGCTCACGCGGCCCCCCGGCCGTTGCCGAGCGCCTTGGTCATGCGGCTCCGCCCGGCGTCCACGAAGCCGGCGCGACGGAACAGCGCGCGCGCGCCGTGGCGCGTCTCGCCGACCTCGAGATGCAACATGGCGACGCGCGAGGCGCGGCAGTGGCGTTCGGCCTCGGCCATGAGGCGGTCGCCGAGCCGCTGCCCGCGGTGCGACGGCGCCACGAACAGCTCGTCCACCGAGGCGTCGCGCCCGCCGGACTCGATGCTGAAACCGAACGTGACGACGACGTGCGCCACCGGCTCGGCCGCGGGCTCGGCCGCCACGAACACGGCGCCGAGCGCGGCGTTGGCGAGCAAGGTGGTGAACGCGGCGCGCGCGCCGTCCGCGGACGCGGGACGGCCCTCCTCGCGCAGGTAGGCGCAGTGGAGCGACACGAGCGCCTCGACGTCGGCGGCAGCGGCGGCGCGGACCTCCATGCGGCGCTCCGTCTTCAGTCCCCGAGCCCGGACAGCATGCTCTTGAACATGTCCTTGTAGCTGGTCACCGCCATGTCGGTGCGCTCGCGCGACAGCATCGAGCTCTGGTGCAGACCCTCCAGCACCAGCTCCATGGCCACGGCGTGCTCCTCGGGGCCCGCGGGCTCGAGGTAGCGCGCCGCGAGGTCGCGCAGGCCCGCGACCTGCGCGAGGCGCTTCGCGTACTCGGCCTGCGGCAGGTCGTCCGAGAGCTCGACGTGGTGGCCGCCCGCGAACCACTCGAGGATGGGGCGGTACTCGTTCGAGGCGAGCGCCTCCTCGCCCGCCTCGGCGCCGGCGGCGCGGCGGCCGGAGCGCTTCGGCTTGAACGCGTCGGGGAAGCGCTGCGCGAACAGCGCCTTCACGCCGCGCCCGAGCAGCGCGCGCGCCACGGCGAGCGCGCCTTCCTGCTCGCCCTCGAGCACCAGCTCGACCTTGCCGCTCACCGCCGAAACCGCGTGCTGCAGGTCGCACACGCGCGTCCACACCACGGCCTCGCCGGTCGCCACTCCGCGGCGCTCGGCGTTCGACACCACGTTTTCGAGCAGCGCGATCGGCAGGCGCGCGGAGACGCCCGAGTTCTGGTCCACGTACTCGCTCTTGCGCGCCTGGATGGCGACCTCCTCGATCAATTCGCGCATGAACTGCGGCACGCGCACCTCGACGCCGGCGTCGCGCTCCGCCCACGCCTCCTGCGCCGTGATCGCCATGCCCTGCTCGCGGGTGAGCGGGTAGTGCGTGATGATCTGCGAGTTGATGCGGTCGCGCAGCGGCGTGATGATGTTGCCGCGGTTCGTGTAGTCCTCGGGGTTCGCCGAGAACACCATGGCGATGTCGAGCGGCATGCGCACCGGGAAGCCGCGGATCTGGAAGTCCTTCTCCTCGAGGATGTTGAGCAGCCCGACCTGGATGCGCGGCTGGAGGTCCGGGAGCTCGTTGATGGCGAAGATGCCGCGGTTGGTGCGCGGCACGATGCCGTAGTGGATGACGCGCTCGTCGGAGTAGTCGAGCCTGAGCGTCGCCGCCTTGATCGGGTCAATGTCGCCGATGAGGTCCGCGATCGTGACGTCGGGCGTGGCGAGCTTCTCCTGGTAGCGCGCGTCGCGGTGCAGCCACACGACCGGCGCGGCGTCGCCCTTGGTCTCGACCAGGACGCGCGCGTGGTGCGACAGCGGATGGAACGGGTCGCTGTTGAGCGGGCAGCCCTCGAGGGCCGGCACCCACTCATCGAGGAACTGCACGAGGCTGCGCAGCAGGCGCGTCTTCGCCTGCCCGCGCAGGCCGAGCAGGATAAAGTCGTGGCGCGACAGCAGCGCGTTCACGATCTGCGGCTCGACGGTGTGCTCATAGCCCACGATGCCCGGGAACAACGGCCCGCCGGCGCGCAGGCGGGCGATGACGTTGGCGCGCAGCTCGTCCTTGACGGAGCGCGGTCGGTAGCCGGCGGCCTTGAGCTCGCCGAGCGTGCGGGGACGGGTCATCGGGTGGTCCTTTCGAGGTGCGGAAGCGCTCCCCCGCGGCCGGGGCGGGCGTGGCGTTCGCTCTGAAGCCGGGCAGTCTAGGGAGAGGCGGGGGCCGGAGGCAATGCCCGCCGCTGCCGGCTTGGATGAAGCGCGGGGCCGCCGCGGTTCCGCGGCCCACCCTTGGGCGACCGACGGGCGGCCGGCCGCCGGCGCCGCCCGGCGCGCACGGGCGGAGGGGGCGCGGCCGGTCCCCGGCCCGCCCCCTTCCCCGCGCCCGCCCGTCGCGCCCGCCGCGCGGGCGACGCGTCCGTCACCCGCCCGGCCGCGTGCGCCGTGCGCGCGTTGACGCGCCGGCCGCGGCTCCCTAGCCTCGCGGCGCCGCGTCACCCCCTCGCGTGGCGCGTCACGCCGTCCCGTCTCGCCGATGGGGTTCCAATGCGTTCCCGCCGTCTCGCCGCGGCCTTCGTCCTCGCCCTCGCCACCGTCCTCCCCATGACCACCGCCGACGCCGTCCAGCCCGCTGCCCCCGTCGCCCGGCGCATCCCGCACCGCGTCACGCTCCACGGCGAGACGCGCGTGGACGACTACTTCTGGATGCGCGAGAAGGAGAACCCCGCGGTCCGCGCGCACCTCGAAGCGGAGAACGCCTACGCCGAGGCGCTCACCGCTCACCTCGCGCCGCTGCGCGAGACGCTCTACGCCGAGATGCTCGGCCGCATCCAGCAGGCCGACGTCTCGGCGCCGTGGCCGAAGGGCGGCTTCCTCTACTACGCGCGCACCGCCGAGGGCAAGCAGTACGCCGCCTGGTGCCGGCGCCCGGCCGCCGCGCCGCCGCCCCCCGCCGAAGGACCGGACCCGCACGAGACGGTGCTCGTGGACCTCAACGACGTCGCCGAGCGCCACGCGTTCGTCGCGCTCCACGATTTCGAGCCGAGCGACGACGGCACGAAGCTCGCCTACTCGCTCGACACCACGGGCTTCCGCCAGTACACGCTGCGCATCCGCGACCTCGTCACCGGCCGCGACGGCCCGGAGACCATGGAGAAGGTCGCCAACGTGACGTGGGCGGCCGACGGCCGGACGCTCTTCTACACGGTCGAGGACGACGCCAAGCGCCACGCGCGGCTGTACCGGCATCGCCTCGGCGAGCCCGTGGACCGCGACGTGCTCGTGCACGAGGAGCCCGACCAGCGTTTCGAGCTGTCGTGCCGCCGAACGCGCAGCGGCGCGTTCATCGTGCTCACCTCGTCGAGCCAGACCACCTCCGAGGTGCGCGTGCTGCCCGCCGACCGGCCCGACGACGCCTTCACGCTCGTCGCGCCGCGCGCCGAGGGCGTCGAGTACGACCTCGATCACCACGGCGACCGCTTCTGGATCCGCGCCAACGACACCGGGCGCAATTTCCGCGTGGTGACCGCGCCGGTCGCCACCCCGGGCCGCGAGCACTGGCGCGAGGAGACGCCGCACCGGCCCGACGTCATGATCGAGGGACTCGACCTGTTCGCCCGCCACTGCGTGCGCTGGGAGCGCGAGGGCGGCCTGCCGCGCGTCACGATCGTGGACCTGCGAAGCGGCGCGACGCGCCGGCTCGAGTTCCCCGAGACGGCGTGGGACGCCTACCCGGGCAGGAACGAGGAGTTCGACACGAACCAGGTGCGCTACCACTACACCTCGTTCGTGACGCCGCTTTCCGTGTACGACGCCGACATGGACACCGGCGCCTCCACGCTGCGCAAGCGCCAGCCGGTGCTCGGCGGCTACGACGCGACGCGCTACGAGGTCGAGCGCCTCGCCGCGACCGCGCCCGACGGCACGCGCATTCCCATCTCGCTCGTGCGCCGCGCCGACGTGGCGCGCGACGGGCGCGCGCCGCTCTACCTGTACGGCTACGGCGCGTACGGCATCACCATGGACCCGTCGTTCGACGCGCGGCGCCTGAGCCTGCTCGACCGCGGCGTGGTGTACGCCATCGCGCACGTGCGCGGCGGCGGCGAGCTGGGCAAGGCGTGGCACGACGGCGGCCGCATGGCGAACAAGATGAACTCGTTCACCGACTTCATCGCGTGCGCCGAGCACCTCGTGCGCGAGGGCTACGCGGCGCGCGAGCGGCTGGCGATCGGCGGCGGCAGCGCCGGCGGCCTGCTCATCGGCGCGGTGCTCAATCTGCGGCCCGACCTGTGCCGCGCGGCGATCCTCAACGTGCCGTTCGTGGACGTCCTCAACACCATGTCCGACCCGACCCTGCCGCTCACCGTGACCGAGTACGAGGAGTGGGGGAACCCCCACCTGCGCGACGACTACGAGCGCATGAAGGCGTACTGCCCGTACACCAACCTCGCGCGCCGCGCGTACCCCGCGCTGCTCGTCAAGACCTCCCTCAACGACTCGCAGGTCATGTACTGGGAGCCCGCCAAGTACGTCGCGAAGCTGCGCGCCCTCAAGCTCGGCCCGGCGCCGCTGCTGTTCCGCACCAACATGGCCGGCGGCCACGGCGGCTCCTCGGGCCGCTTTGACGCCCTCCGCGACACCGCCTTCGACCACGCCTTTCTGCTGTGGCAGATGGGCCTCGCGAAGTAGCCGCGGGCGCGGGCGGCAGCGAGGCGCGCGGCGCGCCCGCGGCGCCGCCGGCCGCGGCGGACGAGCCGCGGGCCCTCGAGGCGGAGCCGGCGCCGCGCGGCGGCGCGGGCGCGCCCCCGCCGCCGCGTGGCGCGCGTCCGGTGCGGCGCGCGCCGGCGTTCGCGCTCGCCGTGGCGGCCGACGTCGTCCAGTGGGCGCTCCTGCCGCTGTTCCTCGCCGGGGCGCTCAGCCCGTGGGACGAAATCCTCGACGTGCTCGTCGGGCTCGCGCTCGTGCGGCTCGTGGGCTGGCACTGGGCGTTCCTGCCGGCATTCGTCGCCGAGCTGGTGCCGGGCGTGGACCTCGTGCCGAGCTGGACGCTGGCGGTGTGGATCGCGACCCACGGCCGGCGCTGAGGCGCCGCGCGCCGGCCGTGCGCGGCGGCCGCGCCTGATATCCTCCCCGCCCCATGACCCGCGACCCCGCCCTCGTCGCCGAGAGCCGCGCCCTCAAGGCGGCGCTCGATCGCTTTCCGACGCTCGCCGCGCTGCGCGCCGCGCCCGAGTACCCGGCGCTGCGCGCGCGCCTCGCGGCGCTGCTCGGGACCGTGCGCCGCCACGCGCCGCCCGCCGCGCCCGCGCCGCCGGCCGATCCGGCGCGGGTGCGCGCGGTCCACTGGAACATCGAGCACGGCAACTGGTACGCGCAGGTCGAGGACGCCCTGCTGCGCCACCCGGCGCTCGCCGGGGCCGACCTCGTCATGCTCAACGAGATCGACTTCGGCATGGCGCGCGCGGCGAACCGCGACGTGACCGGCGACCTCGTCGCGGCGCTCGGGCTGCACGGCGTGTGGGCGCCGCTGTTCCTCGAGACGACCGTGGGGCGCGACGACGACCCGGTGACGGCCGCCGGCCGAGACAACGAGGAGGCGCTGTTCGGGCTCGCGATCCTCGCGCGCTGGCCGATCGGCGAGGTGCGCGTGCTCGAGCTGCCGAGCCCGGAGGCGCTGCAGTTCGATCTCGAGCGCATGGCCGGGCGACACATCGCGCTGATCGCCGAAGTGCTGCGCCCGGGCGCCCCGTTCGTGGCGGTGTCGGCGCACCTCGAGGTGCACCGCACGCGCGCCGACCGCGCGCGCCAGGTGCGCGTCCTCATGCAGGCGCTGGCCGGCGAGCGGCGCCCGGTCATCCTCGCCGGGGACTTCAACTCGCACACCTTCGATCGCGGGCTGTGGCACTCGCCGATCACCGGGGGCGCGTCGCTGCTCGTGTGGCCCGGACCGTGGCTGCGGCGCCGGCTGCTGTGGCCCGACCGCGGTCCGTTCCGCGAAACGCTGTTCGACGTGCTGCGCGCGCACGGCTTCGCGTGGGAGCCGTGGGTGGACCGCGCGCCGACCCTGCGGCTGCGGCTCGAGCGCCTCGACGAGGTGCGCGCCCTTCCCGCCGCGCTGCGCCGCCGGGCGGCGCCGCTGCTGCGCTGGGCCGAGCGGCGCGGCGCGCTGCGCCTCGACTGGTTCGCGGGCCGCGGCTGGAGCCACGCGCACGCCGCGCCCGGCGCGCACGGGCGCACGGTCGAGGGCCTCGACGGCCCCGGCCGCGCCAGCGACCACGCGCCGATCGTGGCGGAGTTCGCGGGGCCGGCGGCGACGTCCGGCTGACCGGTCCGCGGCGCGCGCCGCGCGCCATGTCGCCGGCGGAGCGCGCGCCGCCGCGACGCGCTGCGGCACGCCGCGCGCGCGGGCGGCCGCCGCCGCCGTGTCCGGCGTCCTCGACCGGCGCGTCCTTGTCGGCTCCGCACCGGGCGTGCTTACATCCGCCGCCCGCGGCCGCGCCGCGTCCACCCCCGGAGCCCGAAACCCGCATGTCCCTTCCCGCCCGCAACACGCTCGCCATCATCGGCGCGGGGCCGATCGGCCTCGAGACCGCCCTCGCCGCCCTCGACCGCGGCTTCGACGTGCACGTCTTCGAGCAGGGCGAGGTGGGCTCGCACCCGCTGGCGTGGGGGCACGTGCGCATGTTCACGCCGTGGCGCATGAACGTGGGACCGGCCTCCCGCGCCCATCTCGAGCGCGCGGGCTGGACCCCGCCGGACCCCGAGGCGCTGCCGACCGGACGCGAGCTGGCCGAGCGCCTGCTCGCGCCGCTCGCCGCGCTGCCGGAACTCGCGGGCCGCGTGCACACGCACGCGCAGGTCACGCACGTGTCGCGGCGCGGGGCGCTCAAGGGCGACCTCGTCGGGGATCCCGCGCGCCGCGAGCATCCGTTCCGGCTGCTCGTGCGCGATCAGGGCGGGCGCGAGAACTTCCTGCACGCGTTCGCGGTGGTGGACGCCTCGGGCACCTACCACCGCCCCAACCGCGCGGGGGACGGGGGCATTCCGGCGCGGCAGGAGCTCTACCTCGCGCCGCAGATGGAGTACCACATCCCCGACGTGCTCGGGCTGGCGCGCGCGCAGTACGCGGGCCGGCGCACGCTGGTCATCGGCGGCGGCGCGAGCGCGGCGACCACCGCGTGCGACCTCGCGCGGCTCGCCGCCGAGGCGCCGGGCACCACGGTGGCGTGGGCGACGCGCGCGCCGGCCGCGGCGCTGTACGCCGAAGCCCCGGACGACCCGCTGCCCGCGCGGCGCGCGCTGTGGGCCGAGGCACGGGCGCTCGTGGCGGGCGCGAACCCGGCGGTCGCGCACATCGGCGGCGCGGTGGTCGAGGGCTTCGAGTACAACTCGGCCACCCACCGCTACCGCACGACGCTGCGCGTCGGCGAGGAGCTGCGCGTCGAGGAGTCGGACCGCGTGGTGGTGAACACCGGCTTCGGCCCCGACACCACCATCACCCGCGAGCTGCAGGTGCACGAGTGCTACGCCTCGCTCGGGCCGATGAAGCTGTCCGCCGCGCTGCTCGCGGCGCAGGGCGGGCTCGCCGGCGACTGCGCCAGGGTTCCGGCGCCGGGGCCCGAGACGCTCCGCCACCCGGAACCCGCGTTCTTCATGGTCGGCGCCAGATCGTACGCGCGCTACAACACCTTCCTGCTCGCGACCGGCTTCCGGCAGGCCGCCGACGTGGTGGCCATGCTCGCCGCCGAGCTCGGCGCGGCGGCCGGAGCGCGCTAGGGCCCCGTGCCGGGCGAGGTCGCGCGCACGCGCCGCGGCCGGCCGCCCGCGCCGCGCGGGCCCGCGTGGCCCGCCGGGCCCGCCGGCCACGCGCTGGCGTTCGCTCCGGCCGTCGCCGCCGCCGCGCTCGTCCACGGCCCCGCGCTCTTCTCGTACTTCGCCCTCGACGACATCGGCGCGCTGGCGCGCGTGCGCGGGCTCGAGCCGACGCCGTGGCCCGCGCCGCGCCCGATCGCCAACGTGCTCGCGTGGCACGCGCTGCACGCCGCGTTCGGCGCCGATCCGCTGCCCTACTTCGCGCTGCTGTTCGCGCTCCACCTCGCGGCCTGCGCGCTGGTGTACGCCATGGCGCTCGCGGCGGCGCGCACCCCGTGGGCCGCCGGGCTCGCGGCGGTGCTCTTCGCGTCGAGTTCGATCGCGTTCACGCCGCTGCGCTGGTTCTCGGCCGTGGGCGACGTGCTGGTGGTCGTCTTCGGCGGCGCGGCCGCGCTGCTGGTGCGCGCCGCCGCGGCGCGCGGGCGAACCGGCCCGGCGTGGCTCGCCGCCGGAGCGGTCCTGCTCGCGATGCTCTCCAAGGAGACCGCCGCGGCGCTGCCCCTCGCCCTGCTCGCGGCGCTGTGGCGCCCCGGGGCCGCGCGCGGCTGGTGGCGCCCGGCGCTGCCGTCGCTGGGCGCGGCCGCGGCGTTTGTCGCCGCGTTCGTGGCCGCGGTGCGCGCCACCCCCTACGGCGGGCCGGCGTACGCGTTCGATCTGTCGCCCCGACACCTCGCCACGAACCTCGCGACCTACCTCGCGTGGACGGTGCGCCTCGACGTGCCGATCCGCGACCTCGTGGCGTCGGCCCAGCCCGCCGCGTGGCCGGCCGGGATCGCGGCGGGCGCGGCGCTGCTGGCGCTCGCATGGCCGCCGTGGGCGGCCGCGCGGGCCGGCGAGCGGGCGGGGCTCGCGTGGTGGCTGGCGCTGCTCGCGCCGGTGCTGGTGCTGGGACGGCAGACCTACCTCTACTACCTCTACGCCCCGTGGGCCGGCCTGTGCGTGGCCCTCGCCGCGCTCGCCGCGCGCCTCGCGCGCCGCCTGCCGGCGCGCGCCGGCCCCGTGGCGGCGGCGGCCATCGCCGTGGCGTTCACCGGCGTGGAGTTCGCGAGCGTGCGCGCGCGGGCCGCGGCGCGCGTCGGGGACCTGCCGGTGGATCGCACCGTGTCGGCCGGCACGACGCTGCGCCACGCCGTGGAGGGCCTGCGTGCCGCGGGCGTGGCGGCCGGGGACTCGGTGGGGTTCGTGAACCCGTGGCCGCGGGCCTACGTGGACCGCGCGGGCGGCACGCTGGCGGTGCGCCGGCGCCCGAGCGGCGGGGCCTCCTACCTGCCCTTCGCGGCCGCGCTGCAAGGCGGCCGCGCGATCGCCGTGCTCATGCCCGGCGTGCGCGTGCTCGGCTTCGAGGAGTCCATTCCGGCCGCGTGGGGCGAGGCGCGCATCTTCCAGTTCGAGAACGACGGCCGCCTCACGGCGCTCGGGCGCGGGCCGGACGCGCTCGCCGCGTACGCCGGCGCGCTGACCGCGGCCGGCCGCTGGGACCTGCTCGAGGACCTTTCCCGGCGGCGCCTGGCGGCGGGGGACGCCTCGCCCGACCCGGCCTTCGATCTGCTCTACGCCATCGCCGGGCAGGGCCGTGACGCCGAAGCGCGCGCGGCCGCCGCCGCGTTCGTGCGCGCGTTCCCGGACGACCGGCGCAGCGCGCGGCTCGACTCCATGCTGCGGCGCGCGGCGCGTTAGGCGCGCCAGGCGCGCACGGCTCCGGGCGTCCGCACGCGGCGGCCGCCGCGCCGCGCTACCGCTCGCGCGCCCAGCGCGCCAGTTCGGGCAGCGAGACGTCCTTGCCGTACATGAGCATGCCGATCCGCATGGCGTGGCCGGCCACGCCGCGCAACAGCCACGCGGCGGCCGCGCACAGGGCGAGCGCCAGCGGCACCTCCCACGGCGCCACCGCGCCGAGCGTCATGCGCATGGGCAGCAGGAAGGGCGCGAAGAACGGCACGTGCGACAGCGCCACCACCCAGCCCGCGTCCGGCGAGCGCATCACGCCCTCCATGAACATGAGCGGGAGAAACGGGATGAAGAACAGGTACGCCTGAAACGAGCTCGAGGACTGCAGGTCCTTGATCGTCGCGTAGATCGTGCCGTACAGCGCCGCATACAGGCACAGTCCGGCGACGAACAGCGAGAGCGAGGCGGCGAGCAGCGCGGGGCTGGCGTTGGCCGACAGCGGGAACGACAGGAACAGCGCGATGACCGCCGCCGAGGCGGCCCACAGCACCACCTGCAGCACGCCGATCGCGGTGTAGCCGGCGATCTTGCCGTCCATCCACGACTGCGCCGAGACCGCCGACAGGATGACCTCGGTCGAGCGCGCCTGCTTCTCGCCGGTGATGCCGATCCCCATGTAGGCGCCGATCGTGAACACGGTGGCGAGCGTGAGCAGCATGAGCGCGAGCGCGGTGGCGCGGTCGGCGCGCGACACGCGCCCGCCCGGGGTGACGACCTGCTCGCGCGCGGCGAGCCGCGCGTCGAGGCGCGCGAGCGCGGCGCTGTCGAGTCCGGCGTCGGCCGCGCGCGCCCGGCGCCCCACGGCGGACAAGTGGCCGAGCACTTCGGCCTCCCACGCCGGCCGCGCGCGGCGCACGACGACGTCCGCCGAGTCGGCGGCGGCGAGCGGTCCGGGCAGGATGACCGCCCCTTCGAGGGCGCGGGCGCGCACCGCCGCGGCAAGCCCGGCGCGCGTCAGCGTGTCGCCGCCCGGCGCCGCCCACACCACGCGCGCGAGCGGCGGCGGCGCGACCGGAACGAGCGCTCCCGAAGGCTGCGCCTCGGCCACCGCGATGCGCAGCGGCTTCGCGTTCGAGCGCTCGACGATCAGGCGGGTCGCCAGGCCCGCGCCCAGCACGAGCAACGGCATGAGGAGCACCGAGATCACGAAGTCCGCGCGCGTCAGCATGCGGCGCATCTCCCACGCCGCCACCGGCCACCAGTCCATTCGGCGCTCAGGCATCGGCCACCTCCACGGCGGCCGCGTCCGCGCCGCCCACGCTGCGCACGTAGATCTCGTGGAGCGAGAGCGCGCGCATGTGCACGCGCTCCACGCGCAGCCCGCCGTTCAGCGCGCGCAGCAGCGGCGCGAGGTCGGCGCCCGCCGGGAGCGCCGCCTCGACGCGCACGCGCCCGTCCGCGCGCGCCTCGGCGCGCGGCGCGCCGCGCGCGTGGGACGCGAGCGCGGCGACGACGTGCGCGACCGCGCCGTCGGGGGCGCCCTCGGCGCGCAGGTCCAGCTCGAGCACCTCGCCGGCGCCGCCCGCCGCGGCGCGGCGGATCTCGTCGAGCGTGCCGGCGAGCGCCTCGCGCCCGTGCGCGATGAGCAGGAAGCGGTCGCACAGGCGCTCGGCGAGGTTCAGGTGGTGCGCCGAGAGCAGCACGCCCGTGCCCTGCGCGCCGAGCTCGCGGATGAGGCGCGAGAACAGCTCCTGGTTGAGCGGATCGAGCCCCGAGAACGGCTCGTCGAGCACCGCGAGCGCCGGCCGGTGGAGCACCGCGCCGGCGAACTGGACCTTCTGCTGGTTGCCCTTGGAGAGCGTGTTGAGCTTCTTCCTGGCGTGCGCGGAGAGCCCAACGCGCTCGAGCCACTCGGCGGCCGCCGCGGCGGCGGCGCGGCGCGACAGGCCGCGCAGCGTGCCGAGATAGACGAGCGCGTCGAGGATCACGGCGTCCTCGAGCAGGCCGCGCTCCTCGGGCAGGTAGCCGACGCGGCGCCGGTCGAGGACCGCCGAGCCTTCGAAGCGGATCTCGCCCGCGTCCGGCCGGATGATGCCGAGCAGCGCGCGCAGCGTGGTGGTCTTGCCGGCGCCGTTCGGTCCCAGGAAGCCGAACACCTCGCCGCGACGCACCTCGAACGAGAGGCCGTCCACGGCGCGTGCGCCGCCGAACGACTTGACGATGTCGCGAACCGAGAGCAGCGGGAGTGCGGTCATGCGGGACCTCGCGTGGGGGACGACGGTCACGGCCGACGCGGGCACTCTAGGCGGAGGCCGCGCGCGGCGCACGGGGAAATGACGGCCGCGGCCTGGCGGCCGACTGACGCCTTGCCGCAGAGGCGAAGCCGCCCGGCGACCCGCGGCCAGCCGGCGCGCGGCGGGCGGCGCGCTCCCCCGGTGGCGCCTCCGCCGCGCGCGCGGCGCGCCGCCGGAGCCGCCCGCGCGCGGTGTTACCCTGCGGCGCATGACCTTCACCGCGGACGACCTCGCCGAGCTGCGCGCGCTGCTCGGCGACGACGGAGTGCTCGACTCGGAGGCCGCGCGCTTCACCTACGAGGCCGACGCGCTCACGCTCGAGCGCGCCCTGCCCGACGTCGTCGTGCTGCCGCGCTCGACCGACGAGGTCGCGGCGCTCGTGCGCTGGGCGGCGGCCCGGGGCGTGCCGGTCACGCCGCGCGGCGCGGGCACCGGGCTCGCCGGCGGCGCGACCCCCGAGCGCGGCGGCATCGTGCTGTCGCTCAACCGCATGGACCGCGTGCTGCGGGTGGACGCCGCGCGCCTGCTGGCGTGGGTCCAGCCGGGGCTCGTCAACCTGCACCTGTCGGCCGCGGTCGCGCCGCACGGGCTGGTGTTCGCGCCCGATCCCGCCTCGCAGCAGGTCAGCACCGTGGGCGGCAACGTCGCGACCAACGCGGGGGGCCCGCACTGCCTCAAGTACGGCGTGACCTTCAACCACGTGCGCGCCGCCACCGTGGTGCTCGCCGACGGCGCGGTCGTGACCCTCGGCGGCGAGGCGTGCGACGGACCGGCCTCGGACCTGCTCGCGGTGGTGGTCGGCAGCGAGGGCACGCTCGGCATCGTGACCGAGATCTGCGTGCGCCTGCTGCCGCGCGCCGAGGCGGTCAAGACCATGCTGTTCGACTACGCCACCCTCGGCGCCGCGTGCCGCACGGTGTCGGCGGCGATCGCGGCCGGCATCGTGCCGGCGGCGATGGAGATCATGGACGTCCACACCGTCGCCATGGTCGAGGCGTGGCTCGGGCTCGGACTGCCGACCGACGCCGGCGCGGTGCTGCTCATCGAGGTGGACGGGCCGGCCGCCGGACTCGACGCGCAGGCGGAGACCATCGCGCGCCTCGCGCACGAGCACGGCGCGCGCTCGGCGCGCGTCGCGCGCGACGAGGCCGAGCGGCTGGCGCTGTGGCGCGGGCGCAAGAGCGCGTTCGGCGCCTACGGCCGCTCGCGCAGCGGGTTCTACATCATGGACGGCGTGGTGCCGCGCTCGCGGCTCGCCGAAGCCATGGAGGGGATCACCGCGATCTGCGCGGAGCGCGGGCTCGCGTGCGGACACGTGTTCCACGCGGGCGACGGCAACTTCCACCCCCACGTGCTGTTCGACGCCGAGGACGCCGCGCAGCAGGCGCGCGCGCTCGAGGCCTCGCACGAGATCCTGAGGCTGTGCATCCGCATGGGGGGCACGATCTCGGGCGAGCACGGGGTGGGCATCGAGAAGCGTCCGATGATGGCCGAGCTGTACGCCGCCGAGGACCTCGCGCTCATGACGGCGGTGCGCGCCGCGTTCGACCCCGCGCAGCGCCTCAACCCGTGCAAGATCTACCCGGGCGGCGCGGGCTGCGGCGAGGGCCGCGCGCACGGGCGCCCGCCCGCCCAGCTCGGCGGCGCGCGCGCCGGCGAGGGCGGGGAGGGACCATGGATCTGAACGCGCCGCGCGCGGGCGGGAGCGAACGCGGAGCGCAGGCGGCCGGCGGCGCGGGCGGCGCGGACGTGGCGCGCCACGCGATCGGCGGGGTCGCGCCGCGCCGCGTGGCGCGCCCGGCGACGCGCGAGGAGGCGGCGGGCGTGCTGCGCGAGGCGGCGCGCGAGGGGCTGGCGGTGGTGCCGTGGGGCGGCGGCGTCGCGCTGCCGCACGAGGCCGCGCCGCAGCGCTACGACCTCGCCCTCGACCTCGGCGCGCTCGACCGCATCGTCGCCTACGATCCGGAGGACCTCACCATCACCGCCGAGTGCGGCGTGACGGTCGCCGCGCTGCGCGCCGCGCTCGCCGCGCACGGCCAGGAGCTGCCGCTCGAGGCGCCGCACGCGGCGCGCGCCACGCTCGGCGGCGCGCTCGCCGCCAACGCCAGCGGGCCGCGGCGGCTGCGCTTCGGCGCGCCGCGCGACCGCATCCTCGGCGCGCGGTACGCGCTCGGCGACGGCACGCTCGCGCGCAGCGGCGGAAGCGTCGTCAAGAACGTCGCGGGCTACGGGCTGCACCGCATGATGTGCGGCTCGCGCGGCGGCCTCGCCGCGATCGTCGAGGCGAGCCTCAAGCTCATGCCGGCCCCCGCCGCGCGCGTGGCGCTGGTGTACGCGGCGGACGCGGCGGCGCTCGCCGAGGCCGGGCGCTGGGCGGCGCTGCCGGGGCTCGAACCCGCGGCGCTGACCGTGGCGCCGCGCGACGCGGCGCCGGGCGGAGCCCCGCACGGCGACGGCTTCGCGGTGACGGTCGCGCTCGAGGACGACGCCGCGTGGGTCGCCGAGCAGGAGCGCCGCGTCACCGCCGCGCTCGGCGCCCCGGCGCTGCGGCTCGAGGGCGCCGCGGCGAGGGCGCTGCTCGAGGACCTCGCGGACCTCGAGGAGACGCCGGGGCCGCGCCTCACCTTCGCCACCTCCGGCAACACGCCCGCGGCGCTCGTCGCGGCCCTCGGCCCGCTCGCCGGCGCGCGCCTCGTGTTCCACGCGCCGGCCGGGCGGCTGCACGCGCTCGGCGCCGTGGCCGACGCGCGGGAGGCCGTGCTCGCCCTCGCGCGCGCCGGTTTCGCGCTGCTCGACGCGCGCGGCGCGGGCGAGGTGCCGCCCGCGCCCGCGCCGTTTGCCGCGCTGCGCGCGCTGCGCGCGCGCGTGCGCGACGCGGTGGACCCGGGCGGGCGCTTCGCGCTCGGGGAGCGCTGGGTCGCGTCGGGCTGACGCCGCGCGGCGCGCTGGCGCCGCCTCACTCCCGCGCGCGGCGGCGCGCGCGCGACGCGGCGGCGAGCGCCGCGAGCGCGGCGAGGGCGCCGAGCCACGAGCCGACGCCCGCCGTGGCGCGGCGCGCGAGCGGCAGGGTGGCGTCGCCGTCGCCGAGCGCCACGAACCCCGCCCAGTGGAACGGGTGCGCGGTCGCGGACCGCGCGCGCGCGCGGGCCTGCGCCTCGGCGAGCGCGGCCGCCACGCTGCGTCCGGCGGCGAGCGACTCGTAGAAGCGCGCCATGAAGTCCGCCGTGGTGCGGTCGTCCACCGGCCACAGCGTCGCCACCACCACCGGCGCGCCCGCCGCGAGGAAGGCGCTGGCGAGGCCCGCCACCCCCTCGCCGGTGCGCGCGCGCCCGCCCGCCGACTCGCAGCCCGAGAGCACCACGACCGGCGCGCCGAGGCGCGCGGCGGCGATGTCGGCGGCCGACAGCAGCGAGTCCCCGCCCGCGGCGCCGCCGCCGACCACGATGCCGCTGCGCCACGGCAGCTGGTCGTCGGCATGCGCGTGGCTCGCGAAGTGGAGCGCGCGGTAGCCGGCGAGCGCGGCGGCGTCGAGCGGCGCCGGCCCGCGGCGTCCGGCGACGCGCAGCGTGACGTCGCGGTAGCGGTCGGCGAGCCCGCGCGCCTCGCGCGCGGCGCCCGCCAGCGGCGCCTCGCCGGCGCGCGGGGCCCCGGCGAACACGAACATCCCGCGCCCGGCGCCCGCGCCGCGCCCGCGCAGCAGCGCGAGGTAGGTGGCGGACGGCGTGAGCCACACCTCGCGCCCGGCGGCGAGCGGCGCGTCTCCGCCGGGTGGCACGAGCGCCGCGAACGGCACGCGGTGAAGCGGGCCGTCCGGCGCGACGACCACCGCGCGCGCGGCGGCGACGAGGTCGGCGAGACCGGGCAGCAGGCGCGCGCCGAGGCGTGCCGCGGCCGCGGCGGGCGCGCCGTCCGCGCCGCCCGCGGGGGGCGCGGCGAACAGCTCGCGCGCCACGGACACCACGCGCGCGAGGCGTGCCGCGCCCGGCAGCCCGACCACGCGCAGCGCGTGGCGCGTCACGGCGAACACCAGGCTGGTGTCGGGGCCCACCACGTACTCGAGGAGCAGCTCGCCGTCGTGCAGCACCGCGCCGCGCACGCGCGCGGCCGTCACGCCCTCGGGGTCGAGCGCGGCGTCGGCCGAGTCGGCGAACGCGCGCGGCCCGGCGAGCCGCTCGATGAGCGTGCGCGTCTTGAAGCGCTGCACGCGGTCGAAGGCGGCGGCGCCCTCGCCCGGCGCGCCCGCTCCGCCCGCGGCGCCGAGCGCGAGCAGCGCCGACTCCACCGCGAGGCGCGCCGCCCGCTCGCCGCGCATCTCGCGCAGCTCGAGGTCGCTCGTGCGGCGGCGCCCCGCCTCCCACGCCGCGGTGGCGCGCGCCACGGCGCGCTCGGCGGCCGCGGTGCGCCCCAGCGCGCGTTCGGCGCGCGCCACTTCGACCCACGCCGCGAGCGCCAGCTCGAGATCGCCGCTCGCCTCGAGCGCCGGCGCCCGCGGGCCGACCTCGGCCAGCGCCTCGGCCGCCCGCCCGGCGCGCGTGAGCAGCTCGGCGTGGAGGATCGCGAAGCGCGCGCGCGGCTCCGCCTCGCCGCGCGCCGCGAAGCGCCGGCCGCGCGCCATGACCTCGAGCGCCGCCGCGAGGCTGTCGGCGTCGGCGAGCGCGCGCGCCAGGCCGCTCGACGTGTTCGAGACGAGGTCGGGCGGCAGCGAGTCGCCGGCCGCCAGCACCGCGCGGTAGAGCGCGCGGGCCGAGTCGGCGCGCCCGGCGGCCGCGAGCGCGTCGGCGAGCCCCATGCGCTGCCAGTGGATCTCGAGCGCAAGGCCGTGTTCGGCGGCGAGCGCGATGCCGCGCCGCGCGAGCGCGGCCGCCTCGTCCACGCGACCGAGCGCGACCAGGAAGGTGGTCAGGTTGCCCATGGCGAGAAGCGCGTCCCACACCTCGCCGCGGCGCTCGTGGATGGCGAGCGCCTCGCGGTAGCGCGTCACCGCGCGCGCCGGGTCGCCGGCGCGCGCCTCGACCACGCCGAGGTTGAAGAGCGCCATGACCGCCATGCGGTCGTTCTCGAACGCGCGCGACAGCGCCGCCACGCGCTCGTAGAGGGCGCGCGCCTCGGCGAAGCGCGCCTCGGCGAGCGCCACGTTGCCGAGCAGGTTGAGCGTGTAGGGCAGGCCGACCGGGTGCTGGAGTGCCTCGTAGCGCGGCAGCGACCACTCGAGCTCGCGGCGCGCGGCGGCGAGGTCGCCGCGCTGCCACGCGTGCCAGCCGATCATGGTGCGCGCCTGCGCCTGGTACTCGAGGTTCCGGCTGCGTTCGGCGAGCGCGAGCCAGCGGCGTGCGAGCGCGACCCCCTCGTCGGGGCGGCCGAGGATGTTGCGCGTCATCGCCTCGAGGCGCATGGCCCACATCCACACGCCCGTGTCGCGCGAGGCCTCGGCCATGCGCGCGACCGGCGCGAGGCGCGCGAGCACCGTGGCCACCTGCCCGCGGCGCACGTCCACGCCGAGGTCGAGAAGCCGCGCGCGCGCCTCGAGCGCCGGATCGCCGAACGCGGCCGCGGCGGCGATCGTGCCGGCGAGAAGCGCGCGGCACGAGTCGAGCGCGCCGCGGTCAAGCATGCGGAAGGCGGCGGTCGAGTCGGCGTGGAGGCGTTCGCGCAGCGCGACGGCGGCGGTGAGGGTCCGGGCGGCGGGCGCGGGCCCCGGAGCGCCGCACGCGGCCGGCGCCGCGAAGCCCGCGACCGTGAGCGCGAGCGCGAGAGCGAGCGGGACGCGAGCGGGCGGACACGGCGAGCGCATGGCGCGACCAACTGTAGCGGCGGCCCGCGCGCCCGGCCAGCGCCCGGCCAGCCCCCGGCGCGACGGGCGGCGGCCGCCCTCGCCCCGGCCGGTGCTAGTCTGTCGCGTCCCCTCCAGAGAAGGAGCCCGCCATGAGCCCGCTGTTCGCCCTCCCCCTCGCCCTGCTCGCCGCGCCCGGACCCGCCCGGGCGCCGGTCATGCCCGTCACCACCTATTCGATCGTGGCGCGCGATCCGGCCACCGGCGAGCTGGGCGTGGCGGTCCAGTCGCACTACTTCTCGGTCGGGCCGATCGTGCCGTGGGCGGAGCCGGGCGTGGGCGCGGTCGCCACGCAGTCGCTGGTGCTCGTGGACTACGGCCCGAACGGGCTCGCGCTCATGCGCGACGGGATGGGCGCGGCGGCCGCGCTCGACTCGCTGCTGCGCGCCGACCCCAACCCGGATGTGCGCCAGGTGGCGATGGTGGACGCGCGCGGCAACGTCGCGGCGCACACCGGACGCCTGTCCATTCCCGAGGCCGGGCACCGCACGGGGCATCAGTACTCGGTGCAGGCGAACCTCATGCACCGCGCGAGCGTGTGGCCGGCGATGGCCGAAGCCTACGAACGCGCGCGCGGCGACCTCGCCGAGCGCATGCTCGCCGCGCTCGAGGCCGCCGAGCGCGAGGGCGGCGACATCCGCGGCCGCCAGTCCGCGGCGCTCGTGGTGGTGCGCGCCGAGCCGAGCGGCCGGCCGTGGGCCGACCGGCTCTACGACCTGCGCGTCGAGGACCACCCGCGGCCGCTCGAGGAGCTGCGCCGGCTGGTGCGGCTGCGCCGCGCGTACCACGCCTCGGATGCCGGCGACCACGCGATCGCGGCGCGGCGCCCCGACGAGGCGCTGCGCCATTACGAGGAGGCGGCGCGCCTCGCCCCCGAGGTGGTCGAGCTGCAGTTCTGGGCGGCGCTCTCGATGTACACGAACGGCCGCGAGGCCGAGGGGCGCGACGCGTTCCGCCGCGTGTTCGCACGGCAGCGGCGCTGGGCCGAGCTGGTGCCGCGGCTCGCGAAGGTCGGCCTCTTCCCCGACGACGCGGCCCGGCTCGCCGAGGTCGCGGCGCTGGCGTCGCGCTCGGCGCCGTGGTGACGCGGGGCGCGGGCGCGCCGCCGCCGGACGTCCGGCGCCGCGCCCGGCGGGGCCGCCGGCCGCGCCGGCCGGCGCGCGCGGCCCCGCGCCCCGCGCTGCGGTAGGATGCGCGGCCCGCGCCGAACCGCGGCGCGCGCCGCCCGCCTCCGAGGACCCATGGCCACGCCCGCTCCCACGACGACGAAGAAGACGAAGGGCCCGACCCTGTCCAGCGCGTGGCGCGAGTCGCGCGAACTCATCCGCCGCCACCGCCGCCAGCTCTCGATCGGGCTCGGGCTCATGGTGGTCTCGCGCGCCGCGGGGCTCGTGCTGCCGTGGTCCTCGAAGGTGCTCATTGACGACGTCATCGGGAAGCAGCGCGCCGACCTGCTCGTGCCGCTCGCGCTCGCGATGGGCGGCGCCACGGCGCTCCAGGCGGGCACCGGGTTCCTGCTGTCGCAGGTGGTGTCGGTCGCCGCGCAGCGCGCCATCGCCGACATGCGCAAGCGCGTCATGAACCACGTCACGCGCCTGCCGGTGCGCTACTTCGATTCGACGCAGAGCGGCATCCTCATCTCGCGCATCATGAACGACGCCGAGGGCATCCGGAACCTGGTCGGCACCGGGCTCGTGCAGCTCGTCGGCGGCGTGCTCACCGCGCTCGTCTCGCTCGGCGTGCTGCTGTGGCTCAACTGGCACCTCACCACGATCACGCTCCTGCTGCTGGCCGTGTTCGCCGGCGGCATGTCGTGGGTGTTCGCGAAGTTTCGGCCGCTGTTTCGCGAACGCGGGCGCATCCAGTCCGAGATCACCGGCCGCCTCGGCGAGACGCTCGGCGGGGTGCGCATCGTCAAGGCCTACACCGCCGAGAAGCGCGAGCAGCTCGTGTTCGCGCGCGGCGCGCACCGGCTGTTCCGCAACATCGCCGAGTCCATCACCGCCGTGTCCGGCACCACCGCGTTCTCGACCATGGTGGTGGGGGCGATCGGCGTCTCCATGACGCTGGTCGGGGGGCGCGCCATCCTGTCGGGCGAGATGACCATCGGCGAGTTCGTCATGTACCTCGCCTTCACCGGCCTCATGGCCGGGCCGCTCGTCGAGATCGCCAACATCGGCACGCAGATCACCGAGGCGTTCGCCGGGCTCGACCGCATCCGCGAGATCGAATCGGTGCCCGAGGAGTCCGACGGCGACGCGGGGCGCGCGCCGCTCGCCGCGGTGCGCGGCGACATCGCCTTCGAGAACGTGTGGTTCGAGTACCAGCCCGGCGTCCCGGTGCTGCGCGGCGTCACGTTCACCGCGCCGGCCGGCTCCACCACGGCGCTCGTCGGCTCGAGCGGCTCGGGCAAGAGCACGCTCATCGGGCTCGTCATGGCGTTCCACCGTCCGACCTCCGGGCGCGTCACGGTGGACGGGCGCGATCTCGCAGGGGTGCCGCTGCGCGACTACCGCCGCCACCTCGGCGTGGTGCTGCAGGACAACTTCCTGTTCGACGGCACGGTGCGCGACAACATCGCCTTCGCGCGCCCCGACGCGACGCTCGCGGAGGTGCGCGAGGCGGCGCGCATCGCGCACTGCGACGAGTTCGTCGAGGGCTTCGAGAAGGGCTACGACACGATCGTCGGCGAGCGCGGCGTGCGCCTGTCGGGCGGCCAGCGCCAGCGCGTGGCGATCGCGCGCGCGATCATCGCCGACCCGCGCATCCTGATCCTCGACGAGGCCACCTCGAGCCTCGACTCGGAGAGCGAGGCGATGATCCAGGACGGCCTGCGCTCCCTGCGCCACGGCCGCACCACGTTCGTCATCGCCCACCGGCTCTCGACCATCCGCAGCGCGGACCAGATCCTGGTGCTCGAGCGCGGCGAGATCGTCGAGCGCGGCACGCACGAGCAGCTCATGAGCCTCGGCGGCCGCTACCGCGAGCTGCACGACCGCCAGTACCAGATCGAACTCAACCGCTTCATCAACCCGGGCGAGGACTTCACCCCCGAGCTCGAGGTGCCGAAGGCGATCCGCGAGGGCGAGTCGGCGGGGGCGCCGCCGCGGGTGTAGGGGCGTTCGGGAGGCCCCGCGGCGGCCCGGCGCGGCCGCCCGCGCACAGGGTTGCGGCGCTTTCCGGTGGATTCGCCCGCCGCGCACGCCGTAGTCTCTTCGGGGCCCTGTGACCATCGTTCGCGAACTCCCCGACGACTCTCCGACATGAGCGCCGACCTCCCGACCGAGCGATCCGACCCCTTCCGCCTCCTCGTGGACCTGTCGCCGACCCCGACGCTGGTCGCCGACGAGGCGGGCACCATCCTGCACGCGAACGACGAGCTGGCCGCGCTGTGCGGCTGGAGCGCCGCCGAGCTGGCCGGGCGCTCGGTCGAGGCGCTCGTTCCGGAGCGTCTGCGGGGCGCCCACGCGCGCCAGCGCATGCTGTTCCACGGCGATCCCGCGCCGCGCCCGATGGGACGCGGCCGCGCGCTCACGCTCCTGCGCCGCGACGGCGCCGAGATCCCGGTCGAGATCGGCCTCAACCCGGTCCACGGCCCGCGCGGACTGCGCGTCGTCGCGTCGCTCGTGGACCTGCGCCCGCGGCGCAAGGCCGACGGCCGCTTCGTGGCGGCGGTCGAGTCGTCGCCGAGCGGCATGATCATGGTGGACGGGGACGGCGCCATCGTGCTCGTCAACCGCGAGGCCGAGCGCCTGTTCGGCTACGCGCGCGAGGAGCTCATCGGCCGGCCGCTCGAGACACTCGTGCCGCTGCGCGCGCGCGGCGCGCACGCCGCCCTGCGGGCGGCGTTCGCCGGCGCGCCCACGCAGCGCCGCATGGGCGCCGGGCGCGAGCTGTTCGGTCTGCGCAAGGACGGCGCCGAGATCCCGGTCGAGATCGGCCTCAACCCGGTCGAGACCGAGGACGGCGTGCTCGTGCTCGCCTCGATCGTGGACCTCACCGAGCGCCGCGCGGCCGAGCGCGAGCTGCGCGAGACGCAGGAGCGCTTCCGCCTGCTCGTCGAGGGCGTGCGCGACTACGCGATCGTCATGCTCGACCCCGGCGGCCACGTGGTGAGCTGGAACGCCGGCGCCGAGCGCATCACCGGCTGGCGCGCCGACGAGGTGCTCCACCGGCACGTCGCCGCGTTCCACCGCGACGAGGACGTCGAGGCCGGCCAGCCGCGCGCGGCGCTCGCGGCGGCCGTGCGCGACGGCAGCCACGAGGAGGAGGGCTGGCGCGTGCGCAAGGACGGTTCGCGCTTCCTCGCCCGCGTGCTGCTCACCGCGCTCGCCGGCGAGGGCGGGGTGCGCGGCTTCGCACTCGTCATGCGCGACGTGACGCGCGAGCGCCAGCTCGAGGAGCAGCTCCGCCAGGCGCAGAAGCTCGAGGCGGTGGGCACGCTGGCGGGCGGCATCGCGCACGACTTCAACAACATCCTCGCCACGGTCATGGCCTACGCGGAAGTGCTCGAGCGCCGCCTCGCGGACCAGCCCGAGCGGCTCGACGAGGTCCGCCACCTGCTGGCCGCCGCCGAGCGCGGACGCCAGCTCGTGCAGCGGCTGCTCGCTTACAGCCGCCCGCAGCCCGCCACCGAGGGTCCGACCTCGCTCAAGGCCGCGATCGAGGAGGCGGTGGCGTTCATCCGCGCCGCGCTGCCGAGCACCATCGAGGTCGAGGCGCGCGTCGCCGACGACACGCCGCACGTGTTCGCGGACGCCACGCAGATCCAGCAGATCCTCATGAACCTCGCGACCAACGCCGCCCACGCCATGGCGGACGGCGGACGGCTCGAGATCGCCGCCGGGCCGGCGCACGTGGACACCTCGCTGTCCTCGCGTCACCCCGGCCTGCGCCAGGGCCTGCACGCGCGCCTGTGCGTGCGCGACACCGGCGCCGGCATGACCGACGAGGTGCGGCAGCGGGTCTTCGAACCGTTCTTCACGACCAAGCCGACCGGCACCGGCACCGGCCTCGGGCTCGCCGTGGTGCACGGCATCGTCGCCAGCCACCACGGCGCGATCGACCTGCAGAGCGCGCCCGGCGAGGGCACGCGCGTGGACATCCTGCTGCCCGCCGCGGCGGCGCCCGCCGCCGAGCCGCTGGCCGCGCCGGCCGAGGCGCCGCGCGGGCGCGGCGAGCGCGTGCTGCTCGTGGACGACGAGCCGCAGCTCGCCGGAGCGCTCGCGCGCCAGCTCGAGGACCTCGGCTACCGCGTCACGGTGCACACCTCGGGGCCGCACGCGCTCGAGGACCTGCGCGCGCACGCGGCGGACTTCGACCTCGTGCTCTCGGACCTCACCATGCCGATCGTCGGCGGGCTCGCGCTCGCCGCCGAGGCGCGCGCCCTGCGCCCGGACCTGCCCGTGGTGCTCGCCAGCGGCTACCTCGAGGCCGTCGCGACCGAGTCCATCGAGCGCCTCGGCGTAAGGCGCGTCCTCACCAAGCCGGTGCGCGGCGCGGTGCTGGCCGAGGCCGTGCGCGAGGCCCTCGACCGCCGCTGACGCGGCGCGCCGGGGCGCGCGGTGGAACGCCGCGCGCGCCGGCGGTATCCTGCCGCGCTCCGCACGCCGCCGACCCCGCACGAGGACGAACGCCCCATGACCGCACGCAAGCCCTCCGAACCGTACCTGCGCCGCCCGCGCATCAATCCGCCCCCCATCACCGGCCGCGAGACCGCCGCCGATCTCGTGGACCAGGCGTTCCTCGCCTACAACGGCGCCCGGCTGCGCGAGGGCGCGCGCCTGCTCGTCGAGCGCATGCTGGCGGACGACGTGACCGTGGCGCTGTCGCTCACCGGCGCGCTGACGCCCGCCGGGCTCGGCATGAGCGCGATCATCCCGCTCATGCGCGCCGGGTTCGTGGACTGGATCGTCTCGACCGGCGCCAACCTCTACCACGACGCCCACTTCGGCCTCGGCCTCGCCATGCACCAGGGCACCTTCCAGGTGGACGACGTCGAGCTGCGCGAGAAGGGCGTGGTGCGCATCTACGACGTGTTCTTCGACTACGACGTGCTGCTCGACACCGACGCGTTCTTCCGCGAGATCATCGCGGCGCCGGAGTTCCAGCGCACCATGAGCAGCGCCGAGTTCCACCACCTGTGCGGCAAGTACCTGCGCGCGCGCGAGCAGGCGCTCGGTCTCGAGGCGCGCTCGCTGCTCGCCGCGGCGTGGGAGTTCGGCGTGCCCATCTACACGTCGTCGCCGGGCGACTCGTCCATCGGCATGAACGTCGCGGCCAAGGCGCTCGAGGGCTCGCGGCTGCTCATCGACGTCAACGCCGACGTCAACGAGACCGCCGGCATCGTGTGGGACGCCAAGGCGAACGGCGGCAAGAGCGCGGTGTGGATCCTGGGCGGCGGCAGTCCCAAGAACTTCCTGCTCCAGACCGAGCCGCAGATCCAGGAGGTGCTCGGCATCGCCGAGAAGGGCCACGACTACTTTCTCGCCGTGACCGACGCGCGCCCCGACACCGGCGGACTGTCGGGCGCGACGCCGGCCGAGGCGGTGAGCTGGGGCAAGATCGACCCCGACCAGCTGCCGGGCACCGTGATCTGCTACACCGACTCGACCATCGGCCTGCCGCTGCTCACCGCCTACGCGCTCGCCCGTCACGCGCCGCGCCCGCACCGGCGCCTCTACGACCGCCGCGCGGACCTCATGGAGCGGCTGCGCAGGGCGTACTTCGAGCGCGGCCGCGCCGCCGGGGAGCACGCCGCGCGCTGAGGGGCGGCGGCGGGTGGCGCGAGCGTCGCGTCCGCCGCGCGGCCCGTGGTGTAGAGTGCCCGCCCATGACCCGCGACCCCCTGCTCGACTACCGCCTGCCCGACCTGCGCTTCGTGCCGGTCGAGGCGCTCGTCCCGCACGAGGAGCACGACGAGCAGCGCCTGCAGCCGCTCGTGCGCCGCATCCGCGAGGAGGCGGTGCTGCGCAACCCGCCCGTCGTGGCGCCGCTGCCGGACGACCCCGAGGGCCGCTTCGTGGTGCTCGACGGCGCGAACCGCGCCACCGCCGCCCGCCGCGCGGGCTTCCCGCACATGCTCGTGCAGGTGGCGCGCTACGAGGAGCCATGGGTGCGGCTCCACACGTGGTGCCACGCGCTCGGCGACACGACGTGCGAGGACCTCGAGCACACGCTGCGCGCCATCCCCGGGCTCGAGGTGCGGCGCGAGCCGCAGCTCCACGCGCGCGCCATGCTCGCGCGGCGTGAGGCGCTGGCGCTCGTCGTGTTCGAGGACGGCCACGCCGACACGCTCCACGCCGACGGCGACCTGCACCGCCGCAACGCCCTGCTCAACGCGGTGGTGGACACCTACCGCGGCAAGAAGCGCTTCCTGCGCGTGACGACCGAGTCGCTCGTCGAGACGCGCGCCCGCCACCCCGAGGTCACGGCGCTCGTCGTGTTCCCGCACTTCGAGCCGTTCGAGGTCATCGAGCTCGCGACCGGCGGCGCGCGTTTGCCGGCCGGCATCACGCGCCACCTCATCCGCTGGCGCGCGCTGCGCCTGAACGTGCCGACCGAGGTGCTCGCCGACCGCACGCGCCCCATCGAGGCCAAGGCCGAGTGGCTCGACGGCTGGCTGCGCGACCGCCTCCTCCACCGCCACGTGCGGTACTACGAGGAGCCCACCGTCCTGTTCGACGAATGACGGGAGCCGGCGCATGAGGGCGGTGGTCTTCGAGCGCTGCGGCGGGCCCGAGGTGCTCGAGGTGCGCGAGCTGCCCGAGCCCGCGCCGCGCGCCGACGAGGTGCTCGTCGAGGTGCGCGCGTGCGGCGTCAACCACCTCGACCTGTGGGTGCGGCGCGGCCTGCCCGGGCTCGAGCCCGAGATGCCGCACGTGCTCGGCAGCGACGTGGCGGGCGTCGTGGCGCGCGCCGGCGAGGCGGTGCGCCACGTGCGCCCCGGCGACCGCGTGCTCGTGAACCCCACGCTGTCGTGCGGCGCGTGCGACGTGTGCGCCGCGGGCGACGACCACCTGTGCCGCGAGCACGACGTGCTCGGCCGGCGGCGGAACGGCGGTTACGCCGCGTACGTCGCGGTGCCGGGACGCAACGTGCTGCCGTGCCCCGCCCGCCTTTCGTTCGAGGAGGCGGCCGCCGTGCCGCTCGTGTTCATGACCGCGTGGCACATGCTCGTCGGGCGCGCGCGCGTGCGCCCGGGCGAGACGGTGCTCGTGGTGGGCGCCGGCAGCGGCGTGGGAAGCGCGGCGATCCAGATCGCCAAACTCCACGGCGCGCGCGTCATCGCCACCGCCGGCGGCGCGGCCAAGCTCGAGCGCGCGCGCGCGCTCGGCGCGGACGAGGCGGTGGACCACGCGGCGGGCGACTTCGCGCCGGCGGTGCGCGCGCTCACCGGGCGCCGCGGCGTGGACGTGGCGGTCGAGCACGTGGGCGGCGCGGTGTTCGAGCAGACGCTCGCCGCGCTCGCGCGCGACGGCCGGCTCGTGACGTGCGGCGCCACGGCCGGCGGGCGCGCCTCGCTCGACCTCAACCTGCTCTTCGGTCGCCACCTCGCGGTGCTCGGCTCGTGGATGGGGCGCAAGGCCGACCTCGTCGAGGCGCTGCGCTTCGTGGCCGACGGGCGGCTGCGGCCGGTGCTCGACTCGGTGCTGCCGCTCGCCGAGGCGCGCCGCGCCCACGCGCGCATCGAGGCGCGCGAGCACTTCGGCAAGGTGGTGCTGGTGCCTTAGGCGCCGCGGGGCCGGAGCGGACCTCGCTCCGGCCCGGTGCGGCCGCCGCTGACGAGCGGCGCCGGGTCGCGAGTCCCCCGTCGGCGCCGGGAGGCGCCCGCACTCCTCGCTCGTCGCCGCTCGCCGCCGGCTGCATCCTGGTCGCGGACGGCTGCGCGACGCGCCGGGGGGACCTCGCCTGCCGCGCAGGGCCGTCCGCAGGCACCGTCATACGCCGCGCCGCCGCCTCCCCGCACGGCCCGCGCCACGAACGCGACCCGGCGGGCGACGAGCGGACGAGCGCGGCGTGCGCGGTCGCGCCTTCGTCCGGACCGCGTGAGGCCTCTGTTATGCTGCGGCCCGTGAGCGCTCCGTCCCCCGTGCCCCGCGCCTCGTGGTTCGACCCCGGCGACGCCCCGGCGCGCGCGGACCTGCGCACCTGCACCCACTGCGGCCTGTGCCTCACGGCCTGCCCCACCTACCGCACGCTCAAGACCGAGCCCGACTCGCCGCGCGGGCGCATCTGGCTCATGCGCGGGCTCGAGGAGGGACGCATCGCGCCGAGCGATCCGCTCGTCGGCCACCTCGACGGCTGCCTCGACTGCCGCGCGTGCGAGTCGGCGTGCCCGGCGGGAGTGCCCTACGGACGCATGCTCGAAGCGGCGCGCGCGCAGCTCGAGCGGCGCGCGGTGCGCGGCGCGCCGCTGCGCCTCGCGGGCCGCTGGGCGTTGCGCGCGCTGTTTCCGGACCGCCGCCGCATGCACGCCGCGGCGGACGTGCTGCGCCTCGGGCAGGGCCGCGCCGCGCGCGCGCTGCTCGGCTCGCGGCTCGCCGCGCGCGCGCTGCCGGCGTTTGCGCGCCGCGGGCTCGCGCTCGCGCCGCCCATCGCGCCGCGCCGCGCGCGCGCGCTCGAGACGGTGGCGCCGCGCCTGCCGGCCGGCGCGCGCATGGAGACGCGCGCGGACGGACTCGCGTTCCTCCCCGCGGGACGCCCGAAGGCGCGCGTCGGGTTCTTCACGAGCTGCGTCATGGAAACCCTGTTTCCGGAGGTCAACCGCCAGACGGTGCGGCTGCTCGTGCTGGCGGGGGCCGAGGTGCGCGTGCCCGCGGCCCAGACGTGCTGCGGCGCGCTCCACGCCCACGCCGGGCTGCGCGACGAGGCGAAGGCGCTCGCGCGCAGGAACGGCGCCGCGTTCGCGCCCGGCGCGCTCGACCTCGTGGTGTCCAACTCGGCGGGCTGCGGGGCGGCGCTGCGCGAGGGCGGACACCTGCTCGGCGACGCCCCCGGCGCGGCCGAGGCGGCCTCGCTCGCCGCGCGCACGCGCGATGTCGCCGAGGCGCTGGTCCAGCTCGGGCTCCCCGAGCCGACGGCGCGGCTCGCTTCGACGCGCACGCCGGGCGCGCCGCTGCGCGTCGGCTACCACGATCCGTGCCACCTCGCCCACGCCCAGCGCGTGCGCCACGCGCCGCGCACGCTGCTCCACGCGCTCCCGGGTGCGCAGGTGGCGGACCTGCCGAACGCCGACTGGTGCTGCGGCAGCGCCGGGGTCTATAACCTCGCGCATCCCGCGATGGCCGACGCCCAGCTCGCGCACAAGCTCGACGCCATCGAGCACGCCGCGCCCGAGGTGGTGGTGGCCTCGAATCCGGGCTGCCTGCTCCACATGCAGCGCGGCGCCGATGCGCGCGGGCTCGGGGTGCGCATGGTGCACCTCGTCGAGCTGCTCGCGCTCGCCCACCCGCCGGCGGCGGCGCGGGCGTAGCCGCGCGCCCGCGCGCGGCCGGGGCGGACGGCGCCGGCGGCGGAGGCGGCGCGGCGGCGCAAGCGCCGCGGCCCTCGCGGCGACCGCGCAGAATGAAGTTGGGGGCCCGGACGGAGCCCCTCACTCCGCCAGACCCCCGGTGATCCGCGCCGCGAGGGCGCGGAACCTCGATGCCCGGCCGGCGCCCGCGGGGCGCGGCCGGCCGACGCTACGCCGCGGCCGAGGCCGCCTGCACCACGGCCTCCACGAAGCGCGGCGCGGGGATCGCGCCGTCGATCGCGTAGCGGTCGTCAATCACGATGCGCGGCACGCCCTGCACGCCGAAGCGGTCGGCCAGCTCGGGGAACTCCATCGCCTCGACCATCTCGGCGCGCACGCCCTTCGACGCCAGCGCGATCTGGTGCGCGGTGGCGACCGCCGGCGGGCAGTACGGGCAGGAGGGCGTCACGAACACCCGGATGCGCACCGGGCGCGGCAGCGTCTCGAGCCGCGCGCGCAGCGCGGGCGGCAGCCCCGAGTCGCCGCTCGACGCGCCGCGGATGGCGTGGATGAGGGTCGCGAACTCGAGGCCTCCGGGCGTGCCGAGGAAGCGGATGCCGCGGTCCTCGGCGCCGGCGACCACGAAGGCCGGCGTCTCCTCGATGCCAAGCGCGGCCGCCCGGGCGCGCGCGGCGTCGGCATCCACGATCTCGAGGCGGATGCTAGGATGCGACGCCGCGACTTCGCCGAGCAGGTCCGCGAGGTCGCCCGAGGTCGGCCCGTCGCCGGCGCGCGTAAAGAGCGTGATCGTGACCGGCGAGGGCAGGTCGCCCAGCGCCCGTTTGAGTTCGGCCATCGCCTTGCCGTCGAGGAACCGCATGCCGTCACCCTCCGCGCGTCCCGCGCGCCTGCGGCCGTCCGCCGCCCCCGCTCGGGGCATCGCGCGGCCGCGCCATTCACGCCGTGAGAGCCGCACCCCCGGCCGAGGATTCGTGGTGCTCGGAAGATTGCGGGGGGGCGGCGCGGACGCGGTGCCGCGCAATGCGTTGGCCCGTGCAGGGGCGGTCCCGGGGGCAGCCGCCGGCGGCGGCGGATGGCGCGTCCCACCCGCAATCTTCCGAGCACCACCGCCGTGAGCCCTCCGGTCGAGGGGTCGCTCAGGGCGGTGGCGGCGCTCTTCCTCGAGCGCCAGCACCTCGACCGCCCGCGCGCGCGGCGGCTCACCGCCGCGAGCCTCGCGCGCTTCGCCGAGGACGCGGGCGGCATCCAGATGGACTCGATCAACGTCGTGGACCGGGCGCACCACCTGACGCTGTGGAGCCGCTTCGGGCCCTACCCGCGGCGCGCGCTCGACCGGCTCGTCTACCGGCGGCGCGTGCTGTTCGAGTACTGGGCGCACGTCGCCTGCCTCGTGCCGGCCGCGCACCTGCCGGCGTGGCGGCGCGCGATGCTCGACTACGGCGTCCACCACACCGGCTGGCAGCGGTTTCTGCGGCGCGAGGCCGCGCTCCTCGCGCGCGTCGAGGGCGAGATCCGCGCGCGCGGCCCGCTCGGGAACGCCGACTTCGCCGAGGGCCGGCCGCGCGGCGGCGCCGGCTGGTGGAACTGGAAGCCCGCCACCCACGCGCTCCACTACCTGTGGCTGAGCGGGCGCACCACGGTCCACTCGCGGGTCCACTTCCAGAAGCGCTTCGACCTCCTGGAGCGCGCGTTCCCGGGCGCGGCGGCCGCCGCGCCGCCGGACGCCGCCGCGTTCATGCGCTGGCACCTCGAGCGCCAGCTCCACGCCATGGGGGCCGCCACCGAGACCGACCTGCGCATGTACCTGACGTTCCCGCGCATCCCGGCCGCCGCGCGGCGCGCCACGCTCGCCGCGATGGTGCGCGACGGCACGGTGGCCGAGGTGCGCGTCGCGGGCGGGCGCGGGCGCTGGTTCGCGCTGGCGCGCGACCTCGAACCACTCGCCGCCGCCGGGCGCCGGCGCGTGGCGTCGCGCGGCGCCACGCTGCTCTCGCCGTTCGACTCGCTGCTGTGGCACCGCGAGCGCGTGGCGCGGCTCTTCGGCTTCGACTACCGCATCGAGGTGTACGTGCCGGCGCCGAAGCGCACGTTCGGCTACTACGCGCTGCCGCTGCTCGTGGACGGGCACTTCGCCGGGCGCGTGGACGCCAGGCTCCACCGCGCGGAACGGCGGCTCGAGCTGCGCCGCGTGCGTTTCGAGCCGTGGGTCGCGCGCGGCGAGGCGCCCCCGGCCGCGCGCTGGGGCGAGCCCTCGCGCGCGCGCGCGCTCGCCGGGCTCGCCGAGTCGGCCTGGTCGCTGGCCGCGTTCTGCGGCGCCGAACGCGTGGATCTCGGCCCCGTCGAGCCGCACGCGCTCCGGCCGGCGCTGCGGCGCGCGCTGGCGGCGGCGCCACGGCCCGCCGGGCGCCGCGAGTTGCCGGAGGAAAGCGTTGGCGGCGCGGCTCCGGAGGACGACGCGGCGGACACTTAGGCGTGGCGGAGCGCCGTCCGTTCGGGTATCCCTTCCCCCGTTCGGGAGGTGCGCATGAAGCTCTTTCTCTTCGTGCTGGGCGGTCTCGTGGTGTTCCTCGTCGCGCTCATCGGCATCGTCGGCATCTGGGGCCTGACGATCCCGCGGCGGCACAGCGCGACCTCGACCGCCGTGTACCGCGTGCCGCCCGACTCGATCTGGGCCGCGCTCGACGACTGGGCCGCCTCGCCCGCGTGGCGCACCGACGTCAAGCGCGTCGTGCGCCTGCCCGACCGCAACGGGCACGAGGTGTGGGACCAGATCGCCGACGAGGGTCACTGGCCGCTTGAGATCGTCGAGAAGGTCCGGCCCGCGCGCCTCGTGGCGGTGGTGGCGGACTCGTCACAGGGCTTCGGCGGCACGTGGACCTACACCATCGCCCCCGAGGGCGCCGGCGCGCGCGTCACGATCCGCGAGGACGGGTTCGTGGACAACCCGATCTTCCGCTTCCTCGCGCGCCACGTCTTCGGCCTCTACGCCACCCAGCAGGGCTACCTGCGCGGCCTGGGCAAGCGCTTCGGCGAGACCGTCACGCCCGAGCGCGTGGCCGAGCCCGCGCGCTGAGCGTGCCGCCGGAGCGCGCGGCGCGCGGCACGGCGCCGCGCGCCGGGTGTGGTTCAATGCCGGCATGAAGCGACGCACCTTCCTCCGGCGCGCGGCGGCCCTCGGCGGCGGCCTCGCGCTCGCGCGCGCCGCCCTCGCCCGGCAGGGCGTGGGCGCGCCGGCGCCCGAGACCGCGTACGACACGCTGCGCGTGGCGCCGCGCGAGGGCGCGCCCACCGACTCCGCCGCCGCGCGCGTCGAGCCCGCCGTGACCCTCGCGGCCGGCGGCGACGTGGTGCTGGGGTACAACCTCCAGGACCACGTGGACCGCGAGCTCGCCGCCGGCGTGCCGCGCGAGGAGCTGTTCGCGCGCTACTTCGCGGGCGTGCGCCACCTCACGGCCGCCGCCGACCTCGCGGTCGTGAACCTGGAGTGCCCGTTCACCGAGCGCGGCGTGCGGCTCGAGAAGAACTTCAACTTCCGGGCGCGGCCCGAGCTGGTCGAGATCCTGAAGCTCGGCGGCGTGGACGTGGTGTCGCTCGCCAACAACCACACCATGGACTGGGGCGTCGAGGGACTCGAGGACACGCTCGCCACGCTCAACGCGGCCGGAATCGGGCGCTTCGGCGCCGGGCGCGACCTCGCCGCGGCGCGCGCGCCGCTCGTCATGGAGCGCAACGGCCTGAGGATCGGCTTCCTCGGCTACTACTTCCAGTCGCGCAGGAACATGATCGAGCCCGAGGCCATGTACGCGCGCGCCGACCGGCCCGGAGTCGCCGGCTGCTACGTGGACCTCGCGTGCGTGAAGCGCATGGTGCGCGAGGACGTCGAGGCGCTCGTGCCGCGCGTGGACGCGGTGATCCCGTTCTTCCACTGGGGCAAGGAGGGCTCGTACGTGGCGCAGCCCTACCAGCGCGAGCTGGCGCACCTGTGCGTGGACCTCGGCTGCCGCGCGGTGCTCGGCGCCCACCCGCACCGCGTGCAGGGCATCGAGGTGCGGCGCGGCGCGCCCATCGTCCACTCGCTCGCCAACCTCGTCTACGGCGGCATCAAGGACCCGCAGGACCCCCTGTCGTTCGTCGCGCGCCTGCGCGTGACCAGGTCGGCGGTGGACTGCGAGGTCGTGCCGATCCGCATCACGCGCTGGCCCGAGGCGCCGTTCCAGCCGTTCCCGCTCGACGGCGCGCTGCGCGAGCTGGCGCTGGCGCGCATGGCCGAGCTGTCGCGCGCGCTCGGCGCGACGACGCCGCAGCTCGCGCAGGTCGCCACGGAGTAGGGCGCGGGCAGGGCCCCGCGCCACGTCCGCGACGTCACCTGCGGGGCAATGCGCGCCTGCCCCGGTTTCAAGATCGCGTCCGTGCGTGCTTCGCCACCCGGCGCCCTGCATGCCCCTCCCCCACGCCCGTCCTGCCCACGGCGCGGCGCATGGCACGGCGGACCCGATGCCCCGGGAACACCGCACGACCTCGGCATGACGGGCCGGCCCGGCGCCGGGAACGGAAGGCGCCCTCACCGCCGTCGAAAGGATCGCCTCTTGACGGTGCGCCATAGATGCATATACAATGACCGTGGCGATGGGGAGTCCCGCGAAATGGACAAGGCATCACGCAACCGAATCGACGAGATGTCCCAGACCTGCATAGCCGTAAGGCTGCGGCTGCTGAACCGCGTCGTCACCAACCTCTACGACGATGCCTTGCGGCCGCTGGGGCTCAAGGTCAGCCAGCTGAACATTCTGGTCGCAACCGCCAAACTTGGCGTGGCCCGGCCGGGGCAGGTTTGCGACATGCTGCAACTGGATCCGTCCACCCTCAGCCGCAATCTCAAGCCGTTGCAGGCTCACCGCTGGTTGGAGGTCGTGCCGGGCGACGATGCCCGCAGCCAGCCGTTCAGGCTGACGCCGCAGGGACGGCGCCTCATCGAGAAAGCGATCCCGGCATGGAAGGACGCCCAGCGCAGGGCGGGCGAACTTCTCGGCGACCAGGGAGTGGTCCAGCTGGACAGGGCAGCGAAGAAGCTGTGGCGCGGCATCGCCGCGGGTTGAGCGCGGCGCTTTTTTTTTTGGACCCAGTATTGTATATGCAACTAACGAGGTGCTCATGACCCCCGCTGAACACCCGACCGTGCGGCGCTTCAACGAGAACCGGGCCGCCCAGGCTCAAACGGCCGCCTCTGCCAGTCCCCTCGATGCGGCCTGGCTGCGCACGCTGTGCCTCGACTGCGGGGCCGATGACGCAGGTCTTGTCGAGATCGGCCGCCCCGCCCTCGACGATCAGCGGGCCGACATCCTGCGTCTCTTTCCACAGACGAAAACCCTTCTCGCTTTCGTCTGTCGGATGAATCGGGAGCCGATCCGAAACCCGGCCCGCTCCGTCGCCAACCTGGAGTTTCACCACACCAGCGATCACGTCAACGACGTCGCGCGCAACATCGTGCAGACGCTGGAGAGGCAGGGCATCCGCGCCGTCAATCCGGCGATGGGCTTCCCGATGGAGATGGACCACTTCCCGGGAAAGACGTGGTGCGTCTCGTACAAACCCGTCGCCGTTGCCGCGGGCCTCGGACACATGGGCATCCATCGCAATGTCATCCACCCGCGCTTCGGCAACTTCATTCTTCTGGGGACCGTGCTGATCGGGGCCGAGGCGACTGCTTACGATCAGCCGATCTCTTACAACCCCTGCCTCGAGTGCAAGCTGTGTGTCGCGGCATGCCCGGTGGGCGCCATCTCACCCACCGGCGGGTTCAACTTCTCCGCCTGCTACACGCACAACTACCGGGAGTTCATGGGCGGCTTCACCGACTGGGTCGAGCAGGTCGCCGCCAGCAAGGATGCGGTGGACTACCGCAGGCGAGTCTCGGACGCGGAGTCGGCGTCCATGTGGCAGAGCCTCGGATTCGGCCCAAACTACAAGGCCGCGTACTGCCTGAGCGTCTGCCCGGCGGGAGAAGACGTCATCGGCCCGTACCTGACCGACAGAACGCGACATCTTCGCGAGGTCGTTCGTCCATTGCAGGAGAAGCCGGAAACGGTGTACGTCGTCGCGGGGTCGGACGCGGAAGAGCATGTCGCCCGCCGCTTCCCCCACAAGACCACCAAGCGGGTCGGCAATGGCCTTCGGCCGCGTTCGATTCAGGGCTTCCTGTCCGGGTTACGCCTCACCTTCCAACCCGGCAAGGCCTCGAAGCTGAGGGCCGTTTACCACTTCACCTTCACCGGCAACGAGCCCAGGAAGGCGACTGTCACGATCCGGGAAGGCACCCTGCAGGTTCAAGAGGGACACCAGGGAGAGGCCGGCTTGCGCGTGACGGCCGACGGCGACACGTGGCTGGCCTTTCTCAGCAACAGGCGAAGTCTTCTGTGGGCCTTGCTGCGGCGAAGAATTCGTCTCAAGGGCTCGCCCAGGCTCCTGCTCGCGTTTGGGGAGTGCTTCCCCTCGTGATGACCGGCCCGTCATGAGCCCGGACGATAACCACCTTCGTCGCACTTGCGATTCGCGACCCGACGGTGAGGTGCTCTGACCGGCTCCCCGGAGAAGCGCGCAGCGGAAGGTTCAGTCCCCCGGTAGCGTGATGGCGCGTCGTTGTTCGGCCGAGATGCCAGCCGTTCTAAGGCGCACGGACGCCACACCGACAGCAACACCGAACCCTCCAACCGCCGAACGGCGACGACCGCTCACCCCTCGCCTCGGCGAGCGATAAGACCTTCCAGTGCGGCCGGGAGTTTTTCCCACGTCGTGAAGGACGCTGCCGGGAACTTCTCGCGCAGGGCGCCTGTCTTGTCCGGGGGGCCGTCGAAGAACACGATGGGAATCGCTCGCCCCCACTTCGTGTACCAGAGCGCGTCCGCCACCTCACGGCCGTGCGACGGCAGACGCCGCAGCGAGATGACGACGGCTGCCGGCGGACGCGTCTTCAAGTCGCTCAGCTTCAGCGTGGGCGTCCAGAGCGACACCCGCCACCCCTGCCCGCGCAGGTCGGCTGCCAGGGCGCGAGCCTCGGGCTCGTTCCAGTGAACCAGCAGCAGCGTGCCAGGATGTCGCTTGGTGGTCATCAAACCCTTGCCTCCTGACCAGTGACGTGCCCCCGATGATCGTACCAACCGCTATGTGAGTCCGACGGCGATCTGGACCATCTCGGGCGCCGGTGGCCGGTACCCCAGTGAACTGAGTGGCCGACGCCAGTTGTACTCCTGCCGCCGCGCCTCGATCAACGCCTGCGCCTCGCGCAGCGTGGAGAAGATCTCGCGGTTGTGCAGCTCGTCGCGCAACTTGCCGTTGAACGATTCGACCTGCCCGTTCTCCCACGGACGACGCGGTTTGATGCACAGCGTCTTGACGCCCACGCACTGGAGCCACTGCCACACCTTCCGAGCCGTGAACGCCGAGCCATTGTCGGAGCGCAGGGAAGCCGGCATCCCGCGGCTCACGAACAGCTCCGGCATGCGGTCCAGCATCTCCCCCGACCTCAGGCCCCGCGCGACGTCGATCGCCAGACGCTCCCGCGTCCACTCGTCCACCACCGTCAGCATCCGCAGTGGACGGCCGTCGTGGGTCCGGTCGAGCAAGACGTCGTACGACCACACGTGGTCACGCCGCTCCGCCCGCCGTCGCATGCACGAACCATCGTTGAACCATAGCCGGCTGCGTTTGGGCCGCCGTTTAGGCGCCTTGAGGCCCTCTTGCCGCCAGATCCGCTCCACCCGCCTGTGATTCACCCGCCAGCCCTCGTCCTGCAGCAGCGCCGTCACTCGCCGGCATCCGCACCGGCCCGGACGCGCTCGCCAACTCGGTGATGCGCCCGGTCAGCCGCACCGCATCGTCCGAGACGTTGACTTCGTGCCGCTGCGTGGACCGCGCCTGCTGCAGTACTTGGCATGCCCGATGTTCCGAGACTCCCAGTGGTTCGCAGGCGCGTGTCACCGCACGCCGTCGTCGCGTCGGCCTTACGAGTGTCCCGCGGCTGCCTCCTTCAGGATCGCCACGTCCAGCGCCTGGTCCCCGACGACCCGCTTCGGCCGCGCGTCCTCGCGCTCGACCTCCTTCAAGCGCCTGGCCTGATCGAGCCGCAGGCCGCCCTACTCCTTATGGCCTGGCGTCAAGAAAGTCGTTCACCATGGGCACGATTACGTCCATGCGCTGCATGAGCGTGACGTGGGTGGCGTCGGGTACCACGGCCAGTCGTGATGCGGAGCGTGGCCCGAGGTCGCCGTGCGTCCCACCGCCTTTCAGGCGGAACATCTCCGCCACGTGTTCGAGCCGGATGCCGTCGGCATCGCCGTGAATGAAGAACATCGGCGCTGTGGTGGCCTTGAGCTTGTCGGCAGTGATGCTATCCCCTTTGGAAGCCGAGGCCACCATGTGTTTGACGAACGTCGGAAAGCCGTCCGGCGTCGGACTGAGCTTCTTGTACTCAACTTCGAAGGGCGAGCCGACGAAGTGTTCCGCCGAGAGATTCGACAACGCCTCTTGCCCTTCCTTTACCACGCCGTCGCGCGAGATGTAGGACGAAATGACGACCGCCTTGCGCACCTTGTCCGGATGGCGGATCGCGCACTGCAACGCCACGCCGCCACCCATACTGTAGCCGATGAGGTCCGCCCGGGGGATCTTGAGGTGGTCGAGCAGGGCCGCCACGTCGTCGGCGAGGTTCGTCGGGCTAATGTCGCGGTCGATGTCCGCAGTGCGGCCGTGGCCCTGCATTTCGAGGACGATCACCTTCCGCGTCTTGGCGAGTTCGCCGATCCAGCCGGTCCAGTTGTTGGTAATGGTCATGAACGCGCCGTGGATCAACACAACCGGCTCGCCGCTGCCGTGGACTTCGTAGTACATCTTGAGCCCATTGACCGGCGCGTAGCCCCTCGTTGGTGTTTCCTGTGCCCCTACGACGGCCGGCACGAGGATCATAAGGAGTAAAGCTGCTGTCTTCATGCTTGGCGCAACCTCCCTTGCGGCCGAACGCGCAGCGTCGGCGGCGGGCCGCGCGGCGGGCCGTCCGCGACAACCGGTTGTTGGGCACGACGATATCATCGTGGTGTTTGCCACTTCCGCATGATCTCGTACGCAGCCGCGAGACGGCGCAAGCTTCCCCGTCAGGTAGACAGTTCGACGCTGGACTCCCGGGATTGATTCGGCCTCGTCAGGAGAGTTCGCGGCGGCGCCCGGCCGAGGCTGTCGTGGGGCCGCTCGCCGTTGTGGTTTTCCAGCCACTCTTCTGTGATCGCGATCACCTCGTCGAACGAGCCGAACACGTCGGCGCCGAGCACGTCCCGGCGGTAGCTGCGGTGGAAGCGCTCGATGTAGGCGCTCTGGTCCGGCTTCCCCGGCTGGATGTACCGCACCTCGACGCTGCGCGCGGCGCACCGCTCGACGAACGCTTCCGAGAACTGCTCGGGGCCGTTAGCGACGCGCACCGCCTGCGGCCGGCCATGCACCGTCACGAGCTCAACGAGCACGCGGATCACCCGCGAACTGGGCAGTGAGAACGCCAGGTCGATCGCCAAGCCCTCGCGATGGCCTTCGTCGCTGAGGCTTAGCGTCCGAAACTTCCTGCCGCCGTAGAGTGCGTCGCTCATGAGGTCAAGCGCCAACGCGGTGTTCAGCACCGGCGGCGCCTCGAGCGGCTGACCCAGCCGCGTCGGCCGCCGGCGCTTCGTTCGGCGCGGCAGGTTCAACGTGAGCGCGCAGTACACGCGATGCACGCGCCTGTGGTTCCAATCGTGGCCCTTGCGGCGCAGCCGCCGGCAGCACTTTCAGAAGCCGCACCGCGGGTGCATCTCGACGAGCGCCTGCAGTGCGGCGATCACCTCGACATCGGCCTCCAGTGCCGGCCGCAGGTCCTGGGAGTACGCCGCCCGCGGGAACCGCCAACTGGCGCAGGCCCGACACGGTTGCCCCGCTGTAGCGGGCCTTCCAGTTGAAGGACGTCTCCCGGCTGAGCCCGTGCTTCCCAACGATCTCGGCCACCCGCACACCGGCGTCGCCTGCCTTCATGTTCGCTACGATCTGCGACTCCGTGAACCGCGACTTCTTCATGCGTGGGCTTGGCCCGATTCCGTAGACAGTTGAACTACGCGGCCTGAGTGGCCCGAGCCTTCTCGAACGCGGCCGGGCTGACCTGCCCCAGCGTCGAGTGCCGACGCCGCTGGTTGTAGAACACCTCGATGTAGGC